>LXNI01000125.1_pt1 | contig 94156 bp, 77 predicted proteins | sample 809091 | NCBI WGS metagenome assembly LXNI01 (sample SAMN04870527, study PRJNA318959) | sponge metagenome | biome: 01000161; feature: marine sponge reef; material: water | host: Sarcotragus foetidus | place: Greece: Milos, Mediterranean Sea | collected 2013-05-29 | depth 5-7 m | reverse complement strand
AACACCAGTGCCTGCACGGCCTCGCTGCCCAGCGCGACGACTCTATGGAACAACGCCGCGTCCGAAATCCGCACCCCGTTCCCTGCGCGACAGCGCAGCCTGACGGCTGCGAACGCTGCTAGCGTATCGCCCGTGGCGCCGCTTGATCGACTCGACGACTGGGACGACTTCGTGGCGGAACTTTACCCGGAACCTGCGGAGGCCGGGGGAAAGCGCCGCGAGGACTACCGGGACTTCGACGAGCCGCCACGCGACACGGTGAGGGAGTTCTACCGTCTGAATCACCGTGGTCAGACCTGGAACTTCGTCCAGCGGAAGAAGGCGGAGTACCTCACTCTCGACCGGGCGGAACTGCCTGCGTGGGAGGCGCTCGAGTTCCTCAACACCCTGGTCGACGACTCCGATCCGGACCTCGACCTGTCGCAACTCGACCACCTGCTGCAGACCGCCGAGGCGATCCGCGCCGACGGACACCCGGACTGGTTCGTCCTGACCGGGCTGCTACACGATCTGGGCAAGGTGCTCTGCCTGTGGGGCGAGCCGCAATGGGCCGTGGTCGGCGACACCTTTCCGGTCGGCTGTGCGTTCTCCGACCGGGTCGTGTATCCGGAGTTGTTCGCCGCCAACGCGGACAGTACGAATCCGACCTACTCCACGCCCCTGGGGGTCTACGCCGCGGGCTGCGGCCTGGACCGCGTCGACCTGTCCTGGGGACACGACGAATACCTGTACCAGGTGCTCCGCGACTGCCTGCCCGAGCCGGCGCTCTACATGATTCGCTACCACTCGTTCTACGCCTGCCACCGCGAAGGCGCGTACAGCGACTTGATGAACGATCGCGATCGCGAGATGTTCGCCTGGGTGCGGTTGTTCAACAACTACGACCTGTACTCCAAGAGCGACCGACCCCCGCGGGCGACGGAACTGCGTCCCTACTACCAGGGGTTGATCGACCGCTACCTGCCGGCGAAACTGAACCTGTAGCCGCGGCGCGGGGGAAGGCCGCGGGCCAGGAGCGCGACTATTCGAAGCGCATCAGGGCGGCGACCGCCAGGACCGCCATCGCGACCAGGTAGAGCTTGACGATGGCTGGCAGGATGAAGCGCAGCCAGCGCTGGTACGGGATGCGGGCGAGGAGCAGCATGCCCATCAGCAGGGCGTTCGTCGGCACGATCAGGTTCATCAGTCCGTCACCGAGCTGGTAGGCGAGCACCGAGGTCTCGCGGCCGACGCCGGTGAGGTCCGCGAGCGGCGCCATGATCGGCATCGTCACATAGGCCTGCCCGCTGCCCGAGGGGATCAGGAAGTTGCACACGCTCTGGACCAGGAGCATGCCCCAGGCCGAGACGACCGCGGCGCCCGCGCCCAGACCCTCGGCTTTCTGCAGCAACGAGGCGATGCCGTGGATCACGGTGTCGATGACCCGCGCGTCCGAGAGCACGACCTCGATCGTGCGCGCGAAGCCGATCAGGAGCGCGGTGCCGGTCAGTTCGGCGGCGCCGGTCGTGAACGCCCGCGCGGTGCGGTTGGGCGACACGCGGCCGAGGGCGGCGGCGATGATCGTCACGCCGAGGAACAAGGCCGCGAGTTCGACCAGGTACCAGCCGTGGACGTTCACGCCCCAGATGAAGATGCCGATCATCAGGGCGAACGCGGCGAGGATGCCGAGGCGCGCCGGCGTCAGCTCGGCGGCCGTCAGTTCGTGGCCGCCGCCGTAGTCGACGTCCCGGACCAGGCTCCGTTCGGGATCGGCGGCGATGCGCCGCGCGTAGCGGAGCAGGTGGTGGACGGCGACGAGAAGCATGACCGCCAGCAGCGCCCACCTGAGCCCGAAACCGGTACCCGGATCCTGGCCGGCGATGTCCTTGGCGATCATCACCGTGAACGGGTTGATCGCCGCCGCTCCGTAGCCGATCCCGGCGCCGAGGTAGACCATGCCCAGGGCCACCACCGCGTCCATCTTGAGAGCGATGCACATCGCGACCAGGATGGGCACGAAGGGCATGTACTCCTCCGCCATGCCGATCGTCGACGAGCCGACCGCGAACAGGGCCGTCATCCCGCCGACCAGCAGGATCGGTCGGCCTCCGAGCGTGCTGATTGCGCGCCCGATCGCCGCGTCGATCGCGCCCGTGGCGCGGATGACTCCGATCGCGCCGCCGACCAGGAAGACGAAGAAGATGATCTCGGCGGCTGCCTCGAGGCCCCTGGGCACCTTGGTCAGGGCGGCGTGCCAGGGCAAGGGCGCCGCTTCGACGGCGTGGTAGGTGCCGGCCAGCACCTGCCGGCCATCGCGCTCGTACTCGCCGGCGGGAAGGACGTAGGTGAGGACCTGCGCTGCCACGATCATGGCGAAGATCAGCACGAGGGCTTCCGGAAAACGGTTGCCGTTCGCGCTGGTCATGGCAGGGGCGCCGTCAATTCGCGTGGCGGCGGCTGCGGGCTTCCCGGCGTTCGTGCTGGCGACGTTCGATGTTGGCGATCGTGTCGTCCGGCACGGCCTCGATCAGGCGGCGTGTGTACTCCTCCCGTGGCGTCCTGTAGATCGCCTCGGACGGCCCCTGCTCGACGATCTTGCCGTCGAGCATCACCGCCATCATGTCGGACATGAACTTGACGACGGACAGGTCGTGGCTGATGAAGATGTAGGTCAGGCCGTGCTCTTCCTGGAGGTCCTTGAGCAGGTTGAGCACCTGGGCCTGCACCGAGACATCGAGCGCGGACACGGATTCGTCGCAGATGATCAGCTCCGGCTGCACCGCGAGCGCCCGTGCCACCGATACGCGCTGGCGCTGGCCGCCGGAGAACTCGTGCGGGTAGCGGCGCAGGTGATCGGCTTCCATGCCGACTTCTTCCAGCAGACGGGCGGCGCGGTCGCGGCGGTCGCGCCGGCTGTCGCCGATCTTGTGGATCGCCATCGCTTCGGTGAGCATCGCCTCGACCGTCATGCGGGGATTCAGCGACGAGTAGGGATCCTGGAGGATGATCTGCATCTGCCCGCGGAGGGCGCGCAGGCGGCTGGCGGGAATTCCGGTCACATCCTGGTCGTCGAAATGGACCCTGCCGCCCGTGATGTCGATCAGCCGCAGCAGCGCCAGCCCGGTGGTCGTCTTGCCGCAGCCGGACTCGCCGACGAGGCCCAGAGTCTGGCCCGAGTAGACGTCGAAGGAGATGCCGTCGACCGCCTTGACCTCGCCGACCTGGCGGCGGAGGAAACCGCTCTTGATCGGGTAGTAGACCTTGAGGTCGCGCACCGTGAGCAGCGGCTCCGCGTCCTTGTCGATCAGGTCCCCGGGCCCGGGATCCTCCGAATAGCCGAGGCTCTCCAGGGCGGGCTGCGGGTGGAGCAGGCGTCCGCGTCCGCGTCCGACGAGTTCGCCCAGAGCCTCCGCGCTCAGGTCGCGTTCGGTGATCCGGATCTCGCCGCCGTCGCCGTCCTCGTCGACGTCCATGAAATCGGCGACGGTCGGCAGACGGCGGAAGTCCCGGTCGAGGTGGGGACGGCAGGCAAGCAGCCCCTTCGTGTAGGGGTGCTGCGGGTTGTTGAACACCCCGGTGACGGATCCGCGCTCGACGATCCGGCCCCGGAACATGACCGCGATCCGGTCCGCGATCTCCGCGATCACGCCCAGGTCGTGGCTGATGAACAGGATGGACATGCCCCGCTCGTCGCGGAGGCGCCGGATCAGGTCGAGGATCTGCGCCTGGATCGTCACGTCGAGGGCGGTCGTCGGCTCGTCGGCGATCAGCAGTTTCGGATTGCAGGACAGGGCCATCGCGATCATCACGCGCTGCTTCTGGCCGCCCGACATCTCGTGCGGATAGCTGTCGATGCGGCGCTCGGGTTCCGGGATGCCGACCTCCTCGAACAGCTCGATCGTCCGTTGTCGCGCCTCCTTCCGGCTCATTCCAAGATGGACCCGGAGCGCCTCGCCCACCTGGTCGCCGACCCGGAAGACCGGGTTCAGCGAGGTGCCGGGCTCCTGGAAGATCATCCCGATGTCCTTGCCGCGCAGGTCGCGCATGTCCCGGCTGGGGAGGTGGACCAGGTCGCGCCCGAAGTAGGAGATCTCGCCGCTCTCGATGTTCGCCGTGCTCTCGAGCAGGCGCATGACGGACAGCGAGGTGACCGACTTGCCCGAGCCCGACTCGCCGACCAGGCCGAGCGTTTCGCCTTCCTCGATCAGCAGGTCGATGTCGTCGACCGCGCGGACGGTTTCCCGCTTGCCGTGGAAGTAGGTGCGCAGCTCCCGGATCTGAAGCAGGGGCGGGGCCGCGGCGGCTGGCGAGGTCGTCCCGGTCTCGGTCATTGCCGCGACTCTATCCGGGTGTCTGACCTGGGCATGCCAGAATCCGTTCCCATGGTCGACGTAAGGAGGGAGAATGTTCGCCCCATTGCTGGCTTTCATCACGTTTCTGCTGCTGGGGTCGGAGCCGGCCGCGGTCGGAGCCGGCGCCTCGACTCCATCCGGAGCGGCCCGGAGCCAGACCGACGATCACGTCGATGACCACGGCCACGACCACGAGCACGAGCACGAGCACCAGGAGGGTTTCGAGCATCACGAACGTGAGGACGACATCCACGCCTTTCACGCTCACGAGACGGTGGTCGTCACCGGTTCGTCGATCGAGTCGCCCGGCGATCGACCTCCCGTATGCCGTCTCGGTTCTCGACCGCGACCTGTTGCGCGAGCAGGGCTCACCCCTGGTCATCGATCTGTTCAAGAACCTGACCGCCAACGGGGCGGTGATCGGGGAGGCGTTCAGCGGCTTCAACGGACTCGGCTGGGGCGTGGCTGAGAACGTGGCCAACGTGAACCTGCGGAGCCTGGGCGCCTCCCGCACTCTGGTGCTGGTGAACAACCGCCGTCAGGCGCCCGTCCCGGCCCGGCTGTTCGGCGGCCGGTTCGTCGACGTGAACATGATCCCGAGCATCGCGGTCGAGCGGATCGAGGTGCTCAAGGAGGGAGCGGCGGCGATCTACGGTTCCGATGCCGTTGCCGGGGTGCAGTCTGATCGAGAAGATGGCCCACACCCGGCTCTTCGCCGAACTCCACGGCCCGATCGACGAGCGGACGGAGTACAGGGTTGAGGCGATGTTCAGTGACGTGGCCGTTCCCCGCGCGCCGAACTCCCCGTCCTTTCCGCCGACCTCGCTGTTCGACGGCCTGCACCTCGTCTCGAACGCTCATCCGGGCCGGGCGGACTTCTGCGACGACTCCTACGCTTCAGGCGGATTCTCCTCGACGGAGGCCTGCCTTCAGGGTGACTGGTTCTTCTTCGGCCGGACCGTGGGCAACGCCGGTCCTGGCCGCAACGTGCGCCGGGACACCGACATGGCGCGGCTTGCCGCTTCGGTCGACCGCGACCTCACCCTCGCGGGCCGGGCCGCGAAGCTCGACCTGGGCGTCGCCTGGTCCCGTAGCGCCGGCAACATGAATCTCCCGGCCGAGTACGGCTACCGGAAGTTCCTGGCCTTTCGCGGGTACGGCGGTCCGAACTGCGGCGTCGGGGTCATCGCCGATCCGACCGCGCCCACGGGGATGCGGCTCGGACCGACCGGAGGCGCCCAGCCGGGAGTCGGCGACTGCGGCTACTACAACCCGTTCGGCAGCGCGGTCGAGTTTTCGGCTCAGCCCGGCGCACCGTGGCGGGAGACGCCGAATCCCTTCTGCCGGCCGGGGCTCGCCAACGACCCCGCGATGATGGCCTGGCTAGGCGACGTCGCGGACCTCGACAACGAGGTCGAGCTCTTCGTGGCCGACGCGACGCTCTCCGGCAACTGGATCGAGGATCGGGTGGACTACGCGCTTGGCTACCAGTTCCGGAGGCTCGAAGCGCAGGCGTTGCCGAATGATCCCGCGAACTACGAGATCAACCCTTGCATCGTGCCGGGCGACCGCTCGTGCGTCGATCCGCGAACCGGCAGACAGACCGGTGCGCGGGCCGGTCAGTTCACCTTTGCGACCGGCTACTACCCGTACGAGGCCTCGCAGGCCGTGCACCGCGTGTTCGGTGAGCTGTCGCTTGACATCGGCGACCGCGGCGACATGCAGGTCGCGGCGAACTACGAGCTGCACGACGAGGTTTCGAGCTTCGACCCGAAGTTGTCCGCCCGCTGGCGGCTCTCCGAGGGCGACGGGCACGTCCTGTCGCTGAGAGGTTCGGTACAGACGACATTCCGGGCGCCGTCCCTCGACGACCTGAACGAGAACGCCCTGACCGCGCTCGAGTTCGTGCCGCCGGTGGGGGCGTACCGGCCCTTCGACACGTCCGGCAGCCCCGATCTGTCGCCCGAGCAGGCGCTCACCTACGACATCGGCCTCGTGCTCTTCGCCTCCCCGGGCTTCGACATGACGCTTGACTACTGGAGCTACGACATCGAAGACGTGATCGCCCGCGAGCCGGCGAGCAACATCGTCCGGCTGTACGGTGAGGGGCGCGGCCTCGACCCTGATCCGAGCCGGATCGTCGATCCGGTCAAGCTGGCGGCGGTGCGGGGCAATATCGTCTGTCCGGGCGGGCTGGCCGACGCCTCCTGCCTTCCCGGCGAAGTCGAGCGGATTCTCCTGCGTGTGATCAACTGGCCCGGAGTCGAGACCTCGGGCCTCGACTTTCACCTGCACGGCGGCATGCCCGCGGGCAACGGCGCCTTCGCCGTCAGCGCCAGCGGTTCCTACCTGCTCGAGTACAAGCTCAAGCCCCTCGTCAGAGAGGGCGTCGAGTACGTGAGCGGGGGCGATGTCGCGGGCCTGTTCAATCAGAACGTGCAGGCCGCTCCCTCGCTGCCGGAGTTCCGCTCCCGGGTGTCGGCGGGCTACCACTGGGCGGACTACGGCCTCGTCGCCTATCTGAACAACGCAAAGGGCCGTCGGCTCAAGGCGGTTCTCACCTACCGCCTCGGCGCCTGACCCGGGGCCGATCCGGCCGAGGACGCGTGTCACAATCTGTCGTTCACCAGTTGCCATCAGATGCGGGGAGGTCGGAATGATGGAAGGGATCGTGAAGGGTGCGCTGACCGGAATCGCGGCGGTGGCGCTCTTCTTCACGCTTGGCGCGTGCGGGGGCGGTGCGGAAACGGGCGCGGTCGAAGGGCGTGACAGCGTCGCCGCTCGCGGCACGATCGGCTTTTCGGCGATGACGCTGACGAACCCGTTCTTCAAGATCATCGCGGACACGATGACCCAGGAGGCCGAACGCCACGGCTTCGAGGTCGTGGTCACCGATGCCGATCGGGACGTGAATCTCCAGTCGCAGCAGGTCGACAACTTCCTGGCCTCCGGCGTGGCCGCAATCGTGCTCAACCCCGTCGACCGGATCGCGATCGGTCCGGCTGTGCGGAGGGCGAACGAAGCGGGTGTGCCGGTATTCACGTCCGACCTGCAGGCCGTCGCCGAGGGCGTCGAGATCGCGGGCCACGTCGGCACGGACAACTACCAGGGCGGTCTGCTCGCGGGCGAGGCGATGATCGAAGCGCTCGGCGAGGCGGGCGGCGAAGTCCTGATCCTGCACTTCAAGCAGGCAAACTCCTGCGTGCTGCGCGTGGACGGCTTCCGCCGGGCGATCGAGGAGTACAACAACGACCGCTCGGACGGCCGGATCGAGATCGTCGCCGAACTCGAGGGCGGCGGCCTTCGTGACGAGGGGTACCGGGCGATGGCGGACGGCATCCAGGCCCACCCGGACCTCGCCGGAGTGTTCGCGATCAACGACCCCTCCGCGCTTGGGGCCCGGACCGCGCTCGAGCAGGCGGGACGGGCGGACCAGGTGAAGATCGTGGGTTTCGACGGTGAGATGGCGGGCAGGCAGGCGATCCGGGAGGGGAAGATCTACGCCGATCCGATCCAGTATCCGGACCGGATGGGGGTCATGACGGTGCGAAACATCGTGAGCTATCTCGACGGCGAGGACTTCGAGCGCGTCCACCTGATCCCGACGGAGCTCTACCGGCAGGCGGACGCCGAGCGGGACCCGACGCTCGACCAGGGCCCGTAAGCAGCCAGTTGCTCGAACTTCACCGGACCTCGAAGAGCTATCCGGGCGTGGACGCCCTTCGCGGCGTCAGCCTTTCCGTGGGCGCCGGCGAGGTGCTGGGCCTGGTCGGAGAGAACGGCGCCGGCAAGAGCACCCTGATCCGGGTCGTCTCGGGCGCCGAACGTCCGGACGGCGGCCGGATCGAGTTCGATGGCGAGCCGGCCGCGTTCGATTCACCGGCGGAGGCGCGCCGGCGGGGGATCGCGGTGATCCACCAGGAACTCAGTCTGATCCCGCAGTTGAGTGTGCGCGAGAATCTCTTTCTCGGCGCCGGCTGGTCCCGGCGAGGCTTGGTCCGCCGACGCTGGGAAGAGCGCGAGGCGCGCCGGCTGCTCGGGTTGCTGGAGATCGACATCGACCCGGCCGCCTCCTGTTCTGGGCTGTCGCTCGGCGCGCGGCAGGCGGTGGAGATCGCGAAGGCGCTGGCGCAGGGGCCCAGGCTGCTGATTCTGGACGAGCCGACCGCGGCGCTGTCGCCGCGCGAGGCTCGCGCTCTGCTGCGCCAGGTGCGCGAACTCGCGGGCCGCGGGGCTGCCGCGATCTACGTCAGCCATCGACTGGAGGAGATCGAGGCGGTCGCCGACCGGGTCGCCGTGCTGCGCGACGGCGAACTGGTGCACAGCATCGACCGGCGCCTCCCGGCCGCGGGCGGTGGCGGCCTCGCGCCGCTCGATCGCGATGCGCTGATCGAGGCGATGGTGGGCCGGAGCCTGAGCGCGGAGTTCCCGCCTCGTCTCCACGAGGAGCTCGGTGAACCCCGGCTCCAGGTCAAGGAGCTATCGGCAGGACACCGTGTCCGCGACGTGTCCTTCAGCATCCGCCGCGGCGAAGTCCTGGGGCTCGCGGGGCTGGTGGGCGCCGGCCGTAGCGAGGTCGCGCGCCTGGTCTTCGGCGCCGCAGCGCGCGACAACGGCGAGGTCTGGCTTGACGGCAGGCGGCTCGACCCGCGGTCGCCGCGCCAGGCGATCGCCGGCGGTATCTGCTTGCTGCCGGAGGATCGCAGGGGCCACGGCCTGGTGTTGACAGAGAGCGCGCGGGCCAACTTCGCGCTTCCCAACCTGGATCGCTTCCGCCGCCTCCGCGGTGTGGTCGATCGCCGTCGCGAGGGGCGAGCCTTCGCCCGATGGCGGGAGCAACTCGACATCCGGCTCGCTCGATCCGGCCAGCGGGTGGCCACCCTGTCTGGCGGCAACCAGCAGAAGGTCGTGATCGCCAAGTGGCTGGAACGCGGCGCGGGGGTCGTGCTCTGCGACGAACCGACCAGGGGAATCGATGTCGGGGCCCGGTACGAGATCTACGAGTGGATCCGCCGCATGGCGTCGGAGGGCAAGGCCGTGCTCCTGATCAGCTCGGAGCTGGAGGAGGTTCTGGGCATGAGCGACCGCGTCCTGGTCATGCACGAGGGGCGGATCCGGGGTGAGATCGCGGAACCGGCGGGTGCCGACCCGGCCGGCGTTCTGCGGATCGCGGCGGGTGTCGGTCTGTCGGAGGAGCCCTCCGTTGCCTGAGGAGACTGGTCAGCCGGTCCGTGGCCGGATGCGTCGCCTGCTCTCGGGTCTGGTCGACCTGGCCGGCCGCCGTCTCTCGATCGTCGTGCTGCTCCTCCTTTGTTTGATCTCGAGCGCTGCGACCTGGCGTGAACAGAACCCGATCACGAAGCGCGCCGGCGCGGCGGTCGCCCGCCAGGTCCTGGAGGTTTGTCCCGCGCCGTGCGAAGTGCTCGTCGTCGTGCGGGACACGGCGGTCGACCGGGCGTTCGCGGCGGCGATCGAGCGTGGCCTCGCGGATGCCGGCGCCCCGATCGCCGGCCGGGTGTTTGGCCAGCCGCGGGACGTGCGCCTGGAGCTGGAGCGGATTGCCCGCACCGGCGGCTCGGTTGACGCGATCGCCACCCACCGGATCGCGTCGGAGTGGGGCCCGGTGCGGTCGGCCGGAGCGCCGGTCGTGGCGCCGGGGAGCTACTACTGGCCAACCTTTCTGACCCCTCGCAACCTGCTCAACGTGGTCAACCAGAACGCGGACATCGCGATCATCGCGCTCGGGATGACCTTGGTGATCCTGACCGCGGGCATCGATCTCTCGGTCGGCAGCCTGCTGGCGCTGGCCGGAGTGATCGCCGCGGTGACGGCGCAGGAGTGGTTCGGCGGCGCCGCGGCTTCGCCGGCTGGTCTCCTGGCGGCGATGCTTCTTGGCGTGGCGACCGCTGCGCTGGGCGGTCTGCTGAGCGGGACGATGGTCACCGCCTTCCGGGTGCCGCCCTTCGTCGCGACTCTGGGTCTGATGATGCTGGCGCGCGGCCTGGCCCTGATTCTCGCTGTCGGCCACCAGCGACGCCTCGTGGGCGGTGGCGCCGAGGGCACGCCCGAGGCGGTGCGCGTTGGAGCGCCCGCCTTCGCCTGGCTTGGCAACGGTTCCGTGTTCGGCGTGCCGAATCCGATCCTGCTCATGCTCCTCCTCTTCGTGGCCGCTCACCTGCTGATGACGCGGACCATGTTCGGGCGCTACGTCTACGCCGTGGGCGGCAACCCGGAAGCGGCGCGGCTGTCGGGTGTGCCGGTGACCGCGGTCCTGCTCGCCGTCTACTGTCTGTGCGGAGCGTTCGCCGGGCTGGCAGGCATCGTCGACGCCTCGCGGTTCGAAGGCGGCCGGCCCAACGCCGGCGAGCTCTACGAACTCCAGGTGATCGCGGCCGTCGTGGTCGGCGGAGCGAGTCTGGCGGGCGGTCGAGGCCGCATTTCGGGCACCCTGATCGGCGCGATGATCATCGCCGTCATCCAGAACGGCCTGAACATCGCGGGGGTCGCGTCCTACGAGCAGAAGGTCGTGTTCGGTGCCCTGATCCTGGCCGCCGTGCTGCTCGACCGGCTTCAGCCGAAGATCGCTTTTAGGCGGGCTCGCATGATCCGGGGGTCGACGTCGACGCCGGTCCAGTAGCGGATCCCGGCGACTCCCTGGTTGACTAGCATGCCGAGGCCGTCGAGCGCGGTGCAGCCGCGCTCCGCCGCCGCCTGGAGCAGGCGTGTTTTCGGGGGATTCGGAATCACGTCGGCGACCACCATCGCGGGTTGGAGACTGCCTGTGTCGAGCGGCAGTTCCGCGTCGACATCCGGGAACAGACCGATCGAGGTCCCATTGATCAGGATGTCGACCGCCGCGGAGACCCGGTAGACGCCGCGCCAGGGTTCGAACCGGGCCCGGGTCGCGGTGTGGCTGCCGATATGCGCCGCGAGTTCCTCGCCGCGTTCGCTCGTCCGATTGACGACAGTGATCGAGCTGGCCCCAGCCAGGGCGAGTTCCACCGCGATCGCCCGCGCGGCGCCGCCGGCGCCGAAGATCAACACCCGCTTTCCGGCCGCCGGCGTGATCTCCTCGAGGGAGTGGAGGAAGCCCTTGCCGTCCGTGTTCTGGCCGATGAAGCGGCCTTCGTCGTCACGGACGACGCAGTTCACTGCCCCGATCAGGCGGGCCGACTCGCCGAGACCGTCGAGGTGCTCGATCACAGCGACCTTGTGCGGCAGCGAGCAGTTGAACCCCGCCCAGCCCATCGCGCGGGCGCCGGCGACCGCGTCGGCCAGCAGATCGGGCGGCACTTCACAGTTCAGGTAGCGCCAGTGCAGGCCGTGGTGGCGGAAGGCCGCCTCGACCATCTCGACGGTCGGATTCTCGGCCGCCGGGTCGGCGAAGGAACCGACGATGCTGGGAAGGAAGTTCATGTTCGACAGTCTTCCGCGGGAGGGGCGATGGTCGTTGGCGACACGGGTCTACTGGCGACCGGCGCTCAACTCTCTCCGCCGGCTCTTCAACCATCGTTCAACGCTCGCCGCAGTCTCTTCCGAGCGTGACTTCGGGCGCAACGCGCACTCCCAGATGACCCCGACGCGCCATCCGGCCTCGAGCAGTGCCGCCCGATGTTCGCGGTCGCGGCGAACATTGGCCGCGAACTTGCGTTCCCAATACGCTCGGTTGGTCGCCGGCGTCGTTGCTCGCGGACAACCGTCGTGGCGATGCCAGAAGCAGCCGTGTACGAAGCAAATCGCCCCGAATCGAGGGAAGACGAGGTCCGGACGGCCTGGGAGGGCGGAGTCGTGGAGCTTGTACCTCAGGCCGCGGCCGTGGAGTGCGCGACGCAGGACCAACTCCGGTCCGGTGTTTCGACTCCGAACTCTCGCCATGATGCGCGACCGGGTCGCGCTGTCGAAGGTGTCAGGCACGCTCTCCTCGGCCCTGGGGCGAGCCGCGGGTGATTCTGGGGAAGTACGGAGGCTACCGCAACGCGCCGGTCGCCCCGAGACCCACTCCTGATCCTGTATAGTCGCTGTTGCATCAACCAGGTCGATCTGCCCGAAGACCGCCCCGCCTCCAGGAGCACCACGGCGTTGTTCGAGACCTCGCTAGACAGGTCTAAGGGGACTGGCAACACCACCGTGTCCGCCGTTCCCGACTCTGCCGGCAAGCCCGGTGGACGACAGCAGCAGAACGATAGTCGTGGCCGCTTTGCCGAGTTCTTCGCCGGCATCGGACTGGTCCGCGAAGCGATAGAGCCCCTTGGCTGGCGATGCGTCTTCGCCAACGACATTGCGCCGCGCAAGGAAGAGATGTACCGGCGCCGTTTCGGCGATGAGCACTTTCTCCTCGGCGACATCCACGACCTGGGCGTCGGCGACCTGCCGACCGGTCTGGACCTCGTGACCGCGTCCTTCCCGTGCATCGATCTCTCTCTTGCCGGGAACCGCGCGGGTCTTGCCGGCCAGCATTCGGGGACGATCTGGCCGTTCCTCGACATTGTGACGGCCCTGTGCCTACAGCGATCGGCGCCGTCCGCCGTCCTGCTGGAGAACGTGACGGGCTTCCTCACGTCGAGAGGCGGCGCAGACTTGGCAGACGTGTGCCGTCGGCTGGCGGCTGTCCAGTACGTCATCGACGTGCTTTACGTCGACGCGCGCTGGTTCCGGCCCCAGAGCCGTCCTCGACTGTTCGTCGCGGCCCGGCAACGCGAGGGTGGCGGTCCGTGGGGCCGGTCCGGCACCCAGCCCTCGCGGCTGCGTCCCGCTGCGGTACGGCGGTTCCAGGCTGCTCATTCCGACTTGCCCTTCGTCGATCTGTCGCTGCCGGCGCCGCCCGACGAGACGCCCGGCACTCTCGTTTCGATCCTCGAGAATCTCCCGCCGGATGATGCTCGATGGTGGCCTGAGGACCGTACCGCAGCCTTGGTCACCCAGATGGCGCCTCGGAATCGCCGTCGCGTAGACGAGTTGCTGGCAGGTGAACGTGACGGCGTCGCGACAATGTTCCGCCGCCGCCGCAATGGCCGCACGGTGGGCGAAGTCAGGCCCGACCGTCTGGCCGGCTGCCTCCGAACGCCCCAAGGTGGCAGCAGCGTGCAGTTTCTTGTCGATTGCCGCGGGGGAATGCCCCGGATCCGGCCGCTGACCGGCAGGGAGTACGCACGCTTGCAGGGCGCCGACTCCTTCCCCATCGAAGTCAACGACCGCCAGGCGCGCCTGGGATTCGGCGACGCGGTGTGCGTGCAAGCGGTCCGTTGGCTCGTGCGGCATGCCTTCGGCTCTGCCTGTGGGGCGGCGCTGAAGGCGCGAAGAAGCTCCGGCGAGACTGCTTCGGTCCATTACCCTCACGCGCCGCCGACACGCGGTCAGGACGAGCCCCAACGTCCGCTCTTCGAGTAGCTCGCTCCGCACGATGCTGCCCGACACGCTCGACGTCCGTGCGGCGCTGATCTACTTCCACGCCTACATGTACGGCCCCTACCAGGGCCGCCTTCGCCTGTTCAGAGACAGAGGCCTGAAGCCACGGATGGTCATGTCCGAAGACTGGGAGGTCTTCACGTCCATCCTGCTGAGACAGCAGGGCGTGGCCAGCCGCGAGGGTCCCGACCTGGGCGATGTAGAGGTCAAGTCGGCAGTAGCCGGCAGTTCCTTCGAGTACCAGTACCACCGGAACTCCTGGAAGAAGAAGCTTGAAGCGGAGCGGCGTTGCGGCCACGCCTTCGTTTGGTACGGCGATGACCTGCAGGCCGTCGAGGTCTGGTACAGCGACGGTGAGCGACTGGGTGGTCACTTCTCCGAGTGGGAAGTCGAAGAGCCCTACTCAAGGCCAAGCCAACAGCGCTTTCGCAAACAGGTAAGCGCCGGATGGGTCCGCGAGCACGCCACGCTGCTTCTGCGCGTGCGTGACGGCGAGGCGGAGTACGAATGGCGTCGCGGGCACACTTAGGGTGACTGTTCCGACGGACCGCCGCGCGTCGCGGAGATCTGAGTAGAGCCGCCCTCTGACCTGTCGAGGCTTGCGGCGAACAGCGGGACGCCCCGCCACAGTGCAGCGGGGCCGTGAGTTGGATCGCCGTTGTGAAGGCGCGGTACCCGAAAGTAGAACAGGGACGCTCGATGCGTCCCTGGGGTCAGAACGATCGGAGGCCGTGTTCCCCTGTCTGGGCGGCAGTCCGATGGGTCGTCTTGCACTGAACGCTACCGCTCTGGAGTCCGATCGACAACCGATCCAAGTCCGTGGGGTTCCCAGTCGGCGCCCGTCGGGCTTCGCCGCGCCAGAGTTCAGGGCATAGTGTAGGCGGTCGCGGGCGGAATCGACAGAGGGGAGGCCGGGATGGACGTACGCTTCGCATTCGCGCTTCTGACCTTGGCGGTGGCCGCCTGCGGGGGCCAGCAGGAGGCCGAACCAGCTACACCAGTTGGCGAGGAGGTGGCCGATGCCGGCCCGATCCATCTCGGCGGCTGCATCCTCCTGTCTCCCATCGGTGATGTCCCTGACGACGTGTACCAGCTCACGGATGTCACTCCGACCGATGCGATGCCGCCCTTCACCAAGGAACTGCAGGTCTACGGCCTCAAGCTCGCGGCGCGCGACGACATCTCTGACGACTACATGCGACTCGTTGCGAGGACGATCGCCGAGTCGTTTCCGCGGGATGCCGGGCTTGACGCCGATCTTCAGCGCGAACTGCTCGCGAACCACTACCGCTACAGGGCGCTGATTCCGGTTCCCCTGGGGTTCGACTACAGCTTCATGGACGAAACGGACGAGCGCTGGGCGGCGATCGAGCGCGACAACTCGGTCTGCGACGTGATCATGCAGGACGTGCCCGAAGGCCAGGTGATGGAGGTGGTCGAGCACATCCTCCACTACGTGACGGACATTGGCCTGCACTACACGTTCCCGGACGTCTGGGGCATTTCGGAGGACTCGGAACTCGCGAGGGCGATGGCGAAGGCCGACGACGAGGGCTACTACCAGGCGAACCAGTACGAGGACATCGAGGACGAGGAGGTGCGCTTCCGGGTCCAGATGCAGGAGTTCGCCTACTGGTTCATCTCGACCGCCTGGAATCTTCAGGCGCCCTACGGACCTGTGTGGGAAGAAGAGTGGACGATTCGCGACCAGGAGGACCTGCGGCGGAAACTGCCGTCGATGTACGCGGCCTACGAGGAAACCGCGGCGCGTGTGATGGTGGCGCCGAGCCTGGCGACGCTGGCGGAGATCGGCCCGACCCGAGCGGAAGAGCGACCGGAAAGCGAGTAGAGTAAGCGGTTTATGACGATTCTGCTCAAGAGTCAGGCGGAACCTTCGCGGGGAGCGGTCGACCCCCTGTTCCGCGACGCGGAGCAGCGGGCGCGGGCCTTCTCGCTGTTTCCGGAGTCCCGTGATCCGCATGTCGCCGCCGGCAGCGGCCGGATCGCCGGTCTGATCTCCGACCGGCGTATTCGCCGCACGCTCAAGAGCCTCGCCGTCCTCGAGGTCGACGAGTACATTCGCCGCACGGTGGCTCCCGCCGAAGACCCGGGCCGGATCGGCGCCGGGGAGGTCCTGGCCGCGACGAGTTGGGACCTGGTGGAGGAGCGCCACCACGGTCCTCTCTACGCGGCCGTGTTCGAGACCGGGATCGATGGCTGGCGGCGCCGGTTCGGCGTTCTCGCCCAGGAGCGTTCCGTGCAGAACGGTGTCTGGATGCCGGAGCACCACAGCCTGGCGGTCGATGTGATTCGCTCCTACGCGGGTCGCAACCTCCCCATCGTCGCCTTGATGGACACGCCGGGAGCGGACGCGGGCGAGCTGGCGAATCGCGGTAACCAGGCCCACGCGATCTCGCGGCTGATCGCGGAGATGGCTCAGCTTCACGCGCCGACCATCGGCATCGTGCTCGGCAACGGCTACTCGGGCGGCGCCATCCCACTGGCGACGACCAACGTGCTGCTCTCGGTGCGCGACGGCGTCTTCAACACGATCCAGCCCCGGGGCCTGGCGAACATCGTGCGCCGCTACGACCTGTCCTGGGAGGAGTGCGCGAAGGCGGTCGGCGTTTCGGCGTACGAGCTCTTCGACCAGGGTTACCTCGACGGTGTGATCGACTTCGTTCCGGGCGAGGGCGGCGACCGGCTGTCCTGTTTCGAGAGGGCGGTGGCTTCGTCGATCGCGGTGGTGGAGCGGCGAGCGAAGACCTTCGTGCGCGACGAGCCGGCCGTGTTCGAGCACTACCGCCTGAATACGCGACGCTACGTCGATCCCTCACGCAGTCTGCTGGCCCTCGAGGAAGTGGCGCCGCTGTCGCGCCTGCGGAGTCCGGCGGAGCAGGTCAACATCTTCGGCGTCGCCTTTCGCTACCTGCGCTACCTGGGGTTGCGCCGGCGCCTGGTGTCGACCACCGTGTCCGGCTACGGTCGGCTGGCGGCGGCCGAGGTTCCCGCCGGGGCGGCCAAGGCGCGCCGGGACCGGCAGCGCCGCCTGTCCTTCGAGCGCTGGTTCGAGAACCCGCTTGCCGTTCGGTACGACGACGTGCTCAACCGGACCTACAAACGCTACGCCGCGGCCCGTGACTCGCTGCACGAGGGGCGGGGACGGCTCGCCTCGTTCCTGCTGGGCAGCCGCGAGTACCACTTCAATCGTGCTCGAGCCGAGCTGCTGCTCGAGTTCGGCTTCCACCTGTACAACCAGTGGAAGGACGCGGCCGAGGACAACTTCGGTCGGTTGCTGGAGGTGATGCGCGCCGTCGAGGTGGAGGCGGTGGAGGAGCCGGCCTCGGAAGCTCCCCGGGGCGCCGCTCCGGATACCACGGACCTCACCGTGCTCGACGTGATTCTCCAGCCGCGGCTCCTGGCGCTGTTCCGGCGCGAGTGCGAGAACTTCATCTCTTTCGACCGGCTCTACGATCACATCTTCGTGCACCTGCGAGACATCGCGGCTGAAGCGCGGGAAGAGAACGTGATCGCCCGCGAGTCGGTTCACCTGTTGCTGCGCCACTCGTTGAACGCGGCGCTCGGCGAGCTGACGGCGGGACTCGATCCGGAGGAGGCCGCCGAGGCGGAGGCGCGGTTGCGCCGGCAGTTCCGTTCCTGGCTGCGGCACTTCTCCCGCCACCCCCGCCGGGGCCGGCTGCTCAAGTCCGTCGCGGAATGGAAGCGGCTGCAGATGCCCCGCATCTCCGAGCCGCTGTTCGGGCTGGTCACGTTCCTCTTCGAGCGCCTGCTGCCCAACTTCTACGAGGACGAGCAGGGGATTCGCGCCTACGACGGCCGCATCTCCCCGCGCAACATCGGCATCAAGGACTTCTGGAACCGGCTTGACGCGGCCTACCGCGATCTGCTGCTCGAGGACGTGCTTGCCGAGCAGAAGCGGAAGACGCCGCGGCGTCCCCAGGCCATCCTGGACCGCTTCTTCGCCGACGTGCAGGAGATCGAGCCGGACCGGATGACCGCCGATCCGGTGGGCTTCCCGGGGCTCCGGGTCTCGATCGAGCGGGCGCTTGAACAGGGAGTCACGCCGTGCGGAACGGTGGCGGCGCTGGCCCGGATCCGGACCGGCGCGTCGGGTGAGGCGGAGAGCGGTTCCGGAGGCAGCAGGGTCGGCGTACTGGTCTCCAACCTGGCGTTCCAGGCCGGCTCGTTCGACATGGCGAGCGCGGAGAAGTTCTGCAAGCTTCTGCTGCGCTGCGCCGAGGAGCGGCTGCCGGTCGTGTGCTTCATCTCGTCCGGCGGCATGCTGACCAAGGAGGGTGCCGGCGCCCTGTTCTCGATGTCGATCGTGAACGATCGGCTGACGCGGTTCGTGCGCGACAACGAACTGCCGGTGATCTGTTTCGGCTACGGCGACTGCACGGGCGGCGCTCAGGCGAGCCTGGTGACCCACCCGCTGGTCCAGACCTACTACTTCTCGGGTACGAACATGCCGTTCGCCGGCCAGATCGTCGTGCCGTCTCACCTGCCGATGGCCTCGACGCTCTCGAACTACCTGGCCGAGGTCGAAGGTTCGATGGAAGGTCTCGTGCAGCATCCATTTGGCGAGGATCTCGACGATCACCTGCGTCACGTCGACTCGCAGATTCCGGTGCCGGAGGAGACGGTCGAGGATGTTCTTCAGCGACTCCTGCAGGAGGAGCGGCGGGTCGAGTTCCTGTCGGCGCGGCGGCGCCGGCGGGAGCCGGAAGCCGTCGAGCCCGCGCCGACGGTCGCTCCGCGCCCGGTGCGGCGGGCTCTGATCCATGCGCGGGGTTGCACCGCGACCAAGCTGGTGCGGGTCGCCCAGCGGTCCGGCGTGGAAGTTGTACTGGTCCAGTCGGATCCCGATATCGAGTCGCCGGCGGCGGCGATGCTTCGGGAACGCGACAGCCTGGTCTGCATCGGCGGCAGCACCCCCGATGAGAGCTACCTGAACGCCCACTCGGTGATTCGGATCGCCGAGCGGGAAGAGGTCGACGCACTCCATCCGGGGATCGGCTTCCTGTCCGAGAGCGCCTCGTTCGCAGACCTCTGCCGGGGGCACGGTCTGAACTTCATCGGCCCGACCGGCGACGCGATGCGGCGGATGGGCAACAAGTCGAACGCGATCCAGACCGCGGTGCAGGTGGGTGTCCCGGTCGTGCCGGGCAGCGAGGGCGTCCTCACCGACGCCGACACGGCGCTGGAAGTGGCGGAATCGATCGGTTTTCCGGTGATGCTCAAGGCGGTCCACGGCGGCGGCGGCAAGGGCATTCGCCGGGTCGACCGGGCGGAGGACTTCGGGGACGCCTTCGCGCAGATCCGCATCGAAGCGGAGAGCGCCTTCGGCAACGCGGACTGCTACCTGGAGAAGTGCGTCGTCTCGCTTCGCCACGTCGAGGTCCAGGTGCTTTGCGACCAGCACGGAACGGTGAGCGTTCTGGGCCTGCGCGATTGCAGCGTGCAGCGGAACAACCAGAAACTGATCGAGGAGTCGGGTTCCACCGCGCTGCCGGACACCCTGCGCGAGGAGAGTTTCCGCCATGCCGCCGCGATTGCCCGGCGGATCGGCTACGTGGGCGCGGGCACGGTGGAGTTCATCTTCGACCTGGAGGCGCAGAAGCTCTACTTCATGGAGATGAACACCCGCCTCCAGGTGGAGCACCCGGTGACCGAGGCGACGAGCGGCACGGACATCGTCAAGGCCCAGTTCGAGATCGCGGGCGGGTCGCGAGTTCCGGACTCTTCGGACGCCGAGAACGGCTACGCGATGGAGGTCCGGATCAACGCCGAACGGGTGGTCATAACGCCGGACGGGATCGACCTGCTGCCGTCGCCGGGGACGGTGAGCCGCTGCGAGTTCCCGCAGCGCCCCGATATCGACGTCCTGGCGACGATCGACACGGGAACCGTGGTTTCGCCGTACTACGACAGCCTCGTGGCGCAGATCGTCTGTCACGGCAAGGATCGCGCCGACACGATCGACCGCATTCGGTCCTACCTCGACGAGGTCACGATCGAGGGAGTCTGCACGAATCTCTCGTTGCTTCGCCGCGTGCTCGACGACGAGCAGTTCCGTTCCGGCGAGTACGACACGCGGTACCTGCCGGGCTTCCTGGCCCGCATCGATGCCGGTGAGCTGGCCCGCGAAGTCGAGCGGTCCGCCGGCGTGTCCGCGACGATGGACCGCGCCGAGATCGAGATCGAGGGCAGCGACGAACTGAAGGTCAGCGCGCCGTCCGGCGGCCTCTTCTATGCCGCTTCCTCTCCCAACGATCCGCCCTTCGTTCGCGTCGGGGACATCCTGGGTGCGGAGAAGACCCTGGGTTTGATCGAGGCGATGAAGCTCTTCCGCCCGGTGTCCCTGTCGTCGATCGATTCCGGGGGCGATCTGTATCCCCGCGACGCCCGGTACGAGGTGATGCGGGTCAACGCGGCGAACGGCCAGGTCGTGAACCAGGGCGATCTCCTGTTCGTCGTCAGACCGGTTGCGGACGGCTAGGAGCATGCGCTGCAGAGACTGGGTGCGCCGGCCTGCCATCCGTGCGCCCGATGACGGGCGCACGGAGTGGCCCTTCCGCCGTGCCAGGTCCTGTCTGACACGTTTCCTGCTGGCGGGCTGCTTCGCGGCCCTGGCCGCCGCGCCCGTGGCGGCGCAGGCTGACCGCGCATGCGACGGCGAGGACCACCGCGCCCTCGATTTCCAACTCGGTGACTGGCGCCTGGTCTCTGACGGCGAGGTGGTTGGCCGGAGCCGGGTCGAGAAGCTCGAAGACGGCTGCCTGATCGCCGAGATCTGGTCGTTCGTGGACGGCCGCGCCGGCCGGACCTACAGTTTCCTTGACCGGGCCGCCGGCGTGTGGCGACGGTTCAGCGTCTCGAACCGCGGAGTCGTGGTCAAGTCGGCCGGCACGGTGGAGGGAGGCGAGTTGTTGCTGCGCGGCGAGCACGTCTCTGCCGGCGGCGAGACGTCGAGATGGCGCGAGCGCTGGGTTCCGGAAGCCGGCGGCCGAATCCGCCTGTCGGCAGGTGGTTCGGCCGCGCGAGGACGGGGCGATCGTGGTGGAGACGCTCTGTTCGACGGCTACTACGAACCCGTTGGACTAGCCGTCACCGAGGTGCCCGCGCCCGCTGCGCCGGTGGAGGCGGAGACTCCGGCGGAGGCTGAACCCGTCGGGGCGCCGGTCGAGCTCGAACCGGCACTGGCGGTCGCGGAATCCGAAGCGATGGCGCCGTCCGCGGGCGAAGTCACACCGGCTTCGGCGCGCGCCACCGATGCCGAGATAATCGAGCGGATCGCGATGGCGTCGCCCATGGTGCTGCGACTGCCGCTGGGGTCGGTCGAAGCGCTTCCCAGGGGCTACGCCTGGATCACGAGGGACACGGCGCCCTATCTGTGTGAGGGGGTCACGATCGAGCGCCTGGAGGTGGCGCGGCGTCAGCGACGCGGCCGGGTCGAACTCGAGGTGGAGCTTGCGGTTCATGGTCGCCAGGTCAGCCGGGCGGTTGACGTTTCGGTCGAACTGCGTCGGTCCGGGCAGCCCTCCCCCGAGGTCGTTGCATCGGGAAGTGCTGCCGGCCGCGTTGGGCGGAGCATCCCGGAACAGGTTCAGTACGGCTCGGTGGCCGTCGTGGTCAGACTGTCGATGGACGTGGAGGTCTTCGACTCTGTCGTGGCGGACCCTGAGCGGCCCGATCTCGTCATCACCCTTTCCGTAGGGAAGTGAGAGCGAAGAAGCGGGGCGCGGAGGAGGCCTCCTCCGCGCCAGTCCCGTTCAGCCGGCTCTTCGGGCTGGCGCGGCCATACCTTCTATCGCTGTGCGTTGGGACAGTGCTGCTTCTAGCAGGCAGCGGGATCTTCCTGCTCGTGCCGATGCGGGTCGGCGAGTTCGTCGACACCGCGCTTCAGTCCGGCTCGGAGCAGGAGCTTCGTGAGCTCGTCGTGTTGTTGGTGGTCCTGTTCGCGGTCCTTGGCGTCCTTGGCTACTTCCAGGCCAGGCTTCTCGGCACCGCGGGCGCACTGTTGCTGCGTGATTTGCGGAGGCGCCTGTTCGGGCACTTGGTCGGCCTCTCGATCGACTTTTTCGATCGGCGTCGCGTGGGTGAACTGCTGTCGCGAATGAGTTCGGATCTCACGGTGGTGCAGACGGCCCTGACCGAGCAGATTCCGTCCGGACTCCAGGCGGTAGCTCGCTTCGTCGGCGTGCTGGCCATTCTCCTGGTGTTGCACACACGATTGACGGTGGTGGCTCTGCTGATCGTGCCTCCGGTGGTCCTGTTCGCCATGGTCTTCGGCCGGCGACTGGAGAGGGTGGCGGTTGAAGAGCGTGACGCTGTTGCCGAGACGTCTGCCTGGGCCGAGGAAGCTCTGTCTGGCGTCCGCACCCTGCAGGCGTTCTCCGCGGAGGAGCAGGCGCGGAGCCGCTATCGGGAGCGGTTGATCGAGCTGCTCGGTGTCCAGCTCCGCAACGTCCACCTTTACGGGGCCTTTAGCGGTCTGATGACCTTCTTTGGCTTCGCGGCCTTCGCTCTGGTACTCGGTTACGGCGGCAGCCTGATGCTGGACGGGGCACTGTCGGCAGGCCAGTTGACTTCGTTCCTGCTCTACACGTTTGCGATTGCGACGTCGGTCGGTCAGTTGGGATCGCTCTATGCCGGCTACCGGCGGCTGCGGGGCTCGAGCGAACGTGTCTTCCAACTGCTCGACGAGGGTTCGGCGATCGCGGATTCACCGTCTCCCGTCCGGCTCGCCAATGACGCCGCCTCTCTGAGTATTCGTTCGGTCGGCTTCCGATACGAGGGAGCCGACCAGCCCGCGCTGACGGACGTGTCGCTGGAGGTCGAGCCGGGTGAGCTAGCTGCTCTGGTCGGCCCGAGCGGCTCCGGCAAGAGCACCTTGTTCGCGCTGCTGCTCCGGTTCTACGAGGCCCAGTCGGGCGAACTGCTGATCGACGACCGGCCGCTCGCCGATGTCGCACTGAGCGACTTGCGGCACCGGATCGCACTCGTGCCGCAGGAGATCTTTCTGTTCTCGGGCTCCGTGGCCGACAACATTCGCCTCGCGCGGCCAGGCGCGGGCGAAGAGGAGGTTCGCGCCGCCGCCGGAGCGGCCGGAGCATCCGAGTTCATCGAACGCCTCGACGACGGCTACGCAACGCAGGTCGGCGAGCGCGGTGTGCGGCTCTCGGCGGGCCAGCGCCAGAGGATCGCGATTGCCCGCGCGTTTCTCCGTGACCCGCAGATCCTGCTGCTGGACGAGGCGACGAGCGCCCTCGACCCCGACTCGGAGGCGACGGTCCAGCGGGCGATCGAGAACCTGCTCGAGGGCAGGACGACGATCGTCATCGCTCATCGCCTTGCCACCGCCCGCCGGGCCCGTCGCATTCACGTGCTCGACCAGGGCCGGCTGGTCGCCGCGGGCAGCCACGAGGAACTGTACGAGACGAACGAGCTCTACCGGCGGTACTGGCTGTTGCAGAGCCTGGAGCGAGAGCGGCCGCTAGAGGTCTTCCAACCTGCCGCCGGGTGAACCGGCCTCTCCCCGGATCGGTCCGGGCCGGCTGTCCGTGGTCCAGAAACAGTTCACCCGGCGGGGTCGGAGACCGCCGCCGGGTGAGCCGGCTCAGATGCTTGGCGTCAGGCTCTAGAAGTTCTGGCCCCAGGCGTAGTTGAAGCGAACGTAGTAGTAGGCCCCGTTGAAGCCGAACGGTGAGAACTGGCCGTACTGGTTGCCGACTCCGTCGGCGCCGCCGGGGTTCACGTCCGGGTAGGTGTTCAACAGGTTCTGCACGCCGATGGCGATCGACGTGGAGTTCGGCAGCGGAATGCCGAGTTCGACGTCGAGCAGGAACTCGCCGCTGTAGTCCGGGTACATCGGCGCGTTGTTCCGTCCGAGGAGGTTCTGCGCGTCCTCGCTGTCCCACCAGCCGTCGAAGTAGTTCAGGCGGGTCAGCAGAGACCAGCGCTCGGCGCTGTGGTTCATCGAGATGTTGTAGCGGAACTCCGGCAGGCCCTGCTCGATCGTCGCGATGCGGAACGGACCGACGGTGTCGGGATTGTGGTCCGTGACCTCCGTCTTCGTGTAGTTGAACACGAGGCTGAAGGTCGTGTCGCCGCCGAGCTCCGGCGGTACCCAGGTGCCGACCACGTCGAGACCCTGCGTCTCGGTCGCGAAGTCGTTGACGAAGAACCGGAAGTTCTTCAGGTTCCGCGCCTCGACGAAGCCGCCCGCGAGCAGTTGCTCGATCTCCGCGTCCGTCACGCAGTTCGCTTCCTGGATGAGGGCGCACTGACGGAACGTCTCGGACACGGCGAGCCGGTCGTCCACGGCGATGTGGAAGATGTCAGCCGTCAGGGTGAACTCGCCTCTGTCGACGACCAGACCGGCCGAGAAGTTGAGCGCGTCTTCGGGCTGAAGGTCCTCGCCGCCTCGCAGAGCCGCCGGCGCCGAGGTCGAAGGCACGGTGCCGCTGTTCGACAGGCCGCCAGTCTCCGGATCGAAGGCCGTCGTCACGTTGAACGCGTTCTGCTGGCCGGGCGTCGGCGCACGGAAGCCGGTGCTGGCGGCGGCGCGGAGCGACACGACATCGGAAACCTGACGGCGGCCGGACACCTTAGCGTTGATCGTGTTGCCGAAGCCGTCGAAGTCCTCGACCCTGAGCGCCGCGGTGAAGGTTCCCCTTTCGTCCGGCGTGTCGATTTCGACGTCGCCGTAGATCGCGACGTTCGCGCGGTCCCAGGTTCCCGAGTTCTCGGGCCGGTAGCCGTTGAAGCCGTTCGAGCCGGAGCCGAACCCCTGCGCGGCATAGGGACCGATCTCCCAGGAAGCCGGATCGCCGGCGCCGATCCGGAACTGCTCGTTCCGCCACTCGACCCCCGCGGCGAGGCTCACGTTGTCCCTGACCGGATATGTGATGTCGAAGTTGACGTTCGTGTCCGTCTGCTCGTAGATGCCGGGGTTGAACGAGGTCGGCGTGTCGTAGCCGAGGGATGCGTTCACCGTGTTGTAGATGAACTGGTCGACCTCGCTGTTACCGACGTTCACGCTGAGGTCCCAGGTCATGCCGCTGTCCAGGTAGCCGCGGAGACCGGCGACGATCGAGGAGTCGATCAGGTCGCCGCCGAACTGGGGCGTAAAGCCGCCGGGGAAGCGCGAGTACAGCGTGAAGCAGTTCGGGTCCGCCTCGATCGCCGCGAGCGCCGCCGGATCCGGCACGTGGCCGGTGACCCCGAGTGCGGGACAGCCTCCGGCGTTCGGTACACCGGTGCTGGCCCACAGCCGGTCGCCGACAAGGATGGAGCCTCCGCCGTCATTGCTGAAGACGCCGGAGCGCGTGTGGGGGTTGCGGAAGTAGAAGCCGCCGGTCGTCGTCCGGCTTGCGTAGTTCGCGTGGCCGTAGAACTGGGTGCCGTTGTTGAACAGGCTGCCGAAGTTGGCGAACAGCTTGATGTCGTCCTCGAGCAGGGGCGAACCCCATACCTGGGCCGGGTTGCGGATCATCGTGTTGCCGGTGTTGATGATGTTGATCGCATCGTTCCGCTGCACGCTGCGGCTCGTCGGATCGGCGGCGCCGTACTCCATGCTCAGGTTGAAGAAGCCGTTCGCGCCCATCGGCATGCCCAGGTTGGCGGCGACCGCGTACGACGGTCCCTTCTCGCCGGCAAACGTGTACTGGCCGCCGAATCCACTGCTGGAGCCGGGGTTCGAGTCCTGGAACTGCCCCGTGCGCACCTCGACGCTGCCGCCGGAACTCGCGTCCTTGAGCTGGAAGTTGAGCACGCCGGCGATTGCGTCGGAGCCGTACTGGGCGGAGGCGCCGTCGCGAAGCACCTCGACCTGTCGCAGCGCGATGGCCGGGATGACGGAAATGTCCGGCCCCTGGGAACCGTCCGAGATCCCGTTTCCGAGCCAGGCGATGACCGCGGCGCGGTGGCGACGCTTGCCGTTGACGAGAACCAGGGTGTGGTCCGGCGCCAGACCGCGCAGGTTGGCCGGCCGGACCAGGGTCGCCGCGTCGCTGATCGGTTGCGTGCCGACGTTGTAGGACGGGACGACGGTCCGGATCCGGTTCGTCAGGTCGTTGTTTCCCTGGCTGACCAGTTCGGTCTCGGGAATGACGTCGACCGGCACCGGGGATGCGGTTACGGTCCGGCCCTCGGTACGGGTACCGACGACGACAATCGCCTCGCCGAATTCGGGTGTTTCTTCAGCCGCTTCGTCTTCGTCCTGCGCGTCCGCGTCCTGTGCCAGAAGCGGTGCGCCCAAACAGAGCGCTAGCAAGAGGGCGACGAGGGGCAACAGGGTGGAAAGACCGGCTTGAGGTTTCTTCACGAGACACTCCTATGGATTCCAGTTTGCGTCGACCGTCCATGAAGGTTACATCAAGGAAGGCCGTCGGGGTGGGCAGGGGCGCGTCGACCGGATCAGTGTGGTCGATCCCCTGTGGCCATGAGCCTATCCCTCTCGGGGTGCGCCGTCCATGCCACCCCCTCCGGTAGTGCGAATCGGAGCCGGATGGCCGGTGGGGCTCGTCGGTGCTGCTACCGTCGCGGCAGGTATGGACACTCCCTCCAGCCGTGGGCGGCGGTGGCCCATGTGTGGCGGGCTGACATGGCAGCGGGCCGTGCTCTGGGCCCTGGTTCTGGCCCTGACGGTGGCCGTGGTCGCCTTCGACCCGGCGGACTGGCCCTACACGGTGGGCGACGAAGGCGTGTACGCGATGCAGGCCCAGAGCCTGGTGTTCGACTTCGACCGGCGGTACGAGGCGTCGGACTACCGGCGCTACCTGGAGACGACCGGCAAGGTCCCGGACCCGCTGATCCTGCAGAGCAGGGACGGCGGAGAGACGCTCGTGTACGCCAAGCCGGTCTTCTACTCGCTCTTTCTCTCGCCCTTCGTACGCCTCGCGCCGGAGCGGGGACCGGCCTTGGCGAATCTGCTGCTGCTTGTTTTCGCCGCCCTCTTGCTGGAGTGCCTGCTGCTGTGGCGCGTCGGCGCCGATGGACCGCTGATGGCCGCGTTTCTGCTCTTCTTCTCGGTCACCTTCGGCCACGTGTTCTGGGTTCACGCCGACCTGTTCTACCTCGTGGCCACGGCGTTCGGGCTCTGTTGCCTCGATCCGTGGTTCGAAGGCGAGCGGCTTCCGCCTGCCCGGCTGTTCGGCGGCGGCGTTCTGCTGGCGATCGCCGGATCCGGCCGACCGTTCTACCTGGCCGTCCTGGTCGGCGTTCTGCTGGCGGCGGCGCCAAACCTCCGGCAGGGGTGGGGGCGAAGGGCCTCGGCGTTCGTCGTCGGTGGCGCCGCGGTGCTTCTGGCCGGTTCGGCGTGGTTTCACGCCGGGAGCGGCGGCGCCTGGAGTCCCTACGTGGGCGAACGGCAGGGATTCAGCAGTGCGACCGGCTATCCCGACATCGACTTCGACCGGCAGGACTGGCCTGAACTGCTGGCGGCACGGGGCGACGCCTCCTGGCTTCGGGAGGGATTCCTGTTGCCATCCTTCGACGCCGGGCTGCTCGGACACAACCTCGTCTATGCCGCCCTCGGACGGAGCATCGGCATCGTGCCCTACTTCCTGCCTCTGGTGGTCGCGTGCGCCTGTCTCCGACGGGGTTCGCGACGCCGATGGTTGCTCGTTGCCATCGCACTGGGTCTCCTGGCCTTCCTGATCAAGAGCCCGCACAACTTCTACGGCGGCGCAGGCGCGATCGCCAACCGCTGGTTCCTTCCTCTCTATCCGGTGTGCTGGTTCCTCATCGAGCGACCACCGGCTCGGCGATGGCTCGCGGCGTCGGCGGTCGTCGCGGCTCTCTTCGTGGGTCCGCTCTGGTATTCCGCCGCAGCCTTCCCGGTCGAGATCGATGCGGAGTCCGGCGCCCGCCGGCTGCGCTACGTCTCTCCGGCAGCGAAGCGGCTCCTGCCGCTCGAGACGTCTCAGATCCACCTGAGCTCAGCGCCGGGGGACGTCCAGCACGGCGACCTGCGGGTACGGCTGGTCGGCAACGGCGTCTGGCCTCACGGCGACGGTGGCCTCCGATGCCGGCCCGGGGCGGACGGCGAACTGTTGATCGGGTCGCCGGTGCCGCTGGCCGGGCTGACGGTCGAACTCGTGCCAGTCGAAGCGGGGGTCGGTGACCCGGTCAGCGTCGTCGTGGAGCGGCCGCGCCGGATCGCGCGCCACCGGTACTCGTACGGAGGGATTCCACTGCACTACTATCGACTGGTCCTGCCCGGGACTACGGAGGGCGGCGACCGCGACGTGTTCCTCACCCCGGCCTTTCGTTGGGACTGAACTCGGTTGGGACTGAACGCCGCCTCGACGCCATCCGCACCGCCGGTACCCGGCGTTGGTAGTCTGACGAACATGGGTCCGCTCCGTTTTCCGCTTCTCCTGCTGGCGATGACCGCGCTGGCGGCCGGCGCCTGGGCGCAGGATCCCTGCGCCGATTGCCACGCGGCGCAGGAACTCGAGGAGACGGAGGAGTTCCATCTGCGCCAGTGGCGGAACTCGGCGCATGCCGCGGCCGGGGTTTCCTGCGCGGACTGTCACGGAGGAAACAGTTCTACCTTCGTTCAGCTCCGCGCGCACAAGGGGGTGCTGAACAGCGGTCACCCGAAGAGTCCGACCCATCAGTGGAACCTGCCCCGGACCTGCGGCCGCTGCCACGACACGGAGTACCTGGCGGTGCAGGAGAGCACGCACTTCGCGCTCTTCGAACGAAAGGTCCGCGCCGCCCCGACCTGCCGCACCTGCCATGGCAGCGTGGCCGTGCAGTCGCTGGGCGAGGGTGGGTTGCAGGCGCGTTGCAACCGCTGCCACGGTCCCGAAGCCGACCATCGTGAGGCTGGAACGTCCGGGCAGGACGCGCTGGCGAAGGGCGGCGAACTCCTGGCGCGGATGCGGGCCCTTCGTGGCGCACGCGCCAGGGTGTCGCGCGACATCCTGCGGGTGCAGGATCCGTCGGATCGACATGAGGCCGCCGATGCCCTGTTCCAGGTGAACCAGTCCTGGGAGGAAGCGGTCGAGGCCGGCCATGCGTTCCACTGGGACGATTGGGACGCCGCTCTGGGCGTACTGGAGGACCTCCTCGGGGAACTCGAGGGCGCCCTCGCCGCCGGCGACCGCTGATCCGGGCTTCAGGCGCTGTCCACGGACCCGCCGTCCGCGGGTCCCTCGGCCTGTCTGAGCGACCGGAGGAGCGAGACCGCCATCAGGACTCCCACGACGAGGAGCGGCAGGGAGACGACCAGGGTCGCGGACTGGATCACGCGCAGTTGATCGTTGCCGCCTTCCTGGCCGATGAACATCAGGGTGATCGGCAGCACGCCGACGGCGACGGCCCAGAACAGGCGGTGCCAGCGAGCGGGGTGTTTGCCTTCCGTCAGGTTGCGGGTCGCCGACGCGGCGAGGCAGTAGGAGGCAGAGTCGTAGGTCGTCGCGATGAAGACGATGGCGACGAGCGCGAAGACCGCGAGCGCCGCGGTTCCGAGCGGCAGGGCGCGAAACGTCTGTGCGATCGCGGTGTCGCTACCTGCCGCCTGGGCGATCTCGCGTACCGGCAGGGCCCCCGACAGATCGAGGTGCATGCTGTAGTTGCCGAGGATGCCGTAGAAGACGGCGCAGCCCAGAGTGCCCAGGATCAGCATCCCGAAGATGAGTTGCCGCACCGTCCGGCCGCGTGAGATGCGGGTCACGAACAGGCCCATGAACGGTCCGTACGCGATCCACCACGCCCAGTAGAAGACCGTCATGTCCTCGATGAATCCCGTCCTGGCCACCGGATCGGTCCAGGTGTTGAGCCGGATGAAGTTCTCGAGCATCAGGCCGATCGAGTTCGTGCCCGTGCGCAGAAGGAAGTTCGTCGGGCCGACCATCAGGACGAAGGCCAGCAGGAGAATCGCCGCGATGACGGAGCCGTCCGACAGGGGCTTGATGCCGCGTTCGAGTCCCAGGTAGACGCTGATCGCGAACAGGGTGACGCAGACGACGAGGATTCCAACCTGGAGTCCGAAGGTCTGCTCGACGCCGAACACCTCGCTGACGCAGGCGGCGACCATCGGCGTGCCGAGCCCGAGCGAGGTCCCCGTGCCGCCGACCAGCGCCAGGATGAACAGCACGTCGACGATCCGGGCGGGCGCGCGTTCGTAGCCTTCGCGGCCGATCAGGGCGTGCAGGCCGGTGCTCAGGCGCAGTGCCGGGGCGTGCTGGCGGTAGTAGGGGATGGCGATCGCCACCGCCGGGAAGCAGTAGAGCGCCCAGGCCGAGATCCCCCAGTGGAAGATGCCGTAGGTGGCGGCCCACTCGACGGCCTCCGTGGAGCTGGGCGCCAGGCCGAAGGGCGGCGCGTCGAGGTAGGTGACCCACTCGATCGTCGACCAGTAGAGCAGTCCCGCACCGATGCCGGCGCAGAACAGCATGGCCATCCAACTGAAGATGTTGAAGTCCGGCCGGCTGTCGTCGTCCCCGAGCCGCTTTGCTCCATGACGGCTGAAGGCCAGCCAGAGCAGGAACACGGTGACGAGCAACGTCGCCCACTGGTAGAGCAACCCGAAACGCTCGGTCAGCGATTCGTAGGCGCGGACGACCAGGGCGCCGCCGGTCTGGGGCGACAGGGCGAGCGGAATGCAGACCAGGGCGATCAGCCCGGCGCTGACGCCGAACGCGATGCGATCGACGCGTGGTGGGCGTTCCGCCACGCAGTCAGCGGGCGACCGGCGGGGCGGCGGCCAGGTTCCTCAGCGCTAGTTCCACGGTATCGACCGCCAACAGGTACTCGTCCAGTTCCAGATGCTCGTTCGGAGTGTGGTCGAGTGTACTGTCTCCCGGTCCGTAGGCCACGATGGGACAGCGCCAGACGGGCCAGACGATGTTCATGTCGCAGGTTCCCGTCTTCACGACGAACTTAGGATTGGTCTCGGGACCGACGGTGCGGATGGCGCCGAGAAAGGCTCGCACCAGGGGGGAGTGACGGTCGGCGCGGACGCCCACTTCGTATCCGCGCAGGCTGAGTTCGAGGCTGGCATGGCCCTGCTCGCAGCGGATCGTGCCGGTCGCGCGGAGCGCATTCAGGTCGGAGAACAGCGGCCCGTCGATGTCCGCGGCGGCGCCGCCGAACCAGTCCTCGAGTTCGGCGATCAGTGCGGCGACGTCGAAGTCCACCGGCAGCCGCAGACCGTAGTCCGCCCGGACCGTGTCGTAGAGGCCGTCGGTCGTCGTGTTGATCGTGCGCAGGCTTGGCAGCACGCGTTCGAAGGACGTTCGGCCGCCGCTTCGTTCGGCCACCGCCTCCAGGCGTTGCCAGAGGTCGAAGGCCGTGATGCCGACGCCGGCCTCCGGGCCGGCCGTGTGGCTGCTGGGGCGCCGCGCCAGCAGGTCGATCAGCAGGCGCCCCTTGTAACCGAGCGTGACCCGGTGCCAGTGGCTGGGTTCACCGATGATGCAGAAGTCGGGCATCGGTTCGTCGCGACCGTTCAGACGCTTGAGCAGGTGGTGCGCGCCTCGGGAGGTGGCCGCCTCTTCCTCCGTCGCTCCGGCGACGATCAGGCGCAGGTCGTGCGCGCGCGCCCAGTCGCCGCCGAGCCGGGCGGCCGCCGCGACGAAGGAGGCGAGCGGTCCCTTCGCGTCGACGGAACCGCGACCGTGAAGCACTCCATGGGGCGATCCGTCGTCCTCGATCCGGACCGGGATGTTCCCCGGCACGGTGTCGATGTGTCCAAGCAGGACGACGAGGCGCGAGGCATCCTGTTCACCGAGTTCTCCGACCGCGTTCAGCGCGCCGTCGACCTGGCAGCGCTCGAGGCCGCGAGTCTCCATCTGTGAGGCCAGCCAGCCGCTGGCGGCGGCCTCGTGACGGGAGAGCGACGGCACCGAGACGAGGCCCCGCACGAGTTCGATCTCGGACCGGTCACGGCCCGTGTCGCGGCTCCGGTGGGGAAGGGCGTCGTGTCGGCCGCCGGCTCCAGTATCCATCATGGGCCGCTCGCGCTCGGTGGCGGCGACGGCAGAGGCGAGTTGCTCGGCATCGTCATTCCTCCTGAAGGACGGCTTCCAGGGCGTCGCCAGCGCGCTCCAGTTCCTCCTCGCGGACGATCAGCGGCGGCAGCATGCGGATCACGTTCGGCCCGGCGGGCAGGGCCAGGATCCGGTGTTCCGAGGTCAGACGGGCGAGATGGCGGCCGGCGCGCTGGCGCAGGACGACGCCCAGCATCAGGCCGCGGCCGCGCACCTCCCGCACCCGCGGGTTCGCGGCCAGCCGGTGGCGCAGCGTGTCGAGGAAGCGGGCGCCGACCTTCGCCGCCCGGGCCGGCAGATCGAGCGCCCGCATCGTCTCGATCACGGCCAGACCGGCGGCGCAGGCGAGTGGATTGCCGCCGTAGGTCGAGCCGTGGCAGCCGGGTCGGAGCGCGGTGGCGACGCGCTCGCCGTAGGCGATCGCCCCGAGCGGGAAGCCGCCGCCGATACCCTTGGCGAGCGGCATCAGGTCCGGTTCCAGTCCTGGCGTCTGACGGTGGGCGAACCAGCTCCCGCAGCGCCCGAAACCGGTCTGCACCTCGTCGAGGATGAGGAGCGCCCCGTGCCGGTCGCAGGCATGACGCGCCGCAAGCAGGACCTCGTCGCTCAGCACGCCGACTCCGCCCTCGCCCTGGACCGGCTCGAGGAGGACCGCGGCGGTTTCCCCGTCGACCGCCGCCTCGATCGCCTCGACTTCAGGCTGGACGAAGATGTTGTCGTGGAGCAGGCCGGTGTAGGGCTTGCGGGCGGCGGGGTTCCACATCGTCGCCTGGGCCCCCAGGGTGCGGCCGTGGAAGCTGTTTCGAAGCGCGACGGTGCGGCTGCGTCCGGTCACCAGGGCGGCGAACTTGAGCGCGCCCTCGACCGCCTCCGTGCCGCTGTTGCACAGGAAGACCCGGTCAAGCGAATCGGGCAGCACGCCGGCCAGCGCCTCGACGTAAGCGGCCCGGTCCTCGCTGGGCATGTTCATCGGACAGTAGGTGAGCCGCTTTGCCTGCGCCGTCAGCGCCTGGACCATCGCGGGATGGTTGTAGCCGAGGCAGCAGACGCCGTAGCCGGCGGTCAGGTCGAGGTAGCGGTCGCCGTTCGCGGCGATCAGTTCGCAGCCCTCGCCGCCGACGATCGGGGGAGTCGGTTTGCGCGGCGCCCAGGTGCCGAGACGTCTATCCTCGGCGCCGGGAACGTTCTGCGTGCCTTGGCCGCTCATGACGCGTTCTCCTCCTGGTTCGCCGACCGGACGACGACGTGGGTGCCGGCGCCTTCAAGCGCGGCCCGCACCGGGCGTTCGATGCGGCCGTCGGCCAGGACGACCCGTGACAGCCCCCCACGCAGCGCCTCCGCTGCGCCCAGCACCTTCTTCTTCATCCGGTCCTGGGCGGCCTCCATCAACGGTTCGAGCCCGGCATGGGCTTCGGGGCCGGTCAGGTCGTCGCGAGCGACGTCGAGGCGCGATATCAGGGAGGCCTCGTCGGGAAAGTCGGCGAGCAGGCCCGGGGTGCCGGAGAGGTACACCAGGGTCGAAGCACCGAGGGCGCCGGCGACGGCGGCCGCCGCGCGGTCGCCGTCGACGTTGACCGCCTCGCCGTCGTAGGACGATCCCGGCGGCGTCAGCACCGGCAGGTACCCGCCGTCGAGCAGTAGCCGCAGGAGCTCCGCGTTGACCCGATCGACCGTGCCCGTCCAGTCGTCGCGCAGCACAAGTCGCCGTGCGCCGAGCCGGATGCGCAGCTTGTCCTTGCGCCGGCCTTCGAACAGGCGGCCGTCGATGCCGGAGAGCCCGACCGCGGGAATGCCCCGGCGCTGCAGCAGTTCCACCCAGCGCTTGTTGAGCAGCCCGCAGTAGACCATCTCGAAGATCTCGAGCGTGCGCCGGTCGGTGCGGCGGCTGCTGTAGCCGCTCTCGCTGGTGACGAACTGCGGCGGATGCCCCAACTGCTCCGCGACCTCGTTCGTCGTCTCGGCGCCGCCGTGGACGAGGACGATTCGGAGCCCCGCTCCCGACAGTTCGGCGATGTCGGCGGCGATCGCGTCGAGGTCGAGCGACTTGCCGCCCCCGGCCTTGATCACCAGTGGACCCCCGCCGGTCTGGTGAGGGCCGGCAGGCGCGTCGGTGGGGTGGGGTTCAGGCACGACCCGTTCCTTATAGCGGGTGCAGGCCCGGGAAGGAAAGACTCTCGACTTCGGAGAATCCGTGCATCAGATTCGCGCACTGCACCGCGTTGCCGGCCGCGCCCTTCATCAGGTTGTCGATCGCGCAGATGACGACCAGGCGTCCGGTCCGGGGATCGAGGTCGAAGCCGACTTCGGCGTGGTTGCTGCCGGCGAGGATCTTCGGCTCGGGGTGCCGGTGGATGCCGCGACGGTCCTTGACGAGGCGAACGAACGGCTGCCGCCGGCAGAAGGTCCGGTAGGCGCGAAAGAGGTCTCGCTCGGTCGATCTGCCGGCGACGGGTTGGTTCAGGAACAGGTGGCTGGTGGCGAGGACGCCGCGCACCATCTCGACCGAGGTCACCGACAGGTGGACGCGGCCGGCGGCCTCGATGCCGCGCACGGCGAGCGCCTGTTCGACTTCCGCGGTGTGGCGGTGGCCTGTGGGGCGGAAGCTGCGCACCACACCGGATCGTTCGGGGTGGTGGGAGGCGTCCGACGACGACGCGCCGCCCTCGCTGCTGCCGACCTTCAGTTCCGTGACGACGCCGCGGCTCCAGTCGACGAGACCGCGTTCCGCCGGTTCGGGTTCGAGCAGCGGCAGGAGCCCGAGCAGGGTGGCCGTCGCGTTGCACCCGACGCCGCTGACGTGGGATGCGGCGGCTACCGCCTCGCGGTCGAGTTCGGGCAGGCCGTAGACGAAGCGATCGAGCCACTCGGGCGCCGGGTGCGTGGTTCCGTACCAGTCCTCGTAGGCCGATGGCGAGCGGAGCCGGAAGTCGGCCGACAGGTCGACGATCCGCGGGGCGAGTCCGGAGTAGACATCGATGTCGCCGGCCGCGCTGCCGTGGGGCACGCAGAGAAAGAGCAGGTCGCAGCGCTCGAGCTCGTCGAGTGTGCTGTAGCGGAGGTCGGTGTGGCCGCGGAGGTTCGGGTGCGTGAAGTGGACGAAGGAGCCGGCCAGCCGCCGTGACGTGACCCCTGCTATCTCGAACTCAGGATGGCCGAGCAGCAGCCGGAGCAGCTCGCCGCCGGCGTAGCCGGAGCCGCCGACGATGCTGGCGCGCATCGTCACGCGTCGCTCCCGGGCCGGCCGGCTGGCCAGCCGGTGTTGGCCACCCGCTCGACGAAGTCGATCATTCGGGCGGGAATGTCGACGCCGGTCGGTTCGACGGAGTTGCGGAACTCCATCGTGTGGTTGACCTCCAGCACCAGCAGTCCGCGATGTCTGTCCTCGACCAGGTCGACGGCCAGGAGCCCGCCGCCGACGGCCGCCGCGGACCGCCGGCACAGGGCGGCCAGTTCAGGGGTCACTGGACAGTTCGTCGCGCTTGCCCCGCGGGCCGTGTTCGTAACCCAATGCGGCGCGCGGCGGTAGATGGCGCAGATCGCCTCGCCGTCCACGACGAACGCCCGGATGTCGCGTTCCGGCTTGTCCACGTACTGCTGCAGGTAGAAGATCGAGTGCTGATAAGAGCCGAGGGTGCTCTTGTGCTCGAGGAGCGCCTCGGCCGCGTCGCGATCGTTGATCCGGGCGATCAGCCGACCCCAGGAGCCGACGGTCGGCTTGAGGACCACCGGGTAGCCGAGTTCCTCGATCGCCTGCAGCGCCGCTTCCGGCGTCGAGGCGACCCGGGTGTCCGGAGTGGGGATGTCCGCGCCCTGCAGCAGGCTGGAAGTCCGCAGCTTGTCGCCGCAGTTCTCGACCACTTCGATCCGGTTCACCGTCGGAACGCCGCGGTCGGCGAGCACTCGCAGGTGGACCAGGGCCCGGCTGTGGCTGAGCGAGCGGTCGAAGACGACATCGAAGTCGAAGGCCGGTTCCAGTGTGCTCGAGCCGCCGAACGAGAGGACGACCTTGCGGTCGTCGATCAGTTCGACCTCCGCACTCCGTCGCTCGAGCTCCTGGAACAGGAGCTTCTCTTCGGGCCGGACCCGGCTGTACAGGACTCCGATGCGCATCGCCTTGCCGGCTACTCGCCCCAGTCCTCTTCTTCTTCAGGCGCCAGCTCCAGGGTCACGGGATCGAGCTCGATCACCTCCAGGTCCACGCCGCAGCCGGCGCACTGGACGATCTCGTTCTGCATCACGGCCGTGAGGTGGATGTCGTCGAAGCACTCGGGGCACTCGGACTGGGCGCTTACGGTCTGCAGTTCCATGTTGGTTTCCTCGGTTGGTGTGGGCGTTCAGCAAGGCGGAGGTTGCAAGAGAGTTTCAAGGCCGGGTTTCCAAGCAGGGTTTCCAAAGAAAAGAGGCCGGCTCATCCTTCTGGATGGCCGGCCGCTCGGAGAATGTCTCGTCTCTCGATTTACCAGGTCACCCGGGAGTGTCCGCCGGACGCTTCGCGCCTTTCGCCCGGACCTTGCGGCGGGGAGCGGTTGCAGCGGAGCGGAGCGCGGGCTGAGTGAACATTCGGTGGAACTCGGTCTTGGGGGGAAACGGTCCGGGAAAGCGGTCGGACAGGCTAAGGAACCGCCGCCCCGCTGTCAAGTAGCGGGAAACCGGTCAAGCTGCGGGAAACCGGCGCCTTCGTCCGTCATCGCGGCTCGCGACCATCCTCGGTCTTCATCGTGGGCGCATCTTCCTTCTTCCACGCGCTGAAACCACCGCCGATGTGGCTAACCGGTCTCAGTCCCATGTCCTGGACGGCCTTCGTGGCGAGGGCGGAGCGCCAGCCGCTCGCGCAGTGGAAGATGAACTCCCTGCCGCTGCCGAAGATGTCCTTGAAGTAGGGGCTGTCGGGGTCGACCCAGAACTCGATCATGCCGCGCGGGGCGTGGAAGGAACCGGAGATGAAACCCTCGCGGGCCCGCTCGCGGATGTCGCGCAGGTCGACGATGACGGCGCCCCGGCGTTGGCGTTGCACTGCTTCGGCGACGGTCACCGTCTCGATCGCAGCGTCGGCTTCCGCGACGAGCTGCCGTACGCCCTTGGTGATCGTCATGAGAATCAGCGGACCTTGCGCGCGATGTCGCCCACGCGGACGGTTCCCGGCACGACGACCCGCGCGTAGATACCGCGGAGATTGCGCCGCCGTCCTTCCGGTTGGGCGGTGAACTTGAGAGCTTCCGCGCCGAAGCGCCGGGCGTACTTCTTGCAGCCGGTGTGGGGCAGGGCGGTGACCTCGATCACGGCTTCGCCGAGGCTGAGTTTCGTGCCGGTCGGCAGATTCTCGACGCCGAGGTCGAGGTCGACGTACAGCTGGTCGCCGGCCAGGGGCCAGCGGTCGCGGCTGCCGGCGATGAGGGCGGCGAAGCGGGAGTTCGTCAGCGTCAGTTGCGCGTCCGGATCGGGGGAACCGTCCTCGGTGACGTAGCCCTTGCGACGGTCCCAGGTGTCGCCTTCCAGACCGGCCTCAAAGCTGAGCCGGCCCTCTTCGACCGCCTCGCGGCGGTCTACTCCGGGGCGCCGGACGATCATCTCGAGGGTGCCGCCGTCACTGGGCGATTCGAGAACGTGGCCGAAGCCGGCTTCCAACTCGGCTGCGGTGCGGTGGTCCGCGGCGTCGGCGGTCGGGCCGCCGGCCGCGCTGCTGGCGCCTCTCACGGTGTTCTCCCTATCGGACGTTGAACTCGCGGCGGATGTATGAGCCGTTGCCGCCGTTCTCGTCCCAGAGCCCGATGGCCACCCGGTGGTTGCCGCGCGGGATCGGGTACTCGAAGCTGACGGCGAAGAACTGGTCTTGCGCCTGTGCCCAATCGCTGGCGGGGATGGTCAGCGGCAGGACGATGTGGCTGGGGGTCATCTGTTCGCCGTCCTCGGTCAGCACGGTGGCGACGACGCGCACCTGGTCCGTGCGATTGCCGGCCTGTTCGACCATCGCCAGCCTGTTGAGGGGGACCGACACCGTGAAGTCGACATCGTAGAAGCCGCCGGCGCCGGTGTCCCACTCGATGCTGTCGATGTGCAGCGCGTGCGGGTTCTCGGTCCACCCCAGCAGGAGAGCGCCGATCGTCCGCTCGGCGATCCGCTCGCGCAACGAGCGGGCGACGTAGCTGGTGCGGTGCCTCAGACGCAGCTGCCGCGGCCTGGGCTTGACGCGGATCTGGTGGACCGAGCCCTCGATGAACTCGTCCAGCACGTAGCCAAGCGAGTAGTAGGAGCGGAGGTCTTCGGCCGCCTGGTCGAAGAATGCGTCCACGTTGCGTCCCGAAACCCAGGCCCGACCGCCCGTGTCGCCGGCGAGTTGGTGGAGCACGCCCCGCAGGTCGGACAGGTAGGTCAGCTTCTGCTGATCCGCCACCCGCTCCGAGAGCGTCGCCGCTGCAACTTCCGTTTCGGGAGGCTTGAAGGCGTAGAAGGAGACGCGATAGGAGTTGGCGCGCGCGGCGATCTCGGTGAAGCGGGAGCTGAGATCGAAAGTGGACAGCCGCTGCTGGAAGGAAGTGGTGGTCAGCGCCGCGGTGCCCTGGATGTTCGAGTTCCGGGTGTACAGGTTGTTCGGCGCGTCGAAGCCTTCCGGGGCGTCGACGGCGCGGTTCTGCATCAGTTCGACGCCCGTTTCCTCCCGTCGGCCGGCAACTCGTTTCTGAACATGTTGCAGGAGGCGGTCGAAGGGGCGCGCCGGCAAGCCGTCGCTGATCAGGAAGAAGGCCTTGCGACCGGGAACCAGGGCCAGGGATTCAACCACCGCTTCGATCGCGTCCGCCGTACGGGCGCTGTCGTCGTGAAGGACCCTGGCGTAGGCGACCATCTCGTTGAGCGTGGCGCGCAGGGCGCCGATGCTGCCCGCCGATCGGCGGGGGTCGGCGTTCAGTTGGTCCATCAACTGCAGGAAGCTCTCCTGGGACCGCCGTTTCAGGTTCTGCGCTTCCGTGAAGACCTGATGCGCGGCTTCGACGCGGTTCAGGCCCTGGGCAAGGGCCAGGTGATCCCTCGTCAGGTCCTGGAGCATCCGCAGTTCGCCGTCGAAGGCGACGACCATGGCGTAGACCGGAGCGGTCTCCTCTCCTGCTTCGAGCTGGCCGCGTGCGAAGTCCTTGATCTGGTCGAGGACCGCGGAGCGGCTGGCGACGGAGAGGTGGGTGTTGTCGAAGAAGAAGGCGATCGACAGAGGTTCTTGCAGTGGACCCGCGGCGGGGCCGTCACCGTTGCCTCCGCCGCGGCTGAAGTAGCTGATCTCGACCGGCTTGTCGTTGTCGAAGACGCGGAAGTTCTGCTGTGTCAGATCGCGGGCCGGCTGGCCGTCGCGGTCGGTGGCGACGATGTCCACGTTGACGACCGTGACCTCGACGATGTCGCTCAGGTCGCCCAAACCCCGGCCGATGGAGGTGTCCTGCTGGGCCTCGGGGGTCGCGGCCGGCTGGAGCGGGGCGCCGAAGACCAGAAGCAGGCCGAAGAGAGTTGCTCCGATCATGTTGGTGCCTCTAAGCTGCTGGGGGGCGTGTGGCGTTCGAGGAAAGCTCTGACCTTCGCCGCGGCCACCGGTGCCGCGTCTTCGCTCTTCCACTCGAGGATCAGTTCGTTGTTCGGCGCCAGGGCGGCGATCTCCTCCGCCACCGGGCGGGGGTGGTAGGCGTCGTCTCCCGCCAGGATCAGGAGTGGCGTCTCGATGCCGGCGACGAAGTCGCGGTCGACGTTGAAGGTGAAGTCGCCGCCGTACATGCGCTCGCGGAACGGGGGCAGGGCCCCGGCGTCGACGTCGTCGCGCTCGTCCATCAGTGCTTCGGCCCAGGTGTCGAACATGCCGTAGAACAGGTCCTTGTTCTGGTGGCGGCCGATCGGGTTCTGGAGCACCGCGGCGCTGACCCGCGAGGCGTCCGCCTCGAGCACTCCCAGGCAGTACGAGGAGCCGATGCAGCCGCCCATCAGGTGGCACGTCTCGATACCCAGGTGGTCGAGCAGCGCGAGATGGTCGGCGGCGTAGGTGTGCCAGCCGTCGTCGGCCGTGACCGGCGCGGTGGACTCGCCCGCATTGCGCTGGTCCATCGAGATGACCCGGAAGGACTGAGCCAACTCGCGGCGGGGGTCGAACGGGCTGTCACCCCAGATGTCGGCGGCGGAGCGCATGCCTCCAGGCGCGAACAGCAGCACGGGGTAGCCGGAGCCGGCTTCCCACCACTGGATTCGGACTTCGCCTCGTTCGAACACAGGCATGGGGCAAGCGTACCAGCAGGGTCGGACTGCGAACCTGGCGCGAACCCGATGGAACCTGGGCGTATCGAGCCGCGTAGAGTGGTTGGAGGACTCGCACTGTTGGCTCACGGGGGACGATATGGAACATGAAGAGATGAACGAAGACACCGCGGCGCCGTCACCGGGTTCCGAAGCCGGATCATCGGCAGCAGCGTCCTCCGGGCCGCCGGAGCCGCCACCTGCTGCGACACAGGACGCCGGGCCTACGCTGGCCGGCCAGGTTGCGGCGGGTCTTGCCCTGGTCGTCCTCGGCGGTGCTTTGCTGGCGCTCGAGCGACTTGATGGCTCACCGGATCATCTGTTCCTCATTCTGGTCGGCGGGGTCTTCGCAGCGGGCTACTTCTACAAGAAGGCGTTCGGGCTGCTGATCCCGGGCGGAATCCTGATCGGACTCGGCTCCGGCCTGGCGTACGACGACCTGTACTCGGACTCGTTCCTGGATGGCGAGAGCGCCGCCTTCGGCCTCGGGATCGGGTTCCTCCTGATCTACGTTGTCTCCCTGCTCTACGAACGCACTCATCGTTGGTGGCCGCTGATTCCCGGGGGCGTTCTGGTGATCGCGGGTTTTCCGGAGTGGGAGTGGGCGGATCAGATACTCGACTTCTGGCCCGTCGCGGTGATGGCGGTTGGCCTGTTTCTGCTGTTCCGGGGAGTGGTTTCGCGGCAGCGGGATGGAGAGTCGCGAGGCCTCAATCCCTAGGGCGCCGATTCTCTCGCGCAGTTGACCACGCATGCGGATAACATCCGCCGCCAACCCCGCCGTCCGCCCGTCATGGGGCGTACGGATGGCACTGGAGGAGGCTGCTGTGGGAGTAGAACTGACGAAGAACTCGGTCGACCTGGGCATCGTGGTGCGTGACGCGGAGGCGTCGCTGCGCTTCTACCGTGACGTGATCGGCCTCGAGGACCAGGGCGAGATGCCGATGCCGGGCGGAACGATGCACCGCCTGCTTTGTGGCACGAGTCTGATCAAGCTCGTGTCCCTGTCGAAGCTGCCGGAGGCTTCCGCGCCGCCGGGAGGCATCGCGGGAGCGACCGGCTACCGGTACTGGACGCTGTCCGTTTCGAACCTGGACGATGTCACCGCCCAGGCGGAAGAAGCGGGTCACAAGGTCGTCATCTCGCCGCGTGAGATTCGGCCAGGCATCAAGATCTCGATGATCGAGGACCCGGACGGCAACTGGGTCGAGCTGCTGCAACTCGGCTGACGAGTCTGCGGACTTGCCGCTCAGCGACAGACAAGCCGCTCGCCTGGGTTCGCCCCGCCGTCGTCGGCTGCCGGTGGCGGCCACCGCGACGATTCTCGCGACGGTGATCCTCGGCGCGGTCGCGGTCCTCTGGTTGCGGGTCGGCCCGGAACCTGAAGTCACGATGACATCCGATCTGCCCGGCATCGGTCCGCGCACGATCGTGACGGCAACGGCGCGGGCAGGCGGCCGCGGCCTCGGCTCAATCCGGGTCGAAGTCATCCAGGACGGGAAGTCGCTGCTGCTCGAAGAGCGCGCGTTCACACCCCCGAGTCCCTGGTCGTTCGGCGGCGACCCGGTCCGGGAGGCGGTCCTGGAGACCGAAGTCGGTCGCGACAGGGTGCCTGACCTGGTGGAGGGCTTTGGCGTCGTGCGGGTCACCGTCGAGCGGCCGGGTACCTTGCTGCGGCGGCCGCCTCCGCAGGTCGCGGAGCTGTCGTTGCCGGTCCGCCTGCGCCCGCCCACGCTCGGGTCGGTCGGAGTGACGGCGACGCCCACCCAGTCGGGCAGCGGCGTGCTCCGCTACACCGTCGGCGCCAGCGCCGTGGAGAGCGGCGTCGAGGTCGGCGACTACTGGTTCCCGGGCTACCTCCTGCCCGGAGGTGGTGTTCGTGACCGATTCGTTCTCTTCGGCGTGCCGTACGACAGTGCCGATCCGTCGACCTTCCGGCTGGTGGCGCGGGACGACCTCGGCAACGAAGCGAGGGTGCCCTTCCTGGGCGCAATCGAGCCGCTGCCCCTCGAGTCCTCGACGATTCGCCTCAGCGACAGCTTCATGGCGCGTGTCGTGCCGGCGATCATGGCGCAGACGCCCGAGCTGGCGGACCGCGGCGGTCTGCTCGAGAACTACCTGATGCTGAACGGCGAACTGCGGCAGATGAACGCCGAGCGGCTGATCGAGCTGGCGTCCGGTTCCGTGTCGCGGCAGCTCTGGAGCGGGCCGTTCCGGCAGATGCGGAACACCCAGATGATGGACCGGTTCGCCGCCCGCAGGCAGTATCTCTACGAGGGCCGCGTGGTCGACACGCAGGATCACTTGGGCTTCGATCTCGCCTCGCGGCTTCAGGACGACGTTCCGGCCTCGAACGCCGGCGCCGTCGTTTTTACGGAGTACCTCGGCATCTACGGCAACACCGTGGTGGTCGATCACGGCTACGGCCTCATGACCCTCTATTCACACCTGTCGCGGATCGATGTCGAGGTGGGTCAGGAGGTCGCGGCCGGCGAGCGGCTGGGCCTGAGCGGCGAGACGGGCATGGCCGGCGGGGACCACCTCCACTTCGCCGTCCTGCTCGGCGGTCTGCCCGTCAATCCGCTGGAATGGTTCGATGCGAAGTGGATCAGGGATCACATCGGGGGCGTGCTGCCGCTCGAGTGAGACGCCGCTCCGGCGCGCGTCGGCGCATTGGGAACTCGACCGGCTGCTAAACTCGCGCCCGAACAAGTCGTGTACGAGATAGTGGTTCCGCTATCCGGCGGCCAAAGCCGGACTGCGTCAAGGTTCAAAGGTGAAGGATAGAACGATGGTCCCCAAGAGTCTTGCGGCCGCCCTCGTGCCGCTCCTGGTTTTCGTACCGGTCGCCCTGGCCCAGGGCCCGGGAGACACCGCATCGTTCTTCGAGGGTGTGGCGCCCCTGGTCGACCGGTCCTGCATCCGCTGTCACGGGGGCCGGACCGCGACGCCGCTCAGCATTCCGCGTCTCAGCCAGGATCTCTCGGATCCGAAGGCGTTCCGCACGTGGCAGCGGATCCATGATCGCCTGGCGAACGGCGAGATGCCGCCTCCGGAGGCCCCCAGGCCCGAGGCGGAGTTGATCGAGGCCGCGCTCGCGTCGCTCAAGACCGCGCTGGTCGATGCGAATCTCGAGAGCCGTGGCGACCAGCGCGTTCCGCTCCGGCGCCTGACCCGGCTTGAGTACGCCTACACGATTCAGGACCTGCTCGCGATCGACGAGGCGGTGGCGATGGAACTGAGCCAGTCCCTGCCGGCTGAGGCCGACTCCGGAGGCTTCGACACCGTGGCGGCGAACCAGAGCATGTCGCCCCTGCATGTTCGGGCCTACCTCGACGTTGCGGACCGGGCGCTCGACCGGGCGATCAGGATTGGACCGCGGCCCGCCACTGGCCGGCGGGAGATCGCCTACGCGGACTCGGGCTACCTGACCTACATGAGCAAGGCGGAGATCCTGGGCGGTGGGATCACCAAGATGCTGGACGAAGCCGCGGTCATGTTCGTCGACGGCGGGTCCACATACCTGATGCACAGCGAGACCGAGGGCTACAACGTTCCCTACGCCGGCCGGTATCGCGCCACGCTCGAGGGTTGGGCGTATCAGGCCAGAGGACCGGTGACGCTGACCGTCTACCGGGGTTCGAAGCAGGCGGCTGCCGCTTCGCTCGACGAACTGATCTCCTACTGGGATCTGGTCGGCGAGGAACCGCGGACGGTGCGGTTCGAGACCTTCCTGCGGCCGGGCGATCTCCTCGCGCCGTCGCTTGCCGAGGCCGATCCGCCGCCGGGCCAGTACTTCGACTACTACGCTCCTGACCGGAATGTCGAGAACTACGAGGGGGAAGGGATCGCGCTCCGGTCCCTGACGATCGAGGGGCCGTTGTTCGATGACTGGCCGCCCCCGAGCGCCCGGAAGTTGCTGGCCGGCATCGAGTTCGACGATGCCGGCGAGGTCATCCTGACCAAGGCCCCGTACGAGCACGTGGTCGATGTCGTCGCCGAGTTCGCGCCGCGCGCGTTCAGGCGCCCGCTCGCCGAAGGCGAACTCGAGGCTTACGCGGATCTCGCGCAACCCCTTCTCGAGAGCGGCCGACCGTTCATCGATGCGGTGCGCCTGCCGCTGCGGGCCATTCTGAGCGCGCCGCCCTTCCTGTTCCAGTCGGGCGACCCGGGCCGGCTCGACGAACACGCGCTCGCGTCCAGGCTCTCTTACTTCCTGTGGCGGAGCATGCCGGACGACGAGCTGCTGGCTCACGCCGGCAACGGCAGCCTGTCCGCCCCGGAGGTCTTCGCCGCTCAGGTCGAGCGGCTGCTCGACGATCCCAGGGCGGAGCGCTTCGTTGTCGATTTCGCGGGGCAGGCGTTCCGGCTCTACGAGATGAAGGCGACGAACCCCGACGCCGGGCTCTACCCCGAGTACGACGATCGCCTGGGCCAGGCGATGGCCCAGGAGACGCAACTGTTCCTGGCGGAGCTGATCGCCGAGGACCTCGGCGTGGGGAGCCTGATCGACGCGGACTTCACCTTCCTCAACCGCCGCCTCGCCGAGCACTACGGCATACCGGGGATCGAGGGGCAGTACCTGCGCAAGGTGACGCTGCCGCCGGACAGCCCCCGGGGTGGTCTCATCACCCAGGCGAGCATCCACAAGATCACGGCCAACGGTACGCTCACTTCGCCGATTCCGCGCGGCAACTTCGTGCTGGCGAACCTGCTGGGTCAGCCGGCGCCGCCGCCCCCCGAGAGCGTCACCGCGCTCGAGCCGGACACCCGGGGCGCAACGACGATCCGCGAGCAGTTGGCTAAGCACCGCAACGAGCCCGTCTGCAACAGTTGTCACCGGGTGATCGATCCGCCGGGATTCGCGCTCGAGTCGTTCGACCCGATCGGCGGCTTCCGCACCCACTACCGGGCGGATGGCGGCTCGGGCACGACTGCGGAAGGGTACGAGTATCGAATGCCCTACAAGCAGGGGCTCCCGGTCGATGCTTCCGGCATAACCTCCGACGGCGAGCCGTTCGCGGGGATCGAGGAGTACAAGCGGCTGCTCCAGAGGGACGTGGAGCAGGTGGCCCGCCACCTGGTCTCCCAGCTTCTCGTCTACTCGACCGGCGCCGAGATCGAGTTCGCGGACCGGGACGGCGTCGAGGACGTCGTCGTGAAGCTCCGCGACGACGGATACCCGTTCAGAACGATGATTCACGAGGTCACGAAGAGCGACCTCTTCAGGATGAGGTAGCGATGAACCTGAGACAACCTCTGGACCGCCGCACGTTCCTGCGCGCCTCGGGCGTTGCCCTCGCGCTGCCCATGCTCGAGTCGATGAGCCCGGGGCTGGCCCGGGCCGCGGCTACCGAGCCCCGGCGGATGGTCAACATCTGCAACACGCTCGGCCTCTACAAGGAGGCCTGGTTCCCCAAGACCGCCGGCTCCGGCTACGAGACGACGGAGTACCTCTCGCTGCTCGAGAAGCATCGTCGGAACTTCACCCTCTTCTCGGGCTTCTCGCACGAGGAGCAGACCGGCCGGCAGCCCCACAACTCGGAGATCACCTTCCTGACCGCGGCGCGACGCCCCGGCCTCGACGGCTTCCGCAACACGATCTCGATGGACCAGGTGGCCGCGAACCATCTCGGCTACACGACCCGGTTCCCTTCGGTCGTGCTCGGTACCGCGGCGCCGCAGAGTCAGTCCTACACCAGGAGCGGCGCGATGGTGCCGGCCGAGACGAGCCCGGAGAACCTGTTCCGCCAGTTGTTCCTGCAGGGCACGCCCGAGGAAGTCGAACGCGAGAAGCAGAGCCTGAACGACGGCGGCAGCATCCTCGACCGGCTCAAGTCGCAGACTTCGGCGCTGCGGCGGCGCGTGAGCCTGTCCGACCGGACGAAGCTCGATGCGTACTACAACGCGGTGCGGACCGCGGAACTCGACCTGGCCGAAGTCAAGGCCTGGCAGCAGAAGCCGAAGCCGGTAGTCGACGCGGAGGCGCCCACCGACATCCCCTCCCGTTCCGATCTGATCGGCCGCGTCAAGCTCATGTTCCGGATGATCCCGCTGATCCTGGAGACCGACTCGTCCCGGGTCATCAGCCTGATGATCCAGGATCATGGAGTCGTGATCGACCTGCCTGGCATCAACTCCGACCAGCACAGCCTCTCGCACCACGGCCAGGACCCGGCGAAGATCGCGCAGCTCAAGAAGATCGAGACCGAGATCGTCGAGAGCTTCGACGACCTGTTGACGGACCTGGGCGAGCGCGGCGATGGCGACGGTTCGCTGCTCGACAGCACGACGGTCCTGTTCGGCAGCAACCTGGGCAACGCGAACTCGCACGAACCCAGGGATCTGCCGATCCTCGTCGCCGGCGGCGGCTACAGCCACGGCCAGCACATCGTCCACGACGGCGAGCACAACGCGCCGCTGTGCAACCTCTACGTGACGTTGCTGCAGGGCATGGGCGTAGAGACCGACGCCTTCGGTCAGAGCACCAGTACGTTGACCTGGGCGTAGGAGGACCCGCCGCGCCCACCGGGTGCGCCGACGTCCTCGTCGGCATCCGGCACCGGGTGCGCCGACGTGTCATCCGTGCGTCCGATGACGGACGCACGGACTGTTTCGCGGGTGGCGCTGGGGCCGCGCCACCCGGGTTCCCGTCGGCATCCGGCGCTGGGTGCACCGATGTCCCCGGCCGGCTCAGTCGTAGTGAATGGGCGGAATGCGCCCGGAAGAGTCCCAGGCGTCGCGCAGCGAAATCGTCGTGCCGTAGCCCGAGAAGACGCACGTGTTGTCTTCCCGGTTCGCTGGATACGCGCAGTGGACGAGTTGGTCCTCCCTTCCGCGCGGATTCTTGAACACGTCCTTGCCGAACCCGGTGATCACCACCCACTGATCTCCGGTGCCGCCGTAGGTGACGCGGGTAACCGAACGCAGGTCGGAGGCCACGGCCAGGTCGAACCACCAGTGTTCGTTGATGGTCCGGCCATCGAGTACCTTGACGAGCGCCTCGGGATTTGGCGGGTCGAACAGCCAGTACAGGACGCCCTGGTCGGATGACCAGTTTGCGGACTTGCCGAAGGTCCACTTATCGTTGGCCTTGGCGCTGAACTTGATGCCGAATTGCGAACTCTGGAGGCTCCCCGCTCCTGTGACGGCGCTTGGCATGGTGATTGTGACCGGCTTGCTGTCCGAATAGAGATCGTCGAGCCAGGCGCGGACGAGGAAGCGGTAGCGCTCGCCCGGGCGGAGGTCATAGATGAAGGCCTCTTCCTTATCCGCCGACGTATGCGCGGCCCGTGTCCATGCAGCGCCGGAGAGTTGCTTCCGGACGATGAACCCGTCCTCGGTGGAGGAACGGTCCTTCCAGGTGAGTCGGGCGGTTGTGCCCGTTATCGGAGTGGCGGTCAAGCCGGTTGGCGGCGGCGGCGGAGGGGGACGCTCGCTCGGGGGAACCGGGTAGAGGCGGCGGAGGATCGCCCGGTCGTCCAATGACAGGCGGGCGCCGCGGCCGTCGCCGTGAGCCGTTGCCCGCATAAGCGCCTCGTCCTTTGCCCGCGTGTCGCACTCGCCGGACTCGTCGTCGCCGCACGGGTGGGCGAAGCCCAGCGAATGCCCCAGCTCGTGACCGAGCACTTCCTCCATGAAGGCCAGTCTGTCGCTCTCTCTATCGGATCGCCGTTCAAGATAGTCGTTTAGTCCCCGCCGGGTGATGATGTCCGACTGGGTGATACGCACGTCGCCGTACTGCTCGTACGGCGGAGGGCGTCGAACCGGTGGCTGGTGGCACCGGGCCCAAGTGCGTGCCCACCCGATCGCGCCACCGTCCGGTCCCAGCTCTCCCCTCTCGTTGAAGGGGTCGTCGAACATGATGAGGTTTCGCCCGTCCGACTGAACCGGTAGGGCTGCCGAACCGTCACCGGACCGCGCACCACGCCCTGTTCCGGCACGAAGTAGTCCGCGGCGCGTCGCACGTTGGAGGCCCGGTCCCGAATCCAGCGGCGAAACAGGTCGCCGTCTCGCAGGCCGGCCAGCGCCTCTGCGCTCGCTCCGGCTGCGGTCTCCAACACGTCCTCGCGGAGCGACGGCTCCCTCTCGAGCAAGGCGCCGCCTTCGACCTGGACCTCGAAGAAGATCCCCAGAGCGAGTTCCACGGTGCGGTAGATGCCGCCGCCGCTCTCTTCTCCGGAGCTCTGATCGGCAACAAAGAGCAGGACCCGCTCACCCTCCTGCAGCATGGGCAGGCCCGGGATCCGCATCATCAGGCCGCCCGGACCGGCGCCGCCAGGTTGGCGGACGACGATCGTGCTGCTGGCTACGTGGCCCTTGAGGACTTCCTCAACCTGGACCGTGAAGTCCGTGGCGGGCAACCGCAGACCATCCGGCGCAGGCGCGGCAGACAGGACCCGGCCGAAGACGATCGTCGCAGTGCGGTCGACCATCGACTCGTCGCTGGGCAGGATGTAGGTGACTGGCGCGGCGGGTCCCGCGGCCACCAGCAACGTCGCCAGTTGCAGGGCGATGACTACGCCCAATTGACGGGGGCGGGGGTAGGTTGTCCGTGTAGTTGGGGTCATCCTGAGCTCTTCTCCCGGCGGTGCCTGTGCGCCGCACGATGTCCGCGAGTGTTCCAGAAGAAGGACGGATCGCACCGCGAGTACTCGCGAGATTCCTTGGGCAGGCGTGGCCTTGCCGGATCGTGGCGCACAATCTGAAAGTGCAAGTTTCAGATTGTGCGAGCCGCTGGTAGGATGCCGCCATGATTCGGCGGGAGATCACGCCTGTCCTGAGGCGGCTCTTTGGGCAGTACCCGGTGGTCACGGTCACCGGACCACGTCAGTCCGGCAAGACGACGCTTTGCAGGGAGGCGTTCCCGGATCTGGCCTACGTCAACCTCGAAGCCCTCGATCAGCGTGAGTTCGCAGAGCGAGATCCGCGGGGCTTCCTGGCGCAGGTCGGCTCCGGGGCCATCCTGGACGAGATTCAGCGCGTACCGGACCTGCTCTCGTACTTGCAGGTTCTCGTTGACGAACGACGAGAGAACGGCCTCTTCGTCCTGACCGGAAGCCAGCACTTCGGCCTGTCCAACGCAGTCAGCCAGTCTCTCGCGGGGCGCACGGCCCTGCTCAGGCTCCTGCCGTTCTCATTGGCAGAGCGGCTCTCGGCGAAGCCTGGCGGGTCGGTGGACGACCTGCTCTACAGCGGTTTCTACCCGCGCGTCTTCGACCACGGTCTCGAACCGCGGCAGGCCTACGCCGACTACTTCGAGACGTACGTCGAGCGCGACCTGCGCCAGCTTGCAGAGGTTCGCAATCTGTCGAATTTCCAGCGTTTCGTCCGTCTCTGCGCGGGGCGGGTCGGGCAGCTGCTCAACCTGTCCTCGCTCGGCGCGGATGCCGGCGTCACTCATGTCACCGCGCGCCAGTGGCTGACGCTGCTCGAAGCGAGCTACGTTGCCTTCACGCTGCCGCCCTGGCACGCGAACATCCGGAAGCGGCTGGTGCGGTCGCCGAAGCTCTACTTCCATGACGTCGGTCTGGCGTGTTGCCTGCTCGGGATCGAGCACGCCGGCCAGGTGGCCACGCACCCCTTGCGCGGACCGTTGTTCGAGAACATGGTCGTTGTCGAGGCTCTGAAACACCGCTTCAACCGCGGGCGTTCGTCCAATCTCTCCTTCTTCCGCGACAGCCGCGGCCTCGAGTGCGACCTGCTCTGCCGGTCCGGCGATCGTGTCGCGGCCATCGAGATCAAGTCGGGGGCGACGATCAACTCGGACTTCTTCTCAGCTTTGGGTCGAGTGGCGGATCTGGTTCCAGATGTGTCCGTTCGAGCCGTCGTACACGGCGGCACGCAGCGCCAGTCCAGGAGTGCCGGCGAGGCGCTGCCGTTCGTCGACTTCTCCGGTTTCCTCAAGCGGTTGGAGGAGGAGGTGTAGTCCCTGAGGCGCCTCCAAACCGGCGCCAGGGATTGCCCAGACGCGCTTGAGTCTGGCGGCGCGCGGCGGCGGGGGGTCAGCGCGCCGACCGCGCTCGTCGCAGGCGTTCGACGTCGGCGCTCTCAAGACCAGCGAGGTCGGCGGCGCCGCGCCTCACCTTGTGTACGGCCTCGACGATGTCGTCCACGTCGGTTTCGGCGCCGAGCAGGAGTTGGTGAGGCAGCCAGACGGACTCCCGGTAGGCGAGACGTTCCGCTTGCGGGCAGGCGGCGGCGGGGCGCCGTGCGAGGGCGTTGCTCCAGGCCGGGTAGCGGGCCGGGTCGGGGCGCAGCAGGTCGCTTGAGGGCAGCGACTCGTAGAAGCGGCCGTCGGCGGGCACCCCCTCGGCCTGAAGCGCGGCAACGAAAACGTCCCGGTCGAGTCCGGCGAAGGCGTCGCCGTCGAAGCGGAGGACGAACTGGTAGATCGCCTGGGTCGTCACCCGGTCGTCGATCCGGAGGTTCGCAAGACCGCTCGTGTCCTCGACCGCGGCTCGCAGGCGCCGGGCGTTTCGAGCGCGGGTCCGGTGCTGCTCGTCGAGCCTGCCGAGCTGGACTTCGAGAACCGAGGCCTGCAGGTCGGTCATCCGGTAGTTGTGGCCGATCACGGGAGTAGGCGTCGCCCCGCCCGGGCGCTGCCGGCCGCAGTTGACCAGGGCGTGGAGCCGGTCGAGTATCGCGCCATCCGACGTGGTGACGATGCCGCCCTCGCCTGCGGTCAAGAGCTTCGTGGTCTGGAAGCTGAAGGATCCCGCATCGCCCCAGGAGCCGACCCCGCGACCTCGCCAGCGGGCGCCGTGAGCGTGGGCGCAGTCCTCGAGCACCGCGAGCCCGTGCTTCTCGGCCAGCGCACCGATCGCGTCCAGGTCGGCGACGGTCATCGCGAGGTGGACCGGCGCGATCGCCTGGGTGCGCCTGGTGACGAGCGCCGCCGCGGCCTCGACGTCGATCGTCCAGGTGTCCGGGTCGACGTCGGCGAACACGGGCACGCAGCCCGCGAACAGGGCGGCGGCCGCCGTCGCCTCGAAGGTGTAGGCGGGGACGATGACCTCGGCGCCGGGTTCGACGCCCATCGCCTGCAGCGCGACTTCGAGCGAGACCGTGCCGTTCGTGACGCACAGGGCATCGGTGCAATCGTGGCGCTTGGCGAAGGCGCGAGCGAAGGTTGCTGCGCGTTCGTTCGGCAGCGGAAAGCCGCCCCAGTCGCCTCCTCGAAGCGCCGCGACGACGGCCTGTTCTTCCTCCGGCCCCCGCGCCGGCCACTGTGGCCAGGGTTCGGTTCGGACCGGCGTGCCGCCGAGGAGGGCCAGCCTGGAGGTCGCCGTGGCGCTCACGACGCTACCACCGGGCGAACGAGGTTTGCGTGCCGTGCCGGGTCACGGAGTCGCTGGCGTAGCGGACGGCGAACGCGGCGGCTTCGCGGCCGTTCGAGGCGTTGCCGGCGGATGCGAGCAGGGCGGCGGCGAACGCGCCGTTGAACGCGTCGCCGGCGCCGGTCGTGTCGACCGCGTCGACCCTTGGTGCGGGGATCAGGTCCGGGCGCTGTCCGGGCGCCGCCAGCAGAGCGCCGGTCGGGCCCAGGGTGACGATCGCACCGCGGTAGCCAAGCCGAAGCAGCTCCGCGGCGGCGTCCGGGGCGCTGCGGGCGTCGATTCGCTCGCCGGCCCGGCCAAGCAGGACGGCGCACTCGACTTCGTTCGGCGTGACCCAGGCGACGTGCCGCGGATCGAGCCCCGGGTCGCTCGCGTCGTCGATGGGCGCCGGGTTCCAGACCACGGGCACGCCCGCGGCGTGGGCGCGTTCCACGGCGCTTTGGACTCCGTCGGCGGGCGTTTCGTTCTGGAGCAGGAGCAGCCCGGCTTCTTCGACCGGCGCCGGAGCGAGCGCGGCCGCGGTGAGTCGGGCATTCGCACCGGGAGAGTTCATGATCCGGTTGTCGCCGGTACCGGCCTCGACCCAGACCGCGGAGAGGCCGGTGTGGCTGTCGCCCAGGACGTGCAAGTGCTCCGTGTTCAGGTCGTCCTCGGCGAACACCGCGCGCTGGGCGGCGCCGTTCGCGTCATCGCCGACGGCGCCTGCGAAACAGACGGCCGCCGACTCGCCGTCGAGTCCGCCCCGGCAGCGAACCGCCGCCACCGCCTGGTTCGCTCCCTTGCCGCCGCAGGACTCGAAGAGCTCGGCCCCGGTGATCGTCTCGCCCTGCCGGGGCAGGCGGGGATGCCGGAAGATCAGGTCGTAGTTGACCGAGCCGATGACGAAGAGCGGGCCTGCCAAGGTTCAGTCCGCACTCCAGCGCAGTCGGGAGGCGCCGAAACCGAAAGCCATGACGCCGATCAGGACGAGCACGGCGCAAGGCAGGAGCATCTCGACCAGCGTGAAGCCGCGCCAGACGGCGCCCTCAAGCGCAAGGAGCGTCCACTTCATCGGGCTGATGTTGCTGATGACCTGCATCCACTGCGGCATCAGGTACAGCGGGAACATGACGCCGCCGAGCAGGGACATGGGGAGCATCACGCCCCAGCTCAACCCCGCCGTGCCGCCCTCTGTCTTGCCCAGTACGGAGAACGCCATCGTCAGGCCGCTGAAACAGATCGCTCCGCACAGGACGGCCAGCGCCAGCAGGAGGTACGACGTGGGCTGGACGCCGAACCCGGCGATGCCCAGGGCGATCAGGGCCGTCGTCACGGCAACTGAGGTGGTCATCGCGGCCAGCGCCTTCGACGTGAGCACGTGCCTGGTCGAGACCGGCGAAACGAGAAGCCGCAGCAGAGTGCCCCGACTCCGTTCGACGGTGAGCGAGAGGCTGAAGGATGCCGAGCCGCCGATCAGCGCCCAGATCATCGCCTGGGGGAAGGTCATCGCGTAGGCGTTTGGCGGGCCCATCTGTTCCCGCTGGATCGTCGTCTGTTCGATCTGCAGCGGCGCCCCGCCGCCGGTGGCGGCAGTCGTCGTCTGGCCCGCGATTCCCAACTCCTCGATCAGCGACGAGATGCGCGGCGTCATGTCCAGGAACGCCAGGAACTCGTCGCGGGCGGGGGAAGGCGGCAGCGCCGCGATGCCGCTCCGGTTCGCGGCGTTCGCGTCGGCCATCCGGGCGGGGCTCGTGATCAGGTCGCCGAGTTCCGCGCCGGCCGACTCGAGCAGGAGACCGCGAACCATGCCGGCCACGGCCATCCGGGAGGGATCGATCGTGATCCCGAGCCGCGGCGTGGCGACGAAGGGGTTGTCCAGGGCGGCGCCGAAGCCGGGTTCGAGCGTGACGAGGACGGCCACCTCTCCGCGACGGAGCAGGTCCAGGCCCTGTTCGCCGGACACCCGCTCCACGGCCAGGCCGTCCGTGTTCTCGAGCCGGACCAGGTACCGGTCGGCGCCTGCGGTCCCGTCCTCGTCCACCACGGCGACGGGAACGCTTTCGGGACCGCTGGCCAGACCGGCGAACATCGCGCCGAAGAAGACGGCCATCGTCAGGGGCCAGAAGATGACGAAGAAGAGGCTCTGGCGATCCCGGAACAGAAGCCGGATGTCCTTTGCCGCCATCGTGACGATCTTGCTCACAGGCTTCTCCCGTCGTTCCTCTTGACTGGTCTCAGTCCCGCAGCGCCCGGCCGGTCAGGTTCAGGAACACGGTCTCGAGGTTCGGCGGGAGGTACTGGAAGTCGTCCACTGCTTGCCGCTCCTGGAGTTCGGCGAGCGTCTTCAGCGGGTCCGTCGTCTCGTGGCGAATCTCCTCGTCGCCCGCGTGCACGACCAGACTGCCCGGGCCGCCGTGCTCCGCGATCAGCGCGGAGACCGAGTCGAGCGCCATGAGTCGTCCCCGGTCGATGATCGCGACCCGGTCGCAGAGCCGCTGGGCCTCTTCCATGTAGTGGGTCGTGTAGACGATCTGTTTGCCCTCGTCCCGGAGCTGTTCGACGCGGTCGAAGATCGCGTTCCTGGACTGCGGATCGACGCCGACGGTCGGTTCGTCGAGCAGGACCAGGTCCGGATCGTGGATGATCGCGACCGCCAGGTTGAGTCGGCGCTGCATGCCGCCCGAGTACTTGGCGACCGCCTTTTTCTGGACTTCCGCCAGATCGGCGAAGTCCAGGCAGGCGGCGACCCGCTCGTCGAGGTCCGCGCCGCTCAGACCGTGGAGGCGACCAAAGAAGCGCAGGTTGTCGGCGCCGGAGAGCTCCTCGTAGAGCGCGACCGACTGCGGCGCCAGACCGAGCGCCTGGCGATTCTCCGCCTCGCGCGGATCCCGGTCGAAGGTGTCGCCCGTGAAGCGGACAACGCCCTCGTCCGGCTCGAGCAGGCCGACCGCCATGTTGATCGCGGTCGTCTTGCCGGCGCCGTTCGGCCCCAGCAGCCCGAACACTTCGCCGGCTTCGAGCTCGAACGACAGGTCGTCGACCGCGCGCAGGTCGCCGAAGGACTTGCTGACATGGTCGAACAGAAGCATGGTTGTCAGGACCGTGTGGCGCTTGTTGCGGCCGGATCGCGGTCACGATCCGGCGGATTCTGGCATCGCCGTCAAACGGCCAGCGTATCGCCCGGCGCCAGAACCTTGACTTCGACGCCCGCGGGCGCGAAGTCCGCCGGGTCCTGCGCGATCGGCGGCCAGGTCCCGTAGTGGATCGGGATCGCGACTGGCGCGCCGATCATCTCTGCGGCCCGGGTAGCGAGTTCCGGCCCCATCGTGAAGCGGTCGCCAATCGGCACGCAGGCGGCGTCGGGCCGGTAGATCTCGCCGATCAGCTTCATGTCGCCGAACAGGCCGGTGTCGCCGCAGTGGTAGACGGTCCTGCCGCCCATGTGGACGACCAGGCCGCAGGGCATCCCCATGTAGCGGCCCTCGTAGGAGGACGAATGGAAGGCGTGGGTGAAGGCGACCCAGCCGAACTCCGTGTCGATCCTGCCGCCCGGGTTACCCGGATTCACGTTGTCGTGGCCCTGCTCCTGCAGGTAGTTGCACATCTCGAACGCGGCGATCACGTTCGCGTCGTTGGCCTGGGCGATGGCCAGCGTGTCGCCGAAATGATCCGAGTGGCCGTGTGTGAGGGCGATGGACCCACACTCGACGTCTCCGGCGCCGATCGTCGCCACCGGGTTGCCGGTCAGGAAGGGGTCGACCGCCAGGGTGTGATCACCGTCGCTCATCAGGAAACCGGAGTGACCGAGAAAGGTGAGGTCGAGGGCCATGGCGTGCTGTCTCCTTCGGATCGGGTCGATGGGCGACCGGGGTTGGTTACTCGGCCTGTTCGGCGGGCAGGTGGACGACGAGGCCGTCGAGGGCCTCGGTCACGTCGATCTGGCAGCTCAGGCGGCTGTTGGGCCGGACGTCGATGCCCTGCTCGAGAACGAAGTCCTCTTCGGCGTGGCGCGGACCGACGGCTTCGATCCAGGCTTCGTCGACGTAGACGTGGCAGGTGCTGCAGGAGCAGGAGCCGCCGCAGGCGGCGACGATGCCGTCCACGTCATTGTCCAGCGCGCCTTCCATCACGGTGTGTCCCACCGGCGCCTCGACCACGCGCGAGCTGCCGTCCTGGGCGATGTAGGTGATTCTGGGCATTTTGACCGCAGGCCTCACGGCGTCGTCAGACGCACCCGTTCCCCGTCCAGTTCGAGTGTGGTCTTGGAGTAGGTGAGCTTCTGAATGATCTTGCCGTCCTTGAAGTGCAGGATATCGAGGCCGCGTCGGGCTTCGTGCTTCTCCTCCTGGCCCTTCTCGAACGAGGGCGAGTCGAGCTGCCAGCGGTAGAGCATCTTCTGTTCGATCTCGTCGATGAAGGTCTCTTCGTCCGTGAACTTGAAGTCTCCATGATTGGCAAACCAGGGTGCCCAGGCCTGACGCAGCTTTTCCTTGCCCCTGACCCAGCCTCCGGTCCAGTTCTCGAAGTAGATCTCGTCGTGAAACAGATCCATCACGCCGTCGAGGTCGTGCTCGTTCCAGGCAGCTCCCCATTTTGCGAACGCGCTCGACATTTCTTCTCGTGTCAGCAAGGGTCTTCTCCTCCTTCGTCACGGCAAGCGGCTGGTTCTACGGTCCAAGCAGGTGATCCTGGACATCTGGACCGTTCCTGCCGTCGTTCGACCAAAGCCGACCTTCGCCGCAGCCGGACGGAGTCTAGTCGACCGGCTCGGCGTTTAGTCGCCGAAGCGCTCGACGATCCAGCTTCCGATCAGATCGAGGACTTCGGGCGCCATTGTCTCCTCGATCTGGGCGTACTCGGCGGGCGATCCGGTGCCGGCGGTCTGGAACAGGTGGTTCATCTCGGGGAAGCGACGGATCGTGACGTCCTCGTTGCCGGAACTGGCGAGTGCGGCCTCCATCGCGGACTGGTTCTGGTCCGCGTCGACCTGGGTGTCCTTGCCGCCGAACAGGGCGAGGGTCGGGACGGCGAGGCCACCGAGCGCGGGCGCCGGGTCGTAGCGGATGAAGAACCGGAACCACGGGCTCAGGTTCGATTCCACGGCGGCCGTCACGGTCGATTCGAGCGCTTCGCCGCTCATCTCCGCCGTCTCGGGCGAGGCGGCCAACTGTTCCCGGACGACCTCGCGCAACGCGGCCTCGGCTTCGGCTGGAGGCATCTCGCCGCCGATGATCCTGAGCGCCCGGTCCTGCAGAGCGGCAAGTTCCTCGATCATCTCCGCCGGGGCACCGTTCGCGGCGGCGATGCGCCGGAGTTGCTGGCGCAGGAGATCGCCGCCCGGGACGCCCGGGCCGGCGAGCAGGACCGCGAACGCGACGGTGCCGGGGGGAACCCGATTGAGCGCCAGCGGGGCCACCAGGCCGCCCTCGGAGATGCCGATCAGGCCGACCCGTTCCGGGTCGATCCGATCGTGTGCGCGCAGGAAGCGCACGCCGGCCAGTACGTCGGCGGCCTTGTTCCGGGATGTCGACTGCCACGTGCTGCCGGTCGATCCGCCGACGCCGCGATCGTCCACCCGAAGCACGGCGACGCCGAGCCGGGTCAGGTGGTCGGCCAACACGAGGAAGGGCTTGTGGCCGGCGAGTTCGAGATCGCGGTTCAGCGCCCCGCTGCCGCTGATCAACAGCGCGGCGGGGACCCTGCCGTCGCCGGGCGGCAGGGTCAGTGTGCCGGCGATCGCCACGTCACCGTTCCGGTACAGGGCTTCCTCCTCGTCGTAGGGGAAGGGCGGTTTGGGCGCCTGCGGTCGTGGTGGCGCCTCGACCTCGACCGCTTCGCGGCCGAGTCTGAACGGTAGCCGGGCCGGACCCTGAGTGAACTCGCCGGTGATCTCGCCGTCGGCCAGCGTGCCCTCGAAGGTCGGCTCGCCGGGCACGCCGCTGATCGTGAACTGGACCGTCTCGCCGTCCACGGTCACAGCCGACAGCGGCAGATCGTCGGCGCCCTGGGCGGGAATGTCGATCGTCCCGGACCACGCGCCGTCGATCTGCTCCAGATCGACCATGACGACGAGGGGCTGGCCGGGGGCCTCGATGCTGCCCTCCCAGCGCCCGCTTGGATCGAACGTTTGGGCCCCCAACGGGGTCGTCAGTACCGAAAGCGCGACCGAGGCCGCAACCGCCGCGGCGCGCAGGAGATGAGGCTTTGCGTTGGAGGCAGGGGGCATGGGGGGTTCCTTGTCCGGAGTTGGAAGAGACGGCCTGAGGCTGCGCTACTGGAAAGACGAAGACTGGCTTTCCAGGGTTCCGCTGGTGGCCTCCTCGATTCGGTAGAGATGTGTCCCGGTGCGGACGAAGAAGGCGCCGTCGACTACGGCGATCGAGGCGAGTGTAGAACCGTCGAGTTCGTTCCGAGCCAACTGCTCGAACTCGGCGCCGGGCGCGATGACGGTCGTGACTCCCTCTTCGTTCTGGAAGTAGATCCGGCCTCCGGCATGGACCGGCGAAGCGGAGTGGTTGCCGCCTAGACGCTGCTGCCAGTGGATCGCGCCGGTCAGGGCATCGATGCAGGTGGCGATGCCGGCGTCGGTGACGGTGTACAGCTCATCGCCGACCAGGATCGGCGACACCGTGAGCGGCGCGCCGCGGCGGAGCCGCCAGGCGATCTCGGAATCCGACACATCGCCCTCGCCGGTTGGCCGGACGGCGAGCAGGACCGGCTCGTTGAAGCCGGTCGACAGATAGACGAGACCGTGGCCGTAGACGGGCCGTGAGACGTTGGAGAAGCCGCCGGGATACTCGACCCGCCAGATCTCGCGGCCTGTGGCCGGTTCGTGCGCCGTGGTCCGGAACGCGCTGATGCCTATGATCTGCTCGGCGTCGCCAACGCGAATGGCCAGCGGAGTGGAGTAGGCCTGCGAGATCGGCTTCGGCCGCACGGACCGCCAGCGCTCCTCGCCGGTCCCGGCGTCCACGGCGACCAGGAAGGCGGTGTCGTAGCCGTCGATGCTCACGATCAGGAGCCCGTCGTGGAAGATCGGCGAGCCGCCGTTCCCGTGCTGCGAGGTGTAGGGGAAGCGGGTTCGCCAGAGAACCTCGCCAGGGGAGGCGCCGCCCGCGGCGACCGCGGCCGTGCCCTGGGCGCCGAAATGGACGTAGACCCGCTCGCCGTCCGGATCGATGACCGGCGTGGGCGAGGCGAAGCTGTTCTTCTGGTTCAGGAGCGTCGTGTCGGAGATGGCGAAGACCTCGACGTCCACGGCCACGCCGCCGGTGGTCACGTCGTAGGCCAGCAGTCGGAGCGAGGATCCGGATACCCGGTCGGTCACCGCGGTCGTCACCCATGCCAGTCCGCCGGCGATCACCGGCGACGACCAGCCCCGGCCTGGAACCGCCGACTTCCAGGCCACGTTCTCCGTCTCGCTCCATGTGAGCGGAACCGCCCCGTCGGGCGCGTGGCCCTGCCCGGTCGGCCCCCGGAACTGCGGCCAGTCGCCGGCTTGCGCCGCGGCAGCCGCGAGCAGAAGCGCCGCTGTGAACCGGTACCCCTTCACGGGCCCAACGCCCCGACCGGGATCACCGCCACGCCGTCCTCACGGGTGGATCCATAGTCGCTGCTTGTGATCACGCCCAGCGCGGTTGGCGCCCCCATCCGTTTCTGGTCCACCATCGTTCTAGCTGTCGACGATGGCCGGAAAGATAGCAGCCGCGAAGTCTACGGGAGGTTCAACGGCAGATTCGGCGGCCTCTTGACGGCATGAATGGCAGTGGCAACATCGGACAGTGCGGTAGCGAGAGCCTTGGGCCAAGACTAAGATCATGAACAACCGGGGGAGAGCCTCAGATTCTGAGACCCGGGGGTCCTGATGACAGAAGAGAACCCAGTGTCGATCGGTGAAGGGGTAGGGCGGATTCACCCTCATCTGAAAGCGTCCGCTGAGGATGTCGCCGCGTTTTGTCGGCGCTGGGAGGTGGAGGAGATGGCACTCTTTGGCTCCATCCTCACGGACGACTTCCGCACGGACAGTGACATTGACGTGTTGATCCGGTTCGCTGCAGAGCCAACACCGGGTCTGTTCGGACTGGTGCGCATGGAGGACGAACTCGCCGGGCTGTTCGGCCGTCCGGTCGACCTCTTGACTCGTGACGCGATCGAGAACAGCAGGAACTACATCCGTCGGGGGGCGATTCTCGATTCCCTTCGGGTCGTCTATGCCGCGTGACGAGGCCGCACTCCTGCTGGACATGCTGGAGTCTGCGAGGGACGCGGTCTCATTCGCTGAAGGGCTCGAATACGCAGACTTCGTCAAGGATCGCCGAAGTCAACTCGCCATCCTCAAGGCGGTCGAGATCGTTGGTGAGGCGGCTTCGCGCGTGTCCGTGGATACCAGGGAAGCGAACTCGGCGATTCCCTGGCGCGAAATCACTGGCATGCGAAACCGCCTCGTCCATGCCTACTTCGGGATCGACCTGCGCCAGGTGTGGGACACAGTCAGGGACGACATCCCCTCGCTGATCAACGAGTTGGAGCCGTTGGTGCCGCCGAGTTCTGGCTAGTCGGAGCGAAGGGGTGCACCCTTACGGCGGCGTGGCGAACGGGCCTTGGCGGGAGGGCGTTTGGGAGCAGCCTCCAATGCCACGGCGCTGTGTCGGCCTGCTGGCTCAGTGTTCGCGGCACCCGCTCATTCAGTGTCGGCGCGCGTCCTCCGCCAGATCCCTGCATTCTCTCCACCGGAAGCACGACGTCACGTGATCGTTCACCATCCCGACCGCCTGCATGAAGGCGTAGCAGATCGTGGGCCCGACGAAGCGGAAGCCGCGCGCCTTGAGCGCCTTGCTCATTGCCTCGGAGGCCGGGGTCGCGGCGGGGATGTCTTCGAGCCGGCGCCAGGCGTTGACGACGGGTGCGCCGCCGGTGAACTCCCACAGGAAGTCCGAGAAACCCGTTCCCGACTCGCGGAGGTCCAGCCACGCACGGGCGTTGCCGATCGCGGCACGCACCTTGAGGCGGTTGCGGACGATCCCCGGGTCCTCCAGGAGCGATGCGACCTTCCGCTCGTCGTACCGGGCGATGCGTTCCGGATCGAAGCCGTCGAAGGCGAGACGGTAGGTCTCACGCTTCCTGAGGATCGTGTACCAGCTCAGGCCGGCCTGGGCGCCCTCGAGCACCAGCATCTCGAAGAGCCGGCGGTCGTCCCGGACGGGCACGCCCCATTCCTCGTCGTGGTAGGCGAGGTATAGAGGATCGTCGTTGACCCAGCCGCAGCGTGTCCGAATCATTCCTGTCTTCGTTTCCGCGAGCCGGGTCCGGCAGAGCTACGGGTAGTAGCCGCGGATCGTCCGTGCCTTGGCGCCCTTGGCGTCGATCACGACTTCGACGCGGCGGAAGGCGTCGGACGGCTGGGTACTGGAGGACTGGTAGGCGAGGAAGTACTTCGACCGGAGTTCGACAGCGATCTGGTCGTAGACGGCGCCAAGCTGGCTCGCGTCGTCGACGAAGAACGCGCGGCCGCCGGTCTCGGTCGCCAGTTGCTCGAGCACCTTCTTCGGGCTCTCCTTCGACTTGCGAGGCAACGCCAGCCCGATCGCGTAGATCGCGGCCTCGGAGCGGCGGGCGTACTCCAGGGCGTCGTCGAGGTCGTAGCGGCTGTGTTCGTCGACACCGTCGGAGAGCAGCAGCACGGCGCGCTGTCCGGGCAGTCCGTTCAGGTGGTAGAGAGTGAAGATCAGGCTGTCGTAGAGCGCCGTGCCGCGCTCGGCGCGCAGGCCCATCAGACCCTTGGCGAAGTCGATCCGGTCGCGGGTGAAGGGCGCCGCCAGGTGCGGCCGATCGTTGAAGGTGACGATCGAGAGTTCGTCGCGCTCGGTGATCACCTGCTGGAAGAAGTCGGCCGCGGCCTGGACGGACTGCTGCAGACGTTCCTCCATCGAAGCCGACACGTCGAGCAGGATCGTGCCGATGAGCGGCGTGTCGTCGACCCGCTCGAAGCGGACGACCTCCTGTGCGACGCCGTCCTCGAGCACCTGGAAAGCGTCCTCTCCGAGGTCGAGCAGGGGCCGGCGATCGCGATCGTCGACGGTCGTGTAGAGTTCGACGAAGTCGACTTGGACTTCCTCCAGCGTCGCCGGTCCGTTGATGATCGCGGTGTCCTCGACGAAGGCCGCGGGCCCCTCGGCGTCCGCCAGCTTGCCGACGATGCGGACGATGGTCAGCGCCGGTCCGTCGGGCAGCTCGATCGGGACGGTGAACGGCTCCTCGTAAAGCGTCGCCACCTGGTCGTCGTTGCGGAACACCTGGAGTTCTTCGAGGCTCCGTCCCTCGGGGACCGTCACCTGCGCCCGCATGCGGACGCTGTCGTTGTGCCGGTTGCCGGGAATCGGCTCGATGATCCGCACGTCGAAGCGGTGGGGCGAGCCGTTGATCAGGTAGGAATCGCTGGCGACCTGGTCGCCGTTCGCGTCGTACGCGATGGCGCGCAACATCTGGCTGCGGGGCAGTTCGCCGAGGCGCACGTCGGCGCTGTAGGGCGCCCGCTTGGTGGTGAAGAGGTCCTTGTCGTCGAGCGTGAACCGCACCTTGTCGACGGGCCCGGTGACCGCCGTGTCGAAGCGCAGATAGCCGGAGACGAGGTCGCCTCCCGGCGCGATGATGCGGATCGACGGTTCGCCGGCGACGAGCGCCCGGTTCGCTTCGGCGAAGATCGGTTCGAGATCGGCGTCCGTATAGGCGGCGGCTTCTTCGATCCGGGGGACTTCGAGCGGCTGGGCGTGGCGCCAGACGGCGTTCCCGTTCAGATCGTCGACCCGGAGGATCAGCTTGAACTCGCCGGGCCTGAGGTACCGCTGGGCGACAAGGGGCATGGCGGGCAGTGCGTCGCCGTCGGCCTCCTCGACCGGGAACTCGAAGCGGTAGCGGAAGCTCTCGAACAGCCGGTCGTCGCCGGTGTCCGCGTCCGCCCTCAGGATCTCGCCGATCAGTTCGAAGCCGTAGGAACGGGCGCCGGCGAGGTCGGCGAGCGTCGCGCTCGCCGCCTCGACCTGGACCAGGGTCTGGACCACGGTGCGGCTCTCCTTGCGGCCCGGGAAGGTCACGTCGAGGGAGGCCTCGAGTTGGGGCGCGCCGGAGGGGAGGTCGGTGGAGTAGGACTCGAAGGTGCGCAGCCACTCGTTCGAGGGCGCCTCGATCGGTTCGAGCTTCTCGCCGATCATCCGTTCGTAGAAGAAGCCGAGCGCGCCGCCCCAGTCGTTCAGGATCTTGATGATGCCCAGCGCGTAGCCGAGTTCCTCCTCCTTGCAGCCGGCGCCGAGGTCCTCCCGGCCGAGGCCGCCGATCCCGGCGCCGGGCAGATCGGTCCGGCCGCCCGGCTGGAGCAGGCTGATGCTGAGGGACTCGCTCGGTACCCATGCGCGCCAGGCGCCGACCCCCAGGCGCCGGTAGAAGATGACCGCGTACTGGTCGGGCCGCAGGCGGCGGCTGTAGATCGCGCCGATCACCTGGCTCATGTCCTCGAAGCCGTAGAACCAAGCTTCGATCTTCGTGGCTGACCGCTGGGGACAGATGTCCACATGGATGTCGGGCGGCCCGTTCAGGAGGTAGTAGCGCGCCCTTTCGTCGTCCGTGTTGTCGAACAACTGGCGGACCATGGAGAGCCTCTCGTCCCAGTGCTCCCGGAACTCGTTGCGGGCCGTGTCGGGGTAGGGGTCGCGGGCCTTCCAGAACTCCTCGATGAAGGCATCCCGCTGGTAGTCCTGGGACAGGCAGAGGAAGGACTGAATCTCGTCGTCCGTGAGCAGCAGCAGGACCTCTTCGACCCACTCCCAGTGGTGGGCGGGCAGGGTGGCCGGATCCGGCTGGCGGCCGTCATTGCAGGGCGGGCGCTTCTTCTTGGCGGCCGATGCGGCGCCGGCGGCCAGCAGGAGTATCGCGGCCGCGATCGGCAGGGCTTTCGTAAGGACTTTGCTGCGCACGGTGAGTCGCCCCGGGGCTTGAGGTGTCCTGGCGCGGCGGACGGTCCGGATGCCGGCCAGAGGGCCGGCGCACCCAGCCTCTGCCGCGCAGTGTCCCTAGTCTACGCCTGCATCACGGCCGGTAGGTGAATGCCTGGGGTCCGGTGGTCAGTGATCCGGCGGCCAGTTTGGCCCAGCGGCAGAGGATCGGCCGCGTGTCGCGCGGGTCGATGATCTCCTCGATCTCGAAGTACTCGGCGGAGCGGAACGGCGAGCGGACCCGGTTGAGGCGCTCCTTGATCCTGGCGAGGTGCGCGTCGTAGTCGTCCGCTTCGGCGAGTTCCGCCTTGTAGGCCACCTCGATGCCGCCCTCGATCGGCAGCGAGCCCCAGTCGCCCGAGGGCCAGGCGTAGCGGAAGTGGTAGCTGCCCGGTTTGTGGTTCGCGCCGCCTGCGACGCCGAAGGCCTTGCGGATCACGACGCAGCAGAACGGCGTGGGGCACTGCCCCAGCGCGGCCAGGACCTGGGAGCCGAAGCGGATCGTGGCGGTGTGCTCCGACTCGCGCCCGATCAGGAAGCCCGGGCAGTCCTCGAGGTGGAGCAGCGGCAGGTGGAAGGTGGCGGCCAGGTCGATCAGCCGGGAGAGCTTGCGGCAGGAGTCGGCGTCCCAGCCGCCGCCGTAGACGTTCACGTCTTCGGCGAAGATCGCGATCGGCCAGCCGTCGAGGCGCGCGAGTCCGGTGATGATCGACTTCCCCCAGTCGCGGCCGATCTCGAAGAAGGAGTCGTGGTCGACGATTCGTCCCATCACCTCGCGCATCCTGTACGTCCGCTTCGGATCGCGGGGGACGATGTCGAGCAGCTCCGGGTCGCGTCGCTTCGGGTCGTCGGAGCGCTCTGACTCGGGAAGACGCGGCGGCAACTCGTCCACGTTCGTCGGCAGGTAGGAGAGGAAACGCCGGGCGCGCTCGAATGCCTCCTCCTCCGAGTCCACGGCATCGTCGATCGCCCCGTTCGAGGTGTGGATGCGGGCGTGGCCCAGTTCTTCCTTCGGCACCACGCCGCCGCCGGCCCACTCGACCAGGGCCGGCCCGGCGATCATCATCTGGGCGGTGTCGCGGACGATGACCGAGTAGTGGGCGGTGCACACGCGGGCCGCTCCGATGCCGGCCACCGAGCCGAGCGCGAGAGAAACGGACGGGGCGACCGCGAGGTGCTGGACGACGACCTCCCAGCCGCGCAGTTGGGGAATGTAGGTGCGGCCCGCCATCTCGATCGTCTTGACCGAGCCGCCGCCGCCCATGCCGTCGACGAGGCGCACGTGGGGGAGTTTCATCTCCAGCGCCAGGCCCTCGGCGTGGCTGCGCTTGGCCGGGATCGAGGCGTCGGCCGAGCCGCCGCGCACGGTGAAGTCGTCGCCGGAGACGATCGCGGGACGGCCGTCGATTTCGCCCATCCCGAAGACGAAGTTCGAGGGGCGGAAGGCCACGAGCTCGCCGTCCTCGGTGTACTCGGAGCGCCCCGCGATCTCGCCCACTTCGTGGAAGCTGTCCGCATCGATCATCGCGTCGATCCGCTCGCGCACGGTCAGCTTGCCGAAATGGTGCTGGCGCTCGACCTTCTCCGGGCCGCCCATCTCCCGGGCGAGCGCCCGCCGCCGTTCGAGTTCCTCGATCTCGGGCTTCCAGTTCATCGTCCCGCGCTCAGTCTTCGTCGTCGCGGCTCGCCGCCCGGCGCAGCAGCTTGCGGAGGTCGCGCTCCATCCGGGGCAGGCGGTTGAGCACCGCCTGAATGCGCAACTGCTGCGTCTTCGGCCGGGCCGGGTCGCCGAAGAGTACTGCGCCCGCCGGCACGTCGCGGTAGGCCACGGTCGTGCCGCCGAGTACCGCGCCGTCGCCGATTACGATGCCGTCCGCGACGCCGGCGGCGCCGGCTAGCACGACGCCGCTGCCGATCTTCGCTCGGCCGGCAATCCTCGCCGTGGGCACGACCAGGGTGTGCTCGCCGATCGCCACGTTGTGGGCGATGTGAACGAGGTCGCCGATCTTGCAGCCGCGGCCGATCACCGTCGCGTCGAGAGCGGCACGGTCGATCGTGACCTGGGAGCCGATCTCCACGTCGTCGCCGATCTCGACCGTACCGACCTGGGGGATCTTCACGTGGCGGCCGCCACGCTGCAGATACCCGTAGCCGTCGCAGCCGATCACCGTGCCGCCGTGGACCGTAACGCGCGCACCGACCGTCACGTCCTCCATCAGGACGACGCCGGGAAACAGGACGCAGTCGGGGCCGATCCGGCTGCGCCGGCCGACGCAGGAGTTCGCGTGGAGCACGGAGCGCTCGCCGATCTCGGCCTCGTCGCGCACCGTGACGCCTGGACCGATGACCACGTCGGCGCCTATCGCGGCGCTTGCGGAGACAACGGCGGTCGGATGAACTCCCGCCGCTTCGCGCCGGCGCTCGAGGTCGATGTGGCGGAGCACGACGACGAAGGCGGCGAACGGATCCTCGACGACGATCTGGTGAGCCGAAAGACTGCTTGTCGCCAAGGGTACGAACAGCGCGCCGGCCCGCGTCTCCGTGGCCCGCAGCGTCCGCTCATCCTTGGCGAAGGCCAACTGGTCGGGGCCGGCCTGCTCCAGGGAGGCGACCGAGCAACACAGGAACCTGCCGTCTCCGTGGAGTTCGGACGTGACCCCGTCTTCCGCGAGCAGGTCGCGGACCTCGTCGAGCGTCTTCTCGAGTCGCGACACGCGGGATAGCCGAACGCGGGGTTCAGTCTCCCAGACGGTAGACGTGCCGCGCCGTGTCGCGGAAGAGCGCCGTCTTTTCGTCCTCGGAGAAGTCCGCAACGATGCGCTGGAAGGAGTTCCAGAGCAGGGTGTACGAGCCGCCTGCCCGGTCGACCGGAAAGTTCGACTCGAACATGCAGCGGTCGACACCGAAGCGGTCGATGCAGTGGAGGTAGTACGGGCGGTGGGCCTCGGCGGTCTCGGCCGAGGAGGGCGGCTCGTCCCGTTTGTGCCAGCCGAAGCCGCAGATCTTCATCGGCAACCCGCCGAGCTTCACGACCACGTTGTCGCACCGGGCGAGTCCGTCGATCGACTTGCGCCAGACCGCCTCGACTTCGCGGCGCCGGCCTTTGTAGGGCCCGATCCCGAGCGGACCGCCGACGTGATCGAGGATGATCCGGGTGTCCGGGAAGGCGTGCGCCAGATCGGTCAGTTCGTCGATCTGGGGATGGTAGAGCCAGGCGTCGAAGCTCAGGTCGAGCGGGCCGAGACAGGCGAACCCGCGGCGGAAGTCCGAGCGCAGCAGCATGCTTGGCGGCGGCTTCGAGTGGGAGACGCGGATATCGGGACTCGGGTCGTAGGCGGCGGAGTGCCGGATGCCGCGGAAGCGCCCGCCACCCGCCTCGATGTGCGCTTCCAGCACTCCCTTGGCGCGATCTTCGAGCATCATGTTCGCGTGGCTGACGATGCCGGCGATCGACGCGCCGGCGGCGTCACTTCCCGTGTCCCTGTCTCCTTGGGCAACCTCCAGCACGAACTCCGTCTCGCCGACGACCCGCATCTCCTCTGGACCGTCCTCCCGGTAGCCGGACGCGCACTCGACGAACACGGTCGAGGTCACGTTGTGGCCGGCACCCGTGTCGCCGTGGAGCTCCTCCAGCATGTACCGGGACTCCGGGTAGTCCCAGAGGTGGTGATGGGGGTCGCAGATCTCCCGGTCCGGGTCGATCGGCTCTTCCTGAGTTCGGGCCAGCCAAGCAGCTTCCTGTTCGTTCATGCGCGTGATTCCTGTCTTGACGAAGACGGGTCGTGTTCGTTGGCCCATACGACGCGCGGCGGCGTCAGGAGTTGTCCTTGCGGGTTCGGATCTCGCCGAAGACCTCGGCGTCGGAGGCGCCCGCCATGCCCAGCAGCGCGCGGATGCCCGGGTCGTCGGGCCGCAGGAAGGGGTTGGTCCGCTTCTCGACCCCAAGGTTCGAGGGCACTGTCGGCTTGCCGTCCCGCCGCAGCTCCTCGATCTCCGCGACCCGCTCCATCAGTTCCTCGTTGTCCGGGTCGACCGTGACCGCGAAGTGGGCGTTCGAGAGCGTGTACTCGTGGCCGCAGTGGACGATCGCGTCGTTGGGCAGGGCGCGGAGCTTGGCCAGGGAATCCCACATCTGCTCCATCGTGCCCTCGAACACCCGGCCGCAGCCCAGGGCGAACAGCGTGTCGGCGCAGAAGAGGGCGCGGTCCTTCTCGAACCAGTAGGTGATGTGCCCCGTGGTGTGCCCGGGCGTGTCGATCACCTCCGCCTCGGACTCGCCGAGCTCGAAGCGGTCGCCTTCCGCGACGGTCAGATCGAGTCCCGGAATCCGGTGTTCGTCGGCGGCGGGCCCCACAACCTGGCAGCCGTACTTCGCCTTCAGGTCCGGCACGGCGGCGATGTGGTCCATGTGGTGGTGGGTGATGACGATCCAGTCGATCCCGAAGCCGCGTGCCGCGAGCGCCGCCTCGATCGGCCCGGTCTCCGGCGGATCGACGACCGCCGTCTTGCCGCTCCCGGTCTCGTGGACCAGGTAGGAGTAGTTGTCGCTCAGGACGGGGATCGTCTGGATCTCGAGCACGGGATTCTCCGTGGGCTGTTTGGGCGAGCGCGGGTGCGTTGGAGGACTGCGGGAAGGCGGACGGGACTATATCCGCCGCCCCTCGATCGAGTCGCTCGCCGCGTTGTGCAAGACGGGGAGGGCGGTTGCTCGCTGCGGAACATCGGCTGGTGTTTCCTGGAGTGGTTTGTACGGTTCATTTTGTGGCGTCAAAGGCGTACATTTTTCTCTCCGGCCGGTTTTGTACGGTACAGTTAGATCCGCCGTGAGCGAACACTTTGAGCAGCCGAAGCCCCGGGGGAGACCGTCTCGGCCGGAGTTGTACCGCCGTCTGCACGCCGATGTTGCCGACCTGCGTGGCCGACTGGGCGGCCTGCCGACCCCGCTGGAGGCGGACGGTATCTGGCGCGGAATCTGGTACGAGGAGGCCCATCACTCGACCGCGATCGAGGGCAACACTCTGGCGCTGAAGCAGGTGGAGCAGTTGCTCGCTGAGGGCCGCGCGGTCGGCAACAAGGAACTCCGCGAGTATCTTGAGGTGCAGGGCTACGGCATGGCGGCCGACTGGGTCTACCGACAGGCAGTTGGCTCCGGTGGAAGCACCCGGCCGAATGCGCTCCTGACCCTGGCCGAAGTGCGTCAGGTTCACCACACGGCGATGGCACCGGTGTGGGATGTCGCTCCACATCCAGATGCCACCGAGCGGGAAGCCCAGGGCTCCTTTCGCGAGCACGAGATTCGACCGTTTCCCGGGGGCATGGTCCCCGTCACGTGGCCTCTGGTAGCCAGCGAGACCGAAGCCTGGGTGGCGGCGGCCAATGCCCTGGATGCGGATGCTCCGGCGTTCCCCGAGGCGCTTGCCCAGGTTCACTGCCGGTTCGAGCAGATCCATCCGTTCCTCGACGGCAACGGCCGCACCGGGCGGCTGCTGCTGAACCTGATCCTCGTTCGTCTCGGCTTCCCGCCGGCGATCGTCTACAAGCGCGACCGAGGCAAGTACCTGGAGGCCCTGCGACGAGCCGACGCCGGTGAGCATGGGCCGCTGGCGGAGCTGCTGGCCCGGGCGATCCTCGACAACCTGTACCGGAACGTCATTCCGGCGGTTGCGGGTCCAGCTCGGCTTGTGCCTCTTACCGCCCTGGCCACCGCCGATCTCAAGGCAGGGGCGCTCCGCGTCGCAGCCATCCGTGGACGTCTCAGAGCGATTCGTGATCCTGATGGCCGGTGGCGCAGCTCACGTCGCTGGGTCAACGAGTACGGCAAAGGACGCTACAGGCGGTCGCCGGACTAGCGCCGCCCGGACCGGCGCCTGGGTTCCCGGCTCAGGCGTGCTCCCGGACCACCGAGTCGTTCAACTCGACGCCGAGACCGGGACCCTCGGGCACCGTGATCGAACCGTCCTCGAAGCGTTCCGGCGGCTCGACGAGGTCGCCGCGCCAGGCGGCTTCGCCCCACTGCATCTCGAGGATCTCGAAGTTGGCCAGGCCAGCGCAGAGTTGGGCGGAGGCCGCGGTGGCGACCGGGCCGCTCGGGTTGTGCGGCGAGATGGCAACGCCGTCGAGCTCAGCGACGGCGGCGATCTTGCGGGCCTCGTGGAGCCCGCCGCAGTGCTTCACGTCGGGCATGATCACGTCGACCGCCTGTTCGCGGCACAGCGGACCGAATCCCTCGATCCCGAACAGGAACTCGCCGCCGGCAAGGCGCTGCTCGATGCCGCGTTCGATCGCCTTCGTCGCGGCGACATCGGTCGGAGCGACCGGCTCCTCGTACCAGGCGAGGTCCTGGGGCTCGAGTCGACCGGCGATCTCGATCGCGAGATCGACGTCGAAGAAGCTGTGGCAGTCGATCAGGATGTCCACTTCGGGTCCGACCGCGGCTCGGATCGCCTCGACGCAGGCGACGCCGAGGTCGGCGGCTGCGCCGACTTCGGACGCGAAAGCGTCGAGGGCGGGGAAGCCGTCGAACGGAGCGGCCTTGATCGCGGTGAAGCCTTCTTCGACCGCAGCGCGGGCATTGGCGGCGAAGGCCGCTGGGGTGCGTTCCCGCGTGGCGCGGTTGATGTTCGCGTAGGAGGGCAGACTCTGGCGCAGCCGGCCGCCGGTCAACTGGTGGACGGGCGCGCCCACCGCCTTGCCGACCAGGTCCCAGAGCGCCTGCTCGATTGCGGAGAAGGCGGTCGCTTCGAAGATGGCCCCGGCCGCGGCGCGTTCGCGCCCGGCGGTACGGTAGGCCTCGATGTCGAAGGGCGAGCGGCCGCGCGCGGCCTCAAACGCGTCGTTCAGAGCCGGTAGCTCGCGGCGGTTGCCGAGCGAGCACTCGCCGAGACCGGAGAGGCCGAGGTTCGTGCGCAGGTGGACGAACATCCAGGCCGTGCGTTCGCTCACGCGCACGGAGGTGAGCGACATCTCCTCGACGCGCAGTGACCGTTCGGCCGCTCCAGACGGCTGGGTAGCGAGCACGAAGGAGGCGGCGACGGGCAGCGACGCTGCCGCGCCGGCCGCCGCAACCATCTGCCGCCGCGTGAGCTGCGTCGCCGTTGTCCGGCCTTTCTTCATCGGCGCGGACTACGGTAGCAGCGAGCCTTCGACTGGGCAGCCGAAGCCGTTCAGGCTGCCGGACGCCGGCAGGGCCGGGCCGGACGTCCAGGTGCCGGTGGCCGGATCGTAGATGTCAACTCGCCTGGTCGTGTCGCCGTTGTCGTCGATCCCGCCCAGCACCCAGAGCTTGCCGTCGAGTCCCGCCGCGGTGTTGGCACGGACGCCGACCGGGGTCTCCGTCAGCACGCTCCACTCGCCGATGGAATCGTCATCGAGCGTCGTCAGATCAAGCGCGAAGACAGTTCGTTCCCAAAGGGGATCGGAGGCGGCGCCGCGCAGCTCCCAGCCGCCTGCGACGACGAGGAGATCGTCGACCACGGCGAGATCGTGCGAGGAGCGGCCGGACGGCAAGGCCATCAGCCGCTGCCAGCGGTTCTCTTCCGGCAGGAAGCGGGCCGCGCTCTTCACGGAATGGAGTTCGCCGGGCTCGCGCCTCGCGTTGTTCGCGCGCATTCCACCGACCCGGTAGATGGCGCCGTCGTGTTCGACCAGGGCGGTGCCCTGGAGCGGCGGACCCGGCGGCAGGGCGAGCCATCCGGGCGAAGGGCTTCCAGCGGCGGACTCGAGCGGATACCGCAGGAAGAGCTGACCCAGGTTCTCGAACGAGTGAACGTGCTGCGTGCCGATGTGACCGCCGTAGACGTAGAGCGAGTCACCCTCGAGAGCCGCGCCGAAGCTCGAGATGGCAAGCGGCAGATCGGGGACGGCCTGGCGGCCGGCGCGTCTCTCCGGCTGCCTTCGGCAGCAGCCGGCGGGGACGCCGGCGCACCCAGTTGCGCGGTTACCGCCTTGCGGCTAGCGCCCTACCTGACGTTCGTCGCCGGCAGGAACCCGGCGAGTTCCTCGACGACGGAGGCGTACTCCGGCAGGGAAGCCAGGTTGGTCCACTCGTTCGGGTCGGCGTCGTGGTCGTAGAGCTCCTTGCCGCCGTCGTGGTACTCGATGTAGCGCCAGCGCTCGGTGCGGACGGAGTGGTTGCGGTAGCCGTAGGTCGTCAGCACGGGCCGCGGCCACTCCAACTGCGGGTTCCCGAGCAGGGGCACGAGGCTCTGGCCGTCGAGTCCGGTTCGGCCCGGCACCCCGGATAACTCCACCAGGGTCGGGTAGAGATCGAGGAGGCTCACCGGCCGGGGGCTCGTGACATCACGCTGAGTTCCCCCCGGCGAGGAGATGATCAGCGTCGTTCGGGTAGCCACCTCCCAGAGCGCGTGCTTGCGCCAGTGCTGCTTCTGGCCGAGGTGCCAGCCATGATCGCCCCAGAGCACGACGATCGTGTCGTCAGCATGCCCGCTTTCGTCCAGGGCATCCAGCAGCCGGCCGACATGCGCATCAGCAAAGCTGATCGTGGCCAGGTAGCTCTGCACCGCCCGATGCCACTGGTCGTGCTTCAGGACCATCGCGTGGTCCTCGCCATGGGTGCTGAAGTTCCGCGCGTCCGAGACCGCGTACACCTCCGCCGCGAGCTTCCTGCCGAACGCGGGAAGGTCGTCCCGATCGCTTTCCAGCGTCTCCGGCAGCTCGATGCTCTCCAGAGGATGCATGTCGAAGTACTTCCTCGGCACGTACCAGGGCAGGTGGGGTTTGGTGAAACCGCAGGCCAGGAAGAAGGGCTTGTCGTGAGACTTGCGGAGCTCTCTGATCGTCCAGTCGACGACCTGGACGTCGAACATCTCGGAGTCGTCCACGTCGAGCGGTCCCCAGGGGGCCCAGGCGGAGTCCGGCACGCCTTCCTGCCTGGCGCCGATGTGTCGGGCGCTCCTCGGCCGAGGCGGCGTGTAGTAGTCGTCCCAGGAGTCCGGATCGCCGGCGCGTACGCCGTGGAAGATCTTCCCGCCGCCTTTCGCCGAGTAGCCGTGCGCCCTCAGGTGCTGCATCAGCGTGACGGCGTCGGGCAGTTTCTCGCGAAGTTGCTCACCGTTCCCGTAGACGCCGGAGTTCGACGGCAGGACGCCGGTGAGCAGGCTGACGCGAGACGGATTGCACAGGGGCGCCGGTGCGTAGGCTCTGGTGAACGCCACGCCGCGGCGCGCCAGCCGATCGATGTTCGGAGTCCTCGCCTGCGGGTGTCCGCCCAGGTGGCCGACCCAGTCGTTCAGGTCGTCGACGGCGATGAACAGGATGTTCGGCGGCCGATCCTGCGCGTGTGTCGGCGAAGCGGCGAACCCCCACAAGGCGACGATCTGCGCGACGAACAGGAACCGGATCATGGGTGTCGCTGGCCTTCGAGTCACCCTCCTACTATAGGGCCGGACTGAGGCGCTAGAGTCAGGGCCGTGCAGACACGCAGGACGTTCCTGACCTCCTCCGCCGCGATGCTGAGTGCTGCGGCGCTGCCCGCCAGACGACGGCAAGCGGAGCGCGCCCCGAACATTCTCCTGTGCATCTCCGACGACCAGTCGTGGTCGCACACCGGGGCGGGAGGCGATCCGATCGTCCGGACCCGGGCTTCGACCGGGTGGCGGAGGAGGGGGTCCGTTTCCCGCACGCCTTCTGCGACGCGCCGACCTGCGGCCCTTCGCGCAGCGCGCTCGTGACCGGTCAGCCGATCTGGCGCCTCGAGGAGGCCGGGAACATCCACAGCACGCTGCCGGCGAAGTTCGCCACGTACACCGAGCTGCTGGAGCAGGTGGGCTACGCGATCGGTCACACGCTCAAGGGGTGGGGGCCGGGCCGGCTGCCGCCGGGAGGCCGCACACGCAACCCGGCGGGCGACAAGTTCGACAGCTTCGAGGCCTTTCTCCGGACCCGCGGCGAAGACCAGCCGTTCTGCTTCTGGCTCGGCAGTTACGACCCGCACCGCCCCTACACGGCGGGCTCGGGGCAGGAATCGGGCAAGGACCCGGCGCAGGTCGAGGTGCCGGCTCACCTGCCCGATCACCCAATCGTGCGCGACGACATCCTCGACTACTACGTCGAGGTGGAGCGCTTCGACGGCAGGGTGGAAGCCGCGCTCGATCTCCTCGAACAGGCGGGCGAGCTCGAGAACACCCTTGTCGTCGTCACTAGTGACCACGGCATGCCGTTCCCGCGGGCCAAGGCCAGCCTGTACGACTACGGCAGTCGGGTACCTCTGGCCGTTCGCTGGGGAGATCGCATTCCCGGCGGTCGGGTCGCCCATGACTTCGTCAGCCTGAGCGACCTGGCTCCGACCTTCCTGCAGGCCGCCGGTCTCGAGGCGCCCGCCGAGATGACGGCGAGCAGCCTGCTGCCGCTCCTCGAGTCTTCGGCGAGTGGCCAGGTGGAACCCTCGCGCGACGCGGCTTTCATCGCGATGGAGAGGCACGACGGCTGCCGTCGCGGCGGCAAGGGCTATCCGTGCCGGGCGATTCGCACCGGGAACCACCTGTACATCCGCAACTTCGAGCCCACGCGGTGGCCGTCGGGCTCGCCGAACGCGAAGGACTGTGCCCGGGGCATCCCCTATGGCGAGATCGATTCGTCGCCGACGAAGACGCTGATGATGGAGTCGCGGGGCGAGCCCGGGATCGACCACCTGGCGGAGCTCTCCTTCGGCACCCGGCCTGAGCACGAGCTCTACGATCTGCGCAGCGATCCGGGGCAACTGAACAACCTGGCGGGCCAGCCGTCGGCACAGCAGGTGGTGGGTCAGTTGCGCGATCGGCTGATGGATCACTTGGCGGCGACGGGCGATCCGCGGGCTCTGGGTCTTCCCGCGCTCTGGGACTACTACCCCTACTACGGCCGGCGCGTGAACGAGGACTGGACGGTCGACGAGCCACCGGCGTGAGGCTAGAGTTGCGTCACGCGCCGGATGCCGGCCAGAGGGCCGGCGCACCCAGTGGCGGAGCCAGCGGCGCGCGGCCACACGCTCAGTGAAGGAGAGACAAATGAGCAGAGTCGACTGGTACTACCACCGCAACGGCTGAACGAGCTGCAAGAGAGCGTCCAAGTTGATGGGCGCACGCGGCGCGGAGATTGCGGACAGGACCCCGGCGAGCCGGAAGCTGGGACGGGCGGACGCTGAAGCTCTACTGGCCGAGGCGGAGACGCTGTACGTCGCCAAGGGGCGCAAGCAGACCGAGCTTTCGGCGTCCGACCAGGGCGCGGCCGACCTGATGCTCGGGCCGACTGGCAACCTGCGGGCGCCGGTGGTCCGCGTGGGCACGACGCTGATCGTCGGCTACCACGAAGAGGCGCTGAGCCAGGTTCTGGGCTGACCTAGTTGTAGGACAGGCGGCGGACCTGTTCCGGGTCGTCGCCCTCGAAGAGAAGCCGGCCGTCGACGAAACGGGCGTCAGGCAGCGCCACCGCGAGGACTTCGCCCAACTCCTCGACGGCGTGGACGGTCAGCGTCTCGCGAACGTCATCGGGTAGATCCTCGAGATCGGCCTCGTTCTGCTTCGGCAGCACGATCTCGTGGATGCCGGCCCGGACGGCGCCCAGCACTTTCTCCTTGACGCCGCCGATCGGAAGGACGCGCCCGGACAGGGTGATCTCGCCGGTCATCGCGAGGTTTGCCTTCGCCGGCCGGCCGGAGAGGGCCGAAACCAGCGCCGCGGCCATCGTCACACCGGCTGAGGGGCCGTCCTTGGGGATGGCGCCGGCCGGAACGTGGATGTGGACGTCCGTGTCGAAGGCGGCCGGCGGGATCTGGAGCGCCTCGGCGTTCGATCTGGCGTAGGTCCTGGCCGCGCGGGCCGACTCCTTCATCACGTCGCCGAGCTGGCCCGTGAGCTCGAGCCGGCCCTTGCCCTTCGTCGTCTCGACTTCGACGAACATGATGTCGCCGCCCATCGGCGTGTAGTACATGCCGGTGGCCACGCCGACGGCGTCGCGTTCCAGTGCGCGTTCGGGCCGGACCCGCGGGCGACCCAGGAACTCCCGGACCTCCTCGGCGCCGACCTGCGTTGGTGCGTCGTCGTGTTCAGCCTCCGCTTTCTCGGGCGCCACGGCGAGCTCGCGGGCTACCTTGCGCACCATGCGGCCGAGTTCCCGCTCGAGTTGCCGGACGCCGGCTTCGTGCGTGTAGCTGGAGATCACCTCACGGAGCGCTTCGTCGCGGACCTCGATCTGCTCCGGCAGCAGGCCTCCCGAGCGAACGGCCCGGGGCAGCAGGAACTGGCGGGCGATGTTCTCCTTCTCGTGCTCGGTGTAGCCCGAGAACTCCACCGTCTCCATCCGGTCGCGAAGCGGCGCCGGGATGTTCTGGATGAAGTTCGCGGTGGCGATGAACAGCACCTGGCTCAGGTCGTATGGCACTCCGAGGTAGTGATCGATGAAGGCGCCGTTCTGCGCCGGGTCCAGAACCTCGAGCAGCGCGGCCGACGGATCGCCCTGGAGCGAGGCGCCCAGCTTGTCCACCTCGTCGAGCAGGAACACCGGGTTCTTGACGCCGGCCTGCCTCATGCCGTGGAGGATGCGGCCCGGCATCGCTCCGACGTAGGTGCGCCGGTGGCCGCGGATGTCCGCTTCGTCCCGGGCGCCGCCGAGGGAGACCCGCACGTACTCGCGGCCCATGGCCCTGGCGATCGACTTCGCGATCGAGGTTTTGCCGACACCGGGAGGTCCCGCGAAGAGGAGAATCGGGCTGCGTTCCCCTTCGGTGTCTTCGACCCCCGGCTCGTCGGTCGGGCCGTCGCCGGCACCCTCGGGAGCGGCCGCGGAGTCATCGTCGGCTGCTTCCGCGTCGCGCTCCCGTCTGCGCGCCTGGCGATCGTGCATGACCCGCACCGCGAGGAACTCCAGGATCCGGTCCTTCGTATCCTCGAGGCCGTAGTGGTCCTCGTCCAGGATGCGCGCCGCGTCCGAGAGGTCCAGCCTTTCTTCGCTGATTTCGCTCCACGGCAACTCGCACACCGTTTCGATGTAGGTGCGGATGACCTGGGATTCCATCGACTCGCGGCCCATCCGCTCGAGTCGCTTGAGTTCGCGGTCGACTTCCTTCCTCGCCGCTGGCGGCAGCTCCAGCCCGGCGACCCGCTCTTTCAGTTCCTCGAGATCCTCCGAGCCGTCGTCATCGCCGAGTTCCTTGCGGATGGCCTTCAACTGTTCGCGCAGGTACATCTCGCGCTGGCGGTCGCCGATCTCCTCTTCGACCTGGGTGTTGATGTCCTGCTGGGCATCGAGGACCTTGATCCGTCGCTGGACCAGCATCAGCACCCGCCGCATCCGCTCTTCGACGGCCAGCGTCTCGAGCAGGGACTGGTGGTCGCCGGCCGGCAGTTCGAGATGACCTGCTACCAGGTCGGCGAGCCGCCCTGGATCGCTCACCGCGCGCAGCGTCTTGTTGAGTACGTCGCTGGGGATGCCGGCGCGCTCACCGAGTTCAGCGGCCCGGTTGCGGAGTTCCTCGTCGAGGGCGACGAAGGCGAGGTCATCCGGGTCCACCGGCATGAGTTCTTCCGCCGGCGAGACGGTGGCGAGGAGATGCTCCTCCGTCGTGTCGATGCGCAGCGCGATGCCGCGGTGCAGACCCTGGATGAGGGCCTGCGTGCCGCCGAGGCCCTGCTGGAGCTGGACCACGCGCGCAATGACGCCGATGGTGTGCAGGCCGAGGGGATCGACATCCTCGCTCTTCTCCCGTTGCAGGAGGGCGAAGAACCTGCGGTCCGGACTCTCGGCCGCGGCCTGGATGGCGCTCAGGGAGTCCGACCGTCCAACGGACATGGGCATGGTGACGCCTGGATAGATCACCAGGTCACGCAGGACGATGACCGGCAACTCAGGTTTGGGGCCGGTCGTTCGCGGCGAAAGAAGCGCGTCGGAGGCCGGCTCGGCGGCCAGGGCCTTGGTGTCGGGCTCCTGAGGGCCGTGCAGGTCGTCGTGTTCGGTCATGTCGTTGTCCCTCGCTGTCCGGTTCGCCTGTCGGTCGAGTTGGTCGACGGAACAGGACTGGCGAGAGATCTTATTCCATTTCGCTTAAGTTGGCTAGATCTGAGTTGGAATCCATAAGGTTCGTGCCCCCGAGCAGCGTGTCCTTGCGCTGCCAGCGGTCATTGAGCCATTCCTGGACGCGCTCGGGTGCCACGTCCGTGATCGGGACTGTCTCCCAGGCGACATCCACTGGCCCGGCCGCTCCGCCGAGGAACTCCCAGAACGAAACGGCACGCGGATAGGCGAGCGTCAGGTCGACGATCGTGCCGCCGCCGTGGGCGAGCGCCTCGATCATGGCGGCGACGCCGCCGGCCCTGGGCGGAAGCACGTGGTCGTAGGACCCGCCCCTGGCGGCGCGCTTGGCCTCGGTGAACCGCGTGCCCTCGGCGAAGGAGAGGATGGCCGCCGGCGACTCGATCAGAGCCGCGGCCGCTTCGCCCACCCGGCGGCGGTCGTCGTCCCGCCGGGTTGCCGGGCTCGCTCCTCGCCGGGTCCGGCGACGCAGCACGGGGAAGTCGAAGGCAAGGATGATCACGCCGAAGATCGGCATGTAGATGAGCTCCCGCTTGCCGAGGAACACGATGATCGGACCGTGGGTTGCGACGACGCTCTGGACGATCAGGACGTCGGCCCAGGAGCGGTGGTTGGCGAGGACGATGTGCGGCCGGGTCGGGTCGAGGGTGAGTTCTTCGAAGCTCCAGACGGCCTGTGAGACGTGTCGGAGCAGAGTGTTGTCGATGCGCACCGCGGCCCGGTAGATGCGGTTGGAGACGCGTCGAAACCAGCCTAGGCTGCGGCGCACCGCCTTGGCCGGCAGGAGGAGCAGAAGCAGAGCGGCCCAGAAGGCCAGGTTCAGCGTGATGGCGGCAAGACAGGTTGCCGCCCGGAAGTGACGCGACAGCGTCAAGTGCGGCGCGGGGGCCGGAGCAGCAGGGCGTTCGTGCGCCGGACGTAGTCCTGGTAGCCGGGATCGTCGCGCCAGCGGCGGTTCGCACGCGCTTCGAGCATGCGGACGCCGCTGATCCTGGTAAGGAGCAGCCAGACGAAGACCGGGGAGATCAGCGTTGCCAGTTGCCAACCCTCGAGCGCCGGGGCCGCGATCACCGCGATGCCGATCCAGAGCAGGATCTCGCCGAAGTAGTTCGGGTGGCGCGACCAGGCCCAGAGACCGGACGTGATGTAGCGGCTCCGGTTCTCGGGCACCGCTCGGAAGCGGGTCTTCTGGGCGTCGGCCGTGACTTCGATCGCGAAGCCGAGGACCCAGAGCGCCGAGCCGGCGGCGAGAGTCCAGTCCGGCGGCCTGACCTCTCTCGCGAGCAGTGCGGCGAGCGCCGGGCCGGCGGTCAGCGACACCCAGAGTCCCTGGAGCGTCCAGGTCATCAGGAAGACGGGGAAGTTCGGCTTGATCTGGCGGAAGCGGCGATCCTCACCGTCCCGGCGAACGCGCAGGAAGAGGAACGGTCCGAGTCGCAGGGCCCAGATCGCGATTGCCGCGGCGATGACGAGCGAGCGGGCGTCGAACGCACCGCGGATCGCGAACGCGCTTCCGGTCACGACCAGGAAGGTGATGCTCCCGGTCAGGTCGAAGTAGCGCTCGGTCTGGAGGAGCCAGGCTGGAACGAAGGCGATCCACTGGACCGCGAAGGCGGCGGCGACGAGGACCGCGAAGGCCGGCAGGCCGCCGGCCTCGACGCCGTGGCTGCCGCCGGCCGCCGCCATCAGCGCCCCGGCGATGAGCGCCCCGGCGATGCCCAGGTAGGGAAGTGACTTCGGCATCCGTGGGAGAACCTAGCAGCCGGACCTCTGGCTCAGTACGGCATGTCGTCGTCGCCCAGCCCGAAGTGGTGCCCGAGCTCGTGGACGAGAGTGTCGCGCACCTCGCGCACGACATCCGCCTCCGTCTCGCAGATCCACAGGATCGGCAGTCGGTAGATCACGACCCGGTCGGGCAGGGAGCTGTAGCCGGCGCCCCGTTCGTCGAGCGGTACGCCGTGGTAGAGCCCCAGGAGGTCGTCCTCCTCCGGGTCGAGCCCGACGAGGCGCAGATCCTCCTCGCTCGGTTCCTCCTCGACGACAACCGCGATGTTGTCGAGCATTTCGGCGAAAGCCGCCGGCAACGTGTCCAGGGCTCTGGCCAGCAGCCGCTCGAATCGCGGCAGGTTTACCTCGATCATCGGCGGCTAGCCTTCCACCCTCTGGCGGAGCCTGTCCACCGCGGCCGGCGGATCGTCGAGGCCGATCGGCTGCTGCTAGGGTCCGCCGAACCACGAACCGAGCGACTCCGTGACCGACCCGCGCCGATACCTGACCGACGACCCGTTCGAACCCGGGGCCGTCGCGAAGAGCGCTTTGACCTTCCATGAACTGGTCGTGGCGGCGCGCCGCAAGCTGACCCAGGACGTGTGGGACTACCTGATCGGCGGCGCCGAGACGGAGACATCGGTCAAGCGCAACCGGCAGGCGCTGGACTCGGTCGCGTTTCGGCCGCGCGTGCTGACCAACGTCGCGGAGATCGAACCCGCGGCTTCGCTATTGGGACATGATCTCCGCATCCCCGTCATCCTGGCCCCGATCGGTTCGCTGCAGTTGTTCGAGGAAGGCGGCGGCGCCACGGCCGCGAAGGCGGCCGAGGACTTCGGGATCATGAACTTCACGAGCTCGGTCTGTCTGCCCGGGCTCGAAGGTTCCGCCGAGGCGTCCGACTCGGCCAAGGTGTACCAGCTCTATCTCGCCGACGACGAGGACTGGATGGGCGGTCTGATCCGCCGGGCGCAGACCGCAGGCTACAACGGCTTCTGCCTCACCGTCGACACCCAAGTTTACAGCCGGCGTGAACGGGACATCCTCAAGCGGTGGCGTCCGCCGTCGGTCGGCGAGGCCACGACTCGTGCCGCGCCCCTCAACTACCAGGCCCGGATGACCTGGGACCTGGTCAAGCGGATCAAGGACGAGTTCGACATCCCCCTGATCCTGAAGGGCATCGCCACGGCGGAGGACGCCGGGCTGGCCTGTGAGCACGGCGTCGACGTGGTCTACGTCTCGAACCATGGCGGCCGGCAACTCGACCACGTTCGCGGCACCCTCGACACCCTTCCCGAGGTCGTCAAGGAAGTCGACGGCCGCACCGAAGTCGTCGTCGACGGCGGCTTTCTGCGCGGCACCGACATCGTCAAGGCAAAGATCCTGGGCGCGGACGCCGTCGGCATCGGCCGGCTCGAGTGCATCGCCATGGCTGCCGGCGGCCGCGAAGGCGTCGTCCGGATGCTCCGCATCCTCGAACACGAGATCACGACCTGTCTCGGCCTCCTCGGCGTCACGAATTGGGACGAACTCGATGAGTCCTACCTCCACCGCGCGTTGCCGGTGGACCGGCCGGGCGTCTTGGGCGCCCTGCCGTTCCTGGACCTCGACTACCCGTATCCGTAACTGCTGGGGCGATCAGGAGCCGGGGAGCCACCGGCCCCAATACGGACGGGAAGGCATAATGTCCTCGCCCGGCTGAACGGCAACCGGAGGCGGCATGGACCATACCTACTTCGCGGAGATTTTCTGGGACGAAGAAGCAGGCGTCTGGTACGTCTCTGACACGGACTTTCCCGGCCTCGTCGCCGAGGCGGCGTCGGAGCGTGACTTGGTGTAGAGGATCCAAGCACTGGTGCCGGAACTGTACGCGCTGAACCGGCGTTTCCTCGGCGAACCGGCAGGCCAGACGTCGGCCAGGCTCGCGAGGACAAACGCGATCACGAGGTGATGAGGAGTCCCATCGAATGTTCAAGCGGATCTACATCGACAACTACAAGTCCCTTGTCAACTTCGACTTGCGGCTTCAGGAACTGACGTTGCTTGTCGGACAGAATGGGACCGGGAAGACGGCGGTGTTGGACGTGGTGTACGCGTTGCGGAGACTGCTCGAAGGCACAGCCAAGGTCACCGACCGGGATGTGTTCCCCCCTTCGTCCCTTACGAGATGGCAGGAACGGACGGTTCAGTGTTTTCGACTGGACGTCGAGCTGGTCGGGGATGCATTCCACTATCGCTTGGATGTTGAGCATGACCGCCGGGAGCGCCGCGCACGGATCATCCACGAGACTCTGTCGAAGAATGAAGGCATCCTGTTTAACTTCGAACTGGGCGACGTGCGACTGTACCGTGACGACCATTCGGAAGGTCCCGCCTTCAAGAGCGACTGGAGTGAATCCGCGCTCGCCCGAGTCGTGCCGGTCGAAGAGAGTATCGCTCTCACCGGCTTTCTCGAATTCATGCGCGGTGTGTTGGTCTGCAGGCTCAATCCGCCGGCCCTAGGTTCGGAAGCGACTGGCGAGGATCCGACTTTGGCCAGAGATGGGCGGAACTTCGTCGATTGGTACCGCCACCTCCTGCAGGAACGGCCGCACTTAAATTCAGTGTACCTCGACGTGCTCGGTCGAGTGCTGGGTGGACTGCGTGGACTCCGCCTGGAGAGGGCCGGAGTCGATACGCGAGTGTTGACTGCGGCCTTCGGCGACGCGGACGAGGCCCACGAGTACCGGTTTCACGAACTATCTGATGGGCAACGTGCTCTGACGGTCCTATACGCGATCACGCTCCTCGCTGTGGAGGGGACTGCGCTCTTCATTGACGAGCCCGTCAACTACGTGGGGCTCCGGGAGATCCAGCCGTGGCTGATTGCGCTCGCCGATGCTTGCGGGGACGCGTCTCCTCAGGCTGTACTGTGCTCGCACCACCCGGAGGTTATCGACTACTTGGGAGGCGAGCAGGGCGTCTTGCTCTGGCGCGATGGATTGGGGCCTACCAGAACGGAATCCTTGCCCGACAGGTTGGAGGATTCGAATCGCGGTTCCCCGCTGAGGCTCTCTCAGTTGATGGCTCGCGGCTGGGAGCGGTGATGACTCGTCAGAGAGTGCAATATGTCTTGGTGTGTGAGGATCAACAGCAGGAGGCGTTTGCACGCCGGTTCCTACGGCAAAGGAATATCATCAAGGAGCTTCACCAGCTACGTGTAGAGCGCAGTCCGAGAGGCCGAGGAACGGCCGACAGGTTTGTCCAAGACGTGTACGTGACGGAACTGGATGCCGGCCGTCGGACGCATGTCGCTTCGCCTTTGCTCCTCTTGACCGATGGCGACGCGATCGGCGTTGACGAGCGATTACGCAGACTGGACGAGGCATGCAAGCAGCGGGGCGTGGCGGCCAGGTCGCCTGCGGACAGCGTGGCAGTGTTTGTACCTACTTGGAACATTGAGACGTGGATCGCGTACTTGGACGGCGAAACCGTGAACGAAGAGCGGAAGGACTACCCCAGGTTGCCGAGACCAAGAGAGTGTCGGCGACACGTTGGCGTGCTGACGGACATGTGCCGCCGGGGGACACTGCGTCAGCCCGCCCCGGAATCTCTTGAGGCTGCATGCGACGAGTACGGTGCGCGTGTCATAGCCCGAGATGGTCGTGAACACCGCGTGCCGAGGTCGTAGTCGACGGTGGCTTCGCTTCCCGAAGGGGCCGACCTCCCAGTTTGACAGTAGTTCGAAGCAATCGAAGCAATCGAAGCGGGAGAGCGGGGCTTTGGCCGAGCTGAATCGAGTCGAGAGCAGCGCGAACGTCGCAGGCTCTTCCCGGGTCCTACCCAGGAAACACTGGATGCTGCTCATGACCGTATCGAGCACGCGACCGTCACTCGTGAACACGCTGCGGCGAAGCAGGCCGTCGCCGAAGACCTCAGACGACAGGCGATGACCGCCTATCGCGCTGCGGCCGACGCTTGGCGTGCAGTACTCACCGCGAACTGAACGGATCGGCCAGCAGTCCTCGCTGGAACCCGGGCACACCAGAGCTACCAGCGTTCGCGGCCCGACGAGGCGCAGGCGGGTTTCTGCGACCAGGTAGAGCGCAAGGCGAGGGAACTCACCCGGCGTACCAAGAAGGGGCGAAGCTCCCGTGCCGAACCGTACCCTCTCGCACGACGACCTAAGGGGTCCGACGACTTGCTGGTAAGGCGTCCGCGAGCGACTGACGGCTCTGGTACTGGACGAACCGGAACTCTCCTTCGCGTACCCCGTCAAGGGTTCCGCTTCTGTTCCGACTGTTCCATGCCGTGTAAGGCTTTGCGAATCGAGTCGGGGAGAGCATCTTCGCGGATGGGCACCTTGCCGTCAAGTCTCCGACGGTCGAGAAGGTAAGAGGCGGACATCACTTGGTCAACAACGCCTGCCGGCAAACGCTCACCTCCCTGCTTGTCCACAACGAACAAGCGGCCACGCGCGACCACCCATTCGGACCGTTCTGGTGCCATCACTTCGTCAGGCACTCGAAACCGCCGCACAGTTTCCGTTCTCGAACTCACGCGCGAAACCCTTGCACTAACGGCCTCGTGCCGCATCGCCCCAGATTCTCCTGGTCCATGATCGCCAGTGGCGCTAGCGCGTGGGGTCGTCGGAGACCTGCACGACCATCTTGCCGGTGTTTTCGCCGCGGAAGAGGCCCATGAACGCCTCGGGGGCCTTTTCGAGGCCGGAGACGATCGTTTCGCGGTAGGTGACCTTGCCTTCGGCGATCCAGCCGGCTACGTCGCGGACGAAGTCGGCGCGGCGGTCCATGTGGTCGGAGACGATGAAGCCCTGCATCTTGAGACGCTTGGGGATGATCGAGATGAGCGTCTTCGGCCCCGGGCGGGGTTCCTTGTCGTTGTAGTGCGCGATCATTCCGCAGACGGGGATGCGGCCGAACATGTTCATGTGCAGGAACACGGCTTCGAGCGTGGGGCCGCCGACGTTCTCGAAGTAGACGTCGATGCCGTCCGGGCAGGTGTCGGCGAGGTTGCGGTTCAGGTCGCCGTGGTAGTCGAATGCGGCGTCGTAGCCGAGGTCGGAGACCAGGTGGGCGACCTTGTCGGCCGACCCGGCGCTACCGACGGCCCGGCAGCCCTTGATCTTCGCGATCTGGCCGACCAGGCTGCCGACGGCGCCCGCCGCGGCGGAGACGAAGACCGTCTCGCCCTCCTTCGGTTCGCCGATGTCGAGCAGGCCGACATAGGCGGTCATGCCCGGCATGCCGAGCACGCCGAGGAAGGCGGAGAGCGGCGCGCCGTGGGTGTCGATCTTCTGGAGCTCCACAGCGGGAGCGGCGAAGTGGCTGCGCCAGCCGAAGCGACTCGACACCAGGTCGCCTGGCGCCAGGGCGTCCGAGTTTGACGCCTCGACGACGCCGACCGCGCCGCCGTCGAGTGCCTTGCCGATCTGGAACGGCGGCGTGTAAGACTGGATGTCCCGCATGCGGCCGCGCATGTACGGATCGACCGACATGTACACGTTGCGCACGAGGGCCTGGCCCTCGCCGGCGCTCGGCATGTCGGTTTCGACGACGTCGAAGTTCGCGGCTTCCGGCTCGCCCGCGGGACGCGAGGCGAGGCGGACTTCCAGGCTGCGGTCGGTCATTTCTCTTTCTCCAAACAGATCAGTCGACGATCGCCTGGTAGGCGAGATTGTGGAACTCCGTGCCGTACGTCAGGCCGCCGTGGGGGAGGATCTGGATCATGAACACGCCGACCATCTCCTCGTCGGGGTCGATCCAGAACCGGGTGCCCGCGGCGCCGCCCCAACTGTATTCGCCGGGGGAACCCAATGCGCCGTTGATTCCCGGGTTCCCATTGACCCGGAAGGTGAGGCCGAAGCCGTCGCCCGGTCCCATCAACTGGCCGACGCGCGGCATGTCGCCGATGTGGTCGGAAGACAGGAGCTTGACGGACTTCGGGCTGAGCATCTGGCCGCCCTCGTACTTCCCGCCGTCGAGCAGCATCTGGACCATCCGGAAGTAGTCCGTCGTCGTCGACACGAGGCCGGCGCCGCCGTAGAAGATCTTCGGCTTTTGCAGGTAGGAGTCCTGCGGTGGTGCGCTCGAACGGACGATCGTGCCGTCGCGGGCTTCGCGATCAGGCGTGTAGAGCACGGCCAGCCGGTCCTCGGTTCCCGGGCGAACGTAGAACGCGGTGTCCTTCATGCCGAGGGGCGCGAAGATCTCGTCCTCCAGGTAGACGTCGAAGGTCTTGCCTGAGATCACCTCGACCAGGCGGCCCAGGACATCCATGGAGAGGCCGTAGCGCCAGACCGTGCCGGGGTGATCGTGGAGGGGCGACTGTCCCAGCTTCTCGACGAACTCCGCGAGGTTCTGGTCGCGGCTGCTGACCCCGAGTTCGGCGTAGAACGATTGGCCCTGGGCGTTACGCGGTCCGCCATAGCTGATGCCGGCGGTGTGGGTGAGCAGGTCCTGAACCGTCATGTCGCGGTTGGCTGGCACGAGTTCCATGCTCGGGTCGCCGGTCCCCGGATCGACGCTCCACTCGGCGACCTCCATGTCGCCGAGGGCGGGGATCCACCGGGACGCAGGCGTGCGGAGCGGGAAGCCGTACTTCTCGTGCAGGATCATCACGGCGACGCCAGTGACCGCCTTGGACATCGAGTAGATGCGGAAGAGGGCGTTCTTCGGCATCGGCTCCTTCGATTCGAGGTCGCGGTAACCGTAGGTGTTGAAGTACGCGATCTCGCCGCGCCGCGCGATCAGGCCCGTGGCGCCGGCGATCTTGCCCGCCTCGACGTAGCCGTTCATCGCGGCGTCGATGCGTGCGAGGCGTTCGGACGAGAGACCGACCTGTTCGGGCTTCGTGACCGTAAGAGTTGCTTCGGCGGCGGCGGCCAGCGCCGGGGCGGCGGCAAGGGCAAGAGTGAGCAGCAGGGCCGCGATCAGGCGGCAGTTCGGGATCAGGCGTCGAGTCATCGGCGTGTCTCCTCGCGGGAACGGTCGTGTCTGTTGCGGGTGGGGGCGACATGGTACCCGTTGCCTCCCTGGTGCGTGCAGGCGGTGGTCACGTTCGGCTTCATCGCGCTCATCCTGTTCGGGCCCAAACAGATGTACAGGGCGGTCGAGCGGGCGATCGGGATCATGGTGCTCGTGATCACGCTCGGCCTGATCTACGTCGCCTTCTCGGTCGGCACCTGGGACGCGGTCAAGGAGATGGGACGGGGTCTCGTCAACTTCGGGCACATCGAACTGGACGACGAGTTCACCTTCGCCCGGTTCTTCGGTGCGGTTGTCTTTGCCGGCATCGGCGGTGCCGGCAACCTCTGGTACGCCTTCTACCTGCGGGACAAGAACATCGGCATGGGCGGACGCATCCCGGTGCTGGCGAACCCGCTCCGCACCCACAAGACGGCGGAGGTCCAGACCGGTTTCCGCTACCACGAGACTCCGGAGAACGCGAGCCGGTTCAGGCACTGGATGCGCTTCGTGATCCAGGACCAGGTCATCTTCTTCTGGTTGGGGAACACCTTCACGATGTTCCTCTTCATGTTCGGAGCGCTGACCGTGCTGCGGCCAGCCGGGATTGTCCCTGAGGAGGGCCAGATCGTCTGGGACATGTCGGTCATCCTGGAGTCGAGCCTCGGAACGCCCGGAAGGTACATCTTCCTCCTGATCGGCATGGCGGCGCTGTTCAGCTCCCAGCTCGGCGGCGTCGACGGCGGCGCCCGCACCTGGTCCTACCTGCTGGGCTCCATGTTCAAGTTCGGCAAGAAGCGCACCCAGAGCCAGTGGTACCTGATCTTCGCGATCATGTTCATGGTCGCCGGTACCGCCTCCACCGCGTTCTTCGAAGTCACCGGCGTCTCGGCACTCGGCTTCATCTTCAACGCAGCCCTCCTCGGCGGCTTCGCGCGATGGCGATATACGTGCCGCTGACGCTCTACGTGAACCTGACCAAGCTGCCGAAGTCCGCCCGTCCGAAGGCGCTCAACATCGTGATGATGCTGATCGCGTCGACCGTCTACGTGTCCTTCACCCTGTACACGATCTGGGGCCTGATCTTCGGCTGATCCGAGCCTTGGGAACCCGCAGGCTTCTGGCCGGCATCCGGACGACGCGGCGGGGCGGGGAGGAGTCGCCAGGTAGCCGCATTCAGGCTTCGCGAAGGCGCCCCTTGACCTCAGCCAGCGTGAGTTCCCGGCCTTCCTCGGCGCTTGCCAGGCCTTCGGCCACGGCGCGCACGAAAGATCGCCCGTCCTGGACGGCCTCATGTCCTCGGGGATCCTGGCCGCGCGGGTGCGGATCGGCCGTCTTCTTGCTGGTCATGCTGCCGACTCGCTTCGGCGCGCTCTAGCCAGATCGAACGCTCCCTGCATTCGCACCCAATGCCCGGCGTCGCTCCAGCCGAGACGTTCCAGGGCCAGCGCTAGCCGGGGGGACACTCCGGCCCGACCGTTGACCACGCGAGACAACGTGTTCCGGGTAACACCAAGTCGGACGGCAGCGCCGGAAACAGTCCAGCCCTCCGCGTCAATCGCTTCCCGGATGATCTCACCCGGGTGTGCGGGATCGTACATTCCAGCCATGGCCATCCCGACTGTAACGCGCAACGGATTGCGTTGTAGGTAGCGGGTGCCTCGTACACGGCGTGCCCGTCGCTCACTCCTGGTCGACGTACGCCGTGACCGCAGGCGAAGGCCTGCCCCCGGTGCCGTCCCGCACGCGCCCCGTTACGCCGCCCGCTGGTCCGTCAGCTTTTGGACCGTCGCGCCGTATCGCTCCCGATCGACCACCGCCTGTAGATGCGGCGGCGGCTTCCACAGGCACTCCATCACGTATCGCAGGTCCATCGGTGTGCCGTCCCAGGCCGGCATGGACTCGTTGCCTGTGACGAGAATGCCGGCATCTTCGAGGTCTCGGAGGAGGTCGTCGCAAGGGTAGGGGCCGACCGGTGGGAGTGCGGGACTCTCGTGGAGAGGCCGTCCCCGAGGCTGGAAGAACTGCACGGAGCCGTCGGCGCCCATTCGCACCTCGAAGCCGCCCTCGTGCAGGAGCCGATGATGCCGGCGGCAGAGAAGCACCAGGTTCGAGAGCTTCGTTTCGCCTCCATCGGCCCAGTGGTGGATGTGATGAGCGTCGCAGTGCCGGGACGTGCAGCCGGGGAAGCGGCATCCACGGTCTCGGAACTCCAGAGCTCGCCGAACCGGCGGTGGAATGGTGCGCGTCTTGCGGCCGACGCTCAGGATCTCGCCATTTCGGTGAGTCATTCGCACCTTGCCGGCGTCGCAGGCGATCCGCCTTGCTGTTTCCGCGGAAACAGGAACGTGGGAATCGCCGAGCCAGGCGCCGTTCACCCGAGGCGTTTCCGCGGAAACACCTGGCTCCGCCGTCTCGGCGCAGGCATGGTCGATGGTCGCTTCCCTCGCGACTCCAGGCTTGAGCGTTTCCGCGGAAACACGAGGCGTGAACTTGCTTGCCGGCGGCGCTTCCTCCCCGCCTTCGAGCTCAGCCTCGTTCACATGAACGACGACCTGGTAACGGTCGCCGCTTGACCAAGGATCAAGCCCGCCCGCGAGAGCGCTCTCTGCCACGAGCCCGAGAGCATCCGCGCGCAGCTTGCCGGCAGGGGGCCGATCAGCCTTGTCCCTCTCGCTGCGGCTCTCGTCGTACAGCTTCTCGCTCGCCGCGTCGAGCGCCTTCACCAGCACTTCGCCGACCTCCGGCGCCAGGCGTCCGCGGATCACGAACATGCCGTTCTCGTCGATGTGCGTAGCCACGTGACTGGCGGCATCGCGCAGCTCATCGTCATGAGCCTCGACGGTGCGGTCGGCTCTGCGCCACGCCCTGACCACGCGTTCGATGTGGGCGGCGGTTGCGGTCCTGCCCAGGTCCACGAGTGACTCCTCGGTGTCGGGTCTGGCGATGCGCGTCAGCGCCCTGACCTTCGAGTAGGAGAGCTGGCCATGCTTCATCGCCTTGCTCATCAGGGGCAACTCGCCCAAGGCACGAGCGACTCGCACTCGCTCCCGCGCCGCGCTGGGCGCAAGGCCGATGCGCCATGTGAGCCAGTGGGCGCAAGTCAGGAAGCCGTTGTTCCAGCCTTCCCGTTCGTCGAACTTTCGAATCAGCACGAGCAGTTCGTAGGTCGCCGCATCGATGCGCGCGGCAAGCGTCGCGATCTCTTCACCCAGGCGTTCCTTGGGGTTCATGTCGGACTCATTGTCAATCATTATCATCCTGCGTGGGGGTGTATGGGGAAGAGTAGGGAGGGTGGACATCGGCTCGCCGCGCCTCTGTTTGAAGGAGATGCGATATCTGAAATGCTTTCGAATCGCAAGGAATCGAGGCGGACGGCACACGACCGCTTCCAGCCTGTTGGGCCCGAGATGACTTGGGCCGCCTGTCCCTTAACGACCCGAGGATCACGAATGGTTGATCCCGATTGGGGTAGGCAAGTAGGGTTGCGGCGTGATCCCGGCCAAGAAACTGACGGCGGCGGTCGAGGCGTACTTCGAGGATCTCCGGCGCCTTCGTGCGTCGGGTGGCGCGACGGACGAGCGGTCGAGCTACGTTCCGCTCGCGAACCTGTTGAACGCGGTCGGCGGGGCACTCAAGCCGAAGGTGTTCTGCATCATCGAGCTCGCTGACCAGGGCTCTGGCCATCCCGACATGGGGCTCTACGCGGGGAGTCAGGTTCGGAAGGGGAGGCCGCGCGAGGACCAGGTTCCTGAGCGCGGGGTCGTGGAGGTGAAGTCACCTCAAGGGGCTCTTGGGGCGACGGAGGTACGGGAGCAGGTGGACCGCTACTGGTCGCGCTATCAGCTCGTGTTGGTGACCAGCCTGCGTGAGTTCGAGCTCGTGGGTCGCAACACCTCCGGCGAGGAAGTGAAGTTGGAGACGTTCAGCCTGGCCGTGACGGAGTCGGAGTTCGCGGGTCTTCTCGAGAAGCCGCGGGCCGCGGCGCGCAAGCTCGGCAGGGGACTCGGCGAGTACCTGGCGCGGGCGCTGGCTCACCAGGCGGCGTTGACGGACCCGAAGGACCTCGCCTGGTTGCTGGCTTCGTACGCCCGAGATGGTCTTGCGCGGGTCGAGCGGGCAGGAGACTCGCCTTCGCTCGGAACCGTTCGTTCCGCCCTGGAGGAGGCGCTTGGGGTCCGGTTCGAGGGTGCGAAGGGCGCGCGGTTCTTTCACTCGACTCTGGTGCAGACGCTCTTTTACGGCGTCTTCTCCGCGTGGGTGTTGTGGTCGCGGCAGGTGCCAGAGCGCGGCAGCGTGTTCGACTGGCGCACCGCCGTCTGGCATCTGCGGGCCCCGGTCCTGAGGGCGTTGTTTCAGCAGCTCGCCGACCCAGGGCGTTTGCGACCTCTCGGCCTGATCGAGGTGTTGGACTGGACGGCGGCAGCGCTGGACCGCGTCGACCGTCCAGCGTTCTTCGCCAGTTTCAACGAGGGCGACGCGGTGCCGTACTTCTACGAGCCCTTCCTGCAGGCCTTCGACCCGGCGCTCCGCAAGCAGTTGGGGGTCTGGTACACGCCGACCGAAGTGGTGCAGTACATGGTCGCCCGCGTGGACAAGGCGCTTCGCGACGACCTGGACATTCCCGACGGCCTGGCGGCTGACAACGTCTACGTCCTCGACCCGTGTTGTGGAACCGGCGCCTATCTCGCGGAGGTGCTGAAGCGCATTGCCGCGAATCTCGAAGGCCGAGGACTGGGAGCGCTCGCCGGGGCCCGCGTCAAGCAGGCCGCCACGGAACGCGTCTTCGGCTTCGAGATCATGCCGGCGCCGTTCGTCATTGCCCATCTACAGGTCGGCTTGACGATGCAGGACCTTGACGCTCCCCTGGCTGATGGCGGATCGGAACGCGCGGGCGTCTTTCTGACCAACGCACTCACGGGATGGGAGCCGAGAACGAACAAGCCGCTTCCGTTTCCTGAACTGGAGGAGGAGCGTGACCGGGCGGAGAAGGTGAAGCAGGACGCGCCGATTCTCGTCATCCTGGGCAATCCGCCGTACAACGGTTTCCCCGGCCTGGCGGTGGAAGAAGAGCGCGAACTCACCGACGCCTACCGCGCGACCAAGCGCGTGCGCCGCCCGGAAGGCCGGGGACTGAACGATCTCTACGTCCGCTTCTTTCGCATGGCGGAGAGGCGCATCGCCGAGCGAACGGGCCAAGGCATCGTCTGCTTCATCTCGAACTACTCGTGGCTGGATGGCCTGTCGTTCACCGGGATGCGTGAGCGTTATGTCGAAGCCTTCGATTGCGTTCGGATCGACTGTCTGAACGGCGACAAGTACAGGACCGGGAAGATCGCGCCGGACGGTTCTCCCGACCCGAGCATCTTCTCGACCGAGAGCAATCGCGTGGGCATTCAGGTCGGCACGGCGGTCACGACGTTGGTGCGGAAGGCGGACCACGCGTCCGCGCCGGAGGTCCGCTTCCGGCATCTCTGGGGTCGGACGAAGCCCGAGGACCTGCTCGAGACGTCCGATGCCGAGCCGGAGGCGTTCTACGAAGGGATCGAACCGTCTTTGCCACTCGGAATGCCCTTCATCCGGACGGTGGTCGACGAGCGATGGTCGTTTGGCCGGCGCTGCCCGACCTGTTTCCAGTGCGCTTTCACGGTGTCCTGACCAACCGGGACGCGTTTCTCGTGGATGTCGACCTGGACAGGCTCCGAGACCGGGTTGGCCACTACTTTGATCCGGGCTTGAGCCACGAGGAGATCGAGCGCCGCTACCTGCCGCTACCCGAGCGCGATGAAGTCCACGGCGCGGTTTGATGCGCGGGCGGATCGCGAGACACTCCTCGCTCGCCGCGGAGCTGCGGAGGACGGCTTCTGCCGGATCACGTATCGGCCATTCGACAATCGCTGGCTCTACTGGGAGGCGGAAACGAAGCTCCTGGACGAGAAACGCGCCGACTACCGGCCGCACGTCATCGGCAACAAGAACCCCTGGTTCACAGCGTCTCAGCACGTTCGGAGGGACGCTGCAGAACCTCAGGCGGTTCTCACCACTCATCTCGCTTCACATCACCTGATCGAGCGCGGCTCGAATCTGTTCCCTGCGTACCTCCACCAGGAAGTCGCCCTTGGTGCCGACGGCGGACTGCTGCCCAATCTCTCGTCGGCCGCGCAGCGCTATCTGAACCGAGTGGGTGGTGCCGCCGAGGATCTCTTCTACTTCGTGCTCGCGACGCTGCACGAAGCCCAGTACCGCAACTCCAATGCCGATGGTCTCCGCCTCGGCTGGCCTCGCATTCCGCTGCCAGGCTGGCATGAGGGCGCAAGCGAGGCGGCGGCGGGGCGATTCGCTGTCGTCGCCGAGCGGGGCCGGCGACTGGCACGACTGCTCGATCCGGACGCCCCCGTGCCCGGCGTCACGACCGGCGACCTGCGTCCCGAGATCGCCACTATCGCCGTCCCGACCACGCTCGACGGCCGCCAGATGACCGGCGACGACTTCGCGCTGACCGCCGGTTGGGGCCACTTCGGCGCCGGTCAGGCCGTGATGCCCGGCCAGGGCCGGGTGGTAGAACGCTCCTACACCGCCGAGGAACGCATGGCACTCGGCGACGTAGTGTCCGTACTGGGCGAAAGCACGTTCGACGTCTACCTGAACTCCCGCGCCTGTTGGCGGAACGTGCCTGCCGCAGTGTGGCAGTATCGCCTCGGCGGTTATCAGGTCTTGAAGAAGTGGCTCTCCTACCGAGAGCGCCCGATCCTCGGCCGGTCCCTTGAACTTGAGGAAGTCCAGCACGTCGTGGAAGTCGCCCGGCGGATCGCAGCTCTCCTGTCCCTGAAGAGGTCGCGGGTCTTCGCTGCGACGGAGTGAGGAATGGGCGACAACAAGCCAAAGCGCCAGCACTCCGTGCCGAAAGTGCTCATCAAGAACTTCTTGAATCAGGATGGCCGCGTCTGGGTCGGCGACCGCGAGAGAGGGCGTGTCTTTGCACAGGGATGGACAACGTCTTTGTCGAGTCCGAACAGTACACCAGGTATGGATTTGGTCCCGAGGCTGACGAGAAAGACTATGGCTATGAGATGGGCTTCTCAGATCTGGAGTCCGATGTGGAGCCCGTCGTGGCGGAGATTGTCGGCAACGCTCGCCGAGGATGCCCTCCGACACTCTCGGAGCGACAGGCCTCCACGTTCAAGCGCTTCGTTTTGTTGAAAGCCCGACGAACACGCGAATCTCAGCAGCGTGTGTCCTCACAGCGTGACCCTGACGAGGTCTTCTATGAGGCCGCAGCTTCGGTCCTTCCCAAGGGCGGGTACGACCCGCCATCCAAAGAGGTCCTGATGGCTGAGCCAGAAATGCGAGAGTTCGCAGAGCGTGTAGTTCATAACGTAGACGCTCAGTTCGCGGCTGGTGATCATCCTGATCTTGCGGAAGAAGAAGCGAGATTCTGCCGGGAGACAGGGCTTTGCGTGGCCGTAGTGCAGGAGCCGCGTAGGAGCTTCATTCTCGGCAGTCATGGCCTAACGATCCGTGAGACGACAGTAGGAGGTAGGTGGCTCCGGGGCAGTCTGTTGCCGGTGGCGCACGACGTGATCGTGCAGGTAACTCGCTTCGTCGGGGAGGTGACGCTGCTCTGCTTGGACGGTTGTAGCGAGTCGCTGATCAGGGACATCAACCGGGCCACAGCCTCACAGAGCAAGTGGATTGCCGGGAGGTCGGAACGCTTGATTCGCTCTCTGGTGTGAGCCCTCGTAGGGAGGCCGGCGCCGCCCGCGCGTTGAGGCCCTCCGCAAGACGGTCCGGGCCTCGGCTCTTCGACCCGAGAAACCAGCGTATCCACGAGATGCCTGGAAGGAAGCGGCTGTAGGTGAAGGCAGGCTGGTCGTTGGGTCGAAGGTGCTTCAGCGAGCGAGAACGCGCTTTGCCGGTAGGGCCGAGGATTCTGATTTCGCCTTCATCCCGCAGCCGGGGATGTCCCGCCGGTTGTTGAAGTTGGGGAGTAGGGTGGCGGCTCTCCGGCCCGGTAAGCGGGCCGATTTCAACCAAGAAAGGAGCACGCCACCCATGGTCAATCATGGCAGTCGGAAG
>LXNI01000124.1_pt1 | contig 94283 bp, 74 predicted proteins | sample 809091 | NCBI WGS metagenome assembly LXNI01 (sample SAMN04870527, study PRJNA318959) | sponge metagenome | biome: 01000161; feature: marine sponge reef; material: water | host: Sarcotragus foetidus | place: Greece: Milos, Mediterranean Sea | collected 2013-05-29 | depth 5-7 m | reverse complement strand
CCGCTGGTGCTTTCGGTGCACTCGGTGGTGTCGTGGGACTTCGCCATGGCGATCGTGCCCGGGTGGCACACCACGATCTTCGCGCCCTACTTCGTGGCCGGCGCGATCTTCTCGGGAGTCGCCCTGGTGATCACCCTGGCCGTGCCGATGCGGAAGTTCTTCGGGCTCGAGGAATACCTCACGGTCAAGCACTTCGAGGCGATGGCGAAGCTGTGCATGCTCACCAGCCTGATCGTGCTGTACGCCTACATGGTCGAGTACTTCCTGGCCTGGTACTCGGGCGAGCCGCCTGAGCGGGGGTCGTTCTGGAACCGGGTCTTCGGACACTACTGGTGGGCGAACTGGATCATGCTTACCTGCAACGGGCTGATTCCGCTCATGCTGTGGTTCCGGCGCGTGCGAAGATCGATCGCCGCGCTCTTCGTGATCTCGATCTTCATCAACATCGGGATGTGGTTCGAGCGCTTCGTGATCATCGTGACCTCGCTGTCGCATGAGTACGAGCCGTGGGCGTGGGGTCTCTACCGGCCCTCGGTCGTGGAGATGGGGATCCTGTTCGGCAGCTTCGCCTGGTTCGGCTTCTGGTTCCTGCTCTTCACGCGCCTGTTGCCGCCGGTGGCAATCGCGGAGATGAAGGAAGTGGTACCGCCGCCGAGGCGGAGGAAGGCCGCGTCATGATCTTCGGAGCGAAACGCCGGCGCGGACACCAGGGCTTCTTCGCCCTCTTCGAGCACCTCGACTCCACCGTGGACGCGTGCAAGGCGCTGCGGGCCGCGGGCCACAAGGGCTTCCGGGCCTACGCCCCCCTGCCGGAGCACGAGCTGCTGGAGGATGGACTGGCGCTGACCCACAGCCCGGTGCGGGTCTTCACGCTGGCCGGCGGCCTCACGGGCGCCGCCACCGGTTTCGCCTTCACTTCGTGGACCTCCATGGACTGGCCGTTGGTCACGGGCGGGAAACCGATCCTTTCGATCCCGGCGTACGTGATTATCGCCTTCGAGTGTGCGATCCTCTTCGGGGCGCTCTCCACGGTAATCGGGCTTTTCATCAACGCGGGGCTTCCGAACTTCAGGCCCATGGTGGCCTACCACCCGGAGTGCTCGAACGGCAGCTTCGGGGTCTACGTGACGGCGCCGCCCGCGAAGGCGGACGAGGTGAAAGAGCTTCTCTCGAGCCACGAGCCCGCCGAGCTGCGCGAGGATCCGGAGGGATTCGATGTGTAGACGATTCCGCACCCGGTTTCTCCTGACCGTGATCCTTGCGGCCACCGCGTCCGGCGCATGCGTCCCCCTCGACGACTTCATGGGCGACGTCTTCGGCCGCAGCATGCGCGACCAGCCGTCCTTCGATCCCTACGAGAACACGCTGCTGCCGCCCGAGGGCTCGATACCCTTCGCCGCCGGCAACTACCCCACGGGACCGTACGACGTGAACGTCGGACAACCGGAGGGAAGCCCGGATCTGCCCCCGCCCTTCACGGCGGAGGACATGACCGAGCGTCCCAATCTCCTGGACGACCTTGTCAATCCGGTCGCGCCGACCGCCGAGTCGCTCGCGCGGGGCAAGGAGTTGTACGAGCGCGTGTGCGTCGTCTGCCACGGCCCGGACGGCGCCGGAACGACCGGCTACATCTTCGAGGTGCACCCGACGATGGCCGCTCACCCGTTGAATGGCGGGTTGGCCATGACGCGCAGCGACGGCTACATCTACGGAATGATCCGGGTGGGCCGCGTCCTGATGCCGGGCTACGGACACCAGATCGCCCACTACGATCGCTGGCACGTCGTCAACTACGTCCGCCAACTCCAGGCGAACTGACCGATGGCCCACCATTCGATCCCCAGCGAGATCCCGGTCCGGTATGTGAACCGGAGCGCCACCGGGACCGCGATTCTGCGGCTCATGGTCCTGGTCGGCGTGGTGTCGTTTTTCGCGACACTGTGGCAGAACCCGGCGCTGGCGTGGAAGTCGTACGTGGTCAACTGGAGCTACTTTGCGTCGATCGCCATGGGCGGCGTGATGGTTGCTGTGGTGACCTGGATCGTGAAGGCGAAGTGGAACTGGCCGGTGCGCCGCATCCACCAGTCCTTCGCGGCCTACCTGCCGATCGCCTTCGTCCTTTTCATCCCCATGCTGCTCTCGCTCAGGGAGGATTACTTCCCCTGGATCGAGATGATGGCCGACGACCCGATCGTGCAGAAGAAGGCGGCCTGGCTGAACATCCCCTTCCTGGTGACCCGCAACCTGGTGGGCGTGCTCGCCCTCTTCAGCATGGCTTGCGGCTTCGTCTACCTGGCGCTCAGGCCGGATCTGGGCAAGATCGGGCAGGCGCAGACCGCCGGGGAACGCGACGACAAGGGACGCAGCTGGTGGCGCGAGCGCTTCACCCGGGGATGGGTGGGGCAGGCGTGGGAGGAAGACCAGAGCTATCACCGCATGACCCGCATGGCCCCGCTCCTGGTGATCGTCTTCGCGGCCGTGATGACGATGGTTGTCTTCGACTGGGCCATGTCGCTCGAACCGCACTGGTTCTCGACGCTCTTCGGCGGCTGGTACTTCATGGGGGCGTTCTGGGGCGGATTCGCGGCCACCGCGGTGCTCGCCGTCTGGCTCAAGCGGCGCGAGCCGATCTTCGCCGAGCATGTCGGCAAGTCCACGCTCTGGGATCTGGGCAAGATGACCTTTGCCTTCGCGGTATTCTGGACCTACCTCTTCTTCTCGCAGTACATCGTGATCTGGTACGGGAAGCTCCAGTGGGAGCAGGCGTGGATCAACACGCGCGTGGCGGAGCCGTGGGGTGCCTTCTCGGCGGCGGTGATCGTGCTGTGCTTCGTGGTGCCCTTCGCGGGGCTGCTCGGGGCGCGGCCGAAGAAGACGGGCTTCATCCTGCAGACCTTCGCCATGGTGGTCCTGACCGGGCAGTGGCTCTGGCACTACATGCTGATCTTCCCATCGCTCCACCACGAGGGCGATCCGGCGTTCTCGGTGGCCACTCCGCTGATCGGGCTCATGTTCCTGGGCCTCTTCCTGATGGCGATCCGCTGGTTCCTGGGGACCTTCCCGGCGGTGCAGATGTGGCAGCCGCAGGTGGATCCGGAACCGCTGGAGGCGGAGGGGTAGTCAGCGTTCCCTCACCGCCGGAATGATCCGGTCCCGCATCGCCGTCCAGCTCGCCATCTCCGTGCGCTGGTGAAGCGTCCACCCGTTGAACACCGAGACCAGGTCGTGCTCGGGGACGACATGCACGAACTGTCCCCCGTAGCCGTTGCCCGCGAAGATCCGCGTCTCGCCGTCTTCATGCACGGGCACCCACCACTGGTACCCGTAGCCGCTGTCCTGGCGGTCGTTGCCGGGATACACGTCGGGGATGACGGGCGAGGTCGACGCCCGCACCCATTCCCGCGAAACGATCTGCCGCCCGTCCCACTCGCCTTCGCGCAGCATGAGGTAGCCGACGCGCGCGAGGTCGTGCGCCGCGAGGTATAGGCCGCCCTCGGTGTCGACCTCGCCGAGGGGCGTGATCTTCCAGTAGTACGCGTCGATCCCGATGGGGCCGAAGAGGCGCTCTTCCGCCCACGCGTCGATCCGCTGTCCGGTGGTTTCGCGCACGATCTTGCCGAGCAGGACGCTCACGCCGTCGTTGTAGTCGAAGCGCGTCCCGGGATCCGTGCTTACGGGCCGGCTAATCGCGTAGTCGATCCAGTCGTCGCTGAGCTCGAGCTCGATGGTGGGGTGCGTGCCGTCGTCGTAGGTCTGGCCGGGGCGGGCCCAGTCCATGCCGCTCCGCATGGTGAGGAAGTCCTCCAGGGTGGCGGCGGCGCGCCGGGGCTCGGAGGGGTCCGCGCCGTAGGCCTCGAAGTAGGGCCACACCGGTGCCTGCGGGCCCGGAATGTGCCCGTCGTCATGCGCGATCCCGAAGAGGACCGAAAGGACGCTCTTGGTGACGGATTGGAGGCTGTGGAGGTTCGTGTCGCGGTAGTAGGGGTGCCACGCGGGGTGGTCGTAGTTGAACTGGTGGTTGACGGTGTCGTCCTGTTCGAGCAGGAGTTCGGCGTAGCGGTCGCCGTGGTCCCAGTTGCGGTCCGCGATGACGCGGCCGTTGCGGATGAGGAGGAAGTGGTCGATGAGGCCGTAGCGTCCCGCGTCGATGTCGGCGACGAGCGCGGCGATGGCGGCGGGGTCTACGCCTTCGGCCTCGGGGGTGGAGACGGGCCACTCCGCGCCGGGCCAGGTGGGGGGGTCCTGGGCGGTGAGGGTGGGTGGGGTGAGGGCGAGGGAGGTGGGGCCGGAGAGGGCGAGGAGAGTGAGGGTGATGAGGAGGTGGCGGGGGGTGGGGAGGATGGGGATGGTCATGTTGGGCAGGTCCGGGTCTTGTGGTGATGGACTAAGTCCAGTGGACTAAGTCCGATGATCAGGTAGGGTGTCGGCGGCGGGCGGCACCTTGCCCTCCAGCCGCTCCAATCTATTGCGCACCTGGTACCCTATGGAGGCGATCAGGCGCGCTTCGTGGGCGTCCAGGCCGGTCCGCCCGAATACGGTGCGCACGATCCGCATGACGCTCTCCGCCTTGCGCGCCTTGAAGAACTCCGCGCGGTCGAGGCCGGCCTCCAGCGCCGCATACATCTCTTCCAGTTCGGCCGTGGTGGCCGGTCCCAGGGAGCGCCGGCCGGTGGGGAGCGTGTCCGGGGTCTCAGCGCGGGCCAGGAAGAGTTCGTAGCTGATCAGGAGTACCGCCTGGGCCAGGTTGAGAGACGGGTACTCGGGGGACGTGGGAATGACCATCACCTCGTGGCACAGGTCGAGCGCCTCGTTGGAGAGTCCCCGGTCCTCGCGGCCGAATACGATCGCGACGTTGCCGGTGTGGGCGCGCCGAAGGATGCGGGGAGCCAGATCGCGGGGACGGCGGTAGTTGCGCTGGGCGGTGCGGGGCCGGGCGGAGGTGCCGACCACGTAGGTCGCGTCAGCGAGCGCCTCTTCCAGCGTGGCGGCCAGCCGCGCGGCTTCAACGATGGGTTCCGTGCGGTGTGCGATTCCGGTGATCCGCCGGGTGTCGAACTCGGCCGGGTCGACCAGGGTCAGGCGCTCGAGACCCATGTTGGCCATAGCCCGGACGGCCACCGCGATGTTCACCAGGTCCTGGGGCTGGTGGAGGACGATCGTCGGCATCACGAGGGCGCCTCGCGCGGTTGCAGGATCCTTGTCGCGACCGCCCCCGCCACGAGGATCAGGACCGAGCCCGCGAAGTAGGGTAGCGCCAGGCGCACGTCGTAGAGGTTCCCCGCCAGGATGGGCCATACGACCCTGGCCGTCGAACCCACGCTCTGGCCGATGCCAAGGACCGCCCCCTGTCGCCCGGGATCGGTTGCGCGCGAGAGGAGGGCGAGCACGTTCGGTACCGATCCCCCGTATCCGATTCCGATCAGGACCAAACCCACAAGGAGAACCGGTGTGGTGTTGGCCACCCCCACAGCCACCAGTCCCAGGCAGAACGGAATTGCGCTGGCCCTGAGCAGCCTGCGTTCCCCGAAGCGGGGCACGAGCTTGCGCACAAGGCCACCCTGCACGATGACCGACACGATCCCCAGCAGCGCGAAGAGGTACCCCGCCTGGCGCGTCCCCATGGCAAAGCGTTCGGAAGCCAGCAGCGACAAGGTGGGCTGCAGGGTGGAGAAGGCCATGGTGACGAACAGGTAGACCGCCAGAACGAGCTGGATCTGTCTGGATCCCGCGACCTCGGTGAGGGCGGCGCGGAAGTTGAAACGGGAAATCCTGGTCGCCTCGCCGGGCTGGCGCGACTCGGGGAGCCAGATGAGCGCGGCCAGCGCGTTGACCAGGCAGAGCGCGGCGGCGGTGTAGCCGGGGGCGGCGGGGGATGCGGGAGTCACGTCGGCCAGGACACCGCCCAGCGCCGGGCCGATCACGAACCCGAACCCGAAGGCGGCGCCGATGAGCCCCAGGTTGCCTGCCCTGCGGGTGGGCGGAGTCACATCGGCGATGTATGCCTGGGCCACGGGGATGGTTGAGCCGCCGATGCCCCCCACGATCCGGGACAGGAAGAGCATGGCCAGCGAATCGGCCCGCGCGAAGATGACGTAGGCCGCCGCGCTGCCCAGCAGCCCCAGGATGAGGACCGGTCGGCGCCCCACACGGTCGGAGAGACGTCCCCACAGCGGTGCCATGACCAACTGCACCAGCGAGTAGACGGCGACCAGGAGCCCCACCTGAAAGCCATCTGCGCCGAAGAGGTCCCTGGCGTAGAGGGGAAGCAGGGGCAGGACGATCCCGAAACCGACGAGATCGACGAGTACCGCGAAGAAAAGGAGGCCGAGGCGGCCCTTGGGGGGCGTGGGTTGCAAGGGTGGCCCGCTACCCGCGCGGGTCGTCAGCGTCCCCGGAGTCGTCGCCCGTGGGGGCCCGTATCGATCCCCTGAAGTTGCGAATGCCGGACCCGAGTCCCCGCGCAATATCGGGAAGGCGCTTCGCACCGAAGATGAGCGCGAAGATAAGCAGGACGAACAGGATTTCGCGGATACCTATGGAAGGCACGATGCCTCCTTCCGAAACCGCCCGGGGGCGTCAGGAGCCAGAACTGTGAAATCCGGCCGCGTTGTCGCGAGCGGAAGATTTGCTCCTCCCATCCTAGTGCTCCACGGATGAATCCGCACGGGCGCAAGGGGTGGCGAGGTGCCGGGCCGCGGGCCGGCAAGCGGTCCGTGGATCATCCGCACGGGCGCAAGAAGTGGCGAGGCGCTACCCACGCAACAGATCCTTCGCGATGGTCTGCAGCTGCATGTTGTCGGTTCCCTCGTAGATCGTGCCGATCTTCGCGTCACGGTAGAGCTTCTCCACCGGGTACTCCCGCGTGAAACCGTAGCCCCCGTGAAGGTCGATGCACCGCGAAGCGACCCTCTGGGCCATGCGTGACGCAAACAGCTTGGCCATCGCCGCTTCGCGCAGGAAAGCCTCCCCCTGCCCCTTGAGACGGGCCGTGTTGTAGACCATCAGCCGGGCCGCCTCGATTTCGGTGGCCATCTCGGCCAGCTGGAACTGCACCGCCTGGAACTCCGCCACGGGACGGCCGAACTGCTCGCGCTGCTGTACGTACCTGACCGTGTGGTCGAGCGCCCCCTGTCCGAGGCCCAGCATCTGGGCGCCGATCCCGATCCTTCCCTCGTTGAGCGTCTCGATCGCCACCTTGTAGCCCCGGCCCGGTTCCCCCAGAACGTTGCCGCCGGGCACCCGCACCTCGTCGAGCACCAGCTCCGTGGTGGACGATGCGCAGATGCCGAGCTTCTCCTCTCGCTTGCCCACGGAGAAGCCCGGCATGTCCCGTTCCACGATGAACGCGGTGATCCCCTTGTACCCCAGCTCCGGCCTCACGTTGGCGAAGACGATGAACAGGCCGGCTTCGGCTCCGTTGGTGATCCACATCTTCCTTCCGTTGAGGATCCAGTCGTCCCCGTCGCGGGTGGCCCGGGCAGCCAGCGCGAAGGCGTCGGAGCCGCTTCCGGCCTCCGACAGGGCGTAGGCACCGACGGTGCCGGTGGCCAGCCGGGGAAGGTGCCGGTTCAGCTGTTCATCCGTGCCCCACTTGACCAGGGCGTTATTGACCAGGGTGTTCTGAACGTCGACCAGGACCCCGACCGAAGGGTCGATCCGGGAAAGTTCCTCCACCACGAGGACCGCGGTGAAGAAGGAGCTGCCGATGCCGCCGTAGTGCTCCGGGATCTCGATCCCCATGAAGCCGAGTTCGAAGAGCAGGGAAATGAGGTCGGAGTCGAGCTGGTGTCCCGCGTCCATTCGCGGGACTCGCGGCGCGACTTCGGATTCGGCGAACTCGCGGACGGCGTCGCGAAATGCGGCCTCGTCCTCGTTCAGCGTCGTGAGCGCGGGAGAGTGGGTCAGCGTGGTCATACCTTCAATAATGTAATCCACGCCGAGAGGTTCCACATGACGGCAAGCGGACGGGTCTTTCCGGACACCGGGCGGCCTCAATGCGGCGCACCCGCTTGACGCCTTCGCCTCCGACGGCTTTTTTTCTGTCGCTCCAAACCGAAAGTCCGGCGGAAGCGAACGAAACCCAGCGGAGACGGCGATGTCCGATATCCCGGAAGGACTCAAGTACACCACCGAGCACGAATACCTCAGACAATCCGACGAACCCGGTGTCTTCCAGGTGGGGATTACCGACTATGCCCAGGGGGAACTGGGTGACGTGGTCTACGTCGAACTGCCCGAACCGGGAGACGTATTCGCTCCCATGGATACCTTCGGGACCATCGAGGCGGTCAAGGCAGTGAGCGACCTCTACTGCCCCCTTGCGGGCGAAGTGGTGGGCGTGAACGAAGCGCTCGACGACGATCCGGCTCTGGTGAACAGCGATCCCTACGGGGAAGGGTGGATGATCCTGTTGCGGGTCGACGATCCGCTCGAGTTCGAGGAACTGCTGGACGCGGACGGCTACGGGGCGCACATCGGCCAATAACGAACAGCCCAGTCCGGGGAATCCAATGTCCACCCCTATCGATCATCATCCCGACTTTTCTGCCCGGCACCTGGGTCCGAATGCGGACCAGATCCGGGAAATGCTCGCAGTAGTCGGCTGCGACAGCCTCGACCAGCTCATGCAGGAGACGGTGCCGGACGCCATCCGGCTCGGAAGAGAGCTGCGGATACCGGAGGGCGTTCCGGAGGCGGAGCTGCTGGCGCGCCTGAAGGAGATCGCCGCCGCGAACGAGACGTGGCGCAGCTACCTGGGCATGGGGTATTCGGGCACCATCACCCCCGGGGTTATCCAGAGGAACATCCTGGAGAACCCGGGATGGTACACACAATACACACCGTACCAGGCGGAGATCGCGCAGGGCCGGCTGGAAGCGCTGCTGAACTTCCAGACCGCGGTGATCGACCTGACCGGGATGGAGATCGCGAACGCCTCTTTGCTCGATGAGGGGACGGCGGCTGCCGAGGCCATGTTCATGCTGCTGGGCAAGGGGCGGAAGCGCCGCGGGCACGTCTTCCTGGTGGCCGAGGACTGCCATCCCCAGACGATTGCCGTCGTGAGCACCCGGGCCGAGCCCCTCGCGGTCGAGGTGCGGGTGGGGCCGAGCGGGGACTTCGCCTTCGACGAGACGGTATTCGGTGCGCTGGTGCAGTACCCCGCCACCGACGGCGGCGTGCACGACTACCGTGCGCTCTGCGAGGCGGCGCGTGCGGCGGGCAGTCATGTGGTGGTCGCTGCCGACATCCTGGCGCTCGCGCTTCTCACGCCGCCGGGCGAATTCGGGGCGGACGTGGCGGTGGGGAACTCGCAGCGCCTTGGGGTTCCCATGGGATACGGTGGCCCCCACGCGGCCTACATCGCCTGCCGGGAGAAGTTCAAGCGGCAGCTGCCGGGGCGAATCATCGGAATGTCAAAGGATCGGCACGGCAACCCGGCGCTGAGGATGGCACTGCAGACGCGCGAGCAGCACATCCGGCGGGAGCGCGCCACCTCCAACATCTGCACGGCGCAGGTGTTGCTGGCGGTCATGGCGGGTATGTACGCGGTATATCACGGGCCCGGGGGGCTGCGGCGCATCGCGGAGCGGATCCGCAAGCAGACGGCGACGCTTGCACGGGGGCTCGAAGCGGCCGGGAACCGCGTCGTCCATCGGACGTACTTCGACACTCTGCGTGTGGAGCCCGGCGCGAATGTGGACCAGGTGCTGGCCGCCGCGCGCGCGGCCCGGATCAACCTGCGCGACTTCGGCGACGGAACGGTGGGCGTTTCCCTCGACGAGACCGTCACCCCCGCCGACCTCGACGACCTCCTCGCCGTCTTCGGCGCGGGCGGCTCGTCCGGAGATCTGGCCGCCTCGTTCGAGCCGGAGAGCTACCCGCCCCACCTTGCGCGCTGCAGTCCCTATCTGACCCATCCCGTCTTCAACAGCTACCACTCCGAGACGGAGATGCTGCGCTACATCCACCGCCTCGGATCGCGCGACCTCTCGCTGACCACCAGCATGATCCCGCTGGGTTCGTGCACGATGAAGCTGAACGCCACGACCCAGATGACCCCGGTCACGTGGCAGGAGTTCGGGGGACTCCATCCCTTCGCACCGCGGGAACAGGCGAAGGGATACGCGCGGATCATTGCCGATCTGGAGGAGTGGCTGGCTGAAATCACAGGGTTGCCCGCCGTGTCGCTCCAGCCGAATTCGGGGGCGCAGGGAGAGTACACGGGGTTGCTCGTGATTCGGGCCCGGCTCCGCGCGCTGGGGCAGGAACACCGGGACGTCTGCCTGATCCCCTCGTCGGCGCACGGCACCAACCCCGCGAGTGCCGTGATGGCCGGGATGAAGGTGGTGGTGGTGCGCTGCGACGACCGCGGCAACGTGGATGTGGCGGACCTGGAGGCGAAGGCGGAGCAGCACGGCGACCGGCTGGCCGCGGTGATGGTCACCTACCCGTCCACCCATGGCGTCTTCGAGGAGGAGATCCGCACGGTCTGCGACACCGTGCACCGGCACGGCGGATACGTGTACCTGGACGGCGCCAACCTGAATGCCCAGGTCGGCCTGTGCCGTCCCGGCGACTACGGCGCGGACGTGATCCACATCAACCTCCACAAGACCTTCGCGATCCCGCACGGCGGCGGCGGCCCCGGCATGGGCCCCATCTGCGCCACGGAGGAGCTGGCCCCCCACCTGCCCGGCCACCCGGTCATCCCGGTCGGGGGCGACGAGGCGATCGGGGCGGTCGCGGCGGCCCCCTGGGGGAGCGCGAGCATTCTGCTCATCTCGTGGGCGTACATCGCGCTTCTGGGCCGCGACGGAGCCACCGAAGCGACGCGCACGGCAATTCTCAACGCCAACTACATGGCGATGACCCTCGAGGACCACTTCGACATCCTGTACTGGTGGGGCAGCGGGAGCGGCCGTGTGGCCCACGAGTTCATCGTCGACCTTCGCCCCCTCAAGAGAGCCACCGGAATCACCGAGGAGGATGTCGCCAAGCGCCTCATGGACTACGGCTTCCACGCGCCCACCATGGCGTTCCCGGTTCCCGGCACGATCATGATCGAACCCACCGAGAGCGAGTCCCGGGCCGAGCTGGACCGGTTCTGCCAAGCTCTCATCTCGATCCGGGCCGAGATCCAGCAGATCGAACTCGGGCTCCAGGACCGGCTGGACAACGCGCTCAAGAACGCGCCGCACACCGCGCGGGCGGTCACGACGGAGGGGTGGGAGCACGGCTACACCCGCGAGCAGGCCGCTTTCCCGGCCCCCTGGGTGCGCGAACACAAGTTCTGGCCATACGTGGGGCGCATCGACAACGCCCTGGGCGACCGCAACCTTGTCTGTTCGTGTCACCCCGTCGAAGCCTACGAAGCCCTGGAGGCGGCGCATCGCTGACCCGCATCGCACACGCGATAAACCGAATTCACCCACGCGACCAATGGAGGCGTTCCCTTGGCCAGACTGACATTCCACGGCCAGTCCACATTCACCATCGAGACCGACGACGGCACCCGGCTCGTCATCGACCCGTTCTTTGACGACAACCCGGTCTCGGATATCAAGCGGTCCGAGGTGGGCGCGGTGGACTACATCCTGTGCACGCACGGCCACTTCGACCACTTCGCCGACGCGATCCCGCTGGCCCGCGAGACGGGCGCGACGCTGATCTCCACCTTCGAGATCGTCTCCTTCGCCGAGACGCAGGGGGTGACCAACGGCCATCCGCTTCACATCGGGGGCGGCTACGACTTCCCATTCGGGCGCGCGAAGATGACCCCGGCGATCCACGGCGGTCAGGTGCACGGCGACACCACGGGCCAGTTCACCACAATCCCCGGCGGTTTCCTGCTGCACATCGACGGCAAGCGCATCCATCACGCGGGGGACACGGCCCTCACCCTCGACATGCAGCTCCTGCGCGGCAAGGTGGACGTGGCGATCCTGCCCATCGGCGACAATTTCACGATGGGGCCGGAGGACGCGGCCACCGCCGTGGGTTTCATCGAGCCCGAGATAGTGATCCCCGTCCACTACAACACCTGGCCCCTGATCGAACAGGACCCGGAGCGCTTCCGCGCACTGGTGGGTGACCGCGCTCACGTCCAGGTCATGGCCCCGGGGGATTCCTACGCCCCCTGACCCGGGCCTGCCCGTCCGCTTCCTGACCATCCGCTCCGACCCGCGCGCACACCCATCCGTGAACCACAACGCCCCCCTATCCTGGCGCGTTCTCGTCGACGAGCCGCTGCCGGGATCCGCCAACATGGCGCGCGACCACGCGCTGGCCGAGCTGGCCCGCCCCGGGACCGGCACGCTGCGCCTCTACCGCTGGAGCCCGGCGACGCTCTCGTTCGGGCGCAACGAACCCGTCACCGTCGGGTACAGGGATCTGCTGCGGCGCCACCCGGCGATGGGGGTGGTGCGGCGTCCCACGGGGGGCCGCGCCGTGATCCACGACCGGGAGCTGACCTATTCGGTCGTGTTGCCGGTCCGCGCATGCGGGGGACTTCGCGCGGCGTACCGCAGGATCAACGAGGCGCTGGTGGCGGGGCTGCGCGGCCTCGGCGTGGGCGCCGGCCATGCACGCGGGCGGGCGCTGCGCCCCGAGTCGGGGCCGTGTTTCATGGAGGCGGCCGAGGGCGAGGTGGTGGTGGGGGGGCGGAAGCTGGTGGGGAGCGCCCAGGCGCGGATCGGGCGGACGATTCTGCAGCACGGGTCGCTGCTCCTGGTCGCGGACCAGACGGCGCTCTTTGCGAATGGGCGCGGGGGGAGGGACCCGGGTGTGGCTGGTGGGGGTATGAAAGCCGGACGCCCCCGGCCCGCCACCCTTGCCGAAGTTCTGGGCGAGATTCCCGCCTGGAAACGGCTCGTGGCGGCGGTCAGCACGGGGTTCGAGGATGTCTTCGGGGGAAGCTGGAGCAGCGGTGCAATGTCGGGAGGCGAAAAGGCCCTAGCGGCGAAGCTGGAAATGCGATACGGTTCGCGCGAGTGGACGTGGCGGCGATAGAGCGCCTTCGGCCCGGGATCGGTTCCCGCCCGGAGAAACGCAGGCTTTCGTTGTTTCGTCCCAACGATTTGACAGCCCCGCTCGCCGGGCACATTATGGCGAGCCTTGCGAAACGGACCCGAGGGTCCCAGACTCCATGGTCGCGCCAGGGGGCGTGACGAAACACTCACACAGGCTTGAAAGCGGGAGGAACCGTTGGCCAGCATGATGAACATCTACAGCATACTGCCTCAGCTTCCGGGAGTGGACGCTCCGGATAAGACCTGGACCGAACAGTTAGCGGAAGCTTGGGATTTTTCCGGCTTCATGCGATACCCGCTCATCACCTGCGTTGTTATCGGTGTCCTGGTGATCATCTGGAAGTTTTTCGACATCCTGATGAAGGCCGGCGCGACCAGGAAAATCCTCCGGGAGGTGGACGAGCTGCTGGCCCAACGGCAGGTCAAGGAGGCTCTCGAGCTCACCCGCGAGTCCAATTCGCCCGCCGCCAACATCCTGCACGCGGGTCTGGAGCGCCGCGACGAGGGAACCGAGCGGGTCATGAAGGCGATCGAAAACCAGGGGCTGATCGAGCTCTCCAAGCTGGAGAGAGGCCTCGTGGTGCTCGCCACGCTCACCAACATCGCGCCGCTCATGGGCTTCCTCGGCACGGTCATGGGCATGATCGAGGCCTTCCAGGCGATCGAGTTCGCGGGCGAGGTGGACGCGACCACGGTGGCAGGCGGCATCAAGGTGGCGCTCTACACGACGGCAGCGGGGCTCGCGATCGCCATTCCAATAAGCATCTGCCACAACTACTTCGTGTCCAGGATCGACCACCTGGTCATCGACATGGAGGAGTCGGCGCAGAAGATGATCGATGCGCTGTTCGCCATGCAGATGGGGCAGGAAGCCGGGGACTGAGCGCCGGTACAGCCGAATCGTGGTGATGCCTCGCCCGCTCGTATCGGGCAGAGGGCCTCGCCGCCGACTTCGAGCAGCCCGCGTCGGCACTCCTGAGCGGAGTGAGCCGGCGCGGGCTGCCGGTGCGTTCAAGGTGCTTGTCGGGGTGGCGGTGCTGGTGGTTGCGGGGGTTTGTCCGGTGGCGGTGGAGGGGGTGGCGGCCCAGTCCGGAAGGGCCTCCGACGGCGCGTCGACAATCCCCGATTCGATACGGCGGGACATGGCCGACGGGAGGTATTGGAAGGCCAGCCGCGCCCTGCGCGTCCACCTGGCACCGCTGGGCTCGGCCTCGGTCGAGGACCGGATGGTGCTGGCGGAGGCGGAAGCGGGGTGGAGGAACTGGGAGGGGGCGGTCGCCGCGCTGACCGCGAATGGGGACGATGCCGACGGTGCGCCGCCACGTTTCTGGTACCTGCTGGGGACTTCCCGCGCGCGAACGGGAGACCGTGCGGGGGCCGTCCGGGCGTTGACCCGCTTCGTCGAGGCGGTGCCGGCCGATGATCCGGATGGGCTGGCGGCCCGGTCGCGCATTGCACGGGAGCTGGCGGAGAACGGGGCCGTCGCCGAGGCGGTGGAGGGAGTGGAAGTGTTGCGGGGGTTGTCGGCCGCGTTGGGGGACTGGACGGCTCTGGCGGTAGCGAGAGCGCTGGGGCGGAGGGGAGAGGGGGTGGCGGTGCGTGAGGCGCTCGCCCTGATCGTCGACCCAGCGGTGAGAAGGCGGGGGTGGCGGCTCGAGACGGATGCGTGGGCCCAGGCTGGAGACACGGCGCGGGCTCTGGAGGCCCTCATGGAGGTGCTGGCGGGGGGAAGGGAGAGCGGTGCGTCCCGCACGGAAACACTGGCGCTGGAGTGGCGCTACAGGCTGGTGCGGGGCGACTCGGTGGGGTCGGTTGCCGCGATGGAGGGGCTCCTGCGCCGCACGACCCGGGGTGCGGCGGCGCTGGACGCGGCGATGGCGCACTGGAGGGTAGCCGCGAACTCCGGGCCGGAGGTGTTGCGCACGGTGGCGAGCGCGCTGGGCAACGGCGGCGAGTTCGGCACGGCGGTGCGCGCCTGGAGATTGGCCGAGCGGAGAGGAGCGGTCCTGACCGAGGGGGAACGTGCCGCGCTGGCCCGGGCCTACAACGGCAGCGGGGACCGTGACGGCGCGGTTCGCGTGTACCGCGAGCTGGCTGCGTCCGGGGACCCCGCCGTAGCCGCGCCCGCGCTCCAGGCGTGGGCCGCCATTAGGACCCGCCAGGGTAGGCACGGTGACGCCGGCACCCTGCGGAACCGGCTCGTGGAGCGCTTCCCGTCGAGTGCGGGGGCGCTGGACGTGATCTTCTTCCGGGGCGACGACCACCACGACGCCGGCCGCGTCGACCAGGCCATCGACCACTACAGGCAGGTCATCTCCATGTCCGCGGCGGCGAACCGGGCTGGGCTGGCGCGCATGAGGTGGGGGCAGCTCCACCTGGGGCGGGGGGAGGTGGGGGCCGCGCTGGGGGTCTTTCAGGGCTACCTGGAGGAGTTTCCGAACGGCAGACGCTGGGAGGAGGCCAGCTACTGGGCGGCGCACGCGGCGGCGGCACTGGGGGACACCGCCGAGGCGCGGAGGCTGCGGGCCCGGATCCAGCAGGTAAGTCCCCTGTCTTACTACGCCTTTCTGTCGGTCCAGACGGAAGGCGCCACCTTCGCGCCCGGCCTGCCCGAAGGCCCGGCCCTGCCAGACCCGGAGTGGCTTCCCCGCGACCTGGAGACGCTCGCACTGCTGGAGACAGCCGGTCTGGAGGAGGCGGCGGACGCGCACGTCGCCACGATGAAGGCCATGGCCGCGGAGTCCCCGGAGCTTCTCCTGCGTCTGGCCATCGCCCTCCACGAGGCCGGGCGCACCCTGGACGGGATACGGCTCGGGCTGGAGCTGCGCGGGGATGGCCGCCCATGGGACCTTACCCTGGTGCGGGTTGTGTACCCCTTCCCCTTCCGCGAACTCGTGACTTCACGCGCCCGGGAACTGGGGCTCGACCCCTACCTGCTCGCCGGTCTCATCCGGCAGGAAAGCGCCTTCGTGCCGGACATCGTGTCGCCCGCGGGGGCGACCGGCCTCACGCAGGTCATGCCGGCCACGGGGAGACAGGTTGCGGGCGCAATCGGGCCCAGGGGCTTCCGCACGGAGATGCTGGAGACCCCGGAACTCAACGTCCATCTGGGCACGCACTTCCTCTCCGAGCTCTTCGGCCGCTACGACGGGGACATCCCCCTGGTCTTGTCGGCGTACAACGCGGGGCCGACCAGGGCCAATCGCTGGCGCCGCCTTCCCGAAGCCGAGGACCCCTACCGCTTCACCGAGCGCATCCCCTTCGCGGAGACCCGCACGTATGTGAAGATCGTGACGCGGAACCGGGCGCTGTACCGGTGGCTCTACGGAGGGGATGAAGCCGGGTCGCAGGAATCCCGGCGCGGCACGTCGCCCCGGGACGCTTCAGGCGTCGAATGATCGAGACCCAGTCACTCAGCCGCTACTTCGGAGACAAGGCCGCGGTCGACAACCTGGACCTGCGGGTGGAACCGGGAGAGATCCTGGGCTTTCTGGGACCGAACGGGGCCGGCAAGAGCACCACGGTCAAGATCCTGACCTGCATGATCAAGCCGACGCGGGGCACGGCGTGGGTCGCGGGCTACGATGTCGAGCACAAGCCCATGGAGGTGAAGCGGCGTCTCGGCTACGTGCCGGAGGCGGGGGCGCTCTATGAATCCCTCACCGCGGGCGAATACCTCACCATGGTGGCGAACCTGCGGGGCATCGAGGGAGGCTACGCCGACAGGAAGGTCAGCGAGCTGCTGGATCTCTTCGGCATGCTCGACGCGCTCGACAAGCCCCTGTCGGAGCACTCGAAGGGGATGAAGCAGAAGGTGCTGATCAGCGCGGCGCTGATGGGCAACCCCGAAGTGCTCTTCCTCGACGAGCCGCTGAACGGGATCGACGCCAACGCGGCGCTCGTGGTGAAGGAGCTGCTGCGGGAACTGGCCTCGCAGGGCCGCACGATCCTGTTCTGCTCGCACATCCTCGAGGTGGTGGAACGCATCTGCACGCGGATCGTGATCATCGACCAGGGACGCAAGGTGGCCGAAGGGACCGCCGCCGGCATTGCCGACGAAACCGGCACGGACTCGCTCGAGCAGGCGTTCGCGCACCTGACCGGGGTTCGCGACACCGCCGAGGTCACGCGGGGGCTCCTCTCCGCACTGGATGCCCCGGAACGCGCCGCCGACGGGTCATGAACCCCCTGCGGCGGGCGGTCGAGGCCCTGGGCGCCGACTACGCCCAGTGGCGCGTGCTCAGCCGGGTGTTGCTCAAGACCGACCTGCGTTCCTCGTCGGCCATGCAGATGCAAGGGGCGTCCGACAAGCCGGGCGCGAAGGTACCCTGGGCCATTCTGTTCCTGTACTCGATCTACGGGATGTTCCTGGCAGTGGTGGCGGCGGCTGTACCCGGGGGCTACCTGGCTGCTTCGATCGTCCTGTTGATGATCTCGATGATGGTCGCCATGGCGATCCTCATCGACTTCCAGTCCGTCGTAATCTCGCCGAACGACTACGAGATCCTGGCGCACCAGCCGGTCTCTTCGCGCACCTACTTCCTCGTCAAGCTCACCAGCATCCTGCTGTACACCGGCATCATCGGGGCGCTGATGGGCGGCTTCGCGACGATTGTCTTTCTGTGGAAGTTCGGGTTCCTCGTGGCGGTGGCGTGGGTGGTGGCGGTGGCGGGAACCGTGGTCTGGACCACCCTGGCCATGGTGTTCGTCTACGCCCTGATCCTGCGCCTGGTCAGCCCTCGGCGCCTTCGCCGTGTGCTCGGCTATCTGCAACTTGTCATGACGATGGCCATCTTCGTACCGGTAATGCTCGACGACACGCTCGAACGGGTGGTGATGAGCCTGGGCGAGCCCCCGGTGGCGATGCTGGCGCTGCCCTCCACCTGGTTTGCGAACCTGCTTCCCCTTGCCGCGGGGAGGTGGAGCCTCACAGGCATTCTGGTCGTACTGGCGGCCCTCGCCAGCATCGTCGCGCTCTTCCACTTCGTGGGGCGGAGACTCTCTCTGTCGTACGCCGAGCGGCTCGGGGTGCTGCTGGCCGAGAGCCAACCGAAGTCGCGCAGGACCGGGAAGCGTGGTTTCGCGGTACGCTGGTTCTCATCGGAATTGCGCGTGGTTTCCACGCTGTTGCGCGGCCAGTTCCGCAATGACATGAACTTCCGGCTGGCCGTGCTCAGCATGCTGCCGATCACGCTTCTCTACGTCTTCATGTCGCTCGACGACGGGGGCCTGCCCGACCCCTTCGTCCACCTGGGCTATGAAGCCCGCGGCCTGGGGTTGATCCATTTCGCAGTCCTGGGAATGCCCATCATCCTCATGGAGAACCTCTTCAGGAGCCAGTCCTACAGGGCTGCGTGGATCTTCTTCTCGACGCCGGTGGACCGGGCCAGACTGGTCGGCAACGTGGGCAACAGCGTGGCGATCTTCTTCCTTCTGCCCTATCTGGCCATCGTGGCGGGTGTCTTTGCGTGGGCCTTCGGCAACGTGTGGCACGCCTTGATCCACGCGGCCGTGTTGGGGCTGGTGGCCCACCTCGCCATCCAGATGATGTTGCTGGTGGCGCCCCGCCTGCCCTTCGCGGAGCCCGTTCGCAAGGGCGCGCGGATCGGCACCTTCATGTGGGCCGTGCTCCTGGCCGTTCTCGCCCTGGCCCTGCTGCCGCTCATGCTGTGGGTCTACGGGCGACCGACGTGGACCGCGACCGCGATCGTGGTCCTGGCGACCGTGGCCGTGCTGGCGCCGCGGGTCGTCACGCGCCAGATCCGCGGGCGCGTGGGGCGGCTGGAGTTCACCGGGTAACAAGGAACGGTTCCTGCTTGACGACTCGCGCACATGCCGCCATCATGGAGCCGTCAGTCTGGCACGGCCCGTTCGGGTCGTCCACCGCAGTATCATTTTCAGGTTTCTGGAGGATGGCTGAATGGCCAAGGGAACGGTCAAGTGGTTCAACGACGCAAAAGGGTACGGATTCATCTCCCAGTCGACCGGGGACGATGTGTTCGTTCACTTCAGTTCGATTCAGGGTGACGGGTTTCGCACCCTTGCCGAAGGGGAAGAGGTGGAGTTCGAACTCCGGGAGACGGATCGAGGTCTGCAGGCGGCGAATGTGACTCGCGGCTGACCGGTCCCGGCCCCGGCGGTCGGCTTAGTGCAGGATATTGCGGGATCGCAGGTGTGCGATCACCGTGCCGATCATCAGGGGCCGTAGCCGGTAACGAACCTCGGGGGTGGGGGCGTTGGGATCCTGCGGCTCCTCCTGCGGGGGCCGGGAAGCCTCGATGAAGTGATTCTCTTCGAGGGACCGGAGCGTGTGCGCGCACTCCCGGGCCGAAGTCCGCAGGACCGCGCAGTACTCGGTCGCGCTCAGCGTTCCGTGATCGAGGATGGCCTTGAGGGCGAAGCTCCGTGTCAGGTCGAGCGTGTCGGTCGGGGGGCTCAACGACTCCAGCGGGCGCACGAGGAGGCTACCTTCGACCGTCGTGAAGTCGGCCGAGCGCAGCCAGTGGAAGAGGGCCAGGCGAATCGACCCCAGCGATGCCCGATGGAGGCGTTCAAAGTAGTTCTTCTCGATCAGCTGCTGCTGTCGGTCGGTCGTGTGGAGCCGGCGTGCCCGGGTGCGTAGCGCGTCCGCTCCGGCCCGTGGCTCGACGTACTCCAGGGGCAGGCCGCTGCGGAGGTGACGGGAGGTGATGGCCTGCCGCAGTTCGTCGGGAGAGAGGGGCTGAAGGACCAGCTGCCTTGTTTCGCCGGCCATTTCGGGCGCACGCGTGCGGACCAGCTGCCACGCGGACGAGGTCATCGAGAGGATCCAGAAGATGCTGGACTCGGTGCGCGACACGAAGGTCATGAAGCGCCGGAAGAGCCTTCCGCCCTCGGGCGCGCGCATGTGTAGGTGCTCGATTCCCTCCAGGGTCACCAGGCGGGGGGCCGATCGGTCGGTGCTCGCCATCACATTCTTCGCCAGTTCGTCCAGGGTTTCCGTGCTGTCGAGCCCGAGCCAGAGGGCGATCCGGGCCGCGAGGTCCGCTTCGTTGCGGCAGCGGTCACGCAGAATCCGTCTCACGCTGCGCGGCTCATCATCCGACAGGCGCGTCGAGACGATGTTAAGGAAGCTGGTGACACCCGCGCCGGGGGGATTGACGACGACGAGGCAACCCGGGTCACCCGCCTTCCAGCGTGCCCATGTCGCCTCGACCTCCGCCACCTCGTCGTCGCGCCCGGCAAGAAACTGCGGATCCGTCAGCGGCTCGAAGGCGAAGAGGCGCTGGTAGACGACCGGGAGGGTCCGAACGAACTCCGCCGCCGAGGCAAGCGTTTCTCCGGTCCGCTCCAGGGTCCGGGCCGGCTGCGGGCGAATGCCCAGCGCGCTCAGCAGGCCTCCGACACGTCTGCCGAGGGCCCGAATGCCGTCCCAGGCCCGGCGCCCGTTCTCTGCAACACGCCCGCGCCACTGCTTCCAGTCCTGCGCGACCTCGGTGGCCAGGTAGGTGCGGGCGTCGAGGTAGCCGGCACGCAGGCGGTCCGCGGTCACCCGCCGGACCAGGTGCACGGCCCCTTCCCCTATTTCGTCGCGGACCCGGCTTGACGCCATCTCCAAACCCGCCCAGAGTTCGGCTCTGGCGGATGCCAGCCTGTCGCCGGCGCGGGAGAGACCGTCGGTGACGAGCACGCGGGCGTTGCCCGGCTCGCCGTCCGCGCCGTCCGCCAGTTCGCCGAGCGCGGCTTCGTACGCATAGTCCGAGACGACCCCGAGCTCCCGAACAGCGGTGCCGGCGGCGTCCCACGCGTCCGCGATTGCCGACGGGGCGGTGCGAATCCTCTCCATGCGCAGGGTGTCGAATGCCTGCATCGCGAGTTCCCGGGTCTGGACCACACGGGAATCGCCGTCCGGGCGCCGAATGAATTTGCCGGCATCCGGCAGGTCGTGGAGAGTGACTTCCGGCAGCTGGAGGTACATAGCAACCAGGTCTTCGATTGCCTCCTCGGCGTGCCTGGCAACGTCCCGAAGGAAGGGCGCGGGGTCATTCAGGTTGGCGGTGGGTCCGCTCAGGCCGGAGGCGGTTCGCGCGCGTTCCGAGGTCAGGACGCGCCGCAGTCCGTCGTCACCCTCCGGCAGCGCCTCCGTGCGGACCATTCCGTCGTCCAGGGCAGCCCCGATCCGGTCCAGGACGGCATGCACGCGCTGGTTCGTCTCCTGCCAATGGCCGACCAGCCGGGCGCCGATGGCATGGGCAGCGGCGCGCATGGCCAGAAGACCCAGGTTCAGCTGCAGCCGGCCCGCCGCCTGCTTCGCCCAGTCGTCCCAGCGACCGGCCAGCCTCTCGTCGTCCCGAACCGGCATCGCCCGTGCTGGACCTGGCGCGACAAAGGTCCCCGCCACTGCCACCATTGCCGCGAGTACCTCGGAGGACCGCCGGAAGTCCCCCCCCCCGCCCCCCACCCCACCCCGTCGCGCAGCGCCACCAGCTCCCCCTGCAACGCCTCGGCGGCGGCCACCCCCGCGCGCGCGGCCTCGACCACCCCCGGCTCCTCCGCCCCGGTTTGCCCCTTCGGCGGCAGCAACACCGCCCTCGTCCACACGGCCCAGGCCCGCTCCACCCGCCCCAGCCACCCCGCGCGGCGACGCTGGCTGGCGCGAAAGGCGCGGCTCTGGCGCGGGAGCAAGTCGCATTCGAGGTATCGGCGCGCAACGGACCGCACCGCCACCTCGTGGACCTCGATTTTCCACACGATGGGACGCAGCAGGCGCGCCCAGAGCCGCTTCACTTCCGTCACGGGCCCCAGTCCGGCGGGGGTGGTCAGCGCGTCGGTTGACACCGGTGCCTCGACCGCTTCGGGCAACTCCTGCACGGCCTCGCGGGCTTCCCGGCCGGCCGCGACCAGGGACCGATGCAGCGTCGCCGCGGGGCTGCCGTGGCGAAGCACGAGATGGACGGGCTTGAGCACGTTCCGCGACACATCGCGCCGGTACTCTGCAAGTGCACGCTCGGCGGCCGCGTCGTCCAGCGAGCTGTTTCCAGCGTCCATCGCCCCGGTGAATGCCGCCAGCGCCCGCTCGTGGGCGCTGGCGGCCTGCTCCAGGGTGCGGCCGATCCGTCCCCGGTCATGCTCCTCGTGACGACGCCAGGCGGCTGCAAACGGCTCCTGAACGGCCTCGGCGATGCGCGCGACGATTTCCGCGTCTGTCATCGGGGCGAGGGTCACCGGATCCGCGCTCTCCCGATCGGTCCCGCTCACGACGCCACCGGGTCACCCGCCTCGGGCGTGCCGGATACTGCCAGCGGATACCAGTCGTGTTCGGGAGCGAGCCCGGCCGCGCGGAAGCCGTCCCGCGCGCGCTCGGTGATGTCGCTTTTCAGCAGGAACTCGAAACGGGGATCCAGGACGTAGGCCCGCACCTTCACACGCGTGACGAAGGTGGTGTGGAACTCGTCCTCGATGAACACCTGTATGGGCTTTCCGAGGAAAACGTACTTGGAATTGACCGCGGCCTCGAAGGCGATGTCCTTCGCCGCGCTCTCGTCGACGCGTCCCGGCAGGTAGAGGTTCGTCAACACCTGGCAGTTGAGTTCTCCCGCGTTGGCGTTGGCCACCTGCTCCTCGACGACCTGCGAATTCGGCACGGACACGAAGTCGTCGTCCGCGGTCACGATGCGGGTCGAGCGGAGGCCGATCGAGACCACCTCGCCGTAGGTGCCCCCCACCGAGATCTTGTCGCCCACCTGGAACGGCTGGTCGAAGACGACGATAAGGCCGCCGAAGACGTTCTTGAGCAGGTCCTGAGCGGCGAACCCCAGCGCCACGCCGAGCGCCGCGCTCGCCGCGAGGATTCCCTGGGCGTCGACCCGGAAGATCTGGCGGACAATCAGATACGCCGCGATCCCCCAGAGCAGCATGCGCGTGATCGGGATCAGCCACTTGAAGGTGAGGCGCCTCCTCACGCTCCGTTCGGCCAGCGTCTCGAGGATCCAGATCAGGCCCCGGATCAGGAAGCGGAAGGCGACCAGCACCAGGATCGACCAGAAGATGGCGAGGCCGAGGTTCGTGACTTCGTCGCGGGCTTCCTCCAGGTCGAGGCCTACTGTCTCGTCGGTGGGCGTGGCACTGTCGGCCCCCGTCGCCTCCATCGAGTCCAGACGCTCAAGGATGCGCTCCTGCGCCGCCATGATGTTCGTTAGGGTCAGGGCCAGCGAGTCCTGCGCGGTTGCCGGAGGGGTGCCGGGTTGTTGTTCGGCCGATGCAGGGGGCGCGGAGTCGGGGGAAGCGGTGTCGGTTTCCGCTCCCGGGTTCGGCTCCTGGGGCTGTGCTGCGGCAGCCGTGACGGAGTCGTCCGGGTTCGCAACCTCCGTGTCGGTCGGGGGGGCCGGAACGGACGTCACCTGGGTCCCCGAATCCTGAACCGCCGGATCCTCCGCTCCGGATTCGGAGTCCTGCTGGCAGGCGGCCAACAGCAGCGCAGCGGCGAGGCAGACCAACCACCGCGGCCACAAAGGAGCCCATGCCAACCCGGCGCCGCACTTCTCCCGGTGCCCGCGCGGGGTCCACCACGGGTTGCCGCGTTTCATGGGTAGCGGGCGTGTGTGCATGGTTCAATCGCTTCCTGTTGCGGCGTCACGGCGGGGGAACTCGTTATATTGCCCCGCCAGCGTGGTACGCAAGTCCCCGGGAAAGCCGTTGCCCGGGCGAACCGCGCGTCCCAGCGGCACTTTCCAACCCATGGACATCCCTCCCAAGACCGCCCCGCGACTCTTCCTGATCGACGCCTACGCGCTGATCTACAGGTCGTTCTTCGCCTTCCTGAACCGCCCGCTCACGAACGCGCGCGGCGAGAATACGTCCGCCCCCTTCGGGTTCGCCAACTTCCTGTACGGCATCCGCGCCGAGCATCACCCCGACTACATCGCGGTAGTGTTCGATTCGGGCCACAGCCATCGAACCGAACTCTTTCCGGAGTACAAGGCCACCCGCGAGAAGATGCCGCAGGAGCTTCGGGAGAGCCTGCCGCGCGTCCGCGAGCTGGTGGAGGCCTTCGGCGACCGCGTGGTGGCGGTCGAGGGGTGGGAGGCCGACGACGTGATCGGGACGCTGGCCGCGCGTGCGGTCGAGGCGGGGTTGGAGGCGGTTATCGTCTCGGGGGACAAGGACTTCTTTCAGCTGGTGCGCCCGGGGGTGCATCTCCTGAACCCGGGGCGTGGCGGTCCTCACGGCGTGGCGGCCAACTGGGTCGACGAACGGAACGCGGGGGAGAAGTTCGGGGTGCCGCCGGGCCGGGTGGTGGACTACCTGGCGCTGGTGGGCGACAGCTCGGACAACGTGCCGGGCGCCCCGGGCATCGGCCCCAAGACGGCGCTCAAGCTGCTGGAGACGTACGGCAGCGTCGAGAAAATCCTGGAGCACGCCGAAGAGGTGAAGGCGAAGCGGCCGCGGGAATCGCTGCTGGCCAACCGGGAACAGGTGGTGCTGTCGAAGGATCTCGTCACGATCCGGACCGATGTCGAGGTCGATGCAGACCTGGAGGAGCTGCGCGTCTCGGAGCCCGACAACGAACGGCTGCGGGCGCTGTACGTGGACCTGGAGTTCCGCACGCTGCTGGAGCGGCTCGACCGGGAAAGCGGCCGGCCGGCGGGGGAGGGAGCGCCCCCGGCGGCCGAATATGTGCTGGTCACGGACGCGGACGCGGTGGCGGGGATAGCGCGGGCTTGCAGGGAGGCCGGAACGATGGCCGTGGCGGTGCTGAACGGTACGCTCCAGCCGGTGCGGGGACGGGTGGCGGGGATCGCGGTCGCCGCGGAGGCGGACACGGCGTACTACCTGCCGCTGACGCACGGTGGAGCGGTCGCGCTGGAGCTGGGTGACCTCGACGCGGGGCGCGACCCCAACCTGCCCGGCCTCGACACGGACGCCCTCGAGCCGCTCCGCGCCGTCCTGGCGGATCCGTCGATCACCAAGGTGGGCCACGACCTCAAGCGGTCCCTGATCGCGTGCCGGCGTGCGGGCGTGGAGCTGGCGGGGCCGCTGCGCGACGTGATGGTCGCGTCGTACGTGCTCGATCCCGGGCGCCGCCGTCAGGATCTGGCCGCGCTCGCCACCGATTTCCTCGGCCGCGACGTGGTGGTCCCGGCGAGCGTCCTGGGCACGGGAAAGAAGCGGCGCGCCTTCGCCGATGTCCCGGCCGCGGAAGCCCTGTCCTTCGCCTGTGAACAGGTGGAGTTGCCGCTGCGCCTGTGGGAGCGATTTGCCGACAACCTGGCGTCGCAGGGCATGGAGGAGCTCTTCGACGAGCTGGAGACGCCGCTGATCCCCGTCCTGGCCGGCATGGAGATGAACGGCGTGGGGATCGATGCCGCATTCTTCGCGGAGATGAGCCGGCGCCTGGCCGGAGAACTGCGCCTGATCCGCGAGGACATCCACCGGGTCGCGGGCACCGAGTTCAACATCAACTCGACGCCGCAGCTGCGCGAAGTCCTTTTCGAGCGCCTCGAGCTGCCCGTCCTCAAGCGGACCAAGACGGGTCCCTCCACCGATTCGTCGGTGCTCGAGCGCCTGGCCGTGGACGGTCACGAACTGCCGCGCCTCATGATGGACTACCGACAGCTGGAGAAGCTCAGGAACACCTATGTGGACGCGCTGCCGGCGCTGGTCAATCCGGAGACGAGGAGGATTCACACCACCTTCAACCAGACCGTCGCCGCGACCGGCCGTCTTTCGTCCTCGGAGCCCAACCTGCAGAACATCCCCATCCGCACCGACGTGGGCCGCGAGATCCGGCGCGGCTTCGTGGCCGCCCCGGGCACGTTGCTGGTGACCGCCGACTACTCCCAGATCGAGCTCCGCATCCTGGCCCACTTCTCGGGCGACGACGTCTTCGTGCGTGCGTTCAGGGAGGGGAAGGACGTCCACCGCGAGACCGCGGCCGTGATCTTCGACGTGCCCGTGGACGAGGTCGTGGGGGGCATGCGCGACCGGGCCAAGACGGTGAATTTCGCCACTTTGTATGGCCAGGGCCCCTTCTCGCTCGCACGCCAGCTCGGCATATCGATGGACGAGGCGAAGCGGTTCATCGCGCAGTACTTCGAGCGCTTCGCCGGGGTTCGGCGTTTCCTGGACGAACAGGTGGCGCAGGCGAAGCGGCTGGGGTACGTGGAAACGCTCATGGGGCGGCGGCGTTTCGTGCCCGAGTTGCGGGCCCGGGCGTGGAATGTGCGCCAGTTCGGGGAACGGGTGGCGCAGAACACGCCGATCCAGGGGACGGCGGCCGACCTCATCAAGGTGGCGATGATCCGGCTGGGGAGCGTGCTGGGCGGTGCGGCCGGCGTGCGCATGCTGCTGCAGGTGCACGACGAACTCGTCTTCGAGGTCGAGGAGGGGTGCGTGGAGGAGGTGACGGGGACTGTGGTGGAGGTGATGGAGTCGGCCGTGGAGCTGAGTGTGCCGCTGCGGGTGGACACCGGGGCCGGGAGGACGTGGTACGACTGCAAGGGGTGACGGCATCCCTTCTCCTTGCGCCCCCGGGGTAGTCTCCGGTCCCCGCGGAAATCAGTCCCGAATTGCTATGTGGGCGCCCCGTTTGAGGGCCGATCTTGTCCGTCAACAACAGTCACCGGGAACCAGCCGGCGGGAACCGCACCGGGGTGCCGCCAGGTTGGACCCGAAATCGCAGACGGAGGATCGACCGTGAGCCGTTCGGTAAACAAGATCATTCTGGTGGGCAACGTGGGGAACGACCCCGATGTCCGTGTCACGAGCGCCGGGGTGAAGGTGGCCCGGGTCTCGCTCGCAACGAACTGGCGCACCGGCGGAGAGGAGCCGGAGGAGCGCACCGACTGGCACAGGGTGAACCTGTGGGGAAGGCTGGCCCAGGTGACCGAGGACTACGTGTCGAAGGGGGACCGGCTGTACGTCGAAGGCTATCTGCAGTATGACTCCTACGAGCGCGACGGGGTCACGATCCCGACCGCGGAGATTCGCGCACGCGAGATGATCATGCTGGGCTCGCCCAACGGGCAGTAGCCGTCAGTTCGTGATCCAGAACCCGGAAAGGGAGTCGCCCTGGGGGCTTTCCCGGAGCTTCTCGAAGGCGCGGTTGCGGATCTGGCGGATGCGTTCGCGGGTCACGCCGAGAAGCGAGCCGATCTCTTCGAGGGTGCGTTCCTCGCCGTCGTCCAGACCGTAATACAGGTAGAGGATCTTGCGTTCCCGCTCGGTGAGATAGCTGTCGAACATGGTCTCGAGGTAGTGGCGGCGAGCCGTCGCCTCCACGTCCTCTTCGATCTCGGTGCCGTCCGCCCCGGCGAAGCGTTCGCCGAAGCTGGCACTGTCGCGGTCGCCCCGGTCGAGGGGGGCGTCCAGGCTGAGTTCGGCGGCGGCCACGCGGCGCAGGGCGCGCACGGTGTCCAGGGGTTCGCCCATCTCGCGGGCAAGCTCCTGGTCGGTCGGGGTGCGGCCGAGTTGCTGGGTCAGCGCGGTATTGGTGCGCGCCAGACGGGCCAGATTGGAGTTCTGGTTCAGCGGGATGCGGACGGAACGGGTCTGCTCGGCCAGCGCCTGCAGGACCGTCTGGCGGATCCACCAGACGGCGTACGAGATGAACTTCACACCCTTGTCGGGGTCGAACTTCTTGACCGCCTTGAGGAGGCCCTCGTTGCCGATGCAGACCAGCTCCGCAAGGCCCAGGCCGCGGCCCTGGTACTTCTTCACATAGGAGATGACGAATCGGAGGTTGGCGGTAACCAGTCGCTCCGCCGCTTCCTTGTCACCTGTTCGAGCTCGCCTGGCCAGAGCCCTTTCTTCCTGCGGGTCCGAAATGAGTGGGTATCGCTCCACGTCTTGGAGATACTGATCGAATGAATCGAGACCTCGCGAAGCTCCGAACAATGCCGTCCTCCTGGAAAGATGGTTTGCCCTGGCCTATCCCTCGGCAGCTGAGTTGCCGACCGCAGCGCGGTGGCGAGAATCCGCTTGTGTACGGTTCTGGATACCGGGGAAAAGTGGAACCATTGTACCGCGATCGGTGTTTGAAGTCAAATGTTTTCGGGCCGAAAGTCGTGATTTCGGGGCCGAACGGAGGGAAGATGTTCCAGTGATCCGCTCCCTCGATAACCGGGGGAAGTGCTTCGCGAACTGCCGGCCTCTCCCTCTCTACCGATTGCCGAAGATTGCCCGGGCGGCGCTCGCGCTCCGGCTTCTGCGTGCCTGTTGGTCCCCGAATCCGGTCAGGAGGCTCACCGGGTCGTAGCCGATTCGGAACCTGAGATTGCGAAGCCCACCGGCCTGCAATGGCGCGGCCAGATCGACCCTCACGACCTGCCTGGCCCCGGGCGGAAGAGCGATGCGCAGCCCCGCACCTACCGCCCCCTTCAGACCGGTATCCGCGCCGAACGGAACGCCGCCATGCCAACCGGAACCCACGTCGGCAAAGAGGGTAAGCCCGAGATCGAAAAGGCCCGGGAAGCTCCCGAGCAGGATCCTGTCCTCCATGTGGACCACGAACCTCCGGCCCACCGGCAAGTCCTCCCTCCTGTAACCCCGAACACCGCTCGGACCGCCGAGCGTGAGCTGGAACGGGAGCGAGTTGTCCCACCCCCCCACCCCCTTCATCCCCAGTACCAGAGTGTGCCGGGGCGTTGAGGTGCCGGCACCTCCTGCCTCCTTCCGGCCCGGCTGCCAGTAGAAGTAGGCGCCGGCCTCGGCGAGCACGTCGCGCATGCCGCCGGCTTCTCCTCCCAAAGGCCGGGCCGCCTCAATCGTCAACTCGGAGTTGAAGACCCAGCTGTCACCTGCCGCTCCACCGAACAGGGAGACCCAGCCGTGCAGTTCGTGGTAGTCGTCGTCGGCGGCCCAGGTGGGCGTGCCCAGGGTGGTGGCGACGGTGACGAGTGCCTGGGTACCCACGCGCACATCCTGGTCGCCGCGAAGCGCATCCAGCCCGCGGCGGGTGACGAAGTCCATGTTCCGTTTGCCGGCCATGAGTCGGAGTCGCGCGGCGCGCCTCCGGTTCACATGTGATTTGAGCACCTCTGCGGTGGCGGCGTCCGCGGTGTCGGGGTTTGAAAAGTTGGACCCGGATACCACAGTGACCCCGCCGGGATAGTCGTCGAAGGAAGAGTCTTCCCACGAGAATCCGGCCCCCACCACCGTCAGGTCCCCGGGCGTACCGAATCGACGCGCCAGCATCGTCGCCGCCCGGCTGGTTCGCATGGGGAGATTCACATGTGAGAAGTCCGATTCGGCGGGAACCGCATAGCGAAACAGGTCCTCCCGCTGCGAAAGGAACTCGACGAAAGCCCAACGGCCCACCTCGCCAACGAACGGGTAGGTGAGCGATTCGTGAAAAAACCGGCCGGTGCGGGTTCGCCCCGCACCGATCCGGCCGTCCATCCGCGTCCCGAGCAGCCGCGGCGTGCGCAGCTCGACTCCTATGTCCCGCCGCTCGTCCTCTTCAATGACGTACATGCCGAGAAGGGTGCCGGTGCCCATAAGGTTCTCTTCGGTGAACGAAACATGCGTGATCCTGAGACGCCCATCGAACTCGGGGCGGATATCGAGCTTGAGCGTCCACTTGTCGCGAGTGTCGACCACGATATCGACCTCGGTCTCCGAGACCTCGACGGGATACACGTCGGCGTCCGCAATGAAGGACAGGGCTCTCAGGATGCGTGCGGACTCTTCGATGAGGAACGGGTCGAAGCAGTCCCCTTCGGCGAACAGTATTTCGTCGCGGATCAGGCTCGGCCGGGTGCGGCGGTGGACCCGGTTGGCGACCCAGTTCGCGAGGCGACCGACGCGGTTCACGGATTGGCTGGAATCCGGCACCGGCGGATAGATCGTGTGGTTGTCGACGAAGACTTCGCGAATGAGGGTGCCCTCGCATGCGGTGTCGGCCGCCGGGTCGCCGAATTCCTGCGCCGACGTGCCGGTGGGGCGAAAGGTGCTCGCGGACACGAGGACCGCGCATGCCGTCAAGCGGAGAATAGCAGCCTGCGGAAACCCCCTCCCGCCGTTCGAACGGCGGTGCGTCTTCGCCGAATGGCTTTGCTCAAGCCACAGACTTCTGGCTCCGGTCATGATTGCATGGAGGTTGAGCCCCATCCCGAGGGGGTGCAGGATTTGCCACATGTCAAGATCGTTAGACTGTGAGGGGCGTCAAAGGGTTCGCCGCTCACAGGCGTTGACGCGGCTTCGCCGTTACGGGTAGGATCACAGCCGGAAAAGGTCGGCATGGTATCGTCAAAGTCGGCCCGCACAACACGGGAGACCGTTTCTTGTCGACATTCGAGAGCGACGCGCTGGTATACCACGCGGAGGGCCGCCCGGGGAAGATCGAGGTGGTCCCCACAAAGGCGGTCGCCACCCAGAGGGACCTGACGCTGGCGTACAGTCCGGGTGTGGCCGAGCCCTGCATGGCCATCCATCACAATCCGGAAGAGGTTTTTCGCTACACGGCGCGCGGCAACCTGGTCGCGGTGGTCTCGAACGGGACCGCGGTCCTCGGGCTGGGGAACATCGGTGCCCTGGCGGCCAAGCCGGTCATGGAGGGAAAGGGCGTCCTCTTCAAGAAATTCGCGGGGATCGACGTCTTCGATATCGAGATCGACACGGAAGATCCGCATGAAGTCATCCGCTTCTGCCAGATGCTGGAGCCGACGGTCGGCGGCATCAACCTTGAGGACATCCGTGCGCCCGAGTGCTTTGTGATCGAGGAGACGCTGCGTGAAACAATGCGCATTCCCGTCTTTCACGACGACCAGCACGGCACCGCGATCATCGGGGGGGCCGCGCTGGTGAACGCGCTCGAGATTACAGGGCGGGACATTGGGGACGCGCGCGTGGTGTTCGTGGGGGCGGGGGCGTCGTCGATTGCCACGGCGCGGCATTGTCTGCGCCTCGGAGTCCGGACCGAAAACCTGGTCATGACGGATCGGGTGGGCGTGATCCATGAGGGGCGCCAGGAGGGGATGAACGAGTACAAGGCGCAGTTCGCCACCACGCGACCCTTCCGCACTCTGGCAGAGGCGATGGAGGGGGCCGATGTGGTCGTCGGGCTGTCGGCGAAGGGGCTGATCGACAGCGCGATGGTGGAGTCGATGGCGCCCGCGCCCATCATCTTCGCCCTGGCCAACCCCGATCCGGAGATCACCCCGGAGGAGGTGGCGCGGGTACGCGACGACGCGATCATGGCCACGGGACGGTCGGACTACCCGAACCAGGTGAACAATGTGCTCGGCTTCCCATTCCTCTTCCGTGGCGCGCTGGACGTGCGCGCGCGCAGGATCGACCAGGGGATGATGCTCGCCGCCACCCGCGCCCTCGCAGAACTGGCCCGCGACGAAGTGCCCGAGTCGGTGGTGAAGGCCTACGGCGATGTAGGCTTCGAATTCGGCCCCGAATACCTGATCCCGAAGCCGTTCGACCCGCGGGTGCTGCTGCACGTCTCTCCCGCGGTTGCGAAGGCGGCGATGGAGTCGGGGGTCGCACGCATCGACGTCGACCTGGAGGAATACAGGGACCGGCTCGAGGCGAGCCTGGGGCCGGGCCGCGAGGCCATGCGGCGGATTCTCGGACGGGCCAGGCAGGAACCCGCGCGTATCGTGCTGGCCGACGGTTACAACGAACGCGTTCTCCGTGCGGCAGCACAGGTGATGGAGGAGGGGACCGCCCGGATCGTACTGATCGGCAAGACCGGGAAGATCCACCGCTTCGCCGACGAGCTGGGGATCGATCTGCACGGCGTGGAGTGCATCCACCCGCCTGCGGTCGAGTCGATGCGCTATGCATACGCCGAGGCGTTCCACCGGCGCCGGGAGCGCAAGGGACTCACCCTGGCCGAAGCCCGGGCCCGTGCGTACCAGCCGGTCTACTTCGCGGCCATGATGGTTGCCGCTGGCGACGCCGATGCCATGGTGGCGGGGATCGATTCGAACTACCCACAGATCCTGCGCCCGGTGCTGGGGGTCATAGGCACGTCCGAGTCGGTGGGGAAGATTTCGGGGCTGCACATGGTGGCCCTCCGCGACCGCGATCCCCTCTTCTTCGCCGATACCACCGTCAACATCGACCCCGATCCGGAGACGCTCGCCGAGATCGCGATCTCGGCCGCCCGCTTCGTGCGCGACCTGGGGATCGAGCCGCGCATCGGGATGCTGTCCTTCTCCAATTTCGGCTCCGTGCGCCACCCGGAAGCGGCCAAGGTGCGCGAAGCTGTGGACTGGATCAAGCGTCTGGCGCCCGATGTGCTTGTGGACGGCGAAATGCAGGCCGACGTGGCGGTGGACCCGCACATCATCGCGACGAAATACCCGTTCAGCGATCTGACCGGGCCCGCGAACGTCCTCGTCTTCCCCACCCTGAGCGCCTCCAACGCCTCCTACAAGCTGCTGGCGCAGCTGGGAAACGCCGAGGTGATCGGTCCCGTACTGCTGGGGATGAAGAAACCGGTGCACATCCTGCAGCGGGGGTGCAGCGTTCTCGATGTCGTGCACCTGATCGGCATCGCGTCGGTGGACGCGAGGACGTGACCTGCGTGTGCGGCCCGGATCGGTGCCTCGACTCGTCGTGTCGGTGGACGCGAGGACCTGACCCAGTGACGCGGCGGGACGTCGGGAGTGCAGCGCCATCGGTAGACGCCCGGACGTGAGGCGGACACATTATCGGGTTGCCCGGTTTCGCTCCGCGATATGGGATCGATACCCTTTGACCTGGAAAACCAAGCCAATTCGGAGGCTTTAGAAGGTGGACCTTACCGCGCAGGGATTGGCCCCCGGGGGTCGCGTGCGCCGAAATCTCTCTCCCGCTGAACTCTATGAAGAGACGCTGCGGCTGGGGACCGGCAGACTCGCCCACGGCGGCGGACTCGTCACCAACACCGCGCCCTACACCGGGCGCTCTCCCAACGACCGCTTCATCGTGCAGGAGGCCGGGTCGGCCGGCATCATCGACTGGGGGGACGTCAACGTTCCCATCGGCGAAGAGCACTACGCCCGGCTCAAGTCCGAGATCATGGAGCGTCTGAACGGGTGCGACCTGTACGTTCGCGACGCCAGGGCGGGGGCGGACCGGCGCTACGGGATCAACGTGCGCGTGATTTCCGAGAGTCCGTGGCACGACCTCTTCGCCTACAACATGTTCCTGCGGCTGGGGCCCGGGGAGGAAGACGGCTTCGATCCCGATTTCGTCGTCTATCACGCCCCCTCCATGCAGGCAGACCCCGCGCGCCACGGCACCAACTCCGGCGCCTTCATCGTCGTCCACTTCTCGGAACGGGTCGTGCTGGTCGGCGGCACCCCGTACGCCGGCGAAATCAAGAAGTCCATCTTCGCGTCGCTCAATTTCCTGCTGCCGGCCCGGGGCGTCCTTCCCATGCACTGCTCCGCCAACATCGGCGACGGGGGCGACACGGCGCTCTTCTTCGGACTCTCCGGCACCGGGAAGACCACGCTTTCCGCCGACCCCGACCGGCAGCTGATCGGCGACGACGAGCACGGCTGGAGCGACGACGGCGTCTTCAACTTCGAGGGCGGCTGCTACGCCAAGACGATCCGCCTGTCTCCCACCGGCGAGCCCGAGATATACCAAGCGACCCGCATGTTCGGCACGATCCTCGAGAACGTGATCCTCGACGAGCGCACCCGGGAGATCGACTACGACGACGGCTCCATCACCGAGAACACGCGGGCGTCCTACCCGCTCCACTTCATCGACAATGCGGTGGCCTCGGGACGGGGCGACCACCCCGAGAACGTTGTGTTCCTCACCGCCGACGCCTTCGGGGTGCTCCCACCGATCGCGCGCCTGAGTCCCGAACAGGCCATGTACCACTTCCTTTCGGGGTACACGGCCAAGGTGGCGGGCACCGAGCGTGGGGTGACCGAGCCGCGGGCGGCGTTCAGCGCCTGTTTCGGGGCGCCGTTCCTGCCGCAGCACGCCACCGTCTACGCCGACCTGCTGGGCGAGAAGCTGCGAACGCATGGATCCCGGGCCTGGCTGGTCAATACCGGGTGGACGGGGGGCCGCTACGGGGTTGGCAGCCGCATGAAGCTGGCCTACACCCGGGCGATGGTGGCGGCCGCGCTGAACGGCGACCTCGACTGCGCGCCGACGACGGTGGATCCGGCCTTCGGTCTGCATGTGCCGACCCAGGTGCCGGGAGTGCCCGCGGAGGTGTTGCAGCCGCGCGACACCTGGGCCGACGGAGGTGCGTACGATGCCGCCGCCGCCGAGCTGGCTGATATGTTTAGGAGGAACTTCGAACAGTTCGCGGGCCGCGTGTCCAGAGAGGTGAGGGACGCGGGACCTGCTTGAACGGGCAGCGAGGATTTCTGCCGCAGGCTTCACAAGGAGAACCATGGGTCGACCACGATGCCGGCGGTTCGGGCCGATCGCGCTGCTCTTGTTGCTTGCCGCCTGCGAGCAGACGGAGAAGCTGCAGGATCGGTTCCGAGATCTGACGCCCCACGAGACCTATCAGGCGCAGCTTGCCGACGCGGGGCTGGCCGAGACGGCCCTGGGGAAGGATTGGACGCAGGCCGGGGAAAGCGTGCTGGAGACTGCGACCACGATCACCCTCCCCTTCCAGGAGACGGGCCACATCACGCCGGAGCGTCCCTCGGCGGTGGGCTACCGGATCACCATACCGCGGGGCCGCAAGCTGACCTTCGAGGTGTCTCTCGATTCCGAAGAAGGCACCCGTCTCTTCATCGACCTCTTCCGGGTGCCCGGGAATGAGGAGGATCCGTTCCGGCCCGTGTTCTCGTCCGACTCGGTGTCGCGCACCTTCGAGCACGAACCGTGGCGCGGGGGCGACTTCATCCTGCGCGTCCAGCCCGAGCTGCTGCGGGGCGGGAATTACCGTGTCACGCTGCGCGAGGAAGCCCAACTGGGGTTCCCGGTCGAAGGGCGTGGGATGGGGTCGATCCAGAGCGTCTTCGGGGCGGAGCGCGACGGAGGGCGGCGACAGCATCACGGTGTCGACATCTTCGCGCCGCGCGGGACTCCGGTGCTGGCGGCCGCCGACGGCAGGGTGCGCCGTGTCCGGGAGACGCGGTTGGGCGGCAAGGTTGTGTGGGTCCGTGAGTCTGTTCACGAGGCCAGCCATTACTACGCACACCTGGATAGCCAGCACGTGAGCAACGGGCAGATGGTAGAGCGAGGGGACACCGTGGGCTTTGTGGGGAATACCGGGAATGCGCGGACGACACCGCCGCACCTGCACTTCGGGTTGTACCGGCGGGGGCCGATCGACCCGTGGCCGTTTCTGGATCCGCCGCGCAGAGAGTTTCCCGAGCTGACGGCGGACCTGGGGCTGCTTGGGGTTCGCGTGCGTCCGGTCAACGACGGGATTCGGCTGCGTGCGGTGCCGGGGAGGCGGGGTGAGGTCGTGCGGGAGCTGGACCCGGGGGCGCGGCTTCAGGTGCTCGGGGCGTCGGGTGACTGGTTCCGGGTGCGGCTGCCCGACGGGTCGATAGGGTTCGTGGCGGCGCGGCTGATGGAGAGGGTCGAAGTGGAGGTGACGGCGGAGGGGGGTGGGCGGGGGTAGGAAGACGACAGATTAGTGAACTGTGGTTGACAAAATGTAAAGCACAGTTGTCATGATCTGCGTCCCGCCACATACTGGAGCGCAAGCCAGGCCACTGCCGCCACACCCAGCAGGAAGAACCCTGCGACGGAGGGGCCCAGCGCAACCCCGACCCCGCTCCAGGCGGTCGGCGCGCTCACCGTGCCCGCCTGTACCATGACGTCCGCCACAACGCGGACCCCGATCAGGCTCCCGAGGATTCCCACGCACGCACCAAGGACCCCGAGCACGAGAATCGAGTGGGTCCGCAACGGACTCCCGGGGCCATCCGAGCGAACCAGATCGGCGATGCTGCGCACGATCTGCGCGAGCATGAGAAGGGTCACGATCCAGAGAGGGTATTGAATGCGTCCCAGAGATTCGATGAACGCCATCAAGGTCCTCCTTTGCGTTCGTGGTCGAGCCCAGCGTCAGAAGCGAGCGCAAGGTGGCGCCGCGCTTGCGCGAAAAAGTCGGCGATTCGGCGTTGTGCCTCTTCGTCGGTCAGCAGGCGGGGCGTGAGCGCGAGCCACCCGAAAAGTCCGAAAACCGCTGCGGCGAGCCCGGTGCCGGCAACCGTGGCCATCTGGCCAAACGCGTCCCAGACAGGCGGCTCGCCCATTGGCCCCTCCGGCGCGGATATCCGCAGAAGTTCGAGCGGGCCGAGAGTCACCCGGCCCACCCAGGCGGCGCCCAATGCCCCGAGCGCAACCGCCGCGACCACCAGACCGGCGTGCCGGTTCCATAGCGACCGGCGCTGGAGGGGACGAAGATCCCCATGAATCAAGAGCTGAATCGCGGCCCAGGACAGGTTCGCGGCGAGCGCGGCGATCACGACCGCAAGCGGCCACGTCACGAAAGCCGCAACACCGGGCACACCGGATCCATACATTGCGACCACGGCGATGAGGCCGGCCAAAGTTGCCGCCAAAGCCACGCCCAGCACGATCGCCCGGTCGACCCAGCCGGCGGCGCGTGCCCAACGTCCCAGCCGGGGAGCGTGCCGGGCTTCCAGTTCCTCGAGCGCCTCGTGGGTGGGCACAACCCGTCGCAGCGCTGCCCGGCGAGCCTGGCCCGGAGTCCGGCCGCGCCGCTCCAGTTCGGCCTGCATCGCCCGCGCGTCGGCATCGACCTCCTCGATCAGGTCGAGGCGTCGCCGCGGTGCGACCTTCAACTCGCGTTCGACCCGCTTCAGGGGGTGGTCACGCGGCATGTGTGCCTCGGATCAGGCCGAAAAGGGCTCGAAACTGCCGCTCCAGCTCGGCCGCTCCGGCTGCCAGTTCGGCTCGCCCCGCGGCGGTGAGATGATACGTCTTGCGGCGCCGGCCCTCTCCGTGCCATTCGCTTCGCAATCGACCCTCGGCCTCGAGCCGGTGCAGGATCGGGTAGAGGGTGCCGTGCTGGAAGGAGAAAGCGCCGCCGGTCCGTTCCTCGACGGATAGCGCGATCTGGTAGCCATGCGCGGGGCCGTGGTCCAGTACGGCCAGCACCAGCAGCTCGTTGATTCGCTTGGAGAGGGTGATCTGTTGCACGATTGTCTCGCCTCGTTGGGAAGTTGGTCGCGGCCTCGCCGCAGCGCCATGTATCAGGACCGGGTCACGTCTTGTCCCCGCCGAAGTCGGTGAAGCCGGATGTGGGGAACATCAAGCTCGTCCAGCCGGGCCCCGAGCAGGTAGTCGTCCCCGACCTCGTAGAGCCAGAAGTATCCGTCAAGCCGGATTTCGCCGCGGAACCGGCCCTCATGGTCGAAGGCGTCATATACGGTCGCGTCCCGCATTCCCGGAAGGGGGGCTCGCCGGACCCATACGTCTCCCTGAGTCCCGACGGTCAGTCCGAACGCGGCCGGAACCAGATCGGGTGTCTCGGGCGTGGCCGGTGCCGGCCCCATCGGAAAAAGCCGCATCGCCATTTCCAGCGCGGCCTCGATCTCGGGGTCCGTCGGGGGGCGCCGGCCGTCCTGGCGACGGATGATTCGGCGCAACTCTCCATCCGGACTCCACACTTCAACCGAATACTCGGGGTTGGTCACGATCGCGACGCTCATCGGCGATCCTCCGGAGGCGAACCAGGTGCCGAAGGAGAACAGCACGCCCGCGTCCGGCCCGACGAAGAGCCCCAGGGGCTGCTCGGATCCGTCGGCGGCGGTGCGCAAGAGCCGGGCGATCCGGCGGGACTCCCCGCGACCGCCGTCATCGGGCTGGCCGGGTTCACACAGGAGCAGGGATCCATCCGCGAGAAGCGGGTTCGGACCACAGAGCGCACGGTCGCGGGCGTACACGCCCATGACATCGATCGCTTCCTCGCGGGTGTAGTCTCCGTTTGGGGAAAAGAGAATGTGGCGGTCTCCCGCGTCGACGAGCAGCGTGTCGCCCGGCAGGCGCACGAAGGTCGCGGCGTACTCGAATTCTCCCGGTCCCTCGCCTCTGCCCCCGGCGGTTCGCAGGTGTCGGCCCTCGGTGTCGAAGAAACGCAGTTCGGAAACCTCGCTCTCCAGAATCACGATGCGTTCGTCACTGAGCCGAGTGGCCTGGATGACGTTGTTGAACATGGCCGGGGGGTCGGCCGATGTCCCGCCGATCGACAGGAATGGCTCCGCTTCCACCACCCAGCGGTCCTCGGGGGACGGGAAGCCGGTGTTCACGGCGATCGGTATCCCCGCGGAATCCCGCGTTTCGTAGACGAGGTCCGACGCCGGGGCGGATTCGGCCTGGCAACTCGTGGCGAGGGTCAGGCAACCGGCGATGAGTGCCTCGGTGAGGTGGGGTTTCCGCTTCATGGTCCTCTGCTCCTTCTGTGCGCCGCTTCACGCCTGTTGGGCCGCCTGCTCCGGGAGGGTGCAGCAAAAACGACCCACCTCACCCCGTCGACCGGTCCACAATGGCCGGCTACTCGATGATATATGGTTACTCTTTATATCGCTAATCTCACTGTCGCCGCGCGCCCTTGGCGAAGCGCACCCTCTTGACGATCACGTCCAGGTACGGCGCGGGCGACGGGCGCTCCGATTCGTGGTGACATCCCCCACTGGAGTGGACCGTCGCAAAACGCGGAGAGGGAAACCCCTGCTTGACACCATACGGCACAATGTAGTAACATTACGTCACGTTGCCGTATCACTGGATCGAGGACAGGAGAGGACACCGCCGTGAGCATGCCGAGACTACCGAACTCCGAACTGGCCGTCATGGAGCTGCTCTGGCGCAAGGGCCGTCTGCCTGCACGGCAGATCCTCGAACAGCTCTACCCGGACTCGGCCCGTTCCCAGCATGGCGCCGTTCAGAGCCTGTTGAAACGCCTCATGGACAAGGGATTCGTGGTCCGTGACCGCGACCTGGGTGTCTACCTCTTCTCCCCCGTGCCGAGCCGGGAAGAGTACGCAAGCGACCGGTTGGAGGCGCTCGCAGGCCGTGTGACCGGCGGTTCGGTGGTGCCGATCATCACGCAGCTGATCGAGGGGGACAGGCTGCCGCGCGAGGAGATCGAGAGGCTTCGCACGATTCTGGAGGAGTGGGAATGACCGACTTCCTGTTACAGATCGCTGCTACGAAGCTGGTCCTGTCGATCGCCCTTGCCGCCGTGGTCTGGGTGGTTCAGAAGCGCGTGACTCGGCCAGCCATCGTCCACACCCTGTGGTTGCTGGTCCTCGGCACACTGCTGATTCCTGCGGTTGTTCCTCTGCGTGTCCTGCCGGAACCGGCCGAAGTGGAGATGATCGCGATGGCTGGGGATGGGCCACAATCTGTCGTCAACACTGGGGTGGGCGGCCCCCCGGTGGCCCCTGACCGACGGCGTGTCGAGAATCTCAAACCACTGCTGGCCTTCGTCTGGTTACTCGGATCCTCCGCCTTTTTCGGGTGGACCCTGCTGCGGACGGTGCGTTTTCAGCGCACGCTTACGAGGGCTGCCCGCCCAGCCCTGGAACTGCAGCGGTACGCGGCCGAGATCAGTGAGACCCTGGGTATGGCGCGAGTGCCACGTATCTACACGACGAGTGCACGTTTGCGTCCCCTGGTGTGGTGGGCGGGTGGCCGCATCCGCGTTGTCATTCCCGCGCTTTTCCTCGCCGAACTCGTTGACACGGAGCTTCGCGCGGTGATGGCGCATGAACTGGCGCACGTTCGACGCCGCGACCATCTCGTGCGAGTGCTGGAATGGGTGGTGTGCTCGGCTTACTGGTGGAACCCGATTGTCTGGTGGGCCAGGCGCGAACTGCGGTCGGCAGAGGAATCATGCTGCGATGTCCTCGCAGTGTCGGGGGCGAAGTCGACGCGCGACCTGTACGCCAGGTCGTTGCTGCGGGCGGTCGAGGTCATGTCGGGGGCACCAGTCCAGCGGACACCGGCCCTGGCGAGCGCGGCTGACATCGGTCGCGATTCCAGGCTGATCGAGAAGAGGCTCAGGACGGTCCTCGCAACCGCTCCGGCTTCGCCCGTGCCCCGGTGGCGTCGCGCGGCAGGGAGGGCTGCGCTGGCGTGTGGTCTCTCGCTGGGCCTTGTCTACTGCGATGCGGCCGAACGGTTGGTTGTCCCCGGGACGGAGCAGGTGCCAACTCCCGCCGAACCGGAACCGGTGGCTGGTGCGTCGGCCGAGCAGTCCGGGTTGATCGTTTTCCTCCCCGTCTTGGGGAGGGACTGGTTCGTGGTATGGGACGAGGCAACCGTAGCTCCAGGCCCCCGTCCAGACGAAATCGTCGTCGCTGCCCCTCCGAACTGTTTTCTGGATCCGGCGGAGCGGAAGGAAGGGGATCTCCAGTGGATCCGCGATCGCGTCGACTGGCATATCGCGTGCATGATGGCGTGGGCGGAGAGGATGGAAGTGCAAGGAGTGCGCCTGGGGCCCAACGGCGGGTGCATCGGCTTTGATGTGGTACCGGGAACACCGATCTGGACATGCACCAGCAGGACTCCCGGTGACATCGAGCCTTTCATAGAGGTGGGAGCCTTCGGGACCGTCCCGAGAGTGAAAGGGACCGAAGGGTGACTTCGGCGCCTCCCCGCTCTGGGTCCTCCCGTGGATTTGCCCACGGACTGCTGCTGGGTCCCGGGCTCTTACTCGGCTTCCTGGCGGTTGTCGGTTGCGGCGACGGCGACCCGGACGAAGTCGCTCACACGGATGCGGCCAACGCACCCCCTCGGGACACCGCTGCAATCTCCGCCGATTCCATCCCAGCAGGGTTCACCGACGGCGCCCTGCGACGGTGGAGGACAGCACGGGACGCACTTGTCGGCGCCAGGTCCATACTCGGCATCGGCGACTACGAGGCGGGCCCGGCGGTGTTTGGGGAGATCAGCGACGCAAAGATCGATCAGGCTGGCAACATTCTGATCCTGGACGGGCAGGAGGCCCGAGTCTCGCTCTTCGACTCCGTGGGCGGGTACGTAGGTAGTTTCGGTGGGATCGGCGAAGGCCCGGAGGAGTTGCGGGAGCCGAGATCCTTCGCATTGGTTGGGGAAGACCGTATCGCGGTGCCCGTACCCGGTCGCATCAAGGTGTTCCGTCCCGAGGAAGGCCGATGGCGACTGGACGACATCATGGAAATGTCGATGGTTGCGAATCACGCATGCTCGACCGGTGACAACCGGATCTTCGTTTCCGCATGGCAGATGGAGAGCAATACGGTAGTTCACGAGATCGCCAGCGCCGGGATCCTCTCGAGTTTTGGGACGGGACACCAGAGCGACGATTGGCTTCTTCAGCTACAGCTGTCGGACGGTCGAATTGCCTGCCTGGATCATCCGGCCGGGCTGGCTCATGCCTTCACGCATACTTCCCGGATCAGACTGTTCTCGCGGGACGGTTTCCTCCTGTGGGTTGCCGCGCTGGCCGACCATACTCCGATCGAAATAACGTCAACGACCGGGTCGGTGAGCATGAGAATCCCGGAGGAGTACGACGTTCTGGCTGCGATCCATGGCACACCAACGGGCCACATCGTGCTCCAATACAGCCATCGCCGTGCGGGAATCGATACCCGCCTGCGCACTTACCTCGTCGATGCCGCGACCGGAGGAGGGGCGCTCATCAGCAGTGATCTGCCATCCATCAAGTTCATCGGCAGAGAGGGATACATTGCGACATTCTCCGATCCATATCCGCGGCTTGAGGTGCGGGTGGTGGAATGGGGCGACTCGGCAGTCAGGGGGCAGTCATAAGATACCGGATCCCCATTTCGATTCTCGCCACCTTTGCTCTCGCCTGTTCATCCGACCACGTCTCCGACAGCACCGAAACCCGGGACCGCCTGAGAACCGACGGCGAAGTGTCGCAGGCGGACCCAATCTGGCTGATCGACCCGGAACCAACGCTGGTCCTCGGCCGGCTCGAAGGCCCGGACGCGCACCTCTTCTCCCAGATCCGCGGCGCCGTCCGGCTCTCCACCGGAACCGTCGTCGTGCTGGACGGTGCTTCTAGACAGTTGCGCGCCTTCTCCCCCGACGGCACCCATCTCTGGACGGCAGGCGGCCCCGGCGAAGGCCCGGGAGAGATGCGAAACCCGACACACATCGAGACCCTCCCCGGCGACACCCTCCAACTGCAGGACGGCCTCTCCAGGATTCGCTACGCCGCCGTCGGCACCCTAATCGCCCACGAACGGCTTGCTACAGCGGACCTGATGAGGTTCGGCCGGTATTACGCCTCCGAGTGTGCCGTCCCCAGCTTTGTTGGGAACCACGTACTCGCATGTTCAGGTGACGGTTTCGATGCCCGCGAGGCGCCCCGTGAGGAGGGGCCTTGGCGAGGCGACACCGAGCTGGCCGTGCTACCATGGAATCTGGACTCGATTGCCCATCTGGGAGTGTTTCTGAAGGAGGAGGGCTGGGCGCTCCCGTTCGAGGGCCTGCCGCCCCTCTCCGAACAACTCGTGATACTTGGTGGCGGCGGGATGGGATACGCCTCCCCGCCCATGTCCCGAAAGGGAATCTTCGCGGTGGGTGGATGGCCGCGGAAGCTGGCGGTGGCGGACGGCTGGGGGGACGAGGTACAGATGTTCGACCTTGGGGCGGACCCGGCGCTCCCCGGTATGACCATCCCCATCCGGAATGTCCGTCGACCTCCTACCGCCGATGAACTCGCGGCCGCCTGGGAGGCTGTTTCCGCCAGGTGGAGAGTGGGTTCACCGGAGTACGTCAGGGAGCATCTTCCCGCACCCGACTCGATACCCAACATCGATCATCTCGTGGTCGATGAACTGGGCATGGTGTGGGTCGGGTCGTACCGGGCCGACGCGTCCGCGCCGCGATTGTATCACGTGTACGACGCCGCAGGGCCGTTCCTGGCCCGGGTGACGATGCCGGCGGGTGTGGAGGTCCTCGAAATCGGGGCGGACCATGTCCTCGGAATCACGCGCGACGAGCTGGATGTCGAGCGAATCGTCCTGCTCAATCTGGAAAGGAGCCCGTAGAAAGGGCGGACCCGGCCCCCCGGTTGTATCTTCGGAATCCCCCTTCACCCTCTGGAGACCCCCATGCCCCGCCAGCACTGGCTCATGAAGAGCGAGCCCTACGTCTACTCCATCGACGACCTCGAGCAGGACGGCACCACCCACTGGGACGGCGTCCGCAACTACGCCGCCCGCAACCTCATGCGCGACAAAATGCGGATCGGCGACCGCGTCCTCTTCTACCACTCGAACGCGAAGCCCCCCGGCGTCGCCGGAATCGCCGAGGTCTGCCGCGAGTCCTACCCCGACTTCACCCAGTTCGACCCGTCCAACAAGTACCACGACCCCAAGGCCACGCCCGACAACCCCCGCTGGTTCATGGTGGACGTCCGCTTCGTGGAGAAGTTCGCGCGCGAGATCGGCCTGCCCGAGATCCGCGCCACGCCGGAGCTGGCCGACATGGTGCTGGTGAACCGCAGCCGCCTTTCGGTGCAGCCGGTGACGGAAGCCGAATTCGAGCACATCGTCGCGATGGTGGGGAGCCGGCCGTGAACCTACGGCGTCCTGCCCAGGCAGCCCGTGGCGGCGTTGTCCACGGACTGCTCTCCCTGATCGGCGGTGGGACCCTTTGCCTTGCCTGCACGGATGTGCCGGACGATCTCCAGCAATCGGAGGTTGCGGAGTGGGAGCTCGTCGAGGATCTGCGGCTCGACGCGAACGCAGAAGATTTTTCTGTTGTCGGGCGGGTCTTCGTCGGACCCCAGGGTGAGATCGTTGTGCCGGAGCCTCAGGACAGGCGGTTGCGTCTCTATGACTCGACTGGAACGCTGGTGGCCGCAATCGGGAGGATGGGGGAGGGGCCCGGAGAGTTCCAACATGTGGGTCCTGTCTTTTGGGCTGCGGACACGTTGGTCGTGTTTGACACGCAGCTGGCCCGCGCGACGTACGTGCTGTCGGACGGGACTGCGGCCCGCACGGAGGCTGGCCGGTTCTTTCGCTTGGGCCTGGGCGCCCCGGATGCGGATAGCACCTTCATGGCCTTCATCCCCGAGGCCGCCGATGACGAGGGGGCGAAGCTCGGGGGGGCCTACCTGCGTGCTTCAACCCGTGGAAGGAGGGAGCCGGCGCGACTGGTGATTCTGCGGGTGTCGCGTGATGGCGAACCTAGCGTTGTCGCCTCGCCTCCGCGACGGGACGACGAACGTTGGTACGTCACCATATCCGGCCTCACGAACGCGGTTCCCTTCGCATTTCGACCATGGCCCGAAATCGCACCGGATGGAAGCCGATTCCTTTTCATGACGGCTGATCAGTCCACCCTCGACGCCACCTACAACCTGACCCTCGTCCGTCCGACCCATGACACGATATTCGCGCGGTCCTATCCGTATGCCGCCGAGCCGATTCCCGATTCGGCAATGGACCGAGGCATCGCCGAGATGGTGCCGGAAAACGACCTTGCCCGCCGCTTCAGAGCCTTGGGCCGCGAACGCGCCCCCGTCGTGTACCCCCCGACTGGCGTCAAACTCGGCCTCGACGGGACGATCTGGGTAACCCTGCGCCCCACGGAGCACGGAACGCCCGTGCACGTGCTGAGCGAGACAGGAGACCCGATCGCTTCTCTTCTTCTGCCGAAGCGAACGCGCATTCGACAGGCCAGCATGACGCACGTGTGGGTCACCGAAGACGACCCCCTGGATCTCGCAAGCGTGGTTCGCTACCGGGTGGTTCGACATCCCGGCACAGGTTCCGAAGGAGGGAGGGAAGAATGACGACCACCTCACCCGTCACCGTTGGCAATTACATAGCCGGTGAGTGGCTACCCAGTGACGCCTGCGGGAGGCTGGCCATCACCGACCCGGCCACCGCCGAGACCCTTGGCACCGTCCCCGACTCGGGACGGACCGAGGTGGACCGCGCCGTCCAGGCCGCCCGCGCCGCCTTCCCCGCCTGGCGCCGCACCCCCGTCCCGGAGCGCGCACGCGTCCTCTTCCGCCTCAAGGCGCTCCTCGACGAACACCACGACGACCTCGCGGTCAGCCTCTCGCGCGAACACGGCAAGAACGTCGCGGAGACGTGGGGCGAGGTTCAGCGCGGCATCGAGAACGTGGAGCACGCCTCCGGTATGCCCACCCTCATGATGGGCGACACCCTCGAGGATATCGCGCGCGGCGTCGACTGCGAGACGGTGCGGCAGCCCATCGGGGTCTTCGCGGTGATCACCCCGTACAACTTCCCCGTCATGATCCCGCTCTGGTTCTGGCCGTACGCGGTGGCCGCGGGCAACACGGTCGTGCTCAAGCCGAGCGAGCAGGATCCGCTCACGCACCAGCGCGTGGTCGAGCTGGCCGAGCAGGCGGGGCTGCCGCCGGGCGTGCTGAACGTGGTGCATGGGCGGCGCGAGGCGGTAGAGGCGCTGATCGACCACCCGGATGTGGTGGGCGTGTCGTTCGTGGGGTCGAGCGAGGTGGCGAAGATCGTGTATGCGCGGGCGGGGGCGGCGGGAAAGCGGGTGCAGGCGCTGGGCGGCGCGAAGAACCACATGATCGTCCTGCCGGATGCCGATCCGCAGATGGTGGCCGAGGCGGTGGTGGGGTCGGTGTTCGGGTCGGCGGGGCAGCGATGCCTGGCGGGGTCGGTGGTGGTGGGGGTGGGGGACGTGTACGAGCCGGTGAGGGAGGGGATTCTGGACGGGGCGGCTTCGTTGCGGATGGGGAGGGGGCTGGACGAGGGGGTGGACATGGGGCCCGTTATTTCGGGGGCGCACCGGGACCGGGTGAAGGGGTTCATCGACGAGGGGGAGCGGGATGGGGCGCGGCTGTTGATGGACGGTCGTGCCGTGGAGGTGCCGGGGTACCCGCGTGGCCACTGGGTCGGCCCCACCGTCTTCGAGGACGTGACGCCGGAGATGCCGATCGGCCGCGAAGAGGTGTTCGGGCCGGTGGCGGGGCTGGCGCGGGCGTCGAGCCTGGAGGCGGCGCTGGAGATGCTGGCGAGGAGTCCGTATGGAAACGCGGCGTCGATCTTCACTAACTCGGGGCGTGCCGCGAGGGAGTTCCGGTACCGGGCGGGGATTTCGATGATCGGGGTGAATATCGGGGTGGCGGCGCCGATGGCGTTCTTTCCGTTCGGGGGGACGCGGAACTCGTTCTACGGGGATTTGAAGGCGCAGGGGAGGGATGCGGTTTCGTTTTACACGGACCAGCGGGTGGTGATTTCGCGATGGTAAACCGTGGTTGACAGAATGTCAATCACAGTTGACAGTGCACCCTCGAGAGGGTCCCGCCGCGTGCTACCGCCTTCCCCGCAACGCTTCCGCGTCGGGCAGCCCCCAGCTCACCGTCACCACCTCACCCGGCCCCGCTACCGGCACCGTGTTGAAGTCGCGCAGCAGCTTGCGGATCCGCCCGGTCGCCCTGTCTGTCACGATGGCGATCGGCCGGTCGGTTGTGGCATCCAATCGGTCCGAACCATTCGGCCCCGACAGCGTGATGTTCGCCAGCGACCCCGCCCACGACGCCTCAACCGGCAAGGCAAACACGAAGTGCCCCTGACCGCTCTCCGCCTCGATCATCGGATCGAAACTCAACGAGAACAGCGTAGCGCCCTGGGAACTGCGCCCCTCGATCCGGTAGCGGCCACCGTCCTCCGGAAGGGACGGGACGGCCTCGACGATGATCGCCGGTTCAAGGACAACTTCGTCCCCGCCGGTACGGCCCCAAAGAACCAGCGACGAGACCCTCTGTCGATCCGCGACCAGCCGGGCGGAGACCCTCGCCTCCTGATCAATACGGTATTCCATAGCCTTGGCGTGGTGGTAGTCGCTGATCCAGTAGGATCGGCGAGCGCAGTAGGACATAAGGTCGGAAGTCCCGGGGTTCCATAGCTTTACGGTTTCCGGGTCGAGGCCCCATGCACCCGTCCGCCCGCCATTGTACGGATAGTTCGGGTCGATTGACTGGGGTCCGCCACAGGGCGCGTGAAGCAGGTTGAAGTTGTGGCCAACCTCGTGTGCCAACGTCGATCCGGTGGTGTCCGCGAAGCTCACCCGTCCACCGAGTATCGCCACCCCACTCGCCGGAGCGATCCCCACGTAGTACCCGGGGTCGCCATCAGCGATTCGCAGCAATTCAAGTCCCCCCAGGCTCAAGCCCTGGCCCGCCGACAGGTGAAGCGTCTCGCGCACCGAGAAATCGAAGTCGCTGATGGGTTGCATCTTCACCAGATCCTGAATGGCCTGGCTCTCGGTAGTCATTCTGGATGCCCCAGCCGCAAGCGTCGTGTCTTCCCCCTCGACCTGAATTGGGACGACGGTCAGCTTCATCACCGGCATTTCGCGCACGTCCAGTTCGAGGGTGCCCGATTCGGGAAAGCGACGCCGGCTTCCGTCCCTCAAGGGCAGATTCTCGTCGGGGTCCAATTCCACGACCATTTCCAGCCCCGGAGCCAATACTTCGCCGGGGATCAGGGCGTTGTGCGAGGTTTCGAGCCGGCCTTCGTCGAACTCAAGCGGGATCCCGTTCCCGCCCCCGACGGACATATCGGCGGTATGGACCGCCTCCCCGTTCCTGTAGAAGGTTGCCCTGACCTCGGAGTCGAAATAGTTGAGCGAGTCGGCGACCACAAAGACGCGGAGCGTTGCGTCGCGGCCGGCCATGACGGGAACGCCCCCGTCCCGGTTCTGAACCGGTTGGGTCAGGTAGGTCGCGTCCACCTTTGCCACAATCGACTCGGCACCCTCGCACTGCCGTCCGCTCCAGTCATCCATCGCTTCGAGCCAGTCGGAGATTATGGCTGTCGGAGGTGCGCATACCCCCGTATCCCCTAAGCGGAGGGTATCGAGGTGCAACTCCGTCATCCACTCCTGGACACTGCCGCCGAGCTCAGCGTTCTCGCTCAAGTCCAGTCGGGCAAGACTGCGAAGATGTACGAATTGATACGGCAACTCACCGGTGACGTTGTTGTCGCTGAGGTCCAGGCCCGTGACCCAGCCGCCCGCGTTCACGGACACGCCCGCCCACTCGTCCACCGCCGCGTCGCTACCCCAGCCGTCCTTCCTTGTCCACTCGGGGCCACCCAACACTTCGTAAAGCCGGGTGAGGATCAACCTTTCGTGGCGTGATGCCGGACACGGTGCGACCTCGTGCGTGGGCGTAACGTTCAACCACAGCTGGAAGGCGACGCCGCGCGGAGCACAGAGCTCGGTTCGGTCGAATGTGAACCAATAAAGCGGGAGTTGCGTCATGGCGTCGGGCAACAGGCCAGCCATTGGATTCCCGGACACGGAGAGGTAGGCCAGCGCGGTGGCTTCGGCCATCGCGGCGGGGAGGGACCCGGTGAGCTGGTTGTCCCTGAGAGCCAGAAGATATAGCCTCTCGAGGTTCCAGATCGAGGCCGGAATGGGGCCCGTCAGGGCGTTTTCAGTCAGACTGACGCGTCCCAGCTGCGTGAGATCGCCGATTCCGCTCGGGATCTCGCCCGTCAACCCGTTTGACCGGAGGTGCAGAAGGGTCACGCGGCCGCTGTCGTCGGTCTCGACTCCCTCCCACGTGGAGAGTGGCTGCCCTGTCAGCCAATTGGTACTGACCTCCCAGTCGGGGCCTCCAGTGGTATTGTAGAACGTGGTGAGCACATCGCGCTCGGGGTCGTCGCCGACCACGATGTCCATGCTGATCGCAAGGGTGTCGATCCGGGCCGAGATCCGCGTGGCGCCCTCGTTCTGCGCAGTCACGAACCCCGTCGTGTCAATGGTGGCGAGATCGGGGTCGGAGCTGGACCACTGGAATGTCGCATCCCGAATCCTCCGGCCGTACTGGTCCCACGCGTAGGCTCTGACCTGCAAGACGCCATTGGCGGGTGGCAGGATCGCGCAAAGCGGCCGAATCAGAATTCTGGCTGCGAAACGGACGCCGCGCACGACGATTACCGCACTAGCCACCAAGGTGTCGTGTTGCGCCGTTATCCGCGTGTCTCCCTCGTCCACAGCGGTCACCAATCCCGCCGAGTTGACCGTGGCGATTTCGGAGTTGGCGCTCGACCACTGGACGGCCACATCCATTTGATCGCCGTTCTGGTCCCGCACGACAGCCGTGAGCTGGAGGCTGGAATCGGGAAGCTGCAGGACCGCGGACTCCGGGGTGACCTCAATGGTGGTCGGTTCCGGGACAAACGGGGGCGGTTCCGGCTCGGTCAGTTCTTCGCCGCAGGCGGTGGCGCCCGCGATGGACGTGCACAGCAGGAATGCGAGTAGTCGGTGGACCGTGGCGCTCATCATCATCCTCTTACCCTTTCGGCATCATGGCATCAGACTTCTTGATGCAACCCATACTACGTCGCGGATCGGGAATTGTAAAACTGATACCTGCCCCGGCAGGCTGGACTCTATTCGCCGTGCCATCCGGCCACACCCAGCGAGACCTGTCGGCCGAGGGGGCCCTGGGGACCTGTGGAAGCCCGTCCCTGGTTCGACCGGTTTGCCCGGGACCCCGGGACTGGACGACACGCGGCCGGGACGCGAATATGACGTGCCCTTTTCTCCAGAGAGAACCCGACACGGATGCGACGGATCAGAGCAACATGAGAGCTTCGCTGCATGGCACCGCAGACCCGGCCGCGGCCGATGGCCGACAGGATAATCGCCGCCGGGGCCGGAAGCCTGGATCGGCCTCCGGCGACCGGACTTCGAGCGGCGCCGAAATTCTCGCCGAACAGCACCGCCACCTCTTCGACTGCGTCAAACCCCTCTACGACGAGCCCCTCGCCATCGCCAGCGGCTCCGGCTGCCGCGTAACCGACTACGACGGCCGCCAATACCTCGACGCCTTCGCCGGCATCCTCACCACCTCGCTCGGCCACTGCCACCCCGCCGTGGTCGCCGCCATCCAGGAACAGGCCACCCGAGTCGGCCACCTCTCCACCCTCTACGTCAACGACCGCCAGGTCGAGGCCGCCCGTGCCCTCGCCGAAATCGCCCCCGGCGACCTCTCCCGCACCTTCTTCCTCAACAGCGGCACCGAGGCCATCGAGACCGCCCTCGCGACGGCGCGACTCCACACCGGACGCTCCGAGATCATCGCGCTGCGCCAGGCGTACCATGGCCGCACCAGCATGGCCGCCGCGCTCACCGGACACGCCCCGTGGCGGGTCCTGCCCAGCACCGTGACCGGAATCACGCACGCGCTCTCCCCCTACCCCTACCGCGCCCCCTTCGGCGACGCCTCCGACGAGGAACTGGTCGAGATCTACGCACGCGACCTGATCGAAGTCATCGAGACCACGACCAACGGCCGCCCCGCCGCCTTCATCGCCGAGACCATCCAGGGCGTGGGCGGCTACATCGTCCCCCCACGGGGCTACTTCCAGCGCATGGCCGAGATCATCCACTCGTACGGCGGCCTCTTCATCGCCGACGAGGTGCAGGCCGGGTTCGGGCGCACGGGCACGCACTGGTTCGGGATCGAGCACTGGGACGTGGTGCCGGACATCATGGTAATGGCCAAGGGGATCGCGGGGGGGATGCCGGTCGGGGCCGTGACCGCCACGAGCGAGATCGCGGGAAGCTGGCGCGGCAAGACCATCTCGACCTTCGGCGGCAATCCCGTGTGCATGGCGGCGATGGTCGCGACGCTGGGCGTCATGCACGCCGAAGACGTGAGAACCCGGGCCCGTGACCGTGGCGCACAGCTGCGGCGGTCCCTGGACGACCTCGGCGCGCGACACCCCTGGATCGGCGACGTACGCGGCATGGGCCTCATGCAGGCAGTCGAACTCGTTGAGGACCCAGCCACCAAGCAGCCCGCCCCACGCCTGGCGGGAATGCTCCTGAACGCGGCCCGCGACGAGGGCCTGCTGGTCGGCATCGGGGGCCTGCACGGCCACGTGATCCGCCTGGGGCCCTCGCTATTGATCTCGAACGACGAAATGGAGGAGGTGACTGTGAAGCTTTCCCGCGCCTGCGCCGCCGTGGAGGCGGCCCGATGATCGCCGGACTATCCCTGGGCACCTGGCTCCTGATGGCCGCCAGCACCGTGCCGGGCGTGATCCTGGTCGTGCTCGCCTACCGGGTCCACCGCGACGCGGACCTCCGCAAGGGCGGGGAGGACTCCGATGGGTAACGCCGGCGCCAACACCGCCATCATCGCGGTCCTGATCGGCTACTTCGCGATCCTGGTCGGCATCGGGTGGTGGGCCAGCCGCGAGAGCCGCTCGGTCAAGGGCTTCTACGTGGCGGGCAAGAAGCTCCCGTCGTGGGTGATCGCGTTTTCGTCCAACACAACGGGCGAAAGCGGGTGGCTGCTGCTCGGCCTGACCGGGATGGGCTACCTGGTCGGTTTTCACGCGCTCTGGGTGGTTCTGGGCGAAGTGATCGGGGTGGCGCTCGCGTGGTCGATCGTGGCGCGCCCGTACAAGGAGTTCACCGACCGCTACGACGCGATCACCGTCCCCGACTACCTGTCGGACCGCTTCGCCGACCGCGCCCACATCATCCGCTTCGTGAGCGCGGTCATCATCTTCAGCATGGTGTGGGCGTACACCTCGGCGCAGCTGACCGCGTCGGGCAAGGCGTTTTCGTCCTTCCTGGGCACCAGCTACGAGGCGGGCGTGCTGATCGGCGCGGGCGTGATCTTCCTCTACACGAGCATCGGCGGCTTCAAGGCCGTGGCGTACAGCGACGTGCTCCAGGGCGTCCTCATGTTCCTGTGCCTGCTGGTGCTGCCGATCGTGGGGATCTGGCATGCGGGGGGCTGGGGCGAGCTGATGGCCGCGATCGGGGCGGCGGATCCGGCGCTGCTGAAACCGATGGGCGAACACGGCCTGACGGTGACGGGGGTGATGAGCGCGGTGAGCTTCGTGGGGATCGGGCTGGCCTTCCTGGGGGCGCCGCAACTCCTGACGCGCTTCATGTCGGCGCGCAGCCGGGGCGAGATCCTCGGGGGCGGGGTGATGGCGGTCGTGTGCATGATCGTCTTCGACATCGGGGCCGTGCTGACCGGGATCGCGGGGCGCGCCCTCTTCCCCGGCCTGGCCGACCACGAGACGATCCTTCCGGTCATGTCCACCGAACTGTTCCCGGCAATCGTCGCAGGGGTGATTCTGGTGGTGGTCCTTGCAGCAATCATGTCGACCGTCGACTCGCTGTTGATTCTGGCGTCGTCGGCGGTGGTGAGGGACGTGGTGCAAAAGGTGTACAGGCCGGACTACCCGGACCGGAAGCTGTCGCTCATCGGACGCCTGCTGACGATCGTGATCGGCCTCGGGGGACTTGCGGTGGCGCTGCCGGAGAGCCGCATGCTCTTCTGGTTCATCCTCTTCGCATGGTCGGGGCTGGCTTCGGCCTTCACCCCGGTCGTGCTGTTGTCACTCTTCTGGAAGCGGACCACCCGTGCCGGGGTGGTCGCGGGGATGATTTCGGGGTTCCTGACGGCGGTGATTTGGACGCTGTTCATCAAGCAGCACGTCTACGACCTCTACGAGATGATCCCCGGCTTCGCGGTGGGCTTTGCCGTGACGATCGTGGTGAGTCTCTTCACGGAACCGCCTGAGGATGCGGATGCCGTCATGGACGACGTGAGACGGGTGGTCGGCGGACCGTTTTCGGCGGGGGAGGGGGACTGAAAACGAGCGCGGATCCCATGTGCTTCCGCGCCGGCGCAACAGGAGCAGCGACATGAAGTCATTCACCCGAGGCCAGTTCCTTGGAGCCGCGGCGGGTGCCGCCGGAGTAGGACTGCTGACCGGCTGCGAAGGCCGGGAAGTCGTGCTGCGGACCAGCTCGGCCACCACCACCGCCCCCGACCTCATCGCGCACGGCCGCCTCATCCACACCATGGACGACGCCAATCCCACCGCCGAATCCCTCGCGGTGAAGGACGGGCGCTTCATGGCCGTCGGTTCCCGCGCCGACATCGATTTCCTGCGCGGCGCGGACACCCAGGTCCTCGACCACCGCGATGCCGTCATCACCCCCGGTTTCATCGACGCGCACACCCACCCCGCGGGCGCCGGAGTCCGCGAACTCAAGGACGTCAACGTCGACGTGCGATCCATCGCCGAAATCAAGGACCGCATGGCCGCCCGCGCCAGCGAGACGCCGCCCGGCGAGTGGATCCGCGGCTTCAAGTACGACGACACCAAGCTCGCCGAAGGCCGCCCCCTCAACCGCCTCGACCTGGACGAGGCCGTGCCGGACCACCCGGCCGTAGTCGGCCACCGGGGCGGCCACACCAGCGTCTACAACTCCCGCGCTTTCGCGCTCGCGGGGGTCACCGCCGAAACCCCTGACCCCGATGGCGGCAAGTTCTACCGCGAAGACGGCGAGCTCACCGGCCTCGTCGCGGAGCGCGCCAACTACGTCATCTCGCGACTGATCCCCAGCGCCCACACCGACGACGACCGTCAGGCCGGCGTCAAGCTCATCACCGAGCTGATGGCCAGGGCCGGCCTCACCTCGTTCCACGACGCGGGCACCTCGTCCAGCAGCCTGCGCGCCTATCAGGCCGCCTATCGCGCCGGTGAATTGTCAACTCGGGTTTACATGATGTTACGTGGACCTTACAACAGCCTGCGCGAAGCCGGCGTCTCGACCGGGTTCGGCGACGAATGGCTGCGCGTCGGCGGGGTCAAGTACGGCGCGGATGGTTCGGCGTCCGAACGCACCATGCGCATGAGCACCCCCTACGTCGGCCGCCCCGACGACTACGGCATCCTCACCATGAGCCAGGAGGAGATCCACGAGGTCGTCGAGCGCGCCCACCGTTCCAACTGGCAGGTCGGCATCCACGCAAACGGCGACGTCACCATCGACATGGTGCTCAACGCCTACGAGCGCGTGCAGGAGATGTGGCCGCGGCCGGATCCCAGGCACCGCATCGAGCACTGCTCCCTGGTGAACCCCGATCTCCTCGCGCGCATCAAGGCCGTCGGCGCCGTCCCCACCCCCTTCTACACCTACGCCCACTACCACGGCAACAAGTGGGTCGAGTACGGCCCCGAGAAGATGGAGTGGATGTTCGCGCACCGCTCGTTCCTCGACTACGACATCCCCGTGGCCCCCGCGTCCGACTACACCCCGGGCCCCTACGAGCCGCTGATGGCCATCCAGAGCATGGTCACGCGCAAGGATTTCGACGGTCGCGTGTGGGGCCCGAGCCAGCGGATCACCGTGGCCGAGGCGATGCGCATCTGCACCATGGGCGGAGCCTACGCGTCCTTCGAGGAGGACATCAAGGGGTCGGTGACGGTGGGGAAGCTGGCGGACTTCGCGGTGCTGGCAGAGGACCCGCATGAGGTGGATCCGGACGGGATCAAGGAGATTCCGGTCTTGCGGACGGTGGCGGGGGGGAGGGTGACGTGGGAGGGGTGAGTCTTGGAATCAATTGATCCAGAAGCCTCCACCCGACCCCGAGGAGGCAGCGTGCTCTCGGGGCTTGTGGAATACTAGAATAGTTGACATGTATTCACCAGACATCTACCTTGGAATCATGAAGACCACCGTAGATATTCCCGACGAAGAGCTGGCGGACGCAATCAGGTTCACCAACGCGAAAACCAAGCGCGCGGCCATCGTCGGCGCCATCGTGTACTTCAACCAGCGCATGCGAATGGCGGAGCTCACCAGGTACGCCGGAAGCTGCCCCGACCTGGTCACGCTGGAGGAGATTCAGGCGATTCGCCGGAGGGGCTGAGCCATTGATCCTCGTTGATACGTCGTCCTGGATCCACTTCCTCCGACCGGACGGCGACCCGACGGTTCGCGCACGCGTTGAAAGGTCGTTGCGGAGTGGGGAAGCCTGCTGGTGTCCACTGGTTCAACTCGAACTGTGGAACGGCGCCCGCGGGAAGCGCGAACGGAAGGTGCTGCGGGAATTTGCCCGTGTGTTGCCGGAGCTGTCGATCGACCAGGAGGTCTGGACCAGGGCGTATGAGCTTGCAACCGGAGCCCGGGAGCGAGGAGTCACCGTTCCGGCCACCGATGTCCTGATTGCAGCCTGCGCTCTTCGGCACGGCACCGGTCTCGAATCCGCCGACTCTGACTTCGATCGCCTGACAAGCGTCGGGGGGCCAACGCGCCTGGTGCAGACACGATCCAGACCTACACATGGGGAGTGAGGCCGCGGAAGCTGGGTACCGCAACCTCGCGCCGCCTGTACCAGCTGCCCGCCAACCGCTACCGTAGCAGCCGATCCCCACCGCACCACCGGATCACCACCTCCCGGGAATCCACCCCATGTTCGGACTGGACTTCATCCCCAACCCCCTCGAAGGCGCCCCCTTCGGAACCGCCCTCGAAGTCTGCCTCATCATCGCGTTCGTCGCGTGGTTCCTGTCCGTCGTCACGCGCGAGTCCTCATGGATGGACCGCCTCTGGTCCCTCTGTCCGCCCCTCTTCTGCCTGATCGTCGCCTTCGCGACCGACTTCCAGTGGGCGCGAGTCAACGTCATGACGCTGCTCGTGGTCCTGTGGGGCGCGCGTCTCACCTTCAATTTTGCCCGCAAGGGGGGCTACTGGAAGGGTGGCGAGGACTACCGGTGGGCGCATGTCCGCGAGAGGATGAGTCCGGCGGCCTTCCAGGTGCTCAACATCACCTTCGTCCACCCTGTCCAGATGCTTCTCCTGTGGCTTTTCGCCTCGCCGGTGCACCGGGCCTGGGAGTTCGGCGACGCACCGCTGGGCGGGCTCGACTTTCTGGCCGCCGGGCTGTTCTTCGTGCTCCTGATCGGACAGACCGTCGCCGACAACCAGCAGTGGAACTTCCAACAGGACAAGAAACGGCGGATCGCGGACGGCGAGGATGTCGCGCAGCCGTTCCTCACCACCGGGCTCTTCCGCTTCAGCCGGCACCCGAATTACTTCTGCGAGATCGCCATGTGGTGCGTGTTCTACCTGTTCTCGGTGGCGGCATCCGGCCAATGGCTGCATTGGACGGGGCTGGGCTGCATCGGGCTGATCCTGCTCTTCATCCCGTCGCTGCGCATGACCGAAGAGCTTTCCGCCGCCAAGTACCCGGCGTACAGCGACTACCAGGCCACCACCTCGGCGCTCATCCCGCTGCCGCCGAGAGGGAGGTAGGCCGGGGTCCCGCGTGCAGTACCCCGGGGTCCCCCGTGGACCCTCCCGTCCACCCAACCTCCCCCCAAGGTCACTTGAGAATGTCCGTCTCCATCCGCTGTCTTGCCACTCTGGGCGCGGCCGCCCTCCTCGCCCACGGTCCCGCCTCCATCCTGGCCCAGGAGACCGCCGCACCAGCCGTCTCCCCGCCCGCCCTCACGCCCGCGCCCACCACCCTCACCCTCCCCAACCTCCGCGCCCCCGTCGAGATCATCCGCGACCGCTGGGGCATCAACCACATCTACGCCGAGACCGAGTACGACCTCTTCTTCGCACAGGGCTACGCGGCCGCCCGCGACCGCCTCTTCCAGTTCGAGGTGTGGCGCGCGCAGGCCACGGGCACGGTCGCCGAAATGCTCGGCCCCGACGAGCTGCAGCGCGACATCGGCTTCCGCCTCTTCAGGTATCGCGGCGACATGACCGCCGAGATGAACCACTACCACGACCGCGGCTCGGTGATCATCCCCGCGTACGTGGACGGCGTGAACGCGTACATCGCCGAGACCGAGGCCAATCCGGATCTCCTCCCGATCGAGTTCGAACTCCTCGGCATCCGCCCGCGGCCCTGGACCCCCGAGGTCGTGATCTCGCGCCATCAGGGGCTGCTGGGCAACATCGGCTCGGAGCTGAGCTACGGGCGCGCGGTGGCCGTGCTGGGCGCCGAAGCGGTCAAGCGTGTCGCGAATTTCCACCCGGGCGATCCCGACATCACCCTCGATCCGGCCATCGACGCCTCGCTCCTGAGCCGGAACATCCTGCGCCTCTACAACGCCTTCCGCGGCCCGGTGCGGTTCCGGCGCGAACACCTGGTCCCCGAGCATCGGGGGGACGATGAGGCGTTTGGGAGACTGGAAGCGGCTGCGGGCGGTGTGCGCGGCGCGACGGCACCGCCCGGCGCGGCGGCGGAGGCCACCGGGGCTGACCCGGGAAGGTTTGCAGACGCCCTCGACCCGACGGGTGTCCTCGCCTGGCCGGAGATCCCCAGCCGGCCGGTTGCTCCAGGCCTGGGGGTCCCCGACCGGCCCGGCCCCTTCACCTGGCCGGACCTCGAGAGCCTCGGCTCCAACAACTGGGTCGTCAGCGGGCGTCTGAGCGAGAGCGGCTACCCCCTCATGGCGAACGATCCCCACCGCGCCCAGTCGGCCCCCTCGCTGCGCTACTGGGTGCACCTGGTCGGCCCGGGCTGGAACGTCATCGGCGGCGGCGAACCCGAGATACCCGGCGTGAGCATCGGCCACAACGGCTACGGCGCCTGGGGGCTGACCGTGTTCAGGACCGACGGCGAGGACCTGTACGTCTACGAGACCGATCCCGACGACCCCAACCGCTACCGCTACCGCGACGGCTGGGAGAAAATGACGGTCATCACCGAGGAGATTCCGGTGAAGGGGCAGGCGCCCCACACGGCCGAGTTCAAGTACACGCGCCACGGCCCGGTCGTCTTCGAGGACACGGAGAACAACGTCGCCTACGCGGTGCGCGCGGCGTGGCTGGAGCCCGGCGGCGCCCCTTACCTGGCCAGTCTGCGGATGGACCAGGCGAAGACCTGGGAGGAGTTCGTCGAGGCGTGCAACTATTCCAACATCCCGGGCGAAAACATGGTCTGGGCGGACCGGGAGGGGAACATCGGCTGGCAGGCTGTGGGGATCGCGCCCATCCGGCGCAACTGGTCCGGCCTGGTCCCCGTCCCCGGCGACGGCCGCTACGAGTGGGACGGCTATCTGCCGATCCGCGCGAAGCCCAGCGTCTACAATCCGGACGAAGGCTTCTTCGCCACCGCCAACAATCACCTGACGCCGGCCGACTACCCCCACATGGACGCCATCGGCTTCGAGTGGTCCGACCCCTACCGCTGGGCGCGCGCCGTGGAAGTCCTCGGCTCGGGACGACTCCATTCCATGGCCGACATGATGGCGCTCCAGACCGACTACCACTCCATCCCGGCACGGACGATCGTCCCCATGCTTCAGCACGTCGGCCCGGCCGGCGACCGCGACACCGAACGGGCGCGCGAGCTTCTCCTGGCGTGGGATTTCCTGCTCGACGCCGGTTCCGTCGCGGCCGGGATCTACACCGCCTTCGAGTCTCGTGTGCGGGGCAATGTCCGCGACCTCTTCGTCCCGGCCGCGGCACGGGGGCTGCTGCGCGGCATGGCGATGGTCAAGGTGATCGGGCACCTGACCGCGCCTGGCGGGGAGTTCGGCGACGATCCCATCGCCGGGCGCGACGGGGTCCTGCTGCGCAGCCTGGAAGAGGCGGTCTCCGGAATGCGCGAAAAGCTCGGCGGCGACATGGACCGGTGGCGGTACGGCCAGCCCGGCTACAAGCACGCCACCATCTTCCACCCGCTCTCCCGCGCCGTCCCGGCCGAGATCGCCGCCCGCCTCACCGTCGGCCCGCACGCGCGCGGCGGCAACAGCTACACACTCAACAACACCGGCGGCGGCGACAACCAGACTTCGGGCGCGTCGTTCCGGATGATCGTCGACACGGGGGACTGGGACCGCGCGGTCGGCAGCAACACCCCCGGCCAGTCCGGCGACCCGGATTCGCCCTTCTACGACAACCTCTTCGAACTCTGGGCCAACGACCGCTTCTTCCCGGTCTTCTACTCGCGCGACCGGGTGGAATCGGTGGCTGCCGAGCGCTGGGTGCTGACGCCGCGGTGAGCGATCCCGTCTTCTTCCCCACCCCCGCCCACCTGCGCGCCTGGTTCGAAGCCCACCACGACAGCGCCGACGAGCTGTGGGTCGGCTACTACAAGAAGGCGACCGGCATCCCCAGCATCGACTGGCCGGAATCGGTGGACGAGGCGCTCTGCTTCGGCTGGATCGACGGGATCCGGAAATCGATCGACGACAAGAGCTACCGGATCCGCTTCACGCCACGCCGCAAGGGCAGCCACTGGAGCGCGCGCAACCTGGGTCGCATGAAGCACCTCATCGAGGCGGGGCTCGTGACCGAGGCGGGGATGGCCGCGTACCGGGCCCGCGACCCGGAGAACGAGAAGCGGGCGGCGTACGAGCAGGGGGAAGTGTCGCTGCCAGCCAGGTACGAGCGGCAATTGAAGGCCGTGCCGGAGGCGTGGCGCTACTGGGAAGGTGAGCGTCCGTCGTACCGGAAGCAGGTGACATGGTGGGTGGTGAGCGCGAAGCGCGAGGAGACGCGGCAGCGGCGGTTGGGGATCCTGATCGAGTCGTGCGCGCAGGGCGAAGTGATTCCGCCGATGCGGAGGATGGCGAGGGGGAGGTAGTGGATACCTTGCGCCGAGATGACATCCATACAATCATGATTCATGACTGCCTATCATGACACCGGTGCCAAGATCCAGGTCTACCTGCGTCCGGGCGAACGGGATCAGCTTGATCGATTGACAGAACTGCTGACGACCAGCAAGTCGGATGTGCTGCGGCGAGGCATGGACGCATTGGAGCGTCAGCTTTCCGATCCGGCCAGGCATCCTGCCCTGAGCGTGATCGGGCTCATACCTTCAGGGCGCGGATCCAGTGCCCGGACCAGCTACGATTTCGCCCGTGACGATGACGACTGCCTGACTGCGGAGGAGATCGCTTCCCCGTCGCAGAAGGAGTCGCAGGGGAGGGAACGGAAACCCCGTGCGGGCGGCGGCGAATGACCCGCCTCTTCGTCGATACCAGCGTCTGGTATGCGCTTGCCGACGCCGGGCACCCCGATCACGAAACGGTTTCGGAGGCGCTGCGCGAGAGAATCGCGAACGGCGCACGGATCGTCACGACGAACCTGGTGGTCGCCGAGACCCAGGCGCTGCTCCTGACCCGGGCGGACCGCGGTGTCGCACTGGCATTCCTGGACGCGGTCCACCAGCCTCCGAACCGCGTCGAATACGCGACGCCGCCACGAGTGGAGACCGCGGTCGGCCAGTGGTTGCGCCGCTACACCGGCGAGCGTTTCTCCCTCACCGACGCCATCAGCTTCGTGGTGATGAAGGAAATGGAGATCCGCGAGGCGCTGGCCCTGGATCGGCACTTCGCGGTTGCGGGGTTTGTATTGGTACCCGGGTCGGTGGAGGCTCCGGGCGCTGAGACCGACCGCCGCACAGGCTTCCTGGCGGGGAGTATCAAGGTGCCGGAGGATTTCGACCGGATGGGTTGACCTCGATCACAACTCCAGCACCTTGATGAAGCCGTCCAAAGCCCGTCGCAGGTCCCGTGATAGCGATCCCACGAGCCTGACCGGGTATCGCGAGTACTCATCTGCGTGAGCTGCAGCGGTCGTCAGTTGGCACGCAGCGAGTACAGTCACGATCACATCGAGCGCCCAGCGCACAGCCGGGTCACCAATCGGAGTCGTCGGACGGTGGAGCACGGCGAATATGGATTCCTCATGGCCGACAAGGTTACCGGGTTGGAGCTGGAGTGCCTTGGCTAAGCTCTTTGCCACTCTGGGCAACCCGTCGGAATGCGTGGCGACGCCAACGCTCCAGAGGCCGGTGACCGTGGTATACTTCTTCCGACTTGGCCGATAGTCCCTCGGATTACGAACCTTGTCCAGCTCATCCTGAGCGGCCGACACGAAATCGGCGACGGGAACGTTCTCCTCCTCGGTTGGAATCTTCGCCAGGAGGCTCATCGCCAAACGCCTGTCCGACTCGCCAACAACCCGCAGCCTCTTCACCAAGGCACAATCCAAGTCATACAGCAGCCGCCGCAAATCGTCGATGTGCGCCTCTTTCGACGACAGCGGAACGCTTGCGGTCCAGGTCAGATCAAAGATCCGCGCGGCCACTTCTCGTGCCGGGAGCACGGGGAACCAGCCGGGCAGGAATAGTGGTGAGGAGGTGACCGCCAGCGCCAACTCCTTCCGGGAAACCAGTACTATATCCGCATAGCCCTCTCGGCTGATTCGCTGGCGCATCTCGCCATCCAGGATGTCAGCCTTGGAGTCCTCCAACACGGCGGCCAAGTCGTTCATCACGGAGTTCGGATCAACAAACCCCGGCGTGCGAAGAACCACGGGAACAAGTGGGTGGGCCAACGACTGTTGGGACAGCGACCGGGCAAATCCGTCTCTGTCACCTCCGTCGTCTTCGGCGCTGACGACCACCCAATAGAATCGGATGGGGTCTCCGAGGTCCCCGGACCGACGTTTGATTTCCTCAAGTACGTTATTGGGTGTCAGCATTGGCTACGCCAGCCCCGGACGGACCGCAGCCGCCAAACGACCCAAGGCCCTGATTCTCACACCCACCCGGTCGTCGTCATGGTCAAGGAAGTTGGCCTGAGAAGCGGTGCGCAGGATCTCGTGTTGGTCGGGGAGCGGTCCAGGGGCGGGAATCCGGTCCAGCAGTTCGGGTAGTTCCGAGCGCGAAATCGAGAGTGCTTCAGGGCTCTCTCGGCTGATCTCTCGCACCACCCAGTAGACGGCGAAGAGCCAGGGGTTGGTCTGGTATCCTCGCTCACTGACGGCATCCTTGATGTTTCCTCTAAAGAAGTCGTAGTCCATGCTCATGGCCATCTGGCTCGGCCTGAGCCTATTCTTCCGGAACTCGGCAAAGTCCGACTCAAAGAGCGTCAGGTCCCGGTATGGACGTCGTTCCTCAATCAGCCAGTCAACCAAGCCGCACAGAACGTTTACCGTAAGGAACGGGTGACCGGCGGTTTCGAAATGAAGTGCGCTCAGGAAACCCGGGTCGTGGCCGATCTGTTCCGTCAGCACCTTTCCGACCAGTTGGCCGAACTCGCCCGCCCGCGTCCCAGCGGTGTGCTCGAAGAGTGGGAACGGGTCCTGTCGCACATAGGGGGCGAGTTGATTCTGGTCCATGAGAATGAAGTGGGCGTCGGGTTGCTGTCCCAGGAGTACCAACAGGTTTTCCCGGGTGAACTCCACAAACTGATTGAGCAACGGCTGCACCACCGTGTACCGTACGTAACTGCTCTGTTCGGCCCCGGCCCGCAGGAAAAAGAAAAGCGTTTCGTACTCGTCGATTATTAGGACCTTGCGCCTTCCATCCGTAGCGTTCCGCGCACATTCGGCGACGGTAGCCTCCACAAAATCCGACGGTAGATGCGACCCGGACACCACTGCGTCGCGCACACTGTCAAAGAAGTGGTGGTCATTGTCGGTGGGTCCAGTCCCGCAGGTCTGCGGTATGATGTGGGAGTCGCCGACCGTGTACTCAAGGCCGAAACATGCCGTCGTCTTGCCGCTCCGGCGAACACTGCACCAGAGCCGGACTCCATTGGTACGGTCGAACTCGCGCAGCAGATCACGAACACTTGTTCGCCGAACGCGGTAGGATGGGCGCAGGTTGGGTTCGTTGAGCGGGAATAGCCGGGCTACGTTGTGGGAAAGCGGCTCGCCGGCTCTCTTGCTCCGGAGGGAAAAGATTGTTTGCCTCCACACCTGTTCCGCGAGGTCGGCCACTGCTCGGGGGTGTGACCCGCCCGATTCCACGACCATGTTGGCCAGAGCCTCTCGCTCTCGGACGAACTGCCTTACTTCCGGTTTGAGCGGCGCGACTACCAGGGCCACGTTTTGGGCACGCGCTTCGGCGAGCGGGCGCCAGGAAGCCCGTTCAGCATCCAGGTATGCACGAGCCTCGATCACCGGCCGCGGTGTCGAGCGCGGCGCGCGAACCTCGACCATCAGAAACCGGTCGTCCCACGGAAGGCGTCCAGAGAGAGGAACAGGGAAGTAGTCTTCGCGCTCCTTGTTGATCAAGCGATCGATGGACTCCAGGAGCGGGATCACCGACTGCTCGATTCCGACGGCGAGCGGGCCGGGTTCGAGCAACCCGGCGACCTCGATCGCGGCAGAGGGTGTGAGAAAGGCCAAGCTGCGTCCCCAGCGTTCGGGGAATTCTGCCATCAGTGAATCGCCACGCTCGTCGCCGAATCGCGTTGCCGCATATCCCTCCAGGATGCCGCCAACTGCTGCAGAATAGAGGGCTCGCAGCGCCACGATCGAGGTCTGCTGGTAGGTGTGGGATGCCTGGACCGAGTAGTACTCCAGCGGTAGATCCAGGAACCGAGCCAGTCCGCCCACGGACTTCTTGACTGCCCCCAGGTGAGAGGTGCCCTTTGCGTCCCGTTCGTGCTCGTATCCCTTGGTGAATACCTCGTGTGAATGCTCGGACAGGTGTCGCCGGACCGTGCTCGCCGCCGCGGCATTGGAACCATGCTCCATCCGTTCCAGAAACAGGTCGAAATGACCGAACAGGCGATCCCGATAGTGCGTTCCCCACTGGAAGATGTGCTTTCGGCTCAGCTCCTCAAGGTCGTTGCGAAACCCGGCCCCGGCTTCTGGCTGTCCGGCCTTGGAGGCCACGGCATAGCCAGGGGTCATCGGGGGCTCGCGAACCTCGGCGGGCCGTCCGTCGATCCGCCTGTCCAGAATCTCTTGTAGTTGCCGCTTCCGTTTGGGCTGGAAACGGTCGATAACGGGCTCCAGCGTCGGTCGCCATTCGCCAAGGGTCTCCTTGCTCATCTGGTTCATGAGGTCCGTCAGCATCTTCTCCGGTTTCTCGGCATGGCCCAGACGGAGCTCCTCTTCGATCTCGGTCAGGCGTGCCTCAATGTCCACCAGGTCTTGTCTCCTCTCACGGGTGATAGGTAGTCACGAGCCATCAGTATCCTATCATGGTTCGGCGCGAGGCGCGTAGACAGCAGCCGGTGCTGCTGGTGACTTCCCGCGTCAAGTCATGCAGCCCCCACCACCCCACCCAGCCACCGCTCCGGCGCCACTGCCCTCTCCCTCTCCCCCGGACGCCGGTTAAACCACGTCACCGTCAACAACACCTCGGCGGCCGCGTCCCCATCCAGTCGCCCGTCACGGTCCGCCGGCACCGGCTGGAACACTTCTTCCACCACCTCGTTGGCGCCCCGGCGCGCCCGGTCGGACTTCGGCCACGGCAGGTCGGCACACGGACGGCCGCGGCGAATCAGGTAGATCCGGTCGTCGCCCTCGTAGCCGGGGACGGAGTAGACCAGGTTGAGGTTCTCCACCTGGCCGCGGAAGCCGGAGAGGTGGTTCCACAGCTTCTCGAGCGTCTCCATGCGGTCGCGGATGGTGGCCGCGTACTCGAAGTGCAGGTCTGTGGCTGCCTGCTTCACCGAATCCGCCAACTCGGCCAGCGGCGCGCGGCTGCGGGCTTCGAGGAAGGCGCGGGCCAGGCGGAGGCGCCGGTCGTATTCGGCGGTCGTGCAGCGGCCGGCACACGGCGCAGGGCAGGTACCCGTGTCGGCGCGGATGCAGCGGGGCACCCTGCCGCCCGAGAAGATCTCGAGCTGGTCGCCGAAGTGGATTGGGGTGTGGGCGGGGCAGTCCCTCAGGCCCGTGGCCAGGGACAGGTCGTGCACGGCCTGCGCGAGCCAGCCGGTCTGCGCGAAGGGTCCATAGTAGCTCGCGCCGTCGTTGTGGACGCGGGAGACGGGAATCAGGCGCGGCGCCGGCTCCCGCGTGATCTTGATGAAGCCGTACCGGCGGTCGCGCTTGTGCTGCACGTTGTACTCGGGCTGCCACGCGCGGATGAGGCGCATCTCGCGGATGAGCGCCGCGAATTCGTTCGGCTTCTTGTCCCAGTTGACGTCCTTGGCCTCGGCCACCATGCGGGCCGCCTTGCCGGTCTCTTCCCGGAAGTAGGAAAGAAGGCGCGACCTCAACCTCACGGACTTGCCGACGTAAAGGATCCTTCCCCCGCCACCGAGCCAGCGGTAGACGCCGGGGCGGTCCTCGGCCGTCGCACGGACCTTCTCTCGGAGGGGGGAAGTCGCCATGGGGATTGCAATTTCGCGTTTTATTCGGGTCGGGTCAACGAAGGGTGCGTCACGAATCAGTCCCGAATCCGCATTGCGGCGTCCCGCCACGTGCACTATAGTGGCCTTCCATGCAAGGGCATGGCCGCTCCCTCGTCATACGCGATCCGGTTTGGAACACGATCCGGATGGACGCCGTCGCCGTCGCCATCATGGATACGGCGGCCTTTCAGCGTCTCCGCTACATCCGTCAGTTGGGCCTGGCGCACCTGGTGTATCCGGGGGCCACCCACACGCGCTTCGATCACGCGTTGGGCGTCTATCACCTGGCGGTGCGGGCGCTCGAAATCCTGAAGGCGGGTCCGCCGGTTCCCGACCACGTCTGGCGAGACGCTCATCTCATCCCCTACGCCGCCCTTCTCCACGACATCGGCCACTACGCCTTCTCGCACGCGCTCGAGGAGCTCGAACCCGAGAGGATCGCGGGCGACCACGAGGAGATGAGCGCCCGGTTCTTCGAGTCGGCTCCCCTGAAGGCGGCGCTGGAGCCGCTGGGTGCGGGTGCCGCCGACGAGATCTACCGCATCATCAGGGGAGAGGGCGGCAATGCGCTCCGAGGTCTCGTGAGCGGCAGCCTGGACCTGGACAAGATGGAGTATCTGCGCCGCGACGCGCGGTTCTGCGGGGTGCCGTACGGCGACGTCGACGTGGAACGATTGCTGCAGGGTCTGGCCGTCCTGCGGGATCCGGTCACGGGCGACTGGGAGGTGGGCCTGCGCGGCAAGGCGATGAGCACGCTGGAATCGCTTCTCTTCTCCAAGTACCAGATGTTCCGGACCGTGTACTGGCACCATGCGGTCAGGGCCGCCACCGGTCTCTACAAGCGGATCGTGGAGACGGCGGTCGAGGCGGGGCTGGTGTCTCCGATCGAGCTGATCGGTCCTACCGATGAGGAGCTGCTGTATCAGCTGTCGCGCCGTGCCCACGCTGGTGACGGCCCGGTCGCGGCACGTCTGGCAAAGCACTGGCTGCCCGACCTGCGGGAACGCCGACTGCCAAAGCGGGCAACCGAAATCCCCGCTTGGCAACTCGAAGATACGACGCTGCCCGATTGGGTGAGTGGCGATACAACGGAAAAGCGGCGCTGGGAAGACGGGATCGCCGCCGAACTGGGGCTCGCCCCCGGCGAGGTGATCCTCGATTTCCCCGTCAAGAAGGCGATGTTCCAGCTTGACGTACTGGTGGACAGGGGCGGTCAGGTGGTGCGCCTCGGGCGGGAAGGGATTCCGGGGCTGATCGATCTGCCCAGCCTGGCGGAGGAACTGTACCGCACGGCGAGGGTGCTCCGTCTGTTCACCTTCCGGCGTCGCGAGGTGGCGCCGCAGTGGTTGCTGGAGAAACTTGCCGGTGCGGGGAGATGCGAGAACCCAAGTGCTGCCAGCGCCGTAGGGGTTCCGGTATGAAACACCCGGGAACCAAACGGCGGGCAGGGGTACATGAGTGGTGTCCGCGACCTCGCGGGCAACGAAAAGGGCACCTGAGGTGTCTTTGACAAACGAAGAATGCAACCTTACGATAAAAGGCTGTATATGCTGCGCACGTGCGGTCGGGACGTGAACCGGCCCGCACCTCAGAAATCGAGAAAGAACCATGGCCACAAAGACACGGCGGGGCCGGCGCCCGAAGGGGCGGGTGAACCCGCTTACCGGATTCGACGCCAGCCTGGACGAGCAGACCGCGCTGGATCAGTACCTGCGCGACGTCAGCCGTCACGAGCTGATCACGCCGGATATGGAAAAGATCCTGGGCGCGCGCGCCCAGAAGGGTGACGAGGAGGCGATCCAGGCGCTCGCGAAGGCGAACCTGCGCTTCGTCATCAGCGTCGCGAAGAAGTACCAGAACCGGGGCGTCTCCCTCACGGACCTGATCCAGGAGGGAAACGTCGGACTCGTGACCGCCGCCCGGAAGTTCGATCCCGAGCAGGGAGTGAAGTTCATCTCGTACGCGGTGTGGTGGATCCGGCAGGCCATCCTGGCTTCGCTGGCGAACCACGGACGTCCGGTACGGGTGCCGCTGAACCGCGCCTCGGACCTGGCCCGAATCTTCCGCGAGAAGGAACGGCTCAAGCAGGAACTGGGCCGCGATCCGACCAGCGAGGAACTGGGCAAGGCCACCTTCCTGACGCCGGCGCTCGTGGAGTCGCTGCAGACGCTGAATGCGGCGGAGATCCGCCTGGACGCGCCGATCGGCGACAGCGAGGACTCGCAGCTCGTGGAGCGCTTCATCACCGAAGAGGCCGCCGAGCCCGAGCTGGAGGTCGAGAACCGTCTCCTGACGGAGGCGGTGGGGAACGCGCTGGGAACGCTGGAGTCGCGCGACGCCAAGGTCCTGAGGCTGTACTTCGGCCTCGAAGGCGAGCGCGAGCACACCCTGGAGGAGATCGGCAACATCCTGGGGGTCACCCGGGAGCGGATCCGCCAGCTCCGGGACCGGGCGCTCAAGCGTCTGCGCGAAGGGGACAAGGGCAAGGCTCTGAAGTCCTTCGCGGCGTAGGGGTCAGCGCCACGCGCCTCCCGATGCGCGAATTGGAACACCCCCGTGGCGGCACAACCGTCGCGGGGGTGTTTTCGTTCGCGGGGGGATAGCCCAAGTGACGAGGGGCCAGGTGATCGAGGCAACGGGGGGTATCTACACGGTGCGCACCGGCGAGGGCACCGTGGAAGCGACGGTGCGGGGGCGGCTCAAGCTGTCCGGAAACGTGCGCGACAAGGTGGTGATCGGGGACCGGGTGGGGGTGGTGGAGGTGTGGGGTGGGGGCAGGGTGATCGAGTCGGTGGAGCCGCGGCGGACGTACCTGGCAAGGCGGGCGGCGGGCGGTCGCGTGGCCAAGGTGGTGGCGGCCAACCTGGACCTCCTGGTGGTGGTGGCGTCGGTTGCGGACCCGCCCGCGACGCCGGGAACGATCGACCGGATGCTGGTGATGGGAGAGGCGGGGGGGATGGACGCGTGCGTCGTCCTGAACAAGGTGGACCTGGCGCGTGGCCGCGCCGTGGCGGCCGAACTGGCGGAATTGTACCGCTTCGCGGGCTACGCCGTCGTGGAGACGTCGGCGGTCACGGGCGAAGGGATGGAGGCCTTTCGCGAGGTGATCCGGGCCGGGTCGTCGGCGCTGGCGGGGCCGTCGGGGGTGGGGAAGTCGACGCTGTTGAACGCGGTCGACCCGAGGCTCGAACTGCGGACCCGCGAGGTGGGAAGGAGATCGCGGGCCGGGAAGCACACCACCGTCTCCAGCCGGCTGATCCTTCTGGACGGGGGAGGGGTCGTGGCCGACACCCCGGGGTTCAGCGACGTGGGCCTGGGCGACGTGTCGCGGGCCGAGCTGGACCGCTGCTTCGCCGACTTTCGCCCCTTCCTCGGCGGCTGCCATTTCAACGACTGCGTCCACATTCACGAACCCGGCTGCGCGGTCCTCGCCGCGGTGGCCGCGGGAGAGATCCGGAGGGCCCGGTACGACAGCTACGGGACGATACTGGAGGAGCTGTAGCAACTGTACCGCCAGACCTGTCGCTGGCGGGGCGGGTTGGTCCCCGGTCCCCCGAGAGGGTAGAATCCCCCATGAACAAGCATCCCGGCCGACCGGCCATGAAGTCCCGCACCGGAGGGTGCCGATGAATCGCGCCCGGCGTGTGATCTGGGTGCCCTCGCTCCTGGTGGGCGCTGCGGTCGCGACGGCCGTTGTTACCGGCGCCGGGGTGCTCCTCTACGACTCGCAGGGACTGGCGCGGGAGATCATGAATCCGGAGCGGGAGGGTTCCCTGGTTCCCCTGCTGAGCGCCGACTCCGACGGGCTGGTGCAGGCGGTCGGCGTGCTGATCGGTGTGGCCGTGCTGTCGCTGGCCACGGGGCTGCGGATGGGGAGGGCCGGGGACGAGGACCATGCCGTTCGCACGGCGGTGCGGTGGTGGGTGGGACTTCTTGTGGCACTCCTGGCCGGGTCGGGGTTCACCGGTTTGTGGGAGCTGATGGACGGCTTCGCCGCCACGTCGGTCACGCAGGGCCTGGGGCTGGCGGTGACCGGTGCGCTGCCGGCGTACTTCGCGGGCGGAGTATGGGGACGCCTCGGTCGCTTCGCCGCTTCGCTGGGTGCAGGAAGGCAGGTCCTGATCGGAGCGGTGACCGGGGTGGTGGGGGGCGGTGCGCTGGTCCTCGTCCTTCTGGGGCGTCCGGTGCTGGCAGTTACGGCTTTCCTCGGAGCGGCGGTGTTCGCGTCCGGTGGCGCGCGCTTCCAGGGCTGGATCTTCGACCGCGTGCCGCACCGCCGCGTCGCGCTGCACGAAACCACCAGGCCCGGGCTGCTCTTCGAGGCGTGGCACACGGCGGTGCCGGAGACCGAGGTAAAGGTCCTCTGGGACGGCGGACGGGAACGGTTGGTCGAACCGGCCCCCGCGGGAGACTGGCGACTCGGTGTGGCCGGCACGCTGGACGGACCGGGATCGGTGCTGTTCGTGGGTGCCGGGAGCTGGTTTGCACGGGAGCGAGAGGGGGGGTGGCGGTTGCATGAGCCGGACGCCGATGTGCGGGCGTTGGTGAAGGAGGGCTTCGAGTGGGAATCGGGGTCGCTTGCGGACTCTCCCGTGCCCGAAGAGCCGGGCCACACGGTGGTCCTGGACTGGGAGACGGCGGGGCAGGAGGTGAGGGAGGGTCTCGGCAGTGGTGAGCTGCTGGCCGAGTTGCGTGAGGCCGGGGCCGAGAGGGTCTGGGTGCGGGCGGAGCGGGGGCGTCTTCCCGGCGAGCTGGCCGAATCGGCGGCTGCGGCGGGGTTCGGGGTGGTGCGGTACGCGGCAGTGGCGCCTGCGGTCCCGGGACCGCCCCGGTTGGCGCCGCGTGGGGACGAGGTGTGGTGTCTCGATCCGGGGGGGACCCGGTCCGGGCCGGTCGCGGGGCTGAAGGTGCTGAACGAGGACGGTGGCCCGGGCGGCCAAGAGGACGTCTGATGAAGGTGGCCCACCTGTCGGATCTGCACCTGGGATATGCCGGGGCGAGCCCGGGACGGGCGGGAGATGTGCTGCGGGCCTTCGAGAGCGCCCTGGCACGGATTGCGGAGATCGGGCCGGATCTGGTGGTCATTGCCGGCGATGTGTTCGACCACCCCGAGGTGACCGCGTCGCCGATCGCCACCTTTTCCAGAGCGGTTCGCAAGCTGCGCGACAGCCTTCCGGAGGTGGTGGTCGCGGTGGCCGCCGGGGTTCGCGACATCCCCTTGGAGGCAGGCGCGCACGGGCCGCTCATGGTGATCGGCGCCCTGCCCGGCGTCGAGGTGGCCACGACGACGGTGCGGCGTCTCGGTTTGCACGGTGGAAAGCTCTGCGTCACCCTGCTTCCCCACCCCGCGGTCATGGCCTCCCGTTCATTGAACGTCTCCCCCGACCCGGCTGCGAAGTGGAATGTCCTGGTGGCGCACGCGGCGCTGGCGTCGGGGCGCTCGCATTCGCCGGCCATCGCCCGCCGGGGCTGGGACTACGTCGCCCTGGGCTCCAGCCACGCCTACACACCGGTGGCCGAGCGGATCTGCTACTGCGGTTCCCTGGAGCGGGTCGGCACCGATCCGTGGGAGGAATCGGCGATCGACAAGGGCTTCGTCACCGCCCAGCTCGAGTCGGGAGAGGTGACCTTCTGGCCGGTCGAGGCACGGGCCGCGGTGAGCCTGGCTCCGATCGAGGCCACGGGAGGAGGCACGGCCACCGTGGCGCGCCGGCTGGGCGAGGCGCTGGCGGGTGTGCCGGGGGGGATCGACGGGAAGCTCCTGCGGGTCCCGGTGCGTGGCCTGTCCGCCGAGGATCTGGCCGCGCTCGACCGGGAGGTGCTGGCCGGGGTGCGCCGCCGGGTCGCGGAGCTGAGGGTGGAGGCGCTTCCCGGGCAGGGCGCGTCGCATGGGGTGGGTGGGGCGGGGGCGTGGCGCGATGCGTCGGCCGTGGGTGGAGGGTCTTCGCGTGCCGGGGGGCGGGGGCGGATGGGGACGCGAGCGGTGGGTCGATGAGGATTTCGTCGCTGCAGGCGGGGTCGCGCGGTCCGGTTCTGGACCTGCGCGACTCGCGCGGGCTGGTGGGCTTCGTGAGCGAGAGCGACCCGTTGTGGGATGAGTTCCTGCTGGGCCTCCGAACGGCCTTCGGTAGCAGGGGCGGTCACCGCGGTCCCGGGCCGGTGGTGGAGGGGGCGGAGGGGCCGGTCGGTGTCGGGACCGCTGCCTTCGAGGCGGAGCTGGAGGCCGTGCTGGCGGCGCACGGACTGCGGCGCGAAGAGTACGGGGCCCTCTGGTTCGGCGATGGGCCCGCGAGGACCTGGCTGGCAGCGGCGGGTGCGCTGCTGTTGGGTCCGGCGGGTGCGGACGAGATGCGCGGGGGTGGCGGGGGGGGTGGGGACGGGTCGGGGGGTGGTTTGGCGGATGTTTGGGTGGCGCGCCTGGCCCGGGGTGCACGGGGCGAGGTGGAACGTCTGATGCAGTTGCATGAAGAGGTGGCGGGACTGGAGGCGCGACTTCGCGAAGCACGCGAGGAGGCGGCAATCGCCCGTGGCGACGCCGAAGCGGACACGATGGGGTGGGTGCGCGAGCGCCAGGACGCCGAGACCCGCCTTCTGCTGTATCGCGACCGGGAACGCGAACTGCGCGGGCAGCTGAAGAGCACGGACGACGCGGGCAAGGACGGTCCGTGCGGCAGGTGCGGCAGAGAGCTGGGAGATCGTGCCGGGGCGGTGCGGGAGGCGCTTAGGGAAGAGTGGGAGTCCGTGGTGCAGGACGGGCGCTGGTGGCGCCGCCGCAGGGACCAGCTCGAGGGCAAGCCCGACGACCTGCAGGCAAGCGAAAACCGGGCCACGGCGCTGGGGGCGGAGGCGGAGAGCCTGGCCGAGGAGCTGGCCCGCCGGAAGGTGCAGGGGTCGGGGCTGGAGGCTGCAACACGGCGGCTGGATGAGCTGTTGGAACTGTCGGCCCGGTTGCGCGGGGGTGGTGGTGGCGGGGGGGCGGGGGGTGCGGACCGGAAGGGAGCCGACGCGGCCGGGGAGGAGAGGAGAGCCAGGTTGTTGTCGGAGACGGGCCGTCGTGTGCGGGCGCGAATTCACGGCGAGGTGGTGGCGCTGACCGGGGGACGGCTGCTTGGGGCGTTTCCGGAGCTGTTCGCGGTTTGGGCGGAGGGTGGGGGGCGGGGTGGCGAGGACGTTGCCGTGCTCGAGGTGGCGGCACGGATCGCCCTGGTCGAGCTGGCGGTGGGCGCTGGAGCGAAGCTGGAATCGGTCGTCTTTCCCGAGGGCATCGACCGGTTGCACCGGGAGGACCGCGCCCGCGTGGTGACGGCTCTGGCGCGCCTGGCGCGGAGGATACCGGTGGTGCTGGTCTGCGCGGCGCCACATGTGGCGGCCACCGTGCCCGAGTGCTTCGACTTCCTCTACCGGGTGAGGGGTGTGGGGAAGGGCGGCGGGATTCGCCGCCAGAGGTCAGGACTCGGGGCTGTCTGGCTCGGGGGGTAGCTCCAGGGAGTTGGCCAGGTTCTCCCACGCCCGTCGACGAGCTTCGATTCTGACCCGGGCCTCCGGGTCGGCGAGGAGAGCCGGATCCTGCGACAGGGAATGGTAGACCCAGGAATAGTAGTTCGGAATACCCCGCGTGGACCGGTCCGGCCAGAACGACCACTCGTCGGGAATGCCGGAGCGGTGCACGAAGACGCTGTCTGCCAGGAGCCTGGTGCGCTCGATGTCCAGCCAGGCGCCGAGCACCGGAGCCCTGGTGGTCGAGTCCCGGTTCGGTACGATGCCCGGGATGAGTTCCGGCGGGCTGCCCGGCACCAGCCGGAAGGCGAGCCCCTGGCGCACGATGCGGTCCATGATGTTGAAGGTGGCTGCCGGAGTGACGGCGGACGCGAAGTACACCGGCCGGTCGCCGAGCGAGTTGGCGATGGCGGCGAGTGTGAACTGGTGCCACGGGTATAGGTATTGGCCGCCGGCCATCGTCGCCGTGAGGAGGCCGAGATCGTAGCTCTGATCCTCCTGGAGCGGGGTATAGCGGCCGGCCACCTGCTCGATGGTGGCGTCGCTCAGGTCGTCGCGGAACATTCCCCTTGAAGGGACGCGGATCGGTTCGGGCAGCAGGATCGGTATCTTGCCCGCGGCCTCGGCCTCGGCGGGATCGTGGGTGTACATGGCGTCCGTGTTTTCGGCAGTGTAGGGACGCTGGCACAGAATGAGCGTCGGGTCCGCATCCGGATCCTGGCCGGGCTGGCAGGGGCGGGTGAGGTCACGGAGCTGCTTCACGTACCAGGGCGTATTGGCGTACGAAGTCACCACAACGGTTACATCGCGCCGGATGCCCTCGACCTCCTGCATGTACCACAGGGGGAAGGTGTCGTTGTCGCCGTTGGTGAAGATCACACTGTACGGTTCGACGCTCATGAGGAGGTTGTGGGCCCAGTCGCGCGCCGCATGGTCCCCCGCGCGGCTCGCCCATCCGAAGTTCAGCACGAGGGGGATGAGCGCCAGTCCGAGCACGGGCGATGTCGCGGCGAGCGAGCGTCCCGACATGCGCGTGACCCGCTCCCAGAGGGCCGCGATCCCGATTCCCGCCATGAGCCCCCACACCGAGAAGCCCACCACAAAGAAGTAGTCCCGTTCACGCACCTCGCGCAGATCCCCGAGGGTGCGTGCGTTTCTGTCCTCCATGAGCTGCCGGAGCTCGTTTTCCTCGGGAAGCGGCATCGAATACCCGTACTTGAAGTTCAGGTAGTAGACGAGGCCGGCGGAAAGGACCCCGAAGAGCGAGATCATGTAGACCCAGCTGACCCGGTCGCGGCGGTAGTGTTCCAGGATCCCGAAGATGCCCAGACCGATGAAGAGTGCCGTGATGGGGATCCGTGCCCGGCCGAAAAGCATGTGGTTCTTCGACAGCGAGCGGGCCCACTGCCAGTCGAAGTACTGCAGCCAGTTGCCGGCCTGGGAGACGAGGGGCGCCTGCCGCGTGGTGAGCGGAGGCTTGTCGTACTGCTTCCGCGCCAGCGCATCCGAAAGGTCCTCGCATCCCGCGTTGCCGTAGGTGACGACGCTGGTCACGGCCTCGCCGATGCTCTCGCAGGTGGGTTGGGCTTCGTTGATGATGGGCCCGAGTTCGGACCGGATGGGCAGGAAGAGGTGGACGGACAGGCCGAGCACGATGGCGGGTACGCCATACAGGTACAGGCGGGGGTTGAGGAGGCAGCGGGGCCGCACAAAGAGGACGAAGAGCAGGAGCGCCGGAGCCGCCAGGAAGGCCATGAGGTGGTTCCCCACCGAGAGCGCCAGCACGAACGCCATGAGCACGAGGAGGTTGTCGTCGCCGGCCTTGCCGGTCCTCTCCTGCCAGCGGAAGGCGAGCCACGACAGCAGAGCGATGGTGAGAAGCGAGACCGTGTAGACCTTCTCGTTCACATTCGACTGGTTCCAGACCGTAAAGGCGGTGGCGCTGACCAGCACGGCGGCGAAGGCACCGACAAGACGGAATGTGCGGTCCTCGGAGAAGTGCCTGAGGATGTGGTGAACCACCAGAAACCAGAGGCCATGGGCGAGCGAGCCCATGAGGGCGGAGAAGAGGTTGATCTTGACGGCGGTGGAGAGACCGAAGATGCTCAGCAGGATGTCCCAGGTGCGGGCCAGAATGATGAAGAGGGGGTTCCCGGGGGGGTGGGGGATGCCCATGATGTGCGCGGTGGCGATGTACTCGCTGGTGTCCCAGAACGCTGTGGTCGGCGCGAGGGTGATTGCGTAGAGCAGGCCCACCGCGGCGGCGGCGACCGCCGCCCACTTGTAGGGCGGCGAACCGTCCGGGGTGCTCCGGGGGGTATTTGTGTGGGGCCGCATCGGCACCTCTCCTCGTTGACTTTCTTCGGGGATCCTTGAAAGGTATCCGGTCTCTCCGAACCGGACCCGCCCTTTCTGTCAATTGAACATCGAACCCAACTTCGAGTCCTTCCTCGAGGAGGCCGCGCCGGGGAGCCGCATTCCCGTCTGGTGCGAGTTCCTCTTCGACTCCGACACGGCCGTCACCGCGTATCACAAGCTACGGGGTGGTGCCTTCGGCTTCCTCCTCGAATCCGTCGTGGGGGGTGAACAATGGGCCCGCTACAGCTTTCTGGGAAGTCGGCCGCGCGAAGCGTGGATGCTGGAAGGTAGCGATCTTTCCGTCTGGAATCCTCAACAGGGGTGGCGTCATTGCGAGACCGACGACCCTCTGGCGGACCTGCAGGCACGTCTCACCGAGTCCCTCCCCCGCCCCGACCCCCGTCTCCCCCGCTTCTGGGGCGGCGCCGTCGGCTATTTCGGCTACGACCTCGTCCGTCGCATGGAACGACTGGGACCGGGTCCGCCCGACGACCAGGGCCTGCCCACCGCGATGATCATGTTTTCGGACGTGGTGATCGCGGTCGACAATCTGCACGGGCGGGCCAAGGCCATCACCACCGTGGAGACCCGTGACGCAACCGGCCCCGACGCGCTCGAGGTTCTCTACCGGGAGGCCGTGGAACGCCTGGAGGGGGTTGTGGGGAAGCTCCGTACCGCCCGCGGTCCCGCCCCCCTTTCACTGGAGCTTGGCCCGACCGCGGCCGACATTGCATGCGAAAGCAATTTTGAGCGTGGCGATTTCATTGCCGGAGTCCGGCGGATTCAGGAGTACATTGCGGCGGGCGACGCCTTCCAGGTGGTGCTCAGCCAGCGCCTGACGACCCGGTTCGAGGAGGACACCTTCGATCTCTACCGGGCGCTGCGCACCATCAACCCGTCGCCGTACATGTACTTCTTCGAACTGGACGGCTTGAGCATCGTGGGATCGTCGCCGGAGGTGCTGGTGCGTCTTGAGGACGGGGTGGTTACGGTGCGGCCCATCGCGGGTACGCGCAGGCGAGGTCGCACCCCCGCCGAGGACCGGGAACTCGCGAGCGAGCTCGCCAGGGACGAGAAGGAGCTGGCCGAGCACCGCATGCTGGTGGACCTGGGGCGCAACGACGTGGGGCGCGTCTCGGAGTACGGGACCGTCACCGTTCCGGAACTCATGGCGGTGGAGCGGTACTCGCACGTGATGCACCTTTGCAGCCAGGTTGAGGGCCGGGCGCGCGCGGAACTGTCCGCGCTGGACGTGCTCGGCGCCTGCTTCCCCGCAGGGACTGTGTCGGGGGCGCCGAAGGTGCGCGCCATGGAGATCATCGACGAACTGGAGCCCACCGCGCGGGGGCCGTACGCGGGTGCGGTGGGGCATATCGGGTGGGGTGGGGCGCAGATGGATACCGCGATCGCCATCCGCACGATGGTGGTGCGGGGTGGCCGGGCGCATGTGCAGGCGGGGGCGGGGGTGGTGGCGGACTCGGATGCGGAGGCGGAGTTCACCGAAACGATGAACAAGGCACGGGCGCTGCTGCGGGCAGCATGGATGGTGGGCTGCTCGCAAGAGTAGGTGGGCAAAGCAGTTGGCAACGTTGTCAACAACCGAATCTGTCATGCCGTGGCCTGTGCCGATCGGGGCAACAATGTATTCCGGGTGTTGTGGATTCCAGAATGTCGACCATAGTATTCATCAGCGGGGATGGCTGACCGACCACGTGTGCATGAGCATGGGCACCAGGGTCAGCGACTGAGATGTGGTCTTACAGGGGAGCACGACGACGATGACAAAGATGACAGGGTGGCTCGACGGGACCGAACGCGGGGTTTCTTTTCACAGGTGGTTGCTCGTGCTGGCCTTGGTCGTAGCGGGAGCATGCGAAAACCCTACCGAAACTGACCGGCCGACGGGGCCGGTGCCGGCCGCCGTGACCGTCACGCCGGCGTCGGCTGTGCTGACGAGTTCCGGAAGCACGGTGCAGTTGACCGCAAGGGCATTCGACGCCAACGGAAGCGAGATCCCGAACGCACAAATTACCTGGTCGAGCGCCGACACCACCGTGGCAACGGTGGACGCGGGTGGTGTCGTGACCGCCGCGGGTATGGGAAGCGCGACAATCACGGCCAGCTCCGGCGAGGCCTCGGGACAAGCATCGATCTTCGTCAGCGATGATCCGGAAAGGAGGGCGCTGGCCGCTCTCTTCCACGCGACGGACGGCTATAACTGGGGCGACAACACGCACTGGTTGAGCAACCAGCCTCTGCACACCTGGGCCGGAGTCCAAGCCACCGTTCGAGGTTCGGTGACCTCGTTGCGCCTCGTGCGCAATGGGCTTTCGGGCTCCATCCCGGCCGAACTTGGAGAACTGGAGAGCCTGAGCTATCTCAACATGGCCTTGAACGATCTGACCGGTGAGATTCCCGAGACTCTGAGCGCCCTGACATCTCTCAGGTCTCTCGATCTCTCAGGAAACGAACTGAGCGGTCCCGTTGACTGGCTGGGTGATCTGGAGATGCTCGAGGTTGTTGATTTCGGCGGCAACGCGCTGTCAGGCGAACTCCTGTCGGAGGCGGCCAAACTCCCCAGGCTCCGGTTTCTCGCGGTGGGGGGCAACCGTCTGTCGGGACCCATACCCGCGGAGTTGACTGCTCTTCCGGCGCTGGAGGTCCTCGCCGTTGGGGCCAATTCGCTCGTCGGAGGCCTGCCGGGCGAGTTCACGGAATCGCTACGCACCCTCAGAGTGGGGGCAAACGATCTTGTGGGACTCCTTCCGGACGGCCTTATGAGGCTCGATCTCAATGAGTTGCTCTTCCCGAACACCGGCCTCTGTACGCCGCGTACCCCCGGTTTCGCGGAGTGGATGGAAGGGATTGGATGGGTGCAATCGGAGGAGTGTTCGCCAGGAGAACACGATAGACTCGTCCTGACCGCTCTCTACCATGCCATGGGCGGCGACGACTGGACGCGTCGCGACGGATGGCTTTCGGACGAGTCGCTGAGCACCTGGGAAGGGGTGGACACGGACGTCCTTGGGAGGGTGACTGGACTCAACCTGGCGGCCAACGAGGTGGTGGGCGAATTTCCGGTGGACCTGACCTACCTGCGTGAACTTGCGGAGCTGGACGTCAGCGGGAATCCCGGTCTGGCGGGCAGATTCCCGCCGAACATCACCCACCTGGATCTGGATTTCCTCAGCTTCCAGGACTCGGGGTTGTGCGCGCCCCTCGACCAGCGGTTTCAGGGCTGGCTTGGCGACATAGCGGAAGTGCTGGGGGATCCGTGCGGGAACCCCGAAGCGATCACGGTGTCCGTTCCGGTCGTGTATCTGAACCAGGCAATCCAGGATCCCGGGGCGAGTGTGCCGCTGGTGGCCGATCGAGACGCCTTGCTAAGGATTTTCGCGGTCGCCGACGAGTGGAATTTCTTCGATTCCGAAGCCCGTGCAACCTTCTTCCGGGATGGGTCGGAGGTGTACACCGTCGATTTGGCCTCCGATGGCGCCTGGGGCATAGGCACCGAAGTGGATGAGGGTCGGGTGGAAGGAATACACCAGGCATTGATCCCCGGTGAGATCCTGCAGCCAGGCCTGGAGATGGTGGTGGAGGTGGACCCACGGGCCGAGTTGCCGTTGGAGGAGGGCAGCCGGCTCAGATTCCCGGAGACGGGCCGGGTGGTGCTGGACGTGCGGGAGATGCCGCAGTTTGAATTGACGGTGATTCCCATGATCTCGATGACGAATCCCGATTCGTCCGTGATCCGAGCCACGGAGGGCATCACCTCCGAGAGTGCGCTGCTGAAGCAAACCCGGCTCCTTCTGCCGGTCGACAGCATCGTTCTGGGCGTACGCCGGCCTCTTGTGACATCGTATGAGGTGAGCTTCGAGAACATTTTCTCATTGCTCGAAGAGATTCAGCTCCTCCGGGTAGCCGATGGCGGGTCGGGACACTACATGGGCCTGATGCCACCGGTTCAGGGCGGAGCGGCCCACCAGCCCGGGTGGGCCGGTGTTTCCGAGATCCACGACGGGGTGATTGCTCATGAACTCGGCCACAACATGAACCTGGGTCACGCGCCGTGCGGGGTTGCAGCCGGCACCGATCCGAACTACCCGCACGGAGGCGGGCGCATCGGGCACTGGGGATACGATTTGGAGGAAGCGGCACTCGTGCGGCCCGCCCAGTCCGATATCATGTCCTACTGCTATCCGAGTTGGATCAGCGATTTCAGTTTCATGAAGGCACTGGAGTACCGCGTGAGGGCGAATGCGCCGGGAATGGGGACCACTATGGCCCGGACGGAGCGGACGACAACGCTCATTCTCTGGGGCCGGGCTGGCCCGGATGAGACAGTCCTCCAACCTGCGGTGGTGCTGGATGCACCCGTGTCCCTCCCACTCACCGACGGGCCCTACAGGATCGAAGGCCTTGGGCCGGACGGGGCGAGCCTCTTCTCGCTGAGCTTTGCCCCGTCGGTCGAAGCCGAATCGGGCCAGGGACACTTCGCGTTCAGCCTTCCCGTCGACCCGGCGTGGGCCGACTCGCTCTCGCGCATCACACTGACCGGCCCTGACGGGTGGGACACGCTGGACCGCACCACGAACCGCCCCATCGGGATCTTCACGGATCGCAGCAGCGGACGCATTCGCAGAATTCTGCGTGGTTCATTTGCGCTTCCGAATCCGGCAGAGGGTCTGGATGTGGCGATCAGTCTCGGATTGCCGGACCCCGCGGCGTTGAGGAGGAGGTAGCGCACTCGTTCCGTTAACGTAGCGCTACTCTCTCCGGGCTACCGGCGGCCACCCCGCAGGACTGAACCCGCCCGGAAACGGAACGGCGCTGCACGGCAGCGGCGGGAGGGGTCAATCAAGATCCGGGCCGTCAGCAACCAGCTACTTCCGATCGCTCCCGCCCGCCAGTTCGTCGTACAGGTGGATCAGCGTGTCGATCCCCTTCTCGAAACAGTCCGTCGCGAACCACTCGTTGGGGGCGTGCATGTTGGCGCCGGGGAGCGCGAATCCGAGGAGTAGCGAGTTCGCGCCCAGGATCTCCTCGAACTCGCCTACGATGGGGATCGTGCCTCCCTCGCCCGCCAATACGGGACGCGCCCCGAACGATCGCTCCAGCGCCCGCGACGCGGCGTCGAAGAGCGGCCCTTCCAGCTGCGCGCGCCACGGACGACCGCCGTGCAACTCCACCAACGTGAGGTCCACGCCCGCCGGCGCCACCTTCGCCAGGTGCTCCTCCAGCAGCACCTTCACCCGATCCGGCGACTGCCCCGGCACCAGGCGGAAGCTGACCTTCGCCATCGCCTTGGCGGGAAGGACGGTCTTCGCCCCCTCTCCCGTGTAGCCGGAGAGCATGCCGTTGACGTCGCACGAGGGGCGGGTCCACAGGCGCTCCAGCGGTGAATAGGCCGCCTCGCCACCGGCGGGAACGGTGCCCACCTCGCGCGCGTAGGCCTCGGCGTCGAAGGGAAGGGAGAGAATCCCCGCGAGCGTCTCGGGCGACGGGGCGATGATATCGTCGTAGAAGCCCGCGATGGCAATCCGGCCCGTTTCGTCGTGAAGGCTGCTGATGACTCGCGACAGCGCGTTGGCGGGGTTGGGGATCGCCCCGCCGTAGGCACCGGAGTGGAGGTCCGAACGGGGCCCCTGTGCGTGAATCTCGAAGTAGGCCAGGCCGCGCAGCGAGAAGAGCAGCGATGGAACACCGGGGGCGAACATGGCCGAATCGGAGATGACCACCGTTTCGGCCCCGAGGCGTTCCCGGTGTGCCTTGACGAAGGGGACGAGGTTCGGAGAGCCCACCTCTTCTTCGCCCTCCGCGAGAACGACAACGTTGACCGGCAGGCGGCCGCGCGTGGCCAGGTGCGCCTCGAGAGCCTTGATGTGCAGGAACAGCTGTCCCTTGTCGTCGGCAGAGCCCCGTGCATAGATGCGGCCGTCGCGGATGGCGGGCTCGAAGGGGGGACTGTCCCACAGATCGAGCGGCTCCGGGGGCTGCACGTCGTAGTGCCCGTAGATGAGGACGGTCGGCGCATCGGGGCCCGCTCCCCGCCATTCGCCGAGCACGACCGGGTGGCCGGGGGTGGCGAGCGTCTCGGCCTGCAGGCCCGCGCCTTCGAGCTGGCCGCGCACCCACTCGGCGGCGCGCTCCGTGTCCCCGTCATGCTCCGACTTGGCCGACACGGAGGGGATGCGCAGGAAGTCCCATAGCTCGTCGTAGAAGCGGGCTCGTTCCCTGTGTGCGTAGTCGACGGGGTGGGTCATGGCGGTGGGTGGTTCGCGTACGGGTGCCTCAGGTGAGACCCTTGATGCCCCAGCGGTAGACCCAGGTCAGGAGCACCGCCAAACCGACCGCGCCCGCCATCCCGCCGAAGCTGAGCGCCACCGGATGGTCGAACTCGAGGATGCCCACGCCCAGCATGCCGCCGATCACCGCGGCGAAGGCACCCAGCACGCACAGAATCCGGGTGTGTCCCGGGGTGGTATCGGGGCGCTTGACGACCACCTTCATCCCGAGGCCGATCGCCATGCCCATCACGATCCAGACTGCAACTCCGATCCAGTTTTCCATGTCCCGAATCTATCAGTTCGCGGACGGATTTGCACCACCAGAGAGGCCGCGAGGCACGGTTGGCTAACCCTTCCGCATGCGGCGCTTCAAATCCTCCAGACGGGCGTCGATCGCCTCCTCGCGGCGCGAAGCCCCCAGCTGCTCGTCGAAGTCGCTCGCATCGTCGAAAAGCGCCTCCTCCGCGCTCCCGGCCGCCTCGCTGTCGCCAATCCGTTCGGCCATCCGGTCCAGCTCCCCGAAGAGGTCGTCGGAGCCGCCGAGCGCATCGCGCGCCTGCGTCCGCCCGGCGCTCGCCGCGAGCTTGTCCCGGTTGGCGCGCGCCTTCCGGATCTGTGACATCATCTCGGTATACTCCGCCTCCTGCAGGCGAATCTCGGCCTCGATGGCCTTCGCCTTATCGGAGAGGACCTTGCGCCGGGCCTCGTGCTTCTCGGCGTAGGTGGCGGCAAGGTCGGCCGTGTCGCTGTCGCCGATATCGCGCGCCATGGTTTCGCGGCGCTTGCAGACCTCGACGTTGTGCGCCTCCTCGCTGGCACGCTTCCGCGCGACGGCCACCTGCTTCTTCAGCCCCTCCAGCGCCGCCTTCGCGTCCACGGCCTCCCGCTGCATGCCCTTGAGCAGCTTGTCGACGGCCTCGGGCACGGCGTCGCGGTCGAGCTCCTTGTTGAAGTTGTCGACGGCATCCCTGAAGGCCCGGCGGAGATTCTCGAACATGAGGTGAATCCTATTTCCCCCTGCCGTCCACCGCCAGCCGCGCCTCCAGACCGTGAAGCACACCGCCCTCGGAGATTCCCTCGAAAAGGGCATGCTCGGGGGGCGGCCGGTCGTCGCGCGACGCCAACGCCTCCTGGGCGGCGCGCTCGACCGCTTCGGTAGCGCTGGCCTCCACCTCGGCGAGCGTGGCGGCGGGGATGCCTTCGCCCAGCAGGTACGCCTCGAAGAGGCCGACCGGATCGCGGCGTCCCCAGTGTTCGAAGAGTTCGGCGGCGAAGGTCTCGCGGGCCTCCCGCTCGTCGTGGGTGGCGTGCCCGCCCATGCGAAAGGTCTCGGCGACGACCACGGCGGGGCCGTCACCGCGTACGCACCGTCTTCGGGCCAGGGTGGTGGCCGCGAGCACATCCAGCACGTTGTTGCCGTCGCAGATGAGCGGGGCAATACCGTGGGCGGCGGGGACGTCCTCGGGTCTGCCGGCGCCGTGCTGGTCGACGCGGGTGCCCAGTGCGACCTGGTTGTTCTGAATCACGACGATCGCAGGCACCCCAAGCCGGGAGGCGAAGACCAGGCCCTCGTGGCAGGCCGCGGTCTTCGTGGCTCCGTCACCGGTCCAGGTCAGCGCGACGCGGTCTTCGCCCCGGTTCCTGAAGGCCAGTGCCGCGCCGGCCGCGACCGGAACGCTGGTGCCCATGTGGCTGACCGGCTGGATCACGCCCCGGGCGACATCGCCGTAGTGAAAGTCGCGCCCGGAGCTGGGGCTGTCGGCGGTGGCCAGGTAGGAGGTGAAGCCGTGCGCCAGAGGCAGCCCCATCATGTGGCCCGCTCCGGCGTTGCGGATCATGGGGATGACCACGTCCCGGTCCGGCTCCAGGGCGGCCACGCATCCGACCGTCACCGCCTCTTCCCCCACGCCGAGCCACGCCTTGCTGATGACGCCCTGGCGCACCCAGCGCTTGAGCCCGATGTCCTGCAGACGCGTGAGGAGGAGATCGCGGTAGAGGTCGAGCAGGCGGTCGGCCGCGAGTTGGCGCACCACGGCGTCGCGCGCCGGATCTTCGCGGATCCGGTGGCGATACTCGCGCAGCAGGTCCGCGTCGAGCTGCCAGTTCCGGTATTCGGGCGGGTCGAAGGCCGCGTATCGCTTCAAGGACGGTGCAGGGGAAAGGGGGTTTGGAGGCGGCGTTGGGCGAATGGTCCGGTGGATGGCGCCTGGAGGGCAGCGGCAACTGAGGGGACCATTCGTCGCACCGGAAGGTAGAAAGGCGGACGGGGAGCGGGCAATCGGATGGCCGCGCCGCTGCCGCCCCGATTGCTCCGTACCGTGCCGATTGGTCAGATTTGAGGCGGGCCGGGTGATCGGGGCACTGACATCGACAGCGACAGGAACGAGATTCGCAATTGAGCGAAGTGCGCAAACCTCGCGTGGCCGCCCAGGTCGCCCTGTCGCTGCTCGAGGCGCTTCGGTCGGTGGACAGTCCCGGCGAGAAGCTCGAAAACGAAGTGGTCGCCCGCACAATCCCGCGCAGGCTGGGGCTGAGCGAGGTCGTCGGGCGACAGATCGAACTGTACCGGGAGCATGCCCGCAAGGGCAGGAAGTTGTCGGACGAAGAGGTGGCGGAATTCACCCGGCTGGTCAAGAAGCGTCCCGACGCCGCGAAGGTCTTTTTCGAAATGGGCACCAACCTGGCGGAGGAACACATGCCGCGAAGGAAACGGTGGCTCCCGCGGGTCTTGCGCTTCTGGATGGTAAGGCGCGCGACCCGGCGCACGTTGCGCAGACTGTTTGGCCAGCGCGTGGGCGGTTTTGTTTCCGGGTCCTTCTCGCTGGAGGTCTCGGCGTCGCTGCTGGTGCAGATGGACCCGGCCGGAGACGCGTGCGCAATCGTTACCGGATTCTGCCAGCGTGGGGTGCGGAAGGGGGTGGGTGGGGACCTGGAGGTGGTCAAGCATAGCTGCGAGACCCGGGGGGATCGGGTCTGCAAGTGGTCCTTGAAGGAGTAGCGATGGGTAGCTCTTGCGGGCGCTGGGGCTAGCCGTACGCGTGGTAGAGCATGTAGTAGACGAAGAGCCCGGTAACGGAGACGTAGAGCCAGATCGGGAAGGTCCACCGGGCCAGTCTTCGATGCGCCTTGAACCTGCGGTGCCTCAGGAGGTGGAGCAGGCGGAGGACCAGGGGCACGACCGCCGCGGCCAGGACCATGTGGCTGAAAAGGACCACCAGGTAGATGCGCCGCACCATCTCGGGCCCCTCGAAGGTGTGCGTTCCGGTCAGCGAAAACCGCACCAGATAGAGAACGAGGAAGAGGGCGGAAGCGGTTACCGCGCCGACCATGATGCGGCGGTGTTTTCTAACCTCCCCACGGCGGATACAGCGGACGCCGGCCAGGAGCAGCACGGTGCTGGTCAGGTTCAGCCCCGCGTTGACCGCTGCCAAAGCCTGGCCGACCGTCTCGGCGGTCATTGTGGCGCGCGCTCCCAGGCGTGGGCGGCCATGGCCACACCAAGCGAGAGCAGTATGGCGGCCAGGAGCGTGTGCGTGGAGACGTAGGGGGGTGCAAGTCGGCCCGCGACCGAGGCGAACCCCAGGAGAACCTGGGCGACCACGCCCGCTGCCAGGGCCGTGGCCATCTTTCTCGCGAAGGGCACCCGGGTGCGCGCCATCACCAGCCAGGTGTAACGGAGCGCCACCACCGCCACCACGATCCCCAGCACCCGGTGCAGGAAATGGAGCTGCACTGTCGAGTATTCGAGCGGCGGGATCACCCGGCCGAGACACAGGGGCACGTCCGGGCATGCCATCCCGGCGTCGGTGTGGCGCACCAGCGCCCCGACCACCGACTGGGCGAAGACGAGTCCGGCCACCACGAGCCCGGCTCGCCGGACCAGCCGTCTCTCCTCGCCGGCGTCCCGGTAGTCGCCGGATTCCGGTCCTGTCCTCACCAGGATCACCGTGACCAGCGCGAGGAACAGGAAGGCCAGTGCGAGGTGGGAGGTCGAGATCGCGTCGGGCAGCTGGAAGATCACCGTGAGGCCGCCCAGCACCGACTGGACGAGGAGCAGGCCGATTCCGGCAAGGCCAAGACGGAAGAGGATCACCCGGTCCGGATGCGCGCGGCGAGTCAGGATCACCGCCACGGGAAACAGGACCAGCAGTGCGCCGGCCCACAGGCGGTGGAGGTGTTCCCAGAAGACGCCGCCGGTCATCTCGGGCAGCATCGTGCCGAAACAGGTGGGCCAGTCGGGACAGGCCAGGCTGGCCCCTATCGCGTGCACGATGCTGCCCAGGAGCAGCAGCGCCAGGGTCCACAGGAAGACGAAGAGAAGAAGCGGGCGGGCCATTCCGGAGGTGCGCGTGCCGTCAGCCGGGAACGGGCTCTGCAGCCCGGCGAAGCTCCGGCTTGGGGTCGGGTGGGGTGGCCGGAGGTGTCGACGGGGTTGCGGCGGACTGGTCCGCGAGTCCCTTCTCCAGCCATTCGAAACGGTCGTCCATTGCGCCGCGCGCCACCTTGTACATGTCGGTGTCGTCGTTGCGGAAGACGGCGCGGAAGTTCGCCCGGATGCGCCGGCGCGCCAGCTTGCAGGCTGCGTCGGCGAGGTCGTACGGCGTCCGGTCGCCGGGTTCTTCGCGGACGAGCCTGGAGGCGCGCACACAAGCGGCCGTCATGACGAACAGGTCGCCGCCGATGTCCACGAGCCTGCCGAGCACCGCCTGCCGCTGCTCGAGTCTGGGCCCGAAGCGGACCATGGCGTGGAAGAGGGTGCGGGCCAGCTTTCGCGAGGCGCGATTTGCGAACCGCACATGTCGCGCCAGGGGGCCGAAGGAACTGTAGCGCGGCCAGCGTCCCCATCCCAGCCACCTGCCCGGATACCAGAACGCATAGTGCAGCCCCGCCTTGAGGAAGGCGACCATGCGTGTGGACAGCGGCAGCCGGGGGTCGATGGCCGCGCCGGCCACGGTCAAATGCTCGTCGACCGCTTCGCGCGCGATGAAGAGTCGCATGATCTCGCTCGACCCCTCGAAGATGAGGTTGATGCGCGAGTCCCGCAGGACCCGTTCGACCGGGAAGGGGTCCTCGCCGCGCTGTCTGAGGGAGTCGGCGGTCTCGTAGCCGCGGCCTCCCCGGATCTGCACGGCGTCGCTCACCAGGTCCCAGGTCTTCTCGCTGTGCCACAGCTTGGCGGTGGCCGCCTCGAGGCGAATGTCCAGGGTGCCGAGGCCCGACATGGCCGCGGCCAGCTCCACGGCGGCTTCCATCGCGTAGGTCTCCGCCGCCATGCGTCCCAGCATCTGGGCGACGGCGTCGTGCTTGCCGATCGGCGCGCCCCACTGGACGCGTTCCCTTGCCCACTTCCGGCACGCACCCAGAAGTCCCTTGCCAGCGGCGGCGCAGAAGGCCGGGAGTGCCAGGCGGCCCGTGTTGAGCGTGATCAGCGCCAGCTTCAAACCCAGTCCCTCGCCCCACAGCAGATTCTCGCGGGGAACCTTCACGTTGTGGAAGTGGAGCACGCCATTGGAGATGCCGTGCAGTCCCATGAACCGGCAGATGTGTCCCACCTCCACCCCCGGCCACGCCGTCTCGACGATGAAGGCGCTGATCGGACGCTTGCCCTTCACGCCCTCGCGCGGAGCCGTGCGCGCCATGACCACAAGCAAATCGGCACGGGGGCCGTTCGTGGTCCACAGCTTCTCGCCGTTGAGGATGTAGTGCGTTCCATCCGCCGAAAGTTCGGCGAAGGTGGACATGTTGGCCGGGTCGGACCCCACATCCGGCTCCGTCAGGGCGAAGGCCGACAGCTCGCCGCCCGCGGCGCGGGGAAGGTACTTGCGCTTCTGTTCCTCGGTGCCGAAGAGGACCAGCGGCGTGGGCACCCCGATGGACTGGTGCGCGGAAAGGAACGCCGCCGTGGAGGCGCAGCGGCTGGCGACGAGCGCGAGGGCCCGGTTGTAGGATGTCTGCGACAGCCCGAGGCCTCCGTACTCGCGCGGTACCTTGATCCCGAAGGCGCCCAACTCCGCCAGACCCTGCAGCACGGAGTCCGGCACCCATCCGTCGCGGTCGACGGCGTCGCCGTCCACATGCTCCTCCGCAAAGCGGCGGATGCTTTCGAGGAAGGGTGCGGCCCGGGCCGCCTCCTCGGGGTCCTGTTCGGGATGGGGATGAACGAGGTCCAGCGACAGGCGACCGCCGAAGAGCTCCTTCATGAAGCTCCGTTTTTCCCACCTGTCCTGCCGGGCCCCTTCGGCGACTTCCCGCGACTCGCGGGCGTCGCTCATCCTGCCCTGGTCGTTTGCGCCGCTCGTCTTCACGGTGCCCTCCTCGGTTCGTCGGTTCATTCAAATCCTCGGGAGCAGCGGGTCTGGCTCGGCGCGCGTGTGCCCGGGCTCCAGCAGCTCTGCCAGATCCGTTTCCCGCGCTTCCGCGTCGGCCTCGCCTACCCTCATAAGTTCGCTCAGATAGTCCGTTTGGAACATGATAAGGCTCAGGAAGTCCGGCGTCTCCGTGTGCTTCGTACCCAGTCCCCGGGTCATGTAGCGAATCGCCCTGGGCAGCTGCGGCTCGAACTTGCCGGCCAGCCGCCCCAGGTCCACCGACGGCCGGATGGTAAGGAGCCGGATGGGCCGCATTCCCTGGCGCGCTTCGGGTTCCATCCCCGCCAGCAGTTCGTTGATGCGGGAAAGCCGCAGGGAATCTTCGTCCAGCAGGTCGAGAAAAATAGCGTTCAGCAGGACACCCGCGACCTGGACCGGCGGCGGATAGCCGGTCACCGAAGGCGAATCCGCTTCGCTGTGGGAACGCGCCCGGCGGGTGCTGATGGCCAGAATGCGGTCGGCCCCCAAATGCAGCGCCGGGGACAGCGGCGCCGTGAGCCGAATGCCGCCGTCGCCGTACCAGTGTCCCCCGATGGGCACCGCCGGGAAGACGATCGGGAGCGCCGCCGACGCCATGACATGGTCGACGGAGAGCGTGGTGACCCGGGAGCGTCGGTAGGGACGCTCCCACTCCTCGACATCGTGGCCCTGTACCCAGAGAATGGACTGCCCGGTCGAGTAGTTGGTGGTGCTGAGGGCGGCGGCCCGAAGCCTGCCCGTCGCCAGATTGTAGTGGATTCCCGTAAGCTCGCCGTCCACCGCGTGCATCGCTTCGGTGAGGTATTCGCGCAGGGGCTGGGTGTCCAGGAGGCCCCGCACCTTGAGGCGGCCGCCCTTGCCCCCCGAAAGCAGTTGCCGGCTCCAGCGGAACAGGTGCCGGCGAAGCGACCCGAGATCCGTGCGGAAGACCTTGTCGACCGTCAGCTCGCCCCAGAGCTGGGTCAGCTCGTCCGCCGCCTGGCGGAAGGTGCCGTGGTGCGCCGCCAGGTGGGCCGCATTGATGGCCCCGGCACTGACCCCGGTAATGATCGGGATCTCGAGATCGGGAAAGCGGCGCGACAGGTATCGCAGAACGCCCGCCTGGTAGGCCGAGCGAGCGCCGCCGCCTCCCATCACGAAGGCGAGCAGCCCGGAGTTGCCGTTGGTGATTCGGTGTGTCATGTCGGGTTCAGTCTAACAGGTTGGGCCCCGGATTTCCGCCGTGGCCGCGACGTTGCCGTGTCCGGCGAGGGAGGATCTGTGTGCCGGCGCGGGTTGTGGCAGTGGTGCTAATGCAGACTAGTCTGACTAGTGCGGGCACTCGAGCTGCGGACGCGCGGAGCGTGACTTCTCTCGGCTTCGTCATTGCCGCTTGCCGGGCATCCTTGCCACGGGGACCCCTTACCCGGAAGTTCACGGGTGCGGCAATGTAATCAGCAAGAATAGGAGAGGTGCAGTCATGCGAACTGGTAGACGGTTTGTCCTTCGGGGTGGTCGGTGGGTGGTCGGGTTGATAGCGGTGGTGGTGATGGGGGCTTGCGGTAGCGCGCGCCAGGAGCCCGATATCCCGGTGTTCGAAATGGTGTTAACGGACGCGATTGGGTCCGTACCCGAATTCACCGCCGAAGACAGCGCCGCCATCGAGCGTCTTGAGAACGGTGAAGGACCGGTGCGGCTCCGCATGGTGATGTGCGACGAGGTGCTCGTGGACGAGGTGGTGTCCAACACCGATGAGTTGGGCGAAGTGATGGACCGTCAGGTCCTCGAAATGTTCGAGGAGAATGAAGAGTCGGTGGACGAGATATTGGCAGAGCTGCAGGCCATGGATCCGGATTCGATCGCCGCGGCCTGGGAGGCTTCGTGGGAAGCGATGACTCCTGCCGAGCGCGACGAATTCAACGCGGAGATGGAACGGCTCATGCCGATGCTCGGTACGGTTCTCGGCGAGACCAGCGCCGACGAGCCCGACCTGGAAGCCCTGCAAGAGACCCTGGACACCCTGAACAGGATGTACCCGGACTTGCAGGTATCGTGGTGCGAGGAATGGCGGAAGCTCCGGGCGGAGTTGCGGAAGAAGGCCGGAGAAAAAGAGAACGGCCGGGGAGAGGGGCCCGGATAGTCGCCCCCCTACATCGTACTCTGCAGCACCCCCCGCCCGATCGCGAGGATCCCCGCCGCCACGAGCCCCAGCGCCACCACCGCCCCCACCAGATGGGGTCCGTAGGTCTTCTTGTCCTGTGGACGGCGCCTGACCACGCTGCTGGTAAGCTGGGCCACGGCGGCCGCCATCAGCATCAGGAAGAGATGGCCGATGATGCTGTTGTAGAAGGGCCGGGTGAAGAGCACCGCCACCCCGGTAAACACCTGGAGGTGCAGCAGTCCCGTGAAGGCGGCCGCGAGACGACCCATCGCGGTCGAGTATTCGCGCTTGCCGAAATGACCGACCAGCGCATAGAGAACCACGAAGAGTCCGGCCAGCAGAACCAGAAAGCGGAGGCCGGAGTGAGCGGCGAAGAGCATGGTGGAGCTCCCGGGGTCGATGGTTTGGGACGTTGGGAGAGTCTGCAATGTGGACGGGGGCGGGGCAATGGGGGGTCTCAACGACGCGAGGTCCCGGCGTGTCTTTGATAAGGGCTCGGATTCGCACCCCGAAACCGCGTGAACAGGGGTGCCGGACGGGCCTCCTTCGAACACCTGACCGCAAGGACTTCAGCATAGATGACCATGGACCAAGTGCGGAACACGTCTGCGCCGGCAGGCGGACCGCAACCGTGCTGACCCGAACCACCATCCTTCGCCGCGCCCGGACCTTTCTGTTCCTCTCGCTGGCCGCGCCGGCGTGCGCGGCCGGGCCCCTCTCCGCGCAGGAGACCGAGGGCGTGAACGGCAACCGGCCGAGCGTCTTCCTCGACTGTGCGACCCGCGGCTGCAACCGGGAGTACTTCCGCACGGAGCTCACCTGGGTGAACTGGGTGCGGGTGCCCGAGAGCGCGGATGTCCACGTCATCATGACGGGCCAGACGACCGGAGCGGGCGGGCGGGAATACCAGCTGGACCTCATGGGCAGGGGGGACTTCGAGTACGAGCACCAGCTTTTCTACCAGGCCCCGCCCACCGCCACGGATCGCGAGACGCTCGACGAACTCGTCCACACCATCGGCGTGGGCCTGCTTCACTTCGCCACCGTAAACGGCTTCTTCGAGACGGTGGAGGACTTCCGTGAGGTTGCCGATGTCGTCGGCGCCCCCACCGAGGAATTCGATCCAGGCGAGCGCGTAGTGGCTCAGGACGAAGTAGAAGATCCGTGGAACTTCTGGGTATTCCGCCTCGGGGGACGGACGGAGCTCGACGGCGAGCAGACGCGCCGCACCAACCAGATCAACGGAAACATGAGCGCGTCGCGCGTGACCCCCACCTGGAAGATGAATTTCCGGGCGAACGTGGAGTACAACCGCCGGGAAATCGACCTTTCAAACGACTCGACCTTCATGGACCGGCGGACGGACTGGGGGTTCAGCGAACTGATTGCATACTCGCTGGCCGATCACTGGTCGATCGGGATCGAGGGGGAGGCCCGCAAGATCGTCCGGTTCAACCAGACCTTCCGGATCGAGGCTACACCTGCGCTCGAGTACAGCTTCTTCCCCTACGAAGAGGCCACGCGCCGCTCCTTCACGGTCTTCTACCAGATCGGGCCCGCTTACAGGCGCTACATCCAAAAGACCGTCCACGGGCAGCTTGAGGAGACCCGCTGGGAGCAGGCACTCGAGATCGAGCTCTCCCAGCGCCAGCAGTGGGGCGACGCCTCCATCCGCCTGCAGGGGTCGCATTTCCTCCACGACACCGGCCTCTACAACATCTCGATGCGGGGGGACGTGGACTTCCGCATTGCCCGCGGCCTGAGCATCAGCGGCGAGGCGAATATCTCCTGGGTGAACGACCAGATCTACCTCTCGGCGGAGGGCGCCACCGACGCCGAGGCATTGCTCAACCTCCAGCAGCGGGCCCAAGATTTCAATTACAGTGTCGAAGTCGGCTTCTCCTTCCAGTTCGGTTCGATCTACAACAATGTGGTCAACAACCGGTTCGGGGGCGGCGGCTTCAACTGGCGCTAACCTAATGGAGGAAAGAACCATGCGTCCTGTCGCGATCGGTGTACTGACTTTTCTGGGTCTCGGCCTCATTGCCGCGGGAGGAGTGGCGGCACAGGAAGATGATCAGGCCGAGGGCAGGCTCGTCAGCCTTGTCCTGCTGCCCTACGCCGGCGTCGCCGACAACCCGCGCGAAGTCAGATTGCCGGTCTCCCCGATGGCGGGAATGCGCGCCGCCGCCGAAATCCGGCTTCCGCTTCCCACCCCCGTCCAGCTCGTTGCATTCCTGGGGGGCGCCGGTTCCATTCTGGCCGTGAACGGCGAGGCCGGCCTGGAAATGGACTACCTGACAACCGTCGAGGGAGGAATCAGGGTCGATGTCCCGGGCCAGCCCTACCTGATCGGATTCTTCGGCCGGGCGTATCCCGTGGCCAACCGGACCTACGACACGGAAACCCGCAAATGGTTGGGCGGGGACTCGGTGGTCTATGGCTGGGGCGCGGGACTTTCGCCGGTGGTGGGCAGGTCGTCCTTCAATATCGAGGGTCGGTACCGGCGGGATCAGCGTTTCGACGCGCACCTCGACGAATCGTTCGAGATCCTGCTGGGGTTCCCGACACGGGTCAGTTGGTGACTATGCCACCAGTCCCATCCGCCTCAGGGCTTGCCTGATCCGTTCCAGCTGTTCGCGCTGGGTGGTGGTCGGGGGATGCAGCGTGCCCTGCCGGACCCCGCCGCCGTTGATCGCGCTGTAGAGCTGTGTGAGCTGGCGGCGGTAGCCGATGGCGTCGCCGTTTCCACCCTCGCCAAGCAGGCTGGTCAGTTCGAGGATCTCGAGGAGGAAGGCTTCGCGCTCGCGGTAGTCCTCCACGGTGAGGGGCAGATCCGGGTCGCCCGCCACGTTCACGTTTCCCGTAACGGTGGTGCCGCGCGCGGAAAGCTCCAGCGTGTAGATGCCCGGTGACACGAAGGGGCCGCGCCGGTCCAGGGTGCGGGGGACGACCGCGGGATCATGCGCGGCCCACTCGGAGCCGTTGGCGCTGATTAGCCCGTGGCGGAGGTCCCAGTCGACCCGGTGCAGTCCCGGCGTCGAGGGCACCGCCAGTTCGCGCACGACATCGCCGGCGGCGTTGCGGACGGTAAGCCGGGCGGGGCCGGAACCCGGGCCGAGGCGGTAGGTGACGAGCGCCCCGTCCACCGGATTGTCACCCATGAAGGTGGCTTGGGCGCGGTATGAAGTGTCCTTCCAGTAGTTCATGATCGTGCCGGGACGGGTGTCGTAGAGCGCCGCGGCGTCGGCGGCGGTGGCCCCGTAGCCGGCGAGCGGGCCGATATCGTCGAGGATGATGATCGAGCGGCCGTGCGTCCCCAGGACCAGGTCCTTCTCGCGGGGGTGGATGACCATGTCGTCGTACGCCGTGGTGGGGAGGGTGGGGAAACGGGCCCAGGAGTCGCCCCGGTTGGTGCTGGCGAAGACGTGGTGCTCGGTGCCGAGGAAGAGCACGTCGGGGTTGTCGGGGTGTTGCACGATCACGTTGGCCGAGCCGGAGGGAAGGCCGTCGTGAAGGGGCGTCCAGGCGGCGCCGAAGTCGTCGGCCCGAAAAACGTACGGCCGAAAGTCGCCGTCGCGGTGGGCGTCGAAGGTGACGTAGGCGGTGCCGCGCTCCCCGGCCGAGGCGAGGACCCGGCTGACGTAGGTGCCGTCCGGGAGCCCGGGTGCGCCGCCCGAGACCTCGTTCCAGCTGCGGCCACCATCGGTCGAGACCTGAACATTGCCGTCGTCGGTCCCCACCCAGAGCACGGCCGGGTCGAGGGGTGATTCCGAAATGGTGACGATCTCGCCGTACGAGGAGGTGCCGTCGTTGCGCGACAACTCGATGTCGGCGCCGCGCACGCCCATGATCTCGAGCGTGTCGCGGTCCTGCCGTCGCGTGAGGTCCTCGGTGCGGGTGAAGCTGTCCCCCCGGTCCCGCGAGATAAAGAGGCGGTTCCCGCCCAGGTAGACCACGTTGGGATCGTGGCGCGAAACCATACTGGGCGACACCCAGTCCCAGCGGTACGACTCCTCCCCTTCGGGCGCGCTCAGGCGCAGGCTCATCATGTCGCCCGTCACGTTGTCGAAGCGCGTCCAGCCCCCGTTCTGCGTATTGATGTAGATCGTGCGACCGTCCGGATCGGCCTGCTGGTACATCCCGTCCCCGAAGCCGCTCTGCCGCCACTCGTCGCCCACGATCCCCTCCCAGGAGCGGGTCCTCGACGGCCCCATCCAGGAGTGGTTGTCCTGCATCCCCCCGTAGATCCGGTACGGCATGCGGTTGTCCACGGTGATCCCGTAGAACTGCCCGATCGGCAGGTTGTTGATGCGCCGGAAGGTCACGCCCATGTCGTACGTCTCGTGCAGTCCGGCGTCGCCGGCCAGGTAGAAGTGCTCGGGGTCGGCGGGGTCGATCCACATCGTGTGATGGTCGGCGTGGACGCCCACGTCGTAGGTGGGACGCTCGGCGATCTCCGCGAAGGTGCGGCCGCCGTCCTCGCTCCGGTGCGCGGAGGTGGCCAGGGTGTAGACCCGGTCCTGGTTCGTGGGATCGATGAAGACGTGCGAGTAGTACATGGGACGAATGTTCTGGGCGCTGACCTTCACCCAGCTCTCGCCGCCGTCCTCGCTGCGGTAGCCGCCCGACTCGGTGTCGTGCTGCACGAGCGCGTTGAGGACCCGCGGGTTCGATTCCGAAACGGCGATCCCGATCCGCCCCTTGTCGCCCTCGGGCAGCCCGTTGGTCATTTCACGCCAGTTTTCGCCGCCGTCGGTCGTCTTGTAGATGCCGCTGCCCGGTCCGCCGCCGTTGAATCCCCAGGTGCGGCG
>LXNI01000123.1_pt1 | contig 94857 bp, 91 predicted proteins | sample 809091 | NCBI WGS metagenome assembly LXNI01 (sample SAMN04870527, study PRJNA318959) | sponge metagenome | biome: 01000161; feature: marine sponge reef; material: water | host: Sarcotragus foetidus | place: Greece: Milos, Mediterranean Sea | collected 2013-05-29 | depth 5-7 m | reverse complement strand
ACCATGACGACGAGGACTCCGATCGTCACGCCGAGGATCGTGAGACTGCTCCGCACCTTGTTCGCTCCGAGCGAGTCGAAGGCGACGGCGATCCCCTCGGTCACTGTCGCGATGAACCCCATGCCCCGTCCGCGCGCGCTCACGGCGACCTCACTCGAACCTGAGGGCCTCGATGGGGTCGAGCCGGGCCGCCCGGTAAGCGGGGTAGAGGCCGGAGGCGATGCCGACCCCGAGTCCGAGCATGAGGGAGATGATCATCGCGGGAACCGAAACCGCTGTCGGGAGCGACCAGACTCGTTCGATGATGAACGCCAGTCCGAATCCGGCCCCGATACCCAGCGCCGCTCCCAGGATCGAGAGCGTCGATGCCTCGGTCAGAAACTGGAAGAGGACGTCGCGGCGCCGGGCTCCCAGAGACTTGCGGAGCCCGATCTCGCGCGTCCGGTCCGTGACCGATAGCAGCATGATGTTCATGATCACGATCCCGCCCACCACCAGCGAGATCCCGACCAGGCCGGGCAGCGCCGTCATCAGCACCCGGTTGATCGTCTCCCATGCGTCGAGCAGCCCGCTCGACGTGTCGATGCCGAAATTGTTCGGTTCGGAGGGCCGCAGGCGCCGGTCGGATCGCAGCGCGCCCTCGACCTCCGCCATGGCCGGGTCCAGTTCGTCGATCGACCCCATCTTCACGGTGATCCCGTCGACCTCCAGCCGCCGCCGCGCGACGCTGCGCTGAAACGTCTCGAAGGGAACCAGCACCGCCGCATCGCGCAGGTTCCCGACCAGGCCCCCCTGCGCTTCCAGCACGCCGATGACCCGGAACCCGTGCCCGCCCGCCCGGATGCGTTTGCCGATCGGCGATGTCGTGGGGAAGAGTCGCTCGGCGATCTGGGCGCCGATGACGGCGACGGGGAGGGCCTGCTGGTCATCGATCGGCGTAAGGCCCCGCCCATCCACCACCTTCCACCCCTGGACCGCCTCGTACTCCGGCGACCCCCCGATCACACGGACATTGCGCCGCTCGTACTGCCCGTAGCGCACCGAGCCCGCAAAATCCTGCGCGTAGTAAGCCAGGTAGCGTGCGTCGGGCGCCGCGGCCCGCACGACTTCCACGTCCTCCATGGTGAGTTCGGGATTGCGGCGCTGCCGGCGTCGCTCGGCCTCGTCGATGCGGCCCGTCTCCATCTGCGGGCGCCGGACGACCTCGAAGGTGTTCACGCCGAAGATCGAACTCGCGAAGTCGTCGCGCACATAGCTGTTCAAGCCCTCGACCATCGTGATCACCGCCATGAGGAAGGTGATCCCGATGCTGATGCCGAGGAGCGCGAAGAACGACTTCAGCTTCTGCGCCCGGACCTGTTGCAGCGAAAGGCGGATGCCCTCCCAGAATCTCATCGGCGGGGACTCGCGCTCCTAGCGGCCGTCATCGAGGGGCGGCGTGCGTGGGGGCGCCCACGGGTTCGAGATCGGACGCGGCGTTCCCGGGGCCGGAGGGGCGGCCTCGGGTGGCACGGGGTCCAGCGGAGCGGCCATCGGGGGCGGCGCCGGATCGGGCTCGGGTGCCGGATCGGGCTCGGGTGCCGGATCGGGCTCGGGTGCCGGTGTCGCCGACGGAGCTGGGTCCGGTGCCGGGGAGGGCTCGGGCTCCGGTGTCGGCGCCGGTGCGGGCTCCGGCTCGGCCCTCGGGCTCGCCGGGGGATCAGCCGCGACCGACGTTGCCGTGGGCTGCTTGAGGCCGCGCGCCAGGTAGTAGTCCACCGTCATCTGCGCCTCGACCTTGCCGTCGACGAGCGTGATCACGCGCTGGGACCGAGCCGCGATGTCGTATTCGTGCGTGACCATGATGATGGTCTGGCCGTTCTCGTGGAGCGTGTCAAAGACATCCATGATCTCCTCGGAGGTCGAGGAGTCGAGATTGCCGGTCGGCTCGTCCGCGAGGAGGATCGAGGGGTCGTTGACGAGGGCCCTCGCGATGGCCACGCGCTGCCGCTGACCGCCCGAAAGCTCGTTGGGCTTGTGGTCCATCCGGTCGGCCAACTGCACGATTTCGAGCGCGTGCGCCGCCCTCCGCTGTCGGTCCTTGCTGGATACCCCGGCGTAGATCAGCGGCAACTCGACATTGTGCAGCGCCGTCGCACGGGGCAGGAGGTTGAACGTCTGGAACACGAACCCGATCTCCCGGTTTCGAATTCGGGCCAGATCGTCGTCGCTCAGATCCTGGACGGCCTGCCCGTTGAGGACATACTCCCCGCCCGTCGGGGAGTCGAGGCACCCGATCATGTTCATGAGCGTCGACTTTCCGGAGCCCGAGGGTCCCATGATCGACACGTACTCGTTCCGGAGGATCTCGATGTCCACGCCCGCCAGCGCGTGCACCGTTTCCGTCCCCATCACGTAGTCCTTCCTGAGCTCGCGCGTGACGATGATCGACTTCATCTGTCCGTTTCCGCTCATCGTCCGTTCCCCCCGTTGGCCGCCTCTCCGTTGGCCGCCTCTCCGTTGGCCGCGGCGCCGCTCCCGCCGCTCCCGCGGTCGCCGTCGGCGGCGGCCCCGGCGTCCGGTCCGTCGATCCGGATCCGGCTTCCATCGAGGAGCTCGCGGATCGCCTGGAACGAGCCCGAAACGACCGTGGTGCCGAGCTCGATCCCGGACACGACCTCGAAGTAGTTCTCGCCGGCGATGCCGATTTCCACGGGCCGGAAGCGGACGATGTCGCCCTCCACGACGAAGACGCCCTCGATATCCCGGACCGCCTCGGAGCGCCGAGCGCTCGGCAGATTCTCGTTCGGGATCTCCTCGTATTCGTCCGCATCCATCAGCGTCAGCGACGTGATCGGAATGCTGGGCACCTGATCGCGGGTGTCCGTGATGACATCGGCCGTGGCCGACAGATCCGGCCTGATCCCTTCGGGTGGTGCGCGCAGTTCGATACGCACTTCGAAGTCGATCGCCTGGTTCGAGCTGCCGGTGGCACGGTTCAGCGGGACGATCGAACTGTTGCCGATCTCGGTGACCCTCCCCACGAAACGCCGGTTGGGGAAGGCGTCGATCTCCACGTAGGCGGAGTCGCCGATGGCGATATCGGGCACGTCCGTTTCATCCACCTCGATCACGGCTTCCATGACGGAGAGGTCCGCCACGGTGAGCAGCACGGTGCCCGGATTGTTCATCGTCCCGACGATCGCGGTCTCGCCGCGCTCGACGTTGAGCCGCGTGATCCGGCCCGACATCGGCGCCCGAATCGTGGTCTTCCCGAGCCGGTCACGTTCCTGGTCCAGGCTCGCGTCGGCCTGGTGGACCTGGTGCTCCGAGGCCTCCAGGAGCCGCCGCTGGACGTCGGCGTTCGTCGTCGCCTGCTCGACTTCCGCCTCGGTCACGAAGTCGGTCCCCCGCGCCTGCAACGCCGTGAGACGGTCCGCGTCCCGCTGCGCCTGCTGGTACGTCGCCTCCTGCTGGGCGAGGTTGGCCTCCGCCTGCGCGAGACCGGCCTCGGCCCGTTCCACGGCTGCCCTGAAGAGGGCTGGGTCGATCTGCAGCAGGAGGTCCCCCTCCTCCACGTCCTGCCCTTCCTCCACCGGGAGTTCGATGATCCGTCCGGCGACATCGGTGGTGATGTCCACGTGCGTCTTGGGCTCTATGTGGCCCGTCGCGGAAACGTCGTCGACGAGATCCCGCAGCCCGACCGCCTCCACGCGGACTTCGACGGCGTTACGCCCCTCCCGCTGCGTGGCGAGGTATCCCATGGTCGCGAGAAGTACAACGACGACGACCGCGATGATCGCTTTCTTCATCCTTCACAAGAACCTTTATTTCGAGACTCGGCGGGCTGTGCGGGGAGACCGCTTGTCCCGCGCCCGGGGGTACATCATCGCTACGTCACGGGTACGTCAGTGCGACGCGAGCGGTTTCACCCGCACTCTCCGCCCATTCCGTCTCCGCGCGCGGCCGACGACGCTCAGGGGAAAATCATCCGGCCAGTCCGGCGAGGAGACCCGCGAACATCGCGAGGGCCGCCACGAAGATCAGGTAGAGCGCGAGCAGATACGTCGTGCCCGCCGCCACGGACCGTCCCGGATAGAAACGGCTCACGGCCACCCCGAGCACCCCGCACGTCCAAACAGAGAAGATGTTGATTCCGTTTAGGAACCTGCCGATGAACCCCTCCATTTCGGGAAGGAAGAGACCGGGCGTGAGGGTCGTCATCTCGGCGCCGACCGCCATCAGGCCGATGGAGACGATACCCCCCGCCGTGTAGATGTACATGGCGTGCGCGGTCGCGCTGAACAGCTGCTTGAAGCTGGCTTCGCCGCCCATGATGACGTTGAACGCCACCAGCAGGAGTCCCGCGATGATCGAGAGCAGGATCGGAGTCGCGATGACCGCGCCCGCGAAGACCCCGATTGCTCCCGGCGAAACGGCTGCGTCGACCTGCTGCTCCAGAACCGCAGGGTCGGTTCCCGCCGGCACGAAGTCGGCGATCCGGGCCTCCGCCGCCCGCCGCAGTACCTCTTCCGGGACGATGACCGGCGTCAGGAACTGAAGCGCGATGCTAAGGCCGACGAGCCCAAGGATGGCGCCCAGCCAGGCAGGCCGGCGGCGCAGGGCGTCGAACAGCTTCGCCGGCGAGACGAAGACCTGCACGATGCGCGCGGGAAGGGAGGGGATCGCTTGCTCCTCCGCCGATGCATCGGACGATTCCGGATTGTGTTCCATCTTCTCCTCCAGTTGTCTCAGCCCCCGGCCGGTGCGCGCACGGCCTCGCGTCCCCCGGCGTCCAGGACTCGGAGCAGCCGGTCGTCCGCGTCGAGCCATACCCGGTGCCGGGCGCCTTCGATGTCCACGTCGTAACGGGTTCCGTCCACCGACTGTTCGCCGAGCGAAACCCGCTCCTGCGTCTCTTCCGTGAGCCGCACGGTCACGATCCGGCCGTCCAGGGGCAGAATCGCCTTCAAGCGCCCGTCCGGCGCTTCGCGTAACGCGCGCACGAGGACGAGATAATGGTGCGCCACCCCGGGCTCGAAAATCGCGGCCGCATCCTGGACCGGGTACTCCTTCCAGCGCTCGCCCTCCGGGGTCGCGAAGTGGAAGCGGACCCGGTCGGGGAAGCGCTCCCCGCTGACGAGAGCCGATACCCCCTCGCGAATCTCGTATTTCACCGGCAGCAGTTCGGGATCCATCTGGAGCCGCACCTGCCAGGCGGTTCGCTGCAACATCTCGACGCTGGCGAAGGCGTTCACCGTGGATCCGGTCTGCCAGACCCGGAAGCGTTCCGTCCCCACGCGGCGCCCCGCTTCGCGCAGATAGAGGTGGCCCGCGTCGAGTTCCTGCGCGCTCATCGGGACAGGAGCCGGCAGATGCGCGAACAGCGGACTCAGCACGAGTACGGCAAGCGCCCGCGTTTTCCCCGACGATCTCATGCTCTGCCCCACTCGTCCGCCTCGTTCGCAGCCCGTTTGAGGACCGGTTGATACCGGCGCCGATCCTTGACTCACGCGGAAGTTACAAGGCTGTGCGGACGGGAGCGACGAAGAATGCCGAAGTGGGTGGGGTCGGCCTCGGTCATGTCGGCCGCGGTGATGGGGCTCGACGTGCGCCCCGTGAGTGTCGAGGTGTCGCTGATCAAGGGGACGCCGATCATACAGATCGTGGGTCTCGCCCAGAGCGCCGTCCGCGAGGGCCGGGAGCGTATCCGGGCTGCAGCGGCGCAGCTGGGCCTTCACGTTCCCGGGCTGCGCATCACGGTGAATCTGGCGCCGGCGGATCTTCCCAAGACCGGGGCCGCGCTGGACCTGCCGATCATGCTCGGGATCCTGTGCGCCAAGGGGGATCTCCCACAGGATGCCCTGGAGGGGACGCTGGCGGTGGGCGAACTCGGGCTCGACGGTTCGCTGCGCTCCATCCGAGGGGCCCTTCCGATCGCCCTCTTCGCGGCCGCGAATTCCGGTGTCGAGCGCCTTCTGCTGCCGGCCGCGAACCTGCGGGAAGCGTCGGCTGCGGAAGGGATCGCGCTGGGCGGTTCGGAGTCGCTGACCCATATCCTCGCCGCGCTGAACGGCGAAGTCCGGTTGCGCGGTCCCGCGGCGCTGCTGTCCCCCGCCGTTCAAACGGGGAACGGCAGGCCGGCGGACGGCGGGTTCGACCTGTCGGCCGTAAAGGGGCAGGCGGTCGCCAAGCGGGCGCTGGAGATCGCGGCCGCCGGAGGGCATAACCTCCTCCTCTCGGGCTGCCCGGGCGCCGGAAAGACGAGTCTCGCGCGCTGCCTCCCCGGTCTCCTCCCGGAACTCGACGTCAGGGAGGCGGTGGATGTGACGGCGATCCACAGCGTCGCCGGTCTCCTCGCCGATGGCTCGGGGCTCAAGCGGACCCGGCCCTTCCGCGCGCCGCACCATTCCATCAGCGAGGCCGGGCTCATCGGCGGCGGGAGCCGTCCGCGCCCCGGCGAGGCGTCGCTCGCGCATCACGGCGTGCTCTTCCTCGATGAACTCCCGGAGTTCGGACGCCGCACGCTGGAGGCCCTGCGCCAGCCGGTCGAGGAGGGGCAGGTGCGGATCGTCCGCGCCGCGGGGTCGGCGAGCTTTCCCGCCGAGTTCACGCTCGTGGCCGCGATGAACCCGTGCCCGTGCGGCTTCCTGGGCACGCCGGGTCGCTGCCGCTGTCCCGAGGAAACCGTGCGGCGCTATCGCCGGCGCGTCAGCGGACCCCTTCTCGACCGGATCGACATGCTGGTCGACGTCCCGGCCGTACGCTGGGACGAACTCGCGGATACGTCTTCCGGCGAGACGAGCGCGGTGGTGCGGGCCCGGGTCTCGGGGGCCCGCGCCCGCGCCGCCCGCCGCCACGGAACGACGAACGCGCGCATCCCGCCGGTTCGTCTCGAGGGGGTGTGCCAGGTCGACCGGGGGGGCCGCTCGCTCCTCAGGAAGGCCGTGACGCATCTCGGCCTGACGGCACGCGGTTACCACCGCGCGCTCCGCGTTTCGCGGACCATCGCGGACCTGGCGGGGCGGGTCCGAATATCCGAGGAGCATGTCGCCGAGGCGATTCGTTTCCGCGGATCCCTTTAGCACAGCGCCCAGGGCAGCGCGTCTAGCGGAGCGCGGCGGCCGGGAGTTCGGAGCAGAGGCCGGCTTCCACGGGCTCGGAGGCGGGAACGTCCCCCCTCCCGAGTGCGAGAAAGTTCCCGAGCAGCCGGTGTCCCCCCGCCGTCAGTACGGCTTCCGGATGGAACTGCACGCCCCACACCGGCCACGACACGTGTTCGAGGGCCATGACTTCGCCCTCCTCCGTGCGGGCCGTGACCCGGAGTCCGGTTCCCGACGCCCTGGAATCCACGACCAGCGAATGGTAGCGCGTGACTTCGAGCGGCGAGGGCAGACCCGCGAAAAGGCCGCGCCCCTCGTGCCGGATCGCCGACAGGCGGCCGTGCATCGGACGCGAGGCCCGGACGACGCGTCCCCCGGTCGCCGCGGCGATACACTGGTGCCCGAGGCAGACGCCGAGAATCGGGATCTCCGCGCCCACCGCCCGGATCACGTCGACAGAAGCGCCGGCTTCGGCCGGCGTGCAGGGACCGGGCGAGATGACGATGTGCGAGAAACCTTCATCTCCCAGAGTCGCCGGATCGACGTCATCGTTGCGCCGCACCTGCACGGTCTCCCCAAGTTCCTCGAGATAGCGTGCGAGGTTGAAGGCGAACGAATCGTAGTTGTCGATGAGGAGGATCATGGCAGCCGCAGGATATGTCTCCCCCGACGTTCGGTCGAGGCTCTTCGTGGCCGTCCTCTTCCCCCCCGCGATCCGCGAGGACCTGGCCCGCGCGACGCGGACCCTGCGGGCACTGGAGGGCGTGCGGCCGGTGCGCACAGAGCAACTGCACCTCACGCTGCGCTTCATCGGGGAAGTCGACGGCGGCCTCGGGACGCCGCTCGCACAAGAGATCGCCGCCGCCGTCGCGGAGCGGCCGTGCTTCCCGATCCGGCTGCGCGCCGCCGGCGTCTTTCCCTCCCACCGGCGCGCGCGTGTCCTGTGGGCAGGCGTCGAGGAAACTCCCACCCTCGCGGCATTGCAACGGGCCGTGGAAGAGGCCGTGGTCCGCGTCGGCGTGGCCCCCGACCCGCGCCCCTTCCGTCCGCACGTGACGGTGGGGCGAATCCGTCGCCCCGCGCCGCCCGTAGGTCTGGCGGGCGCCGTCGCGGGTGTCCGCTTCGAGGCCACCGTGGATGTCCGGCGCGTGTCCCTGATGCGGAGCGAACTTCTGCCCCGCGGCGCGAGGCACACCGAAATCGCCGCCTGCCGGCTGGCTGGCGGCCCCGGTGACGCCTCCCGCTGACAGACGTGCTAGTGTTGTCGCAGACAACTTTCCCCGATTCCGGTCGGAGGCGGTCGACATGGGTATCTTCCGGAGGCTCTTCACAGGTCTCGGCTTTCTCACCTTCCTGCTGATTCTGCTGGTCGCCGGCTGGATCTTCCGGGAAGACATCGAGGCGTGGCTCGGGAACGTCGGCGCGGATGAGATCGTCGTCGTCGATTCCGCCCCCGCATTCGGTCCCGAGGCGGCGGCCCAGGTGGACACGGCCCTGCAGGCCTTGGCGGGCGGCGGCGGTACGGCCGAGACGCGGTTTACGGAGACGGAACTGCAGAGCTACGTACGCTACGAGCTGACCCCCCGCCTGCCGGCCGGGGTCGGAGAGCCCGCCGTCGAACTGCGCGACTCGACCGTTGCCTTCTCCGTCATGCTCGACTTCACGCAGCTCCCGATCGCCGCGGACGCGGCGGCGACCCTGACGAGGATGCTCGGGGATTCCGCCCGGGTCGCGGGAGAGGTCCTCCCGGAGGTGGGGGAGATCGGCGAGGGGCGCCTCCATCTCGTGAGTCTCCAGGCCGGCGTCCTCCCGGTGCCCCCGATGTTGCTCGGCATGGCCGCGCAGCAACTGGGGTTGCGTGCGGACGGACGAACCGTGCTCTTCGACATCCCCGAGACCGTCGTCGAAGTCCGGGTGGAGAACGAGCAGATCGTCCTCCTCATGGATCGTGAATAGCCGTTCGCAACCCGGCGGGCGGTTCGCCCTGAACCCCGAAAAACGGAGTCTCTCCGGTAATGGCTGAGAAGTTCCTCAACTACATAGCGGGCGAGTGGGTCGAGCCCGCCAGCGGCGCATACATCGAGAACCGGAACCCGGCGCGCACGTCGGACCTCATTGGCCTCTTCCCGGACACGGGCGCGGCGGAACTGGACGCCGCCGTGGCCTCCGCGCAGCGCGGCTTCGAGGAGTGGTCCCGGACGCCGGCCCCCGAACGGGGGCTCGTGCTCAAGAAGGCGGGGGACCTGCTAACGGAGCACAAGGAAGACCTCGCCCGCACGGCCACCCGCGAGATGGGCAAGGTGCTCGACGAGACGCGCGGCGACGTGCAGGAGGCCATCGACACGGCGTACTACGCGGCGGTCGAGGGCCGGCGACTCTTCGGACGCACGGCGCCCTCCGAGCTGCGGAGCAAGTGGGCGATGTCGTTCCGGCGTCCCATCGGCGTCTTCGGGATCATCACCCCCTTCAACTTCCCGGTCGCGGTTCCGAGCTGGAAGATCTTTCCCGCGCTGCTGTGCGGGAACAGCATCATCTACAAGCCCTCGGAGGATGTCCCCCACAGCGCGCACCGTTTCGTCGAGATTCTGCTCGAGTCCGGCTTGCCGCCCGAGTGCGTGCAGTTGGTGCACGGCCGGGGCGAGACGATCGGGCAGGCCATCGTCGAACACCCCGGTGTCCCGGGTCTCTCCTTCACCGGATCCACCGGGACCGGCAGCCGGATCGGCGAGATCGCGGGGCGCATGCACAAGCGGCTTTCCCTCGAGATGGGCGGAAAGAACGCACAGATCGTCATGTCGGACGCCGACCTCGACCTCGCTCTCGAGGGTGTGCTGTGGGGCGCCTTCGGCACGACGGGGCAGCGCTGCACCGCGACGAGCCGCCTCCTCCTGCAGAGCGACATTCACGACGAATTCGTGGAACGGCTGTGCTACGAAGCCCGCTCGCTCCGCCTCGGCGACGGACTGGAGGCCGGCGTCGACGTGGGTCCGCTCATCCACGAAGCCGCCCGCGAGAAGTGCGAACGCTACCTCGCGATCGCCCGTGATGAGGGGGCCACAGTCGCGACCGGGGGCGGACGCCCGGGTGAGAGCGGTCTCGCCGGCGGCTGGTTCTTCGAGCCGACGGTCCTCGCGGGCGTCGAGAGAGGACACCGGGCCGCGTGCGAGGAGATTTTCGGCCCCGTGCTCTCCGTGATCCGCTTCGACACGATCGAGGAAGCCTTCGAGATCAACAACGAGGTCCCGTACGGGCTGTCTTCCTCGATCTATACGCAGGATGTGTCCGCTTCCTTCCGTGCCGTGGAGGAACTCGACAACGGGATCACCTACGTGAACGCGCCCACCATCGGAGCGGAGGCCCACCTCCCATTCGGCGGCGTGAAGAGCACGGGGAACGGACACCGCGAGGGCGGGTGGGAAGTGTACGAGTTCTACACGGAAACGAAGGTGGCGTACGTCGACTACAGCGGGACACTGCAGCGCGCGCAGATCGATGTCGACTGGTGAAACGCGGCGGTGAGACCGCGTTGAGATCTACGCGTACCTCATTAGGTGTGGGGCCGGATGCGGCGCCCGACGCGGGAGCGCCGGCCACCGGTCTGCCGAACCGGGAGGGGTGGAATGGAGGAACGACCGGCTGAGAGAGCTGATTCCGAGACGGAAGAAAGGGTGGAGGAGGGCGCCGGGCGCCGCAGAGTTCGCAGGTTTCGGGCTCCGACGACCCGGGCCCGCCGCGGTCGTGACGGGTCCGTCGGACGATGGATGTGGGAGTGGACGAAGTCGATTTTCATCGCCCTCATCCTGTTTCTCTTCATCCGTACCTTCGTGGTCGAGGCTTTCCAGATCCCGACCGCGTCCATGGAGAACACACTCCTGATCGGAGACTTCCTCCTCGTCAACAAGATGGTGTACGGGGCCGAGATTCCCGGTACCGACCTCGAGTTTCCCGCGTTCGGCGAGCCGTCCCGCGGGGACGTCGTCGTGTTCGAGCCGCCCGAGTCCGCCGCACAACCCCCGCGCACGAACTACGTGAAGCGGATCGTCGGCATGCCCGGCGATACGCTGCGCATGCGCCGGGCGCGGCTCTCCGTGAACGGCCTTCCGTTCGAGGAGCCCTATGTGAAGGCCACTTCGAACTTTCCCGACGCCCCCAGCCCGAAGTTCGCCTGGCAGCGCCGGTTCCTGACCGATGGGGCGCGCCGCGCCGGATACGTGACGACGCGAAACAACTGGGGCCCCCTCGTGGTGCCGGAGGACAGCTACTTCGTCATGGGCGACAACCGGTCCAACTCCGAGGATTCGCGTTACTGGGGCTTCGTGCCCAGGGATGCGATCCGGGGAAGACCCTTCCTGGTGTACTACTCGTACGATCGCGCACCGAGGGGCCCATGGGCCTGGCTCACCGAGATCCGCTGGGGCCGAATACTGCGCGGCGTCGACTGAGGTCGACGGGGAATGGTCCGCATATTCGAACGCTACCTGGCGGACATCGGTCGCGAAGGCCTGCTCGGACCGGAAGATGAGGTGGAACTGGCGCGGCGGTGTCGGGCCGGCGATGAGACGGCGCGACGGCGGCTCGTAAGCGCGAATCTCCGCTTCGTCGTGTCGGTCGCGCGTTACTACCGGGGGCGCGGCGTCCCGCTGGCCGACCTGGTGAATGAAGGAAACCTCGGGCTCGTGCGCGCCGCGGACCGCTTCGATCCGGAGCGCGGCGTCCGTTTCATCAGCTACGCGCACTACTGGGTGCGGCGGGCGATGACGCAGGCCATCGCCGACGACGATGACCGCCGCCTGTCCGGCGAATTCGTCCCGCACCGCTTCTCACTCGACGAAATAGCCCCGGGCGGTGCCTGCACCTTCGAGGAGCTGCTGCCCGACGAGCAGACGCCCGAGCCCGGGGCCGGAGTGATTCGGGAACGGCTGCGCGAGGCCATCGAGGCGAGCCTGGCCGACCTCCCGCCGCTCGAATCGGAGGTGGTGCGCCGCTACTTCGGTCTCGGTTTCGAGGGACCGCAGACGTTGACCGAGATCTCGCGGGCGCTCGACGTGTCCCGCGAACGGACTCGCCACCTCAGGGAGCGCGGCCTTGCGCGGCTGCGCGCGGGCGCCGAACGGTCCGGACTCGTTCGTTTCGTCAATGATGGTGCACCCCGGGCCGGAACCGCCCGCCGCCGCTCCGCCCCGCCCGTGCGTCCCGTCCGTGGACGCGCAGATGCGCCCTCACGTACGATTGACTTCATGCAGGACGCTGAATAGCTTCACGGGCTATCATTTTCACGCGCTCGGCATCCGTCCCGCCGGGCGGTTTTTTTGAGGTGGGCAGAACGAATGAAGACGTACTCGGTGAAGGCGGGAGAGATCGAACGGGACTGGTACGTGGTCGATGCCGCGGACCAGGTGCTCGGCCGTCTCGCGACCCGGATCGCGACCGTCCTTCGCGGAAAGCACAAGCCGATCTACAGCACGCACCTCGACACCGGCGACTATGTCGTGGTGGTCAACGCGGAGCGTGTGCGGCTGACCGGGAACAAGGCGGATCAGAAGGAATACTTCCGGCATTCCGGCTACATGGGCGGGGAGCGCTTCATCCCCTTCCGGCGCATGCTCAACCGACACCCCGACCGGGTGATCAAGCTTGCCGTGAAGGGCATGCTGCCGAAGAACACGCTCGGCCGGCAGATGCTCGGAAAACTGAGAGTGTACGCGGGGCCGGAGCATCCGCACGCGCCCCAGCGCCCCCGCCCCTTCGAGACCATCTCGGAGTAGCGGGAGAGCGCGGGGACTGCCAGGGAGACGAGAGTTGGCGGAAACGGAACAGGTCCAGTCGGTCGGACGTCGGAAGAAGTCGGTGTCGCGCATCACGATGAAGCGTGGCGTGGGCCTCGTGAAGGTGAACGGCCGACCGTTCGAAGAGTATTTCACGATCCCGCGGCACCGTTCGCTCGTCGCGGCGCCCCTCGATGTCACGGGGGCTCGGACGTCGTACGACATCGCCGTCCGGGTTCGCGGTGGTGGAGTCACCGGCCAGGCGGAGGCCACGCGCCTGGGCATCGCGCGCGCCCTCGTCGCGATGGATGAGGACCGCCGGCGCACGCTGCGGTCGCACGGCATGCTGACCCGCGATCCCCGCATCGTCGAGCGGAAGAAGCCGGGTCGTCCCAAGGCGCGCAAGCGCTTCCAGTTCTCCAAACGATAGCGGGAAGGCGGAAAGCCGAACGCATGGGCGTCGAGTTGCAGGACCTCTTGAAGGCGGGCGTACACTTCGGGCACCAGACACATCGCTGGAACCCGAAGATGCGGAAATACATCTTCGCCGAGTGCGGCGGGATCTACCTCATCGATCTCAAGAAGACGCAGCGGGAACTCGAACGGGCACACGAACTCGTGCGCCAGACGATCGTCGCGGGCAAGTCCGTGCTCTTCGTGTGCACCAAGCCGCAGCTCGCCCGCGTCGTGCGGGGGGAGGCCGAGCGCTGCGGGTCCTTCTACGTCACGGAACGGTGGCTGGGCGGGATGCTCACCAACTTCCAGACGATCAAGAAGAACATCGCGCGCCTGAAGGAACTCGAGCGGGGCGTCGAGGAGGGGGCGTTCGAGTTCTACACGAAGAAGGAGCGGCTGCTCCTCGAGCGGGAGCGCCAGAAGCTCGATCGTTATCTGTCCGGCATCAAGGAAATGACGAAGCTGCCGGGGCTCGTGTTCGTGGTGGATTCCACCCGCGAAGACATCGCGGTGCGCGAGGCGAACCGCCTCGGCATCCCGGTCGTCGCGATCGCGGACACGAATGCGGATCCGGATCTCCTCACGATCGCCATCGCGGGTAACGATGACGCGATTCGCTCGGTTTCCCTGATCACACGCTCGGTGGCGGATGTCGTGGAGGCGTCGCGCCGCGAGATTCCCGAGGCCGGAAAAGAAGAAGCCGAGTCGCAGGCGTACACGTATTCGAGCGACGCCGGAGGGGTTGCCGACGCCGCCGGGAGTTCGCGACGCCGGAGGCCGAGGCGAAAGCCGCGTCCCGAGGTCATCGCACAGCGATTGCACCACCCGGCCGTGATTGAGAGCGCCGACGGAGGAGCCGAGACGGCGGAGAGTGACGCCAAGGCCGAGACGGTTGAGAGTGATGCGAAGGCCGAAACGGCCGACAACCCGGAGCCCGCGGCGGACGCCGGATCGGAGGGTGCCGAAGCGGCAGTCGTCGCAGAGGTGGAGTCAGAAGAGAAGTGACCGCCAGGGGCCACTTCGGTGGCCCTTTTTTTTGGGAAGGAGACATGGAGACAATGACGCAGATCACGGCCGGGGCGGTGAAGGCTCTCCGCGACCGGACAGGCGCCGGGATGATGGACTGCAAGCGCGCGCTCATCGAATCGGAGGGGGACACGGAGCGGGCTATCGACCTGCTCAGGAAGGCGGGCGCGGCCAAGGCGGCGAAGCGCGAGGCCCGCGCGGTGTCGGAGGGCACGATCCGCATCGAGATACGCGACGGGTCCGCCTCGATGGTCGAGGTGCTGAGCGAGACGGACTTCGTCGCGCGCAGTGAGGCGTTCGAGGGCTTCTCGCGGGATCTGGCGGACCGGCTGCACGACCTCCCGGTGCAGGACGGGGAGACGGTGCAGGGCGATGCGCTGCTTCAGATCCAGGGCGGAGACGCGATCGAGGGCCGCCTCAACGAACTGCGGGTCCAGGTCGGAGAGAACGTCCAGGTGGGACGCGCCGTGCGCTATGACCTCGGTGAGAACGGGGCCTTCGCGTCGTACGTCCACTTCGGGAATCGCATCGGCGTGCTGGTGGAGGTGTCGGATTCCGGGGACGCGGCGATCGAGGCGGCGCGCGGGATCGCGATGCACGCCGCGGCCACGAATCCCCGGGGCGTGTCGCCCCACGACATTCCGGAGGAAGAGGTCGAACGCGAGCGGAAGCTCCTGACCGAACAGGCGCTGGAGCAGGGCAAGCCGGCCTCGATCACGGAGAAGATCGTGGAGGGCCGCATGCGCAAGTTCTTTGAGGAGAACGCGCTCCTGTGGCAGGCCTACGTGCGGGACCCGGATATGAAGGTGAGCGACGTCCTGCGCGAGGCGGGAGAAGACCTGGCGGTTCGGCGGTTCGTCCGCTTCGAGGTGGGCGGCTGAGTTTCGAGCGGGCTTCCGGGGGCGCGGGCGATCTGAAGTATCGCCGCGCCCTCGTGAAGCTATCCGGCGAGTCGCTCGCCGGGACCCGGGGCTTCGGGATCGACCCACCGGTCATCGAGGAACTCACGCAGGAAATCCGTCACGTCCACGCGAGCGGCGTGAGCCTCGGACTCGTCGTGGGTGGCGGGAACATCATGCGCGGCACGGTGGCCAGCGCGCGCGGCATGGATCGAGTCAGCGCGGACTATATGGGCATGCTGGCGACCGTGATCAACGCGATGGCGCTTCAGGACATGCTCGAACAGTCCGGCGTGGAGACGCGGGTCATGTCGGCCATCCGCATGGAGGCACTCGCGGAGCCCTACATCCGGCGCCGGGCTCTGCGCCACCTCGAGAAGGGAAGGGTCGTGATCTTCGCCGGAGGTACGGGAAACCCGTATTTTTCCACCGATACGGCGGCCGTGCTCCGGGCGATCGAGATGGAAGCCGACGTGATCATGAAGGCGACGCGGGTCGACGGCGTTTACACGGCGGATCCGGAGATCGATCCGGAGGCCTCGCTCATCGACGAGATCGGCTATCTCGAGGTGATGACCCGTGAGCTCGGCGTCATGGACGCGGCGGCGATCTCGCTCTGCAAGGACAACTCGCTGCCCATCGTCGTCTTGAACATCAAGAGCCCGGGTGCAATCCTGGCAGCGTTACGAGGCGAGAGGATCGGGACGCTCGTAGCAGCGGCCGCACCCGAGTCTTGACGGATTCGCGAAGATCGGAGGGCACGGTGCCGGAGGAGACGCTGGACAACGCGGTCCTGGCGATGGAAAGCGCGATCGAGGCGATCGCTCGGGAATTCGCCACCGTACGTACGGGCAAGGCGACGACGGCAATTCTCGATGGCGTGAGGGTCGAGGCGTACGGCTCGATCGTGCAGTTGCGGCAGGTGGCCAACGTGAGCGCCCCCGAGCCGACGATGCTCCTGGTGCAGCCGTATGACCCGAACATCGCCGGCGACGTCGCGCGGGCGATCCAGAGCGGCGACCTGGGGCTCAACCCCTCGGTGGACGGAGCGGTCGTCCGCGTACCCGTGCCCCCGCTGACCGAGGAGCGCCGGCGCGAACTGGTCAAGATCCTGCACCGGATGGCGGAGGAGGGGAGGGTGTCGATCCGGCGCGCGAGGCACGAGGCACGCGACCAGCTTCTGAAGATGCAGCGGGAGGGAGAGGTCGGGGAGGACATCTGCCGCCGCACGATGGCCGAAGTACAGTCGCAGACCGACGAGTACGTCGCGAAGATCGATGAGATGCTGGTGCGGAGGGAAGCGGAGGTGATGGAGGTTTGAGCAGGCCCACGGATGTGGCCGGTGCCCTGCGGGCATACGTAAGGGGGCGGGATCGCGTCTGGGAGCACGGGCGCAAACTCGGCCCATCCGGGACCCCCTCCGGGGATCCCCCCGCCGACTCCCCACCGGAGGTCGCGTTCGGCCAGTTGCCGGAGGAGCCGAAGTTCGGGGTTTCCGTGGCCGAGGAACTGGACTTCCGGCGCGGTCCGGCGGCCTGGCGCGACAGCCCAACGCAAGGAGAGTCCTGACGCTCCGCGCCCAGGCCCCGCCAAGTGCGGGCACCGGCGTGGAGGCGCGCCTGCGGCGTGTGCTCCAGGCGGCTCCGGAGCTGTTGCCGCGAGGCTCGTCCGTCCTCGTGGCCTTCTCCGGCGGATCCGACTCGCTCGCGCTCCTGCACCTCCTCCTTTCGCTGGGTGAGTCCTGGCCGCTGAAGCTGGGCGCGGCCCACTTCGACCACGGCCTCCACCCGGAAAGCACCACAGGGGCCGCGCGGGCAGCGGAACTCTGCCGCCGGGCGGGCGTGCCCTGCGAGGTGGGCCGAGCCGACGGCCTCGAGGGTGGCCAGGCGGACTGGCGGGCGGCCCGGTATGCGTTCCTCGCCGAGTCGCGGCGCCGAACCGGGGCCGATCGGGTTGCCCTCGCGCACCACCGCGACGATCACGTGGAAACGGTCCTGCTGAACCTCCTGCGTGGTCCCGGATTCCGCGGCCTGGCCGGTATCCCGGCGCGGCGCGGAGTGTTTGTGCGACCACTGCTCGGCTTCGGACGAGGGGAGCTGCGGGACTACCTGCGGGCTGCGGGACGGGAGTGGGTGGAGGACCCCGCGAACCGAAATCCCCGCTACCGGCGCTCGCGGGTGCGGTACGGGCTTCTCCCGTCGCTGGCCAAACCGGATCCCGCCGTCCGACGACTGTTGGCGGAACTCGGCCGGAATGCTCTCGTCGCGGAGGGCGGACTGGAGGCGCGCGCCCGGCGGCTCCTCGCCGCCGCGGAATACCGGGAATACGCCGGCGGGGTGCAAATTGCCCGGTCTGCACTGCTGGGGTATGATCGGGCCGCTCGCGGACGCATGTTGCGGAGGGTCGCCCGGGACATGGGTTTTCTGCTGTCCCGGCGCGGGACCCGGGCGGGCGCCGCCTTCATCGGCATGGGAGAGAGCGGGCATGGAGTGGACATCGCGGCTGGTCTGCGGGTCGAACGGGAGTTCGACCGGATCCACGTACGGAGCATGCGGAATGTGCCGCCCGACCGCGAGCTCGACATCGACCGGGCGGGGGCGGCGAGAGCCGGGCGAGCGCCGATCCGCCTCGGCGGAAGCGAATACGAGGTTCGCTGGGGTGCCCTCGAGGGCACGGAACGCTGGGCGTCGGCTTTCCCCGCCGACGAGGTCCGGTTTCCGATCCGTGTACGGGGGCCGCAGCCCGGCGACCGGATCCGCACGGCCGCCGGGTCGCGCAAGGTCACGAAGCTGCTGATGGAGCGCCGCGTGCCGGCCGCGGATCGCGCGAGCGTGCCGGTCGTCGAGGACGCCGACCGGAGAGTGCTGTGGGTGGCCGGACACTCCCGGTCGGTTCTCGAACCCTCCGACCCCGAGGGAACATGGCTCGCCATGGGAGTCCATTGGCTTCACTGAGTGCCGAGACCGGCGCGATGACGACTGCGGAACGCGAGTTCACGGAGTACACCGGGGGCGAGCCTCTCGGACGCATCGTCTATTCCGCGTCGGAGATCGCCGAACGCGTTGCCGACATGGGGGCGGAGATCGCCGGCGCATACCCGCCGGACGCCGACGTCCTGCTGCTCGGGCTGCTCAAGGGTTCGTTCGTGTTCCTCGGCGATCTGGTTCGCCAGATCCGGCGGCCGCTCCAGGTCGACTTCCTCGTCGCCTCGAGCTACGGCAAGGGCACGGAGAGTTCGGGTATCGTGGAACTGCTCTATGACCCGCGGGCTCCGATGGCCGGCCGGCATGTCATCGTCGTCGAAGACATCGTGGACAGCGGTACGACGCTGAATCAGCTGTGTGGCGCGCTCGCCGAGCGGGGCCTCGCCTCCCTCGAGATCTGCGCGCTCCTGCACAAACGCATTGCGCCGGACCTCGAGTGGGAGCCCCGGTGGGTTGGCTTCGATGCACCAAATGAGTTCCTTGTGGGGTATGGGTTGGATCACGCGGAGGATTTTCGTCACCTTCCGTTTATCGCGTGCCCCCGTACGTGAGCCGTACGGGAGGCAGCCGCAGGCGAGAAACAAGAGCCGGAACAGGTCGGAATAGATCAAAATGAGACAAGACCAGCCGCAGAGGCCGGACAAGAGCGATTCCTCGAGCCGCATGAATCGATGGCTCAGGACCGCGTCGTTCTGGGCCCTGCTGATTCTGATTCCCGTCGCCCTCCTCCAGTTCATGGGGGGCGCCCGCGAGGGCAGGGAGACGTTGACTTACACGCAGTTCCGCCAGCAGATCATGCAGGGGAACATCGCGTCGATCCAGGTGCGCCTCGGGACCGGCGAAGTGGAGGGCGAGCTGAGGAGTGTGATTACCGTCGAAGAGACGGAGATCGCGAACTTCCATCTCCTGCTGCCGACGCGGGAGATCGGCGACGAACTGATGGGCGAACTCCTCGCCGCCGACATCGAAATCGAAACGCTTCCCGCGCGCAGCAACTGGCTGAACGTCTTCATCTCCATCCTTCCCTGGATCTTCATCATCGGGCTCTGGCTCTTCGTCTTCCGGCAGATGCAGGCCGGGGGATCGCGGGCATTCAGCTTCGGGAAGTCCAAGGCCCGGCTCCTGAGCGGGGACACGCCGAAGATCACCTTCGCCGACGTCGCGGGGTGTGATGAAGCGAAGGACGAACTGCAGGAGATCATCGAGTTCCTCAAGGATCCGCGGAAGTTCTCGCGCCTGGGCGGGCGCCTGCCGAAGGGCGCGCTGCTCGTCGGACCGCCGGGGACCGGAAAGACGCTCCTCGCCAGAGCCGTGGCGGGGGAGGCGGGGCGTCCGTTCTTCTCGATGTCCGGCTCCGACTTCGTGGAGATGTTCGTCGGCGTGGGAGCCTCCCGCGTCCGCGACCTGTTCGAGCAGGGGAAGGCGCAGGCGCCCTGCATCATCTTCATCGACGAGATCGATGCGGTCGGCCGCCACCGCGGGGCCGGTCTCGGCGGCGGGCACGACGAACGGGAACAGACTCTGAACCAGCTGCTCGTCGAGATGGACGGGTTCGAGTCGAACGAAGGCGTCATCCTCCTCGCGGCGACGAACCGGCCGGACGTGCTCGATCCGGCGCTCCTGCGTCCGGGTCGCTTCGACCGCCAGATCGTCGTGGACAACCCGGACATCAAGGGGCGCGAGGGGATCTTTCAGGTGCACACGCAGGACATCCCGCTCGCCGAGGACGTCGACCTCGCGGTCCTGGCCAAGGGAACCCCCGGACTGTCGGGCGCGGACATCGAGAACGTCGTGAACGAGGCCGCGCTCATCGCGGCCCGGGACGACAAGGATCGCGTCTACATGGAGGAGTTCGAGCGGGCCAAGGACAAGGTCATGCTCGGCACCGAGCGGCGCAGCATGGTCATCTCGGACGAGGAGCGCCGCGTCACGGCCTACCACGAGGGGGGGCATGCCGTGGTCGCCCTCCGCGTCCCGGGCCTGGATCCGCTCCACAAGGTGACGATCGTCCCGCGCGGGCGTGCCCTCGGGATCACGGCTTCGCTCCCCGAGGAGGACCGCCACAACTACACCAAGGAATGGCTCGAGGGCCAGCTCAAGATGCTCTTCGGCGGGCGCGTGGCCGAAGAGATGAAGTTCGGTGATGGCAAGATCACGACCGGCGCGGGCAACGACATCGAGCGGGCGACGGATCTTGCGCGCCGCATGGTCACCCAGTTCGGGATGTCGCCGGCCGTGGGCGCGATGACGGTCGGAGACCGGGAACAGGAGGTCTTCCTGGGGCGGGATCTCTCGCAGCGGCGCGAGGTCAGCGAGAAGACGGCCGAACTCGTGGACGGCGAGATCAAACGCATCCTCGACGAATCGTACGCCGAGACGCGTACCGTGCTCGAAAAGAACCAGGTGCTGCTCGAGGAAATCGCGGAGGCGTTGCTGGAGCGGGAGACCCTCGATGCGGAAGACATCAAGCTGCTCGAAGAGGGCAAGCCGTTGCCCGCCCTGGTTTCGGAACCTGTCCGGCCGGCGGCGGAGCCCGCCGCGGTCGAGCCGGCGCCGCAGCGCGAGCGCCCACTGGAGGGTGCGGGCGGCGAGCCCGCCCCGGCCCCGGCCTAGACCTCGGGGCGCGCGGGATGGGGCTCTCGACGGTCGGGCCGGCGCGCGCCTGGCGGGTTGGCGGTATCGAGATCTCACTCGAGTCGCCCGTGATCGCGGGCATACTGAACGTCACGCCCGACTCGTTCTCGGACGGCGGCCTGTTCGCGCGGCCTCGTGAGGCGATCGCGCGGGGTCGGCAGATCGCGGAAGAGGGAGCGGCGATCCTCGATGTCGGGGCGGAGTCCACCCGCCCGGGCGCCGATCCGGTGCCCGCGGACGAGGAATGGGCCCGGCTCGAGCCCGTGCTCCGCGGACTGCGTGACCTCCCGATCCCCATCTCCGTGGACACGTCCAGGCTCGAAGTCGCGGAGCGGGCGATCGATGCCGGCGCGGCCGCGATCAACGACGTGACGGCCCTGCGCGGCGATCCCGGGCTGGCCCATCTCGTGGCCCGGTCTGGCGTGGGGCTCGTCCTCATGCACATGCGCGGCACCCCCCGCACCATGCAACTCGACACCGCTTACGGCGATGTCGTGGCGGAGGTGCGGGGCGCCCTGGCCGCCGCGCGGCGCACGGCGCTCGATGCGGGTTGCGATCCGCAGCAGGTGGCGGTCGACCCGGGGCTCGGCTTCGGGAAGTCGGTGGATGGCAATCTCGAACTGCTGGCCCGCATAGACGAGATCGCGTCGCTCGGGGCGCCGCTGTGGGTCGGTCCCTCGCGCAAGTCCTTCCTCGGGGCCGTGCTGGGTGTCGGACCGGGCGAGCGCGCGACGGCCTCGGTGGCCGCCGGTCTTGCCGCCGCGCGGCGCGGCGCCGACGTGCTGCGGGTGCACGATGTCCGTGAGACGCGTCAGGCGCTCGACATCGAGGCTGCGATCAACGCCCGCCGCACGGGTTCTGCCGCTTCCGGCGGTCCGCCGCACGCCGGGGAAGGGTGGAGCGCGGCTGGAGGGCCGAGCTGATGGACGCATTCTGGAACTACGTGCGCCTGCTCCAGATCGATCTTCTCGACGCCTTCGAGATCACCGTCGTCGCGGTCCTCATCTACCGGGTGCTCATACTCTGGTCCGGCACGCGGGCGTTCCAGATGCTGTTCGGCCTCGTCCTCCTCGTCGCGGTATACGCGGCGGCGGGCTGGCTGAGCCTCGACCTCATCGAGTCGATCCTCTCCCAGGCCTTCACCTACGGCGCTTTCGCGCTCATCGTCGTCTTCCACCCCGAGTTGCGGAACGCGCTGGCCCGGATCGGGCGCAGCCGCGTCCTCAGCGTGCTCACGCGACTGCAGGAGCGGAGCGAGGCGGTCGCCGATGAGATCGCCAAAGCGGCGGCCGAGCTCTCCCGTACCCGTACGGGGGCGATCATCGCGATCGAACGCGAACTGTCCCTGGAGGAGTACATCGAGAAGACGGGCACGCGCCTCCGCGCCGATGTGTCGTCCAGCCTTCTCGAGTCGCTGTTCACGCCCAAGTCGCCTCTCCACGATGGAGCGGTCGTCGTGCGCGACGGGCAGATCGTCGCCGCAGGGGTCCACCTGCCCCTCACGCAGTATCCTCTCAGCGACCGAACGCTGGGGACGCGGCACCGGGCCACTCTCGGCCTCTCGGAGGAGACCGACGCGTACGTCGTCGTCGTGTCCGAGGAGACGAGCCAGATTTCGCTCGCCCGGCGCGGCGTTCTGCGCCGGAATCTGACCGCCCAGCAACTCCGGGACCACCTTGCCGCCGGGGTCGCGGCGCCTGAGCTGAGCCGTCCCGGCGCCGGTCCCGATGCGGAGTCGGCGGCTGGGCCGGACGGGAGCCATGACGTCGTCACAGCTCGTGACGGCGAGACGCCGCAAACCGTTTGACGGGGCTCCTTCCGTCCCCTAGACTTGCCAGCTAAGATCAGGCCAGGATTGGGCGACAAATCCCTCACGGGCAGGCGATATGAGCAATCAGTACGAGTTGCTGACGCTGTTCACCGATGGCGGGTTCATGATGTACCCGCTTATCCTCTGCTCTCTGATCGCCATCGGTGTGATGCTGGCCAAGGCCTGGACCCTGACGATCGCCCATCGCGACTCCAGGAGACTGCTCAACGAGATCGAGGACCTCGGGGTGAGCGGCCGCCTCGGCGAGGCGATCACGACGGCCGAAGAGACCCGGGGCCCCGTCGCCGCGATCCTCCTCGCCGGCCTGCGCCGACTGCGGGACCGCGGTAGCGAGGCGCGAACGGACGGGAAGGACATTCAGAAGGCGATCGCGACAACGGGCGTCATCGAACTCGACTTCCTCGAGCGCGGGCTCACGGTTCTCGGCACGATCGCCAACGTCGCCCCCATGCTGGGCTTCCTCGGCACGGTCATCGGGATGATTCTCGCCTTCCAGGCCATCGAGATCGCGGGGCAGGTCGAACCCGGGCTCGTCGCCGGCGGCATCAAGGTGGCGCTGATCACGACCGCCACCGGGCTCTCCATCGCGATCCCCGTCAACATCGGCTACAACTTCTTCGTCACCCGCATCGATCGTCTCATCCTCGATATGGAGGAAGGGGCGCAGGAAGTGCTCGGGCTGATCTGGGACCTCGAGGACCGGCGGGCGTAACGGGCAAGGCTTGACGGGCCCGGGTGGGGCCCTCGGAACGACAAACGGAGAGAGAAGTCCACAATGGCGATCATGAAGCGCAAACAGAAGGTGTCGGACGAGATCCCGACCTCTTCCATGGCGGACATCGCGTTCCTCCTCCTGGTCTTCTTCCTCACGACGACGGTGTTCAACGAGGAGCGGGGACTGCCGATCGTCCTCCCGGAACAGTCCGAGGAACAGGATGTGTCCGGGCGGAATCTGATCTTCTTCATCGTGCAGCCCGATGGCCGCGTGATCGTGCGCAGGGGAGAGAGCGAGCAGGAGCAGATGGTGGCGCATTCCCAGGTCGCGAACATCCTGCGCACGGAACTGTCCGGCAACGAGAATCTCATCGCCGCCATCCAGACCCACCCGGATGCGGCCTACCGTCATATGGTCAACGTGCTCGACGAAGTGAAGCTCGCGGGCGCCGAGCGAATCTCGCTACAGGAGCTGGATAACTAGATGGCCATCAAGGACAGCGGCTTCAAGAAAAAGTCCGGCTCGGACGGGTCGATCCCCACGTCGTCCATGGCCGACATCGCGTTCCTCCTTCTCATCTTCTTCATGGTGACCACCGTCTTCCGGAAGGATCGGAACCGGCAGATCGACTGGACGACCGCGGAAGCCACCGAGAAGATCGACGAGAAGCGGGCCAACATCCTCCACCTCTGGGTCCAGCGCGACGGCTCGGTCTGGATCAACGACGTGCTGACGCCGTTCGAGGACATCTCGGAGGCGGTTCGGCCCATCTACGCGGCAAACCGGGAACTCGTGATCGCGATTCGCGGCGACTCCGAGGTGCCCTATCTGCAGATCAATACGATTACGGAAGAATTGCAGGCAGCCGGCGCGGTTCGCGTAACCTTCGCCACACGACTCGAGCAGCGCGCCATGCGGGCTCGTCGCTAGGAAGCAGCAGCCACACGAGAGGCTGCTGGAGACCGGGAGAAGATCGATGGAAGAGACCGGCATTCGGCTCACCGCGAACGACCAGTTCAAGCGGGCGAGCACCAACTGGACGCAGATCGGACTGCTTGCGGCGACCATGCTCCACTTCGGGCTGTTCGTCCTCGTTCGTCCGTTCGAGGCCGCGGACATGGGTGTCGCGGTCGACGAAATCGAGGCGGTCGCGTTGCCGCCGGAAGTGAAGATCCCGCCGCCGCCGGAGCAGATCGCCCGTCCGGCCACGCCGCGGGTCGCCTCGGTCGACATCTCCGAGGACATCACGATCGCGGAAACGACGTTCGAGTCGTTCACGACCGAGAACGCGCTGCCGCCGCCTCCCGAGACGGGCAGTCCGGCGGACCGGCCCTCCTTCATCGCCTACGACACGCCGCCCGTAATGCTGAACGGCGGTGAGATTCAGCAGATCCTGGAGCGGGAATACCCTCGGACCCTGAAGGACGCCGGTATCGGCGGGCGCGTCGAACTCTGGCTCTACGTGACCGAGAGTGGGACCGTCGAGAACTTCGAGGTCAAGACTTCCTCCGAGAACGCCTTGCTCGACGAGGCTGCGGGGAAGGTCGTGCAGCAGATGAGGTTCACGCCCGCCAAGAACCGCGACAGGGTCACAGCGGTCTGGGTTTCCCAGTGGGTGAATTTCCAGGTGGTCTAGACCATACAGGTGTGAAGCAGCGGGAGGCGCCCGGCGACGCTCAAGCGACGCCGGGCGCTTGCTTTTTCCGGTCAATCGCCCGCCCGTCCGTGGCGGGAGGCCCGCACGATTTGGACGCCGCCGCCTCGGCTCGCATCGCCGGGCGCCGTCCCGTAGACTGTGCCGCGTGACGAAAGACCAGGTCGAGGCCCGGCTGGCCCGGGTGATGGAGCGCATCGGGGTCGCGGCGAGCCGGGCCGGGCGACCAGCGAGCGACATCGAGGTCCTCCCCGTGACGAAGGGACATCCCGCCCCGGGCATCGATATCGTGGGATCTCTCGGTGTGGGGCGGATCGGCGAGAACCGGGTCCCCGAAGCCGAAGCCAAACGCTCGGAGCTGGGGCCGACGCCCGGGGTCGCCTGGCACCTGATCGGCCGGCTGCAGCGCAACAAGGCGCGGCGCGCGCTCCGGCTGTTCGATGTCGTGGAGTCCATCGACAGCGTACGGCTCGCGAGCACGCTGAGCCGCATCGTCGCGGAGGAGGGACGCGATCCGGTCGAAGTTCTCGTGCAGGTGAACACGTCCGGGGAGGCCGCGAAAGCCGGGCTGGGTCCGGACGCGGCGCTCGACGCCGTGGCCGAGATCTGCGAGTTGCCCGGCTTGCGCGTGGGCGGACTGATGATGATGGCGCCGTTTACGGAGGACGAGGCTGTGCTTCGGCCCGCGTTTCGCCGTGCCGCGCGCCTGCTGGAACGCTGCCGGGCGGAAGTCCCGGCCTTCGAGGGGCGGGCGCTCTCGATGGGGATGAGTAACGACTTCGAGATCGCGATCGAGGAGGGGAGTACACGGGTGCGGCTCGGTACGGTGCTGCTGGGGGAGAGATGATCGATCTGACACCGCTTGATGTCCGCAAGAAGAAGGACGACTTCAGGCGCTCGGTGCGCGGCTACGACCCGCACCAGGTCGATGCGTTCCTGGCGGTCGTGGCGGATTGCCTCGAACGGCACGTGCGGGAACACGTCGTGCTCAGCGACCGGATCGGACAGCAGGAGCAGCAGCTGCAGAGCTACCGGACCCGGGAGAAAGCGCTCAACGAAGCGCTTCTGGCCGCGCAGGAGCTGCGCGAGGAGGCTCGCCTGCAGTCCGAGCGCGACGCGGCCGTGCGGGTTCGCGAGGCCGAGACACGCGCGCGCGCCGTGCTCGCCGACGCGGAGCAGGCCGTTCGCCTGTGTCACGACAAGATCGAGGACCTGAAGGCGACGCGGGGCCGCTTCCTCGCTTCGCTGCGGAAGCTATTCGAGCGCTTCGACGAATACCTCGACTACGAGGATGATCGGTTCGGCGATGGCCCGAACGGCCTCGATCAACTGTTCGCACGGCTGCGAGAGGTGAGCGAGGGCTCTCAGTCCCCCGAGGTCGCTGCGGCCGAGCCCACGGCTTCGGAATCGACGGTGCCTCCGCCTCCATCGATTAGCCGGGTCGACGTCGGCGGTTCGGGCGCCGCGTCGACCTGACCGCAGCGCCCGGCTGCGCACGCCCCCCGTTTCGACGACTGCGTCGACCATCCAGGAATAACCGAACGGAGTACCCCAGATGGCCTACCGGCCAATACCGGAGTCCGTCCGCGGACTCGAGACTGAAGTCCTGGGGCGCTGGGAGGAGGAGAAGACCTTCGAGCGCAGCCTCGCGACCCGGGCCGATGCGCCGGACTTCGTGTTCTACGAGGGACCGCCGACCGCGAACGCGTCGCCCGGGGTCCATCACATCCTCGCCCGCACGATCAAGGACACGGTGGCCCGATACCGTACCATGTCCGGCTACCACGTGCCTCGGAAGGCGGGCTGGGATACGCACGGGCTCCCGGTGGAACTCGAAGTCGAGCGTTCGCTCGGCATCTCCGGCAAGCCGGACATCGAGCGCTACGGCATTCGGAAGTTCAACGACATGTGCCGGAGCAACGTGTTCCGCTACCAGGACGACTGGGAGCGGCTGTCCCGCGACATCGGCTACTGGCTGGACTACGGCGATCCGTACGTCACGTACTCGCGGGAGTTCATCGAGTCCGGCTGGTGGGCGCTCTCCGAGATCGAGAAGCGGGGCCTGCTCTATCGGGGGTACCGCGTCATTCCGACGTGCCCGCGCTGCGGCACCGGCCTCTCGAGCCACGAGGTGGCGCAGGGCTACCGGGATGTGACCGAACCGGCGGTCTACATGAAGTTCCATCTCGTGGACGACCCGGATGGCGCGCGGGTCCTGAGCTGGACCACGACCCCCTGGACGCTTCCCGGCAACCTCGGCCTCGCCGTGGGACCCGACATCCACTACGCCCGCGTACGGATCCTGCCCGGGGGCGCGAGCCGCGGCACAGCTCCCGAACGGGCGCACGACGGACCCGGCGGGGCTTCACCCGGCGAAGTACTCATCCTGGCCCGCGACCGCGTGTCCGAGGTGCTGCGGCACCCGTACGAGATCGTGGGCGAAGTGCGCGCCGAAGACCTTGTCGGGCGGCGCTACCGCCCACTCTTTCCGGGAGCGGTGGACGGCGCCGGCTCCGACACCGCCTGGACGGTGCTCGGAGCGGACTTCGTCACGGTCGACGACGGGACGGGCGTCGTCCACACCGCCGTGATGTACGGGGAAGACGACTATCGGCTGGGCGAGGCCGCGGGGCTGCCGATGCAGCACACGGTCGGCGGAGACGGGCGTTTTCTCGACTCCGTACCGGGCGGACTCGCCGGGATGCACGTCAAGGATCGCGCGACCGAACGCGCGCTCCGCGACTGGGCCGTCGCGCACGACCAGCTGTACCTGCGCGAGATGTACGAGCACAGCTATCCCCACTGTTGGCGCTGCGACAGCGCACTTCTCTACATGGCGCGCGATTCCTGGTACATCCGCACGACCGCCGTGAAGTCGCGCCTGCTCGAGCACAACGCGTCGATCGACTGGCATCCGCCCGAGACGGGATCCGGCCGCATGGGCGAGTGGCTGCAGAACAACGTCGACTGGGCGCTCTCGCGCGAGCGGTACTGGGGAACCCCCCTCCCCATCTGGCTCTGCTCCGAGGACGACGGACACCGGGAGGTGCTCGGATCCTTCGAGGAACTGGGACGCCGTGTCGGCGGGCTCCCCGAGGACTTCGACCCCCACCGGCCGGGGATTGACGGATACGCGTGGGACTGCGGCGCGGAGGCGTGCGGCGGCACGATGCGTCGCGTCCCCGAAGTCGCCGACGCCTGGTTCGATTCCGGCTCCATGCCGTACGCCCAGTGGCACTATCCGTTCGAGAATCGGGACACTTTCGAGCGCTACTTCCCGGCCGACTACATCGCCGAAGGTGTCGACCAGACCCGCGGCTGGTTCTACTCGCTCCTTGCCCTGTCCACCATTCTCTTCGACCGCGCACCCTTCCGGGCCGTCGTCGTCAACGACCAGGTACTCGACGCGAAGGGGCGGAAGATGTCGAAGACCCGGGGCAACGCGGTGGATCCGCGGGAGGCGCTCGACACCTACGGGGCCGACGTCACGCGCTTCTACTTCCTCTCGGGGTCCAACCCGTGGGTGCCGAAGCGCTGGGACCCGTCGGCACTGCGCGAGACCGACCGCAAGCTGTTCGCCACCCTGCGTCACTCGTACCGCTTCTTCGCGCTGTATGCGAACGAGGAGGGCTGGTCCCACAGCGCGCCCGGCGCGGGCCCCGTTTCCGGCCGCAGCGACCTCGACCGCTGGGTGCTCGCGCGCCTCGACCGCGTCGTGAGGTTGGTGGGGGCAGCGCTGGATTCGTTCGATCTCACCGCCGGCGCGCGCGCCATCCAGGAGTTCGTGCTCGACGATGTGTCGAACTGGTACGTGCGCCGGAGCCGCGACCGCTTCTGGGCGACGCAACCGGGCACCGCGGCCGCGAGCGCCGATGCCTTCGCGACGCTGCACGAATGCCTCGCCACGACCGCGCGGCTGCTCGCCCCCTACGCCCCGTTCATGTCCGATTGGCTGTATCGGGCGCTCACGGACGACACGTCCGTCCACCTGGCGGATTTTCCGGAGCCGGAGGGGCGCGCGGAGCCCGAACTCGAGCAGGCGATGGAAGACGTTCGGCGTCTGGTGGCGCTGGGTCGCGCCGCGAGGGAAAAGGCGGGGGTCCGGATTCGGCAGCCGCTGCGCGCCCTGCACGCGGTTCTGCCGGAGGGGCGCGCCCTCGCCGACCCCATGGCGGCGCTTGTCATGGAAGAGCTCAACGTAAAAAAGGTTGTGTCGCTGGGGGATAGAGAAGATCTTACTCGGCTGTACGCGAAGCCGCGGTTCGGGGCGCTGGGCCCCAAACACGGAGCGCGTACGCCGGCGGTTGCGGCAGAGATCGAGAACCTGGGCGCCGTGGCCCTGAGAAGGCTCAGGGTCGGGGAGCCGCTCGACATCGAGGTCGGAGGCGAACGAGTGCGGGTGATGCCCGAAGACCTCGTAATTCAGGAGGAGACGCTCACCGATCTCGCCGTGGCGACGGGAGGTGGCTACCTCGCGGCCGCGGATACGGATATCGATGACGCGCTGCGCGCCGAAGGTTACGCGCGGGAGATCGTGAACCGCGTCCAGCGGCTGCGGCGCGATGCCGGCCTCGAGGTCGCCGACCGCATCCGCCTCGGCGTGGCGGGTCCGCAAGGTGTGGAGCGGGCAGTCTCCACGCATGCGGACTACATCGCCGGCGAGACTCTGGCTGTGGAAGTGCGAACCGGGTCGGCCCCGCTGGACGGCCTGGATACATCTGTGGTGAAGATCGACGACGTCGAAGTCCGCATCGGAATCGGCGGCGTCGGCGAACGCGCTCGCGAAGCATGAACAGAGAACAGCGAAAACACATCGAGAAGAGGCTGCTGCAGGCCCGGTCGCGCGCGACGCGGGAACTCGGGCAGTACGACGACTCGTTCACGAGCTCCCTTCAGGGAGCGGACAGCGAGCTCGCCGCCTACAGCTTCCATATGGCGGACCAGGGGACGGACGCGATGGAGCGCGAGAAGGCCTTCCTGTTCGCGAGCAAGGAGGGTCGGTTGCTCTACCACATCGACGAGGCGCTGAGGCGGCTCTATCGGAACCCGGAGCAGTTCGGAAAGTGCGAGCACTGCGGCGAAGACGTCAGCTTCGAGCGGCTCGACGCCCTCCCGCACGCGCGGCTCTGCATCCGGTGCAAGGAAAAGGAAGAGACCGGTGCGACCTGAGTCCCCGGCGCCGCCGGGGAGGGATGATCGCGCCGCCCGCCTCTGGCTGACGCTCGTTCCGATCGTGGTCATCCTGGCGCTGGACATCGTGACCAAGGCGTGGGTCATGAACACGTTCGAGTTGTACGAGCGGACACCGGTGATCGGTGACTTCTTCCGCTTCACCTACACACACAACCGCGGGGCCGCCTTCGGGCTCGACATCGGCGAACATTCCCGGATCTTCTTTCTCATCCTCTCCCTGATCGCGCTCGGTGTGCTCGGCGTCATCTACCGCGGCACCCCCTCCGCGGATCGGCTTCGAATCCTCGCCATCTCGCTCGTCTCCGCCGGCGCGCTCGGCAACATCTGGGATCGGATCCGGCTGGAAGCCGGGGTCGTGGACTTCCTCGACTTCGGCATCGGGACGCACCGTTTTCCCATCTTCAACATCGCGGATTCCGCCGTGACCGTCGGTGCGGTGCTGCTGCTGATCTCGTTCTGGCTCGAGGGCCGACGCGAGAAGGAGATGGCGGCCGCGGCGGCGGAGGCGACTCCCGAGTGAAGTGAGTCCGCCCGAATCCGAAGCGGAGGGGGCGGGCGAGCGGCGGCTCATCGAGATCGGCGATGGCGACGACGCGGCCCTCGAGCGGCTCGACCGCCTGTTGGCCGACCGTTTGTCCCTGAGCCGGTCCAGGGTCGCACAGCTGATCTCCGATGGGCAGGTGACCGTCGACGGCCGCGTCATACGGAAGCGGTATCGGCCACGGGCGGGGGACCGGATCGAGATCGAACTGCCGCCCCCGGCTGTCACCCGCCTGGAACCCGAGGACATCCCGGTCGAGATCCGATATGCGGATGACGACCTGGCGGTGGTCGAGAAGCCGGCCGGACTCGTCGTCCACCCTGCCCCCGGTCATCCGGGGGGCACGCTGGTGAACGCCCTTCTCTTTCACCTCGGCGGCCTGTCGAGCATCGGGGGCGACCGACGGCCCGGGATCGTGCACCGCCTGGACAAGGACACGAGCGGGCTCATGCTCGTCGCTCGTCGGGACGAAGCGCATCGAACGCTGTCCACCGCGCTCCGGCGCCGCGAGATCGAACGCGGGTATGTTGCCGCGGCGTGGGGGCACCTCGACGAGGAGCGCTTCACGGTGGACCGCCCGATCGGACGCGACCCGCGCGACCGAAAGCGGATGGCCGTGCGCGAAGACGGACGGCTCGCGCTCACGCACTTCAAGCGTCTGGAACGCTGGAACGCCGCGGAGTTGGTCGCCGTCCGGCTCGCCACGGGGAGAACGCATCAGATCCGGGTGCACCTCGGATCGCTCGGACACCCGGTGGTCGCGGACCCCATCTACGGGCCGGACTGGGAACGGGGGTTCGGCGGCGCGGGCGGCCGCTGGGCCGAGGCGCTCCGGCGGCGGGCCGGCCGACTCTTCCTGCACGCCGCCCACCTCGCGTTCGAGCACCCCGAGACGGGAGAAGCGATGTCGTTCGCCTCGCGGCTGCCTTCGCCGCTCCTGGAGGCCGCGGAATGGGCCCGAGCCACGTCGTGAGCCTGCGGCGCGTCAAGGGAACGCTGCGACGCCCCGGCGGACGCGCCCCCGCAGTAGTTGACGCATGTCGGAGGGACGTCTAGCGTCCCCGCATGAATCAGGGAAGACGCGACCGGAAGAGGGAAGACGCCCCCGCACGCGGCCTCCAGTTCGGTGCGGCCAACTACGCGGCGTTCGCGCTCGGCCTCACGTCCATCGCCGCCGGGTACGTGCTGCTCGACCGGGGGTCCGTGACGGCCGCGCCACTCCTGCTCATCCTGGGCTATGCGGTGTTTCTGCCGGCCGGACTGATTCTCGGCTGGCGGCGGCTCGGCTAACGGCCGTTCCGCGGGGCCTCCGCTCGGCTGGCGGGACCTGGCTCGCGGAGAACCTCTCCGCGCGATCGCCCGGGTGGCCACGGTTCGGGGCGAATAGCTCAGCTGGTTCAGAGCGCCTGCCTTACAAGCAGGAGGTCGGGGGTTCGAATCCCTCTTCGCCCACTTGGATACCGACATGTGGTTCGTGATCGGCACGCTCTCGCGCTGGGCGCTGTTCACCGGCCTCCTCGTCGCGGTGGGGGCGGTGGCCTTCAAGCTCGTAATCCTGCGGCGCTTCCCCGCGTTCGGGCCGCTGGAGGACGAAGTCGCGGGGGGCATGCCGGAGAGACTGGCCGCGCGGATCGGCGCCCTCGCGGTACTGCTCGCGGGTGTAGGCGCCCTGGGTCGCCTCGCCACGGAGGTGAGCGTCTTTCGAGATCCGTTCGAGCCGCTGGGGGCCGAGCTCCGGCTGCTCGTGACCGGGACTTCCTGGGGTCGGGCGTGGCTCGGACAGATCACGGCGGTCGTCTTCTCCGCGTCCGCTTTCGCCCTCGCCTGCGCGCGGGGCCCGCGGGCGGAATTCGGCTGGATCGTGGCGGCGGCGGGGGTGGCCCTCCTCGCGTACACGCCGGCCCTGGCCGGTCATGCGGCCGGGGCCGAACACTTCGTCACCCCGGCGATCGCCGCCGACGTCTTTCATATGATGGCCGGAGGCGTGTGGTTGGGTACGCTGGCCGTGATGGCCGGGGTCCTGTACCTGGGCCGGCGCCGGGGGATCTCGATATCGAGACGCCGCATCATCGACTGGATCTCGGCCTTCTCGCCGCTCGCCCTCGGATCGGCGGCGGTCATTGCGGCCACCGGACTCTTCGCGGCGTGGCTCCACCTCGGCGCCGTCTCGGCGCTGTGGGCCGAACCCTACGGCCGGAGGCTGAGTCTGAAGCTCTTCGTCCTCCTCGGCATCCTGGGCTGCGGCGCGTACAACTGGCAGCGTGCCCGCGGCCGGGTTCGCGATGCGGGTGACCCGCCCCGTCTGCCGCCGACCGTCACCCTCGAACTGAGCGCGGCGGGCCTGCTCCTCCTCGTCACGGCGGTCCTCACCGGCACGACCCCTCCCGCCCATTGACGCTTCGCGTCGATGGAGACCGGCTCTGGGAACGACTCGAGGAGATGGCGCGCATCGGCGGGACCCCGGCCGGCGGCGTCCACCGGCTCGCCCTCGGCGACGAGGACCGTCGCGCGCGCGATCTCTTCCGGGCCTGGGCCGAGTCGCTGGGCCTGGTCGTAACGATCGACGGGATCGGCAACATGTTCGCCCGCCGCGAGGGGATGGATGGCGCCGGGCCCGCCGCTGGGCCCCCGCTGATCCTCGGGAGTCACCTCGACAGTCAGCCCACGGGGGGCCGGTTCGACGGTCCGCTCGGCGTTCTGTCGGCGCTGGAAGTGGTCGAGACGCTCGAGGAGCGCGGAGTGCGGACGGCTCGCCCGATCGAAATCGTGAACTGGACCAACGAGGAGGGTGCCCGCTTCCCTCCGGCCATGATGGGTTCGGGCGTATTCTCGGGCCGCTTCGATCTCGCCGATGCACTCGGAACGGTCGACCCGGACGGGGTGACCGTGTCCGACGCCATTGACCGTATCGGCTATCGCGGCGCGCTCCCCGTCGGGGGCCGCCCGGTCGCCGCGGCCCTCGAATTGCACATCGAGCAGGGCCCGATCCTCGAGGAGAACGAATGCGACATCGGCGTGGTGACCGGTGTGCAGGGCGCCCGGTGGTTCGATCTCACGATCATGGGAGAAGAAGCGCACGCGGGATCGACGCCGATGTCCCGGCGGACGGATCCGGTGGCGGTGCTCGGCCGGCTTCTGGTCGACGCGTATCGTCGCATCGAACGCGACTTCGCCCCGTACGGACGCCTGACCTTCGGGGTTCTGGCAGCGGCGCCGGCCTCGCGGAACACCGTCCCGGGCCGTGTCACGGTCAGTGTGGATCTCCGCCACCCCGACGATCCGACGCTCGACGACATGGAGCGCTCTCTGCGCGAGGAGGCGTCCCGCGCGTGCCTCGAACGCGACGCGTCATGGCGGCTGGAGGACGTCTGGCGCTCCCCGACGGTCCGGTTCGCGGAGCCGTGCATCGAGGCCGTCGACGCCGCGGCAGAATCGTGCGGATACACATCGATGCGCCTCATGGCCGGCGCCGGTCACGACTCCGTCCATACGAATGACATCGCGCCCACGGGGATGATCTTCGTCCCCTGCAAGGGGGGCATCAGTCACAACGAGGCGGAGAGCATCACGCCCGCGCAGGCGGAGGCGGGCGCCAACGTCCTCCTCCACGCGGCGCTCAGGCTCGTGGAGCCGCGCGCGGCTGATATGTTGTCTGCCCCGGAAACCCGACCAGGAGGCACCGCGTGACCGCCACGACCGCCACGGCTCAATGGCAGGACATCGACCGACGCCATCACGTCCACCCCTTCGTCGACCCCCGGGTCGTCGCCGAGAAAGGGACGCGCGTGATCGTGGGCGCGGAGGGCCGTCATCTCATCGACTCCGATGGCCGGCGCATCCTCGACGGCATGGGCGGCCTGTGGTGCGTGAATCTCGGCTATGGACGCGAGGAACTCGCGAGGGCGGCGTACGACCAGATGGTCGAACTCCCCTACTACAACACGTTCTTCCGCTCGGCGCCCCCGGCCACGATCGAACTGTCGCGGGTTCTTGCGGACCTCGCGCCGGGCGCGATCGCGCACACCTTCTTCTCGAGTTCGGGTTCCGAGGCGAACGACACCATCGTCCGCCTGGTCCGCAGGTACTGGGACCTCCGCGGGAAGCCGGAGAAGAAGACGTTCATCAGCCGTACCTACGCCTATCACGGCAGCACGATGGCCGCCGCCAGCCTGGGCGGCTTCGAGGCCATGCACGCCGTGGGCGACCTGCCGTTGCCCGGGTTCGAGCACGTCATGCCTCCGTACTGGTTCGCCATGGGGACGCACGACGAGACACCGGAGGAGACCGGCGCGCGGGCGGCACGGGCGTTGGAGGAGAAGATCGCGGAACTCGGCGCGGATCGCGTGGCGGCGTTCATCGGCGAGCCCGTCATCGGCGCCGGCGGCGTCATCGTGCCGCCGGACAACTACTGGCCCGAGATCCAGCGCATCTGCCGCGAGAACGACATACTGCTCGTCTGTGACGAGGTGATCACCGGCTTCGGCCGCACCGGCGAGTGGTTCGGCGCGCAGAAGTTCGGGATCGAGGCCGACCTCATGACGATCGCCAAGGGGCTCACCTCCGGCTACCTCCCGATGTCGGCCGTCCTCATGACCGATGCTGTGTTCGACGTGCTCGCCGAGGGGGGGGTGATCCCGCACGGATACACGTACTCGGGCCACCCCGTTTCGGCCGCCGTCGCGCTGGAGAACCTCCGGATCATGAAGGAGGAGGGCGTCGTCGAACGAGTGAGGGAGGATACCGGCCCCTATTTCCAGGCCAGATTGAGGGAGCTGAACGATCACCCGCTCGTCGGCGAGGTACGGGGGGTCGGTCTCCTGGGCAGCGTCGAACTGTCGAAGAACAAGGCGACGCGGGAGTTGTTCGAGCCCGTGGGGCAGGTGGGAGCGCTCTGTCACGAGCACCTCTACGACGAGGGCGTCGTCTTCCGCGCCATGCGCGATGTCGTGTGCACGAGTCCGCCGCTCACGATCACGCGCGGAGAGATCGACGAGCTCGTGACGAAGGCCCGGGCGGGGATCGACCGGACCGCACGGGACCTCGGCATGATGTAATGAGACCGCACGGGCACGGCCTGCGAGCACCACGGGTTGCCCTCGGCCTGGCGCTGGCGACCCTCGGCGCGAGTCTGGCCGCTTGCTTCGGCTCCGGCGGCGGACGGCCGTCCGGACCGCGGCCGGAGACGGCCGAGCACGACTTTCGAGTGGGCTACTACATCTCGTGCAGCATAAGCGACGAGTGCCGCGTCCAGTACATCGACGAGAGCAGGGTACTCCGGGCTAGGGACATCGTCGGTGAGTGGAAGATGGATTTCGGCGCGGACCGCGGCACACGGCTCTGGGTGCGCGCCGGCGCCGGCGGGTGTCCGCCACGCCCCGTGAGGGTCGAGATCCGGATGGGAGCGGACGTTGTGGCCGAGCACGTCGAGCGGCCGCCACCCGGCCAGCGCTGCCGCTGGATCCTCGCCGAGACCGAGTTCCGGGTCCCGTGATCCGGCGTCTGGCGAGCGGCCTGCTGAAGCTCGCCGGCTGGCGGACCGTAGGCGCAGCCCCGGGAGCGAAGTGCGTCATCATCGGGGCCCCGCACACGTCGAACTGGGACTTCCCGCTCGCCTTGCTCTGCTTCTGGAGCGTCCCCATCCCCGCGCGCTGGGTCGGCAAGCACACGATCTTCCGCAGGCCATTCGGCGGTCTTCTGCGGCGCCTGGGCGGTATTCCCGTCGACCGGTCTCACACCACGCATTTCGTCCGCCACGTCGTCGAGGCGTTCGAGAGAGAACCGGAGTTCACCCTCGTGCTCGCGCCCGAGGGTACGCGCAGCCGCCGCGACCACTGGCGGAGCGGCTTCTACTGGATCGCGCACGGAGCGGGGGTGCCGCTCGCGCTCGGCTTCGTGAACTACGCGGACCGCACGGTGGGGATTGGCGACGTCTTCATGCCGAGCGGGGACATCAAGGCAGACATGGAGCGAATCCGTGCCTTCTACGCCGACAAGAGGGGGCGGCACCCCGAGAAGCAGAGTTCGATTCGCGTCCGGCCGCGCTGAACCCCCCCGCACCGGCGCGCGGGGCCGCTCCTCAGACGCCCTCGGCGGTCTCCGCGATGAGGTGTTGGACCACGGCTCGCACATCCCCGGTCTCCTCGTACACGGCGAGTTGCCGCTGCGAACTCGACCCTTCCTTCAGGATCCGGAGTGCGTATTCCACCTCCGCTCGGGTTCCCAACTCGTCCACCACATCATCGAGGAACCACTCGAGGATCTCGACAATGAGGTCCGAGGCCGGGTGCTCGCTCTGCCGGCCGAAGTCGACGAGCTTCCCGGTGAGCCCGTACCTCGCGGCACGCCACTTGTTCTCCGCGAGCAGGACCTCGGGGTACTGGCGGAAAGTGAGGTTGTCGCGCCGGAGCTTCCAAAGCTTCGCCACGATCCCCTGAAAGATGGCGGCGATGCACACGACTTCCTCCACGCGCGTGCACATGTCGCACACGCGGAACTCGAGCGTCGGGAACTTGTGATTGGGCCGGACGTCCCACCAGATCTTGCTCGAATCCCGAATCGTGTTCGAGCGCACCATCGTCTCGATGAAGTGCTCGTACTCGTTCCAGCTTCCGAAGCTCATCGGGATCCCCGTGCGCGGGAAATTACGCCAGATGATGCTGCGGTAGGAGTGCAGCCCCGTCTTCGATCCTTCCCAGAACGGGGAACTGGTGGAAAGCGCCAGAACGTGCGGGAGGAAGTACCGCGAGACGTTCATCGCATCGATCATGAAATCGCGGTCCTCGATGCCCACGTGGATGTGGGTGCCGAAGATCAGATTCCGCTCGGCGACCTGTTGCAGGTCCTCTCTCAGACCGACGTAGCGCTCGATCGGCGTGATGTCCTGCTGCTCCCAGGTCGAGAAGGGGTGAGTGCCCGCGGCCATGATCGCGAGCCCCTTTTCGGCTACCCGGCTGCTGACGAGGCGGCGCATGCGCAGGACTTCCTCGCGCGCTTCACCCACATCGCGGCAGACCTCGCTTGCCGTCTCCACGCAGGCCTGGTGAAGCTCGGGATGAATCTGCTCGCGCGTCTCTTCATCACCCTCGAGAATCTCGGTGATGAACGACGTGAGTTCGCCGGTCTCCGGATGGACGACCTGGTATTCCTCTTCGATCCCGAGCGTGAGTGAAGGCGCTTTCATGTGACCCTCTCGAGGGAGCGTTTCGACGCCGGATGTGCGAACGGCGGGAGCAAGCTACTTTCGAGGAACGCCGGAGGCCATGTATCTTCCTCGATCCCCGATTCCAACCTGTTTTTCGACACGGAGGCACCACCGATGGAGTGGCTCTTCGCAATCTGCATATTCTGGATCGTGGCTGCGGTCTTCTTCGGCGGCATCTACGACGCGGAGACCGGATCTCCCGGTCGCCAGGCGCTGGGCCTCCTGCTCAATTTCGCCGTTTTCGTCGGCATCTTCGCGGTGCTGCGGCTCGCCCTCGGCGGCCTGGGCGGGGACAGCGGATTCCTGCGTACGGTGTGGGGAACCGTCGTGCCCATCGGTCTGCCGACCATGCTGCTCGGCCGGATCGGAAACATCGTTTTCAAGCTGGTCGGAGTCACGATGACACGGAAAGTGTTCTCGGCGGACGCCCACTAGCGAAGCCTTCCGCAGGCGAAACCGCGCGCCGGACTTGCGATCCGGCGGGGCCCGGCGAATTATGCGCGCGGATCGCTCGTCGAAGCCTACCTTCAACAGGGAGAACCCAGGATGACCAAAGACGAATTCGCGGCGAAGCTCGCCTCGCAGGCCGGCCTGAGCAAAGCCAGCGCTCGGGATGTGATCGACTGCATTTTCTCGACCGACTCCGGCAAGGGGATCATTGCAGTCGAGCTTGACGCCGGCCGCGACTTCACGGTCACCGGCTTCGGTACGTTCGGAACCCGGCATCGCAAGGCGCGCATGGGCCGGAACCCGCAGACGGGCGAGTCGATCCAGATTGCGGCCATGAACGTGCCCACGTTCAAGGCGGGCAAGGGGCTCAAGGACCGCGTTCGAGTCTAGAGCATAAGCGCGGCGGGACCCGGCTCACCCCCGGGTCTCGCCGCGATCGCCTGCCAACTTCGCCCCCGCCTGCCAACTCCGCCCCCGCTTCTTCTCCCGTTACAGCCTGAGCAGCCCGGGTAGCGTCCTCAGCGCTTCGAGGTTGTGTCCCGACTGGAAGTAATCCACATACGGGAGCGCGGTGCGCATGCCCCTGGCCTCGGGCGCGTAGCGCGAACTCTCGAGCAGGGGATTGAGCCAGATCACCCGCCGCGCACGCCGCTGAATCCAGCCCATGGCGCGCTGCAGGGGTTCGACCTCCCCCTGGTCGAGTCCGTCGGAGAGGATGATGACGAGCGTCCGCCGGCCGAGCATCCGCTGGCCGTGCCGGGTCACGAACGCTTCCAGGCTTTCACCGATCCGGGTACCGCTCGACCAGCCGCGGGCCCGCAGGCGGTCCAGCGCGGGATCGATCTCTTCGCCGGCCAGCCAGGGGGTCAGGTGCGTGAGACGCGTGCTGAACGCGAAGGTCTGGATGTCCCGTGCGCGCCCGCACCCCAGGAGGAAGCGGAGCAGGAAGCGGCTGTAGCGCTCCATTGAGCCGCTCACGTCGCACAGGACGACGAGTTGCGGCGGTACGCGCCGCCGTCGCCGTCGCGCCAGGCGGACGAGTTCGCCCTCATGAGCCACGAGCGACCGCAACGTCCTCCGCACGTCGATCGGGCCGCGCTGGCCGCCGGGCTCCAATCGCCGGCTGCGACGCGTGGACAGCCGTACCATCAGCCTCTCGAGCCAGGCGTCGACCTCACGCAGTTCCTGCTCGCCGATCGAGGCGAAGGAGCGCCGCGCGAGCGAGTGGGCGGCGCTGTACACGGCGCCGATCGGACGCTCGCGGGAGTCCGCCTCGTCGCGGCCATCCTCCACGACACGGTCGAGGGCGGCCGCCTCGAGTCCGCCCCCGGCGGGAGGGGGGCCGGGCGGCGGCTGCGCCCCGCGGCCCGATGCGGCTTTCGACAGGAGGTCTTCGACAGCGGTTGACGGCCGTCCTCCGCGCCACCACGCGGGGAAACAGCGCTCGAAGATCTCCAGATCCGCCCGGTTGGAGCAGAACGCGGCCCGGAGTCCAGCGCGCACGTCTTCCACGTCGCCGGTATCGAGGTGCGGGAGGGCGGCGATGGCCGTCCCGGACTCGGAGAGCGCGCAGGCCACCCCTTCGCCGCGCAGTCGCCGGCCCAGGTCGACGACGCGCTCCGGTGTCAACTCCCCCCGTCCCCCGAGGACGCGAGCAGTTCGCCCAGTCGCTCCTCCGTGAGCCCGGCCAGGTCGTTCGGGTCCTTCACGAGCGCTCCGATCGCGTCGCGCGCCGTCGCCGGCCGCAACGGCTCCGGTCCCAGGTGCTCCAGAGCCGATGCGAAATCGAGCGTCTCGGCGACGCCGGGGGGCTTGGCGAGCCGCTCACGCCGCAGCCGCTGCGCCAGCTTCACGGCCTCCCGCGCCCGTGCGGCGGCGATGTCCGGGCGTCGCCGCCGCAGGATCTCGACCTCCCGCTCCCGATCGGGATAGTCGATCCACAGATAGAGGCAGCGCCGCCGAAGCGCGTCGGACAGCTCGCGCGTCCCGTTCGATGTGAGCACGACGACGGGACGCGTCCGGGCCTCGACCGTGCCCAATTCCGGGATCGAAACCTGAAAATCCGACAGCAACTCGAGCAGAAAGGCCTCGAATTCCTCGTCCGCGCGGTCCACCTCGTCGATGAGCAGCACCGGACGCCTCTCGCACCGAATCGCCCGCAGAAGGGGTCGCTCGAGAAGGAAATCCGGACCGAAGATCGTGCGTTCTACCGTCTCGGCGTCACCGTCGCCGCCCTGCAGCCGGATGTGAAGGAGCTGTTTCTGGTAGTTCCACTCGTAGAGGGCCGTGGGAAGGTCGAGCCCCTCGTAGCACTGGAGGCGAATGAGTTCCGCTTCGAGCCACAGGGCCACCGCCTTGGCGATCTCGGTCTTGCCCACGCCGGCGGCGCCCTCGACGAGAAGCGGCTTCTCCATGGCGAGGCCGAGATGGACCGCCGTGGCGATGGCCCGGTCCGCTACGTAGCCCACGGCTTCCAGTTCCTCGACGATCTTCGCAATGTCGGCTTGCAAGGAGAGAACCTCCCGGTTGCGGGTGAGACGCGGCAATCTCAGCTTCCGCTGGCGGCCGGTCCGCGCTGTAGCCGCTTGCGGCAATATACCGCTCGCCCGCAGATATGGCCCGACCGGCGATCCGTCCCCGTCCGGCCCCATCCCGGGCCACGCCAGGACCCCCGAGGAACGACGAATGGCGATCGAGATAGAGAAGAGTTTCGATGTCCCGCAGACGGTGGACGAGGTCTGGAGCTTCCTGACGGATCCGGTGCGCATCGTCGAGTGCCTGCCCGGCGCGACGCTCCTCGAAGCCGTAGACGAACGTACCTACCGGGGCGAGATAGGGCTCAAGCTCGGCCCCATCGGGACGCGCTTCCTGGGCGAGATCCGCTTCGACGAACTCGACGCCGAGCGCCATCACATGAAGATGACGGGGGAGGGACGCGACCGGCGGGGCAGCGGCAACGTGAGAATGACGATGTTGAGTCATCTACAGTCTGTAGAAGAGGGAGGGGCCGGAGGGACCCGGATATGGGTCTCGCAATCCATCGCGCTGACGGGGCGGCTTGCATCGTTCGGCCGCGGCGGCGTGATTCAATCGGTGTCGAATGTTATGTTCAACCGCTTCACGGGTTGTGTGCGCGAGAAGCTGGCGCAGTGATCGGCGAGCTGCGACTTGCGCGCCGACCCGGCTTGCGTTAATCGACCTTGATACCCTTGTTTCGGGATAATCGCGGATTTGGTGTGTCGCACGGCCATGTGAGCCGTGCGCTGACTGTCGCACGAACGGTCCGAGGTACTTGATGAGAAGCACACGGAACATTCTCCCGTGGGTGGCGGCCGGGGTCGCTGTCCTTTCCCTCCCGGCGGCGCCTCGGGCGCTCGATGCGCAGATGACCGACCTGATGGTCCTGGTCGCCCCCGTGACGGCCACCGAGCCGGTCGACCGCCGTTTCGGGGAGCGCATCGCAGAGGAAGTCCGGGACGGGTTCCAGATCTTCCCGGGCTACAGCGCCATCGATCGCGACGATGCCCGGGATCTGATCGACGACTTCGACTACGACGAGCGGACCATGACCCCGATCGACTGGCGGCAGCTGGGGAATCACATGGGAGCCGCCCTCGTCATGGTCGGCACGGCGGTCATGGCCGATGGGGGCGTTGAAGTCGACATCACCTTCCTCGATCCCGGGAGCGGGGACGAACTCCCCATGGAGGCGTTCGTGGTGGCGGATGACGACTCCCACGAAGAGGCGGCCGCTCAGGCGATGCAGCAGCTTGGGCGGGGTGTCGAGTATCTCCGCTCGATTGCGTTCTGCGGCGACTACCTGGCCTCCGAGCAGCCGATGGACGCGATCTCCAACTGCAACGCGGCGTTGGCGCTGAATCCGGAGAGCGACCGGGCGCACTATCTGCGCGGCCGTGCGTACATGCTCAACGAGTCCTGGGGTGAAGCGGCCCCCGACCTGCAGCGTGTCGTCGACAACAACGCGTCGGACGTCGATGCACTTGAGTCGCTCGCGTTCACGTACGCCCAGTTGGGCGACGGCGCCGCGTCCCTGCGCTACTACCGGCGACAACTCGACTTCCAGCCGGATGATGTCGACACGCGCATGCGGATCGCCTACGACCTCACGCAGGCCGAGCGCTGGGCCGAGACGGTGGCACTCCTTCAGGAGGGCGTGGAGCGCGCCCCGGACAACATCCCCCTCCTCGAGTACCTGACGAGCGCAGCGCTGCCGGCCGGGCAGACGGCCGGCGAGGTCACGGATCCCGCCATGCTCCGGGTTGCCGTCGGCGCATCCGACAAGCTCGTGGCATTGCAGGGCGACGCCGTGAACCCCACGACGCTGACCAACGCGATGAACGCCTACATTCTCCTCGAGGAATACGACGACGCGCTCGCGTTCTCGAGCCGGGCGCTCGAGTCGATCTCGAGTTCCGATGGAAGCGGCGAAGGCGAGATGTCCCGTGAAGAACTGCTCGCCCAGATCCACTCGTCGCGCGCCACCATCTACGACCGGGTCGAGGATCCGGCCACCGGCGTGCAGGAACTCGAGCAGGCGCTCGGCTACAACCCGGAGTTGCTCAATGGTCGACAGCGGCTCGCCACGCTCAAGCTGAAGACCGGAGACAGCGAAGGGGCCATAGCGGATTTCGGCGCTGCCATAGCGGACGGGGCGGATCCGGATCAGGTCGCCAACGCGATCTTCAGCCTGGCCTACACGAATCACTATGCCGCGCAGACCGGGCTGGCGAATCATGGTTCGATCGACGTGGGCGACCTCGGGACGGCACTGGAACTGTTCGAGGTTGCCACCGGATTCGTCCAGGACCAGGCCCTCTCGGAGCAGATCCACTTTTTCCTTGCGTATGGGTACTACCTGTTCGGGAGCGCCTACGACAGCCGCAATGAAGCCGACATGGCCTGCGCGCCGGCGCGCACGGCCCTCAACGCTTTCCAGCGGGTGAGCGGGTACCTGGCGGGGGCGGGGACGCAACAGGCGACCAATCAGCAGCAGATTCGCGAGGCGGTCGATGTCCAGTTGTACCGCCAGGAATCGATCATCGAGGAGTCCTGCGATCGCTAGGGGCCCCGAGGTCCTCGCCATGGGACGTGCCTGACATTTCAGGCCCGGATTCCGGCGGCACGACACCTGGTGCCCGGCTCGCTTCGCTGCGGGCCGGGCTCTTTTTTTTCCTTTGCGATGGTATGAAATGGGGAGAAAAGGGGTTGACACCCATCACACGGTCGCATAAGGTGGGGTCCGGTGGGTGGAAACGGGTCGTTCTGGGAGGGACACCCTATACGAATGTCGAAGGCACGATTTGCCAGGCTTTCTGGGGAGTTATCGACATCAACTCGACTCGCAGGGTCGGGTCAGTCTCCCGGCGCCTTTTCGAAAGGGCCGGCAACGGGAGCCGTTCGTCCTCCTCAAGACCCAACCCGACGCGCTGTCGCTCTATCCGGAAGAGGCCTGGGCGACCGTGCAGGACGAGCTCCGGGAGATGTCGAGACGCGAACCGCGCTTCCGCCCCCAGGTACTTCGCGTCACGGCGGATGCCGTGCAGGTCACGCCGGACGCACAGGGGCGGATCCTGATACCGGAGAGGATGAGAACGGCGGTCGCGCTGGGAAGTGAAGCTCTGGTCGTAGGCGCGATCAACCACGTCCAGATCTGGAATCCGGAAACGTTCGAGAGCGTGACGAGTGCGACGGACGAAGACTTCGATCGACAGATAGAGACGGTGTTCGCCTGATGGGTTTTCCGATCACGGCACGGTGGGGGGAGTCGAGGAAGCCGACGGAGTGACAGAGGAGACGTTTCAGCACACGCCGGTCATGCCGGAAGAGGTGCTAGAGTGGCTTCGCCCGGAGTGCGGAGGCGTTTTCCTGGATGCGACGGTCGGCGGTGCGGGGCATGCGATCCGGTTGTTGGAGGCCGGGCCGGCCGTGCGCGTGATCGGGACCGATCAGGATGCGGAGGCGATCGAGGCCGCGAAGCGGCGGCTCGCCTCGGCGGGCGAACGAGTGAAGCTGATACGCGCGAACTTCAGGGACGCGGGTCGTCCGGAGTTTGCTGCCGAGTTGGACGGTCTGGCGGGAGCCCTGATGGACCTGGGCGTCTCGTCGCACCAGATCGACACAGAGAAGCGCGGGTTTTCGTTCCGTCCGGGCACGCCGTTACGGATGCGGATGGACGAGACGACGCGCCGGACAAGGTCCGCAGCCGAGCTGTTGAATCGGGCGGACGCACGCGAGTTGGGCCGGGTCTTCCGTGATGGGGAAGAGCGCAGGTGGCGGGCGCTCTCACGTGAGGTGGTGCGGAGGAGGAAGATCCGGCCCTTCAGCACGAGCGACGACCTCGTGGCCACGTTGTCGGCGGTACTGGGTCGTCCGGCACAGGAGAAGCAGAAGGCGAGACTGTTCCAGGCTTTGCGGATCGCGGTCAACGACGAGTTGGCGGCACTGAGCGAGGGGCTCGAGGGAATCCGCGACTGCCTCGTCCCCGGCGGGCGGTTGGCGGTGCTTTCGTACCACTCGCTGGAAGATCGGTTGGTAAAGGATGCGTTTCGGGACTGGTCCGCCGACTGCCGCTGCCCTCCGGGTCTGCCGGAGTGCCGGTGTCGGGGGATGTCGCTGGGGCGGACGCTGACGCGTCGGCCCCTTCGGCCCTCGGCCGAGGAAGTGTCCCGGAATCCGCGGGCGCGCAGCGCGCGGCTCCGAGCGTGGGAGAAGGGCGCCGCGCGGGAGCAGCCAGACGCATGAGCAACGAGAGCGGAAACGTGCACAGGGTCCGTCGCAGGACCCTGCTGCGCTGGATGACGGCCGGCGTGGCGGTTCTCGCGCTGGCGGCATCGCTGATGTCCGTGGTTCGGCGGGGCGAGGAAGGGCGGCAGCTGATGGCCGAGCTTCGAGGGCTCGAAGCGGAGGCCCGGATCGTCACGGATCGGATCGATGCGGCGCGAACGAGAGTCGACTCGCTCGCGGCGCCGGCACGGATCGAACGCGCGGCGGGAGAGCTTGGGCTGCAGCGGGCAGGGGAGGACCAACTGCTGCAGGTGGACGCCGGTCTCTCGCCGGACGAAGAGGGGACGGACGTCTCCAGCAGGGGAGGGGACAGGTGACGCGTTTCGGTATTCACAGCACGACGCAGCTCGAGGGCGTTGCGGGCGACGCGCGGGAGGCGGCGCTCGCGCGCACCCATCGCATCCGGCATCGGACGCTCGGGATCGCGTTCACGCTCGTGGCGCTGGCGTACGCCGTGCGCCTGGGCGAACTCCAGATCCTGGAGAGCGAGGCGCATCGCGCGCGGCAGCTTGCGCAGAGTGCCGAGTGGGAGTTGCTGCCCGCGCCGCGCGGGCGGATTCTCGATCGTAGCGGCCGCGTGCTCGCGGCGCCTGACACGCGATACCAGGCCTTCCTCGCCGTGGATGAACTGCGCATGGACCGGGCCGAGGCCATCGAGGCGATCTCCTCCGTCGTGCCCGTGGCGCCCGAGCGCCGCAGTGCCCTTGACGAGGCCACGGGCGGCTGGTCCCTCGTGGCGCGTGACGTGAGCGATGAGGAACGTGTGCGGATGCAGCGGACGATCGGGCAGGGGATCCACTTCGAGAGCCGATCCGCCAGAGACTATCCGCGCAGCATGGGCCGCCGTCTCATCGGCGCGGTGGGGGCCGATGGCCGCGGTGGCACGGGCCTCGAGGCCGATCTCGACATGTGGTTGGCCGGACAGCCCGGCCGCGCGGAGGTACGACTCGACGGCCACCGCAACGCGTACCGCCCGCCCGGCGGCCACGTCATCGAGGCGCTGCCCGGACACGATGTCGTGCTCACCCTCGACGCCGAATTGCAGCGGATCGCCGAGATGGAACTCGCGCGCGCTCTCTCCGGGACGGGGGCGAGTGGAGGCGACATGGTCCTCCTCGACCCGCGGACGGGTGAAGTCCTCGCGCTCGCGAGCGAGCGCAGCGATGGCGCCGTCGACCAGATCTCGGCGCTCAGCGATCCGTACGAACCAGGCTCCACGCTGAAGCCTTTCCTTCTCGCTTCCCTCCTGAGCGAGGGTGTCGCCGACCTCGACGAGATCGTGGACGTGGAGGGCGGGACGCTGCAGATCGGGTCCAGGGTGATCTCGGACGTGCACGGCTACGACACGCTCAGCGTACGGATGGTCATCTCCAGGTCGAGCAACGTGGGGGCCGCGAAGCTCTCCACGCGGCTGACGCCGGCGGTGCAGCACCGCTACCTGCGCGACTTCGGTTTCGGCATGCGGGCGCAGCTCGGATACCTGGCCGAGTCGCCGGGGCGCCTCAGCCGGCCGGAGTCGTGGACCTCCTTCAGTCCCGCCTCGCACGCGATCGGGTACGAGATGTCCGCCACATCGCTGCAGCTTGCCCTCGCCTACGGCGTCATCGCGAACGGTGGCGTGCTGATGCGGCCAAGCCTCGTACGAGAGGTGCGGGATCCGTCCGGGCGCGTGGTGCAGCGCTTCAGCCCGAGTCCCGTGCGGCGCGTCATATCCGAGGCGGTGGCGGCCGACGTTCGCGGGGTGCTGGAGGAGGTGGTCCGGGAGGGAACCGGGAGGCTGGCGGGCATGGCGCAGTTCGCCGTGGCCGGAAAGACCGGAACGGCTCGGCTCGCCGTGGACGGCCGCTATGCGCAGGGACGCTACCGGGCTTCCTTCGTCGGCTTTGCGCCGGCCGATGATCCGCGGATCGTCATTCTCACGCGGCTGGAGGACCCGAGGGAAGGGGTCTACTACGGCGGCGCGATCGCGGCGCCTACGAGCCAGGCGGCACTCGCGGCGGCGCTCACGGCCGATGGCGTCCAGGTGGATCCGCGTCTGGTCGTTTCCGACGCCCGTCCCCGTCCCTGGTCCGGTGGACCTGCGGCGGGTACGCGGGAGGGAGCCGTCATCTTCGCCTCCAGCGGGGCGGGCCCGACCGGCACGTCCAGCGTGGTCCGTGGGGGCGGGGAACGGGTCGCGCTCCCGGACCTGGCCGGATTGTCCGCGCGCTCGGCCGCCGCGCGGCTGCACGCGCTCGGCCTCCGCGTGGAATGGCGGGGACAGGGCAGGGTCGCGGGCCAGAGCCCGGCCCCCGGGAGCGAGTTGACCCGGGGTGAGACCGTCGTCCTCAGATAGCCGGAGAGCGAGAGCGATGGATCTCGAGACAGGGGAGCGAACGAAGGCGGGTCTGCGGAATACAAGATTGGGGGGAGGTTAACCGCGGGCGCGGCCGTTGGGTCGTGGGGTGGCGGTGACAGGGATCCCGGGCACCCGGGATGCAGTCGCGCCCGCGCCGTTGGCGACCGGTCGATCATGGATCCGAGCCCGATGTGTCGGACTTTGCCGCAGCGAACCACTACGAACCAGCAGATTGAGCGCAGGCTGGCGGACGCGGGCCTCGAACCACGGTGGAGGGGCGTTCCGCCCGCGGCGTTCGCGGCTCTTCGCTCCGACTCCCGCCTGGTCGGCGACGGCGACCTCTTCTGCGCGATTCCCGGGACCCGCGTCGATGGCCACGACTTCCTCGACGCCGTGAAGCGGGCCGGGGCCGCCGCCGCCGTCGTCGAGCGCGTGATCGATATCGGCCTCCCGCAACTGGCGGTCCGCGACGCTCGGGCTGCCGTATCCCATCTCGCCGCGCTCTTCGCCGGCGACCCGGGCGCGGCGCTCCGGCTCGTCGGCATCACGGGCACCAACGGGAAGTCGACCGCGGCCTGGCTCACGCGCTGGGTTCTGGAGGAGTTGGGACCCGCCGCGGCACTGGGCACGCTGGGCACGGTCTCCATCGATGGCGAAGTCGGAGACCCGGGGCTGACGACGCCCGATCCGATCGATCTGGCCCTCGAACTCGCCACCCTCAGGGCGAGTGGCGCCGAGGCGGCGGTCCTCGAGGTGTCGTCGCACGCGCTCGACCAGCGCCGCGCCGACGGCTTCTCCTTCGATGCCGTGGCCTTTACGAGCTTCAGTCGGGAACACCTCGAATATCATCCGGATCTCGAGGCGTATCGGGAAGCGAAGCTGCGCCTCCTCGAGTTGCTCGCACCGGGTGGCGTGTGCGCCGTGAACGACGACGAGTCCGCCTGGAAGGGGATCTCGCCGGCGAACGCCACGACGCTCCGCTACGGCTTCGAGCCCACGGCCGATCTGTGGCCCGATCAACTGACCCTCGAGGCGGGCGGATCACGCTTTACCCTGCGCGCGCCGGGGGAGGCGGCTCCGGTATCGCTCCCGTTACCTGCCGATTTCAACGTACGGAACGCCCTCGCGGCCGCGGCGGTCGCCCGGGGCCTCGGCATGTCGCTCGAGCGGATCGCGGCGCGGCTCTCCGCGGCGCCTCCCGTGCCGGGGCGCATGGAAGTGATCTCGCGGGAGCCGGTGCTCGTAATCCGGGATTTTGCGCACAACCCGGATTCGTGCGAGCGGGCGCTGTCCTCGTTGCGGCAGATCGTGCCGGGCCGGGTCATCGCCCTCCTCGGTTGCGGCGGCGACCGGGACCCCGGCAAACGCCCCCAGATGGGGACCATCCTCACCCGGCTCGCGGATGTCGCGATCGTCACGAGCGACAATCCCCGATCGGAGGATCCGTCGGATATCTGCCGTCAGATGGTCGTTGGACTGCCGGCGGACAGTTACGAGATCGTGGTCGACCGGCGGGAAGCGATTGCGCGCGGCCTCGCCGAGGCCGGCCCGGCAGACGCCGTCGCGCTCCTCGGCAAGGGGCACGAAACGTACCAGATCATCGGCGAGAAGCGGCTGCCCTTCGACGAGCGCCGGATCGTGGAGGATCTCCTTCCGGTGCGTCCCGGCGCGTCCGAACTCCCCGGAGGAGCGGCGTGACCGCGGCCACGCAGGCCCCGGCGTTGCGGTCGGACTGGATTCGGGCCGCGCTTCGTCTGGACAGCGGCAGCGTCGCGAGCGCCTGCGATGTCGCCGAGCGGGCGTACAGCGGGGTCTCATGCGATTCGAGGACGCTGGAGCCCGGCGAGTTGTTCGTCGCGCTCGCGGGGGAGCGGCATGATGCCGCCGATTTCCTCCCTCAGGCGGCGGCCCGGGGCGCGCCGGGGGCGATCGTGCGCCCCGGACGGGAGAACCCGGCGCTGGGGATGGAGTACTTCGCCGTTGCCGACCCGCTGCGCGCGCTCGGCGATCTGGCTGCCCGGGCCCGGCTCGAATCCGGCGCCACGGTCGTGGCCGTTACGGGAAGTTCGGGCAAGACGACGGTGAAGGAGATGATCACCTGCGCGCTCTCGGAATCCCGCCGCGTGTACCGCACGGAGGGCAACTACAACAGCCAGGTGGGCCTCCCGCTGACGATCCTGCGGGCCGCGCCCGACGCGGACGCCTGGGTCCTCGAGGTCGGGGCGAGCGAGCCCGGTGAGATCGCCCGACTGGCGGAGATCGCCCGCCCGGATCACGTCGTCATCACGACGGTCGGCGCCGCACACCTCGAGTGTTTCGGGGATGTGGACGGCGTACTGCGGGAAAAGATGACGCTGGCCTACGGCGCCTCCGGCCGCGGCGTACTTGTCGTGGGGGAGGAGCCCGCCAGCCTAGCGGAAGCCGCCCGGGCCCACCGGCCCGACGCGATCGTCGCCGGGTTCGGCCCACGGGCCGGCTTCGCGCCCGACGCATACACGGTCGCTGCGGACCGGGTCGAGTTCCGCCGCGGCGACGCGCTGGTTTCGCTGGATGTGGGCGGCGAGCACCACCTGCGGGACGCGCTGATCGCGGCCGCGCTCGCGGAATCGCTGGACGTGCCGTCCGACGCGGTCGCCCGGGGGCTATCGCGCTACGAGCCCCTCGGCTTGCGCGGCGCCCTCCGCCGCATCGGGCGTCTCACGGTGCTGGCCGACTGTTACAACGCCAACCCGGATTCATTTCGCGCGGCGATCGCCCAGGCTCGCGATCTGTTGCCGGGGCGCCGCCGCGCGGTGTTCGCCGGCTCGATGCTCGAACTCGGCTCCCGGGAAGCGCAGGCACACCGTGAAATCGGCGAAGAGATGCGGGCGGCGGGGTTCGATGTCATCGCCGCCACGGGCCTCTTCTGCGACGCGCCATTCGACGGCGTCCACGGTCCCGCCCTCATCCGGGCGCAGGATCCCGAAGCGGCCATGGAGCCGTTCGCGGACGCCCTGGAGGGAGATGAGGTCGTGCTCGTGAAGGGCTCGCGCGGCGCACGGCTGGAGCGGGTCATCGACGAACTGGAAGCCCGTTTCGGAGGGGGCGCCTGATGCTCTATCACTTCCTCTTCCCGCTGGCGGACCAGCATATCCTGTTCAACGTCTTCCAGTACATCTCATTCCGCGCGGCCGGCGCCATGGTGACCGCCCTCCTCACCGCCTTCGTCATCGGGCCGGGCGTGATCCGCGGACTCAGGAAACACGGCATCGGCCAGATCGTGCGGGCCGAGGGACCGGCCACGCACCTCGTGAAGGCCGGCACGCCGACGATGGGCGGCATCATCATCCTCACCGCCTGTCTCCTGCCCACTCTTCTCTGGGCCCGCCTGGATAACTCCTATGTGTGGGTCGCCCTCGTCGTCACGGCCTGGATGGGCGCGATCGGCTTCATGGACGACTACCTGAAGATCGTGCGCCGCCATCCGCGAGGCCTGATCGCGCGGTACAAGCTCATCTGGCAGTTCGTGCTGGGTTTGGCGCTCGGCGGGTTTCTCCTGTGGCAGCCGCTGTCCGCCTACGGAGCGACTCAGACGATGCTTCCGTTCTTCAAGGATCTCACGATCGTCCTCGCCCCGGCGATCTTCCCCCTCTTCGTCGCCATCGTCGTCGCGGGAAGCGCGAACACGGTGAACCTGACGGATGGTCTGGACGGGCTGGCCACGGGCCTCGCCGCGATCGCCGTCCTCACCTTCGGCGCCTTCGCCTACGCGATCGGCCGAGTGGACACGTCGGCCTACCTCGGCGTCCTGTACCTGAACGGGGCCGGGGAACTGTCGGTGTTCTGTGCCGCGCTGGCCGGGGCGGCCATCGGCTTCCTCTGGTTCAACGCCCATCCGGCGCAGGTCATCATGGGGGACACCGGATCCCTGGCGCTGGGAGGCGCGATCGGCGCCGTCGCAGTGCTCCTGAAATCCGAGTTCCTCCTCGTCATCGTCGGAGGCGTGTTCGTCCTCGAGGGGTTGTCCGTGATCCTCCAGACCGGATGGTTCAAGTACAGCCGCCGTCGGTGGGGCGAGGGCCGCCGCCTTCTGCGCATGGCCCCGCTGCATCACCACTTCGAGAAACTGGGTTGGCCGGAGACGCGCGTCGTCACGCGCTTCTACATCGTTGGCGTCATCTTCGCGCTCGTCGGCCTGGCGACGCTCAAGATCCGCTGATGGCCGACGACCGCCGCTCTCCGCTCTTCGGGCCCGGCGATCCCGTGGCCGTCCTCGGACTCGGGGTGTCCGGGAAGGCCGCGGCGCGGCTGGTGCATGCGCTCGGAGCGGACGTGTACGCGAGCGACGCATTCGAGGGACCCGGGCAGCGCGAGGCCGTGGAAGCGCTCGCTGCCGAGGGCATCGACGCGGAGGTGGGACGGCACGACGTCGAGCGGATCCTGAACGCCGACCTCGTCGTGACGAGCCCGGGAATATCGCCCACAGCCGAAATCCGGCGAACCGTGCGCGAAGCGGGAGTGCCCACCGTGGCCGAGATCGAGGTCGCCTGGCGACACCTCCGCTCGCGGGTCATCGGCATCACGGGCACGAACGGCAAGACGACGACGACCGCGCTCTGCGGGCACCTGCTGCAGCAGGCCGGCGTGGACGCGCTCACCGCGGGGAACATCGGCCGGCCGCTCTCCGAGATTCCGCTGATGAAACGACAGCCCGACTGGCTGGTGGTCGAGCTGAGTTCCTTCCAGCTCGCCGATCTCCGGGCGTTCCGGCCCGAGATCGGCGTGCTCGTGAACCTCGCCGCGGACCACCTCGACTGGTATGCGAGCCTCGAACGCTACTATGAGGACAAGGCGCGTCTGTTCGCGAACGCCGATGCAGACAGCCGCTGGGTCCTGAACGGGGATGACGGCGACGTGCTCGCCATGGCGGAACGGGTGGCCGGAGACCGCTATCTGGCGTCGATCGAGTCGCACGAGGAGCCCGGGGCGTGGCTGGACGAGGCCGGGAAGCTGGTCCAGCGCCTCGAGGCGGGAAGGCCGTCGCAGCCGTGGGTCGCGGCCGACGAACTGCAGCTGGTCGGCGTGCACAACGTCATGAACGCTCTTCTCGCCGGCCTTGGAGCGGCGCTCGCCGGGTGCGAGGCCGCGGCGATCGGAGCCGGGCTCGCCTCCTTCCAGGGCCTCCCCCATCGCCTTCAGAGGGTGGGCGAGTTCGAGGGCGTCCTGTGGATCAACGATTCCAAGGGAACGAACGTCTCCGCGACCCGCGTCGCCCTCAACGCGTTCGACCGGCCGCTTGTGGCGCTGCTCGGAGGCCGGCACAAGGGCGAGTCCTACCGGTCGCTCGCGCCCGCGCTGAGCGAGAACGCGCGAGCCCTGATCGCGTTTGGAGAAGCTGCGCCGCAGATCGTCCGGGAACTGGGCGACGTGGCGCCGGTCGATGTGGCCCGCGGCGTACCGCAACTCGTGCGCCTCGCCCGCGAGGCCGCCCGTCCCGGGGATGTCGTCCTCTTTTCCCCGGCCTGCTCCAGCTACGACATGTTCCCGGATTACCGGAAGCGGGGACGGACCTTCGAGAAGTGTGTCCGCGAGTCCTACGGAGGGCCGTCCCCGGGGGAGACGACGTGACGGATCATGCTCTCGCCCACGAACTCCCGCGCGTTCAGGAGTTCGCCGGCGCGCCCGCGTGGGTGCGGAATACGCTCATCGGGATCACGCTCGTCCTCGTCGTGTTCGGGCTCCTCTCCGTCTACTCTGCGAGTTCGTTCGCGGCGCAGCAGAGCGGGCTGCCGGGAAATCACGTCCTCATGAGCCAGCTGGCTCGCGCCGCCGTCGGTCTCGTGGCCCTGATCGTCGCCGCCTTCATCGACTATCGCGTGTACCGGCGGCTCGCATGGCCGATCCTCGGGGCCGTGACGGTCCTTCTCGTCGTCATGATCCTCCCTGCCACGACGGACATCGCGCCCGTTCGCAACGGTTCCCGCCGCTGGTTGATGCTCGGGCCGGCGACCTTCCAGCCCTCCGAGCTGGCCAAGGTGGCCGTCGTCTTCTGGACCGCCGCGCTCGCCGTCCGCAAGCAGCGCTCCTTCACCAGCTTCTTCCGCGGCGTGCTCCCGTTCCTCGTCGTCCTCGGGCCCGTGCTCGTCCTCATCGCCGCGGAGCCGCACCTGTCGGCGACGCTGATCACGGCCGCGCTGGCGGCGGTCGTGCTCTTCGCCGCCGGGATGCGTTTCCGGCATTTCCTGCTCCTGGCGCTGCCCATCGGCCCGGCGTTGTGGTGGCTCGTGCGCTCGAACAGCTACCAGCTGACGCGGATTCTCGCGTTTCTCAATCCGGAGGCGGACATGTCGGGCGCCGGCTACCAGCTGCAGCAAGCGCAGATCGCGATCGGTTCGGGCGGCATCCTGGGCGCGGGATACGGCGAGAGCACGCAGAAGCTCTACTACCTGCCGGAAGCGCAGAACGATTTCATCTACCCGATCATCGCCGAGGAATGGGGGTTCGTGGGCGCAGTGACGATGCTCGTCCTCTTCCTCGTGTGGACCCACCTCGGGCTGCGGATCGCCAAATCCGCCCCGGACCTGTTCGGACGACTCATCGCGATCGGCCTCACGGCGATCATCGCGATCGGAGCGTTCGGACACATCGGGATCACGATGGGGCTGCTGCCCACGACGGGGGTGAGCCTCCCCTTCATCAGTTCCGGCGGAACGGGGCTCGTCATCGCGCTCGCGGCCACGGGGGTTCTGCTCAACGTGGCTTCGCGGCGGAGATGCTGACGCATGGCGTCACCTCGTATCCTGCTCGCGGGGGGTGGCACGGGCGGCCATCTGTATCCCGCCCTGAACCTGGCCGCAGCCTTCGGGCGGCTGGCCCCCGAAGCCGAATGCGTGTTCCTGGGCGGACGACGGGGCCTGGAGGCGCGCGTGCTGCCTGACACCGGGTACGAGTTCCGGCTTCTGCCGCTGCAACCGCTGTACAGGCAGCGGCCGTGGCGAAACTGGCGTCTGCTCGCGTCGGCTCCCGCCGTACTCGACGGCGTGCGGCGCGCGTTCCGGGATTTCGATCCGGCGTTCGTCGTGGGCACGGGGGGATACGTGGCGGGACCCGCGCTCGCCGGAGCCCGTCTCCGCCGTGTGCCCACTGCGATTCAGGAACAGAACGCGGCTCCGGGGCTCGTGACGCGCCTGTTCGCGCCGAACGTCGATCAGATCCACCTCGGATATCCGGAGGCGGAGGGGCGGCTGCGGGTCGGGCGACGCACACGCCTGAGCGCGCTGGGGAACCCCGTCGCGCCCGGGGTTGGCGGCGCCGCGGGAGGCGGGTCGGCCGGTGCGCCTCCGGCCCGCTTCGAGTGGCCGCATGGCCGCAACCTCCTCGTCTTCGGCGGGAGCCAGGGGGCGCTCGGCCTCAACCGGGCCTTTCTGGGCGACCTCGAATGGGCGGCGCGAGACGGCGCGGCGTGGCCGGACGGGGTCTCGGTCGTGTGGATCGCCGGGCCCGCGCACGCGGCCGAACTCTCCGCGCGGGTGTCGGAGCTTCCGTTCGCGGAGCGTGTGCGCGTCGTCCCCTACATCGACGACCTGGGCAGGCAGCTCGACGGGGTCACACTCGCGCTGTGCCGGTCGGGGGCGATGTCTCTCGCCGAACTGTGCGCGGCCGGGCGGCCCGCGGTTCTCGTGCCGCTCCCGACCTCGGCCGGAGGGCACCAACTGACGAACGCGCGGGCGCTGGCGGAGGCGGGGGCGGCGGAAGTTCGCGAAGAGGGCGGGCTGGCGGTCGGCGAACTGTGGTCGCTCTGCCGGGACATCCTCACGGACGACGAGCGCCTGTCGCGGATGTCGGCGGCGGCCGCGAGCCGGGGGCGGCCCGACGCGGCGCTCGACATCGCGCGCGAGATGCTCACCCTCCTGGATCGGTGCGCGGCGTGACCGGGGCGACGGTGGGAGCTCCCCGTCCGGCGGGGATCGCGGATCTTCCGGCGCCCGGGGCACGCGTCCATCTCATGGGGATCGGCGGCGCCGGGATGCGCGGACTCGCCCTTGCCCTCGATCGCGCCGGCTACGTGGTGAGCGGGTGCGACCGCGCTCCCGCCGACGCTCTCGGCGACCTCGCGGCGCAGGGGATCACGGTCGAACGGGAGCACGCTCCCTCCCACGTGTCCGGGGCGGACCTGCTCGTTCGCAGTTCGGCCGTGCCGGAAGACCAGCCGGAGGTCGTCCGGGCCGGGGTCGCCGGCGTGCCCGTGATGCGCCGGGCCCGGGCGCTGGGCGCGCTGTTGAACGGGCAGGCGCTGGTCGGGATCGCCGGGACGCACGGGAAGACGACGATCACCGCGATGGCCGGGCACGCGGCCGCGGCGGCCGGGCTCGACCCCCTCGTCCTCGTCGGGGGGCGGGTCGACGCGTGGAAGGGGTTCACGCGCCCCGGTGACGGTCCCGCCATCGTGGAAGCCGATGAGTTCGACCGTTCCTTCCTCGAGCTTCAGCCCACGCTCGCCGTGGTCAGCTCGCTGGAGCCCGAACATCTGGACACTTACGGCACCTGGGAGCGTCTCCGTTCCGCGTTCACGGAGTTCGCCGGAAGGGCCCGGCACGCCGGAGGTCTCATCTACTGCCACGACGACGAGGGCGCCCGCGACCTGGCGGAAGCGTCCGGGTTCGCCGGCACGCGGCACGGGTTCGGGTACGGCTTCGGCGACGAGGCCTGGTGCACGCTTGAAGGGACGGGGCCGCGCGCGCTGCGGCTCTCCTGGCCGGACGGAGAGATCGATCTCACGCTCCGCGTGCCGGGGCGCCACAACCGGCTCAACGCCGCGGCGGCCTTCCTCGCCACAGTGCGGCTCGGCGGCGACCCGCAGGCAGCGGCGCGGGGGCTCGCCGGGTTCCGCGGCGTGGCCCGCCGTCTCGAGATGATCGCGGCGTGGCCCGACCTCACGGTCTTCGACGACTACGCGCACCACCCGACCGAGGTCGCGGCGTCGCTCGCCGCGCTGCGGGAAGCGTATCCCGGGGCCCGGCTGAGGGTCGTCTTTCAGCCGCACCTGTTCACCCGGACGCGCGACTTCGCGGACGCGTTCGCGCGCGCCCTCGCGCTGGCCGACGACGCGCTGGTGCTCCCGATCTATCCCGCGCGAGAGGCGCCGCTCCCGGCCGTCACGTCCGAGTTGATCACCGGCGCATCCGGCGCTTCCGGGGGGTCTGCGACGCTCATCGAGTGGGAGGATGCACGTCGCCTCGTTCCGCCGGAGGTCGGCGCGGGAGAAGCGGTGCTCGTCTTCATGGGCGCCGGCGATGTCACCGACCTCGCGCACGCGGCGGTCCAGAGGCGGGCGGGCGATGCGGTGGGAACGTGATGTCCCGCTCGCGCCCCTGGTCCGCTACCGGATCGGCGGGCCGGCCGCGCAACTCGCGCGGCCGCGGTCGATGGCGGAGCTCGCCGCTGCGCTGCGCGATACGTCCGGCCGCGGCTGCCGCGTGCTGGGGACCGGAGCGAACCTGCTCATCGGCGACGGCGGAGTGCCGGAGCCTGTCCTCATCCTCGAGGGCGACTTCGGAACGATCCGGGTCGGGGCCACCACCATCGAAGCGGGGGCGGCCGCCCGTCTGCCCGCCCTCGCTCAGGCTGCGCGCCGCAACGGGCGTGCCGGGTTTCATTTCCTGGAGGCAGTGCCCGGCACCCTCGGCGGAGGCCTGCGCATGAACGCCGGCTCGAGGGACGAAGGGCTCTGGGACCGCGTCGAATGGGCCGACGCGGTGACGCCCGAAGGCGAACTCGTGCGCATCCGGCCCGAGAATGCGCAACCCGCGTACCGCCGCGTGGGCGTGGCGGCCGACTGGGTGTTCGTGCGCGCACGCCTCGAAGCGGCACCGGGGGAGTCCGACGCCGTCCGCGAAGCGCACCTGAGCTTCCGCGAACGGAAGGTCCGGGATCAGGTATACGACCTCCCCTCGGTCGGATCGACGTGGAAGAACCCGGGTCCACCGCATCCGCCGGCCTGGGAGATCGTGGACAGCGTGGAAATGAGAGGCGCCCGGGTCGGGAACGCCCGGATCCATGAACGGCACGCAAATTTCATCGTCAACCTGGGTGGCGCGCGCGCCGCCGACGTGATCGGACTGATGGCGGAAACCCGCCGCCGCGCCCTGGCCCGCCTCGGCGTGGCGCTGGAGCCGGAGGTCCAGCTGTGGGGGTTCGAGCCCGCGCAGCTCACCCTCGTGGGGGCCGCATGAATCCTCCCGTGTGGGATCCCGAGGACCTTGCCGCCCCGCCCCCCCCCGAACGCGAGGAGCGCAAGAAATCGCGCTCCCGGCGCATCACCCGCCGAGGACGCCGCAGGCTCCTCTTCGCGCTCATGGCGGCCTCGATCGGCTTTTCCGTCCCCATATGGGTGCCCCGCATCCTCGCGACGCTGCCCGCGTTTCGCATCTCGGAACTCCGCGTCGTCGGGGCCGAGCACGCCTCGGCGGACGAGATCAGGGAACTCGCCGCCGTTACCCCGGACGCGTCCGTATGGGACGACCCCGCGGCCTGGGAGGAACGCGTGCGCGCGCATCCGCTGGTTCGCGAGGCTACGGCCCGCCGGGAGGGGTTCCACACGCTCGAGATCGCCGTCGTGGAGCGGCGTCCGGTGGCGCTCGTCGCGACGCCCGAACTGCGCCCCGTGAGCGGTGATGGGTACATGCTGCCGCTGGAACCCTCCTCCGCGCCGCTGGACCTGCCGATCGTCCGGGGGCCGGTCGAAACCGAGAACGGCTTCGTGACGGACCAGGGAATCCGGGAACTCATCTTCGCGCTGGAGCGAATGGATCGAACGCGGGGCGACTTCATGTCCCTCGTCTCCGAGGTCGGGCGGGCAGCCGAGGGCGGATACCGCTTCCTCCTCCTTCCCGGCGCCGGGGCCGACGTCGTTCTGCTGCCGCGCGACCAGCCCCTGCGTGCCCTCGACCGTGTCTCGATCGCGCTCGGACAGATCGAGGATCGGCACGTCGCACGTGCAGACGCGCGTTTCAGAGGCCAGGTTGTACTCACGCGCGCGGAGGAGCGATGATTCAAGGGGCGGGCATTGTCGGGGTGGATGTGGGGTCGACGAAGACCTGTGCGGTCGTCGCCGCCGTGCATCCCGGTCGCAATCCCACCGATCCGCTCGAAATCCTCGGCCTCGGCGTCACGCGTTCCGAGGGCATGAACGGCTCCTCCATTGCGGATATCGAGGCCACGACCCGCGCCGTCCGCACCGCCGTGCGGCAGGCGGAAGCCATGGCCGGCCGCGAGGTGGAAGCCGCCTATGTGAGCGTGCCCAGCGGAAGCGTTCGCACGTCCCGGTCGAAGGGGGTGCTTCAGGTCTCCGCCTCGGAGATCGCTCCCGCCCACGTCAAGCGCGTGCAGGAGGTCGGCCGCGCGGTCCCGGTCCCGCTCGGCCACGAGTTGATTCACGCGCTGTCGCAGCGGTACACCGTCGACGACCGTGACGGCATCCGGGACCCCGTGGGAATGGTCGGAGCCCGTCTCGAGGCGGACCTCTGCATCGTGACGGCCGACGTGGCCGTCTGTCACGACCTCTCGAAAGTCGTAGACCGTGCGGGATACCGCCCGGACGAACTGGTCATGGCGCCGCTGGCCACGGCGCTCGCGGTGCTCGAGGATGCCGAACGCGAGGCCGGCGTGGCCCTGGTCGAGATGGGAGGCGCGACGACCGATGTGCTCGTGTACGGAGGCCACCGCATTCTTCACGCAGCGACGCTGCCCTGGGGCGGCTCGATCGTGACGCGGGATGTCGCCCGCGGCCTCGGCGTGCATGAAGACGAGGCCGCGCAACTCAAGGAGCGACACGGCGGAGCGCTGCGCGACGCGGCCGATTCGCAGGAGATGCTCGACGTCTCCGGGGCTCGGCACGGACGGGCCCGACGTGTGTCGCGCGAGTTGTTGCTGCACATTATCGAACAACGGCTGGATGAAGTTCTGGGACTGGTGTACGAGGAACTGGAGGCGAGCGGGACGCTGGGCGGACTCGAGGCGGGAATCGTGCTGAGCGGCGGCGGGGTTTCGCTCGCGCACATGGAAGATCTGGCTCGTTCGGTCTTCAACCTGCCCGTTCGCACGGGTATTCCTTCGCTCGGCCTCACCGGCATGGCGGACAGCGTCGCGCGTCCGTCCTACGGCACCGCCGCGGGGCTGGTGCTGTACGGTGCGTCGCGGGCCTCGGCAGGAGGGTTGGTGGGAGCGACCCGCGCCTTCGCGAGAGTCGGCGGGTGGCTACGGGAGCTTTTCTGAAGGGAGGGAGGGGACACATGGTCTTTGCATTCGACGAGAACGGTGCGCGCAACGCGAAGATGAAGGTCGTCGGCGTAGGTGGCGCCGGCGGCAATGCCATCAACCGCATGATCGACGAAGAACTCGATGGCGTGGAGTTCATCGCGGTGAACACCGATGCCCAGGCGCTGAAGGAGTCAGGCGCCCACCTCAGGGTCCAGATCGGGAAGGAGCTCACGCGGGGCCTGGGAGCCGGCGCCCGTCCCGAGATCGGACGGCAGGCGATGTCCGAGAGCCACGAAGAGATGCGATCCGCCATCGCGGGCGCGGACCTCGTCTTCGTCACGGCGGGGATGGGCGGAGGCACCGGCACGGGAGCGGCTCCGATCATCGGTGCCATGGCTCGGGAGATGGGGTCGCTGTGCATCGCGATCGTGACCCGCCCCTTCCACTTCGAGGGCAAGAAGAGGATGAGGCACGCCGAGATCGGGCTGCGGGAGCTTCGGCGCGCGGTGGACACGATGATCGTGGTCCCGAACGAGCGTTTGCTCGCGGTCGTGGGCAAGGAGATGACGTTCCGCCAGGCGCTCAAGAAAGCAGACGAGGTCCTGCTCCAGGCAACCCAGGGGATCTCCGACCTCATCTCCGTGACGGGCGAGGTGAACGTGGACTTCGCGGATGTCCGTACGGTGATGTCGAACCGCGGGGCCGCCCTCATGGGAACGGGGGATGCAACGGGCGACGACCGGGCGGTAGAGGCGGCACAGCAGGCCATTTGCTCGCCCCTGCTCGACAACGTATCCATCAACGGCGCCACGGGCGTCCTCATCAACATCAGTGGTGGCCCAGACCTGACGATCGACGAGGTGACGACCGTCAACTCGATCATTCAGGAGGCCGCGGGCGACGAGGGCGAAATGATCTTCGGCGTCGTGCACGATCCTCAGTTGGAGGGCAAGGTGCGCGTGACCGTGATCGCGACGGGGTTCGGAGATGCGGTGGTCGATGACGATCCGGTGCCCGTGGCGGAGAGGGTGGTCCCGGCGACGAAGGCGCCGCCCGAGCCCCCCGCGGCCCCGGTGGTGATCGGTTCGATGTACGAGGGTCCGCGCGTGTTCGACGCGCCCCCGGTCGAGCCTGCGCCGCCGGAACCCGAGCCTGTCGAGGAGCCCGCGGAGGTGAAGCGGGCGGGCATCGCGTTCGAAGCGCTGGCGGCCGAGGAGCCGGGGCCCGAGCCGGACTCGGAGTCAGTAGCCGAGACGGCGCCGGAACCCGAGCTTGAGCCTGAACGGTCGGTGTCCGAGGGACCGGTGTTGGAGGAGACGGGGGACGAAGCCGGCCCGGCGGATGGTCCGGTGGCCGAAGAAGTGACGCCGGACGCGGCCACCGATGTGCCGCCGGAGGTGCCGAGCCAGGAGTCGTGGACGGACGCCCGCACGGAGTTCGAGGATCTTGAGATCCCGACCTTCATACGGCGACAGATGGACTGAGAGCTTGAACGAGAGACTCCACACAGCACTTGGATTTGCGGTCGGACTCGCCCTTGCGGGTGTGCTGCTCGTCGGCCGGAGCACGTTCGGTTCCGGAGCCGAGCAGACGGAAGACATCAAGGTCGTCGAAGTGCCGACGCCACCGGCGCCCATCACCCTCGTGCATCGTCTGGAATGGGGCGAGACGCTGGGGGGCGTATTCGCGGACCATGGCCTCGATCCCGTCGCGACGCACGCCATCGTCGAGGCGATGGGCGAGTTCGAGAGTCCCCGCCGGCTGAGGCCCGGCGCCGCGATCCATTTCGTCCGCCGACCCGGGGAATCTCCGGCCCGGATCCGGGTTCACCTCGACGCCGACCGCGTCCTCCACTTTTGGCCCGACAACGACACCGGGCCGACATGGCTGGCCCGGCTCGATTCCGTGCAGGTTACACGCGACACCCTTCTCCTCGCGGGTCTCATCCAGACGAACCTGTTCGACGCCGAACTGTCCGGTGATGTGGAGGAACTGACCGACCGGCAGCGCTTCGACGTGGCGTACCGGGTTTCACGGGTGTTCGCGTGGCAGATCGACTTCTGGCGCGATCTGCGGCAGAACGATGCGTACAGGATTCTCATCGAGCGTGAGGTGCGGCCGGACGGCTCGGTGCGCGACGCCAGGGTGCTCGCCGCCGAATTCCGGAACGACCGGCGCACGCTGACGGGGGTGCGATTCGAGCTTGGTGCGGACGAGCGGGTGGAATACTACGACGAAGCGGGCGAGGCCCTCCGGGGGCAGTTCCTGCTCGCACCGATGGACATCGTCCGTGTCACGAGCGGCTTCAACCTGAGGCGGTTCCACCCGGTCCTCCGGCGCACCCGGCCGCACCTCGGCGTCGACTACGGGGCCGCGCGGGGCACGCCCGTGTACGCCACGGGGGCGGGCCGCGTGACCCGGGCAGGGTGGTGGAGCACCTACGGGAACGCCGTCGAGATTCGTCACGCCAATAACATCCGCACCCGTTACGCGCATCTGACCAACGTTGCCAGGGGCGTCACGGCCGGTACTCAGGTGGAACAGGGGCAGGTCATCGGATATGTGGGCGACACCGGTCTCGCGACCGCGCCTCATCTGCACTACGAGTTTCTCCGGAACGGCGCGCAGGTGAACCCGGCCCGTCTGCAGTTGCCCAGGGCCGAGCCGGTCCCCGCTGAACTGCGGGCGCGGTTTGTGGAGGTTCGACAGGCCGTGCTGTCGCAGTTGAGAGGCCTTCCGATGCCCCTCCATCCCTCGCAGCGCGCTCGCCGCACACAGGATTGAGCCCCGGCCTCTGGCTTCTCGTCGCGCTGGCCGCGGTCGCCCTCGCCGGTTGGGCCTATGCCACGCGCGAGGAGCGCGTCGCGGGGCGTAGCGGTCCCGCCGCCCTCCGCGCGGCGGCCCTCTTCCTCATACTCGGCGCCCTCGCGTTGCCCGCGCTGCGCGACAGCGGTGTCGGAGTGCCCGAACGCGTCGTGCTCCTCGACATCTCGCGCAGCATGGCGCTCCCGGTACGCGCCGGGGAAGCCGGCGGCACGACGCGGCTCGACTCGGCCCTTGCTCTTCTTCCCGAACTCGCGCCCGATCGGGTTTACCTGTTCGGAGACCGACCCGTCCCCGCGCGGCTGGACTCGCTGGACACCTTTGTCGCGGGGCACGACGCGAGCCGGATCGAACCGGCCCTGCAGGCCGCCCGCCTGGGCGGAGCCGACAGCGTATGGGTGCTGACCGACGGAGAACTCACGGACCGCGACGCCGCCCGGGAGACGGCCGAGGGGCTGGGGCTCGGGGTGCGGGAACTCCGCGTTGCCGACGCCGAGCCCCGGGTGGCGCTGGCGGCGCTCCGGGCGCCGGAGCGCGCCCGTGCCGGCGATACCGTCCGCGCCACGCTCGAGTTTCGCGCCGCCGCCGGATCGGCCGGAGGCGCGGGCGAATTGCCCGACAGCGTGAGCTTCCAGCTCGAGCGCGAGGGAGAGGTCGTCGCGACCGTGCGGGCGCCGCGCCCCGCCCCCGGGCGAACGGGCCGCGCGGACATCGCCTTCGTCCCGCAGGATGAAGGCGCACGGCCTGCGTGGCGGCGCTACGAGGCCGTGCTCCTCGATCCGCCGGACCCCTTCGGCGTCTCCGAGCGGAGAGGCGTATGGATCGAGGTCTCGGAGTCCTCCGCCGGCGCCGTACTCGTGTCGCTGGCCCCCGACTGGGAGGCGCGCTTCCTCGTTCCCGCCCTCGACCGGCTCGTCCTCGGGGGCGCGCGCGGATACCTGCGCCTTGCCGATGATCGCTTTCTCGAGATGGGCGCCGGCCCCCGCATCGTCGCGGCTTCTCGAGTACGGGAAGCGGTGGGGGGCGCCCGGCTGCTCGCGGTCCAGGCCGCGCCCGAGGATCTGCCACCCTGGCTGGCGGACGCGCTGAGGGCCCACGCGCGGACGCTCTTCTTCGCCGCAGGGCCGGGTGAGGTGCCGGGGGCGGGTTCGCGCATGACGGGCCCCTTGCCCGGAGAGTGGTACGCCGCGGGGCCGGTGCCTGCGAGTCCCTCGGCCGCGCTCCTCGCCGAGGCCGACCTGGACCTGCTGCCCCCCGTCCGCGAACTCTATGCGGTAGAGCCTCCCGGCCGATGGTCGGTGATCAACGCCAGCCGCAACCGGCGCGGCGAGGGAAGGCCCCTCCTCACGGCCGGCGAGGACGGGGCGCGCCGGTGGGCGCTCTCCGCCACTTCGGACTGGTGGCGCTGGTCGCTGCGCGGGAACGAGCCGCGCCGAGTCTACGAGGGCGTGTTCAGCGGCATCGTGGGCTGGCTCGCCGAGGACGCCACCCCCCGGCTCGCCTCGCTCGTGCGGTCGCCGGCCCCGGGCGAGCCGCCGGTGTGGCGCATCCGTCCCGGCTCCTCCGACCTCACGATCCAGCTGCTCGATGAAGCGGGCGCCGAGGTGTGGAGCGAGTCGGCCACGGAACCTCCGGCCGAGATCGCGGGTCCCGGTCTCCCGGCGGGCCGTTACGAGGCCATCGTGAGGGCCACGGGTCCGGAGGGTTCCGTCGAACTCATCCGGCCCGTCGATGTCGAACCCGACGCCCGCGAATTCCTTCCGCTGGCTCCGTCCGAACCGCTGGCCATCGAAGCGCAGCCTTCGCCCCGGGCGCCGGTCGAAGTCCGCTCACCCCGGCCCGTGTGGCCGTTTCTCCTCGCCGTGCTCCTCCTGTGCGGCGAGTGGGTGTGGCGGCACCGGATCGGACTCCGGTGACCGGGACCCTCCGACGCCCGAAACGCGGCCTGTGGCGGCGCATCGTCGACTTCGCGCTCACGGACGTGAACACCCTCGTCGAGGGTGGACTCGACGAAGCCGCCATCGAGCGCCTGGAGGAAGTCCTGCTCGAAGCCGACTTCGGGGTCGACATCACGCTCGAGCTGATCGAGGCGCTCGAGAGGGCGGCGAGCCGCGGCGCCATCGCGTCGGAGGGCGATCTGCGCGAGCTGCTGCGGTCGCGGCTGGCCGAGATCCTCGTCGCCGCCGAAGCGCCCGCCGGCGGCTCGGCCGCGGACCCACCTCCCGCCCGAGACGGACCGGCGATCCTCCTCCTCGTCGGCGTGAACGGCGTGGGGAAGACGACGACGGCGGCGAAGCTGGCCGCGCGGCTGCAGGCGCGAGGGGAGCGCGTCCTGCTGGCGGCGGCGGACACCTTCCGGGCGGGGGCGCAGGAGCAGCTCCGGGCGTGGGCGGACCGGCTGCAGACCGATTTCGTCGGGGGAACGCCCGGAGCGGACCCGGCCTCGGTGGCGTTCGACGCGGTGGCGGCGGCGCGCGCCCGGGACGCGGCCTGGGTGCTGGTCGACACGGCCGGCCGTCTCCATACGCAGGACGATCTGATGCGCGAACTGGTCAAGGTCGATCGAGTGCTCGGCCGACAGGCGGCGGGCGCGCCGTACGAACGGCTGCTGGTCGTCGACGCCACTTCGGGACAGAACGTGATGAACCAGGCACGCCAGTTCGGAGCGTCGCTCGACCTCACCGGTCTGGTGCTCGCCAAGTTCGACAGCACGGCGCGCGCGGGCACGGTCGTTTCGGTCGTCCGCGAACTGTCCGTCCCGGTCCGCTTCCTCGGGGTCGGGGAGTCCCCGGAGGATCTCGAGGAGTTCTCGCCCGACCGGTATATCGCCAAGATCCTCGCTCCGGATCCGTGAGCCCGTGACGGCGGCGCGCTCCATCCTGCGGGGATCCGTGCAGTACCTGAAGGGCGTGGGCCCCCGGCGAGCGGAGCGCTTCGCGAAAATCGACGTGCATACCGGGCAGGATCTCCTCTATCACCTTCCGTACCGGTACGAGGACGCGACGACCGTCGACGCGATCTCGGAACTGAAGGTCGGCCAGGATGCGACCGTCATCGGGCGCGTGGTCTCGAAAGGCGTCATCCCCACGCGACGCCGGCTGCGCGTCTTCCGCGCCGTGATCCGGGACGAGAGCGGCCACATCGAATGCGCGTGGCCGGGACGCCCGTGGCTCGACCGCACGATCGACAAGGGCGACCTGCTCCTGGCCTCCGGACCCGTGCGCTTCTACCACGGCCGGCAACTCCAGCCGCGCGAACACACCGTGCTGGCTAGGGTTTCCGACGAGGAAGGGTCCGCCGGGGAGCGAGGGTCCGCCGCGGAGCGCCCCGCCGCGGGGCGGGTGTTTCCCGTCTATCCGGCCACCGAGGGGCTCAGCCACCGGCAGATCCGCGCCGTGATCCAGCTCAACCTCCCCAACCTCCTCGCCGATCTCGGAGAGGATGAGCCGTTTCCGGGGGAGTGGCTCGAGGAACTGTCCCTTCCCCCGCTCGCCGACGCCCTCCGGACGCTGCACCGCCCGTCCGCGGTCGACCGGATCGAGCGCTGCCAGCGACGCCTCGCCTTCGAGGAACTCTTCTTTCTTCAACTCCTCCACGCCCGGGCCCGGGCCCGCCTGCGCCATGAGCTCCGGGGCATCGCCTTCGACGCCCCGCCCACTCTCACCCGATCGCTCCTCGGCGCGCTTCCCTTCGAACTCACGGGGGCCCAGCGCCGCGCCTGGTCCGAGATCGAAGCCGACATGGGCCGCCCCGCGCCGATGAACCGTCTGCTGCAGGGGGACGTCGGGAGCGGCAAGACGGTCGTGGCCGCGCTCGCCATGCTCAAGGCGATCGAAGCCGGGCATCAGGCGGCGATCATGGCCCCCACCGAGCTTCTTGCCGAGCAGCACCAGCGCACGTTCGTGAAATTGCTCGAGCCGCTGGGTCTCGAACCTGTGCTCCTCACCGGTTCCATCACCGGCAAGGCGCGGGAACAGGCGCTGGCCGGGATCGCCGACGGCAGCGCCCGCCTCGTGGTCGGGACGCATGCCCTGATCCAGGAGAGCGTCGACTTCGCGTCCCCCGGCCTCGTCGTCATCGACGAGCAGCACCGCTTCGGCGTCGAGCAGCGCCGACGGCTCCGGGAGAGCGGGAAGGCCCCCGACGCCCTCGTGATGTCCGCGACGCCGATCCCCCGCAGCCTCGCCCTCATCCTTTACGGCGACCTCGACCTCTCGATCATCGACGAACTTCCCCCCGGCCGCCGGCCGATCCGCACCGCCGTGCGCGGTCCGGAGAGCCGCGATGCCGCCTTCGACTTCCTCGGCGACCAGCTCGCGGCGGGCCGCCAGGCGTACGTCGTCTACCCGCTCATCGAGGAGTCCGAGGCCCTCGATGCTCGCGCCGCCACCGTCATGTTCGAGCAGCTCCAGGCCCGTTTCCCGGACGTCACCGTGCGGCTCCTGCACGGACGCCTCTCCTCCGCGGAGAAGGACGACGTGATGCGGAGCTTCCTCGCCGGCGACACCAGCCTCCTCGTCGCGACCACCGTCATCGAGGTGGGCATCGACGTGCCCAACGCGACCGTGATGGTGATCGAGGACGCCGAGCGTTTCGGCCTCGCCCAGCTGCACCAGCTGCGCGGACGCGTCGGGCGCGGCGCCGAACAGTCCTACTGCATCGTCTTCCACGCCGCCGAGACGCCGTCGGAGCGGCTCGTCGCCTTCGAGCAGAAGACCGACGGCTTCGAACTCGCCGAGGAAGATCTGAGGATCCGCGGCCAGGGCGACCTCTTCGGCAAGGAACAGCACGGCGCCGTACTCCTGAAGTTCGCGCAACTGGACCGCGACTACGACCTCCTCGACGCCGCGCGCCAGCGGGCCCGCGCCATCGTCGACGCCGACCCCGGGCTCTCCAAGCCCGCCCACCGCCGGTTCCGTCACGAACTCGATCTCCGCTACGCCCAGCGGGAGGCGCTCTACCAGGTCGGGTGACCCCGTCGATTGACCCCGTCGATCGACCATGCCGGCCGACGGGGTTTGCCCTGTCCCGAGGGGAACCGCAACTTGTCGCCGCACATGTCACAAGCCACCGTCACCATACGCGAATTGCCCGCCCGCATCGGGGATGAAGTCCGTCTCCGCGGCTGGGTCAGGCGCCTCCGCTCCAGCGGCAAGATCTCCTTCCTCGTGCTTCGCGATGGAACGGACGAGGTCCAGTGCGTCTTCGTCCGCAATGAGGTCCCGCCCGAGGTCTGGGAGCGGCTCGCCGACACCGGACACGAGGCGTGCGTCTCGGTGACGGGGGTCGTGCGCGCCGATGCCCGCGCCCCCTCCGGCGTCGAGCTCACCGCGTCCGGTTTCGAGGTGCTGGGGCCGTCGTCCGACTTCCCGATCCAACCCAAGGAACACGGCGTCGATTTCCTGCTCGAGAACCGCCACCTCTGGCTCCGGAGCGCGCGCCAGATCGCGATCATGCGCATCCGCGACGAAGTCATCCGGGCGATCCACGACTTCCTCCATCACGAGGGCTTCGTGCACGTCGACACGCCCATCCTCACCGGGGCCATCGGCGAGTCGGCCGGCACCCTGTTCGAGACGGAATACTTCGATCTCGGCACCGCGTTCCTCGCGCAGACGGGGCAGCTCTACGTGGAGGCGGCCTGTGCGGCGCTGGGCAAGGTGTACTGCTTCGGCCCCACCTTCCGGGCCGAGAAGTCGAAGACGCGCCGGCACCTGACCGAGTTCTGGATGGTGGAACCCGAAGCCGCCTGGCTCGACTCCGAGGGGAACATGGCGCTCCAGGAACGCTTCATCTGCTGGATCGTGAAGCGCGTCCTCTTCAACCAGCGCGACCAGCTCGAGGCGCTGGGCCGCGACATCTCGAAGCTCGAGGCCATCCAGCCTCCCTTCGACCGCATCAGCTACACCGACGCCGTCGCCTTCCTGCAGTCGAAGGGGAGCGACATCGAGTGGGGCGCGGATCTCGGCGCGACAGCCGAGACGATTCTGGTCGAGGGTCGTGACAAGCCGCTCTTCGTGTTCGACTATCCGAAGGGGGTCAAGGCCTTCTACATGAAGGAGAACCCGGAGGATCCGCGCACGGTGAAGTGCAACGACCTGCTCGCGCCGGAGGGATACGGCGAGGTCATCGGCGGCAGCCAGCGGGAGGACGACCACGACAGGCTGCTCGCGCGCATTCGCGAGGAGGGGCTCCCGGAGGCGTCTTACGACTGGTACCTGGATCTGCGAAAATACGGGACCTTCACGCACAGCGGGTTCGGACTCGGGGTCGAACGCACGGTGACGTGGATGTGCGGGATCGACCACCTGCGCGAGACGATCGCGTTCCCCCGGATGATGACCCGCATCACTCCGTGACCGGTATCGAGACACCCGGCGAGACCGGGTTCGAAGGAGGATGTATGACGATGAGACAGCTTTCAGCGACGGCTCTGGCGTTCGGAACCATTCTGACGCTCGGGGCGGCCCTGACGCTCGCGACGCCGCTCGCCGCCCAGGATCACGACCGGATGTCCGAGATGATGCACTCCGTCGAGTACCTTGGCGGACGGCCCAACTCGCCCTTCTCCGAGGCCGTCCGGGTCGGGAACGTGCTCTATCTGTCGGGCAAGCTCGGAACCGTGCCCGGCGAGGGACTGGCCGAGGGCGGGATCATCCCCGAGACGCAGCAGACGATGCGGAACATCGCCGACGCGCTCGAGCGGTACGGTTCGTCGATGGACGAGGTCGTGAAGTGCACCGTCTTCCTGGCCGACATCGCCGATTTCCGGGACATGAGCCGCACGTACATGGAGTTCTTCCCCAACCATCGGCCGGCGCGCAGCGCGTTGGCGGTGGCCGGCCTGGTGCTGGACGCGCGGGTGGAGATCGAGTGCATCGCGACCATCGGCCTACCCGGCAGCGGCGACGGGGACGGCGGCTCATAGACGCCCGACACGCCGCTCCGTGATCCGCCTCACCTGGCTCGGCTTCGTCGTCGGCGCGGCCCTGTTCGCGCTGCTCGGGATGTGGATGAACGTCCAGATCGGCGCGCCGATGTTCTCCAATCCCGGACCCGTCGGGATCCTCGCCCTCATCGGCGGCACGACGTCGGGTCTCCTGAGTCCCCTCCTGCTTAGTCGCCTCGCCGCCCGCCGACGTCGCCGCCGCGAGGACCACCACAGGGAACGCTAGTGCGAGGCGTGCCCGAGAAGCGTCTTCCACGCATTCCCCCCGGCGCCGGTATCGCAGATCTGGGAAGCCCGTGATCGTCACAACGGGTGCATTGTACTCGACCCCAGCTACAGCTGGGTCATCGATCGTCCACTCTGACTGCTCGAGCGAGATCTCGGTGACCTACTGGAATCACGTGCGGACGAAGTCCTGACGATTTTCAGCGGTGGCTGGTCTCAGATCGAGGCGCGGTAAATCGGCGACCGGTGCCGGTGAGGCGTCCAAGAACGTCGGCGTCGAGGCGGTGTCCGCCAGGATAGCTGTGAGATGTGAAGCTGACGCCGGCCGCACGTAGTCGCGCCTCATGGGCTTCGATGGCGGCCCGATCGAAGTACTCGTCCGCCTCGCCCACGACGAGGTGGAGGTCGGCGGCGGAAAGGGTGGCGCCGTGCTCGCTCAGATCGAGGTCCGGCGGGACCGTCGAGCCCCACAGGATCGCACGGTCGATGCGGGCGCGGCCGAAAGCGAGCCAGCGGCAGAGCGTGTGTACGCCCTGCGAGAAGCCGAGTCCCACGACCCGCGGGGGCGCCGACCCGCCCGCCGTCTGTCGTGACTCCTCGGCGAGGACGTGCGCGTGCAGCCGGTCGAGGTAGCCGACGTAGTCCTCGATATCCGTGAGACGGTCTTCGCTCGTCATCCACGAGGCGCCCACCTTGCGCGACTCGTGGTCCAGGTAGTGCCGGTGCAGACCCTCGGGGGCGACGATGCAGCGGGCCCCCGCGTGGATCGGCTGGAAATAGCGAAGAAATCGGTGCGCAAGCTGGTTGTACCCGTGCAGGGCGAACCAGATCTCGGTCACCGGCCGCTCGTGCGGCTCGAGAACGGCGAATCGCACGCGCCTCTCGATCGTGATGTGCCTCGGTTCCACCGTCACCGCGCCTCCCGGTTCATGAACGGGTGATAGATTGCCACATGGCCTCGGAGTTCGTCTACACACGGCGCGTGGAGTTCGCGGATACGGACACCGCGAACCTGATCCACTTCACGGCGCTCCTGAAGTTCATGGAGGAAGCCGAGCACGCCCTCTACCGGTCGCTCGATTGCGTCGGCTACCGCTGGAGCCAGGACTCCGTGTTCGGAATGCCGCGCGTCTCCGTGTCGTGCGATTACCTGGGCGCCGTCCGCTACGGCGACGCGGTCGACGTCAGGCTTCGGGTCAAGGAGGTGCGCCGCAAGGCGATCCGCTACACCGCCGAGTTCACGATCGAACGCTCGGGGGAGAGGGAAGTCGTGGCTCGCAGCGACTGGACCGTCGTCTGCGCCCGCCGCGAACACGGCAGCCTCGACTGGCAAGGCATCGAGATCCCGCCGCCCCTCAAAGTCAGGCTGGAGGCGATGCTGCCTTCCCGCTCCTAACGACGGCCTTCATCGCGAAAGGCGAGAATCTCCGCGACTGAGAGGTTGCCGTGTCGGTCGCGCAACTCTCTCAGCCTTCTCACCGCCGCGTCGACGGACTGTCCTCGCGGCTGACTGGCGGCGTCGAGCACGGTCGCGACGTGGCGTCCGCGCGCGTCGGCGAGGTCGGCGACCTGATGGCGGCAACTCGTGCCGTTGGTGACGAGCCACTCGTCGGCTTCGAGCGCCCGGACGGCCGGGAGCAGTTCGAGTTCCGCCACGCCCCGCGAGACCTCCGCGTGCTCCGCCTCGTAGCCGAACGAGCCGGCCATGCCGCAGCAGCCGGCGGGAATCGCCTCGACCTCGAGGTCGGGGATCGCGCCGAGGACTTCGAGCGTTGGGCTGTCGGCTCCGAACGCCTTCTCGTGGCAGTGGCCGTGCACGCGAACGCGCCGGACGGGAAGGGGAGCGAGTTCAAACCGCGACAGCGCCTCCTCCTCGACGAGCCACTCGGGGAGGAGCCGCGCGCGTTCGGCGACGGCCGCCGCCTCGGGTCCAGGATCCAGCGCGGGCAGTTCATCTCGCAGCGTGAGCAGGCAGGACGGTTCAAGCCCCACCACCGGAATCCCGCGCGCCACAAACCGGCTCAGCGCGCGGACGGTGCGGTCCAGCTCGACCCGCGCCTCCTCGACCAGGCCGGCGTTCAGGAACGTGCGGCCGCAGCACAGCGGCCGACCGGCCGTTGTAGCCGCCTCAACCCGATAACCCGCGCGCCCCAGCACGCGAACCGCGGCGCGGGCGATCTCCGGCTCGAAGTAGCGCGTGAAGGTGTCGACGAAGAGCGCGACTCGTCGCCCAGCCGCTTCGCGATCCGTCCCTCCGGCCCGGCTTGAGAGCCCAGCCGCCGCAAACGGTCGCGACGACCAGCGGGGCAGGGGACGGTCGGCGGCCAGTCCCCCGACTCGTTCCCCGAGGCGCGCGAGGGCGGGGATCCGGTTCCGGAGGTTGACGAGCGGGGCGAGGCGCGAGGCCAGCGGCGCGTAGCGGGGGAGATACGCGAACGCCCGGTCCCGGGGCGAGAGCGGTTGCTCGGCGCGCAGACGGTGCAGGAACTCCACCTTCATGCGGGCCATGTCGACCCCGGTCGGACACTCGATCCGGCACCCCTTGCAGCCCAGGCAGAGATCCATCGCCTCGTACAGTTCCGGCGCCGTCCACGGGTCTTCCCCCAGCTGCCCGGAGAGCGCCAGCCGCAGCGCGTTGGCCCGCCCCCGCGTCGAATGCCGTTCGTCGCGCGTGGCACGGAAGGACGGGCACATCACCCCGGGGCTCCGCTTCAGGCAGGTGCCGTTGTTGTTGCACATGTCGACGGCCGGCGCGAAGCCGCCCCACTTCTCCCAGTCGAGCGCCGTCGGCAGCTTCCGTGTCTCGAGCCCGTGGCGGGCCCGCAGGAGCGAGGCGTCGTTCATGCGGGGAGGGTCGACGATCTTGCCGGGGTTCAGGCGGTCCTCGGGGTCGAACCGGCGCTTGATCTCTCCGAAGGTGGAGACGAGGCGCGCGCCCAGCATCGGCTCCAGGAACTCCGACCGGATCCAGCCGTCCCCGTGCTCGCCGGAATGGGATCCGCCCAGTTCAGCCGCGAGCGAGAAGGCGTCGACCGCGATCGCGCGCAACCGCTCCACGTCGTCCCCCTGCCGCAGGTCGAGCGCCGGCCTCACGTGCAGGCAGCCGACCGAGGCGTGGGCGTACCACACCGCGTGGGTGGCGTGCCGGTCGATGATCTCCGTGAGCCGGCGATACCACTCCGGCAGACGTTCGAGCGGGATCGCGCAGTCCTCGATGAAGGCGAGGGGTTTGCGGGCGGCGGGCTGGGACATCGAGATGTTGAGTCCCGCCTTGCGCAGCGCCCAGATCCGGCCCTGGAGCGCGGCCGATTCCGCGCGCGCGACGCCCGCCGCGACCCCGTCCATCACCGACTCGAGAGCGGAGAGCGATGCGGAGACGGCGTCGGGATCATCGCCGGCGAACTCGACCACGAGGATATCGCGCGGGCGTCCGCCGCCATCTTCCCCGAGCTGTCGGAGAATCCGTTCGAAACTCGGCATCTGCGCGGCCAGCCCGAGTACGGTCGCGTCGAACAGTTCCACCGCCGTCGGTTCGAGCGCGACGATCGCCGGGACGGCAGCAAGCGCCTCAGCGGTACCATCGAAGCGACACACCCCGAGCGCGCGCACGGCGGGAATGGGCTGAAGGTCGAGTTCGAGCGCGGTGAAGAGCGCGAGCGTCCCCTCCGAGCCCACGAGAAGATCCGACAGCCCGGCGCCCTCCCGGCCCAGACGGTGGAGCGCATAGCCGGCCACGTGCCGGGGGACATCCGGCACCCGCCGTGCCAGCTCGCCCGCCTCCCGCGCGTGCAGGGCCCTCAGGTCGGCGTCCAGCTCCGCCGGGGGCGGTCCGGACCCCTCACGCGGGCCGGACGTCCGAGCGGGACCGCCACGGGCATCCCGGCCGAACCAGGCGCGCCGGCCGTCGGCGAGCACCGCTTCGATGCCGCGGACGTGCTCGACCATGTGGCCGTAGCGGACCGACCGCGACCCGGCGCTGTTGTTGCCGGCCATCCCCCCGAGCGTGGCGCGGCTCGCCGTGGCCACGTCGATCGGGAAGAAGAGTCCGTGCGGCCGCAGGAACGCGTTCAGCCGGTCCAGCACGATCCCCGGCTCGACCACCACGCGCCGGGCGGCCGGATCGAAGTCGAGCACCCCGTCCAGCCCACGGCTCGTGTCGAGGATCACGCCCCGGCCGATCGACTGGCCGCTCTGCGACGTCCCCGCCCCGCGCACGATGACGGAGGTCCCGTGCTCGCCCGCGAGTTCCACCGCCCGCCGCACGTCGCCGGCCGATTCCGGGAACACGACCCCCAGCGGCTCGACCTGGTAGATCGACGCATCCGTGCTGTACAACCCGCGCGTGAAGCGGTCGAACCGCACCTCGCCCTGCAGCCCCGCCCGAAGTCGAGCTTCGAGCCGAGCCTCCGGACGAGCCTCGAGTCCGGCCCGGGGCCGTTGCGTACCGGCGCGGTCGTGAGAGATTGGGCGGGTCACGAGCCAAGTTGTATCGGCGGAAGCCCCGACCTGACAAGAGCGAGCCACCGTTGACCTACCGCAGCGGCAGACACTTCCTCCAGCTTCCGGGCCCGACCCCGGTGCCCGAGCGCGTGTTCCAGGCCATGAACCGGTCCGTCATCGACCACCGCGGACCCGAGTTCGGGGAGATGGTCCTCGGCCTGTTCGACGGATTGAAATGGGTGTTCGGAGACCCCGCGCACGTCTTCATCTTTCCGTCCTCCGCGACCGGATGCTGGGAAAGCGCCCTCGCCAACATCCTCTCACCGGGCGATCGCGTCCTCCTCTGGAACAACGGGTTCTTCGCCTCGAAGTGGGGAGAGGTGGGACGGGCCCTCGGGCGGCGGGTGGAGGTCATCGACGGCGACTGGCGGCGCCCCGCGGACCCGGAGAGGATTGCCGAGCGACTCGCGCAGGACCGGGAGCGACAGATCCGCGCCGTGCTCGTCGTCCACAACGAGACCTCGACCGGGGTCACGAGCGACATCGCCGCCGTGCGGGCCGCGCTCGATGAGACCGGCCATCCCGCCCTGCTCATGGTCGACGCCGTCTCGTCGCTCGCCGCCACCCCTCTCCGGCAGGCGGAGTGGGGCGTGGACGTTACCGTGTGCGGATCGCAGAAGGGGCTCATGCTCCCGCCGGGCCTCGGGTTCTGCGCCGTGAGCGAGAAGGCGCTCGCCAGCCACCGCGCCGGCCCCGGGACGCCGCGCTCGTACTTCGATTGGACGGCGATGCTGCGGGACAACGAGGGCGGCTACTTCCCCTACACCCCGCCCACCACGCTCCTCTACGGGCTCGAGGCGTCGCTCGCCATGCTGCGGGAAGAGGGAGCCGACGCCACGTTCGCCCGCCACGCGCGCCTCGCCAAGGCCACGCGCCGGGCCGTCGCCGCCTGGGGCCTGCGCAACTACTGTCAGGATCCGGAGGCCGTGTCGAGCGCCGGGACGACCGTGATGGTCGGGGAAGGGGAAGACGCCGACGCATTTCGTCTCGCGGTGCTCGAACGCTTCGACATGTCTCTGGGGACGGGCCTCGGTCCCCTCAAGGGGAAGGTGTTCCGGATCGGGCACCTGGGCGATGGCAACGAACTCATGCTGATGGGGGCGCTGGCCGGCGTGGAGATGGGATTGAAGATGAGCGGCATCGCGCACGAACCCGGCGGGATTGCGGCCGCCGCCGACTTCCTGGCCGAAGCATGAGGCGGCCCGCGGGGCGGACTCCGCTGCTCGCCGTGGCGTCGGCCGCCCTGGTCGCCCTCGGGTGCGCGGGAGGGAGCGGGGAACCGGGGGTCGTCGAGCTCTCGCTGGGCCACGTGGGCTCGCCCGGCTCGCTCTACGACGTCACGGCCAACGAGTTCGCGCGCCGCGTGAACGAACGGCTCGCCGGCCGCGCGGAACTCCACGTGTACGGCGCGAGCCAGCTCGGCGGCGACGACGCGATGCTGCAGCGGCTGCGCCTCGGCACGCTCGACATGTCCATCCCTTCCACCATCATGTCCTCGATGGTCGACGCGTTCGGCCTGTTCGAGATGCCGTACCTCGTCCGCGACCGCGACCACATGAAGCGGATCGAGGAGGCCGTGGTGTGGCCCGAACTCGCCCCGCGCGCGGAGGAGGCCGGTTACCGGATTCTCGCGGTGTGGGAGAACGGGTTCCGTCACATCACGAACTCCCGGCGGCCCATCCACGGCCCCGATGATCTGAGCGGGATCAAGCTCCGGACGCCGCGCGGCGTGTGGCGCGTGAAGCTCTTCCAGGCGCTGGGCGCGAACCCGACGCCGATGCCCTTCTCCGAAGTCTTCGTCGCCCTCCAGACGGGGGTGATGGACGGACAGGAGAACCCGCTCACGCAGGTGACGAGTTCCAAGCTGCACGAGGTGCAGGACTACCTCTCTCTGACGGGACACGTGTACAGCCCGGCGTTCGTCACGACGGGCGCCGGGCCGTGGGCGCGCCACCCGGAGGACATCCGCTCCGAGGTCGAGGCGATCGCGCGCGAAATGCAGGCCTTCGTGTACGAGACGGCCGCCCGCATGGACGAGGAACTGCTGGCCGAACTCGAGGCGACGGAGATGGCGATAAACGAGGCCGAAGCGACCCGCTTCGAAGGCGCCAGCGAACCGGTGTACGAGGAGTTCGCGACGACGGTTGAAGGGGGACAATCCCTCATCGACAGGGCGCGGGCGGCCGCATCCGGGGAGGCGGGCTCATAGCGGATCGCCGCGGGCCGTGGGCGGCCTCGTGCGCGGAGGCGTCATGCTGAGGACCGGGGTGCGGCGCTTCCTCGAGGGAGCGGTGCTCGTCCTCTTGGCGTCGCTGGCCGTGGTCGTCGTGGTGGGGGTCGGGTTCCGGAAGGCGGGGGCGGCGCTCGTGTGGTACGACGAGGTGGCGTCGATCCTCCTCGCGTGGCTCACCTACTACGGGGCGGCGCTTGCCGCGCTGCGCCGGGCGCACATCGGGGTGCCCACGCTGGCGCAGCGCCTGACGGGGCGCGCGCGGACCGCCGTCGTGCTCCTGGCCGAGAGCGCGATCATCGCGTTCTTCGCCGCGGTCGCCTGGTCGGGCTGGCAGGTCGTGCGCGTGCTCGGGGGGACCACGCTCGTGAGCCTGCCCTCCGTGCCTGCCGCGCTGGCTCAGTCGGTGATCCCCATCGGCGCCGTCCTCTTCATCGTCGCCCAGCTTCTTGGGCTGAGGGACGCCCTCGCCGAGGGGGAGGAGCCGTGACGTTCCTCATCCTCTTCATCGGCCTGCTGCTCCTCATCGGCATCGGCATCCCCATCGCGGTGGCGCTCGGGATCGTCGCGCTCGTGGCCATGCTGGCATCGGGCGGGTTCGCGATGCTCCCCAACGCGGGCCTCGTGCTCTTCGACGGGGCGACCTCGTTCCCGCTCATCGCGATCCCGCTCTTCATCCTCGCGGGCGCGATCATGAACGCGACCGGCATCTCGCGCCGGCTCATCGCCTTCGCCTCCGCGCTCGTCGGGTTCATCCGCGGCGGCCTCTCGATGGTCGGCATCTCCGCCTCCCTCTTCTTCGCGGAGATCTCGGGCTCCGCCGTGGCCGACGTGGCCGCGCTGGGCTCGATCCTGATCCCGGCCATGAAGAAACGCGGCTACCGGACGCCGTTCGCGGCGGCCGTGATGTCGTCCTCGGCCACGCTCGCCGTCATCATCCCTCCGTCCATCCCCATGATCCTGTACGGCGTCATGGCCGAGGCCTCCGTCGTCGAACTGTTCGTCGCCGGCATCGTGCCCGGCGTGCTCGGCGGCCTGCTCCTGATGTTCGTGGCCTGGCTCTACGCCCGCCGCCACGACTTCCCGGTCGAGGGACGGTTCGAACTCCGCCGCGTGTGGACGACGGCGCGCGAGGCGGGTTGGGCCCTCCTCCTGCCCGCGATCATCCTGGGCGGGATCTTCAGCGGCTGGGTGACGGCGACCGAGGGGGCGGGGCTCGCCGTGGTCGCATCGCTCGTCGTGGGCGGGCTCATCTACCGCGAACTGGACCTCGCCCACCTGCGCGAGGCGATGCTCGAGGGCGGCGTGCAGACAGCCGTCGTCATGCTCCTCGTCGCGACCTCGGCCCTCCTCGGCGACTACCTCACCGAGCAGCGGCTCCCGCAGCAGGTCGCCGCCGGGATCATGGGCCTCACCGAGAGCAAGTGGCTCATCCTGGCCCTGCTCAACGTCTTCTTCCTCGTGATCGGGCTCTTCCTGCACTCGGCGGCCGCGATCATCCTCGTCGTTCCCATCGTGATGCCGCTCGTGCGCGCGGCGGGGATCGACCCGGTCCACTTCGGCCTCATCGTCACGCTCAACCTGGGGATCGGCCAGCAGACGCCGCCGGTGGCCAGCGTGCTCGTGACCGCGTGTTCCGTCGCCAAGGCGGACATCTGGGAGGTGAGCAAGGTCAACGTCCGCTTCATCGCCGTCCTCGTCGCGGTCCTCTTGCTGGTCACGTACGTCCCCGCGATCCCCCTCGCTCTGGTGAACGTGTTCTACCACTGATGTAACGCCCGGCGTCCCTGCTCCCTTCCACAGCCACGAGCGGCTCGGCTTCCGGGAACGCGCCGGCATAGGGTCGGAGGCGTCGTGGTCGGATCTTCGACAGCCCCGCAGCGTATGGGTCATGAGGGCCACCGTCGCAAGGCGATGAAGCCCGACTGCGAGACCACCACGGGAGGCAGCATGAGGGGAAGACTCGTCGTTGCGGCCGGCATCCTGCTCGCCGCACCCCTGGGCGCGCAGGAGGATGTCGCGTTCCGAGCGGGGATCGGCATTTCATCCCTCTCAGGACGTGAAGGCCACTCAACAACTGGACCGGTCGTCGGCGTTGACGTCGGGTTCCCGGCGGTTGCAGGCCTCTCCCTTCGCCCGGGCTTGTTCTACGTAGACACGGGAGCTGAAAGCAGGTGGGGTTCAGGGGTCCTGTTGAGCGGCCTTTCGATCGGATACCTGCAGACCTCCCTGCTCCTCGCCCAACCCCGGCTCATCGGCAGCCGCAGGCTATCCGTCGGCGTTCAGGCGGGACCATGGCTTGCGATCAAGGTGGCGTGCAATACCTACAGCAGGACTGGCTCCTCAATGTGCGGCGCTCCGGACGGCATCCAAGCCATGGATTTTGGCGTCAAAGGAGGATTGGGGATTTCCTACGGAGTCATGGACGGCGCCCGGATCAGCATCGACGCGGTCTACCACCGGGGCTTCGCGGACATAATCGTCCACACTCCCACCATCGGTCTGATCATCGTGCCCGAGCATGCACAGCAGACGCGCGTTCTGTCCCTGCAGCTGGGTGTGGTGTGGAAGACATGAGCGTGAGAGCAAGTCTCATCGTCGGAACCGGCATCCTGCTCGCTGCGCCGCTGGGGTGCTACGGCGGCGGCCTTGAGGAAACGAATAGCCGGTCGATCGATTATCTGCATGTGACGTGCGGCAGACACAGGTCGTCATAAAGCGGAGATGTACACCTGTTTCGGTTCGCGTACTTCCTTGCGCGACAAGCAAAGGGAAGAGCATGACCTTCCGAGCATCGATGGGGACCTGCCGCCCGTGGCTGTTAGGGACGCTCGCCGCGCTCATCTGCGCCGCCGAGTCCACACCCCTCGCCCGACAGGAGGCTGCCGACTGCGGCGGGCCGGCCTCGCTTCCGGGGGAATTTGCGGGATCCAATGCGCGCTGCGGCGCGGTTGTGGTGTGGACGAAATGAATCCGGTGTGGTCTCGGCGGGTCCGGGTAGTCGGGTCGCTTGTCGCGATCGCTGCGACGTTTGCCCTGCCATCGGGGGCGGCCGCGCAGCGGATCAGCGGAACGGTGCGCGAGGCCGACGCGGGGCGCCTCATCTCGGGCGGCTTCATCAGCCTGCTGGACCAGGCCGGCGTGGCGGTGCAGGCCGACTTCACGGCGGCTGGCGGGGCCTTCTCGTTCCAGGCGCCCGGACCCGGCGAGTACCGCATCCGCGTTGAGCGCATCGGATACGCCGACTGGGTCACCGAGCCCTACGCCGTCGCCGCCGGGCAAGCCCTGGCCATCACCGTCGAAGTCCCGCGGCAACCCGTACGGCTCGGCGACCTTCGCGTCGAAGTGACGGGCGCCTGTCTCGACGATCCGCGCCAGGGCGAGGCGCTTGCCACAGTGTGGGAGGAAGCGCGAAAGGCGCTCGAGACGGCGGTCTGGGCCGAGGATCGGGGCGAACTCGCGTTCACTCTCACCGAATACGAGCGCACCCTCGATCCCCGTTCTTTCGTCACGTTGGGTTCCGAGATCCGCACACGACATAACGTGCGTCTGCCCCCGTTCCGAAGCCTCCCCGCCCAGCAACTCATGACCCGGGGTTACGCCGTCGTGGACCGGGACTCCTCCGTGTTCTACGCGCCGGACGCGACCGTCCTCCTGTCGGAGGAGTTCAGGGATGCGCACTGCTTCGGCCTGCAGCGCGACGAAGTGGAAGGCGAGGCGAGACTCGGCATCACCTTCCGCCCCCAGCGGCGGAGCAACGTGATCGGCATCGAAGGGACGCTGTGGCTCGACGAGGCGAGTGCTTCGCTGCGCGAGGTCGAGTTGCGGTATCGCAACGTCCCGCTGCCACGGGGGACGGATCGGCGTCGGGTCGGCGCGAACCTCCATTTCGACCGGGTGCCGGGCGGCCCGTTCTACGTCCGCGACTGGTGGATCCGCTTCCCGATCACAGGGCGTGCGCTCCGTCCGATCCTGACCGGTCTGACCGGGGACCCGGAGCCCGTGCTTGCGGCGTACCGGCAGACCGGCGGCAGCGTCGGCGAGGCCTTCGCGGGCGGACGCTGGTTCGGAACCAGTGAGGGCGTCGTCGCCGGCGTCCTGCGCGACAGCATCAGCGGCGAGCCGCTGAGCGGCGCGGACATCGTCCTGCGCGATTGGGATGAAGCGGTGGCCTTGATGCCCCGGCCGGAAGCCGCCGAGGCGCCCTTCAGCGCGGTCACCGACGATGCCGGTGCGTTCCGCGTGACGGGGCTTCCGGATGGCGTCTACGCGCTCGGCGTGGACCATCCGAGGTTGCGGACGGCGGGTATGCGGCTGAATGAAACGCGCGTGGTCGTCGAAGACCGGACGAGCGAAGCCGTGGCACTGTGGACGCCCTCCGCCGAGACCGTCTTCACGCGGACGTGCCCGAATCTGCCCTCCTACGGGAGCCGGGGAGCCGTGGTCGGGGTGGCGCGGGAGGCCGACACGGGACTCCCCGTTCCGGGCGTTGCGGTCGAGGCCATGTGGCGGACGTCGAGCATCCGGCTCGTGGGAGCGATCGTCAACGTTACCGAGCGGACCGAGAGCGCCGGCGACGTGTCCGGGGAGGAGGGTGAATTCGTGATCTGCCGCGTGCCCCTCGGCGAGCCGGCCTTCCTCCGACAGGCGGGGGCAGATGAAGGAATCGAGTTCGAACTGATCACCCGCGTCGCATGGCGGGATCTGCCGGTCGACCCCCGCCTCGCACCGGAGGAGACAGCGAAGTCGACCGTCCGACAGGCCGGCGACGCAGCGAGCGAAGAGGACGTGATCCCCCTCGAACCCGAGTTGGCTCACGAAATCGAACTGCGGCTCCCGGGGGAGACACAGACGGGACGACTCCTCGGCCGGGTGCGCGATGTCTTGAGCCATCGCCCGGTGGCGGCAGCGGCCGTGTCCGTCACCGGGCACCGGGAGGGTGTGCAGAGCAACCGGAGAGGCCACTTCGTTCTTGGCGCACTCCCGGTGGGGGAGCACGAGCTGTCGGTTCGGCACATCGGCTACGAGCCGCTGACGCACACCGTGACGGTGACCCGGGATCAGACCACCGAGGTTGACGTGCGTCTGTCCCCCGACCCGGTTGAGCTCGCGCCTCTGGTGGCGACGGTCACGAGGCTCCGCCGGCTCGAGACGAAGGGTTTCTACGAACGGAAACAGTGGGGCGAACTGACCGGTCTCGGCACATTCTTCACCGTCCAGGACATCGAACGCCGAAACCCCTTCCGCATCACCAACCTGATTGCTGACGTGCCGGGGGTTCGCGTCAGCTGCGGCGGCAGTGGATTCCAGTGCAGGGTGTTCAGCAGGAGGGCCTCGGCCGGGTTCGGCGGCGCTGGCTGCGAACTCAACGTGTATGTGGACGGGACCCTCGTCGTTCGCTCCAGTGACGCCCGGTGGGGCCGGCCCCCGGTCTCCCTCAACGAATTCGTCCTGCCGACCGAGGTCGGAGGCGTCGAGGTGTACATCGGCGCGGCGTCGCTCCCGGCGGAGTTCTCCGGCTTCGACAGCCGGTGCGGAGCCGTCGTCATCTGGACGAAATAGGACCCGACTATCGACGACTACGAGCCCCCGACAGGTTGAGGGTGTAGCCGGCGTGGAGATGTACAGGGGCCTCGCGAGTCTCCCCGCCGAGTTCGGGGGATACGCCAACCGCTGCGGCGTCGTCGCCGTCTGGACGAAGTAGCCCCTCCTCGTACTCCTAATCGATTGCCTTGAAACATGTTGCATGCTATGTACCAGCCGACCTCCGGAAACGGCGCGCCAGCTTGGCCGATCACCTCATGTAAGGTTTCGTCCCCTCGCGGCATCTAAGGAAAAAAGGTGTCTGTGCGGGCTGCGCCCAAGGTCCTGAGGGCACGGTCAGCTGCGGGCAAGATCGAGACGCAAATCGGGGTCGTCGGGGTCGTGGGAATCGAGCCGCAAGTCCTGGGGAAAACTGCGATGGTTGGTTTCGAGGTGGGTGAGGCTCGGCGTCTCGACCGGGCGGGTCGGTGATCGAGGCGAATCAGGAGGGACTACTCGTCCGGCGGGCCGCCGATGGGGACCGCGAGGCTCTTCACGTCCTGTACGAGGAGCACTCGGACATGGTGTACGCGGTCGCGTACCGTCTGACCGAGTCTTCTCCCGATGCACGTCATGTGATGCAGGACGTCTTCGTCCATCTGCCGGGCGCCCTCAAGACGTTCGATCAGAGGAGTTCGCTCGGAACGTGGCTGCGGGTCGTGGCCACGCGCAGGGCGCTGCAACTGGTCCGCAAGCGCCAGCGGCGGCGCGAGACGCCGATCGGCGATGACCTGCCGAGCCGTCCCCCCGGAGCGCTGGATACGATCGCGCTCGAGCGCGCGTTGGCCGCACTCCCGGACACCCTCCGGGCGGTGATCATTCTGAAGGAAATCGAAGGCTACTCCCACAACGAAATAGGCGAATTCCTCGAGATTACGCCCTCCGCGTCGATGGCCCGGCTCTCGCGGGCCCGGGCTTCGCTGAGGGCCTCTCTGGGAGAGAGATAAGACATGCATATCGACTATCCGACGCTCAGCGCGTTCGCTGACGGGGACCTGACCCCCGAGTCCCGGACGGCGGTAAGCGCACACCTTCGCACGTGTGACAGGTGCCGCGGGGAGGTCCAGTTCATTCGGACGCTCGGTGATGGACTCCGGGCGCTGCCGACTCCAGCGGCGCCCCGCAACCTGATCGGAGAAATCTGGCCCGTCGACCGGGAACCCACCCCGACCCCCGAGTTGCGAACCTCGGGGCGAGAGCCCAGGCAGCGAAGCTGGGTTCTCGCCCTGGCAGCGGGCGTGGTCGGGCTCGTGGCGGCCGCCATCGTCCTGACATTCGGCGCCGAGCGGATGGCGGCGGGCGCCAGCACGCTCACGCTCGAGCGGGCCACCAGCGGGGCGATGAGGCTCTCCTATGAGACGATCTCCCCGCTTGCGGCCGAAACCCGCGTGCGCGCCCGGATCCGGTACTGGATCCCCGACTCGCTTCGCTTCGTGCAGAACGAGGGGGGCTTCCGCGACATCGAACTCTCGCGGGAAGCTCCCGGGATGTTCGAGGGCGTTGCGGACCTGCCGCCCGGCACGGTCTATGCGGCCGCCACCGTCGAAGACCTCGATGGGACCTATGTCGAGAGTGACTTCGGCCGGTTCTGGGAGTACCTCGAGACGGATGCCGAGGGCGGGCCGACGCTTGAAGCACGTCGCTACCAGATTCTGGCGGCCCTCGAGTTCAACGCCCCCAGAGCCGCCGAGTTGGCCGAACGGGCCACCTCGGAGTTCCCCGGGCAACCCGAATTCTGGTTCTGGCGCCTTTCGTTCGAACTCGCCGCCCTGCCGGAGGCGTCGATCGAGACGCTGCGATCGACCCATGCGGCGCAACTCAGCGAGCTCGATCGGGCGGCCCGGAGCGGTAATCCGGGACCGGTGGAGATCGACGCCCTCAGCCGGTACGCCGGCCTGCTCGGACGCGGCGAGCTTGCGGACTATTGGCAGGGCGAACTCCGCACGCGCTATCCGCGCCACGGTGCGACCGCCCTGGTCAACCTTCAGGAAGTTCTGGTTTCCGCAGCTCCCGCCGAGGAGAAGCTGAACGCCCTGGAGGAGGACTGGGCAAATCTTGACGCTCCGGCCACGGCGCAGGTCGGGCTCAGGTATTCGTACGAGTTCGCCGACCCGATCCTCACGGAGAGGTGGCTCGACAGGTACGAGGCCAGTTCGGCGGGTCGGACGCTGAGTTCCGACACGGAAGTGGCACGAAATCTGATGGGCGTGCCGGCCCTGTGGCCGCTGGCTGAGGGTTGGATCGTGGACCGTCTCTCCTACAGCGGGGACTGGGTCGGTCCCGCGCGCCGGCTCGATCAGTCGCGTAGGAACTTCGAAGCGGAGACGCATCAGAACCGTGCGAACCTGTACCTGCACCTGTCCCGCATACGCTTGGGTCGAGGCGACTCGGCGGGAGGGATCGACGCACTGGAGCGATCGGTCGAGGAATCATGGGACCCTCGGGTCTTCGTGCGCGCCGCCGAGATCCATCGCGCGCTCGGTTCCGATGTTCGCGCCGGCGAGCTGATCTCGCTGGCGCAGGCGGATCCGGTAGTGCCCCTGGAGCCGTATCTCTCGGTCGAGGAAGACGCTGCGCGGCTCGGGCCCACGGAGGCCCAACAGGGCGAGGCGCGGGCCGCCCTGCGTGAACGAATCCTGGAAGGGCTCCTGGACGAATACGTCCGCCTCGACGTGCCCCTGCTAACTGAGACCGGCGACGAAACGACCCTTGAGCAAACCGCGGACGCAGATCGCGGCGTGACGCTAATCCTCTACACAATGCGTCCGGATCTCATCCCCGACGAGACGTTCACGCTTCTCCGACTGAACTCCGAACGATTGGATTCATCGGGAGTAGCGACCCTCTGCGTAAGCGAGGAGCAGGACGCGCTGCCGGGCGAATGCCCAGGGACGGATGTCCGCTTTCACTACGACCCGGATCACGAGGTGTGGGCTGAGCTTCGGGCATGGCGCTCAGTCCAGTACTTCGTCTTGGATCGCGGCGGCCGGCTCCGACACCGCGGCGAGGATCTCGAGACTGCCCTCCGCATTTCACTCGCACTCACGATGTGACACGCGACGCCCTACAGTCCGAACAGAACGGAAAGGAAAACGAGAGATGACCCGAAGACGCTTGCTTGCAGCGACCATGATTGCGCTCTCCGTAGCCATCTCCCCAGTCGCCGGCGACGCCGGGGCGGTTCTCGGAGTGGGACTGTCGAGTGCCTCGTGCGAGCAGGGAGACTGCGGCTACTGGAATCCAATGATCGACTGCTTCTGTCCTGACCTTCAGATCCCCCAGCACTGGCCGCGGTGTGGGGCACCCGATGGGCCCTGAGCGCGCGGCGTTGCGCGGTTGGGCGCTGTGGCCCCTAGCCGCCGCATCGCTCTACGGCTGCGCCCCCGCGGACGGCGCAAGCCTTGCAGGGGAGGGGCCAAACGTCACGATCGCCGCGGAGACCGTGGTCTCCGACGATGCCCTCGGGTGGGTCGTGGATCTCGCGCTCGTCGGCGACCGGATCGTCGGGCTCGACGCCATGCTCGACCCGAGCGTCCATGTGTTCGATCTCGAGACTCTGCGTCACCTCGCCTCCTACGGCCGCGACGGCGATGGGCCGGGGGAGTTCAAGGATCCCGAGCAGATCGTGGCGGGGGCCTCCGATTCCCGTGACGAGGTGTGGATTCTGGACGGTGTTCACCAGCGCCTGACCCGGGTGTCCCTGGACGCGCTGGAAGCGGGAGCCAAAATCGTCCCGGAGACGCTCCCCATGGACGGTCCCAACGCCGGGTCGCTCGTGCGCGTGCCGGATGGCCGCTGGTTCGCGGGAGGCTGGATCACGGAGGGCCGCGTCGGACGATTCCACGCCGACCGCAGCTACGACCGCACGATCGTGGGATTCCCGCCCGAGGTGGAGGCGCCCGGCATGACGCTCCTGCAAGCCTACGAGAGCCGCGTCGTGGCCGACCCCGCCGGGGGTCGTCTGGCCGCGGCGACGATCCTGGGAGGATTGCTCGAGATCTTCGACTACGAGGGCGTGCCCATCGCGCCAGCGACGGTGCCCGATCCCTTCCATCCCGCGTTCGTCCAGGGGCGGTCCCGGGCCGACAAGGCGGTGATGTCGGTGGGTTCGGAGACCCGCTACGGCTTCACCGATCTGGCGGCGACGCGTCGCCACCTCTACGCCCCCTTTTCCGGTGGCAAAGTGATGGAGGAAGGGACGCCGTGGGCCACGAACGAGGTGCAGGTCTACACATGGGACGGCGAGTACGTGAGGACCCTGTACCTGGACAGAACCGTGCACGCGGTCACCGTGGACGCCTCCGATACGTGGCTGTACGCGAGCGGAGCGGAGCCCGGCCCCTGGGTCGGCCGTTTCCGGCTGCCCTAGCCCTCGGATGACGACACAGATCTCCTTCGCGGACTGGGTGGACTGGCTCGCGTTGGAAATGGTGTTCGTCGAACTCCACCGGTCGGCGACTCCGGCGGCGAAACGCGAAATGACAGAGACGATCCGTCGGCTCGCCGCCGGCGCGGCCGAATCGGACCTCACCGCGTTCGCCTCGCGAGTGCCCAACTTCGACCGGGCGCTGACCAGTTTCTCTGCGGAGGAACAGAGCAGATACGCCGCTCAGTTCTTGTGGGCCGTGTCGGAACTCTCACACCATCTCGCCGCGCTCCATCAGCGAGCGAGCGAGGAAGCGGGCTGATGCCATGCGGACGGTCCGAGTAGATCTCAACCTTATCTTGTAGTTCGATAAGCCTATGACTTGACGCCAGTTACATATCTACCTACCCTTCAGAGCCAATCGGCTTGCGCTCGCCTCCGCGAGCGAAGCGTCCCTCGCAAGACCACAGAGAAAAGGGCGTGGCGCTTCTTTCAGGCCACAAGCGGGATGTCCGGATCCTAGCGCGCCCGCCCGCCCGATTGTCTCTTGGTGCGTGTTCGGGGCGTTCGTGCTTCGGCAGTCCCCGCAGCGAAGGTCCCGGAAGGTGTGGAGGGTATGAGGCGACGTCGTTCGCGAGAGAAGAGAGAAGACGGCCGGGCCGATGAGGCCGCGGAGCCGAAGCGGAAGCGTCCGCCCCCTCCGGAGCGCTTCAGCCGGGCATGGTATCTGGACTGGCTGCGCACGCTGGCCGTGGCGGCCGTCATCATCTTCTTCTTCCGGACGTTCCTGCTGGCCACGTTCGTCATCGACTCCGGGTCGATGGAGGACACGCTGCTCGTGGGCGACTTCGTGCTCGTGAACCGAGTGTCGCTGGGTGCGCCGATCCCGTTCACGAGCGGGCGCGTGCCGGGGTACCGCGAGCCGAAGCACGGCGACATCGTCGTGTTCCGGGCGGATCACTCGCCGGGGCTCGACATCGTCAAGCGCGCGGTGGGCCTCCCCGGCGACACGCTCTACATGGAAGACGGCGTCCTGTACAGGAACGGGGTCGCGGTCGACGAACCCTACGTGCGGCGGAACCCCCGAAACCCGGACTCGCCGGACCCGCAGATGCGGTGGCAGACCGACTATCTGGTGCCCGACACGCCACACGAGGAGTACCAGCCCACGCGCGACAACTGGGGACCCATCGTGATCCCGGACGAGCGGTACTTCATGATGGGCGACAACCGCGACGACAGCTTCGACTCGCGCTCGTGGGGCTTCGTGGAACGCGGGAAGATGCAGGGCACCCCGCTCTTCATCTACTACTCGTACGACAGGGGCGCCCTGAAGCCGGTGCGCTTCCTGACGGCCATGAGACCGGGCAGGATCGGGCCCCCGCCCCGCTAGCGTAGCCGCCGCCTTTCCCGCCGTCCGCGCCGGATCCGTCCATCACTGCCAGCCCCTGAACAGGGCACGCGGCCCCGCCTCCCGTCGGGGCGCGTTGCCGAACCCTCCTGAAGGAGCCTGACGCCGAGCGCTCTCAGCGGCTCTCGAGCTGGCGATCCCCTTACGCGAACCACGAACCGCCGGATGTTGGCGACGTGATGTAAGATTTTGCAGGCCAGCGGCATATGTCTATCAGGAGCGCAGATTTCCCGTGCGCTTTCTTGGTGGTGAACGACAAGCCCAAGGAGAGAGACATGCGACGCAACCACGGCCGCGGTGTCATCCGTCTCTAGACACGCGCGAACGAGGGCTCCCCTGGCGGAGCCACGCGAGGCATTCGGCCAGCCTGTCCCGGACCCCTGGGGCAGGCTCGCCGTTGCCGCTTGCAGCCCGTCACCCACACCAGCGGCTCGCCGGGGTCGGGTGCGGTGCTAGAGTCGGGCAGGGAAACGGAACTGGTCCGGAGGGCGGCAGGCAGCGAGCGAGAGGCGCTTCGGCACCTGTACGAGCACTATTCGGACGAACTCTTCGCGGTCGCGCACCGCCTGACCGATTCCGTGGCCGACGCACGCGATGTTCTCCACGACGTCTTCTCCGGGCTGCCAGCAAGCCTGCAGACCTTCAAGTACGACCAGCCCGTGGGACCCTGGTTGCGAGCGGTGACCACGCGCACGGCCCTCATGCTGCTCCGCAAGAAGGCCCGCCGTCGGGAAGTTTCGATCCCCCACGAGGATGTACCGAGCCGCCCAATCGGCGTCCTGGATGCCATAGCGCTGGAGCGGGCGCTGGGCTCACTCCCGGAGAAGCTCAGAACCGTCCTCATCCTCAAGGAAGTTGAAGGCTACTCGCACAAGGAAATAGGCGAACTCCTCAACATCGACCCCTCGGCGTCCGCGGTCCGGCTCTTTCGAGCACGGGAGAGACTGCGAGCCGTGCTGGGCGAGAGGTAACGGAATCATGCATTTGGAGTATCGGACCCTGAGCGCCTTTGCCGACGGCGAAGTGGGCGAATCGTCGCGTGCGGCAGTCCGCGCGCACCTTGGTGCGTGCTCGAGGTGTCGTGAAGAGGTCCGGTTCATTCGGAAGCTCGGCGCAGTCCTGAGAAAACTGCCGAGTCCGGCTGCACCTCAGGGTTTCATTGACGAGATCTTTCCGAGGGAACCCGGTCGGGGAGACGTGGTGCCCCTGTTCGATCGCGCCCCCCGGATCTCCGGCGCTTCCCGGAGCAGGTGGGCGCTGCCGCTGGTCGCTTGCCTGTCGGGACTCCTGGTGGGGTTCCTGGCGCTTACCCTGGGTCCGGATCGAGTCATGGCGGGTTCCAGCACGATGACCCTCGAGCGGGCCGATGCGGGAACCTTGACGGTCCGCTACGAGACCGTCTCGTCGCTGTCCGCGGAAACAGGCCTGCGAGCTCGGATCCGCTATTGGGTCCCGGATTCGCTCCGATTCACGCAGACGAGGGCGGGTTTCGTTTCGGTCGAACTCGAGCGCGAGGACGCCGGAAGGTTCGAGGGGGTCGCCAGCCTGCCGCCCGGCACGGTCTACGCGATGGCCGCCGTAGAAGACAAGCGAGGAGACCGGATCGACACGAACCGCGGCCGCTTCTGGGAATACATCGAGCGCGACGAGCAAGGTCAGCCCACGCTCCAGGGCCGTCTCTACCAAATGCTCGCGGCTTCCGAGATCAGCGTATCGCACGTGAGGCAGGTGGCGGAACAGGCGGCCTCCGAGTTTCCGGAGCGGCCTGAGTTCTGGGCCAAACTTCTGCTCTTCACGGCGGATACGCTCCCACTGGTTGCAACCGGCGGGGTCACGGATAGGGAACTCAAGCGGTTCGAACGCCTCGAGATGGCGGCGCGGAGAGGGAGTCCCGGACCCCACGAGATGTACGCGCTGAGCCGTTACGCACGGCTGCTCCGCAAGAGAGACTTGGAGGCGTATTGGGACTCAACCCTAAATGCTAGGTATCCGCGGCACGAGTATTCCTCACAAGCCCGATTGTGGGAGATCGTACTCTCGGCGAGACCAAATCGACAGAAGCTCGAGGCGCTGGACCGGAGCTGGAGACTCTCTCCCACGCCGGCGGTGGCTCAGGTCGGGCTCGAGTATTCGTACGAATTTGCTGACTCTGCCCTCACACGAACCTGGCTCGACCGTTACTCCAGCGAAGCCACGCGGCGTGATGTGCAACTCGATGTCAGGGTTGCGGAACGGATGACTGGCGTGCCAGCCCTCCAGCCACTCGGGGAGGCATGGATTCTCGACCGGCTCGCCCACAGCCGGGACTGGCACGGCCCAGCGCGCTCGCTCGACCAAACGCGAGAGCACTTCGACCGAGAGACGGCTGAGACACAGGCGCGCTTGAATCTCTGCCTCGGTCGCATGCTCCGAGACCGTGGCGACCTAGAAGCGGCTATCGAAGCGCTGGGACGTGCGGCCGAGCAGAGCTGGACCCCCGCGGTCCTCCGGGAGTTGGCAGAGCTTCACCGAGTGGCTGGATCTCGGGTTCGAGCGTCAGAACTACTTTCCCTTGCACTTGCAGACCCGGTGATGCGTCCCGAGACGGTCCCTCTCCTTGAGGAGGACGTAGACGGGATCCCGCCAACAGGTGCCCAACTTTTGGCCGCCCGAGCCGCCTGGCGCGGGCACCTCGCCAAGTGGTTGCTCGACCAGCCAGTTACTCGGACGGCAAGTCTTCGGGATCCCGGGGGCGGCCGAACCACGCTGCGTGCAGTGACCGAAGGCAGGTTGACCCTCGTCCTTCAAGGCTCGTGGCAAAGCCACGTTCCCGCAGATGTCTTGGAACTCCTGAAAGTGAACGCCGCGAGTCTCGAAGTGGCCGATGCCGGAACCCTGTTCATGACAACGGCTCCCAAGCTGGCCAACGGAGTAGATGGTGTCCCTCTCGATCCGAAGAGCAACGCCCCCTCGGTCTACCTCGACGACCGCTTCGAAGTCTGGGATGCTCTAGGAGCCTCTCGGCACACTCAGTACTTCGTCCTGAACCCCAGCGGTAGCCTGAGATATCGAGGTGAAGATCTGGCGACGGCGATCCGCATTGCGCTGGTACTGGGGAATGATTCCACGACTAGAACAAAGTAAGCAAGCCAACCAAGAAAGGACGGCGGCACAATGAGAATGAAGCGCCTTGTATTGATCGCCACATTTGCGGTGGTCGCGGCAACCATCCCCATCTCCCCTAGTCCCGACGCGACTATCGGAATCGACCTGTCCGCAGCCTCCTGCACTACAGGTACTTGCGGCCCCCCCGCCAAGGAGGACTGCATCTGTCCCGATGTTCAGATATTTAACCACGAGCACAGATGCTTCGAATGAGGTCGTCGGCAGTATTCTCATCGTGCCGACAGATCATAGGGATATTTGCGATCGCCATATGCATGGCCTGCGGAGCCCATACGGCTCACAATGAGAACGCCAACCTGGCGCGCTTGCTGGAGCCGGACTTCGTGTACTCGGACGACTCGCTCGGGTGGATCGTTGAGATTGGGCTGTCGGGCAATCGGCTGGTAGCAGTCGACGTGATGCTTGCGCCGGCCATCCATGTATTTGACCTGGCAACCCCGCGCCGACTTGGGTCCTACGGCGAGAAAGGAGATGGTCCGGGAGAGTTCAGCGATCCCGAGCAGGTCGTGCCGGGCACCCCGGGTTCCCCCGACGAGGTATGGATCCTGGATGGCGGCCACCAGCGTCTGACGCGCCTCTCCCTCGCCGACATCGAACAAGGCCACAACGTCAAGGTGGAGACCCATCGCATGGACGGTCCGAACGCGGGGTCGCTCGTGCGCGCTCCAGATGGCCCCTGGTTCGCCGGCGGTTGGATCACCGACGGTCGGGTTGCTCGATACCGGGCTGACCGCACCTACGATCGCACAATCGTTGGCTTTCCGCCCGAAGCCGGCGAGGCGCCGGGAATGACGCTCCTGCAGGCATATGAGAGCTGGGTTGTAGTGCATCCGGAAGGTGGTCGTCTGGCTGCGGCGACGCTGTTTGGAGGGTTGCTTGAGATCTTCGACTACGACGGACGCCTCATCGCTAAAGCAGCCGTTCCGGACCCATTCCAGCCCACATGGCTACAGGGGCGTTCCCTAAGCGGCAAGGCTGTGATGTCGAGGAGTCCCGAGACGCGCTACGGGTTCACCGACTTGGCTGCAACTTCGCGTTACCTCTACGGGGTGTTTTCAGGGAGCGGATCAGACCATGACCCGACCTCCTGGCTGTCGCGAGAGGTGCAGGTCTACACATGGGATGGCGAGTACGTGAAGACACTGCATCTGGACCGGCGGGTGGAGGCCATTGCCATCGACGACTCCGATACCTGGCTCTACGCCGCCGGACTCGAACCCAGTCCGTGGGTCGGTCGCTTCCGCCTGCCAGAGCCCGGCGCGATACCATGAATCGCGCCTGTCGCAGAGTCGGGGCTGCTGGAAGTTGCACCGATGCAGACCAGCAAGATGAAGACCGGAGGGTTAGGTGCGACGGCTGACCAGCTTGTCGGGGATTGCACTACCGCGACTAACGATGGGTGCGTTGGCGGTGTCTGTGAGTATGGCTGCCGACCCTACGAAGCCCCCCACAATAACGCCAGAACAGCTACGGCAGATCTCGAGCAGTTCAGGGAGCTTCTCGGCCATGAACATGGCGAACGCGGCCTCGCCGCCGGTCTGAACTTCCGCGTACCTGGGGTCCGTGTCGGTGCGCCACGCGGAGGCCGTGACGAGATCGGCTCCGCAGGCGTCTTCGAAGCGGTGGCGTCCGATCACTTCGACATCGAGTACGCCCCCGCCGGTGGACCACTGCGGCATGATCACAGGAGAGAGCGCAATGTCTAGTCCGCGATGGCGGTGGTTGGGGCGGGCCGTCACCTTCCTCACCCTGCTTGGAGCCGGCTTCGTTGAGGCGGCGGGACAGGAGGCGGACTGCGGCGACCGGGCGTCTCTCTTGATCACGGTGTCGGACGAATCCGGGACGATCGCGCTGCCCGGGGCCACGGTGGTCCTGCGCTGGACCGACGTGGAGCGAAGACCGGTGCGGGACGTCGCCGACACCGACGGCAGCTACTCTCTCTGTGCCCCCCGCGATGCGCGAGAAGCGACCGTATGGGCGGAGTTCGGGGACGGGTCGAGCGTACAGTCGGTGGTTGCCTTCGAGCCTGGAGATCGCCGTGAGGTCGCGCTGCGCGTACTAACCGGGCGCGTGCGTTCGGGGAGGCTGATCGGCCGCCTGTACGACGGCGTGTCGGGAGACCCCGTGGCCACCGCGGCGGTAACCGTCATCGGCCGAACCGGTCTGGCGGAGAGCAACCGCAGGGGCCGGTTCATCCTGAGCGGCATCCCCGCCGGAGAGCACGAGCTCGAGGTGCGCCGCCTCGGCTACGCGCCGCTCCGTCACGCGGTGACGGTGACCCGCGGTCTCACGACGGAGGTGGAGATCGGGCTGGTACCGACGCCGGCGGAGATGGAGCCGATCGTGGCGACGGTGACCAGGCCTCGCCGGCTGGAGATCAAGGGGTTCTACGAGCGCAAGCTGTGGGGCGAGCTGGTGAGCGGGGGCACGTTCTTCACCGCCGCCGACATCGAACGCCGCAATCCGGTGCAGATCGCTCACATGATTGCCGACATGTCCGGAATCAGACTGGGATCGGGAGAGAAGCTGTTCAATATGAGAATGTCGGCTGGATTCTCTAACCAGGGATGCACCATCAAGACGTACCTTGACAACGTCGATGTCAGCGACGTTCCGCTCCGGACTCTGGTGAGACCGGTCGAGGTAGCGGGCGTGGAGATATACAAGGGCCCGGCCTCGCTCCCCGCCGAGTTCGGCGGTTCCGATTCCCGCTGCGGGGTCGTCGTAATCTGGACTAAGTGAGCCAAGGTCGCATATGAGGATCGAACTGGAACCGGAAGACGCATCGTCGTCATTGATTGACGGTTAGGGGGCAGTAATGGGCTGGTCCCGTCGTGTCGGCGTCGCGTTGTTCGCGGGCGGGATGTTCCTGATCCCAGGCTGCGGCTCCGAGTCCGGCGAACGCGTGACCGCCGACGCGGCGGGGCCGACTCTCACTCCCGTCGACAGCATTCCACTGCCGGAAGGCGACACGCTGTACATCGGCAACCCATACGCTCTGGTCGTCGACCCCTTCGACGGATCCTTCTACATATCGGACATCTTTTCGGCACGGGTCCTCAGGTTCCGTAGAGACGGCAGTCTAATGCTGGTGTACGGACGGCCGGGAGAGGGGCCGGGAGAGTTTCGCGGCGGGCCCAGAACTCCGATGCTCATCGACGATTCGACCGTAGCCGCACAGACCACAGGGTCGCGGCGAGTGAACGTCTTCGACCGAAACACCGGAGAAACCATTCGGGTTGTGGACTTTCCCGCGCTGGGCGGAATCACTCCCCCGGTGGTGATTGGCGAAGATGTCTGGATGACCGATCTCAAGCTCCAGCGCGAAACATCGCTGACTCGTTGGCGCCCGGCCACGGACGAATTCGCGAGCATGGGCACACTCCCCCAGGAATACGTCGCGTCGCTCAGCACCGACAACTGGTCCTATGCGAGCCTTTTTCGGATCGGTTCTCTTGCGTACGCCGACGGACGGTTCGTGCAGGGCTGGTCCGGACTGGACGAGATGTTCGTCCTGAACCTGCGGGGCGAGGTGGTGGACACGGCGGCCATCCCGGTGGCGAGGAGGAAAGGCGTCCCGGCCGACCTCCGGGAACGCATCGACATCGAGCACATGCCGGGCCGCGAGCAACTGGAGGGCAGTTCGCGACTGCGCCAACTTTTTCCGCGTCCGGGCGGCGGTTTCCTGTTCACCCACCACGATCAGACGGCACTGAGGATGCGACCGATGCCGGTGCTCACCGCGAAAACGTGGGTCGGGATCCTCTCGCCGGACCTCTCACAAGCGTGTGTGGA
>LXNI01000122.1_pt1 | contig 95004 bp, 90 predicted proteins | sample 809091 | NCBI WGS metagenome assembly LXNI01 (sample SAMN04870527, study PRJNA318959) | sponge metagenome | biome: 01000161; feature: marine sponge reef; material: water | host: Sarcotragus foetidus | place: Greece: Milos, Mediterranean Sea | collected 2013-05-29 | depth 5-7 m | reverse complement strand
CCCGATGCCGCCCAGGCCGCCCGTCACGAGGTAGGTGCGGTCCCCACGCAGCTCCCCCGTCTCCAGCGCCGAGTTCGTCAGCACGATCTTCCCGATGTGCCGCGCCGCCCGCATGTACTTGATCGCCGGCTCCGCCTCGGCCAGCGGCCACCTGATCCGGTTCAGCGGCACGAGCTCGCCCGCCCCCACCCGCTCCATCACCCGCCGCAGCACGGCTCCCGGGATCTCTGGCTCCTCCTCCTTCAGCACATCGATCATGAGGATGGAATACGACACGTCCGGACGCGCCGCCGCCATCTCCTCCTCCGTGAGGATGTCGACACGCGCCATCTCGACGAACCGCCCCCCTTCCTTCAGGCACGAGAGGCTCGCGTCGATGAACCCCGGCCCCGTGAGGCTGTTCAGCACCACGTCGACGCCCTCGCCACCCGTGGCCTCCAGGATCTCATCCGCGAACGCTGTCTGGCGGCTATCGAAGATGTGCTCGATGCCCAGCGAGCGCAGGTACGCCTGCTTCGGCTCGCTCGCCGTCGCGAACACCTCCGCCCCCGCCGCCTGCGCGAGCTGCACCGCCGCCAGCCCCACGCCCCCCGCCGCCGCGTGGATCAGGACGCGATCCCCGGCCCCGAGATCCGCGTAGTCGAACGAGAGCGCCGCCGAGACGAACGCCGTCGGGAACGTCGCGAGCTCCGCCACCGCCATCCCGGGGGGCGCTGGCGCTACCAGCTCCTCCCGCATCACCGTCTCCGACCGGAACGTCGTGAGCGCCAGCCCCACCACCCGGTCCCCAACCGCGACCGTCGAAATATCCTCCCCCACCTCGATCACGCGCCCGCAGAACTCCCCGCCCAGCTCGTCCTCGAAAACCCCCAACGCGACGAACATGTCCCGGAAGTTCAGGCCCACCGCCTCGATCGCGACCCGCACTTCCCCCGGCTCCAGTGGCCGCTGCTGCAACGGCTCAAGGCGCAGCCGCTCGAGGGCGCCGCCCGCATCGGGCTTGAGCGCCCAGCCCGACCCGTCCGGCAAGGGCAGCCGAGCGGGCGCGTCGGCCGCGCGCACGAGGCGCGCGCCCTGGCGGCGTTCCTCGCGATAGGCGATGTGCGTTTCCTCGTCCGGGTACAGCAGTTCGTTGGCGAGTTCCGCCAGCGGGACCTCCGCCCCCGGGTCCAGGTCGATCATGCGCGGCTGCAACTGGGGAGCCTCCCGCTCCACCACCTTGCCCACCCCCCAGAGCAGTGCGCCCGTCAGCTCCCCTCCACGCTCCCGCTCCAGCACCTGGCCGCCGCGCGTCACGAACCAGGTGCCCCTGGATGGGGCCGCATCCGTGTCCGAGAGGCCCTGCACGAGCGCCAGCGCGCTCCCCGTCGAGCCCTTCGCATCCTCCGCCAGCTCCCCGGTCGTCGACTCCGCCCCGTGGCCGTCCAGCGCCAGAAGGTGCACGACGCCGTTGAGGGGCAGGTCGTCCGGCAGCCCTTCGACCAGCGCCCGCCACGACTCGCGACTATCCGTGTCCCCGGACGCCAGCACGACGGTCTGGTTGTGCGCCCGCAGCTCGGCCGCCAGCGCCTCCCCCACGCCACCGCCGTCCGCCGCGACTATCCACGCCCCCGCCGGCTCCGTGACCTCCGCGGGCCCCTGCGCGAGGATGACACCCCGGTCCGGCCTCCCGCCCGGCCCCTCGCCCACGCCCAGCACATCCGCCTCCACGAACCCGGCGTCGCCGAGCGCCTGCTTCCAGACCTCGGGGCTGGCCAGGGCGTGGTTCGGACGGTAGCTGTCCGCGAACCGCCACCAGCCGTCGAGCTGCCCGAACGTCAGGTCCAACCACCCCTGGCCGCGCAGGTTCTCCAGCGCCATCAGGTGGCCCGACGGCGCGAGCAGGTCGCGGCAGTGCGCCAGCGTCTCGTTCAGGAAGCGCGTCGCGTGCAGCACGTTCGAGGCGATCACGAGGTCGTACCCGTGCGCGTCGAACCCCTGCTCGATGGGGTCCTGCTCGATGTCGAGCACGCGGTAGTCGATCGACGCTTCGCTCCCGCCGAAGCGCCCCTCCGCCTCCGCGAAGAACCCCGCAGAGATGTCGGTGTAGACGTAGTCGTAGCGATCGGGCGGGAGCTCCGGCAGCACCACGCCGGTGGCCGAGCCGGTGCCAGCTCCCACCTCGATGATGCGCAGCTTCCGGTCCGCCGGCAGGTCCTGCAGGAGCGCCGCCGTGGCCTCCGCGAGCATCGCGTTCGCCGCCCGCGCGACCGGCGCGAGCCGGTACAGGTCCCCGGCGCTCGGTTCGCCGCTGCTGAACAGCAGTGTCAGTGGGTCGGCCTCGCCCACGAGCACCTCCGCCAGCGCCCCGCCGCAGCGCCGGAACAGCTCGATCTCGGTGGCGCCGTGCGCGTGCTTTCCGGCAATCTCGTCCGCGAACGCCCCCGGTTCGGGTGGCACCGCCTCCGGCAGCGGATCCCCCGCCCCCACCCTCACCAGGAAGCCGTCCCCCGCCTCATCCACGACCCCCGAGGCAGCCAGCAACCGGAACATCTGCCGGAATACGCGCCTGTGCGCGTCCTGCACCTTCAACCGTTCCCGCAGCGACTCCGGCTCGACCGTCTCGCCCGCGGTCCCCGTCCACCCCAGCCCTTCAAGCGTCGTGAACGCGACCGACCAGGCCATGCGCTCCAGGTCCGAGAGCAGGGCCGCCCGCCCCTCGACGCTGACACTCTCCGCCGCCAGGTAGTCGGCGAACGGCCCCCACTTCCCCGCGAGCGCCGACGGCGCCGGCAGGAAGTCCGCCGGCAAGAGGCCCGGCGCGAGGGGGTGGTCCTCCCAGATGACCTCGTACAGGAGCTCCTGCACGCCCTCCGTCCCCGAAAGGAGCGCCGCCCGCGTCGCCCGCTTGGCCACGTACCCGTCCAGCCCCCCGATCTTGATGCCGTCGGCGGTGTACAGCCGCAGGTCGCCGCTCAGGACCTCCCGTGGCAGTGCCGTATCCCCCTCCCCTTCCGCGTCGCCGTCGCCATCTCGCATCCGCGCGTGGCAGACCACCCGCTCGGGCAGGGACTGCGTCAGCCAGAGACGGTCCCAGGCGAAGGGCAGGTACGTGTCCCCCTCCTCGACCCCCGAGAGCGTGCGCGCCGCTCCCATGACCTGCAGGAACCCGTCCAGCAGGACCGGGTGCGGACCAGAACCGCCGCCGTCCACGCCGTCCGGCAGGATCACCTCCCCGACCGCCTCCCCGTCCCCGCACCACAACCGCTGCAGCGTGCGGAACTGCGGGCCAAGCTGGATGTTCGCCTCCCCCCGCGCCCGGTAGAACGCCGCCGGGTCTTCCTCCGAAAGCCCCTGCTTCAGCGCATCGACGTCGATGCGCTCCCCGTCCTGGCCCGCCCCGCCCGTCGAGACCTGCCCCTCCGCGTGCAGCGTCCACCCCTCATCCCCATCCCCCTTGCTGTACACCTCGACCCGCCGCGGCTGCCCCGTCCCGCCCCCGTCAAGGACGACCTGGACGTTCCGGCTTCCGGTGCGAGGGCCCTCTTCCTCGTCTTCCTCCGGCAGGACGAGCGCCGTGCGCCCCCGCCGCCTGCGCCGCCGCAATCTCCCCCAGGCTGTGCCCCACCACCACGCTCGGCCTGACTCCCACGCTCTCCCAGAGCGCCGTCAGCGCGCATTCGAGCGCGTAGATCGCCGGCTGCGTCCAGGCCGGGTCGTCGAGGTCGCCCGCGTCCTCCCCGCCGAACATCACGTCCAGAAGCGACTCATCCCGCATCTCCCGCAGCACCGCTTCGCAGCGGTCGAGGACCGACCGTGCTACCGGCTCGCGCTCGTAGAGCGTTCGCCCCATGCCGACCCACTGGCTCGCCTGGCCCGTGTACGCGAACGCCACCTTCGCGCCCGTGCTCGGACCCGGCCCCGCATCCCCCTCGCCGAGCGCGGCCAGCGCCTCCCGCAGCGAGGAGGCATCGCGGAACGCCACCCCCGCGCGGTGCGCGAACTGGCTCCGACCCACGCTCGCCGTCCAGGCCATGTCCGAGAGCAGCGACCCGGCCGCCGTCCCGTCGCCCGCAAGCTCCCCGGAGCGCTCATCGAGCCACTCGGCGTAGCGGCCTGCCAGCTCGCGCAGGGCCTCGTCGGACTTTCCCGAAAGGGGCAACAGGCGCGTAGCCCGCTGCTCCGACTCCGGCGCTGGCAGCGAAGGCGCCACCTGCTGCACCGAGCCGGGCGCCCAGCCCCCGTCGTCGGGGGAGCCCTGCGGCTCCCCGTGCCCCTCCAGCACCACGTGCGCGTTCGTGCCTGACCACCCGAACCCGCTCACACCCGCTAGCGGCGGTTCCCCGGTGACCGGCCACTCGGTCGGCTCCGCCGTCACCTGCAGCGGCAGCCGCTCCCAGGGGATCTCCGGGTTCGGCTCGCGGTAGTTCAGGTGCTTCGGGATCACCCCGTGCTTCATCGCCAGGGTCACCTTGATCAGCGCCGCCACCCCCGCCGCCGCCTCCAGGTGCCCCACGTTCGTCTTCACCGACCCGATCAGCAGGGGACGGTCTCGTCCCTTGCCGTAGGCCGTCCCCGTGGCCTCCGCCTCGATCGGGTCGCCCACGGGCGTGCCCGTGCCGTGCGCTTCGACGTAATCGACCTGCGCCGCCTCGAGCCCCGCGCGCTCCAGCGCGTCCTGGATGACCTGTTGCTGGGCCTCGCCGCTTGGCACCGTCAGGCCCGGGCTTGCCCCGTCCTGGTTGATCGCGGCCCCGCGAATCACGCCCCAGATGCGGTCCCCGTCAGCCTCCGCCTCATCCAGCCGCTTCAGCACGAGGATGCCGCAGCCTTCGCCCCGCACGTAGCCGTTGGCGGCCGCGTCGAACGTCTTGCAGCGCCCGTCTGGGGCCAGCATCCCCGCGTTCGCGCGCAGCTCCAGCAACCGCCCCGAGAGGATGGCGTGGACGCCGCCTGCCAGCGCCAGGTCCGCCTCTCGCCGCTGCAGCCCCACCACCGCCTGGTGCACCGCCACCAGCGACGACGAACAGGCGGTATCGACCGCCATCGCCGGACCGTTCAGGCCCAGCGCGAAGGCAACCCGCCCGATGGCCGTGTTGAACGACGTCCCGCTGACCGAGTAGAGGCTGGCCGCCGGCTCGGCCGTGTCGCTCACGTCCAGGATCAGGTTGCGGTACTCGTTGTTGCTGATGCCCGCGTAGACCCCGGTGCGGCTCCCCTTCAGCCCGTCCGGGTCGATGCCGGCGTCCTCCAGGGCCTGCCAGCTCGTCTCCAGCATCAGCCGCTGCTGCGGGTCCAGCATCTCCGCCTCGATGGGCGAAATGCGGAAGAAGGACGCGTCGAACTGGTCGATCTCGTCGAGGTAGGCGCCGAAGCGGCAGGCCTCGGCCTGCACCTCCGGGTCGGGGAAGAGCTGGCCGATGCGTCCCACGCCCGAGCCGGGCACGCCCTCCTTGACCGCGCTCTCGCCCGCCTCCAGCAGACGCCAGAAGGCGTCGATGTCGTCCGCCCCGGGGAACCGGCAGGCCATGCCCACGATCGCGACCGGCTCGTCGGGAAGAACCACTCGGGCTTCCTGCTCCGTCATCCGCTGCTCCCGGGCACACCTGCTGGCCGCGTTCTGGCTCGGACCATAGCACGCGGCGCGGCCCCGCCTTGTCGGCTGGCCTACGCTCGCTCCCGACTAGCGCGAGCCCTTCACCTGCACCGTCACGACATCCAGCCCGTAGTACTTCTGGTGGTGCACCGAGGAGGCGTAGTGGCGCAGCAGCCGCAGCGAGATTTCGCCCTCCTGCAGCCCCTCCGACTCCTCGTCCAGGAACGCCAGCCGGTCCTCCAGGTTCTCCTCGTCGAAGACGGCCAGGAACTCCATCTGGACAGCGCCGGCTTCTGGCTGCACGGCGAGGATGAGGCGCGGCGCATCCTCCGCCTCCACCTCCTGGTCGGCTGGAATGAGGCTCAGCAACGCCTCCTCGGCAGCGGCGCCGAGCCGGTCCAACGAGGCTTCGTTCCACCCGAGCTTGCCCGCGATTCCGCGCACGAACGCGTCGATCTCCGGCAGCGAGGCGGCGTGCAGCTTCGACTGCAGCCGCCCGCCCTGGCTCGGGCTCGTCAGCTCCAGGAACACCGTCATCACGACCGCCGCCAGCGCCCCGATCAGCATCCCGTTGTCGAGCAGCCGCCCCCACGTCCCGCCTATCAGGTCCGCGAAGATCGTCTGGTGTTCGACCCCCGCCCCCAGCGAGAAGGCGATCCCGACGACCAGCATCTTCTGGGCCGTAAGCCCGTCCTGGATCACCGTGCGGATGCCGGCCACGAAGAGCAGGGCGATGGCGGTCAGCAGGAATGCCCCCATCACGGGGTTCGGGATCGTCAGCACCAGCGCCGGCAGCTTCGGAAATAGCGCCAGCACCACGAATGCCCCGCCGATGACGTAGCCGACGTTTCGCGAGGCCACGCCCGTCAGGCTCGCGAGCGAGACGCTCGTGGAGGAGAACACCGTCGTCGGCGGGGTCCCCGCCAGGCCCGACAGGAAGATGCCGATGCCGTTCGTGTTGAGCGACCCCTGCACGAGCCGGAAGTCGGTCACGCGCGGCTGGCGGCGAGAGGCGCCTTGCATCGCCACGCTGTCGCCGATGTTCTTGACGCCGCCGACGAGCGTGATCACTACGAACACGGGCAGCAGCGCCCAGAACTCCGCCCCCGGGGTGAAGTCGAAGCCGGGGAACCCGCTGCCCGAGGGAATCCCGGCCCAGTTGGCGTCGAGCAGCGGCTGCGGGTCGTACGCCCCGAAGATCGCCGCCACCGCGGTTCCCACCCCGATGCCGATGAGGGGCGACCACAGCCGCCACCGGCCCGAGGCTCGCAGCGCCATCGCCGTGGCGACGGCCAGCGTGATGAGCGCGACCGTCGGGCCGGTCGCCCCGGGAACGTCATCCGGCACCTCCTGCACGCGGTCCAGCGCGATCGGCAGGATCGTGACCGCGAGCAGCATCAGCACCGTGCCCGAAACGACCGGCGTGATGACCCGCCGCAGCAGTGGCAGCCAGATGGCCAGCGCCAGGTAGAACAGCGATGCCACCACGATCAGGCTCGCCAGCAAGGGGGGACCTCCCCCTTCCAGCGCCAGCACCGAGACGGCCACGAAGTTGGGGGTCGCCCCCATGATGAGGATGTGCCCCGCCCCCAACCGCCAGAAGCGGCTCGCCTGCAGCGCCGTCAGCACCCCCGCAATGATCAGCGCGGCGAACACCGCCCACGAGAGGTAGCTCTCGTCCTGGCCACCCGCCCTCGTGGTGATCGCCACGACCAGCACCAGCGGCGCCACCGCGAGCAGGACTCCCTGCAGCCCCACGCTCAGGGCGACGAGTGGCGGACAGCCCTCGTCCGCCTCGTACTGGATCGCGTCGTTGACGCCCCCTGCCTGCATCACGGCTCCTGAATCGGCGCTTGATGCTCGCGCTTATACGCTCGCGCCCGAGGCCGCGTCCACGGCCTTTTTCCCTTGATGGAACGATCGTGCCTCCGGGTGCATAGAGGTAGGTGACAGCCTGCGCCCCGCCCGCCCGCGACGCCTGCGGGCCGGGTGGGGCAAGCCGCCGGGCCCGGTGGTAGGGTGTCGATACCGGGGGAGGATGCTTCGCGCGTGATTCGCCGAGCCGCCCTGACGCATGCAGCCATCGTCGCCCTTGTGGTGGCGCTGGCGCTCATAGCCGCCCCCGCCCCTTCCTCCGCTGACGCCCACCCCGGCCACGAGACCGTCGATGTCGACATCCGTGTCTGGCAGCACGTCCAGGATCCCCTCGGCATCCACATCAGCGCCCGTCCCGAAGGTGTTCGCTGGGATGCTCTCGGAACGATCCGCCTGCACCTCGACGACGGCCTCAGCAGCGACCGCAGGTACCGCTTCGGCGATGTCACCGTCGAAGGCGTCGAGGTCCGCGTCTGGCAACGAGTGACCCAGCCCCTGCGCATCCACATCAGCGCCCGCCCCGTCGGCGGCGACTGGGGCGTGCTCGGAACGATCCGCCTGCTTCTCGACGACGGCCACAGCACCAGCGGGAACTACCGCTACGGCGACATCACCGTGGCCGTGCCCCTGGCTCCCGGCGGACCGCCCGTCGTCGTCTCGCCCGGCGGCGAGGAGGTGCCCCGCCTCGCCATCCTCACCATCGCCTTCCGCGAGCCGCCCGGCGTGTCAGATGGCGCCGACGTCGTCTCCATCGCCCCGCCCGTGGAGGGGTCGTTCGTGTGGGCGGACGCCCGCACGCTTCTCTTCCAGCCCAACTACCCCGGCTGGCAGCGCGGGCAGCAGTACACGGTCGTCGTCGACGGCCCCGCCGCCGGGCTCACGGCCGACCAGACGCACACGTTTACCGTCGAGGGCGGGCTGGAGGTCGCGCACGTCATCCCCGGCGACGGCGACACCGAGGTTCCGGCGGCCGCCCAGATCTTCGTCCAGTTCAACCGCTCCGTGGCGGCGCTCACGGTCCTCCAGGAAGGCCCCGCCGCCGCGCTGCTCGAATTCGACCCGCCCCTCGAAGGCACGGGCGAGTGGCTCAACACCTCGCTCTACCGCTTCCTCCCCACCAACCTGCAGCCGAGCACGACCTACTCCGTGCGCAGCCCCGCGGGGATGACCTCAGCCGCCGACGGCGTGCTCGATGCCGACTTCGCCTGGACTTTCTCCACCATCCAGCCCGACGCCACCCGCTTCGAGCCCGCCGATGAGGCGACGCACGTCGAGCCCGATGGCACCGTGGCAGTCACCTTCAACCAGCCGATGGACCGCGAGTCGGTGCAGGCCGGACTCGTGCTGCGCTCGGGAGTAGGGGAGGCGGTCGCTTCCTCCTTCGAGTGGAGCGAGGACGGCACGGTCGTCACCGTCCAGCCCGACGCCCCGCTGCTCCTCGACACCGAGTACGAGGTGGTCGCCCCCGCCGGCCTCCGCGGCGTGAACGCCGGCGAGATGCGCTCCGAGCGAGCCTCGACCTTCCGCGTCACGGCCCTGCCCCGGCTCATCCGCACCCATCCAGCGGACGGCTCCACGGACGCATCGCGTTACGGGATCGAGCTCGTCTACAACAACCCTATGGACGTGGACTCGTTCGAGGGACGGGTCTCGATCAGCGGTATCGATCCCGAGGACATCGAGATTCGGTCGTACCGCTGGCAGCCCACGAGCATTTCCATTGCCCCGTTCGAGCACTCGACCGAGTACACCGTGCGCATCGCGGAGGGCGTCAGCGACCGCGGCGGGCGCACGGTCGCCGCCGCCCACGAGTTCTCCTTCACGACGCGGCCGCCATCGCCCTCGCTCAGCCTTGCCGCCCCGTCCAGCCTGTCCACCCTCTCGAGCAGCGGCGAGCAGGTGCTCTACTACCACGCCGCCCGCCTCGACGAGGTGCGGTTCCGCCTCTATCAACTTTCAGATGACGAGACGGAGACCGTCCTGCGGCGGGGAGAGTGGTACTACGGCGACGCCTTCTGGCCCGAGGCGGAGCCCCTGCGCGAGTGGTCGGAAGCGATTGCTGAGGATCAGCGCGATGCCTCGCGGCTCTACTCCACGCCCCTGGGGGATGGAGGCGCGCTGGCGAAGGGCCACTACCTCCTCGTCGCGGACTACGAGGGCATCTACCGCCCCCTCAAGCTCATGGTGAGCGTTGTCGATACCGCCATCGTGACCAAGCAAGCGTTCGACGAGATGCTCGTGTGGGCCCTGGACTACGACACGGGCGAACCACTCGACGCGACCAGTGTCCGCACCGTCCCACTGAGCAGCAGGCTTCAGACCCCTTACCGCATGGCCCCCACCGACGCCGACGGACTCGCCCGCTTCGCGTTCCCCGTTGAGGACCGTCGGTGGCGTGGGTACAACGACCACCTTGTCCGAATCGACGCGGAAGGCCGCCTCGGCGTCGCGTCCACGTCGGGCGACTCCGGCGTGTCACTCTGGTCGCTTGGCGTCAATAGGGTCACTACCGGCCCGGGCTGGACCGCCCACCTGTACACGGACCGACCCATCTACAGGCCCGGGGAGACCGTCTACTTCAAGGCCGCCGTCCGCCCCGGCGTAGACTCCTCCTACTCCCTGCCGCCGGCCGACACAACTCTGGTGGTTACCGTGCGGGACTCCCGCTACGAAACGGTTGATTCCCGCCGCGTGGCCCTCAGCGGCCTGGGGACGCTCACCGGCGACTACGTGCTCCCCACCGACGCCCCTACGGGAACGTACTCCGTGTCGGTGGGTCTTGATTCGATCCGCGGCGGCTTCAGGAGCACGTCCTTCACCGTGGCCGAGTTCCGCGTGCCCGAATTCGAGGTCGAGCTGGAGACGGCCGAGGGCGACTACGTCGACGGGGACACAGTCCCGGCGGAGGCTCAGGCGACCTTCTTCTTCGGCGCGCCTGTCCCCGACTCGGCCGTCGAGTGGACCGCACAGTCGATTCCCACCGAGATCCGCGTCGAGGGCTACGAGGACTACTCCTTCACCGAGCGTGATTACTACTGGCGGTGGTACGGCAGCTTCTCTTTCGACCTGCGCAGCCGCGGTAACACGACCACCGACGGCGAAGGGCTCGCCCGCTTCGAGGTGCCTGCCACGCTCGAGGAGGACGAAGGCACGCAGGAGTTCACCATCAGCGCGACCGTGACCGACGCGAACGCGCAGTCGATCTCCGGAAGCGCCCGCGTGCTCGTCCACCCAGCGACCTGGTACGCGGGCATCAAGCCCGAGTCGTACATCGGCCGCGCCGGGGAGCCCGCCACGGTCCACCTCGTGACAGTCGACTTCGAGCGCCGCATCGCCCCGGACCGCCCCGTGACCGTGCGCCTTTACGAGCGCGAGTGGGTCCGCATCAAGGAGCGCGCCGCCCACGGCGGCTACCGCTATCGCAGCGAGCCGAAGGACACCGAGATCGATGTCCAGATGGTCACCACGAACGCGGACGGCGAGGCATCGATCGAGGTCACGCCGCCTTCCGCGGGCACGTACCGCATCGTGGCCGAGTCGACCGATGACGAGGGCCGCGTCGCCCGTTCCGCCCGTTTCATCTGGGTCAGCGGCAGCGACCACGTGCCCTGGCCCGTGCGCGAGGACAACACCTTCGAGTTGATAGCCGGCCGCGAGACCTACGAGGTGGGTGATGTCGCCGAGGTGCTCGTGCCCGCCCCCTTCGCCGGCGCCACCGGGCTCGTGACAATCGAGCGCGGCGGCATCCACAGCACCGAGGTGCGCCGCTTCGAGACAAACAGCGAGGTCCTCCGCATCCCCATCGAGGACCGCCACATCCCCAACATCTACGTCGGCGTCGTGCTCTACCGGCCGCCCACCGAGGACGACCCCTATCCCCGCTACGACGTGGGCTACGTCGATCTCTCCATCTCCACCGAACCGCGCCGCCTCGACGTGAGCATCAAGCCCGACCGCGACACGGCCACCCCCGGCGAGACGGTCGGCTATGAGGTACAGGTCACCGACTCGGAGGGGAATCCCGTGGAGGCGGATGTCTCCGTGGCTGTCGTCGACCAGGCCGTCCTCTCCCTCCGCGACGAAGTGGGCGGCGATGGCATGGCCGCCTTCTGGTCCGAGCGCGGCCTGGGAGTGCGCACCGCCTCGTCGCTCGGCGTCTCAATCGACCGCTGGAACGAGTCGTTCCGCGAGACCGAGGAGGGTGAGCGGGGCGAAGGGAGTGCCGGGGACGGCAGTAGCGGCGGCCTCGAAATGGCCGACAGCGACGGAGCAATATCGGAACAAGCGGCGTTCGTAGGAGAGTCGGGAGGCGACGACACCGCTTTCAGGGCGTCCCCTGGCCCCGAGCCCGCCGTTCGCTCCAACTTCCAGAACACCGCGCTCTGGATCGGACAGCTCACCACCGACGCCAACGGTCGCGCCACCTTCGACCTCGACTTGCCGGATAACGCCACCACCTGGCGCGCTCTCGCCCGCGCCATCACCGCCGGGACGCAGGTCGGCGAGGGCGAGAGCGCGTTGCTCGTCACCCAGCCGCTGCTCGTGCGACCCGCCCTGCCCCGCTTCCTCCGTGTCGGCGACGAGGTGATCCTGCGCACCCTCGTGCGCAACGGCACCGACGAGGCCCGCGATGTCACCGTCACGATCGAAGCTGAGGGTGTCGTCCTGGATGACGACGCTGCGCACATGCAGCGCGTCGAGCCCGGCGAGTCGATCGTGGTTGGGTGGCCGGCGCGGCCCGTCGATGCGGGCACGGCCACTGTCCGATTCAGGGCGACCGCCAGCGGCGGCTTCGCCGACGCGGTCGAGCTCACCCGCCCCGTCTACCTCGACGTGACGCCAGAGACGACGGCGACCGGCGGAGTCGTAGAGGACACCCCCGCCCTCGAGGCGGTCTACCTGCCCGACTACGTCATCACCGGCAGCGGTTCCCTCGAGCTCGCCCTCAAGGCCTCGCTCGTCGGCGCCCTTGATGAGGAGCTGCCGCACTTCAGGCCGTACAGGTGGGAGTCCAACGTCAGGATCGCCAGCCGCATCGTGGCCACCATCGCCGTGGGCCGCGCGACCGCCGGCGGCCTCACCGAGGGCCAGGAGGGGCAACTCATCCGCGACATCAGGGAGCTGGTCGGGAACCAGCACTACCTCGGTGGCTGGGACTGGTGCAACTGCAACCTGAGGCCCAACGTCTGGGTAACCGCCTGGGTCCTGATCGCCTTTGGCGAGGCCCGGGACGAGGGCTACACGGTCGAGGATTATTCGTACGAAAGGGCCATGCGCTACGTCACCGAGCACATGGCCAACCTGGACGCCAACCCCAACCTGCGCGCCTTCCTCCTCTACGCCCTCACCAGCGCCGCCAACGAGGGCGGCGTGGTGAGCCCGCTCGCCCGCGAGCAGGTCGCCCCCCTGCGCACCCTCGCCGACGAGCACCGCACCGAGCTCACGAGCTGGGGACGCGCCTACCTGCTGCTCGCCCTCATCGCCAGCGGCCACGAGCCCGACCACGAGGCCGTGCGCATCCTCCTGAACGACCTGGCCGCCACCACCATCCCCAGCGCCAACGGCAGCCACTGGGAAGACGAGCCCACCTGGGGCTCCATGCACAACACCAGCGTCCGCGCCACTGCCCTCGTCCTCCGCGCCCTCGTCGAAGCCGAGCCGCAACACCCCCTCATCGAGGAAACCACCCGCTGGCTCGTCGTGGCGCGCTCGGCCGAACGCTGGAAGACATCCGTCGAGCGCGCGCAGGCCATGGCCTCGCTCGGCGCCTTCGCCCAACTCACCGGCGAGAACCGCGGCGTCTACGACTACCAGGTGCTGCTCAACACCACCCGCGTCCTCAGCGGCCACTTCGACGCGCCCGCCCGCGACTACACCGATGGCGTCGCCCTCACGCTCGATGCCCTCCCCCTCGGCGAGGTGAGCCGCCTGCAGTTCGAGCGCGAGGCGGGAACGGAGGGCCGCCTCTACTACGCCCTCAACCTGCGCTACGTCACCCCCGCGAAGGACATCGAGGCGCTCAACCGCGGCTTCGCCGTCTCGCACTCCTACTCGCTGCTCGAAGACCCCGAGACGCCTATCACGGGCGCCTCCCTCGGCGACGTGGTGCGCGTGACCGTCACGGTGGTCGCTCCCGCTGACCGCGTGTTCGCCCGCGTCGAGGACTTCCTGCCCGCCGGGCTCGAGCCCATCGACCCGCGCCTGAACATCGTCTCGCCCTGGCTCCGCGAGCAACTCCGGAACGACCAGACGACCGCCCTCCTCGGCGGCGCCCCCTCCTGGTACGCCCCCTGGTTCGCCTGGTACTACAGCCCCTGGGACCAGGTCGACCTGCGTGACGACCGCGTGACCCTGCGCGCCGCCCTCCTCCCCCGGGGCGTGCACGAGTACGTCTACTTCGCCCGCGCCACCACCCCCGGCGACTTCTTCGTCGCCCCCGCCCACGCCGAGGAGACCTACTTCCCCGATGTCTTCGGCCGCAGCGACAGCAGCCGGTTCACCGTCAGCGACGCCGAGTAGCGCGAGAGGCGCTGCCCGGCCTCTTGTCCCAGTCTTCACCCATGCACAAGCTCTCTCCCTGAAAGATAGTGGGGGAGGCAGTGTCGCCTCCCCGCAGGAAGGAGTTGCGCGTGGCCAGGGTCCTGGTTCTGGGAGCATCCGGCTACGTCGGCAGTCACCTCGTCCCCCGGCTGCTGGCGGCGGGACACGCCGTGCGAGCCGCGGGAAGGCGCCTCGAGACGCTCGAGGCACGCGAGTGGGCGGGCGTCGAGCTCGTGCAGGCCGACGCCCTCGACCCCGACACCCTGACCACCGCCTTCGCGGGCGTCGACACCGTCTACTACCTCGTGCACTCGATGGCCTCCGGCGCGGACTTCCCGGAGCGCGACCGCCGGGCCGCGGAAAACGCCCGCCGCGCTGCCGGGGACGCGGGCGTGAAACGCATCGTCTACCTCGGCGGGCTACAGCCGCGCGGGCTGGCCTCCGCCCACCTCGCTTCCCGCCGCGAGACGGGCGACGTGCTGCGCGCCGGCCCCGTGCCCGTCACCGAGATCCGCGCGGGGATCGTCGTCGGCCCTGGCTCCGCCGCCTTCGAGGTCATCCGCGACCTCGTCTACCACCTGCCCGTTATGGTCACGCCCCGCTGGGTGCGCTCCCTCACGCAGCCCATCGCCCTCGACGACCTCATCGAGTACCTCGTGCGTCTCCCCGAGTCGGAGCCGCCCGGCAGCCACACCTACGACGTCGGCGGTCCCGAGGTCGTCCGCTACCAGGACCTGCTCGCGCGCTTCGCCAGTGCGGTCGGCCGAAGGCTGCTCATCGTGCCAGTCTCCGTGCTCAGCCCGCGCCTCTCCTCCTACTGGCTCGACCTCGTGACAGCTGTCCCCTCATCCGTCGCCAGGCCCCTCATCGACGGCCTCCGCCACGACCTCGTCGTCGACCCCGCCGCCGACCTCCGCTCGCGCATCCCCATCGAGCTGCGCACCTACGAACAGGCGGTGTCCGCCGCCCTTGAGGCCGAGCGCACCGCCCACCTTCCCGCCCGCTGGACCGAGGGCTCCTTCGCCATGCGCGACCACCGCGCCGAGGTCTCGTTCTACAGCCGCGGCGAGCGGGTCGAGCGCACCTGCGATGCCTCGCCGGAGGGGGTCTGGGGCGTCGTGTCGTCGATCGGTGGCTCGAAGGGCTGGTACTACGCGAGCTGGCTCTGGAGCCTGCGCGGCCTGCTCGACCGGCTCGCGGGCGGCGTCGGAAGGCGTCGGGGCCGGCGGCACCCCACCGACGTGCGCATTGGCGACGCCCTCGACTTCTGGCGTGTCGTGGGCGTGGAGCCCGGCCGCCGTCTCACGCTGCTGGCGGAGATGAAGCTCCCCGGCATCGCCATTCTCGAATTCGAGGTGGCCCCCACCGGCCCCGGCACGCGCATCGTGACCTCCGCCCACTTCCACCCTGCGGGGGCGGCGGGGCTGCTCTACTGGTACGCGCTCTGGCCCATCCACAAGCGCATCTTCGCCGGTCTCACCGACGCAATCGTGGCGCGGGCGCTCCCCCGCTAATCGAGCCAGTACTCGACCTCGGGGCCAGCGGGCTCTTTGAGCAGGGCATCAAGCGCGGTGACTAGCCGCCCAATCATGGGTTGGCGGCCTCGGGGCCAGGAGTGGGGACTGGTGAAGACGAAGGCGGGAGCTTCATGCCCGTCTTCCCGCGCCTTCGCTGCGAGCGTCCGGTAGTCCGCAACGTCCTCGGTCACGATCGCCCAGCCCTCTCTGAGCGCCCACTCGAAGATCACCGCGTCCGGCTTCGTCCGGAGCTCGGGGTGTTCCGCGACTGCCATGGCGTCGTGGCCACGTTCCCGCAGCGCTTCGGCGGCGGCGGGCGGCCACATCTCGTCCAGCAGCAACCTCACTCGCGGAGAATCGCCCGCTGGCGCATCCACTCGGCCTTGGCCCGGTCCGCCTCCTGGTCCAGCCGGTCCAGCCAGTCATCGATCTCGTCGCGGTACTCGGCGTAATACCCGGCGGCCACGCTCACCTGCTGGGCCGTGATCGCCAGGTTCTCCATGATGAACGGAGTCATCTCACCGGGCGGCCCCTCCCACTCGCGGAAGATGCGCGCCACCACCCACACAGCCGGCCCCGCCACGAGGGCGGGCCGGCGACCAGTGGCGCCGGGGCGGAAGACGATCCCCGGATGCCGCTGCATCCGCAGGCCTTCCTCCAGGAGCTGCTTCGCCAGTGCGGAACGCGATTGCCCGCTCTTGCGGCACTCGTCCTCCAACCGCTGGAGCAGGTCGTCATCAACCCGTACTGAGAGGTGGCTGCTCATGGCGCGCTCCGGCCCGTAAGCGGGTGTCACACAGCGTAGCACCCCGGCCGGCGCGTCGGCAGGGAATGGATCAGGCGGAGATTTCGCGGCTCAGGGAGCGCTCGTAGGCGCTCAGCAGCGAGAGCAGGATTTCCTCGACCTGGCTGCGGCGCCAGTGCCGCACACGCCGCTCCTCGGGCGCCTCCCCCGCCTCCCCTCCTGCCGCCACCCGCGCCACCACCTGCCAGGAAGGACGTTCGTCGCTGCCGCGGTCGAAGAGCTCGAAGGTTACGCACTGGCTATCGCCGACCGTAATCGCAAAGCGAGCCTGCTCGCCGGGGGGGTCAATCGTTACGGGGAGCGCCTCGCCATACACGTGGCGGACATCCTCGATGCACTCGCTGGCCCAGCGGTGGATGTTGGTGAGGACGCGGCGCTGGGAGTCGAGGTCGTGGGAGCGGCTCAGGAGCCAGGACTCCCGGCGCTCGAGCCAGCCTTCGTGGAGGCTTCGAACGCGCGCCTCGAAGGGCATACCGTCCACAGCCTCACCTCCTGGACCAATGGGGTCTTCGTGTAGCAGGTATGGAAAGGGGCCGGGCGCTGGGGGTGCGCCCGGCCCCTTAGCCGGGGGACGTGGAAAGCTACAGTGCCTCGTCGCCGCGCTCGCGGGTGCGAACCCGAACGGCGTCCTCCACGTTGGAGATGAACACCTTGCCGTCACCGATCTCGCCGGAGCTGGCGTTGTCGAGGATGGCATCCACGACAGCGTCCGCGTTGTCGTCCGCGACCACGAGCGTCAGGTAAACCTTCGAGAGGTACTCGACGCGGTACTCGCGGCCACGCCACTGCTCGGTGATGCCACGCTGTTTGCCGTGGCCCTTGACCTCCCAGACGGTGATACCGGCTGAGTTGCCAAGTTCGTCGAGCGCGTCCTTCACCGGTTCGAGACGGCTTGGCCGAATGATGGCTTCGATTTTCTTCACCGGGAACTCCTTTCCGGACTCAGGGTCGGATGCGGGATGTGGCGTGTGCTCACTTTCCCCCTCCTCCAACCTCGGTCGCACCGAAGATGCCGGAGCCAGAAGGACCGAAGTCCGGGTAGGCGTCGATGCCGTGCTCGATTAGGTCGAGTCCGCGCATCTCTTCTTCCTCGCTTACGCGAAGGCCCACGGTGAACTTGATGGCGAAGAACAGGATACCTGCCGTCACTGCCGTCCAGCCCACGATGGCTGCGATGCCGATGAGCTGCATGAGCAGCTGCTCGCCGCCGCCGCCCAGGAAGAGGCCGTAGTGCTGCGGATTCGCGTAGCCGGCCGCTGTCATGCCTGCCTCGGATGAGAACAGACCGACCGCGATCACGCCCCAAATGCCCGCGAAAGCATGCACGGAGACCGCGCCCACCGGGTCGTCGATGCGGAACTTCGCATCCAGCAGTTGCACGCCGTAGTACATGACCAGCGCGCCGATGGCGCCGATGACGACTGCCGCCCACGGGTCGACCGTGGCCGTGCCTGCCGTAATTGCGACGAGGCCGGCAAGGATGCCGTTGATCGTCAGGCCGGCGTCGTAGCGACCGGTGCGGAAGCGGGACCACAGCATCGCGGTGATGCCGCCTGCCCCTGCCGCCAGCGTCGTCGTGACCGCCACGCTTGCAGCCAGCGCGGCCCCGCCGCCCGAGAGGGCAAGCGTGGAACCCGGGTTGAACCCGTACCAGCCGAACCAGAGGATGAACATGCCGATCGTGGCGATCGAGATGTTGTGGCCGGGAATGGCCCGCACCTCGCCGTTGGGACCGTACTTGCCCAGGCGCGCGCCCACGGCGATAGCGCCCATGAGGCCGGCGATGCCGCCAACCGTGTGAACGATGCCGGAGCCGGCGAAGTCGACGTAGCCGTTGCCCAGCCAGATGTCGTCCGTGAAGGCGCCCATCCACGTCGTCGTGTCCCAGCCCCAGTGCACCACCACGGGGTAGATGAAGCCGGTGACAACGACCGTGTAGATGAGGTAGGCCGAGTACTTCGTGCGTCCCGCCAGGGCGCCCGCCACGATAGTGGCTGCCGCCGCGGCAAAGGCGAACTGGAAGAACCAGTCGGCGTAGCTATCGAACTGGTTGAGGGCGAAATTGCCCAGGCCGATGAACTCGTTCGAGGCATCGCTTACGCCGTAAGCGAACGCCCAGCCCACGAGCCAGAAGGAGATGCCTCCCACGCAGGCGTCGATCATGTTCTTCATCAGGATGTTCGCCGTCTCCTGCGAGCGGACGAAGCCCGCCGTGAGCATGGCGAAACCGGCCTGCATGAAGAACACGAGGAAGCCCGCGATCAACAGCCAGGCGGTGTCGACGGCGCCAACGATGTCTTCGATCGCGCTGCCGTCACCGTCGTGTGCGGAGACCACGGAGATAATGCCGAGCGCAAGCAGGCCGCCTGCAAGCAGGGCGGTCGGCCGGCGCAGGGCCGGTAGGGCACGTTTCATGCAATCCTCCTCGATGCCCCCGGGTGGGGCGAAACGTCGACGGGGAAGCTATGGCCCGATGGTTTCCCGCAGATTGCGGCCTTGTTTCAGGCAGGTTTCGAAACACAACGTTCATTTGATTGGTCGCTCGACTGCTTCGCTGCGCTTCGCGCTCGCTCCCGGGCTGTCGCCCCGATTGCTCCCTCGACTGCTGCGCTTCGCTCCGCGCTCGCGCTTCGGGCTGTCGCCCTAGGCTGCCCCTTCGGCTGCTCCGCTGCGCTCCGCGCCTGGTGGCACACCGCTCTCCTGATCTGCGCTCGCGTCCCGGGCTGGAGACGGGCAATTCCACGCCCACTCCACCCTCAGCGCCGCGCGAGCGGCGCGCTCTGCTCACCCCTCAGCCGCGCGCGAGCGCGGCGCTCTCCTCCCACGTCCGTGCGAGATTTCACAAGCGACTGGATCGTGATACGCTGGCTGGCGCAGCGGCGCATGGCTGGCCCTGCCCGCTCCGTCCATTTCTGACCCGTCTGTAACGAAGGAGTTGGCGTCAGCGTGAACATTGTCGTCTGCGTTAAGCAGATCCCCGATCCGGAGACGCCGGCCTCGCAGTTCGCCGTCGATGAGGCGGCGAAGCGCGTGATCCCCGCCCAGGGCATCGCGCCGGTGGTGAACCCCTACGACCCCCAGGCCACGGAGGCGGCCCTGCGCCTGAAGGACGCCGCTGGCGAGGGCAAAATCACGGTCATCAGCCTGGGCGAAGATTCCGCCCGCGACGCCATCAAGCACGCCCTCGCCATGGGCGCCGACGAAGGTGTCCTGCTGAGCGACCCCGACTTCGAGAACATCGATAACTTCCAGACGGCAACGGCCCTCGCCCGCGCCATCGAGAAGGTCGGCGATGTCGACCTCGTGCTCATGGGCCGCGCCTCCGCCGACTGGGACATGGGCGTCGCCCCCCTGGGCGTCGCCGAGCAGCTCGGCATCCCCTGCGTCACCATCGCCAAGTCGATGGAGCTGGATGGCGACACCCTGACCGTGGAGCGTGTGCTCGACGACGGCTTCCAGACCGTCGAGGTGGACACCCCCGCGGTCGTCTCCATCTCCAACGAGTTCGGCGAGCCGCGCTACCCGCAGCTCCGCCAGATCATGCTCGCCGCCAAGAAGACCGTGCAGGTCTGGTCGGCCGACGACCTGGAGCTTGAGGACGACGAGGCCGGCGAGGACAATCGCTGGCTCGCGCTCGAAGCCCTCTACATCCCCCAGGTCGAGAGCAACGTCGAAATCATCGAGGGCGACTCCCCCGAGGAGCAGGCCCAGAACCTCGCGCAGAGGCTGCGCGAGGCCAAGCTGATCTAGAGGAACGCCGATGCCTGGAACGCTCATTATCGCGGAGACGGCCGATGGCGCCGTCGCTCCCCTTTCCTTCGAACTGCTGGCCGCTGCGCGCGCGCTGGCCGACCAGGGCGCCGGCTCCGTCAGCGCCCTCGTCGCCGGCGACGAATCGCTCGCGCAGTCCCTCTTCGAACACGGCGCCGATGCCGTCTACCTGGCCCCCGCCGGCTCCCTCGATCCCGGCTACGCCGAGACGGGCGCGGGAGCGGCCCTCGCTGCGCGTGAGGCCGCCGATGCCGACATCGTGCTCATGGGCCAGACCAGCGTCGGGCGCGACCTCGGGCCCCTCATGGCCTTCCGCCTGAACACCGCCGTCGCCATGGAGTGCCTCTCCCTGGCGATCGACGGCGGCCGTCTGCGGGCGATCCGCAGCTGCTACGGCGGCAACGCCAACGCCGAGGTCACCTGGCAGGGCGACGTGCAAATCGCGACGCTCAAGCCGAAGGCGCTTGATCCCCTGCCCGCCGATGCCAGCCGCAGCGGCTCCGTCACGCCGATCGACGCCACAGGCGAGCAGCGCGTGCGCGTCATCTCCACCGAGGCAGCCGAGTCGACCGGCGTCCGCCTCGAGGACGCCGAGGTCGTCGTCTCCGGCGGCCGCGGCCTGGGCGACCCCTCCGCCTTCGAGATGATGGAGGAGCTCTCCCAGCTGCTCGGCGGCGCCACAGGCGCCAGCCGCGCCGCCTGCGACCTCGGCTGGTACCCGCCCTCGCAGCAGGTCGGCCTCACCGGCAAGACGGTCACGCCGAGCCTCTACATCGCCGTCGCCATCAGCGGCGCCAGCCAGCACATGGCCGGCATGGCGGGCTCCAAGAACATCGTCGCCATCAACCGCGACCCCGACGCCAACATGGTGCAGGTCTCGCGCTTCGCCGTCGTCGAGGACTACAAGAAGGTCGTCCCCGCCCTCATCGAGGCCATCAAGGCCCTCGACTAGGGCGCCGACTCCTCCTCCCCGTCCCCGTCGCCCCCGTCCAGGGCGGCGAGGATGAGGTCCCGCGCGAGCGGCGCCGCCACCCTCCGCCCCTCATCCGCGACGTCGAAGACCACGGCGGCCAGCACGGCGGGAGCCTCCCGCGGCGAATAGGCGACGAACAGCACGTGCGCCTGCCCCTCCGCCTCCTCCGCGGTGCCGGACTTGCCCCCGAAGTCGCCGTACCCCGCGTCGGCGAAGACCCAGCCGGCCGTGCCCCGCGTGCTCGTGACCAGTTCGAGGCCGTGGCGCAGGTGGGCGGCGTGCTCGGGCGCGAGCGGCAGGGGATGGAGCACGGTGGGAGGCGCCCCCGCGAGGATCGTTGGTGTGCGCAGCTCCCCCGCCAGGAAGGCGCTGTAGCCATTCGCCAGCTGCAGGGGCGTGAGCAGCAGGTCGCCCTGCCCGATGCCCAGGTTGACGGCGTCCCCCGGGTACCAGGGCGCGTTCCGGACCGACTGCTTCCAGGCGGCGTCGGGCACGAGCCCCGAATCCTCGTAGAGGCCGTCCACGCCGGTCTCGGCGCCGAACCCGAAGGCCCGCGCCATGTCCGAGAGAGCGCCCGGCGTCTCGTTGTAGAGCGTGAGCGCGATCTCGTAGAACACCGGATTGCAGGAGCGCATCAACCCCTCGGCGATGGTGAGCGGTCCACGCTCCCCCTCCCAGTTGCGCCGCGGCGGGTCGAGTCCGTCCCAGGTGGCCCCGCAGAAAAGGCGGTCCTGGGGGGTGAACAACCCCTCCGCTAGCCCCGCCGCCCCCGTCACGATCTTGAACGTCGAGCCCGCCGAGTACAGACCCTGCGTGGCGCGATCGTTGAGCGGGTCATCCTCGCTCTCCGTTACATCCGTGAGCGCCCGCTCGTTCCCCAGCTCGAAGTCGTTGGGGTCGAAGGATGGCGAACTGTTGAGCGCGAGGATGGCGTTCGTCCGCGCGTCCAGCACAACCGCGGCGCCCCGCATCCCCGCCAGCCCCGCGTGGGCGGCCCGCAGCAGGGACGCGTCGAGCGTCGTGTGTACGTCCGCCCCGGCGACGTACGCCCGCTCGAAGAGGACCACGTCCTCGCCCCCCCCGGTGACCACCAGACGGGCCCCCGTCCGCCCCGCCAGCACGCCGTTCATGGCCGCCTCGATCCCGACGGCGCCCAACCGGTCGCCCGGCCTCAGGATCGCGTCCGGCCGGGCCGCGATCTCCTCGGCCGTGTACTCGCGCGTGTAGCCCACCACGTGCGCCGCCGCCGGCCCAAGGGGATGCACGCGCCGCTCCTCGAACCAGAGAACAGCCCCCGGCACCGCCTCCACGAAGCGCGCCGCCTCCTCCACGCGCGAGTCGGACACGATTCCCAGCGGCACGCGCTGCCGCTGCCCGAGGGAACTCGCGAACGCTGCCGCTACCTCCTCTTCTTCGAAGCCGAAGGACACGAACGCCGCCGTCACGGTGTCCTCGTCGAACACGCGGCTGCGGTCGAGCCCGATCATGCGCACGTCGAGCGTGATCGCGAGGGGCTCGCCGTTGCGGTCGTAGATGGCGCCCCGCGCGGGCCGCTGCACCTCTCCCCGCACCTGGCTGCTGTGCGTAAGAGCGGGGTGGATCACCGACGGCGTCCAGGCGATCCGGGTAAAACCCTCCTGCAGAGCAACGAAGGGCACGGCGGTGGCATACTCCAGCCTGCCGAAGGAGCTTGTCTCCAGGCGGACGTGGAAGGTGACGCCCTGACCATCCTCACCGGAGACGGACACAGCAATAACCGTGACGGCCGCCTCCTGGCGGAAGCTGTCGTAGGCTGCCGCGAAGGTCGCCAGGGGCAGCCCCGCCCGCGTGCGGCCGTCCACCAGCGCGTACATCGCCGGGGCGTCAGCGCGCTCCCAGGCGTCGGCGAATCGCTGGGCTACCACCAGGGGCGTCTCGTCCACGGGCGTGGGCGCAACCGTGGCCGTTGGCGATGGGGACGGCGGCGGCACGGTTTCGTCGCCGCCCGTGAAGCTGCGGATACCGCCGGCAGCGCCGCCGGCGATCACGCCAACCAGGACAGACGCCAGAAGGAACCTGCGTAAGGTCATGCAGTACTCGCGCCTGTTCCCCGCCGCGATGATTGTAGCAGCGCTGATCGTCGCTGCCTGTAACGGAACGGGCGACTCGGAGGAAACGGGCCCCGGCCCGGAGGTGGCCCGCCCTGCCTCGCAGGGCCCGCTCCGCACCGTGCGCCTCGGTCTCGGCGCCCAGCCCGCCGAGGAGACCCGCGAGGTCTACGTCGATACCTTCACGACCGCCGCCCGCCACGCCGAGCTGGTCAGCATCGCCCGCGTCCCCCCCTGGCAGGAGTTCTTCCCCGGCGCCGAGGTCTCGGAGGGAACGCACGCGCTCATGCGCCTCGAACGGGACCTCGTGCGCCAGTACGACCTCGCCCTCCTCTTCGCCATCGACCCCACCGACGGCGCCGTCCAGCGCACGCGCATCGCCGGCCTCCCCGAGGCCCCCCAGCCCGAGGAGGGGTTCCTGCGCGAGGATGTGCAGCAGGCGCTCGTCGCCTACGCCATCTACATCGCCACCAACTACGAACCCGAGTACCTGGTGCTGGGCGTCGAGATCAACATGCTTCGGGCCCGCTCCCCGGAGCAGTTCCGGGGGTTCCTCCAGGCCTATCGCCGCGCCTACGACGCCGTGAAGTCGATCCGCCCCGACACCAAGGTGTTCCCCACCTTCCAGCTCGAGGACCTGCTCGGCCAGCTCACTCAGCAGCACCCCCCGCAGTGGGAAGCCGTCGAGGCCTTCGGCTGGCGCCTCGATGTCCTCGCCATCTCCACCTACCCCTACCTCTCCTCCGCCATCCGCCTGGTGCGTGAGATTCCCGCCGACTACTACAGCCAGCTGCGCGACCGTTTCGCCGGGGAGATCCTGATCAGCGAGGCCGGCTACGCCTCCGCGACCATTGAGGGCCACTCCTGGGTCGGCTCCGAGCGTGAGCAGGAGCAGTTCCTGCGGCGGTTGCTGGAGGATGCAGAAGCGAACGGTTTCGGCGCCGTCGTCTGGGTGGCCGAGCGCGACCCCATGCAGAGCCGCCAGGGCGGAGCCGCCGTGCTCAACGATGTCGGCCTGCGCCTCAGCGACGGCGCCGACAAGCTCTCGTGGGCCGTCTGGGAGGAGTGGGCCCTGCGTCCCCTCCCCGTTCCCGCCGGGGGGAACTAGCGCGAGTCCGGGTCGTCGTCGCCGGACGGGCGGACGGGCGGATGCTCGGCCTCGCTGTCGGTTTTGTCCCCCTCGCCGACCTCCTCCGCGATCTGGAGCCGATCGAGGAACTCCCGCCGCGTGATGATCCCGATCATCCGTCCCTCGTCGATCACGGGGACCTGGTTCAGGCGGCGCTGCGCGAGCAGGGGCATCACATCCATGGCGGGAGCGTCCGCCGAGATCGTTACAACGTCCGCGCGCGGGGTCATGATGCGCTGGGCGGGGGTCGAAGCCCACTGCTCCCGGGGCACGCGTCCCAGGTCGCTCACGGTCAGGATGCCGGCCACGTGGTCGCCGTTCGCCACAACCACCGCGCGCTCGCCCTGCCCGATCATGTGCTCATCGACGATCGTCTGGATGGAGGCGCCGGGCGTCACTTTCACGAACGTGCGGTGCATCAGGTCGCGTGCGGTGAGGCGAATAAGCGCCGTGTCCACGCGGAGGCTGTTCGCTTCTCCTCGGGCGGCGCCCAGCAGGAACCAGCCGATCATGATCGCCCAGATGCCCGGCGCCCACTGCTGCATGAAGAGGAAGACGGCTCCCGTCGCGATTACGCCCCAGCCGAACAGCTCGCCCGTACCCGCCGCGATGCGCGTCGCCTCGCGGAAACTCTGCGTGCGTTTCCAGGCGATGGAGCGCAGCACCCGCCCCCCGTCGAGAGGGAAGCCGGGCAGGATGTTGAACACGGCGAGGATCACGTTCACGAACGCGAGGTACTCGAACATCGCCCCGAACGGCTCGTTCGAGCCCCCCGCCAGGCGCGACACCCCGAAGATGGCGACGGCGATGGCGAGGCTCGCGGCCGGTCCCGCCGCCGCGATCACGAACTCCTCGCCCGCCGACCGCGGCTGCCGCGCGAGATGCGAGACGCCCCCGAAGATGAAGAGCGTGATGCGTGGCACCGGCAGACCCCGCCGGATGGCCACGACCGCATGCGCCAGCTCGTGGATGAGCACGGTGACGAACACGAGAATCGCCGCCGCCGCGCCCAGCAACCAGTAGGTGGCCACGCTTCCCTCGTACCGGTTGGGGAAGAACCCGACCGCCAGCAGGTACGTCACGATGCCCACGATCAGGAACCACGAAGGATGCACTTCGATGGCGATGCCGCCGATGGAGGCGATTCGTATGCCGCGTGTGGGCATGCCTCTACCGTAGGGCACGCAGACAGGCGGCGCCATGACGCCGCGCCCCGACCCCGCTTGCCGCAGCGCCCCGTGGGCCGGTAGCGTGAGCGAATGGCCAAGGTCGCGCTCTTCGTGCCCTGCTACATGGCCGCGCTGCGCCCCGACGACGGGGGACACGCGCGACGCGTGCTTGAGCGCCTCGGCGACGAGGTCGAGACCATCGTGGGGCCGTGCTGTGGACAGCCCGCCTTCAACAGCGGCTACCGCGCCGAGGCGAAGAGCGTCGGACGCGTGCTCCTGCGCGCCGCCCGCGGGCACGAGACGATCGTCACTCCCTCGGGCTCCTGCGCGAGCATGGTGAAGCACTACCTGCCCGGACTCTGGGCCGGTCCCCGCGGGGCCAGCATCGAGCGCATGGCCGACCGCTTCGTCGAGTTCGGCGCCTACGTGGCCGCCCACCCGAACGTGGCCGCCCTCCCCCTGCGCCTCGCCGGAGCCGTGACCTACCACGACTCCTGCCACGGCCGCCGCGAGCTGGGCCTGACCGAGGGGGCGGTCGGCCTGCTCGAACAGATCGAGGGGCTGGACCTGCGCCGCCTCGCCTACGAGGACGAGTGCTGCGGCTTCGGCGGCGCCTTCACCGTGAAGGAGCCGGAGGTGTCCGTCGCCATGGCCCGCTCCAAGCTGGCCGATGTCGCCTCCCGTGGTGTGCGCGTGCTCGTCTCCGGCGACCTCTCCTGCCTCGCCCACCTGGAGGCGACGGCCCGCGCTGAAGATCAGCCGCTCGAGACCTGGACGCTCGCCGAGCTCCTCGACAGGGCGCTGGCGTGAGCGGCTTCCGCGCGCGCGCGCGCGCCGAGATTGCGGCGGGACCGCCCGCCGCCACCCTCTCCCCCATCCTGCGCAAGCTGGTGGCCGACACGCGCGCGCAGCTCGGCACGGCCAGCCCCTCCGACGCCCGCGCCCGCGCCCAGGAGGCGCGCGCCTACGCCGTCGACCACATGGATGAGCTGCACGAGCAGCTGCGCGAGTCGTGCGCCCGCAACGGCACCGGCTATCACCGCGCCGCCACCGCCGAGGAGGCGGTCGCCATCGTTTCGAGGCTCCTCGGCGATGCCCGCCGCATTGCCAAGTCGAAGTCGATGGTCGCGGAGGAGGTGGGGCTGACCGGCTCCCTGCGCCTGCAGGGTCGCGAGGTGCTGGAGACCGACATCGGCGAGTACATCGTCGACATCGAGGGTCGCGGCCCCAGCCACATCACCGCCCCCGCCCTCCACCTCAACCGCGCCCGCATCCGCGATCTGCTCGCTGGCGCCGGCGCCGACGTTCCCGACGACGACCCCGTCCGCCTCTCGCGAACCGTCCGCGACGTGGTCGCCGAGTTCTTCGGCGACGTGGATGCGGGCATCACCGGCGCCAACGCCGTCATCGCCAGCAGCGGCCGCATCGTCATCGTCGAGAACGAGGGCAACGTGTCGCTCGGGGTCAGCCGTCCCGATGTCCACATCGCCATCACGGGCATGGAGAAGGTGGTCGCAGACGAGGAGGCGGCGCTGGCCGTCCTGCAGGTGCTCGCGCCCAGCGCGACGGCCCAGCCCCTGACCGCCTACACCCACTTCCTCGACGGACCGGAGGAGGGGAAGGAACGCCACCTCGTCATCGTCGACAACGGCCGCTCCGAGATCCTCGCCGACGAGCGCTACCGCGACGTCCTCCGCTGCATCCGCTGCGGCGCCTGCATGAACGCCTGCCCCGTCTACACGGCGGCGGGCGGTCTCTCCTACGGCTCGCCCTACATGGGACCCATCGGGGCGGTCGTCTCGCCCCTCCTCTGGCGCGATGGGCGCCACGACGACCTGCCCTCCGCCTCCAGCCTGTGCGGGCGCTGCACCGAGGTCTGCCCCGTCGGCATCCCCCTGCACCGGATGTTGCTCGACCTGCGCGCCGGAGACACCGATAGCGGCCGCTCGACCATCGAGCGTCTCGGCTGGAAGTCGTGGGTGGCCGCCTTCGCGGGCCCGCAGGGGCGGGCCGCGAGCTGGCTCGCGCGACTCGGCCTGCGCGCCGGCGGCAACCTCCCCGGGCTGCCCGGCTCCGAACGGTCCCTGCCGGCGGCGACCCCCGCCCGCGATCCGGCCATGCTCATCCCGCTCGACTCGATCGAACCGGAACCTGCACCGGAGCCCCTCGCCCCGACGCTGCCCGAAGACGTGGCCGCGTTCTTCCGCGAGCGCGCCGCCACCGTCGGCGCCATCGTGACGGACGCGGCCGAGCCCGAGGAGGGCGACCGCCGCGTCCGCGCGACCGCCGCCGTTGCCTCCACCGGGAGCGTGCTGCTGACCGGCGAGGACGCCTCGCGGGCCGCCCTCATGGACGCCCGCCGCATCGTTGTCGAGGTCGCCGAGGACGCGATCGTGCGCTTCCCGCAGGACCTCGCGCCGTCGCTCGCCGCCGATGGCGACCCCCTCATCCTCACCGGCGCCAGCCGCACCGCCGACATCGAGAAGCGCATCGTGCGCGGCATCCACGGGCCGGAGGCGCTGGTGGTCGTGGTGGCAGGCGGCGCCTGACGGCGCCGTTGGTGGCGGCGCGGCTCGCCACGCTTCAGACTGGCGCCTCACCTCACACGAAACGACCCAGGAGGCACGTTATGGACCAGCGGGAGCTGCTTCGCAGCCAGTACGGATTCGCGCAGGACAACCTGGAGGCCACGATCGGGCGCTGCTCCCCGGAGCTGCTGACCAAGACCATCGAGGGCTCCATCACGAATCCCATTGGAGCCACCTATGCCCACACGGTCATTACCCAGGACCTCGTGCTGGTGCGCGGCCTCATGGGACGCCAGCCCGTCTACCACGAGAGCGGCATCGGCGAGCGGGTCGGCTTTGAACTGCCCGAGAGCCCCGTTATCTCCCAGGACTACACGAACAGCCTCAGCTTCGAGTTCGAGCCGCTGCGGGAGTACGCCGCCGCCGTACGCGCGACCGTCGATGGCTACCTTGAGTCCGCGGACGAGGACGACCTCCAGACCGAGATCCCCTTCGGCCCCACGCCACAGCCGAAGCTCTGGGTGTTCGGCACGCTCGGTGTCTGGCACGTCGCCTCGCACCAGGGCGAGATCGCGGCCCTGATGGGCCTGGAGGGCTTGCAGGGCCAGACGCTCTAGAAGCGGACGAAGTCGGCGCTGCTGCGCAACATCACGCTGATGCGCGGTCCCGCCTGCTGTGTCTTGGGGACGCAGTGCTCCCAGTGCAGCTGGCAGGCGCCGCCCATCACCAGCAGGTCGCCCCACCCCGCCGAGAACGCGACCGACGGCCCGCCCCCGTGCGGCCGTACGAGGAAGCGCCTCGACTCCCCAAGCGAGAGCGTTGCTACCAGCGCCTGCCCCCGCCGCTCGCGCCGCGCCTTGTCCCGGTGCCAGGCGACGCTGTCCTGCCCGTCGCGGTAGAGGGCCAGCGCCACCAGGTCGAAGGTCGCGCCGTAGCGCTCACTGAGCGCGTCCGCGATCTCGCGGATGACCGGGTGGCCGGGGCCGTCACGCGGGATGGAGGCGGTCAGGCGGGGCACGTCGACCATGCGGTCGTACATGAGGCGCCTGTGGCCGTGCCAGCGCGTGTCGTCGCGCAGAGCGTCGAACACGGTCCGGTGGCCGGCGAGGAACCCCTGGGCCTGGTCAATCCAGGACTCGTACCCGAGTTCCCGGCGCTGCATGCCCGCGAACGACGGGTCGAACGAGGGCCCCTCGTTCCCGAGGAGCGTGGGCTGAAGGACGGGGTGACCGGACATGCTTCCACCGTATCAGAACGTAAGTTCGTATTCAAGCAGAACCCCCACCCCGCCCTCGCGGTAGACTCCCCCGATGCGGATCGGCCTCATCTCGGACACGCACATCCCTGAGTCCCGGGCGGAGCTGTGGCCGCAGGCCTTTGACGCCTTCCGGGGCGTCGACGCCATCCTCCACGCGGGCGATATCCACGAGGTCTGGCTGCTCGACGAGCTGGCCGAAGTCGCCCCCCTCTGGGCCGCCCGCGGCAACGGCGAGGACGGCTCCGGCGGGCGGCCGGTGCAGCCCGAGCACCCCCTCCTCCAGGAGGCGTGGGCGCTTGAGTTCGAGGGCGTCTCCGTCGGCGTAGTGCACGACATGCCCGTCCCCGAGATGCCCCCCCACCTCACCGTCGAGCGCGCCATGGAGCGCTACTTCGGCCGCACCGACCTCGACGTGGTCGTCTACGGCCACTCCCACGTGGAAGCGGTCGACCAGGTCGGCGATGTCCTCTGCGTGAACCCCGGCTCCCCCACCTACCCCCACAACCTCGAGACGCAACTCGGCACGATCGGCTTCCTCGATATCGAGCAGGGCCGCGCCGAAGCCACAATCTGGCAGCTCACCGAGACGGGTATCGAGCCCTTCGACTGGACCCGCTGGCGTAGACCAAAGAAGTAGGCCGCGGTCCATTCGGGATGCGCTATACTCCCACGGGAACTCTCACCATCTAAGGGTTGGCAGCCAATTGGCAGAATTGGCAGGTTCTTCAGAGGCGACTCGGCCTCCCATCGCGACCTCCGCCCCGATGCGCGCCCTCTTCATCGGGCTCGGGACGCTCTTCGTCGCGATCGGCGCGCTGGGCGTCGTCATGCCCCTGCTGCCGCACACGATCTTCTTCCTGCTGGCCGCCGCCTGCTACGCGCGCGGCTCCGAGCGCGCCCATACCTGGCTCATGACGAACCGCCTCTTCGGGCGCTACCTGCGCAACTACAGCGAGCACCGCGGCGCGACGCCCGGCACCAAGGCCGTGACCATCGCCATGCTCTGGGTCGGGCTTGCGGTCTCCGCCTGGCTGCTGGCGCCGTCACCCGTATGGCTCAACGCCATCCTCGCCGCCGTCGGCGTGGGCGTCACGACCTACGTCCTCTGGCTGCGCACCCTGCGCGACTGACCAGGATTCCGCCCCGTTCGACCTGTCAGGAGCCGGATTCGGCAACCCGGGTGGCGTTCACGTCGAGCCGCCAGCCGATGGCGCTGAGGGCCGCGTCCATCTGATCCAGCCGCGAGTGGTGCTCCACATCGAGCACGCGGTCGACCTGCGGCAGGTGCCAGCCCAGCCGGCGAGCCAATTCGGCCTTGCCAATGCCCTGCTCCCGCATCCCCTGGTACAGCAACACCTTGACCGAGGTCAGGGAAGGAAGCGTCGCGAAGACCTTGCCCTTCGAAGGCCTGGGGACTTCATCGCGAGCGTGGATGCGCGCGGCGATCGCCTCCTCGAGGGCGTCCACGGCCCGGGCCACGGCTTCCTCGCGATCCTCACCGAATGTGGTCAACTCGGGAAAGTCAGGTGACGTGACAAGCACAGCGCTGTCGTCATCCTCAAGCGCGATCGGGTAGGCGAGCATCAGTTCAACCCCAGGTCCTTCTTTATCTTGGCGACGAGCCCGCGCCCTAACTCCTTGCGTCCTCCGTGCATCGGCAACTGGCTGGTGCGGTTGCCGCGCCTGACGGTGAGATGTCCGCTACCACCCTTGTGGGTCTCGAAAGTGCAGCCTTGCTTCCGCAGCCAGCGGCGCAACTCACCTGCGTTCACCCGCACCCATCCTACACAACAGAAGTGTTGACCTCAAATGGCGCAAGGATTCCGTCTGCGTCTTCGTCGTCGAACCCTGCGCGACTAGCCTTCCAGGCGCGCGACCCTCGCTAGTTGCCCTCGGTCGGGCCCGTTGTCGTGGCGGGAATCGTTGACTGCGTTGGCTCGTCATCGTCGACGCTCGCGCCCGATAGCAGCGCTGCCGGGTCGATGATGATGTTCTGGCCGGAGGGGATGAGCGCGATGTCAACGCTCGGCGCGAACTTGTCGACCGCCAGGTACTGGATGACCTGGGCCGTGAGGGATTCATCAAGGAGGACGTTGGCCTGTGCCTGCGCCTCCGCCCTCAGGAGGATCGCCTCCGCGTTACCGCGGGCGCGCTCGATCTCGGCGGCCGCATCACCCTTCGCGCGCTCCTCGACGGCGCGGGCCTCACCCTTCGCACGCTCCTCGTTCTGGACCGCCTCGGCCTGCGCCTGGGCAATCCGCTCTCCTTCCCGGAGGGCGTTCTGGGCTGCGATCTGCTTCTCTTCAATCGAGCGCTTGAAGTCGGCATTGAAGTCGATGTTGTCGATCAGCAGGTCCTCGACCGTGACGGAGAAGTTCTGCAGGTCCCGGGCCAGCGCGGCTCGCACGTTCTCGCGAATCGTCTCCCGGTTCGGGGCGATGTCGACCGTGTTGTACTTGACCGTCTCGGCCTTGAAGTACTGGTTGATGCGGGGCTCGACGAGGATGTCGAACCAGTTCACTCCAACCGTTCGGTAGAGCTCCTGGACCGCCTGCGGGTCGACCCGGTAGTTCACCGTCGCCGTAACGACCACGTCCTGGGTCTCCGCGGAGAAGCCGCTGACGTTCGAGAACTGGCGGCGCTGGACGCGGATGCTCTCCGTGCGGATCTCCTGCCAGGGGGCGACAAACTGGAGACCCTCACCCCTCTGCCCGATGATTTCGCCGAACTGGTAGACGACGGCCACGTCGCCGGCCTCGACCTGCTTGAGCGCGGAGAGCGCCGTGTGAGCGCCCGCCCAGATCACGAAGACGATGACGGCGAGCACGATGATGATGAGGCCGCGATCGGACTCCGGGCTCCCCGGTTCTGCCTCGCTGCGCATCGCCCTGCCGAACAGGAAGGCGACGCCGCAAAGGATGATGGCGATGGCGACACTGACAAACCAGACCATGACTACTCCCGGGACGCTGGTGGTGTAAACCGAGTGTACGTGGGCTGGCGCTTAGGTGTGATCGGTGGTTAGCAGGCTGCGGGGCTGCGGCGTACACCACTGGCCACTAGCCACCAACCACGACTCACCAGCTAGACCCGCGCCCAGTCGTTCGTGCTGAAGATGTCCTCGTCGAGGCCGCTGCGCTGCCCGAGGGCGAGCCGGTGCCCGCCCACCGCCCCGATCATCGCGGCGTTGTCCGTGCACAGCGATGGCGGCGGGATGCGCACCGGCACGGGACTGCGCGACTGCATCTCCTCGCGCAGACGCCCGTTGGCCGCCACGCCACCCGCCAGCAGCACTTCCGCCACGTCGAGCTCGCGCGCCAGGCGCGAGACCTTCCCGGCCAGCACGTCGACCACCGCCTCCTGGAACTCCCACGCGATCTCCGCGGGCGCGGCTCGCTCCTCGCGTACGGCGTGCAGCACCGCCGTCTTCAGCCCGCTGAAACTGAAGTCGCAGGTGCCCCGCAGCCAGGCCCGCGGCAGCCGCAGCGCCGATGCCCCCGCAGTCGCCGCCAGTTTCGCGATCGCGGGGCCGCCCGGGAAGGGCAGCCCGAGCAGCCGCCCGGATTTGTCGAAGGCCTCCCCCGCCGCGTCGTCCAGAGTGCCCCCGAGGCGCTCGTACTGGCCGTGCTCTTGCATCAGGATCAGGTCCGTGTGCCCCCCCGACACCACCAGGCAGAGGGCGGGGAAGGTGGGCGGCTCCCCCTCGACCAGCCAGTTCGCGTAGACGTGCCCCTCCAGGTGGTTCACACCGAGGAAGGGTAGATCGCGCCCGAAGGCGATCGCCTTGCCCGTGCTGTAGCCCACCAGCAGCGCCCCCGCCAGCCCCGGCCCCCGCGTCGCGCAGACCGCGTCGATGTCGTCGAGCGTGCAGTCCGCCCCCGCCAGTGCCTCGCGCACCACCGGCGTGATCTGGCGCAGGTGCTCGCGGCTCGCCACCTCGGGCACGATGCCGCCGTACTTCGCGTGCAGGTCGACCTGGCTCGCGACGATCGAGCTGTGGATCGTCGTGCCCCCCTCGATAAGGGCGGCGGCCGTTTCGTCGCAGGAGGATTCGATTGCGAGCACCAGCATGGCCCCGCGATCGTAGCCCAGCCCAGCGGCCAGGGGCCACGGGCCGCAAGCGGGAGGCCGTAGAATGCGCCCGCGGAGGCGCAGATGGCGGTCACGGTGAAGCTCTTCCCCACGCTCCAGAACCTCTCGAAGTCGAAGCTCGAAACGCTCGAACTCGACTGGCACGAGGGCCTGACGGCGAAGGAGATCCTCGAGGACGAGGGGTTCAACGAGCGCGACCAGGAAGCCGTGCTTGCCGTTATCAACGACGCCCAGTCCCAGCTCGATACCCCCATCGCCGACGGCGACGCCGTCGAGCTGCGCATCAACATGCAGGGTGGCTGACTCAATGCCCGACGCCGACCTCGATTTCGCCCACGCACACGAGCTTGCGGCGCTGGTGCGGACGGGCGAACTTTCGCCCGTGGCGCTCATGGAGCGCTCGCTGGCCCGCATCGACGAGCTGAACCCCACGCTCAACGCCTTCGTCGAGGTGGACGCAGACGGCGCCATGCGCCAGGCGGAGGCGCTCGCCGAGCGCCTGGCCGCCGGCGAGGAGGCGGGGCCGTTCGCGGGCCTCCCGCTCGGCGTGAAGGACCTTGAGAACGCCGCCGGCTTCGTCACGACACGGGGCTCGCGCCTCTACCGCGACAACCGCGTCGACTTCGACGACGCGCTCGTCGCCCGCCTCAAGGCGGCCGGCGCCATCGTCGTCGGCAAGACGAACACGCCCGAATTCGGCCACATCCCCTTCACCGACAACGAGCTCTTCGGGGCCACCCGCAGCCCCTGGAACCTGGAGCGCACGCCCGGCGGCTCGAGCGGAGGCTCGTCCGCCGCCCTCGCCTCGGGCATGGTCCCCCTCGCCACCGCCAGCGACGGCGGCGGCTCGATCCGCATCCCCGCCTGCTACACCGGCCTCTACGGCCTCAAGCCCTCGCAGGGACGCACGCCCATCGCCCCCCGCGCCATGCCGAGTTGGCTCAGCATCAGCTGCTACGGCCCCCTCACCCGCTGCGTCCGCGATGCCGCAATCTACCTCGACGTCGTGGCCGGACCCGACCCCCGTGACCCGGAATCCCTGCCCGCCCCCGACATCTCCTACGCGGAGACGCTGGAGGAGCCCCTCCCGAAGCTGCGCATCGCCTTCAACGAGACCCTCGGCGTGACTCGCGTCCAGGGCGACGTCCTGCGCGAGGTGCGCGCCGCTGCCGAGACCTTCGCGGCCATGGGCCACGAGATCGTGGAGAACCACGACACCATCCCCGAGATGGGTGGCTGGTGGGCGCGCGTCTCCGCCTTCCAGTCGCTGGGGCAGGAGTGGGACAACTTCTCGACGCGCCACGACGAGTTCACCGCCCGCTACATCCGCCAGCTCGACCGCGCCCTCGAGGTAAACCCCTCCGACTTCCAGGAGTTCCTGCGCCGCCGAGGGCAGTTGGTCTCGTGGACCGCCGGCCTCTTCGAGCAGTACGACCTGCTGCTAACCCCCACCCTGCCAACCGAGCCATTCGCCCCCGCCGGCCCCATCCCCCGCGAGATCGAAGGCGAGCCGGGGAACGCCATCGCCTTCACCTACCCGTTCAACTTCACCGGACACCCCGCCGCCTCGGTCCCCGCCGGCCTTACCGACAACGGCCTCCCCTGCGGCCTCCAGATAGTCGCCCCCCGCCACCGCGACGACCTCGTCCTGCGCGCCTCCTACGCCTACGAGCAGGCCCGCCCTTTCCCTGAGTTGCCGCGAGAATTGCCGGCTGCTTCCTAGACCCCCGCGTAGCTGTGCAGCCCCGTGATCCAGAGGTTCACGCCGAAGTACGTGAACAGCAGCAGCGCCCACATCGCCACCAGCCACCACATCGGGTCTGGACGCCAGCTGCGCTGGAACCGTCTCGGCACGATCCAGCGGATGATCGGCGCCCCCGCCACCGACCCCTCCCCCGCCCGCGCGTGGAAGTAGGCCGCCAGCGCCAGCAACACCACCAGCGCGCTCGTCTCCTTCGGGTCCCAGCCCCAGTAGCGACCCCAGGCGCTGTTCGCCCACCACGCCCCCAGCGCGATGCCCAGCGCCAGCAGCGGGAACCCCACCAGCACCGCCCGGTGCGCGAGGTCGCCGGCCGCCGCCCCGCCCGGGAGCGAGGCGAACCGCCGCCGCCCCTCGCCCCCCTGCGCGAGGTAGATCACCGCCGCGCTGAACGCCACCGTCAGTACCGCGTACGACACCATCACCACGCTCACGTGCAGCGTCAGCAGCGGTCCGTTCTGGAGGGCGGGAATCAGGGGGATGACCTCGTCCGGGAAGAGCGTCGCGATGCCCAGCGCCGCGGTCACGATTGGAAGGGCGACGACGCCGAAGCGCCGTCCGCCCGCCGTCCGCTCGAACGCCAGCCAGGCCACGGAGATGCCCCACGCCAGCGCGACCGTGTACTCGTACAGGTTCGAAAGCGGGGTGTGCTCGACCGCGATCCAGCGGGCAATCAGCGAGATCGTGAGGGCCAGGGCCGTCAGCGCCGCGAAGGTTGTGGCGAGCCGTCCGAGGCCGGCGTTGGGCACGCCCGTCGCCCCCGAGACCGAGACCGTGCCCGCCGAGGTCTGTGCGCTCAGGCGCCGCAGCGAGAAGGACGCGCTGGCCACGTGCGCCAGGTACGTCGCCGAGGCGATCGCTGCGAACGCAAGGCCCGTCCAGAACAGGTAGCTCGCAAGCTCGACCATCGCTCCTGATTGTATCGCCGCCCCCCGCGATGTTCCCTGCCTTCGGGGCGGGCTGGCGCCGGCCTGCCCGTAGAATGCGCCCCTCGCGGCCCCCGCCGCGACGGGAGAGACACGATGGCAGCGACCGGCAAAGCCCACTTCGGCGTGAACGTGCCCCAGATCAAACGCACCTGGGAGGAAGCCAGCGCCGCCGCCCGCGAGTTCGAGGACCTCGGCTTCGACTCCATCTGGGTGAACGACCACCTCTACGGCCCGCAGTCGCCCCAGATTCCCATCCTTGAGGCGTGGACCGCCGTCGCGGCCCTGGCCGCCACCACCAAGCGTGTCGAGATCGGCACGCTCGTGACCCCCGCGGGCATGCGTAACCCCGCCCACCTGGGCAAGGTCATCGCCACCGCCGACGAGATTGCGGGCGGGCGCATCATCCCCGGCCTCGGCGGCGGCTGGATGGAGCGCGAATTCACCGACTTCGGCATGCCTTTCCTCTCCACCCGCGAGCGCCTCCGCCAGCTCGAGGAGACCGCCATCCTGCTCAAGCGCATGTGGACCGAAGACGAGCCGGTCACCTACGAGGGCAAGCACGTGCGCGTCGAGAACCTCGTCTGCGAACCGAAGCCGCCCCGCACCCCGCCCATCCTCATCGGCGGCGCGGGCGAGCGCGTCACCCTGCGCATCGCCGCTCAACATGCCGACATCTACAACAACCTCGCCGGCCACCACTCGAACCTCGCCCGCAAGGTGGAGGTGCTGCGCGAGCACTGCGCCGACATCGGCCGCGACCCGTCCGAGATCAGGATCAGCCAGCAAACCCTCGTGACCATCGCCCCGGACGAAGCGTCCGCCGGACCAATGATCGAGCGCGCCGAGCGCATCTTCGGCGGCCACCTCGGCGACCCCACCGGACCCCTCGCCCTCTCCGGCAGCCCCGAACGCATCCGCGACCAGATCGCGGCCAACCGCGAGGCCGGCTGCGACATGTTCGTCATCGAGTTCTTCGGCCGCGACACGCGCGAGCCCGCACGCCTCTTCGCGGAGAAGGTGCTGCCCTACGTGTAGGGAAGAAGAGCGCCGCGCTGCCGCGCGGCTGAGGACGAGAAGAGTGCGCCGCTCACGCGTCGCTGAGGGGAGCGGTGGGCTGCGCCCACCTGAGTGGGGGCGCGGCGAATCAGCAGAGTTACGACCCTTGCCGCCCTTGCCGGCGGAGCGTCGTAAGGATGCGGCTCACCTCATCGAGTAGCTCCCTGAGCGACTTCGTCTGCTCTTGAGGGAACCAGCCGAAGTCTTCGCAGAGCGTGAGCAGGGTCTCGGTTTCCGCCAGGGAGCCCTGCGCGATGGCGAAGAAGTGCGCCTTATCCTTCCGAGTCTCCCGGGACCAGCCCTCGGCTACGTTCGCGGGGATCGATACGGCGGCGCGGGTGATCTGGGAGCGCATCCCATACCGCTCGACATCGGGCAATCTTGGAGTCAGTCCATACACCTCGCGCGCGATTCCCATGGCCTTCTGCCAGACAACCGCCTGCCGGTAGCTCACCCGGTATGTCCTCCACTCAGGAGGGCGCGCCCTCCGCCCCACTCAGCCGCGCGCGAGCGCGGCGCGCCACTCGGTTGGCGGGAGTGCATGGGAGTCGAACCCACCCCTCGCCGCGCTGGCGACGAGGCGACCGTTTTGAAGACGGCGAGGACCACCGGGCCCTATCCACTCCCCAGTCTCCCCATCCTACCCTGCCAGGGGGTAGCCCCACTCTCCACTCAGCGACGCGCTAGCGGCGCGCTCTTCTCATCCTCAGCCGCGCGCCAGCGCGGCGCTCTCCTCTACACGTCCAGGTTCTGGACGTCCTTCGCGTGCGTCAGGATGAAGCGCCGGCGGTGGCTTACGTCCTCGCCCATGAGCTCCGAGAAGATGCGGTCGGCGTTGGCTGCGTCCTCGATCGTGACCCGCATCAGGATGCGCGAGTCCGGCTTGAGCGCTGTCTCCCAGAGCTGGTCCGCGTTCATCTCGCCCAGTCCCTTGAAGCGCTGCACGTTGCCCTTCTGCTTCTTGCCCCGCTGGAACTCCTTCAGCTCCGGGTCGGAGAAGAAGTAGTGCGTCGTCTTCCCCTGCTGCAGCCGGTAGAGCGGCGGCAGGGCGATGTAGAGGTAGCCGCCCTCGATCAGCTCGACCATGTTGCGGAAGAAGAAGGTCAGCAGCAGCGTGCGGATGTGGGCGCCGTCCACGTCCGCGTCGGTCATGATGATGACCTTGTGGTAGCGCAGCTTCGTGATGTCGAAGGTGTCGCGGATGCCCGTGCCCAGCGCGGCGATGATGAGGCGGATGGCCTCGTGCCCGAGCATCTTCTCCGGGAAGGCCTTCTCCACGTTCAGGATCTTGCCGCGCAGGGGCAGGATCGCCTGCGTGTGACGGTCGCGGCCCTGCTTCGCTGAGCCCCCCGCGCTGTCACCCTCGACGATGAAGATCTCCGACTCCTCCGGGTCGCGGCTGGAGCAGTCCGCCAGCTTGCCCGGGAGGTTCCCGCTCTCCAGCGCGCTCTTGCGATGGACCAGGTCGCGAGCCTTGCGGGCGGCCTCGCGCGCGCGGGCGGCGGTCATCCCCTTCTCGATCACGCGGCGCGCGTCCGAGGGGTTCTCTTCGAGGTGTTGCGTGAGCGCCTCGCCGAGCGCGCTCTGCACGTGCGCGGAAACCTCGGCATTTCCGAGGCGCGTCTTCGTCTGCCCCTCGAACTGGGGTTCCGGCAGCTTCACCGAGACCACTGCGACGAGCCCCTCGCGCACGTCTTCGCCGCTCAGGTTGGCGTCGCCGTCCTTGAGCACCTTCGCCTTGCGCGCGTAATCGTTCAGGACGCGCGTCAGGGCGCTGCGGAACCCGGTCAGGTGGGCGCCGCCGTCGATCGTGTTGATGCCGTTCGCGAACGTGTAGACCGACTCGTTGAAGCCGTCGTTGTACTGGATCGCGCACTCGATGACGTTGCCCTCGATCTCGCGGTCGACATACACCGGGTCGTGGTTGAGGACGGTGCGGTCGCGGTTGACGTGCCGCACGAAGCTCTGGATACCGCCCTCGAAGTAGTAGTTCATCTCGCGCCCGTCGCGCTCGTCGTACAGGCGGAACCACGTGCCCTTCGTCAGGTAGGCGTACTGCTGAAGCCGGTTGGCTTCGATTGCGAAGTCGAACGAGGTGGAGTCGAAGATGTCGGCATCCGGCTTGAAGGAGATGGTCGTGCCGAAGCCGCGGCCGTTCTTCAGGGGCGAGGGGGCGAGCTTGTTCAGCGCCTCGCCGCGCGAGTAGTCCTGGCGGTAGATCTTGTTCGCGGTTCGCTTGCCCTGCGCCTCGGGATCGGGAACAACCTCGACCCGCATCTCTTCGGCCAGCGCGTTCACCACGCTCGCGCCCACGCCATGCAGGCCGCCGGAGACCTTGTACCCGCCTCCGCCGAACTTGCCGCCGGCGTGGAGGACGGTCATCACCGTCTCGACGGCCGTCTTACCCGTCTGCTTCTGCACGCCCACGGGGATGCCCCGCCCGTTGTCGCTAACGGTGCACCAGCCATCCGTGTGGAAGGTCACCTCGACGCGGTCGCAGAACCCCGCCATCGCCTCATCGACGGCGTTGTCGACGAGCTCCTTGACGAGGTGGTGGAGGCCGGCCTTGTCGGTCGTCCCGATGTACATGCCGGGCCGGCGGCGGACCGCTTCGAGACCTTCGAGCACCTGGATGTTGGCTGCGGTGTAGGTGCTTGGGGTCGCTTGTTCGATCGCCATACGCTGCCTTGTGGGGTGTGATCCGCGGGCTTCCGGAACGTGACCGCGGGTATTGTTAGGATTCCTTTGCATTTTATCACGACAAGGGTCTTAGCCGCCACCGTTCAGGGCGTCCGCAAAGGGGCTGGAAAGGCCTGTGCTTCGGCCTTCGGGAGACCGCAACGGAGCCTTCTCCCTATACTGCTTTGAGAGGACCGCTCACTCAGCGCGAATACTAGGGGAGAGCCATGCGGACCGCCGATCAGCGACGAACCGATGCCGCGGTGCTGCTTGCCCTCTGGGGGAGGTCGGTGGAATCGCCGCAGGAAGATGCGGGTGACAAACTCTGGCAGATGAAGTTGGCGTTTCTTGCTGCTCACGACCTTGCGAAGGGACGCGTGCAGGGCCTCAACCTGAGCTTCTACCGCTGGACGTGGGGACCACTGTCAAACGAGGTCTACGACGTCTGGGACGACCTTGTTGAAAGCCAGCTCGTCCAGCCCGACGAGCGCTTCGCGTTCACCAGGAGAGGTCTCGAACTGGCGCAGGCTTTCTACCGGGAGGTCATTGGCGATGAACGCAACGTGCGTGTCCGCGAGTCAATCGATCGCGTGGCGACAGAGTGGCACGGCCCCCCCGAGACTCGGAACCTCATGGAGCATGTGTACGACCTGGAGCTAGTGCCCTGCGGAGACCAACCCTCCCTTCCTCGCCCTATTCGGGCCATCGCCAGGGGAACGGAACTGGTCGAGCCGGTTCCCCCATCCGAAGCGACAGGTTGGTTCACCGTCGAGCAGGGTTGGCTAGAGACTCTGGCGCTCACCCTCAAGGCGGGGGCAAGAGCGCCCCTTGAGGCCGCAATCGCGGATTTTCGGACCGGGCGAGCTGTTGTCGGCTGAGAAAGGCTGGACTGTTCGACGCTCCCTCCAACTACTCGACCAGTTGGAGAGCCGTCGGTACCGATCGCAAGCCGTCCGCATCGAGTCACGGATTGCTGAACTGCTCAAAGACCCCTTCCACGCTGCTCGATCAGAACGCTTGAGACATGAACTCGTCGGGTTACGCAGTGCCCGAGTGGTCGATGCGACCAGGCTTCTATTCAGGATCTGCCAGGAATGCCGGCAGCTGGAGGAACAGCAGAGCCTCTCCCTCGACTGCTGCATTGACAACGCGACCGACGACCGCACGGTCAACCTCCTTTGCCTTTCGGAGCACTACGCGGATATGCCCCTCAACCTGGAATTTGGCGGCGCTTGACCAGGCCCCATGGGACTCCTCGACCGCTTTCGCAAGTTCGAGCGACCAGACCCGCCGGAACGCGTGACCCTCGACGCCATCGGCTGGGTGCGGAACGATGTCGGCAAGCCCCGCCCGCACGGCTGGGAAGAGGTCGAGAGCCGCATCGAGCTGCTCCCCGAACACGCCGAGCGCCTGCGCGGCCTCGACGACTACAGCCACGTCCTCGTCGTCTTCTACATGGACCTTGCCGCCGACGCCCCTGAGAAGCCGTCGACCCTCCACGTCGAGGGTGTCGAGACCGGCATCCTCGCCACCCGTAGCCAGCTGCGCCCGAACCACCTCGGCGTGGCCGCCGTGCCCCTCCTCGGCGTGGAGGGAACGGTATTGCGCGTGCGCGGCCTCGACGCCATCGACGGCACCCCGGTGCTCGACCTGAAGCCCTACCTCCCCCACTACGACTCCCACCCCGACGCCACCATCCCCGGCGAGTGAGCGCCCCAATGTTCACCGCGCGATCACACGCACTCGGGAGAGTAGTGGCATGACAACTGCAACGATCGAACGCGAAACCACCGACCGCAAGATTCACCTGGAAGTCGCCCACAACGTCCGCCACCTGGCCGGCTACCCCACCGCCGGCGGCCACCCCACCACCGCTTCCGACCTCATCCGCAGCGGCAGCCTGCACGAGCTCACCGAGGCCGGACTGGCCGCCTTCGCGAACCTCGGTGTCGGAGTTGTCGTCGACTTCCGCTCCTCCACCGAGCACGAGACGTATCCCACGCCCGACCTGGGCGACAGCGGCGCGACCATCATGAAGGCGCCCGTGTTCGAAGCCGACGCCTCGCCGGGGGCGCTCGCCCGCATGGACCGCTACCCGGGTCACGCGGTCATCTACCGGGAGTTCCTGTCGGAGGGCGGCGAGGCCTACCGCACCCTCTTCCAGACCATCGCCACGACTACCGCGCCGGTGCTCTTCCACTGCGCCGTCGGCAAGGATCGCACGGGCGTGGCCGCGGCCCTGCTACTGGAGCTGGCGGGCGTGCCCGATGAGCACATCATCGCCGACTATGCGCTCTCCACGGCCGAGCTCGAGCCGACCCTCGAGGAGCGGCTGGAGCGCTTCGAGGAATACGGCATCAGCATCGAGACGGGCCGCATGATGATGACCGCCCCGCCCCGCGAGATGGAGCTCACGCTCGACTACATCCGTGGTCGCTGGGGCTCAGCCGCCGGCTACATGGCCGCCCTCGGGCTCGGCCCCGGCACTATCGACGCCGTCCGCTCCCGCATGTTGGCCTAGGCCGGAGGCACACCTTGCCTCCCCTCCGGCTAACGCCGCGAGGGGTGCATGCACTGCCCTCCTCAAGAACGGGGAGGGCGCTTTCGTGCCGGGAAGACTAGTGGTTCAGGGGTGGCTGGCGGAGAGGGGGAGATTCGAACTCCCGGTGCATTGCTGCACACCGCTTTTCGAGAACGGTACCATAAGCCACTCGGACACCTCTCCGGGATCGATCCTAGCAACGTCCCGGAATGCAGGCGAAGCCGGGACTGGAGCCGCCCTTGGAACCGTTCACCGTCGCCTGTTGCCAGGTGCGAGCCCTTGAGCTCGAAGACGCCGAGGAGAACCTCCAGGGTCTCCTCCGAGCCCTCGACAAGGCGGGCGAGGCCGGCGCGCAGCTCGTCGCCCTCCCCGAGTGCGCCTACCCCGCCTACTACGTCCGCGATGCCGACCCCTACGCCCGCCCCGGCGTCCGCCCCTTCGACGAGGTGGCCGCGCTCTTCGGGGCGAAGGCGCGCCAGTACGGCTACTGGCTCGCCGGCGGCATGGCCGTCCCCCACGACGACGGCTCCCTGACCAACAGCGGCGTCATCTTCGACCCCACCGGCGAGATGGTCGGGCGCTACGACAAGGGCTTCCTCTGGCACTTCGATAACTACTGGTTCCGGCGTGGCGACGCCTTCCCCGTCTTCGATGCCGGCTTCGCCCGCTTCGGCGTGCTCATCTGCGCCGATGGCCGCCAGCCGGAGATCGCCCGCTCCCTCGCCGTCAACGGCGCCGAGGTCATCCTCGACCTGACCGCATGGGTCTCCTGGGCCACCAGCGTCGAGCAGCTCAGCACGACCCAGTGCGAGTACCTCATGCCCGCCCGCGCCTTCGAGAACGGCGTCTGGGTGGCGGCGGCCGACAAGTGGGGGCCCGAGGGGAACACCCTCATCTACGCCGGGCGCTCCTGCGTCATCGACCCCCACGGGGCGACGCGTGTAGCCGCGCCGAGCACCGGCGATACCGTCGTCACGTACACCATCGACCCGGCCCAGGCGCAGTCCGAGGCCGTCCCCCGCCGCCCCAGCCTGTACGGCCGCCTGACCGAGCCCTGGGAAGACTCCCCCGCCCGGGCGTTCCTCGACGAACCGATGGTCCCCGCCGAGGAGAACCGGCGCATCGCCATCGTTCCCGGTTCGGGCGACCTGTTCGACACGGGCGACGTGCTCGCCCGCTACGAGGCCCTGCGCGAGCAGGACTGCGACCTCACCGTGTTTGCGGGCGAAGTCGGCAGCGAGGGCTGGCAGGCGTCCATGCCCGCGATCGAGAAGGCCGTGCGCGCCAACGGCGGCGCCCTTGCCTTCGCCGTCGCCACCAGCGGCTGCACGATGGAGCAGACCGCCGTCCTCGTGACCCCCGACGAAACGGTCGAGCACCGCGCCACGCACGGGCGCGGCATCGACCTCGGCGAGTCGAGTGCGCCCGTCACCCCGACCGGCGCCGGCAACGTCGGCCTGCTCTGCGGCGACGAAGGGCTCGCGCCCGAGGTGGGGCGCTGCCTCGCGCTCGAAGGCGCGGACGTGCTCGCCTGGCCCACCTTCGGCGACCACGCCATGAACGAGCGCGTCACCCGCGCCCGCAGCGACGAGAACCGGGTCTACACCGCCGCCGCCTGGACGGGTGGCGGTGTCGTCACCGCACCCACCGGCGCCCCCCTCACGGCCGTGCCCGCGGGCACCGACATGGCGATGGCGGCGCAGGTCAACCGCGCCAACGCCCGCTGGAAGGACATGGCTCCCGGCACGCACGCTCTCCGCGATCGCGTGCCGCACGCGTACGAAGCACTCGTCTCGGACCGCTAGGAGCGGCCGCTAGCTGCCGCGCGGTTTCAGCACTTCGACCGTCAGCTCGCTGGGGATGGAGCTTCGCGTCACGCTCAGTCGGGGACGGGGTTCAGGGGTGGCCCCCGCCTCGCTCAGGAAGCGGTCGATCGGGTCGAGGTGCGTGCTGTCGAGGTCGGTGCGGTAGTTCATCGGCACCACGATGTTCGGGTCGATGCGCTGCATCAGGTCCGCCGCCACCGACGCGGACAGCGATCCCCCGCCCCCGACGGGCATCAGGAGCACGTCCACGTTCTCGAAGCGCTCGAGGATGGAGGGGTCGGGGGGCGCGTCCGGAAGGCCGAGGTGGACGATGTTGACCCCGTCGATCTCGTAGGCGAAAGCCATCGTGCGTTGGCCGTCCCCCCGCTCGATGGGGATGCCCGTGACGAGGATGCCGCGCACCTCGTACTCGCCCGGCGCCTCGAAGACCCGCGGTTCGCCCTGCACGCCGTCGTGATTGCTGATCGCGGGGTCGTCGTTGCGGCTGAGGGTGACGATCTCGGCGCTCGTGCGGCCCAGGCTGTAGCCGGTCGAGGCGGCCACGGGGTCGGTCAGCACAGCCCCTTCGCGGCCGCGAAGGCGGAAGCACGTGCGACCGAGCCAGCTGATCTCCACTGCGGGCATCGTACCGGCGAGCAGGGAAACGCGGAAGGAATCGGGTAGCTAGCGCTGTAGCAGCACGCTCGCGTTCGACCCGCCAAGCCCCAGCGAGGTCACGAGCACGCAGTCGAGGCGTTCGTCGCGGGCCTCTCGCACGACGCTCAGGTCGGAGCGCTCCGGCGGCTCGCGGAAGCCGGCGGCGGGCGCGACCTGCTGGCGGCGCATCGCCTCCAGCGCATACACCAGCGCCAGCGGCCCGCTTGCGGCCAATGTCTCGCCCAGCGCGCCCGCCGGTGCGGTCACGCTCGCGTAGTAGACGTGCCGCCCGAACGTACGCGTCAGCCCGACCGCGTCCGAGGCGTCCCGGTTCGCGCGGCCATCCGCGCACGAGGCCACGTGGTCGACCTGGTTCTGGAGGTACCCGGCGGCGCCCAGCACGGCCTGCATCGCCCGGCCCGCCTCCGCCGGATCGCTCGGGTCGAGCGGTTCCGCCAGCGGGTCGAACGTGCGCGTCGCCGCTGCGATGCGCGCATGGACCGTCGCCCCTCGCTCCCGGGCGTGCGTCTCCGCCTCCACGACCACGTAGGCGGCGCCCTCGGCGGGCGTGCAGCCGTCCGGGTGCGCGTCGAGGGGGTGGGCGTCTTCAGGCGCGATCAAGCCCTGCTGCTCAAAATGCGCGAGCACAGGTGGCTGCAGCGCCTGCGCCGCCCCTGCCACCACCACGTCCGCCTCGCCGCGCGCCACGATGGCCGCTGCCTCGGCGATGGCGGCGAGCCCGCTCGCCTCCGCCCCTGCAAGCCCCACCACTGCCCCGCGTACGCCCAGCGTTCGCGCGACGAGCTGCCCGTAGGGAACGAACAGGGTCGGCTGGCCGGGCGCGCGAAACGCGAGCCCGTCGGCCACGGCGAAGCGCCGCGAGTCCGCGATGCCCGCCGTCAGCCCTGCCGCCTCCACCGCCTGCAGGGCGGCGTCGAGGCCCACCATCGACCCGCGGTCGAGGAAGTGGGCGAGGTTGCGGGGGATGCGTGGGTGGGGGCGGTAGTCGTCGGGGATGGGCCCCGCCCGGAAGGTCGCGGGGCCGTCGTCGGGCGACCAGTCAATCGCGGGCGAACGCCCCTCTGCCAGGGCCTGCCACATCGGCTCGACCCCGCTGCCGTGCGTGGTCACGGCGCCGTAGCCGGTCACGACCGGTTCGGCGAGGTGGCCTGGCAGGGGCTCGGTTGGGAACTGTGGCGCGTCGCTCAGCTAGTCGAGGTCCTCATCAAGAAAGTCGTCGACGCCGGCGCTGCGGCGCATCACCACCACCACGGAGGCGGCGACGGCGAGAAGAACGAGGAGGGCGAGAATGCGCTTCATTCGTGAGCAACCCCTTGGTGAGTCGTAGGGAGCCAGCCCGAGTATAGCAGCACGGCCCTTCCCGGCATCCGTGCCGTGGGGGCTGGTCAGTTATCTCTGGCTCTGCTCCCTCCGAGCTCGGACACTAGTCTTCCGAAGGCGGTGGCTCAGCGAACGGCTCTCCCGCTTCAAGAGCTGCTTCCCGCCTCTTGTTCCACTCCACCCAGCGTTGCCGCTCTTTCTTCTGTCCCTTGCGTTCAAAGCGCGCTTCCAGCTTCTCTGCGATGACCACGATTGCGATCCTCCCGGCTTCGGTGAGCACCATTGCGGCGGCGGCTGACGTAATCGCGATGGGGGCGGAACTCTCCCACACAGTGCGTGTCGCGGCATTAGCCGAGAGACCGCCTACGATGGCGTGATGCGTCTGGAGGGCGACTCCTCCGAGGAACAGCGTAGCAAACACCACGAAATACAGGTCTCGGGTCTGTTGCTTGACGCTCCAGATCGACTCTCGCGCCGTCTCTGCCAATGGACTGCTCCCGTTCCTGAACCGCCATCATACAACTCATTGTCACAAAAGTAACAAGAAGCATGGATGTTTCCGGCCCTATACTTGGGAGGCCCCTGCCCCGCGTACATCGCCGAGGAAGGCGCCCAGCGCCCCCTCGAAGGCGCGAGGTGCCACGAACGGCGCCCCCTGTCCGCAGCCTTCGAGCGTGACCAGCCGCCCGTCCGGGAGGGTGTCCGCCAGCAGACGCGCCGCCGGCAGGAGGGGGTCGTGCTCACCCGCCACCACGAGCGCCGGGGCAGTCAGCGACGCCAGCCGCGGCAGGAGCGCCTCTCGACCCGACCGTGCCCCCTGCGCGTCCGCGAACGCCTCTGCGTCGATGCCCCGGTAGCGCTCGCGCACCGAAGCCCGCAGGTACTCGCCTGTGTGCCCCTCTGCTGCGTTTGCCCCGGCCCGCCCCATCCCGAAGCGCCCCGCCAGCCGTCCTCGCTCGCCGAGCCGTGCCCGGTGGTCCCGCAGTCCCTCGTCGTAGGAAGGGTGCTCGTCGACCGGGATCGCTCCGCTCAGGACGATCAGGTCCACCCGCCCGGGTGAGTCGAGCGCCAGTTCGAGCGCCACCTCCGCGCCGAAGCCCGCTCCAATGACGGCGCAGGCGCCCACCTCCTCGGCATCGAGCAGCGCGGCAAGGTCGGCGGTGTAGTCGCGCATCGCCGGTGGAGCGCCGCCGTCGACCGGCCGCGCGCTCTCCCCGAAGCCGCGCAGGTCGGGCGCGATCGTGCGGAACTCATCGACCATGTCCGTGGCGAGCGCCCGCCACACGCGGCGGTCGTCGGGGATGTCGTGCAGAAGCAGGGCGGCAGGAGCTTCAGGCGCTCCCGCCACGTCGTAGGCGAGTGTCCAGGCTCCGCGATCGATCTCGGCCACGGGCGGGAGCGTACGCCAACGCGTTAGCGAGGTGCGAGCGCAACCAGCCAACCCTGGAGCGCACGAACGCTGTCAGCGGTGTCAGTAAGCGGGCGGCGCCGGCACGCACCATCTCGGTCAGTCGTGCGCTCACCCCGATCCGGTCCAGGTACGCCACCGCCACCCAGCACACCGCCACCACCAGGCCGCCCGCGACCATGTCGAAGAAGAAGTGGTTCCCCGTCACCACGATCGCCCACCACATCACGACCGACATGGCCACCGCCAGGGCGCGCAGGAACGGATTGGTCGTGTTCACCCAGATGGCTGCCGATGCCAGCGCGATCCAGCCGAAGTGGAAACTCGGCAGCGCGGCGAAGTCGTTCACGAAGGGCGCCGGCTGCATGTAGACCACGTCCGCACTCCCGTGGACCGTGTCCACGAAACCGAAGTCGATGCCCGAGAGGTGGATGAGGCGGGGCGGGGCCGTCGGCAGCAGCCAGTAGGCGGCGATGCCCACCACGCCCGAGAGCAGCATCACGTTTCGCACGAAGCGGAAACGCGAGGGGTTCTTGATCGCGAGCCAGGTGCCAATCCCCGCCAGCACGGGGTAGTGCCCCCACGCATAGACCTGGTTGGCGATAGCCATCAGCAGGTCGTACTGGAGGAAGACCTCCTGCCAGTGCACCTCGGTGAAGATCCCCAGTCGCTTCTCGAAATCGATGATTTGGAGGCCGCGGGTCAGTGACGACTCGATGTCATCGGGCCGGCCGCCGCGTACGAAAAAGTAGATGAACAGCGCCGCGATCGTCCCGAGCATCTCCACGGTGGCGATGCCCAGTCGGTTGACATCGAGATACCAGGGACGGGGCCGATCGGCCTTGCGAGAAAGAAACTGCAGACGCTGCATCGCCTCCCTCCAAGGCTTGCTGCGCGGATGGGTGGAGCCATACGAGGCTACCAGCCCCGGCCAGCCTCTTCAAGAATGCGTACAGATTGAGATGCAATTGCTTGCGGTCGCTCCGGGAAGCGTTAGCATGGATGGCACGATGGCTGACACATCTGGCCCCGACGCCTTTCCGGTCCCGACCTACGGACCCGACAGCGAGGAGATGCTCCGCTGCATCCGCTGCGAGCTCCGCTACGTGCCATCGAAGTCGACCAGCGCCCTCCGTCTCACCTACTGCAGCTTCCTCTGCGAGCTCGGCGACCTCGGCTTCAGCATCACCGGCCTGGAGCACATGGAGCCCCAGCCCAAGGCGATCGAGCCCCCCGCCGTCGAGCTGGACCCCCAGCCCGGCGAACCCGCAATCGTCGAGTAACCCTGCTCCCCCGCCCTACGATCCCAGCGGCATCACCAGTTCCGTGCGGCACTCCGCGGGGTCCGTTACGACTGCCGGGTCGGTCACGTAGAGCTCCCACGCCGCCCCTCCGGGAATCTTCCCCTCTTTCTTCACCCAGCGGTCCAGCGCATCCCACGACTGCCCCAGGGTCTCGTACGGCCCCACGTGCATGGTTGAGAGCACGGCCCCGCCCGGAAGCTCGGCGGCCTCGACGCGCCCCTCGCCCGTCACCGGCTCGGTGACGGGCATGCCGCACTCGATCTCCCACTCCTCGCTGCCTATCGAGAGGTAGCGGCAGAACGGGGGCCCGGCGGGCTGCGCTCCGCTCGCCTGGATGAACGCGAGGACTGCCGCAAACAGCTCGTCCATCACCGGTCCAAGCTCCGGCTGGCGCGCCTTCGTCCGGATGACGGCCGCGGGCTGCGCCTCGATCTGCTTCTCTGTCACTTCCGGCATCGGTTCCCTCCGTGGGTTGGTACGAGGCCGTACGCTACCATTCCAACCATGAAGCCCTACGCCATCACGGTCGTCGGCGGCGCCGGAATCGTGGGCCGCGAGTTCCTCAAGATCCTCGATGAGCGCGAGGTTCCCGTCGGGCGCCTGCGCCTCCTCGCGACGAAGCGTTCCGCCGGCTCGACCGTCGAGTTTCGCGGCTCGACCATCACGATCGAGGAGACCTCCCCCGAGTCCTTCGCCGGCGACGACGATGTCGTCTTCCTCTCCGCCTCCGGCGACGCCTCCCGCCAGTACGCCCCCCTCGCCCGCGACCGTGGCGCGCTGGTCATCGACGACTCGAGCGCCTTCCGCATGGACCCCGCCGTGCCCCTCGTCATCCCCGAGGTGAACGCCGACGCCCTCGCCTGGCACAACGGCATCGTCAGCCAGCCCAACTGCACCACCACCCCCATGGTCATGGCCCTCTACCCCATCCACCGCCAGAACCCCCTGCGACGCATCGTCGTCAGCACCTACCAGGCGGTCGCCGGCGCGGGCGCCGCCGCCGTCGAGGGTCTGCGTACGGAGACCACCGCCGCCCTCGCCGGTCGTCACGAGCCCTCCGGCACCCAGAAGCGCGAGATCGCTTTCAACGCCGTGCCCCAGGTCGATGTCTTTACCGAGGACGCCTCCACGAAGGAGGAGACCAAGATGGTGAACGAGACCCGCAAGATCCTCGACGCGCCCGACCTGCCCGCGAGCGCGACCTGCGTGCGTATCCCCACCTTTTTCGGCCACGCCATGGCCATCTGGGCCGAGTTCGAGCGCCCCGTCGACCCCGCCGAAGCGCGCGAGGCGATCGCCACGATGCCCGGCGTCCGTGTCGTCGACGAACCGGGCGGCGAAAGCTACCCCACCCCCGTCGACGCCGCCGGCAACGACGACGTGCTCGTGGGCCGCATCCGCGCCGACAGCTCCTGTCCCGGCGCCATTGCCCTCTGGGCCGTGACCGACAGCATCCGCAAGGGCGCCGCCACCAACGTCATCCAGATCATCGAGGAGGCCGACCGTCGCGGGCTCGTTGGGCCCTCCGCGCGATAGCCAATAGGCAGCCGCCCCGCTAGGCTAGCGCCGTCATGCCGCACACACAGCTTCGGGACATCGTCGCCTACTACGAAGAGGCGGGTTCGGGCCCGCCCCTGCTGCTGATCGCGGGACTGGGCGGGCACTCGGGACTGTGGTCGCTGCAGCTCCGCTCCCTCTCCCTCGGACGCCGGGCCATCGCCTTCGACAACCGCGGCTCGGGCCGCACCAGCGCCCCCGACAAGCCCTACTCCATCGCCGGCATGGCCGACGACGCCTACCAGCTCCTCGACCGGCTCGAGGTCGAGCAGGCGAGCGTGGCGGGCTACGGCATGGGCGGCGCCATCGCCCTCGAGCTTGCCGCCGAGCACGCCGACCGCGTCGAGAACCTTGTGCTCATCGGAACGTCCGCGCGCCCCGGCGGCCGCCAGCGCCTCGTGACCGAGGGCTGGGCCGACGCCCGCCGCTCCAGCCTCAGCCGCGAGCAGGCGTTCGCCCTCACCGCCCCCTGGCTCTACACCTCCGAGCTCCTCGCCGACAACCAGCGTCGCGAGCAGGCCGTCGAGAGCGGCGCCAACGACCCCTACCCCGCCCAGGACCACGCCTACGCGCGTCAGGCGCAGGCCTTCCTCGCCTACGACGCCAGCTCGAAGCTGGCCGCCATCGAGCAGCCCGCCCTCGTGCTCGCCGGCGAGGAAGACATCCTCGTCGACCCGGCGGATGCCGCCGTTCTTGCCGAGGCGCTCCCCAACGGGTCGCTGCAGCAGCTCCCCGGCGGGCACGCCGGCCTCGTCGAGCATCCGCAGGCCTACGCCGCCGCCCTCCTGGAGTTCCTCGCCGCCCCCGTCCCCGCAGGCTAGAGACCATGGCTGGGAAGGCCCAAGCTCCCCTGAACGGAGACCAATTCCGCGATCAGGTTGCAGATCTCGCCGGAGCGCTCGACCTCCTCGTTGACAAGGAGGTTGAGGTTGGCCGGAGGCTTTGGGGGGCGAAGCGTCAGATTGACATCGTATTGACCGACCCCAGGAGCCGACGGCGACTTGGCATCGAGTGCAAGTGGCAGGGCAGCCGTGGGTCTGTTGAAGAGAAGATTCCCGCTACGATTTCGGACATCTCAAGCTGGCCAATCGACGGGATCGTGGCCTACTACGGCGAGGGCTTCTCCCGGAACATGCGTGCCTACCTCGACTCCACCGGCAAGGCCATCGAGTTTCCCCACCTTGAGTCCTGGCTCAGGCTCTACTTCGGGCTGGAGTTGAACGGCTAGAGGCCTTCTCGACTCGTGAGAGATTGCTGACCAGCAGCTCGTCGATAGCCGCCCGCCCCCGCCCGTTCGAATTGATCGCTCTCCCCATGGGCACCCGGTCCATCTCGTACTCCCGGTAGAGTTCCTCGATGTCCGCGTGCGACGAGTTCGACAGGAGCGCCGGGACGCCTCGCGCGGTCAGGTCGTCGAACGTGTCGCGCAGCCGTTCCTGGTCCGCAAACCCGAAGTCGGCGCCCGTGTACTTGGTGAACGCTGAGGTGGCGCTAAGAGGCTGATACGGCGGGTCGAGGTAGACGAAGTCGCCGGGCCCGGCGCGGGCGCAGGCGTCCACAAAGTCCTCGGCGCGCAACTCCGCGCCCGCCAGGCTCGCCGACGCCTCGCGAAGCCGCTCGCTGTCGAGGATCGTCGGGCGCACGTAGCGCCCGTGGGGCACGTTGAAGTGCCCCTTGCTGTTGACCCGGTAGAGCCCGTTGTAGCAGGTCTTGTTCAGGAACAGCAGGCGCGCGGCCTTCCGGTCCGGTCGTCGCAGGAGCCTCCGCTCGCGGACCTCGTAGTAGTAGAGCCCTCGCTGCGAAGGCTCCCGCCCCAGGTACTGCTGCGAGAGTTCGCCCAACTCCTTGATGACGCCGTCGACATCGTCCCGGATGGCCCGGTAGGTCGCCATCAGGTCCGCGTTGCTGTCAGCGAGGGAGGCATCGCGCACGAGGCCCGCTTCCTGCAGGGCGAAGAAGACCGCTCCGCCGCCGAGGAAGGGCTCGTGGTAGCGCGCGATTCGCTTCGGGGCGCGCTCGATGATGAGCGGGGCAAGCTTCCCCTTGCCCCCGGCCCACTTCAGGAACGGCTTCGCCACCCGGTCATTGTACGCAGCGCTGCCAGAGGGCCGGGACCGTCAGGTGGACGGTTGCTCCTGGCTCAGCCCCGCAGCGCGTTTGATCATGAAATAGCACGCCAGGAAGAACGCGAGGCTGATGGGCGATGTCACGCGACTCACGATCACGTACTCGTTCGCCGAGAACTCGCCCAGCAGGAAGATGCGGAAGATGCCCGTGCCGATGTTGTAGGTCATGAACACCAGCGTGAGTATCACGAATACCCGGTGACGCGGCTCCATCAGCGTGCGCAGCGCGGGGATGCTCTCCCGCGCCACCGCCCCCACCAGCGGCTTGCCGATGACCACGCTCGCCAGGCAGACGGCCGCCACGAGGAAGTCGCTGTAGATGTTCTGGGCGGCGAACGCCTTGGCGCTGTCCGCTACCAGCCCCACCACCGCCGACCCCGCCACCACGATGAATCCGAGCACGGTGATGAAGCGAATCACGCCGCTGTCGCGGTTGATAGCGAAGACCCAGGTCGATGCCGCGAAGGAGGCGACGATCGCGACCTGCGTGCGCCACAGGTCCTCCGGCCAGAACGAGTTCAGCACCAGGAACACAACGAGCGGCAGGAGGCTCCAGAAGATGCGCCAGTCGACGGCGCTGAAGTCGCCCTGGGCGAGCTTCCGGAAGTCGGGCAGGTTGGGGGTCTCGGGTGCGGCCTCGGGAGGCTCATCCGGCCGGTTCATCGCTGCTCCAGACCCCACGCCGCCAGCATACGGGAAGCGTCGCGAACGCTCCCCAGGCGTCCGCCGGCGGGCCGAGGGGGTATCATCGGGCGACTCGCTCGGGAGGGGAACCGATGCCCGCCCTTGATGGCATGCGCGTGCTCGATATGACCCAGTACGAGGCGGGCACCTCGTGTACGCAGTTGCTCGCCTGGCTCGGCGCCGATGTCGTCAAGATCGAGTCGCCCCGCGGCGACCCCGGACGCGGGGTAGCCGGGACGGGCATGCCCCAGTACTTCCTCAACTACAACAGCAACAAGCGCAGCATCGTCATCGACCTCGCTTCCGAGGAGGGGCGCGCGCTGCTCCTGAGCATGGCCCCGAAGTTCGACGTCTTCGTCGAGAACTACGGCCCCGGCGTCATCGAGAAGCTGGACCTGACCTACGAGGTCATGAAGCAGGCGAACCCCGCCATCATCTACGCCCGCCTCAAGGGATTCGGACTGAGCGGTCCCTACTCCGGCTTCCCCTCCTACGACTGGGTGGCGCAGGCGTCGGCGGGAACCTTCTCCGTGACCGGCCAGGCCGGAGGCCCACCCACCCGTCCCGGCCCCACCATCGGCGACTCCGGAACGGGCGCCCAGCTCGCCCTCTCCATCACCGCCGCCTACGTGCAGAAGCAGCGCACGGGCGAGGGCCAGTTCATCGAGATATCCATGCAGGAAGCCGTCACCCTCTTCATGCGCACGCTCGGGCTGCGCACCTGGGGCGAGGCGCCCCAGTCGCGCACCGGCAACAGCCGCGGGCCCGGCACCGATGTCTATCCCTGCAAGGGCGGCGGCGAGAACGACTACCTGTTCGTGATGATCGTGACGCTCGCCCAGTGGGACGCCTTCTGTACGACCATCGGCCACCCCGAGCTGCTCGCCGACCCGCGCTTCGAGACGCAGATGGGGCGCTTCCAGTACGCGGACGAGTTCTTCGAGCTCGTGACCGGGTGGACATCACAGCGCACCAAGTACGAGGCCATGGAGGAGCTCGGCGCCGCAGGGGTTCCCTGCTCGGCCACGCTCGATACCCACGAGCTCTTCACGAACCCGCACCTGACCGAGCGTGGCCTTATCCAGGAGCTGGAGCACCCCGAGGTGGGCCCGGTGAAGCTGATGCGCATGCCCGCCCTCCTCTCCGGCTCCGATGTGCCCCTTGAGGTCGCCCCCACGCTCGGCGAGCACACCCGCGAAGTCCTCGGCGAGCTCGACTTCAGCGAGGACGAGATCGGCGCCCTTTTCGACCACGGCGTCATCGGCTAGAACCTTCCCGGATCCCCTCACATGGCGGCGTATCATCGCGGCCATGCCTCGAATCGATGTCTACCTCGTCGTCAACGCCCGCTTCCACGACACCAACTTCGCCCGCCTCGAGCTGCTGAAGCTGCTCGCCGAAGACGGCGACGTCTGGGTCCGCGTCGGCGAATCGTTCGCCGACACGGAAGCCATCCGCGCCTCGGACGTGCTCGTCACCTACACCTGCGACCTGCGTCCCGAGCCCGAAGAGGAGAAGGCCCTGCGCGCCTTCGTCGAGGGCGGCGGACGCTGGCTGGCGCTGCACGCCACCAACGCCCTCCTCGATTTCGGCCCCGAGGGCATCATCGCCCCGCGTATCTGCGACACCTTCATGGAAACGATGGGCAGCCGCTTCATCTCCCACCCGCCCATCCAGCCCTTCCAGGTGACCGTCTCCGCCCCCGACCACCCCCTCGTGGCGGGCATCGAGCCCTTCGAGGCCTCCGACGAGATCTACCTGTGCGAGTACTCGGAGGGCCTCACGCCGCTCCTCGAGACGCGCTTCAGCGGTAAGTTCGAGGCGGGCTACGTCGAGAACGACTGGCCCGACGACGACCCCCGCCTCATCGCCTACCTGCGCGAGCTGGGCGAAGGCTCCGTCTTCTACCTGACGCTTGGCCACTCCTGCGGCAAGTACGACATGGCGCCCCTCGTCGAGGAGGCCCCCATCGTGCGCGGCTCCTGGGACCTCCCCGTCTTCTACGAACTCCTCCGCCGCGGTCTCGCCTGGGCCAAGGAGCCCGCGCAGGCGGGGGCGTAGGGCAGTCCAAGGCTCCTCAGCCAGGGAACTCCTCGGAGATGGAGTCGACGAACGCCTGGTCCTCCTCCGCGTGTGGGCTCTGTGCCACGAGAAGCGACTCCCGACGCGCTTCGGCTGCGAAGTCCGGCGAGCGGGTGTCGGGTATCCAGAGTTGGATCGAGCGAAGGCGACCACCAGGGGCGCCGTCCCGATTCTCTGAGGGTTGCCGGCGTCGCACGTCCGACATCAGGCCATCATCGCCCCGTCGACCGGTAGCCAGACGCCGCTTATGTACGACGCCTCGTCCGAGACGAGGAACGTGACCGCGCTCGCGATCTCGTCCGGCGAACCAAGCCGGCCGCCGTCGAGCGTGGGGCCCACGCCGCCGCCACGAGCGGCGGGCGGGTCGTCGTCGCCGCGCATCTCCGCCGCCTCTGCCGCCGCCGTGTGCAGCATGGGCGTGTCGATCGTGCCCGGGCAGATCGCGTTCACGCGCACGCCCTGCGGACCGTAGGCCCGCGCCAGCGACCGCGTCAGGTTGATGACGCCCGCCTTCGTCGAGCCGTACAGCCCCTGCAGGGGCACGCCGTGCAGCGCTGAGACCGAGGACGTGTTCACGATCGCGCCGCCCCCCGCCGTGATCATGTGGCGGATGGCGTAGCGGCAGCCGAGGAGCACGCCCCGCAGGTTCACGTCCATCATCTGGTCCCACTTCTCCATCGGGTCCTCGATCGAGTCGAACCAGAAGTGGATGGCGGCGTTGTTGTGGAGCACGTGCAGACCGCCCAGTTCGTTGATGGCGTAGGCGCTGACGGCCTGCCAGTCGGCCTCGCTGGAGCTGTCGGCGTGGATGTAGTGCGCGTCGCCGCCTGCAGCCGTAATCGCTTCGATGGCCGCGTGACCGGCCTCGTCGTTCACGTCCGTGCCGATGACCCTTGCCCCCTCGCGCGCCCAGCGTCTCGCGACGGCTTCCCCCATACCCATGCCCACGCCCGTGACGATCCCGACCTTGCCTTCGAGGAGCATCGTGCTCCCTCCTTCTCTTCGTGCGTCGCGGCCAACCGGGGCCGCGTGCGCGCCAGCCTACCCCATGCGGCAGGCGGCGCGGGAACCCCCAAGTATGCCCGCGCTCTGCTACGATCCCGCCCGAAACCGCAGACCCTATGACGGTCTCGAATCGAGGGCCCTTGCCATGACCGAAACCCTGACCGGCACCGACCGCTCCGCGGGCGTCGCCTACACCCAGCTCCTCGCCGAGGACAGCCACCCTGTACCCGAGTACCTGCTGCGCGACTCCCCGCTGGAGCAGGGCGACCCCACCCTCGTGCCCGTCGCGCGTTACACCTCGCGCGAGTGGCACGACATCGAGATCGAGAAGCTCTGGAAGCGCGTCTGGCAGATGGCCTGCCACGAAGACGACATTCCCGACGTGGGCGACTACCTCGTCTACGACCTCGCCGACCTCTCCTACCTGGTCGTGCGCACCGCCGAGGAAGAGTTCAAGGCCTACTACAATGCCTGTCTCCACCGTGGCCGCCTCCTCCGCCAGGAGGACGGCAAGCGCGCCCGCGACCTGCGCTGCGCCTTCCACGGCTGGACCTGGAACCTCGACGGCACGCTCAAGGAGATCCCCTGCCAGTGGGACTTCCCCTACGTGAACCCGGACGAGCAGTCGCTGCCCGAGGTGAAGGTCGCCCGCTGGGGCGGCTTCATCTTCATCAATCCCGATCCCGACGCGGAGCCGTTCGAGGACTTCGTCGGTGACCTGGAGAGCCACTTCACCCTCCTGCCCTACGAGAAGCGCTACAAGGAGGCGCACGTCGCCAAGGTGCTGCGCTGTAACTGGAAGGTGGCGCAGGAGGCCTTCATGGAGGCCTACCACGTCGTCGCCACCCACCCCCAGATCCTGGCCGGCATCTGCGACGCCAACTCCAAGTACGACGTGTTCGGCAACTACGCCCGCGCAATCACGCCCAACGGCGTCCCTAGCCCCCACCTCTCCAACGTCCCCGAGGAGGAGCCCCTCCCCGATGCAAGTCCCTTCAAGATGCGCCACCCGCTTACGGGCGCCATCTACGACACGCAAGAGGACAGCACCGTGCTCGTGACCGCCAGGGACGGGCGCACCGGGCTCTTCACCGAAGGCGGCACCTGGATCAGCGGCGACCTCGGCGAGGCCGACCCGCACATGTGCCAGTGGCTCGCCGGCAAGCAGCTCGAGGCGGACGACGAGCTGTGGCGGAAGCGCCGCGGCAATATCCTTCCCGATGGCGACAACGGCGACAGCGAGGCGGTCGAGGCCGAGAGCGCTGCCGAGGAGCTCGACAAGCGCATGGAGCAGATGACGGCCGCGCCCTCCAACGGCGCCTCCGTCCGCGAGATCGGCGCCGCCGCCATCCGCGAGGGCCTGCGCCCCGTGCTCGGGGACGTGATGGACAACGTCCCCGATGCGGAGTTGAACGACAGCATCTACTTCACGCTGTTTCCCAACTTCCATCCGTGGGGCTCGTTCAACCGCATCGTCTACCGGTTCCGCCCGAACGGGAACAATCCCGACGAGAGCATCATGGAGTGCATCTACCTGGCTCCGTACCCGCAGGATGGCGAGCGCCCACCCGCCGCCCCCATCCACTGGATCGGTGTCGACGACGACTGGACGGAGGCGCCCGAGCTGGGAATGCTCGCCCGCGTCTTCAACCAGGACACCTACAACCTGCCGCGCGTGCAGCTCGGTCTGCACGCCACGCAGAAGGAGTTCGTGCAGTTCGGGAACTACGGCGAGACGAAGATCCGCCACTTCCACGCCCTGCTCGAGAACTGGGTCGCGACCGAGTAGCGCCCGACCCCGTAGCGAATCCGACCGGAGGGGCGGCCAGGCCGCCCCTCCTCTGTGTCCGCTGGCTAGAAAGTTCGTTGGCGAAGCGGCATCATGGAGGCATGAGTAAAAGGCCCGACCGCGAGAACCAGCCCGCAGGTGAGGAGGATCGGAAGCCTGCGCGACTGCCCAGGCCGTCCAACATCCCACCCCCGTCGGATCGGCCGCCCCACATCACGACGATCGGTTATCCGCCCGACCGGCGCGACTAGCCAAGCAACCCAAGGATCAGCGTCGCTCCCAGTACACCGACTTCCAGCAGGAAGAACCGAAGCTGCCAGTCTACGAGGCGGGCAATCTGGTCGATGGCTGCATCGGCCGACGGCACGACGGTGTCAAGGAATTCGAGCGCAACCCAGAGCGTCAGTTGGTTTTCCGTCCACTCCTGTCCGTTCCCGGTGCCCAGAGCAGCGAGGGCGGCGAGGTTGGGAGCGTCCGGAACGCGGCGCGTTGCCCGTTCTGCGCTGACCGCCACGACGGCCGAAACCGCAAAGATCAGCAACGCCAGCGACGCCCCAGTGACAACCCCAATGCGGAGCCAGTGCTCGGTGTCGGGGATGGCGAGAAAGGCCACCCCCGCTGCCACCGCCAACGCGCCCACGCTGAGGTAGGCGCGCGACTTCTGGCGCAACTGATTGACCGACTCAAGCTGGTTGTCGTTGAGCCGCACCATCTGCTCCAGGAGCAGATGTGCGCCCGGAATCGAGTTGGCTTCGCTCGTCTGTGCCGTTGTCACCGGAGTAACAATACAAACTTTGTGGCCTCCTATCAGGAGGCGCGAGGGGAAGTCGCGTGGTCGCCGGACCGGTTATCGCTGCAGCCAGCGGTAGTGGAGCTCGCTCGCCCAGGCGGTCAGCCCCGGGAACACGTCCCCGAGGACGTGGGCGACCCGCATGAGCGGCTGCATGTGTACCTCGGGCGAGGGGCGTTTCACCGACCGCACGATCGCCCGCGCCACCTGCCCCGGCGTCTGCACCGGCCCCAGGGGGGCGGGGACGTACTCGGGCGAGTAGGTGGGCGCGTTCGCGAAGAACTCCGTGTCCGTGCTCGCCGGCAGCACCAGCGACACCGTCACCCCCGACCCCGCCAGCTCCCCCCGCAGCGCCTGCGTCAGGCCCGTCAGCGCGAACTTGCTGGCCGCGTAGGCCCCGTGATACGGCCAGCTCCGCTTTCCCACCACCGAGCCCACGTTCACGATGTGCCCCGACCCCTGCCGTCGCATGTGCGGCAGCACGGCGCGGATGGCGTGGTGCGTGCCGAGCACGTTTGTCTCCAGCAGGTCGCGGAAGGCCTCCTCCGGCGTGTCCTCGACGCGGCCGTACAGGCCGTAGCCGGCGTTATTCACCAGCACGTCGATGCGACCGAATCTCGCGAGCGCCGCCTCGACGAGCGCGTCCACCTGCTCGTGTTCGCGCACATCGCACCGCACGACCAGCGTCTCCACGCTGAAACGTTGATCGAGGCGCTCCGCGAGCCGTTCGAGCCGTTCCTGCGAGCGTGCCGCCAGCACGAGGTTGGCGCCCTCGCGCGCGAACCGCACCGCCGTGGCCCGCCCGATGCCGGCGCTCGCGCCGGTGATGACGACCACGGGCCGGTCGTTCATTACGCCAGCAGGTCGTCGCCCAGGGGGACGGTATCGCGGGTTACGCGTGCAACGATCGGCGCGCCCGCGCGCAGCGCGCGCTGCGCCGATCGCACCGCCATCGCCAGCCGTCCCCCGGCGAGCCAGTTGGTCGGCCGAAGGGCCATGCGCAGCCCGATCGCGAGCTCGCTGGTCTGGCCGTTCCAGCCGTGCAGCGACCCCGGCAGCGCCATCGCCGCCGGGTCGATTACCGCGCGCAGGGCCATCCAGTCGGCTCCGTGCTCCGTTGCGATGCGGGCGAAGGCGGCCGTCTCCATGTCGACGCCTGCGGCGCCGTGCTCGTTCCACAGGTCGCGCTTGGCGTCGGCGGTGGCCACTGGTTTGCCCACGGTCACGAGCCGCGAGCAGACGAATCTCGATCCCTCGTTCCGCAGCGCGCGCCGGGCGTTCGTGACCGTCATCGCGGGAGGCTGCAGCCCCGCGCCGCTTTCGTCCAGCACCTCGCGCGCGAGGATCAGGTGGCCCGCGCCGAGGGATGGGTCGAGTCCACCGCAGAGTCCCGCGATGAGCACGCTGTCGGGCTTCTCTTCGCGCAGCAGGGCCGCCAGCGCTTCCTCGCCCGCCTCACCCGTGCCCGTGACCTGGCACCCGGAGCCGATCGCGCGCGCTTCGCGCGTCGTGGGCGCCACGATGAGCAGGCTCACGAACTACCGCGGCCGCCTAGCGTGCCCAGCGCCGCGCGGACGCCTTCCAGCGGGCTCGCCATGGTCGCGCCCACGGCCGTCGCTTCGTAGCCGCAGTGGGCCATGCAGTTCGTGCAACGGGCATCGCGGCCGTAGCCGTAGCGCTCCCACTCCGTCTCCTCGATCAGCTCGACGAAGTTGCTCGCGTAGCTCTCGTTCATCAGGTAGCAGGGACGCTGCCAGCCGAGCACGCTGCGCGTGGGGTTGCCCCAGGCCGTGCACTGCATCGCCCGCTTCCCCTGGAGGAAATCCAGGAACACGGGCGTGTGGAAGAACCGCCAGCGCCGCCGGTCGGGCGAGTCCAGGATCGACTTGAACGTCGAGATCATCTCCGGGCGCTTCAGGAAAACGCTCTGGTTGGGGGCCTTCGGGTAGTCGTATCCCGGCGAGACCATCATCCCGTCCACGTCCAGGTCGTCTATCAGGAAGTTGAACAGGTCGGCCATCTCCTTGGGCGAGCTGTCGTTGAACACGGTCGTGTTCGTGCTGACGCGGTAACCCAGTTCCTTGGCCTTGCGGATGTTGGCCACGGCTTTGTCGAACACGCCCTCACGATCCACGGACTTGTCGTGCTGCTCACGCAGGCCGTCCATGTGCACGCTGATCGTGAGGTAGGGGGAGGGCGCGATCTTTGGCAGCCAGCGCTCCAGCAGGATGGCGTTCGTGCAGAGGTAGATGAACTTCTTGCGCTCGATCAGCCCCTGGACGATCTCGTCGATCTGGGGGTGGATCAGCGGTTCTCCGCCGGCGATGGAGACGACCGGGGCCCCGCACTCGTCGGCGGCTTCCCAGCACTCCTCGGGGGAGAGGTAGGTGTTCAGGATCTCCTCCGGGTGCTGGATCTTGCCGCAGCCCTCGCACTCGAGGTTGCAGCGGTAGAGCGGCTCCAGCATGAGCACCAGCGGATAGCGCTCCTTGCGAAGCAGCTTCTGTTTCAGCAGGTAGCGGCTGACGGCGAACGCCTGCCGAAGGGGAATGCCCATCGTTCTTCCTCCGAGGGTGGCGGCACAGCATACGGAGCGATTGCCCCGCAGGCTACGTGCCTCGGTCGTTGACGACTCTCGCGGCGGTGAGGCCGCTGCGGACGGCGGATTCCATGGTCGCGGGCCAACCCGTATTCGTGTACGAGCCCGCCAGGAAAAGATTCGGGAGCGGTGTTCGCGGCCCCGGGCGTTCAAGCCCTGGCGCCGGCACGAACGTCGCCTCCGGCTCCTTCAGGACCCGGTACTGCACGAGCTGCGCGTCGCGGGCGGCCGGGAGCGCCTCGCGCAGCTGCGGCAGGATGCGCGCGCACACCTCCTCCCGCGGAATCGGGAAGAGGTCGTCCGCGGGCGCGCTGATGGAAATCACGAGGTGCTGGGGTCCCTGCCCGTCCTCCCCGCCCACGTGGCTGCGGTTGAAGGCCCACTGCACCTCCGAGCGAATGAAGGCTGCGAAGGGGAAGTCTGCCACGGGGCGGTCGAACCAGAGGTGGAGGTTGAGGATGGGCGCGGGCCTGAACCGCGAGAGTCCGGCGAAGGGCTCCACCGCGCGCACGTCTTCGGGCAGAAGGGGCGGGAGCCGCCACGGGGCGACCGCGCTAACGCAGGCGTCGAAGCAACGCCGTTCACCACCACGCAGGGTCAGCCCCGCAACACGCCCCTCCTCGACCGCGATGCCCTCGATCTTCGTGCGCAGGGAGACCGTGCCCCCGCGCTCCTCGATGGCCCGGATGGCAGGCTCGACGTGGAGCGTCGAGAGGCCGACGGCGGGCACGGCCAGCGCCGCCGCCCGGGGGTCCTTCTGGAAGCCTTCCTCCAGCACGAAGATCGCCTGGCTGGCGCTCGTCTCGCCGGCCCGGCAGTTCAGCGTCGGGATCACGAGAAAGTCCCAGAACTCGCGGATTGTGTCGGTCGATTGGCCCCGCTCCCGCAGCCACCCCTCGAACGTGATGTGCTCCAGGCGGCCCCGCTGGTGGACCTGGAGCAAGCGCAACGACAGGAATGCGCGCACGATCTGCGCCTTCTGCCGCCACGAGAGGTGCCGGTAGCGAAGGATGGCGGGCGCCAGGTGCAGCCCCAGGGGCAGATTCGAGGACCACAGGTCGGAGCGCCGCCCGTCCCGGTCGAACACTGGCACGTGCAGCCGTTCCTGGCGGTAGGTCAGGTGCAGCGTGCCCAGCCGTTCCAGGAACGCCCGGTAGGCCGTCGTGCACTCCATGAAGAGGTGCTGGCCGTTGTCGACCTCGTCGCCCGTCTCGTCATCCCGGAAGGAGTAGGTAGCGCCACCCGCACGGGGGCGGCGTTCGAGCACTTCCACCTCGTGGCCGTTGTCGGCGAGCTCAAGCCCGGCGGCCAGCCCGGCGAGCCCCGCGCCGATAATCCCGACTTTCACGGACGCGCTCGCGTCAGCCCGATCGCGCCGGCCCCAGCAGGGCGGCGGAGCCCCAGAGGCGCGCGATCGCCGAGGCCTTCTCGCGGCCGTTCAGCCGCACGCGCTCGGAGAGCACGTCGTAGTTGCGCGCCTCGATGCGCTGGAGCAGCTCGAAGTAGACGCCCTGGAGCACGTTCACGCACATGCGCGAGCGCACATCGAGCAGCGGCAGCAGGTGGCGTCCGCGGCGGAAGTAGCGGTGGGCGCGCTCACCCTGCGCCTCCATCATCGCGATGAAGCGCTCGTCGTACGTGCAGGCCAGGATGTCGTCCGGCGTCAGGTTGTGCGCGCTCAGCTCCTCCGTGGGGAAGTAGACGCGCCCGCGTTCGGCGTCCTCCCTCACGTCCCGCATGATGTTCACGATCTGCAGGCCGATGCCCATGCTTGTGGCGAACTCCTCCGATCGCGGGTGCGGCTTCGCTCCGAAGATCGAGACGCAGATGTGCCCCACCATCGAGGCCACCCGGTAGCAGTACTGGCGCAGGTCGGGCCAGGTCTCGTAGCGGTTGATGGTGAAGTCCATCTCCACCCCGTTCACCAGCTCCTCGAAGTGCGTCTGGGGCATGGCGAATTGGTCCACGGCGTCGCCGAGGGCGATGAACAGCGGTCCCTGGCGCGAGCCCGAGTAGCATGCCTCCAGCCGCTCGCGGGCGAGCGCGATCTCCTCCTCCTGCCGCGACCGATCCGTCAGCTCGTCGGCGATGTCGTCCACGTAGCCGCTGAAGGCGTAGGCCGCGTAGATGGCGTTCCGCTTCTCCGCCGGGAGGATGGTGAAGGCGTAGTAGAAATTGGACGCGCGGTCCTTCGTGTAGGCCTTGCACCAGGCGTAGGCCTCCTCCGGTGTAAAGCGCTCATTGGCGTGAGCATCGAGCTCCGCCAGTACATCGAATGCCATGACGTCCCCCTTCCCCTCTATCAGAGTCCCAGCGCAACGCGGGCGCCGTTTGTAAGCGCCAGCCGCGCTTTCACGGCTTTCGTCACGCGTGGACGGGCGCTGAGTGTGTCGTAGCCGGCCCCCTCGATGGCGTCGAGGATGGCCTCGCCCCCGAGCCGGAAGAGCCGTATATCGGTGCGTACCGAGCGCGAGACGCGCCGCTCCAGCTTCTTGCCCTCGGCGAAGCAGGCCCGCGCCCGCTCCACCTCGAACTGCAGCAGCGCGCGGTAGCGCTCGTCGAAGCGCCGCTCGATGATCTGCTCCTCGCTGACGCCGAAGCGCTTCAGGTCTTCCTGCGGCAGGTAGATGCGCCCCTTCTTGATATCCACGGAGACGTCCTGCCAGAAGTTCGCGAGCTGCAGCCCGATACACGTCTGGTCCGAGAGCGCGACCCGCTCCTCGTCGCGATAGCCCAGTACGGCCAGTACCATCTGGCCGACCGGCGTGGCCGAGTAGCTGCAGTAGGTGAGCACGTCCTCGTAGGTGGCGAAGCGCGTAACGCGCTGGTCCATGCGGTTCGCCTCGATCAGCCGCAGGAACGGGTCGAGCGGGATCTCGCAGCGCTCGATCGTGCGCGCCAGCGCAATCAGCAGCGGGCGCCGGGGATTCCCCGCGACGGCGTCCAGCAGGTCCTGCTCCCACGCGTCCAGCAGCGCCAGCCGGTCTCCCTCAGCCTCGTCCCCGAGGTCGTCCGTGTAGCGGCAGAAGGAGTAGACGGCGAAGAAGTGCCGGCGCAGCTTCTTCGGCAGCAGGAACGAGACGACGGTGAAGTTCTCGTCGTGGCGGCGCGCGTAGCGCTCACACCAGCGGTAGGCCTCGCGGGGGGTTGTGGGTCGCTCGATAGGCCACCGCCGCAGGCTGTCGCCGGTTTCGGCGGTCATCCCAACGGATCCGTGTCGGGCAGGTGGATCGGGTTCCCTTCCTGCAGGCGCCGGTAGCGCCCCAGCGCCCAGAGCGGCCAGTAGTTGCAGTACAGGTGGTACTTGAGCATGAAGTCCCGCGGGAACCCCGTTCCCGTGAAGTGTGGCTCAAGCCACTCGCCGTCGGCTGTCTGCGTGCGCACGAGGTAATCGATGCCCCGCACCGTGGCGGGATGGTCGGGCGGCTCCAGCGCCAGCAGTGCGAGCAGCGCCCACGCCGTCTGCGAGGCCGTGCTCGGTCCCTGGCCTCGCAACGAGGGGTCCTCGTAGGTGGCGCAGCTCTCGCCCCAGCCGCCATCCGGCTGCTGGTGGTGTTCGAGCCAGCGCACAGCCCGCCGCAGGCGCGGGTCCGCGGGGTCGACTCCCGCCGCAATGAGCGCCGGGACGGCCGCTCCGAGCCCGTACAGGTAGTTCACCCCCCAGCGGCCCCACCACGAGCCGTCCGGTTCCTGCGTGTCCCAGAGGTAGTCGAGTGCGCGCTCGATCATCTCGTCGTCCGGGGGCGTCCCGTCGAGCGCGAACGCCTCTACGATGTGCGCCGTCACGTCCTCCGTGGGCGGGTCGAAGGTCGCCCCGAAGTCGGCGAAGGGGATGCGCGAGACGAACTCGTCGTCGTTGTCGCGGTCGAAGGCGCCCCACCCCCCGTTGCTCGATTGCATCGCCCGCAGCCAGACCTTCGAGCGGTGGAAGGGGCCGTCCTTCCCGCGCAGGTCGAGCAGGCGCAGCGCGATGAGCACCTCGGCCGTGTCGTCCGTGTCCGGGTAGAGCTCGTTCGAAAACTCGAAGGGGAAGCCGCCAGGCTCGATGCCGGGCACCGTCAGCGCCCAGTCACCCAGGCTCTGGACCTCGTGCGCGAGCATCCAGCGCCCCCCCTGCACGAGCGCTTCGTCGTCGGCGGGCACGCCCGCCTCGCGCAGGCCCGTGATCGCCAGGGCCGTATCCCACACCGGCGAGAGGCAGGGCTGCACGGAGAACGTGTCGCCCCGTCGCAGGGCGAAATCGCCGAGGAAGCCATTGAGCCCCTTCTTCATCACCGGGTGGTCCATGGAGTAGCCGTGCGCCTTGAGCGCGATCAGCGAGTAGACCGAAGGCGGCTGGATGACGCCCCACGTCCCGTCCGCCTCCTGGTGCTCGATGATCCAGCGTTCGCACTCCTTGAGCGCGAACTTCCGCAGCGGCTTCCAGGGCAGTCGCTCGTGCGCGTGCAGCACCTTGTCGATCCCGAGGAAGGCGTTGCGCCAGGTAAGCGGCCAGCGATCACGCTTGAGCGGGATGGAGCGGCGGTCGGCGGGATCGAGATACAGCTCGTCGACGTGCGCGTACGAGGGGATGGAGACGACCGGGCGGTAGGCCCACACCACCAGGATGGCCACGATCGTGGCCCGCGCCCACGAGGCGAACATGTAGATGTTCAGCGGAGAGGAGATCGGCATCAGGATTGACTCCGGCGGCATCGCCGGCAGCGCCGACCACTCGAACTGCCCGAAGAGCGAGAGCCACAGCTTCGTGAAGATGCGCGTCGCGGCCACGCCGCCCCCGGAGCGGATGAACTCCCGGGCGCGCTGCATCTCCTCCCGCTCGGGGTCGACGCCCGCGAGCTTCAGGGCGAAGTACGCCTCGGTGCTGATGCTCACATCGCCGGGGCCGCCCCAGTACACCGGCCAGGAGCCGTCCTCGCACTGGAGCCCCAGCAGGTAGCGAACGATTCCCTGCTCACGCTCCGCCTCGGTCGTGCCCAGGAAGTGCTCGAGCAGCAGGTGCTCCGCCGCCATCGTCGCGTTCGATTCGAGCTCCGCCCACCAGTACCCGTCCTCCGCCTGCAGCGAGAGCAGGTGCTTGACGCTGCGATCGATGCACGCGTCGAGACCGGCGCCGCCGCTGTTGGCGGTGCTGGCTGCGGCGTCCCGCTCGGTGGAGCTCGGAGCCGTCACGCAGCCCCCACCAGCGCCACGAGTTGCTCCTCCACCTCGTCGATGGAGCGATCGGGCGTGGAGGCGCCGGCCGTCAGCCCGATGCGATCGGCACCCTCGAACCACACGGGATCGAGCTCGTGCGCGCTCTCAACGTGGTAGGTCCTGGCGCCCTCGTTTTCGCACACCTGGCGCAGGTGGCGCGTGTTGGCGCTCTTCTTTCCGCCCACCACCACCATCACGTCGACCTGGTGGGCCAGCTCCGCCGCGGCCGCCTGTTGCCCGGTGGTGGCGTGGCAGAGGGTGTTCACCACGTGCATCTCGAAGTTCGCTTCGCGCTGCAGCAGCATCAGGTTGCCGACGAACTGGGCGAAGTCATCGATCTTGTGCGTCGTCTGCGCCATCACCCCGATCTTGTTAGGGAAGCCGCCCGGGAAGGTGTCGATCACCTCGCGCAGATGCTCGATGTCGGCGTGCTCCACGACAGTCACGCCGGAGCGGCCCTCCTCGTCGACCGCCCAGCCGATGATGCCCCGCACCTCCTTGTGGCCGGGGTCGCCGAAGATGAGGGCGTGCCAGTTGTCGCGCACGAATTTCTGCGCGTAGCGCTGCGCCCGTGTCACCACGGGGCAGGTGGTGTCGATGATGTTGAGCCCTGCGTCTTCGAGGTCGTGGAGCACGCGCTCGCCCACGCCGTGCGCGGTGATGGCGATGCGGCCCTGCCCCACCCTGTCCGCCGTGATTGCGCCGAAGTCGCCGTCCACGTCGTCCGGACCGGGCAGCTGGTGTACGCCCGTTCGCTCGAGCTGCTCGACGACGTGCGGGTTATGCACGATCTCGCCGGCGCTGGCGATGGGATTCTCCGGCGTCGCTTCGTCCTCCATGATCTGGACAGCGCGTCGCACTCCCATGCAGAAGCCCATTTCGCTCGCTCGGATGATCTCGGTCATCCCTGACCTCCCTCGACCGGGTGTGCGAAAGTAAAGTACCGGTAAAGTATAAGGCAACCCCCCTGGTCGTGAGGCGCCTACCGGAGCTTCACTGCCGTGCCGTAGACGAGTATCTCCGCCGCCCCCTGCATCACCTCGGCCGTGGAGAGCCGCAGCGCCACGATCGCATCCGCCCCGAGCGCCTCGGCTTCGGCTTCGAGCTGGGCCAGCGCCTGCTCGCGAGACTCGATGAGGAGCTGGCGATAAGCGCCGATCTCCCCGCCCGTGATGTTCTTGAGCCCGGCCAGGATGTCGCGTCCGATGTTCCGCGCGCGTACCGAGTTGGCCGTCACGAGACCCAGCGTCTCGGCGACCTCCCGGCCCGGAACGGAGTCTGACGTCGTCATCAGCATGTGTGCCTCCCGGCGGCCTGCGCCGCCGCCACACCGATGATACGGGAGCGGCGATTCCCGGCTGCGCGCCCGCTCACCTGCCGGACCCAACTTCGTCCAACTCGATGTCATCCAGCAGGTCGACGCTCTCCCTGAACAGGTCGACTGCGTCGTCGAACTGGTCGGGCAGGATCGAGAGGACGAACGGCGCCCCGTCGAGCAACCCTGTCGCGATCGGGGAGTCGTCGATGTGCGTGCGCACATCCGGCTCGGGGAATTTGACAAGCGCGACGAGCAGCACCTGGCAGAGCAGTGCCCCCTGGAGGAAGCCGAAGGCCGCCCCCGCGACCCGGTCCGCCCCCCCGAGGTTGAGCACGTCGACGCTCCGCCGCAGCAGGTACCCGATCAACTGCCCCGCCACGATTACGCCGATGAGGATGGCCAGGAAGGAGATCAGGGCCGAGGCCAGGCTGTTATCGATGATCGGCTCGACCTTGGGCACCATATCGTCGTAGAAGACGCCCGCCACGGGGACGGCCAGGATCAGCGCCGCCAGCCCCACCAGCTCCCGCAGAAATCCCCTGCGGAAGGCACGCCACGTGAGCAGCGCCACGATCACGATGATGACCAGGGAGACCCAGTTCACGTAAATCCATGCTACGGCAGGCCCACGTACGGAGAATGGAAAGTGCTTTACGCAGCCCTTCGTACAATGGGGCCATGCGTCCCGACCTGATGGACCTGCTCGCGTGCCCGCTTTGCAAGGGCGCACTGACTCTGACCGTCGTCGATGAGGACGGCGGCGAGATCCAGAGCGGCGCACTCGATTGCCCCGCCTGCGACGAGACCTACCCTATCGAAGACGGTATCCCCAACCTCCTGCCGCCGGAGCTGCGCGAGGCATGAACGCCCCCGAACCCCCGCCCCCGTCCTCGGAAGGCCTCCACTGGACGCATGTCGTCAACAGTGGCGGGCTCGTGCTGCTGGCGGCCCTGGCGGTCGCGGCGGCGCGCGCCTCCCTGCGTGCGAGCTGGTTGCTCGCCCCCGTTGCCCTCGTCTTCCTCGCGATCGCGGCCCTGGCGGGGTGGGGGGCCGCCGTCCAGCTCTCGGGCGGCGCCGATATGGACGACCACCCCTGGGTCTGACGCTTGCCGGCGCCTAACCCCCGCCCCGAAGGCGCAGGCCCAGCCGCTCGTGCCCGCTCGTATCGAGCCCCGCGAGGAATTCGGCCGCGCTCCGACCCAGGACCGGCAGGGGCCCCTCGACGACCTCGCTCAGCGGCAGCAGCACAAACGCCCGCTCCGCGATGCGTGGGTGGGGAACGGTCAGCCTCTCGCTCGCGACCACGCTTTCGCCGCAGAAAAGCACGTCGATGTCGACGGGACGCGGCCGCCAGTGGCCCGTGGGACGCCGCCCCAGCAGGCGCTCGACCTCCTTGGCCACTCCCAGCAGCTCCTCCGGAGGCAGCGCCGTCTCGACCGCCACCGCCGCGTTCAGATAGCGGGGCTGGTCGGCTGGGACAGGCGGTGTTTCCCACACCGACGACACGCGCGTAGCCGCCGCCCCCCGCTCGCCGAGCAGGTCGAGCGCCGCCCGCAGGTTCGCGATGCGATCGCCCAGGTTCGACCCGAGCGCCAGGATCGCTTCGCTCATGGCGCCCGCCAGCGGCCCCGGCTGATGGCGTCGGCCACCGCCGCCACCCTCCGCATCTCGGCCACATCGTGAACCCGCACGATGTCGACCCCCCTCGCGACCGCGATGGCGACGGCCGCCGCCGTGCCTTCGAGCCGCTCCTCCACGGGCGCATCCAGCACCAGTCCGAGCGTCGACTTCCGCGAGGGCCCGAGGAGCAGGGGTTGTCCCGCCGCCCCCAGCTCATCCAGCCGCTGCACGACCTGGAGGTTCTCCTCCGGGGTCCAGCCGAACCCGAAGCCGGGGTCGAGGATGATGCGCTCGCGGGGGATGCCCGCCTCCCCGGCCAGGCGCAGGCTCTCCGCCCACCCCCCGAGCACGTTCGCGACCACGTCCCCGGATGGCCTTCCCCGCTGGTTGTGCATGGCGACCAGCGCCGCCCCCCGCGCGGCCACCACCCCCGCCATGCGCGCGTCCCACCGCAGCCCCTGGATGTCGTTGACCACGTCGGCGCCCTCCTCGAGCGCCACGTCGGCCACCTCCGCGTGTTGCGTATCGATCGAGATAGGCAGGTCGGTGGCGGCGCGGATGGCGGCGATGGCGGGCAGCGCCCGGGCTGCTTCCTCCGCCGGCGTCACCGGGACCGCATCGGGCCGCGTCGACTCCGCCCCCACATCGATGATGTCCGCGCCCGCCTCCGCGAACCCGCGCGCGAGCGCCGCCGCCGCCCGGGCGTCCGTCCCCAGCCCGTCGCCGCTGAAGGAGTCGGGCGTGACGTTCACGATCGCCATCAGGTAGGTGCGCGCGCCCCACTCGAACGTCCGCCCCCGCAAGGTGAGCGCGGGCGCCGGGTAGGACCGGCCGGCGGGGTGCGTGGAGGCGGGGATGGCGGCCCTCCTACGGCTCGAGCGTGTACTCCTGCTCCGTGGCCCCCTCACCCTCGATGTGGAAGACGCGCACGTCCGGGCGCTCGCGGTTCGCGATGCTCACGACGATGTGCACGTAGGGCGGCCCGAAGAAGGTGCTCATCATGCGGATGTCCGTCGGGCTGGGGCGGGCGGGACTGCCCGTGTGCGAGTGGTAGAAGCCCGCCAGCGAGTCGCCCGCGGCATCCAACGCCTCCTCGATGCGGCGCTGCTCGCGGAAGTCGATGCTGAAGCGGTAGGGACTCGCCTCGGCGTTCTCCGCCCGGTGAAGCGTCGTCGCCGTGCCGTCGCGCGCGCCGATGATGCCGCAGCATTCGTTCGGCGCGTCCTCAAGCGCGTGCGCGATCATCTGGTCGAGGTGTTCCTGGCGAAGCGTGATGACGGGAGCCATCGCTCCAGTCTACCGCCGCCCGCCGTTCGCTCCCGGGCGCTACTGCCCGTACCCCTCCGCCCGCAGCCGCCGCCACACCTCCCCGCTGGCCGAGTACCGCCCCATCAGGTACGGGTAGACGGCCTTCACCTGGAACAGCGTCTCCATGCACTCCTGGGCGAGGTGCCGGTCAAGTACCGTCGGGTGGGCGTCCGGCTCGACCACGTCGATCGCCAGCCCTTCCTCGAAGCCGCCCGGGGCCGCCGGCGCGCCCGCCGGCTTGTCCGCCAGGATGCCCGCCTCCGAGAGCGCGCCGATCGTCTCGCGCAGCCGCTCCCGGAACGCGACCGTGACGCGCTCCCCGGACAAGTGGCGCTCGGCCTCGCCTTCCAGCAGGCCGAGCACGCGCGCCGTCACGTAGTCGACCCGGAAGGCGTCGCTGCCCGCGGCGCGGGCGGGGGGAAGTCCCACGCAGAGCACCCCCAGCAGTGCCCGCTCGATGTCGGCGAGGCTCTCCGGTGCGACCGTGGGGCGGGGCTCCGTCATGGCCAGCGATCGTAGCGCCCGCTCGGGTCGCGCGCTCGCAAGCAGGTGCTACGATCAACCTTCGTCTTGGAGGCGCAGCGCCGATGGAAGGCACAGCTGTCACGGTTCGCGTACCCGCCACCAGCGCCAATATCGGCACTGGCTTCGACTGTCTTGGCCTCGCGCTTGACCTCTTCGCGTCCGTCACGGTGACGTTTAGCGAGGCCGAGCAGCCCCCCACGAACGACGTCGGCGAGAAGATGGTGCTCTCCGCCGCGCGCGCTGCCTACGAGCGCATCGGGCGCCCCAGCCCGACGGGACTGACCGCGCGCTACGCCGTCGCCATCCCCCTGGGCCGCGGCCTCGGCGCGAGCGCCGTTGCCCGCGTCGCCGGCATCCTCGCCGTCAACGAGCGCGAGGGCCATCCCCTCGACGAGGATGCCTGCCTCGCTCTCGCCGCCGACCTTGAGGGGCACGTCGACAACGCCTGCCCGGCCCTCTTCGGGGGCGTGCAGGCCTGCGTCGCCACCGAGGATGGGTTCGCCCGCGTGCGCTGCTGCTACCCCAGCGACCAGCACATCGCCCTGCTCATCCCCGACCACTCGATGCCCACCAAGGAGGCCCGCCGCCTCCTTCCCGACAGCTACAGCCGCCAGGACGCCATCCACACGAGCAGCCGTCTCGGCCTGCTCGTCGCGGCCCTCGCGGCCGGCCGCACCGACCTGCTCGACGAGGCCACCCAGGATCGCTTCCACCAGCGCCAGCGCTCCGTCCTCTTCCCCCCGCTCTACGACGTCTTTGAAGCGGCCAGGGGCGCCGGCGCGCACGCCGCCTGGCTCAGCGGGGCCGGCAGCAGCGTCGCCGCCTTCGCCCCGGAAGACGCCAGCCGCGAGGTCGCCAGGGCGATGCTCGACACTCTCGGGGCGGCCGGCATGTTCGGCCGTACGCTCGTGACCCGTATCGCCCCGACCGGCGCCGAGGTGGCCCGCGTCGAAGTGGTCGAGGTCTGACGCCCGCTCTCGGTCCAGGTCTGGTCGAAGCGGAAGGGCGGGTAGGCGTCGTGGACCAGCAGCAGGTACGCCTCCACGCGTAGCGAATACCGCACCACGTTCGCGCTGACGTCGTACAGCGCCGCCGAGCACGCCGCCATCCTGGCAGTGCGCCATGAACCCCTCGGAGGTAGCCGGCCGGGACCGCAGCCTCCTGCCCCATGAGGCCCCTCTCCGCCACCCTGCGAGCCCACCAGCGCGGTTCCGACCGCCTCCCCCACGTCCGCGTCATCGTGCGCGCCGAGCGCTGGGGCGTCCCCCTCCTCCCCTGGGAGCGCCTCTACCGCGGCAACGAGGCCGACTGCCCCCATGCCCTCGCCGTCACCGCCGATGGCGCCCTCGTCCGCGCCCGCAACGAGTCCGGCGCGCTTGCTGTCTCGCGCGTCGCCAACCCCAACCCCGCCTGGGGCGCCTGGACCTCCATCGGAGTCGCGCACGGCGAGACGGGCGTCGCCCTGGCGGCCCGCGCAAACGAAGTCCTGCTCGCCTCCGTCGAGCGCGGTGGCCGGGCCCTCGTGCTGCGCCGCAGCGCCGATGGCGGAGTGACCTGGCAGGCCCCACGGACGCTCGTCCGGGAGGGCACGGCCATCTCCTGGGTGGCCCTTGCCATCCGCGCCTCCGACGGCGACGCCTGCGCCTTCTACGCGCAGGGTGCCGGCGTCCTCAAGCGGCTCCGCCGTCGCGCCGGCGCCTGGGACTCCGTCGCCGTCTCCTGGACCCGTGGCGGCGATGTCTCCGCCCTCACGGGCGTCGCCGCCGTACACGATGGCCTCGACTACCGCCTGATCGTGAGCGGCCGCGCACACCCGTCTGGCTCGAAGCACGTCTGGTCGGCGTTCCTCGGCGATGGCGGCTTCCCCGAGGACTTCTGGTCCGGCCTCAACGTCATCGCCGAATCCGATGCCTCCTCCGCGCGCGAGTTCGGCGGCCCCGGCGTCTTCCGGCCCGGCGGCGCCGATCAGCGCGCCTGCTTCGCCGCCCGCGATTCCGGCGGCGAGCCCGGCGCCCGCGTCTACACGAGCCATCCCCCCGCCCTCATCGGGGGCAACCCCGACAGCTGGTCCGAGCCCGAGCCGCACGAGGCTGCATCCGCCCACGGCCTCGCCGTTGCGACCCAGGGTGCCGCGACCGTCTGGGGTACCACCCCCGACGGCGTCTGGCGCGCCCGCCTCGAGCCAGACCGCGACCTGACCGCCCGGCTCGTCGAGGCCTCCTGGCGCTTTGAGCCCTTCGCCACCCGCGCCCGCGTCGCGCTTGACGACTCCGCCGGCGCCCTCCCCGACCTGGCCCCCGGCAGCACCGTCGAGATCGCGCCCGGCTACCGCTCCAGCGACGGCTCCGCGGCCGAGTACGGCCTCTCCGTTCACGCCGTCATCGACAGGGTCATCCGCGAGAGCGCTGCCGGACGTGCGCGCGTCGTGCTGGAGTGCTCGGGCCACTGGGAGCGGCTCGCCGCCTGGCGCGCCTCCCAGGTCTGGCAGTCGCGGGCGGGCGAACGTTCGCGGGAGCAGCTCTTCCGGCGCCTGTGCGCCAGGGCGGGCATCCGTACGAGCGGCCAGGGCGGAGAGGACTGGTCCGGCAGCCATCCTGCCTTCGCCATCTCGCCGGGCGAGTCCGGCCTCTCGGCGGCACGCCGCCTACTCGGAACGAGCCGCGTCGCCATCTTCTCCAGCGGCGAGCGCCTCACCGTTTCCCCGCCAACGGAGGAGGTTGCGGAGCGCTTCGGTCCCGACGCCCACCCCGTCGGGACCGTCGGTCTTGGCGATGGCGCACCCGCCAGCAACTGGGTGCGCGCCCAGGGCCCGGCCAGCGATGCCGACGCCCACGACTTCGCCAGCATCTACCGCGACGGCCAGCGCCTGCGCCTCGTGCGCAGCCTCGATGCCGGTAGCGGCGCGCAGGCGCTCGCCCACGCCGCCGCCTCCCTCGAACGGGACCGGCGCGAACGCCGCGCGGGCCTGCTCGTCGCTCCCTTCCACCCCGGACTCGAGCTGTTCGATCCCATCACCGTCACCGACGCGCGCCTGGGCCTGCGCGAACGCCCCTACCGCGTCGTCGAACTGGGCATGGAATACAGCCGCCGCCCCGGCGGGCGGCCCCGCTACGACTCCATCGTCGGCTTCGGGGAGGTGGCCTGATGGCCGCCCTGCGAGGAAGGCTGGTGCGCTTCGACGGAAGTTCGTGGCGGGCCGTCGTGCGGCTCGATGGCTCCGCCTCGATGGAGATGACGGGCGTCGCCGTCAGCCGCGCCCTCCCCGCCGCCGCGATGCTCGCCGGGCGTACGGTCCTGGTGGAGACCGGCGACGCCGGCGACCCCACGGAGGCGATCCTCACCGCCGTCATCGCGTGAATGGTGCGCTCCGGTGGCGCGTGTACACTCAATTTCCATGCCCTCGCCCCTGCCGCTCGAGCAGCCGGGCGGCGGCCCCGAACGGGGCGCCCTCCGGTGATTCGTAGCCACGCCACCGCCACCTATGGCCCCGGCAACGCCGTGCAGCGAACCCTTTCCTCCCTACAGGAGCGGGAGTTCGCCTGGTACTTCGCCGGCAACACCGCCTTCTTCATGGCGATGCAGATGCAGTTCGTCCTGCGCGCCCAGCTCGCCTACGACCTCTCCGATGTGGGATCGAAGGCCACCGGTCTCGGGCTGGTCACCCTCGGGGCAGCCATCCCCATGATCTTCGTGGCGCCCGTCGGCGGCCTCATCGCCGACCGCGTCAACAAGCGCACGCTCCTCATCGTCACGCAGACGGCGGCGGCCATCATCAGCCTGGTCACGACCATCCTCATCCTCACCGACCTGATGGATTACTGGTACCTCTTCGTGCTCGCGTTCTCCGCGGGAACCATCTTCTCGCTCAACATGCCTGCGCGGCAGGCCCTCGTACCCCAGCTCGTGCCCCAGCACAAGCTGATGAACGCGATCTCCCTGCAGATGAGCGGGATGAACCTGACCCGCATCATCGCCCCTGCCCTGGCCGGCATCCTGATCGCCCCTCTCGGGGTCATCGGTGTCGGCGAGAGCGGAGGGCTTGGCTGGGTCTATCTGCTGACTTTCGTGCTCTTCGTGGTCGCCGTCGCCTCGGAATTCCGGCTGCCCGTCCACGGGATGCAGGCCGAGTCCGAGGAAGAGAGCTTCATCGATGGGCTTCGGAGCGGCTTCCGCTATGCCGTCTCCACCCCCGTGATCCTCATGCTCCTGGTCGCCGGCATGCTCATGCCGTTCTTCGCCTTCCCCGTGCAGGTCATGCTTCCCCTCTTCGCCGAGGAGGTCTTCGGCCGCCCGGGAGGCATGGGCTTCGGTCTGCTGATGGGAGCGGGAGGTGTCGGCGGGCTCATCGGCACGATCGTCTCCGCCAACTTCGATGGCGTCCCCAACAAGGGACACATCATGTTCGTTGGCGCCGTCATCATGGCGGGATTCCTGGCTGCTTTCGGGGCGATTGGCATCTTCGGCCTTGCCCTGGTGTTCATCGCCGCCAGCAACATCGGACAGATGCTGTTCATGTCTTCCAACAACACCGCCGTCCAGACCATCGCTCCCGAGGAGCTGCGGGGACGCGTCATGTCGATCATGATGATGTCCTTCGGAGTCATGCCCATCGGCGTGCTCCCCATCACCTACGCCGCCGACCGGTTCGGCGCGCAGGAGACCGTTGTCGTCGTATCCCTGGTCCTGCTGGGCCTGCTCGCCATCGTCTTCGTGGCCGTGCCCGCATTCCGCAACCTCCGCATCGATGTCCTGGCGAAGGCGGAGCTTTCGCCCGTGCAGGCCGCTACGCTGGTCGCCGAAGGCAAGCTCTCCAGGGCCGAAGCCGATCGCCTCACCGGCAGAGCGAGACGCACGCCCCTGCCCGAGGGCACCCGCCGCAAGCGGTCGCCCGAGGACCACATCGATATCCCCGAGGGGGCCACGCCCGCACCACCGCCATGACCACCCTCAGCGTCCTCGATCAGTCACCCGTACGCCGCGGCGGTACCCCCGCCGAGGCCCTCGCCGAGACCGTGCGCCTCGCGCAGCTCGCCGACCGCCTCGGCTACGACCGCTACTGGGTCGCCGAGCACCACAACACCTCCGCCCTCGCCTCCACCGCCCCCGAGGTGCTCATCGGCCAGATCGCGAACCACACGGAGGACATCCGCGTGGGATCCGGCGGCGTCATGCTCCCCCACTACAGCGCCCTCAAGGTGGCCGAGAACTTCCGCCTGCTGGAAACGCTTCACCCCGGGCGCATCGACCTCGGAATCGGGCGCGCCCCCGGCAGCGACGCCCGCACCGCCCGCGCCCTCGCCCCCAGCGGCGTCCCCATGGACCTGCGCGACTTTCCCAACCAGCTGCTCGACCTCTACGGCTTCCTCGCCGACGACTTCCCCCCCGACCACGAGTACCACGGCATCGCCGCCATGCCTCGCCCCCAGGCCATGCCCGGCCTCTGGCTGCTGGGCTCGAGCGATGTGAGCGCGGGTTACGCCGCCGAGCTCGGCTGGCCCTTCTGCTACGCCCACTTCATCAACTCCCACCGCGCCGATACCGCCCTCGACGCCTACCAGAAGCTCTTCTCGCCATCCCCCGTCGCGCCCCAGCCGCGCGCCTCGATGGCCGTCTCCGCGCTCGTGGCGGAGACGGAGGAGGAGGCGGAGCGCCTCAGCTGGAGCCGCTGGGGCTGGCGCATGATGGGAACCGAGGGCCGCGGCGGCATCCCCCCGCCCGAGGACGCCCTCGCCTTCAACTACACCGAGGCCGAACGCGAGTACCTGGAGGTGCTCAAGCGCCGCTCCATCTACGGCGATCCCCGGCAGGTGCGCGATCGCCTGCTCGCCATGGGCGAGCGCTACGGCGTCGACGACTTCGTCGTCGTCACCATCACCTACGACTACGGGGCGAGGCTGCGCTCGTACGAGCTGCTCGCGGAGGCCTTCGCGCTGGAGCCGCGCAACTAGTCCGGGGGCAGCACGATTGAAGGGTTTCTGGGTGACGAAATTCCGCGAGGAGGCGCGTCGCGCCCTCGCAGGCCTGTCCATGGTGCTCGCCGCGCTGCTGGTCGTGGTCTTCACGGTGCGGAGGCACTCGCGTTGGAGCCGTGCGGCTGATCCAAGGGCACGGGGTCTTGAGGACTCTTGGATAACTGACCTCCGCAAGGGGACCCGTGGGGCCCTGCTCATAGGCGTGCCCATGCTGCTCGCCGTCCTGCTCATCGCCGTCCTCATCATTCGGGAAACGCCCAACGAGCGACTCCCTCCCTTCCCGGCAGACGAGGGCGACTTCGTTTCGGTCAGCGTCGGCGCCGGCGAGACATGCGCGCTCAAGACCGACGAGGAGTTTGTCTGCTGGAACTCGTTGGGCCGGGAGACGTGGCGAGGCAAGGGCTTTGTCTTCGTCAGTGCCGGGTGGGCCCACGCATGCACACTCCGCCCCGCCCGCTTTCGCGGCTCAATTGGGTACTCAATATTGTGCTGGGGCGATAACGGGCAGGGCAGGGCCACGCCACCGGACGGGCACTTCGTCTCCGTCAGCGCCGGCGGCAATTTCACCTGTGGGGTGACGAACTACGACACTGTTGCCTGCTGGGGCGCTGGTGTCCTCGGGCAGACGGCAGCGCCTTCCGGGAACTTCACCTCGGTGAGCGCCGGCGGGCACCATGCCTGTGGGGTAAGGACCGATGGAGCAGTTGCATGCTGGGGCAACGACGGCTCCGGCAGGGCCACGCCCCCTGGGGGCGCGTTCGTCTCGGTCAGCGCAGGGGCAGTGCACACGTGCGGCTTGCGAACCGATGGATTGGTCTCCTGCTGGGGCAGCAACGAACACGGTCAGTCCATGCCGCCCACCGGAACGTTCCTCTCAGTCAGCGCTGGATCCGAGCACGCGTGCGGAGTGACGACCGACCACTCGATCGCCTGTTGGGGCGCGGACACCTACGCCGGGGACGCACCTCGGGAGGGGCACTTCCTCTCCGTTTCCGCCGGAGTTGACCACACCTGCGCGCTCGCGGACACCGGCGACCTCGCCTGCTGGGGCAAGGGCCAGTAGCCCATGGCCGGGCTAGTCCCCGCTGACCACCACCGTCCACTGCTTGATCCGCCACGAGGGCACGAGCCCGTTGGCCACGTACGGGTCGGCCGCCACGAACGCCTCCACCCGCGCCCGGTCCTCCACGGTGAAGACGAAAGCGGCGCCGTCGACCGGGTCGGCGAAGGCGCCCGCCATCTCGATCTCGCCCCGCTCCACGTACTCGGTCGCGAGGGCGAGGTGGGCGGCCCGGAAGGGCGCGCGCTTCTCGACCACGTTCTCCACGTAGTCGTAGAGCAGGACGAAACGGCTGGTGGTCATCGCTACTCCTCCCCCGCCTGGCGCAGCAGCTTCATGAACTCCTCGTCGCCGTCCAGCAGTGCGAGCTTCGCATCGCCCGCCGCCTCTGCGGCGATGGCCGGCTCCAGATCGAGCGCGTCCCTCAGGTGGCGAAGCGCGTCCGTGCGCTTCCCCAGCCCCGCCGCGGCTTGCGCCGCCCCGTAGTGCGCGGAGGCGTCCCCGGGAGCGAGCCCCGCCGCCTCCTCGAAGCTCGCCAGCGCGTCCTCATGCGCTTCCGTCTCCAGCTGCGCCAGCCCCCGGTTCACGATTACGGTCGCGTCCTCCGGGGTGAGCGCCAGCGCCCCCTCGAAGTCGGCCAGCGCTTCCGCCGGCTCGGAGCGGTACAGCCGCAGCATGCCCCGGTTGTTGAGCGCGTCGGCGTCGGCGGGGACCAGTTCGATGGTGGCGTCGTAGTCCGCCAGCGCTTCGTCGAATTGACCCAGGCGGGTGTGCGCCGATGCGCGATTGAAGTGCGCCGCGGGGATACCCGGCGTCTCCTCCAGCGCGCGTGTGTACCGCTCGATGGCCAGTTCGTACTGCCCCACGTTGAAGTAGACGTTCCCCTCGTCCAGGTAGCTCGCGGCGGTGCGCAGACGCGTCTCGCCGATGACCTCCTCTACCTCCGCCTCCCGCGCCTCCCCGCTCAGGGCGTGCCGTTCGGGACGCCCGAAGAGCCGCCACAGGACCGTGCCCGCGGCTCCCAGCGCCGCCAGCACCAGGATCGCCTTCAGCAGGCCCCTCACGAGCCGTCCTCCTCGTCCGCCGCGCGCTCCATCAGCGCCTCCGTGATCGCCATGAGTCCGCTGTAGGCGTACACCACGTAGTCCCGCGGGTGAAGGTCGAGCTTGCGCGCTTCCTCCTTGCGCGCCGTTACCGGGTCCCACGAGCCGGTGATCTCGACCGCTTCGTGGTCGACGCCGAACTCGAGCTCGTACAGCTCGCCGTCCTCCCTCACCACCACGCAGCCCCGCTCGGGGTCGCCCGCCGGGCCGGGGTCGCACTCGATCGCGTTCGTGAAGAAGGCATTGGGAAAGGAGGGGAAGGGGCGCAGCGCCGCGCTCGCCTCCTTCAGCAGGATTTCCAGCTCGGAGGCCGCGCGTTCCAGCACGCGGTCTGCCCGCGACTTGCGAGCCAGGCTCTCCTGTTCGTTCTCGTTCATGGCGCTTCCCAACTTCGCTCTCGCGATCATGCTACGACCGAGGGGTGCTCACGGACCAGACGCCAGGTGCGTCCGTGGGCCGGCGCACGGCCGGCGGCTCCGGGCGCTTGTAGACTTGGGCGGGAGCTTCCGTATGGTCCGCCGCCCCCTCACGCGTGACGATATCGAAATAGAAACCTGCTGCTACGTCTGCGATCCCGCAAACGAGGGTGGTCTCCAGATCCCCTTCTTCCTGAACGAGGACACCGGCCGCGTGACCGCCGACTACACCCCTGAAGCCGCGCACGAGGGGGCCCCGGGCATCGTCCACGGGGGAGTCCTCGGCGCCATCCTCGACGACTCCATGGCGTGGGCCGTCAACGTCTTGAGCGGCTCGTTCGGCCTGACGCGCCGCTCCCAGATGGAGTTCTCGCGGATCGTGCGCGCCGGGCACGCCTACACCGTCACCGCCTGGATCTCGGAGATCGGCAAGGACCGAGCCGTGACGATCGGCGAGTTGCGCGACGAAGAAGACCGCCTCTGCTGCTCAACACGCGCGGAGTTCGCGCTGATCTCGCACGAGGAAGCCCGGCTCGCATTCGAGCGCCGCAGTGACGCTGGAGGCGAGTGATGCCCCCGCGCCTCCTCCTCCTCCACGGCTACGTCTCGAACCCGGAGGCCTGGGCGCCCCTCCGGCGTGAGCTGGACGGCGAGGTCGAGACGTTCGCCCCCCTCCTCCCGGGCTACGGGCGCGAACCGGACCCCGCCCGCTACACCCTCGAAGGCGTCGCCGAAGCCCTCGACGACGTGGTCGAGAGGGTGCAGCCCGACTACGTGCTCGGCCACTCGATGGGCGCCCTCGTTGCCCTGCAGGTGGCGAACCGCCACCCCGGGCGCTTCAAGCGCGTGGGCCTCGCCGGGCTGCCCGTTTACGACACGGTCGAGGAGGGGCTCCAGTTCATCGGTTCCAGGAGTTCCACGCGCTCCAGCTACATGCGCAACCCCGGCAAGGGGCACGCCTTCTGCCGCCCGGTCAACGCCCTGCGCCACCTGTGGGCGCCCGTGGCTTCCCTGCTGCTCCCCTCCTACCCCCTGCCCATGGTCCGGGGGATGTTCGACCACAGCGAGGCCGCCCACAGCGGCGGCATGGTCGAGATCGTCTTCGGCGGCCACGTCCCCCGCCTCGCCGCCGGGCTAACGACGCCCGTCACGTTGATCCACGGCACGGCCGACCGCGTCACCCGCCTCGACCCCGTCATCGACCTCGCCGGGGAACACGGTTGGCCCCTCCGCATCGCCCACGACGCCGGCCACGAGCTGATCTTCGCCCAGCCCCGGGGGACCGCTCGCTGGGTGCGCGAGCGCCTTCTCGCCCCCGCCGCGGAAGCCGCCCCACCCCGGGTGGAGGACGCAGAGGCTGCCGGCTCCGCCTGATCCGCCGTCCTCGACCGTTGCTCCCCGCGGGGAGCGCGCCTAAGCTCGCAAGCCGGGACCACCCCGAGGAGGCGCGCCCGTGGAGAATTTCCTGCATATCGCCGCCGTCTGGCTGCACGTGCTTGGCATCGCCCTGTTCGTCGGTCCGCAGTTCTTCCTTGCCTTCGCCTGGGTCCCCGCCTCCCGCCAGATCGAGGACATGCAGACCCGCGTCGCGGCCATGCGCACCATCACCACCCGCTTCGGCTGGATCGGCGGTATCGGCCTCCTGCTCATCCTCATCGGTGGCACCTACCTGATCATGACCTGGCGCGACTACCACAACATCGTCGAGGGCACCGCCTTCTTCGACCTCCGCTACGGAGTCGTCTTCGTCATCAAGATGGTCGTCCTCGTGGTCATGATCGTGCTGGTCGGGCTGCACATGTTCGTCGTCGGACCCAGCCAGGTCGACGCCATGGAGGAACGCGCCCGCGGCGAGGACGTGCCCGACATGCGCATGCGCCAAATCCGCATCACCTCCCTGGTGCTCAGCATCACCGGCCTCATCCTCGCCCTCGTCATCATGGGCTTCGGCGTGAGCCTCGGCGCCACCGAGTACTCCCTCAAGGACTTTTAGGCCGCATCCACCCCGAACGGCGCCCTGTTTGACCCGTTCGTGACCCGCTGGTTCACTGGTCCCAGAGGCTTTGACGGAGACGAGTAGCGTCCCGTTCCTGCGCTCAGCGAGCCCCGTTTGGTGTGAGGGGGCGCTGCAGGCGGACGCGAACATCCCTCCCGAGCTTCCGGCCGAACGCCGGTCCCGCCGGCCAGTAGACCCGGACGGATCGCCCGCAGGCGCGGGTCGCCCACCGTTACCGAGGGCGGGAGCGTGATGGCGCTCCGCAGAGGGCCCGCCTCGTGCGGGAACCAGGGTGGTACCGCGGGCATCCCGCCCGTCCCTGATCGGGGCGGGCGTTTTCGTACCCGTCCCGGCAACCCTCGCCGAGGAGGCCGGACGTGTCCCAGCTCTTCAGACCCGTCGACCCGAGCGTCAGCTTCCCCGATCTCGAGACCGGCATTCTCGATTTCTGGCGCGACAACGACATCTTCAAGCGCAGCATCGAGGAACGCCCCGAGGACAACCTCTTCGTCTTCTACGAAGGCCCCCCCACCGCCAACGGCCGCCCCGGGGTGCACCACATCATGCCCCGCGTCATCAAGGACCTCTTCGCCCGCTACAAGACGATGCGCGGCTACCGCGTGCCCCGCAAGGCCGGCTGGGACACCCACGGCCTGCCCGTCGAGATCGAGGTTGAGAAGGAGCTGGGCCTCAGCTCCAAGCCCGAGATCGAGGAGTTCGGCATCGCCGAGTTCAACGCCCAGTGCCGCGAGAGCGTCGGCCGTTACGTGCGCGACTTCGAGGAGCTGACCGAGCGCATCGCCTTCTGGGCCGACATGGACAACCCCTACGTCACCTACGACAACGACTACATCGAGTCCGGCTGGTGGATCTTCAAGCAGCTCTGGGACCACGGCCTCGTCTACCAGGACTACCGCAGCACCCCCCACTGCCCCCGCTGCGAGACCAGCCTGAGCGACCACGAACTCTCCCAGGGCTACCGCGACGACGTACCCGACCCCAGCGTCTACATCAAGTTCCGGCTGCCGCCGGAGGCGCGTGAGCGCATCGGCCTCGCGGACGCTCCCGCCACCAGCATTGTCGCCTGGACCACCACCCCCTGGACCCTCCCCGGCAACACGGCCCTCGCCGTCATGGACGACGCCACCTACGGCCTCTTCGAGCACGAGGGAGAGCACCTCATCCTCGCCGAGGCGCTCGCCGAGAGCGTCCTCGGCGAAGAACGCGAGGCGCTGCGCACCTACCGCGGCTCCGAGCTGGTCGGACTCGCCTACGAGCCCCTGTACCGCCCCGAGACGCTGGAGGGCACCGTCCGCCGCTTCGGCGCCGACGGTCATCTGCGCCCGCTGGAGCCCGGCGAGGAGACCGATGGACTGCGCCGCGTCCTCGTCGCCGACCACGTCTCCCTCGAAGACGGCACCGGCATCGTCCACATCGCCCCCGCCTTCGGTGGCGAGGACTTCGAGGATGGCAAGCAGTACGGCCTCCTTTTCGCCCAGCCCATCGATACGCACGGCACGATGGCCGAAGGCCTCCCCGGCGGCGGCACCTTCGCCAAGGACGCCGACCGCGACGTCATCCGCGACCTCGATGAGCGCGGCCTCCTCCTCCGCAGCGAGCGCATCAAGCACACCTACCCCTTCTGCTGGCGTTGCGATTCGCCCCTGCTCTACTACGCCAAGCCCAGCTGGTATATCCGCACGACCGCCCAGCGCGACCGCCTCCTCGCGGGCAACGCCCGCATCAACTGGCAGCCCGACCACATCAAGCGGGGCCGCTTCGGCAACTGGCTCGAGAACAACATCGACTGGGCCGTCAGCCGCGAGCGCTACTGGGGCACCCCACTCCCCTTCTGGGTCTGCGGCGACTGCGCCAGCGTGAGCGTCATCGGCTCACGCGCGGAGCTTGCCGGCCGCGCCCTCGCCCGCGCCGCCGCTGAGGCCATGGACGACCTCCACCGCCCCTACATCGACGACATCGCCCTGCACTGCGACGCCGACGGCTGCGGTGGCGAGATGCGCCGCGTCCCCGAGGTCGCCGACGCCTGGTTCGACAGCGGCGCCATGCCCTACGCCCAGTGGCACTACCCCTTCGAGAACCAGGACGAGTTCGACCGTCAGTTCCCCGCCGACTTCATCTGCGAGGCCATCGACCAGACGCGCGGCTGGTTCTACACCCTGCACGCCGAGGCGGCCCTGCTCAACGCGGCCGAGGCGACGCCCGAGGAGATCAGCTACCGCAACGTCATCTGCCACGGCCACATCCTCGACGAGCAGGGCAACAAGATGTCGAAGAGCCGCGGCAACGTCCTCGAACCCTTCGACGTGCTCGACGAGCTCGGCGCCGACGCCGTGCGCTGGTACATCTACGCCTCCGCCCCCGTCGGCTCCTCCCGCCGCTTCAGCGTGCGCCTCATGAACGAGAGCCTGCGCCGCTTCCAACTCACCCTCTGGAACGTCTACAGCTTCTTCGTCAGCTACGCGAACATCGACGGCCTCGACCCGCGCGAGCGCCCCGCAGGCGAGCCGCCCGAGCTGGACCGCTGGCTCCTGAGCGAACTGAACGCCCTCACCGAGCGCGTCACCGCCGGCCTCGACGACTACGACCCGACCGTCGCCGCGCGCGCCATCGAGTCGTTCGTCGATGACCTCTCGAACTGGTACGTGCGCCGCTCCCGCCGCCGCTTCTGGCGCGGCGTCTCCGGCGACGATGCGGACAAGCGCAGCGCCTACTTCACGCTCCACACGGCCCTGACCACGCTTGCGCGGCTGCTCGCGCCCTTCACCCCGTTCCTCGCCGAGGAGCTCTGGGCGAACCTCGCCCGCTCCATCGACGGCGACGCCCCCGAGAGCGTGCACCTCGCCGACTGGCCCGAGCCGGTTGCGCTCGTCCCCGGCGGCGACGTTTTCGTCGACGAGTCGCTGAACGCCGAGACGCAACTCGTGAAGCGCGTCGCCTCGATGGGCCGCGCCGCCCGCGCGAAGGCGTCGCTCAAGGTGCGCCAGCCCCTCTCCGAGGTGCTCGTGCGTCCCCGCGACGGCGCGGAGGCCGCCACTCTCGTTCGGAACGAGGCCCTCCTGCTGGAAGAACTGAACGTGAAAGCCCTCGCGACCCTTGAGGACGAGGCGGGCGTGGTCACCTTCGACGTGAAGCCGAACCTGCCCGTCCTCGGACCCCGCCTCGGTCGCGAGGTCGGCGCCGTGCGCTCCGCCCTCGCCGCCCTCGACGCGGGCGAGGTCGTCGCCGCCGTGCGCGCCGGCCAGAACGTGGCCGTTGCCGGCCACGACCTCGCCCCCGGCGACTTCCTTGTCGAGATGCGCGAGAGCGAGGGCTACGCCGTTGCCAGCGAGGCCGGGTACACCGTTGCCATCGCCACCGCCGTCACCCCCGAGCTGGCGGACGAAGGGGTCGCGCGCGAACTCGTGCGCCACATCCAGGACCTCCGCCGCGAGGCGGACTTCGAGTTGAGCGACCGCATCACCACCTGGTGTGCGGGCGACGAGACCATTGCCCGCGTCCTCGACGCCCACGGCGACTACGTGAAAGCCGAGACGCTCTCCGTCGAGCTCCTCAGGGAGCCGCCCCCCGCGGACGCGCAGCAGACGGCGTTCACGCTCGACGGCGTCGAGGTTGTCGTGGGCGTGCGCCGGAGGGACGCATGACCGCGCCGAAGGCCGTCCTCTTCGACCTCGACGACACCCTGCTCGACATGTACAGCGCCATGCAGAGCTCCTGGCAGGAGGTCTGCGCCGACGTTGCTCCCCGCCTGGGCGGCGACGCCGCCAGCCTGCGCGAGACCATCCGGCGCGAGAGCGCCATCTTCTGGGCCGACGAGGAGACCGTCGCCGAGTATCGCGTGCGGCCCCTCGACTCGCGCACGCATATCGCGCGCCTCTCCCTCCTCGCCGAGGGCCTCGATGACTCCGATGCCGAGGAGATCGCCGCACGCTCGCTGCGGGGCTACCTGGACCGCCTCGCCCCCTTCGACGACTCCATCGCGACCCTGGAAACGCTGCGCTCGCAGGGCTACCGCCTCGGCATGGTCACGAATGGCTCCTCCGATACGCAGCGCGAGAAGATCGAGCGCTGGAACCTTGAGCCCTACTTCGACGAGATCGTGATCGAGAGCGAGTTCGGTCGCGGCAAGCCCGACCCCGGCGTGTTCGCGAAAGCGCTCGCCGGTACCGGAGCCGCGCCCAACGAGGCCTGGATGGTGGGCGACAACCTCTACGCCGATATCGGCGGGGCACGGGGCGTGGGCATCCACAGCGTCTGGATTCACCGCGAGCGCCTCCAGTTCCCCGACGACCCTCCCGCCCACCCCCACCACCGCATCGGCCACTTCGACGAACTGCACGCGGCCCTCAATGCTGCCGCCGAGTAAAGCACCGCTTCCCCGGGAAGCGCGCTCACCCCGCTGTGCCGAAACACTGCGATACGGTATCAATCCACCATTGGTCGGTTCCCGAGGTATTCGTAGATGTCCCTGAAACAGAACGTCCTTGCCGGTCTTGTCCTCGTTGGCGTCGGACTCGCCGCCGCCGCCCTCGTCGTGGGGCTGCTCGCCCTCACCCAGAGCGACGACCGCGACGCGCCGTCCGCCCCCTCACCCTCCGACCCCGACGAGTACGCCGTCTGGCTGGTCGAAGAGGCCCTGGAGTTCTATGAAGCGGAGGGGATCGAGGCCACGCTCGCGCACTACAACGCCCCCGAGCGCGTCGAGGGGCCCTGGTACGTATTCGTGCTCGAAGAGCGCGACGACGGCATCTACACGATTGCCAATGCTGCCCGCCCCGAGCTCGTGGGCACGACCCGCGTGCGCATCGATACGCGCGGCTTCGACTACGGCGCCGCCTTCGCCCAGACCACCGAGGCCGGGCACTGGGTCACCTACGCCTTCATCAACCCCCAGACGGGCGGGGAGGAGCTGAAGCACACCTGGGCTGTCCGGCGTGGCGACTACCTCTTCGGCTCCGGCTGGTACGAGGCCACCGCGATCACGCCTGAGCGGGAATCCGAGCCCGCAACCGCTCCCGTCCCCACCAAGGCCGAGCCCGGCGCCTACACGAAGGCGTTCGTCCAGCAGGCCATCGACCGCTACGAGGCCGAGGGCATCGGCGCAGCCCTCGACTTCTACAACTCCGCCGAGAGCGTCGACGGCCAGTGGTACGTCTTCATCGTCGACGCGGACGGGATCATCGTCGGTCACTTCAACGACGCCATCCGCGGAGAGCCCCTCGACGGCCCTATCGGCACTGACATCACCGGTTACGAGTTCGCACGGGACATGCTCGCGGCCGGCGAGGAGGGGCGCTGGGTCACCTACGTCTTCGTCAACCCCGAGACCAACCAGCATGAGCTCAAGCACACCTGGATCGTCCGGCGTGGGGACTACCTCATTGCCTCTGGCTGGTACGAGCTGGCCTCCAACATCCCCGCCACCGACCCGGAGCCGGTCACGAAGGCGCAGCCCAACGCCTACACGAAGGCGTTCGTGCAGCAGGCCCTGGATCGCTTCGATGCCGAAGGCCGCGACGCCACCCTCGCCTTCTACAACTCCGCCGGGAGCGTCGATGGCGACTGGTACGTCTTCATCCTCGAGGACCGCGCCGACGGGCTCTACAACATCTCGAACGCCACCCGCCCCGACCTGCTGGGAGCCGCCCCGACCCGCATCGACCGCCGCGGCGTCGACTACGGCGCCGGGTTCCTCGCGGCGACGGACGATGGCCACTGGGTCGACTACGTCATCCTCAACCCGGCGACCTGCGAGGAGCGGCTGAAGCACAGCTGGGTCGTTCGCCGGGGCGACCTGATCTTCGCATCGGGCTGGTACGAGGACCGCGTCGCCGAGCATCCCCTGCTTCCCACCAGATGCGAGGCCGCCGCCTATACGGTCGCCCACGTCGAGGCCGCCATCGCCCGCTACGAGGCCGAGGGCCGCGAAGCCGCCATCGCCTGGCACAGCGACCCGGCCAACAACGACGGTCGCTGGTACACGTTCATCATCGACCCCGCCGCTGGCCGCATCCTCGCCCACCCGGCCCGGCCCTTCGTCGGCTACGACGTGCTCAACGGCAAGGCTGCCTGGGACGACAGCGGCTGGTACTTCAGTTCCGACCTGCTGCGGGCAACGGAGGACGGTCTCTTCGTGCGAGACACGCTCGTCGTCCCACCCGCGGACGAGCTCAATCCCTTCTTCACCAGGGAGGAGCTCAAGCACTACTACGCCGTCCGGCACGATGGCCTGCTCTTCGTCTCCGGCTGGTACAGCGATGTGCCCACCGCCGGGGACGAGGCCAACTACGCCCGCCTGCTCGTCGCCCGCGCCCTGACCATGCACGACGACGACGGCATCGAGGCCGTCATCGCCCACTACAACAACCCGGCGAGCGCGGACGGCGAGCGCTACGTGTTCGTGCTGGAGGACCGCGAGGATGGCCTATACACCGTGGCCCACCCCATCATCCCCAGCCTGGTTGGCACCACCCGCGAGCGCATCGATGCGCGTGGCTTCGACTACGGCGCCGCCTTCATCGCCACCACCCGCGAGAGCCGCTGGGTCCAGTACATCTTCCCCAACCCCGAGACGGGCGAGGAGGAGCTGAAGCACACCTGGATCGTGCGCCGGGGGAACTACCTCATCGGCTCCGGCTGGTACGAGCCGCTGCCCACCAAGGACGACCCCGCCGGCTACACCCGCCTGCTCGTCGCCGACGCCATCGCGTTCTACGAGAGCGAGGGCCTTGAGGCGACGCTCGCCCGCCACAGCGCCCCCGACAGCGTCGACGGGCCCTGGTACGTCTTCATCGGGGATCCCGACGGCGCCATCGTCGGCCACTTCGACCCGGGAGTGCGGGGCCGGAGCCTGCTCGACTCGCTCGGCACCGATATCAACGGCTACGAATTCGGAAGCGACATGGTGGCCGTGGGAGAGCAGGGCGGCTGGGTGAGCTACGTCTTCCTCAACCCGGATACCGGTGCGCTGGAGCGCAAGCACGCCTGGGTCGTGCGCCGCGATGGCTACCTGTTCGGGTCCGGCTGGTACGAGGCGGTCGAGTAGCGCCCTACGGTTCGAGCACGATCTTGCCGAAGTTGGCGTTCGCCTCCATGTGCGCCTGGGCGGCCGCGGCCTCGCGCAGCGGGTAGACGCTGTCGACCACAACCTTGATCCGGCCCGTGGCGATGTGCGGCAGCACGCTCTTCTCGAAGGCGCGCGTGGCCGCTGCCTTCTGCTCCAGCGGGCGCGCGCGCAGGGTCGTGCCCCGCACCTGCAGACGCTTCATCAGGAGCGGGCCCAGGCTCAGGTTCTCCCCGACGGCTCCTCCCATCAGCCCCACCTCCACCATCCGCCCCTGCCGCGCCAGCGAGCGCAGATTCTGCTCCCAGTAGGCCGCTCCGATCACGTCCAGCACGACATCGACCCCAACCCCGTCGGTCGCCTCCAGCACTTCCTCGGCGAAGTCCTGCTCGCGGTAGTTCACGCCCACGTCGAGGCCGAGGGCCGCGGACTGATCGAGCTTGTCCTCGCTGCCGGCCGTACCAATGACCTGCGAGGCCCCCATGGCTTTCGCGATCTGGACGGCGGCCACCCCCACCCCCGACCCCACGGCGTGGATGAGCACGCGTTCGCCCGCCTGCAGGTTGCACTGCAGGAGCGCGTCGTGAGCGGTGATGTAGACCTCGGGCGTCGCCCCCGCCTCCTGCCAGCCCAGCGAGTCGGGAACCTTCACGGCGAGCCGCTGCGGCACGCTCACCAGCTCCGCATAGCCGCCCCCCGGAAGCAGCCCCATTACGCGGTCGCCGGGCGCAAAGCCCTCCACGCGCGACCCCGCCTCCACCACCTCGCCCGCGTACTCCAGCCCGGGAATCTCGAACTCGGGCCTGGGGCCGGGCTGCGGATAGCCGCCCATCCGCTGCAGCACGTCCGCGCGGTTGAGGGCGCAGGCCCGTACCGACACGAGCAGGTCGTCGGGACCGGTCAGGGGGTCGGGCACGTCCCGGTAAACGAGCGAGCCGCCGCCGTCCGTCTTCTCGATGACGATCGCTTTCATGCGGCCGCTAGCCCTCGTCTTCGTCAGGGCGCATGGCCATGCCCAGCGTGTTGAAGCCGCCATCGACGTAGAGCACCTGGCCGCTGATGTTCGCGCCCGCATCGCTCGCGAGGAACGCCGCCGCCGCGCCCACATCCTCGATCGAAATGTGGCGGCGCAGGGGCGTGACCTGGGGAAACACTTTGTAGAGGCTGCGGAAGTCGCCCACGCCCGCCGCCGAGAGCGTCCGCACCGGCCCCGCGCTGACGGCGTTCACGCGCACCCCCTGCGGCCCCACGTCCGAGGCCAGGTAGCGCACCGCCGATTCCAGCGCGGCCTTGGCCACGCCCATCACGTTGTAGCTCGGCATCATCTTCTGCGAGCCGTGGTACGAGAGCGTGACCACGCTGCCGCCTTCGGGCATCAGCGGCAGGGCGTTCCGCGTCAGCGCCACGAGCGAGTAGACGGAGAGCTCCTGCGCGAGCAGGAAGCCGTCGCGGCTGGTCTCGACGAACGGTCGCGAAAGGTCCTCCCGCTTCGCCCCCACGATGCCGTGGGCGACCGCGTCGATCGTGCCGTAGCGCTCGCCGAGCTTGGTGAAAAGCGCCTCGATCTCCTCGTCGCTGGTGGCGTCGCAGGGCTCGACGAAGTCGCAGCCGATGCTCTCCGCCAGGGGACGCACGCGCTTTTCCATCGAAGGCCCGTAGGAGAGCGCGACGCGGGCACCCGCCTCGTGCATCGCCTTCGCGATGCCCCACGAGATTGAGCGGTTGTTCGAAACGCCGCTTACGAGAGCGGTCTTGCCTTCCATGCTTGCGATGCCTGACATGGCGGCAAGCCTACGGCCTCGCCCGAACCGGCGGCAAACCGTTTCGCCCCTGAGCGAACCGCCCCGTACGATACCCGCCGATGGACCTCTCAGCCGTAGCCCTGCTTCTCTCCATCACCATCGATATCGACCCCGACATCGGCACGATCTTCGGGCTCACGATTTCGTGGCACGGGCTCTTCACGGCCATCGGCATCATCTGCGGCGTCAGCCTCTCCGTGTACCTCGCCCGCGTCGATGGCATCCCCTCCGATGTCGGCCAGGAGCTCGCCCTCGTCTCCGTCATCTCGGCCATCGTCGGCGCGCGCCTCTTCTTTGTCTTCGAGCACTGGGACCGGTTCGAGAACGACCTCGCCGCCATCGTCACGGACATCACCGAGGGGGGCATCACCCTCTACGGCGGGCTTATCGGTGGCGTGCTGGGAGGGGTCATCTACGGCGCCTTCCACCGTTGGCCGATCGCCATCGGCCTCGACGCCGCCGGACCCGGCATGATCCTGGGCCAGGGCCTCGGGCGCATCGGCGACCTCATCAACGGCGAGCACCTGGCCACCGCCAGCGACCTCCCCTGGGCATTCGTCTACACCCACCCCAACACCCTCGGCGAGCTCGGCGTCTCCGTGCATCCCACCGCCGGCGGCTACGAGCTCCTCGGCGACTTCATCATCCTCGGGCTCCTGCTCTTCGTGGCCAGACGCTTCATCAAGGTGCCGGGCTGGCTCTTCTGTACCTACATGGTCCTCTACTCGGTGATGCGCTTCGGCCTCTCCGAGTTCCGCTTCGACGAACAGACCGTCGACGGCATCCCCGTGCCGCAGATCGTGGCGGCCGTCATCGTCGGGTTGGCGTTCATCCTCGCGGGCGTGATCCGCCGCTTCCCCGGCCAGGTCACCGAAGAGTGGGAGGACCGCGTCCTCGGGCCGCCCCCCGAAACCGAGAGCGAGGACGAGTCCGAACCCGCTCCGGCATGAGCGCCCCCCCGCCCGTCACCCTCTACACCCGCGCCGACTGCCCCCTCTGCGAGGAAGCCCGCGGCTTGCTCGACGCGCTCGCCGGGGAGCTCGGCTTCGCGGTCGAACCCGTCGACATCGACGGCGACCGCGAACTGCGCGCCCGCTACAACTACGCCGTCCCCGTGATTGCGCTCGGCGGCGACGAGATCGCGCGCGCGCCCATCCGCGCGGCTGCGCTCGAGGCGGTCCTGCGGGATCGCTACCGGTAGAGCCCGCGCTCGCGGATGTACGCCTCGACCGCTTCCGGCACGAGGTAGCGGATCGGTAACCCGTCCCGTACTCGCTCCCGCACCAGCGTCGAGCTAACGGGGATCGGCGGCATATCCACCAGGGCGGGCGGCGTGTCCACGCCAACCTGCGCCGCCAGCCACGCCTGCTGCTCCTCGTCCATGCCCTTGGGCGCCACCGCCAGACGCGCGAGGGCGGTGATCACGTCCGGCTCTCGCCAGGTGGGCATGTCCGCGAGGGCGTCGCTCCCGAGGATCAGGACGATGTCGTCCAGCCCCTGCCCGTGTAGCTCGCGCAGGGTGTCCACCGTGTAGGTCGGACCGATGCGCTCCACCTCGCGCTCGTCCAGGGAGAAGTGCGGGTTGCCGGTGATGGCGAGGTTCGTCATCGCCAGCCGGTCGGTGGCGGAGGCCACGTCGCGCCCGGCCTTTCGCCACGGATCGCCGGCTGGCATGAAGGAGACGCGGTCCAGCCCGAGTTGGACGCGTGCGCACTCGCCCAGCACCAGGTGCCCCACGTGCGGCGGGTCGAACGTGCCCCCAAGCACACCGATCGGCATGCCCCGAGTCTAGCCGATCGAATCATTAGCACTCTGCCCGCGAGAGTGCTAACATACCTTGGCAAGGTTCACAATGCCATTGTCAGATCGTAGGGCCAGGATCCTCGCCTTCATCGTCGAGGACTACGTCGAGAGCGCGCAGCCGATCGGCTCCGCGTCGCTCGTCGCGCGCCACGATCTCGACCTCTCCAGCGCCACCGTGCGCAGCGAGATGGCCGCCCTCGAGGACGAGGGGTTGATCACCCATCCCCACACCTCGGCGGGACGCGTCCCCAGCAATCGCGGCTACCGCACGTACGTCGGCTCCCTCATGGGCGAGCGCCGCCTCTCCAGCCAGGAGGAGCTGACCATCCTGCACCAGTTCCACCAGAGCGCCGTCAACCTGGAGCGCTGGCTGGCCCTCTCCGCGAGCGTGCTCGCGAACTCCCTGCACACCGCCGCCATCGCCACACCCCCCCACATGGTCGAGGTCCGGCTCAAGCAGCTCCAGCTCGTTGAGCTGACTGACGAAAGCGCTCTGCTCGTCGTCGTCATGAACGACGCGGCGGTGCTCCAGCAGCGGCTGGAGTTTACCGAGACGATCACCCAGGAGCGCCTGACCCGCCTCGCCGCCCGCCTGAACGGACAGCTCGAAGGGCTCACCGGCGCCGAGATCGAGGCCAGGCAGGCGGAGGTGGGCGTGGTCGAACGGCAGGTCGTCGAGCAGGTCGTCGTACTGCTCCGCAGCGAGGAAGACGCCGCCAGCGAGACCCCCCTGGTGGAGGGCGTACGCGAGCTGCTCCGCCAGCCAGAGTACGAGGGCGACAGCGATCGCCTGCTCGACACCCTCGAGGCCGTGGAAGGCTCGCGCCTGCAGCGCGCCATTCCCGCCCGCGCTCTTGGCAGCGACGACGTCGCCATCGTCATCGGCGATGAGAATCCCGGCGAACGCTACCGCGACATGAGCTTCGTGCTCTCGCGCTACGGTCCCGACGGCGGCGCCGGCGGCCTCATCGGCCTGCTCGGCCCCACCCGCCTCGACTATCCCGATGCCGTCGCCCACGTGCGCTACGTGAGCGATGTCCTGACCGAGCTCATGCGGCGCTTCTACGGCGACTCGGCCACGGAGCCCATGTCCGGGGAGGACCAATGAGCGACAGCGACGCCCCCAGGTCTGTCGACCGCCGCGCCGCCGCACGCATGGACGAGGATGGCGGGGAGGCCGCCGTGCCGGAGGAAGAAGCAACGGCGCCCGAGGAGCCGCCCGCCGCCGACCTTGCCGAGCAGCTGGAAGCCGCCAGGGCGGCAGCCGAGCGCTTCGAGGCGAGCTGGAAGCGCGCCGCCGCCGACCTCGCCAACTACAAGCGCCGCGTTGAGCAGGAACGCTCCGAGCAGGCGCGCCTCGCCGGCGCCGCGCTCGTCATCAACCTGCTCCCCATCCGCGACGACTTCGGCCGCGCCGTCGAGACGCTCGACAGTACGCTGGCCGGTCTGAACTGGGTGCAGGGCGTGATCGCCATCGAACGCAAGCTGGGCAGCCTGCTGGAGAGCATGGGTGTCTCCGAGGTGCCCGCCGAGGGCGAGACCTTCGACCCCACCCAGCACGAGGCCGTGGGCCGCGCGCCCGGTCCCGAGAACGTCTGCCTGCACGTCGTCCAGAAGGGCTATGCCCTCAGCGGCGCAGTCATCCGCCCCGCCATGGTGATCGTGGGGGAAGGCGGCGAGGCCGCGCCCGCGGACGCCGGCGAAAGCGAAAACGAGGGCGCCTGAGCGCCCCGAGAAACCCCCGCCAGGAGGAAGAACAATGTCGAAAGTACTGGGAATTGACCTGGGCACCACCAACAGCGCCATGGCCGTGATGGAAGCCGGCGAGCCTACCGTGGTGCCCAACGCCGAAGGCACCCGCACCACCCCGTCGGTCGTCGCCCTCACCAAGTCGGGCGAGCGCCTCGTCGGTCAGGTGGCCAAGCGCCAGGCCATCACCAACCCCGAGCACACCGTCTATAGCATCAAGCGCTTCATGGGCCGCAAGCACGCCGATCCCGAGGTGCAGCGCGGTTCCGGCTCCATGCCCTATCACATCAGCGCCGCCGCCAACGGCGACGTGCAGGTGACCATGGGCGAGGGCGACCACAGCCCGCCCCAGGTCAGCGCCATGATCCTGCAGAAGCTGAAGGCCGACGCCGAGGCCTACCTGGGTGAGACCGTCACCGACGCCGTCATCACCGTGCCCGCCTACTTCAACGACGCCCAGCGCCAGGCCACCAGGGACGCGGGCCGCATCGCCGGCTTCAACGTCCTCCGCATCATCAACGAGCCCACCGCCGCCTCCCTGGCCTACGGCCTCGACAAGAAGGCCGATGAGGTCATCGCCGTCTACGACCTCGGCGGCGGCACCTTCGACATCTCCATCCTCGA